>Ga0208315_1000015_pt1 | contig 525858 bp, 501 predicted proteins | sample MalvireepMed_215_FD_184239 | JGI IMG/M metagenome (GOLD analysis project Ga0208315, IMG submission 184239) | Marine viral communities from the Global Malaspina Expedition - Malaspina viral metaG DeepMed_215 (SPAdes) (version 2) | ecosystem: Environmental > Aquatic > Marine > Oceanic | place...
AGTCCTTGAGTTCGGGATTCTCCTCCTCGTCGAGTTCAGGGATCAGAGGTTCCAATGACATCCCGCAGATAGGGCAATCACCTGGACCCATTTGGCGGATCTCAGGGTGCATCGGGCAGGTGTACTCGGTCGTTGCATCACCGGCGGACGCCTTCTGTGCGGGCGGCGTGGATGCCTGAGGCGATGACCCATGAGCCTGCTGTGCAGCAAGATATCTAGCAGGGTCAGAACGGAACTTGGTCCGGCACCCCTGGCTGCAGAAGCGGTAAGTGGTTCCTTGGTAATCCTGCTCATGCTCGCTGTTCTCTTTCACCTTCATCCCGCAGACCGGGTCTGTGAGCGGTGCTGATCCTTTCGTTTGGTCAGGCTGATGGTGGCAATGCGAGGAGGTCATGCGGGCTCCTTATGGATTGGTTAGCAACGAACAGCCTACTGCGGGGACGTTTGTGGTTTTTCCGATGCTTACAGCGTCCGACAACCAATATATGCAAAGCGTCCTGACCAAAGGCTGAAGTAACCATTACATTTCTGTCAGGTTCTCCGGTATGTCAGGTCGTACGAATGCTGAAGCGAGCTGCTGAAAAAAGTAGCTCGCGCGAATACCGCTTGCTGGCCTAGCCTATGTCTCCCTTATCCGAAGCCCGGCCGCTTTCTTTTAATGAATACCGAACCGTGCAAAGCCTAAGCGCAGGTGCTCTGTTTTGATAGAAGCCGTAATTTTTGATGTCTATGGCACACTCCTGCAAATCAGTGAACGACGGCGGCCATTTCGCAAGCTCTTAAAACAGGTACGCAGCCAAGGTCGTCAACCTAGGGCCGATGATGCCAGGACATTGATGACACGAAACTTGGGGCTGGCCGGCGCCGCCGACCTGTTTGGTACACAACTAGGTAACGATGAGCTTGCTATTTTGGAGCTTGATCTCTACGCGGAACTGGCCAGCGTGCGTCCCTATGATGATGCCCTGCGGGCACTGGAAAGCCTTAAGAGAGCGGGGCTGAAAGTGGCGCTGTGCTCCAACTTGGCTACCCCCTATGCCATACCTGCCAAGTTGCTACTGCCTGAGTTTGACGCCTATGCCTGGAGCTTCGAGGTGGGCGCGATCAAACCGGAGCCAGCGATCTACGAACATCTGCTAAAGCGGTTGGGTTGCAAAGCGTCTTCCATTGCAATGATCGGCGATACATTGGAGGCCGATGTGTTCGGTCCCGAAAGGCTGGGAATGCATGGCTTCCACCTCCAGCGCGATGCCATCCGTGGTCCTGACCGATTAGCTAGCCTGATCGAATTTGCAGACCACATTTTGGGCACGGGGACTGTCACTAGAACGTAGCACTAGCGCACATCGAGATCGCCTCCAGCTATCGGCCTTCAGTTCAAGCACTCACAACTCGCTTGTAGTGCTTTTCCTGACGATGGCGCTCCCAAAGTCCGTTCGCGCATTGGCCGCAGCGGTTGTGATCACTCAGGCATTCGTAGAGCTGATTGGTTAAGCGGGGCTACCACCAACAGCGTGAAGGAAAGCCGATCAGTGCGGCTTCGTCTCGCTGATGGACTTTGCAGCCCACGTTCTACAATACCCACCATCCGCTAACGGCTAAAGCTGCGTCGCCAGTTTTAGCTGACGCCGCTAGACCCGGATGGCTTAGAGGCATGACGACGCCTTTTTCTGTAACGGGAGCTTCTTTAGCTCTTGAGCGCCAGAATACGCCGAGCGCCGTTTAGAACGATGAATCCCACAACGGTACCGATAATCAGGTCTGGGTAGTTTGACCCAGTCCAAGCGACGAGCGCTCCGGCGACTATAACCCCCATGTTGATGACCACATCATTGGCGGAGAATATCCAGCTCGCTTTCATGTGAGCACCACCTTCCCGGTGTTTGGAAATAAGCAGCAGACAGCCCGTATTGGCGAGCAATGCCAGGAACGCAACGGCGATCATTATCAGCGACTCGGGCTCACTACCGAATACAAAGCGCCTAATCACCTCTACGAGCACGCCGAGTGCCAAAATTAGCTGGAGAACACCAGCAAGGTGTGCAGCACGCACCTGCAGACTGACGCTACGTCCAACTGCATAAAGGGCTAGGCCGTACACTGCCGCGTCAGCGAACATATCGAGCGAATCGGCAATCAGGCCCGTGGACCTGGCGATCAGGCCAGCGGTCATCTCTACCACGAACATGAAGGCGTTGATGCCTAACAGTAAACGCAGGGAGCGGGATTCCTGTGTAGAGTCCGCCGAATTCTCGGCGGCTTTGATCATCTCTGGGTCGGCAGCGACGGTTTTCTGAAGAGTGGCGCCTAGCCCTAACGTCGCCAGCTTTGTGGTTATGGGCTCAACGGCACCGCAATGCATGACATCTAACCGACGGTCCGACAAATCAAAAGTCAGCTTCCGAATTCCGTCCAAACCACTCAGGGCCAAGCGGATCATTCGCTCTTCTGATGGACAATCCATTTTTGGCACGGCGTAAACACTGACCCATTGTGCTGTCGTATCGGCAGGGTTTTGCACACCGGCATCGGCGGCTGGTGTCGCATCGCAGCCGCAACGATCGCCATCGGATTTGCTCATGATACGGCTCCACTTGAAATCGAAGATGGGATCATTAAAAACCTTATAGCTACCATAAGGTCAATAACGCAGAGAACCGAAGAGGATTCGCGCGATGCGCATTGGTCAGTTAGCAAGGCTAGTAGGGATTGATACACAGACGATCCGCTTCTATGAGCAGCAGGGATTGTTACCTCCGCCTAATCGTCAGCCGAACGGCTATCGGGTTTACAACGAGAAGCATGGCGAGCGGCTAGCGTTCATCCGACGCTGCCGAATTCTGAATCTTTCACTTCCAGAAATTCATGCACTCCAAAGTTACCAAGATGACCCTGGCCGGCCTTGTGCGGCCGTTAATGCCTTGCTTGATGATCACATTTCTCAAGTCAGGTCTCAGATAGCCGCTTTGCAATCACTGGAACGACAACTCGTTTCGCTGCGGGCAAATTGCAACGATGGGCGGGAAGTTAAGGCTTGTGGAATTCTCGCGGGAATAAGCGAGGACGCATGCGTTAAATGAATGGCGTTCGGCGCGCGGGGCTGAACATCTCGGCCATATGATCCCGGGTCCGCATGCGCATGCGGTAGATTAAGGCCAGCATCAGCGTGTAGCGCTTCGGCAGTAAGCAGTCCTTCAACTCGGCTACGTCCGACGCCGCGGCTTGGGCAGCAATGTGGCGGATCTTAGTGTCGACAATTCCTTCAAAAATGGAACCCAGATCCCCGAAGCTCTCTAGCTAAGCCAGATGGTCGATCAGTACCTCTAGGTGCTTGCGAGATGGCTTCTTGGGTGACTGCTTCAGCGTATTGAAGTCACTCTGGCGTCGGCCGAAGTCAGTGTCGAGCAGATCCTTTAGCTTGTGGATCACCTCGACTGGCGTTCTGGTTACTACGAGGTTGAATATTGCCTCTTGGGATTCGGCATGAATTCGCTCAGCGAGATCATTTAGAGTCGAGTAATCTTGGCAGATCAGCTCTTCGATTACGGAGTTGATGATGTCGGCGCGCTGGTCAAGCACAAACGACATCGCTTTGGCATGCCGCTCGGCGAGCTCCATGGCATCGGAGCCGTAGAATACCGTCACACCGAGGCGAGCTCGGATCGCGTTCATGTGGCGATATTGCTGGAACCACTTGTATTCCGCGAGTTTCACCTTGCTACGCTGACCTAACTCTCCGCGAATGAAGTCCACCAGTTGACCAGGGACGTCGGTGATATCAGGAAAATATCGGAGCACCTGAAAGGTCTTGAGAAGAACGGCGAGATTGAGGTGAAAGGGGGCCTTGGACTTGCTCCGTACCCACTTAATCTCATCATCTGAGAACGAAAAATCACGCTGCAGTTCAGCTTTTGAATACGCCTTTGGCAGGGTGGGATACGCCGTACGCTCTAATGAAGCCATAGGAACTCCTTTTCTGAGGAGTCAGAAAAGATAGTCCACGATCAGAGGCTGTGCGGTCTATTTGGTAAACTCGTTTGGCATCAACACGTTACGAGCGGAGTGAGTGAATTTTCCCTTTATCTCGGCATGACCCCTCCAGTGGCCTCACCAAATCATCTTGAGCGTCGATTCAATGTCACCGAACCCAACAAGGTCTGGGTTACGGACATCACCTACATCCGCACCTATGAGGGCTGATTATTTTTGGCGGTGGTACTCGATCTGTTTTCGCGGCAGGTAATCGGTTGGTCGATGAAGCAGCAGATGACCAGCGACCTGGCTATCGATGCATTGCTGATGGCGGTTTGGCGGCGTAAGCCAAAGCAGGAGCTGATGATTCACTCAGACCAAGGTAGCCAGTTCAGCAGCGGCGACTGGCAGAGCTTCCTGAAAACCAACAACTTGCTTGGCAGCATGAGTCGACGTGGTAACTGCCATGACAACGTGGTAGCGGAAAGCTTTTTCCAGTTGCTGAAGCGAGAGCGGATCAGGCGAAAGATCTACAGCACCAGGCAAGATGCTCGCGCTGATGTGTTCGACTACATCGAGATGTTCTACAACCCAAAACGCCGGCATGGTTTCAACAACCAGCTGTCGCCGGTAGAGTTTGAAAAACGCTATTTCCAGAGCCTGGAAAGTGTCTAGGAAATCCGGGGCGATTCATGCACCATCATTTGCCTCCCCCTCACGCAAGGATTGGATCTCACCGCTTTCGATCTCTGCTGAGTCTGGGGAAGTTCCAGCAAAGCAATGAAAAGCCTTTTTAGACATACTCGATTGACCACTTCTGGCCCAAAGCGGACTACTACTCAGTGATAAACCAAGACTCTACTGCGGTTTGGCAGAGGCTAAGGATCGAGCCCTAGCGCTAGGCTCATTCGGATTATCGCCATAGCCGCATTACTAGTTACGCCACTAAACTACGCCGCCATAAGCAATAGCCCACAGTACTCTCCGGACTTCCTGTGCGCCACGGACGGAGGAGCAGCTGATAACTGGAGAGTTTCCACCAAGCGCTAAGTTTGGTCTGGCCATCCACTCCGACGCGAGTGCGCGATCCTCGAAAACTTGCTCCGCTAGATCCTGCACGTCTTTAAGCAGTTCTTTTTCCACCACATTTGGTTCCATATTCAGTCACTCGAATCACGGTCCGTGTTGATGACAGCCATTTGTAGCGACGTGCGACTAGCTATGTGGCAACAGGCCAAGCGCAACACTACAACGTCTTCGCGCTCGCTATTCTGTTCAGACTGCGCTTGCCTGTTGCGCTTGGCTTGCCGCCAGACTATCAGTCGGATGACGAAGCTTACTTCTCATATAGATTAGCGTGCCATGCAAGGAAGGGGATTCTGCTTCAGCAGGCGAACTAGGATATTGCTTGACGAACATTTGATAACAAGCACGTCAGAGGCTTCTGAAGTGCAGCCAGGCAGCATCCGCGCAGGTGCTGAGATGTGCTATGAGATGTGCAGAATGGAAACACTCGGAAATACGCGGCGCCGCATTCGGCGAGTGTTACAGGGAGAAATTGTAGGCAGGGAAATGTGCATATGTCATTGTAAGCAGACCAGCGAATAAGCGCGGCAGGCGATTCCGATGACGCTCATCTCTTCAAAGAGCTGGCTGGACCCAGTCCTTCCCGAGCTGCTTCCCCAGTCGATCATCGACAAGGCCGACGCACTTCCTGTCAAAGTGGGGTTTCTTGCCGGCCGGCTTGCTCCTGAAACGGCTGCTCGGTTGAGTAATTTGCTGCTCATCACCAATGCCTACTATTCGAACCTGATCGAGGGCCAGTACTGCGAGCCAGCCTCGATGCAGAAAGCACAAAGCACAGCGAGGAAGGAACGCCAGCTGCTCCGGGACCTTACCGTTCAGCATATGGATACGCAGCGGTTGTTCGAGCGCGCCATGCGCTGGAGGCGCCCTGAGTTCCGAGCCATGTTTTCGCCCCAACTGATTTGTTCCGTGCACGAGCGGCTTTTCAGCGGGACAGGCGAAACCAGCCGGCGTATGTCAGACGGCAGGTTCCTGGTGCCCGGACAACTGCGTAGCGGGCCTGATGACGAAGTGGTAGTTAGGAATCACGTCGCACCAGCCGCGGCGGCCGCCCGGTCGATGCTAGAGCATCTGCAAACATTCTTTGGCTCGAGTCTGGATCCCCGGCGCCGGCTTATCGCTGCGCTTGCCAATCACCACCGACTGGCATGGGTTCACCCGTTTCTCGACGGCAACGGCCGTGTGGCGCGCATGATGACGCATCTGCAGCTCGCTCAGCTTGGCCTTCAACCGTACCTTTGGTCCCTGTCGCGTGGGCTGGCTCGCCGGCACGATGACTACTACCGAGTGCTGTCTATGGCAGATCGCCCGAGAGAGGGTGATTACGATGGCCGCGGGCAGATGTCGCAAAAGTACTACTTCGCTTTCATCGAGTTCATGCTCGATGTCTGCCTCGACCAGGTCGATTACATGACCGAGGCTCTAAACAGAGAAAAGCTGCGGGAAAGGGTTATCCGGTCCTTCAAAACGAATGAGCGCCTTTTGGCTATCGGGGCTCGAGCGGAAAGTGCACCGGTTGTGCTGGCCTTGCTTACACAAGGTTTTCTGCCTCGCAGCGAGTTCAAGGCGTTCACTGGACTGTCGTCGCGTGCATCAATCGATGAGCTTTCCCGGCTAGTTGGTGCTGGGATTGTTGTCAGCCCAACGCCCAAGTCGCGAACAGTCGAGCCGGGCCTTCCGGCGTGGTTTGCTCAAGACATCTTCCCTGATCTTCATGTCTCTTCCGGTAACAGGCCTGCAGGCCTGGGCCTTGTGATGTAGCCCTTACAGCCGCGTTAGCAGCTGACGCCATCACCCTCCCGTGTTCGGCATAAATTTCACTCTTCAGCCCGAAGGTATGGTTGAACCTGAGCAGCTACCAAAGCTAATAGTTGCTCAAAGTCTTGATTTTGATCCTTTACTAAATACGCCCTAAACAGCAGGGACAATGGATGAATTCCCAGGCGACCAGCAAGTTCGTCGACCTTCTCTAAAGTCGGACTTTTGAGTCCGCGCTCCAAGATGCTGAGGTAGGTACGACTGCTAACGTCTGAAAATGACTCCTGAGTCAGTCCTTGCGCTTTGCGAGCGTCTCGAAGGGCTTGCCCGAATGCTTCATTTAGCTCCATTTCGCCAACCCGCAAAAGGAACTATAAGGCACTAGCGCACACTATAGAGCTACAAACTATAGTGTTCATTTCTGGTGGAGGTCTTTATGTTTACCACGCACCTGCAAGCTCTTGATTTAGGAATCGAGCCGAACGGACTCGGTTTCCAGCTATGGGACACCGTAGAGATGCTCGGCCAGTCGTCATGGTTTTTTGTGAACATAGCGATTGGTTCCGGAGCAAATATCTGTCCGAAATCTGCATTTTTTGCCAGTTGGCGCAATCTGGATGAGCTATTGAAAGCCCAGAATGAGGAACTAAGCGTAACTAATGTCATGCTTGTTAGTTCGCCGGTTCTCAATGGGACTAAACACTGGCGGATGGAGAGACTGGTGTCACTTTATCTTGCCCTTGAGCAGGCCGGGGGCGAGCTCCGTTGTGTCTATGATGTAGCTGACACGACCTATGTAGAGCCCAGCACCGTCGCGGCGTTGGTTGGAGAGTTTTTGATTTACCGAGAAAGCGGGTCTTGACTAACCCGATGGGTCCTGACGACACCCAGTTATTTTCTCATTTTTAACGAGAAGCCACATTTACACGCCCAAAAACAGTTGCTGCCTTTAGCTTGTCGTTTGCAAAGTTGGACGGCACAACCCTGGTGTTACGTCTTGCCTAGGTCATGCGGATGAGAGATTAGCTTGAGTGAGCGGCAGGTACGAATGATGGGGTTTTATTTTTTAAAATCGAATGCGGATATATTCAAACAAAGCGCGTTAAAATCTAGAAGTAGCCACTCTTTAATTGCGCCAATCGTTCCATTACTTCGTCCATGCGTCCGCCTCTTGCTGCCTCGAGAGGGCTGAGGCCATTGAGGTAACCTTTAGGATTCGATAACCAGCGATCAGCCATCTCTCTTGATGAAAATATTGTCAGAGCGAGATTCTCGAGTTGCTGCACTTGATAGTGATTTTCATGGCATGCGTCGGACATGGAGGGGGCTTCCGGATGCACCGGCGAGCTTGTTACGACGATGCGTTTCATTCCGTCAGCTGTTACCTCCCAAATATATAATCTATCGCCGGCGGTAATATGCATTGATCTAACCAATTGCTCCGGAAGCTCTATAAGATATTTTCCGCTAATGTGCTTTACAAAGGTATGCATAATTTCCCCATTTTCTGCTTGAAAAGCTGAGTCTCAGGGTGTCCCGCAGTTTCGCACAATCATAGAGGATACTACTTAGCCCGGGCTGGTTATATGCGTGATTGAACCTATTAGTAAAGCCCAGTCTTGCTCTTCTCATGATTTATTTACAGATACTTTCGTCGGTCCTTCACTGATGATACTCATCAGTAGCTAAAGCTTCGTTCATAGTGCGGTCTGCAATGTGTTGCCGTTAGGGGCGCGATTAATCATTTCGTAGAGCCATTTCTCCATCGTAGGCTATAAGCCATGAAGCTGCTTCAACTGGCTTGGGCAAGGCAGCTGACTTATAGCAGTCTATGCGTGAAATGGGCCTATTGTTCAGAAGGGCGCGTGACGTTACGATATGTGAGCACATGCTGCATGCAGCAAAAAAGGCAGCTGGCCAAAAACAGCATGCTGGACCGAGCGCATCGCTCGGCTAGCAATATCATCGTGGAAAAGCGATTTTGTAAAGATTTTCTACCTGTTCAGGCTAAAACCATACGAATTTCTTTACAGTTCAGTATCTGCGCGGTGTTGGATGGCGCGCAGCTGAGGGGTAAGCAAAATTTTCGTAAGCTGCAAGGTAGATACTACCATTTTAGAGTTCACTCCATGCGAATGCGCCTGATGCTGTTGGGCGGCGGTAATGCCCTGGGTCAGGCGCTTATCCGCCTGGGTGCCGAGGAGGACATCGGCTTCCTCGCGCCACGCCCGCCCAGCCAGGGCTGGGATGCGCCAAGTCTGACTACTTTGCTCGACGATAACCGCCCGGATATCGTGATCAACCTCGCCTATTACTTCGACTGGTTCCAGAGTGGGCGTGTCGATGAAGCGGTGCTCGCCAGTCAAGAGCGCGCAGTCGAGCGCCTGGCCGAACTGGGCCAGCATCATCAGTTTGTACTGATGCAACCGTCCAGCTACCGCGTCTTTGATGGGGCCAGAACCACCTCCTACAGCGAGAAAGACGAGGTGGCGCCGTTGGATGCTCGCAGCTGCGCCCTTTGGCGTATGGAGCAGAGTGTGCGTTCGCTTTGTCCTCGGCACGTTTTGCTGCGGTTTGGTTGGTTGCTCGACGATAGCTCAGAGGGCTTGCTGGGTCGGTTCCTTCAGCGTCTTGAGCAGAACGACGAGCTGTGTCTCGCTGATGATCGTCGCGGCAACCCCACGCCCGTTGAAGATGCTGCGCGGGTCATTCTGGCTGTGTTGAAGCAGCTCGATTGCGAGGCGCCGTTGTGGGGCACCTATCACTATGGTGGGCACGAGGCGTCAACCCCGTTGGTGGTTGGCCAAGCGCTTCTGGCCGAAGCGGCTAACCATCGCCAGCTGGCGGTTGCGAGCCTGACTCCCATCGCACACGCCGCCTGCTCGGATGCAGCGGACGAGCCGCAGCATGGCGTGCTGGCGTGCAAGAAGATATTCAATACCTTCGGCATCAAGCCGCGCGCCTGGCGCACTGGGCTGCCGAGCCTGCTGGAGCGCTACTATCGACATGGCTGACTTACCGATTCTGGTTACCGGTGGCGCCGGTTTCATTGGCTCCAACCTTATCGATGCGCTTGTCGCGCGAGGCTACCCTGTTAGGGTGCTGGACAACCTGTCCACCGGAAAACGCAGCAATTTACCGGACGATCCGAGCGTTGAGCTGATTGTGGGTGATGTGGCGGATGCACAAGCCATGCGCAGCGCAGTTCAGGGCTGTCGCGCCGTTGTGCACCTTGCCGCGGTGGCGTCGGTACAGGCTTCGGTCGATGACCCGGTTGGCACGCACCAGAGCAATCTGGTCGGCACGCTGAATTTGTGTGAGGCCATGCGCGAGGCGGGCGTACGCCGGGTTGTTTTCGCTTCCAGCGCGGCGATCTACGGCAACAATGGCGAAGGCCAGCCCATCGACGAGGACACGCCCAAGGCGCCCTTGACTCCATATGCGGCGGACAAGCTGGCCAGTGAGCACTATCTTGATTTCTACCGGCGTCAGCATGGGCTTGAGCCGGCAGTCTTCCGCTTCTTCAATATTTACGGCCCTCGGCAGGATCCATCCTCTCCCTATTCAGGTGTGATCAGCATTTTTACCGAGCGGGCACAGAAGGGATTGCCTATTGCTGTTTATGGGGATGGACAGCAGACCCGGGATTTCCTCTACGTAGGCGATCTGGTAGAGCTCCTGCTGCAGGCGCTAGAGCTGCCTGTTGTGGAGGTGGGGGCTGTGAATGTTGGTTTGAACCAGTCGACCTCTTTGAACCAGCTGCTCGATGCGGTTGGCGATGTGCTGGGCGGATTGCCCGAGGTGAGGTACCAGGCGGCGCGACAGGGAGACATCCGTCATTCGCGAGCTAACAATACGCGGCTGCTGCAGCGCTATCGTTTACCTGAGCCTGCTACCGGAATGCGCGAGGGTCTAGCGAAATTGCTAGGTTTGTAGCGTTTTCCGCGGGCATAGAAAAGGCGCCGAGAAGGCGCCTTTGTCTTGTCTGAGATTCGGCAATGCCGACGGATTCAGAACTTGTAGCCGAGACCGACCATGTACACCATCGGATCGACGTCCACATCGACTTTGACCTTGGCGCCGCCGTAGTTCGTTGTGCCTGTCGTATCGATGTCGATGTAGCGAACCTGGGCGTTGATCATCACATTATCGGTCAGCATGTAATCCATGCCCACTTGTGCAGCCAGACCCCATGAGTCCTTCATGTCCAGACCGCTGAAGCCTTTGCCCTCGGCTTCGCTGCTGAGCTTGTCATCGAAGAACCAAGTGTAGTTGATGCCAGCGCCTACGTAGGGTTGGAACGCTGACTTGCTGTCGAGCGGGTAGTACACGACGCTTAGGGTCGGCGGCAGGTGCTTGAGCTCGCCCAGCTTGCCGTTCAACGCGGCAAAACCGCCGGGCATGCCAGCAACACCGACGTCATGGGTGAAAGGGCTAGCGGCGAGCAATTCGATGCCGACTTTGTCGGTAACCATGTAGGCGAAGTTCAAGCCCAGCTGGGTATCGCTATCGAGGGTGGCCTTGGTTCCTGCAACGCTCGTGGAGAGCGCGCCTACATAGATGTCACCGCTTTCCTCGCGCGGATCAACAGTGATCGCACCAGCACGGACAATCACGTCACCAGCCTGATGGGCCTGGGCGAAAGGGGAGGCGAGGGCTACGGCCAGCACGGACGCGGTAAACAGGGTCTTGCGCATAATGGAACTCCATCCAGACATGGTGTGTTGCGACTGGTGGCCATGGTAGGGCGTGCGAGCCCGCCGACTTTGATCCAGCTCAACGAAACGTTCCGCTTTATCCGGGCTGCGACGTATTGCCCGGGTTGCCTTCTTTTGCGGATCTAGATGATAATGTTTCTCTTTTCTGGTCTGACCTTCGTCTGCAAGGACCCATCAATGCAAGCCCTTATACCCCGCCTCTTGGCGGTCGCCGTGTTGCCCTGCTGCATGCAGCTCCATGCAGCTCCGCTGGACGCTGCGCTGGAAGAAAGCCAGCAGCTGGCTGCTGAGGCCAAAGCCTCGCAGGCGCGCATCGAGCAACTCGATGACGCGACGCGGCAGATGCTCACCGAATACCGCAACGCCGTTCAGCAGGCGGAGGCCTTGAAGGCCTACAACGAGCAGCTGGTCGAGCTGACCGCTGCGCAGCGCAAGGAACTGGACGGATTCCAGCGTCAGTTGGACAGCATCGAACGCACCCAGGAAGCCGTTGCACCGCAGATGGGGCGGATGATCGAAGTGCTCGAGGAGTTCATCGCGGCAGACCTTCCGTTCCTCCCCGACGAGCGCGCCGATCGCCTCGCCAGCCTGCAGGACATGCAGGCGCGCGCAGACGTCAGTCTCGCTGAGAAATACCGGCGCATCCTCGAGGCCTATCAGATCGAGAGCAATTACGGACGCACTCTGGAAGCCTGGCGCGGTGAGCTGCCGGTCGAAGGTGGCAGCCGCAGCGTTGAGTTCCTGCGCCTGGGGCGGACCATGCTGTATTACCAGACGCTGGATGCTCACGAAAGCGGATGGTGGAATCCGCAGACCCGCGCCTGGGAAGTACTCGATGGCAGCGCGCGTCGACCAATCACCAAGGCCATCGCCATCGCTCGTCAACAGCAAGCCCCAACCTGGCTCGAACTGCCCATCAAAACCCTGGCCAAGGAGGCTGCGCAATGAGCCGCTTGTTGACGTTGTTGCTCATCGGCTTGTTGCCGGCAATGGCTCAGGCTGCCGAACCGTTGAGTCCTGACCAGCTGCTGCAGCGCATTCGCAGCGAACGCGCCGCGGAAGTCGACGCCATGCAAGCGCGCGAGCAGGCCTTTATCCAGAATCGCAGCGAGCAAGCCCAACTGCTGGCGCGAGCCAACGCCGCGCTTGAACAACAGAAAGCCGAAGCCGAGCGTCTTAAGACAGAATTCGACCGCCAGGAAGCCGCGTTGGCCGAGCAGGAAAAGCTGCTGGCGCAGCGCGTCGGTCACCTTGGCGAACTGTTCGGCGTGGTGCGGCAGAGTGCTGGTGACATCGCTGGGCAATGGCAGGACAGCCTGCTCAACGCGCAATACCCAGAGCGCCTGCAGCGCCTGCGGGCATTGGCGGAAAGCCGCACGCTGCCGTCAGCTGAGGATCTGGACAGCTTCTGGATGACCCTGCTTGAAGACCTGACGGCCAGTGGCCAGGTGGAGCGCGTCGAGCTGCCGGTAGTGGGCGTCGACGGGCAGCGCACCACTCAGCCGGTCCTGCGGGTCGGTAACTTCTCGGCGTTCACCGCCGATGATTTCCTTCGCTACGACAGCGACGCCCGCGAATTGCTGACGCCTAGCCGCCAGCCTGCCGGCATGGGGATGGTCAATGACTATGTCGACAGCAGCGAGGCGTTGGCCACTCTGCCGATCGATCCGAGCCGCGGCTCGTTGCTGGCTCAACTGCAGCGTCAGCCGCAACTGTGGGACCGCGTTCAGCAGGGCGGGCTGGTCGGCTGGGTGATTCTTGCCTTGGGTGCCGTCGGCCTGATCCTCGCCATCTGGCGCATGGTCTACCTGGCACGGGTTGGGCGAGCAGTGAGCCGGCAGACGCGCGAGCTCAATCAACCGCGTGACGACAACCCGCTGGGGCGCATCATCGGCGTGTTGGGACCGAAGCCACAGCTGTCCGATCTCGAGACGCTTGAGCTCAAGCTCGACGAGGCGATCCTTCAGGAAACACCGCCACTCGAACGCGGTCAGCCACTACTCAAGTTGCTTAGCGCCGTCGCGCCGTTGCTCGGCCTGCTGGGTACGGTGACGGGCATGATCGTGACCTTCCAGGCGATTACGCAGAGTGGCGGTGGTGACTCTCGGCTGATGGCTGACGGTATTTCCCAGGCATTGGTAACCACGGTGTTGGGTCTGGTTGTGGCAATACCGCTGTTGTTCCTGCATAGCCTGCTGGCCAGCCGCAGCAAGGCGCTGATCCAGCTGCTCGAACAGCAAAGTGCTGGCTTGATCGCGCTGCATCTTTCGGGGACTCCGCGTCGTGACTGATCTGCATGGCCAATGGCTGCGTCTGGTCGACAGCGGTCATGCGCTGCTCGACTTCATGGCGGCGGGCGGCGCAGTGATGTGGGCGCTGGCTGCGCTGTGCGTGCTGTATTGGACGCTGGTCTTTGAGCGTTTGTGGTTCATGCGCCGGGTGTTTCCGCGCTGGGTGGAAGCCCGGCGCCAGGCCTGGGGTCAGCTGCCCAACGAACCTGGCAGCTGGCAGCGTGCGGTACGCAGTGCCTGGCTCGCTCAGGCGCAGCAACAGCTTTCCGGCCCGCTGCGGATGAGCAAGACCATGGTGGCGATGTATCCGTTGCTCGGGTTGCTTGGCACCGTGACCGGCATGATCGCGGTGTTCGATGTGTTGGCACTCAACGGTACCGGCAACCCCCGCGGCATGGCAGCGGGCGTATGGCAGGCGACCCTGCCAACCATGGCCGGCATGGTGCTGGCCATTACTGGACTGTTCAGCCTGGCGCGTCTCGAACGTATTTCGCGCCTGGCTCTCGACCGGCTGGCCGACCAGCTGCGTCACGATTGAGGATTTACGGATGCGTATGCGTCGTCATCATTATCAGCAGGAAGAAGACACCGGCATCGACTTGACGCCGATGCTCGACGTGGTCTTCATCATGCTGATCTTTTTTATCGTCACCAGCTCTTTCATCAAGGAGTCTGGCGTCGAGGTTCAACGGCCACAGGCTGACACCGCCAGCGCGCAGGACAAAGGCAACATCCTGATTGCGGTGACGGCCGATGGTCAGGTCTGGATCGACAAGCAAGCCGTGGACGTCCGCAGCGTGAGGGCTCACGTCGAGCGCATGCGTGTCGACCAGCCGGAAGGCGCAGTCGTGGTGCAGGCCGATCAGGATGCGCGCACCGGTCTTGTGGTTCAGGTGATGGATCAGGCACGTCTCGCCGGGGTTCAGGACGTCGCCCTGGCCGCCAGTTCGGGAGCGCAGTGATGGTTCGTGGACTGACCCGCGTCGGGTTGTCCTTCATCGCTGCCTGCGTGGTGGCGTTGCTGTTGTTTGCGTTGATGCTGAGCATGGTTAACCCGCCCCGTAGCGAGGTGGCCGACGACCCGGTTGCCATCGCCAATTTCGTGCGGATGGACAACCGCAACGAAAGCACTGCGACCCGCTCGCGGCAGCAGGCACCGCAACCGCCTCAACCCAAGACACCCCAGACCCCAACGCCGCCGACGCCGAGCATGGCCACTCCGAGTGCCAATCTGCCGAAGCTTGATCTGCCCTTGCCGAACATCGATACCGGTGTGTCGGTTGCAAGTGCGCCCGCGCCCAGCCTCGCGGGACTGACGGCCGCCTCTGCTCCGGCAGCACCGCCCGCACCCGCAGCGCCGTCAGCGGACGAGACGGCATCGCAATCTGGACCTGAGCAGGAGGTCATGCCGCTCAATGATGTGCGTCCGGAATATCCCTATCGGGCGCGTCAGCGCGGTATCGAGGGCCATATCAAGCTCGCGTTTACCATCACCGCCGCCGGTAAGGTCGAAAATATTCGAGTGATGGAGGCTTCGCCGCCGAACGTGTTTGATCGCGAGGCCCGTCGTGCTGCCGCCCGCTGGCGTTTCGCACCGCGTACCGAAAACGGTTCTGCGGTATCGCGCGAAGCCGTTAAAACCCTGCATTTCCGCCTGCAAGGAGAACGCTGACATGCCCCGTTTGCTGTTATTGATCTCGTTGTTGTTTGCTGTATCAGCTCAAGCGGCGCAGAGCATCGATCCCTCGGTGTTCAAAGCGCTGGAACGTGCCCAGAGCGCGCAGGAGAAGGGGGACTACGGCGCTGCCCACCGAGCGCTCAAACAGGCCGAGGCGAAACCGGGCAGCGCAGAGGAAGCACTGTTGTGGCGCAGCCGTGCCTATCTGTCCTGGGCTGAAGGCAACAATCGCCAAGCGCTGGAACTGCTCGACAAGGCGATCGCCAGTGGCAAGCTTGACGAGTCGATACTGCCCAACGAGCGGCTCAATCTGGCGAAACTCAACCTGGTTGAACGCCGCTATGCCAAGGTCGTCAGCCTGCTGGGCTCACCCGCCAATGCAAGCGAAGAAGTCCTGCAGATGCTGGTGCAGGCTTATCAGGGGCTCGGGCAGCATGCCAAGGCATTGCCACTGGCCGAACGCTATGTCCAGGCCAACCCCAACGCGGCCGACACCTGGTTGCAGTTTCTGGTAGCCGGTAACGCTGAGCTGAAGCGTTACGAGACAGCAGAGCGCTGGCAAAGCAGGCTTCTCGCCCGCCACCCGAATCAAGCCAAGAGCTGGCGGCAATTGGCAGGCTTGCAGCAGATGGCCGGCGATGAGGACAAGGCGCTGGCAACCCTGCGTGCGGCCCATGCCAAGGGGCTGCGCTTCAGCGAAGCCGAGCTGGACAATCTGGTATTGCTTGCCGGTGCCGCTGGCCAGCCCTGGCAAGGTGCGAAGCTGCTGCAGGGCATGCTTGAGTCACGCCTTCTAGCCGGCGATGCCAAGCGGCGTGAGCGTCTGGGCATGCTCTGGTGGCAGGCACGCGAGCGTTCGGAAGCGGCGCAGATCTACCGCGATCTCGCGGCTCAATCCGGTAGCGCCAAGTTCTGGCTGAACGTTGCTCAGTTGGAACTGGAGCAAGCCCACTGGCAGGCTGGTCTCGATGCGCTGAAACAGGCCGAGCGCGCAGGCGCCGAACGGCGCAAGGTTCGTTCCTGGCGCGAGTGGGCCGAAGGCGAGCTCAGCTTCGAGCGGCAGCGCCAGGTTGCCAGTACTCGTTGATCGGGTTGTCTGGACCGTTTGAGAAGGGGTGTCCAAGCAACTTCGGGCCAATCAGGCCTAGCGCGGAGCACGCTGCATAGCAGATGCACACAGAAACCCCGCCACAGTGGCGGGGTTTCGCGTTTATGCGTTATGGACATAGAGCGCTGATCGACGCACAGCGGTTCGGCGCAAATAACACGCATCGCTATCAGCTCGTACATGGAGTGCGTTGACAGCAGGCATCCCAGATGCCAATCAGCACCCGCATGAATGGCGTGGGGGCAGGAGTGGTATTGCCCGATGCCGCTCAGCTTGCCGTTCAGGCTGGGTTTCGCTGCCTTATTCCAGCTCGTAGAGGTAGATCTTCTGCGCTTCCATGCGATACCCGGCATCGGCCAGTTCGCTGGTGGCGTGTTCGACTTTTAGCGGGCCTTCGATCCAGAAGGGCTGGTACAGCTCGTCCACCTTTACGCCAAGCTCGCTGGTGGCATGCACGATCTGGTTGGAGGGCGGTGGCGGCACGTGAATACAGGCGCCGAAGTAGGGCACCAGCAGAAACTCCGTCACTCGCCCATCCTCGCTCATGTCCAGCGGCACAATGTAGCCGGGCAGCTTGACCTGAACGCCATCTAGCTCTTTGACGACCGGCTCGGCCGGCGATTGTTGAGCCGCTGCCGGACCCGCTTCCGCAGCGAGCGCATCGGCCAGTTGCGACATGTCGTGAAGCGCCACAGGCGGTGGAGGTGGCGGCGCGTCTGCCGGGATCAGGTCCGACCATTGCAGCTCACGAACATCGGCAATCGCGAAGGGCGCCGCGAGGGCGAGCAGGGTGGCAAGCAGCAGGCGAGACATGGAATTCCTCATAGTCTGATCGACAGGCCGTCGGCCAGCGACTGCCGATAGGCGCGCCACGCTGGCACACAGCCCATCAACAGCCCAGCCATCAGTATGCCCGCCAGCAATGACCACTCATAGGCGCTTGGCAGCGCCAGCGGCAGATAAAGACCGTAGTGACTTTGCAGCGGCCCTTGCGCGACCGCAATGGCGATATACAGCAGCAAGAGCCCGAAAAGCGCACCCGCAAGTGCCAGGCTGAAAGCTTCGACCACCAGCAGGCCGGCGATATGCCAAGGCCGCGCACCAACCGAACGCAGGATCGCCATCTCCCGGCGCCGCTCGTTGAGGCTGGTGAGAATGGCGGTGAGCATGCCGATCAATCCGGTCAGCACGACAAACAAGGACACCACGAACAGCGCCTGTTCAGCCGTGCCCATCAGGCTCCAGAGCTCCTGCAGCGCCACGCCGGGCAGAATCGCCAGCAGCGGCTCGCCACGATAGCCATTGATTTCGCGCTGCAGCGTGAAGGTGGCGATCTTGCTGTTGAGGCCCAACATGAAGGCAGTGATCTGTTTGGGTTGTAGGTCTAGCTGGCGCGCCTGTTCGGCATCGATGCGCGCTGCACCTCGCGCCGGCATGCCGTTCTGCCAGTCGATATGCAGCGCCTCCATGCCTGCCAGATTGATATGCAGCGTGCGATCCACCGGCGTGCCGGTGCGCTTGAGGATGCCGACTACACGAAAAGGCTTGTCGTCATGTTTGACCAGGCTGACCGTGGCGACGCCATGCGCCAGCACCAGCTGGTCGTCCAGCGTGTATTTCAGTGCCTCGGCCACTTCGGCGCCCAGCACCACTTCAAACGGGTCGTCGGCGAATGGCCGACCTTGCGCCAGTTGCAGCGGCTGCTTGCGACCGTAACGGTAATGGTCGAAATAGGCGCTGCTGGTGCCCATCACGCGATAGCCGCGGTGAGAATCGCCCAGCGAAATGGGAATGGCCCAGCTGACTCTGGGATGCTCGGCGAAATGCTCGAAGCTCTCCCAACGGATATTGTTAGTGGCATTGCCGATCCGGAACACCGAATACAACAACAGATTCACCGAGCCGGAGCGGGCGCCGACGATCAGATCGGTGCCGCTGATGGTGCTGGCAAAGCTGGCGCGGGCTTCGGTGCGCACCCGCTCTACGGCAAGCAGCAGGCATACCGAGAGCGCAATGGCGAATACGGTGAGCAGGGCAGTGAAACGGCGGTTGTTCAGGCTCGCCAAGGCCAGACGCAACAGGTACATGGCCTATATCTCCGGGGCGCGAGCGGCGCGATTGAGGTCTGCCAATGAGAGGCTGCGGTCGAACAGTGGCGCCAGGCTCTGGTCGTGGCTGACGAACAACAGGCTCGACCCGGCCTGTTCGCATTCGGCAAACAGCAACTGCAAAAAAGCTTCTCGACTGTCAGCGTCGAGGGCAGAGGTGGGTTCGTCAGCGATCACCAGTTCCGGCTGCCCGATTAGTGCACGCGCTGCGGCGACGCGTTGTTGCTGGCCGATCGACAGCGCTTCGGCACGTCGATCGAGCAGGCTTTTCGGAATGCCGAGATGCTGGAGCAGGCTTGCCGACGCTTGCGCAACGCTGCCGTGCCGCTGGCGGGCGCGCTCGGCTCTTGTCTTGGAGAAATGGCAGGGCAGGCCGACGTTTTCGGCCACCGAAAGAAAGGGCAGCAGGTTGAACTGCTGGAAGATGTAGCCGGTGTGGTCGACCCGGAAGCGATCCCGAGCACCGGCAGACAGCGCGGCGAGGTCGGTGCTGAGCAACTGGACCGTTCCGCGTTGGGCTTTCTGTACGCCGCCAATCAGTCCGAGCAGGGTCGTCTTGCCGCTGCCCGACGGACCCTTGAGAAACAGGCTCTGGTTGCGCGCCAGCGTGAAGCTGGGGATGTCGAGCAGCTCTGCCTGGCCCGGCCAGGCAAAACCCAATTGGTGCAGTTCGAGCAACGGTGCGGTCATCGAGATGATCCGTGTCAGGCGAGCCGGTGAGTTTACTGCGTCGGGCCAGGCGGCGGCAGACGGGATCGGATCAGAACGTCGCGCGTGGCTGGTCCGCGGTGAGTTGCACGCCCCGTTGACCCTTTGGACCGATCAGCTGTGCCTGGATTTTCTGAGTGCCGGGGAACGCCTTGAACAAGCCTTGCAGATCGAGCGCCTGCAGCGCTTGGGACGTGGCGCAATCGAAGCGGTAGTGCGCGTGAATTTCGCTGTGCTGGCTTTCATGTTCTTCATCGTGCTCGTCATGATGGTCATGGGCTTCGCCTTCGAATAGCGGACTCTCGAGCTCAGTTTCAGCCAGGGTGCAGCCGGCTGCTGCAGGCAGGCCAAACAGGCTGTTCGGTTGTTCCAGCTGTTTGCGAGCGTCGGCAATCTTGCGTTTGTCTGCATCGCTGCTCGGCGCATGCTCGAACCCCACCAGATTCATCGCCGGGCTGCGCAGCTCGATTTCCAGCGTGGAGCCGTCCAGCGCCGCATCCAGTTCCGCAGCGCCATGCTCGTGGGCGCTGAGACTGTCGTGGTGCGCATGGTCGTGATCGTGTTCAGCAGCCAGAGCAAAACCGGGCAGTAAGGCGAAGGGCAGGGCAAGCAGCAGACGGCGCATGGTGATCTCCATATGGTTGAGAGTTACGTTATAACAAACGTGCGTAACGCCTGGCCAGTGTCCACCTCCCATGGGAGCATGCGATCTAGTTTTTCAGGAGAGTGGCGATGATTCGAATTCGCGGCCATGTGGGCGATCTAGCGGTCGACCTCAGCATTGATATGGACGATCACGATTGGGCGCAGTTGGGGCGTCAGATGCCCGCTGCACAGGTTACGGCTGCCCCGTCGCAACCGGCCGACAAGCCTACCGTTGACCCTCATTGGCACGAGGCGCAGCAGTTGCTGCGAACGGCACAGAACATGGACGGGCCTCAGCTGTTGGCTGAGCTGCAAGCGCTGGCGGGCAGCGCTCAAATGGGCAAGCGACTGCTGGTGCGCTTGCGCCACTGCGCGCAGGTCAAGGTGGATAGCGGTGCGGATGCACCTGTCTATCGCTGGGTCGACTGAACGGCGCGACTGCGATCCGGGTTACAGACGCTGCGTCTGGAAGGTATCGCAGCGTGTCGGGTCGCCACTGTCGAATCCAATACGAAACCACTTCACCCGTTGCGCAGAGGTGCCATGGGTGAAGGCATCTGGAACGACCCGGCCCTGACTTTGTTGCTGCAAACGGTCGTCGCCGATCGCGTTCGCCGCATTCAGTGCTTCCTCCAGATCCCCCGCCTCAAGCCAGTCATGACGCTGTTGGGCGTGGTTGGCCCAGACCCCTGCGAAGCAATCCGCCTGCAATTCCTGGCGAACCAGAAGGCCATTGTCGCCCTCCATGCGCGCGCCGCGCTGACGGGCAGCCTGCATCTGCTGCGAGACGCCTAACAGTGTCTGTACGTGGTGGCCGACCTCATGGGCGATCACATAAGCCTGAGCGAAATCGCCCGCGACCGAAAAACGCGACGCCATGTCGTCGAAGAACTGCAGGTCGAGATACACCTGCTGGTCGCCCGGACAGTAGAAGGGGCCAACCGCGGAATTGGCGAAGCCACAGGCCGAGTTCACGCCACCACGAAATAGCACCAGCGTCGGGTCGCGGTACTGCTGGCCGGACTGCTGAAACAAGGCGCGCCAGGTGTCCTCGGTGTCGCCCAGGATGGACTGGACGAAGGCAACCTGCGGGTCCTCACTATTGGCTGGGGCGTTGCTCTGCTGGGTCGTTGCGGGACCTGATTGGTCGGCCAACTGACCGAGAATCTGCATGGGATCCTGGCCGGACAACAGGCCGATTACCACCACGATTGCGACGCCCGCCAGGGTCAGGCGCCCGCCACCGATGCCCCCGCTTCGGCCGCGAGCGTCCACCACATTGTCACTGCGACGAGCCTTCTTCCAACGCATGCCTGAGTCCTTCTGTCAGTTCTTACCTGAGTCAGACCGGCCTCAGCCTCAGCAAATTCAGCGGCGCTACAAACGTTTCGTCTGTTACGTCAGTCTGCCGGGTACTCGGCCAGCACCGACTGCTCACCTTCGTCGCTCACAGCGATTACTTTGAACGCGTCTTTACGGTCGCCCATCTCCATACCTGGCGACCCCATCGGCATGCCGGGTACCGCGGCACCGATCAGATCGGGCTGTGCTCGAAGCTTGAGAATGTCGGCAGCCGGGACGTGGCCTTCGACGAATTTTCCATCGATCACGCCGGTATGGCAGGAACCCAGGCTATGGGGCACGCCGAGGCGGGTCTTGACGGCGGCCATGTCGGGTTCAACGTGGTCGTCGACCTCGAACCCGTTGGCTTCCAGATGCTCTATCCAGGCCTTGCAGCAACCGCAATTGGCGTCGCGGTGCACCTCGATCGCGATGGGCTCGGCCGCTTGAGCGAGGCTGGCGAAAAGAGCGGTGGCAAGCAATAAACGACGCATGAAGGTCTCTCCGGCGGGGTTGAGCGCAGCATAGCCCCATGCTCGCAGGCACCCAAGCCTGCTGGTGTGAGCGAATGTCACAGGAGTCGGCGAACAAGCATGGAGCGAACCAAAACGGGGCGATCCGGTCGGATATCCATCGTGGTGCGGAGCCGCTGTGAGGAGAGTTTTCGATGCGTTTTGCCCGTTTCGTTCTGCTCGCGCAGGCATTGGTGATGGCCTGTCTCAGTTTGGCCTACTGGCTGTGGCCTCACGAGATGGCCAATCTCAACGGCATGCTGCTGATGGAAACCGCGTCGGTCAGTCACATGCGTGTCTATTACGGCGGCCTGCAGCTGGGGCTGGCATTGTTCCTGATCTGGGCCGTTCGTGCACCGGAGCGAGCCCGGCCAGCGCTGATCATGCTGGTGATGACCATGGCGGCGCTGGTGCTGGGGAGGCTGGTGTCGCTCTGGCTGGATGGCGGTGACTTGGTCGGCTTCGATCTCGCCTCCACGCTCTATCGCGTGCTGGCTGTGGTGTTCGCCGGTCTCGCCTGGCGCGCTATTCGCGAGCGTCCGGAGCCAGAGCCTGAGCGCCTTGAGCCTGCCACCCATCGCCTCGTCAGCGAATCACCGATGCCATTCAAGCTTGGCGACACGCCTCCGGCCGTAGAGCCTGCGTCCGGTGATGCGGCACCGCAGCCGTTCCGCCGCGGGGATCCGCTCGCCTGACCGATGCCGCCGGAAGCAGGTCAGCTTCGCATTGGCGCTGACGAAGCGCCGTTGCCTCTCGGTTGAGCCGGAGGGCTCTGCCTCGTGCACTCATCGGCCGCTACCGGCCAGGCGTTCATAATCCAACGTTAACTGTTCAAGCTTGCGCAGCAGCGAGTCGCTGGTGGTGACGATTACGGTCGGCACGAAGCGTGAATCGTCCGCCAAGGTGAATCCGGCCCGGGCGAAACGCCATTGGGTATCGATCTTTTCGAGCTGGCTGACGATTTGCGCGGTGTTCTGCGGCGCGGCCTTCAGCTCATTCAGCCCGTGTTCGAACTCCGTAACCGCCGCGTCGAAGTCGCTGCGCAAGCGCTGCTCTGGAAGCTTCCAGCTCATGGCCAGGTAAAGCATGGCGATGCGCTGACTGAGCATGCGTTGGCGCCCGCTGCGATTGACCAGACGGGCCGCCTGATTGCCGCTGTAACGCTCGATTTTCCCGACCAGCGCTTCGCTCTGGCTGAGGAAGCGGTCAGCCAGGCGCAGGAGTTCGGCGGATTGGCTGCGGTCCGGGCGGCTCAGAGCCAACTGACGATACTGGTGCCAGGTGTCAGTTGCCTCGTTCAATGCTTTGCGGATATCCCCGTCAGCGGCGTATTCATCGAGCCACTGAGCATTCTCCTCGACGCTGGCAATGCTGTTGTCGAGCTGACTGGCGGCGAGGTCAACACGGGTGTCGGTGCCGATCATCAGGTACGTCTTGGCGATGCGTTGGCTGAGCATACGCTGCATGCCGGCTCGGTTGACCGCTTCAGCGTCGCTGATGCCTGCTTGGCAGGGAAGGCTGCCAAGCAGGCCGAGTAGCAGTGCAATGGTTAACGGAAATTTGAACATGGAGCGCTCCTGACGTCCGGACGGGCGCGATGCTGACGGTTCGGTCAGTCGGCGTGGCGAGACGATAGAGCCGTGCGCGCTAACGGCATTGATGGTTATCAAGGGCGCTGGAGTGTTGTTGCAGCCTGAGCCGTGGCGCACACCGGGCGCATCCGGTTCAGCCTTTGGCCTCGTTCTCCAGTACCCAGACCGCCGCTTCCACCCGCGAACGCAGGCCCAGCTTGTGCAGCAGATTCTTAACGTGGACTTTGACGGTGCCTTCGGTAATGCCGAGCTTACGGGCAATCATCTTGTTGCTCTGGCCCTTGGCAATCAGGCGCAGGACCTCTTTTTCGCGCTTGGTCAGGCTGGAGAATGGCACCTGGCCGGTGGGTTTCGGACGTACCCGGATCGCTTCGGCGAGCACCTGGGTCAGTTCGGGGCTCAAGGCCATACGGCCGGTCGCCGCCAGGCGGATCTGCTCGACCAGTTGTTCGGCGTCCATGTCCTTGAGCAGATAGCCGTCCGCACCGTTGCGCAGGGCTTCGAGTACATGGCTTTGTTCATCGGAGACGGTAAACATGACGATGCGTGCGTCGATGTCGGCATCGCGCATGCGGCGGGTGGTTTCCAGTCCGTCGATACCCGGCATGTTGAGGTCCATCAGGATGAGATCGGGCTCGGTCTGTTGCGCGAGGTGGATGGCGTCCTCGCCGTTACCCGCCTCACCGACCACCTCCAGATCACTTTCCAGTTCCAGCAGGTCACGCAAGCCTCGACGCATCATGGGGTGGTCGTCGACCAGCAGGATTCGTGCAGTAGTCCCTTCGTTCATGCGTGACATGTTCCTGGCTCCGGGGAAATGTGGCGGTAGGCGGGCGGAAACCTCAGGTACACCAGCGTGCCTCCGGCGGGGCGCCGACCGATATTGATGGTGCCGTTCAGGCTGTTGGCGCGCTCGCGCAGGATGATCAGGCCGTAATGGCCGGCACGCTGCTCCTCGGGGTTGATGCCAATGCCGTCGTCCTCGATCCTCACGTGGATGGTGCCGATGCTGTCCTGCGTCAGGCTCAGCCAGCAGTGCTCCGCCTCGGCATGCTTGACCACGTTGCTAAGCGCCTCGCGGACGATCTGCAGGCAGTGCACTTCCTCGTTGGGCGTGAGCGGGCAGTGATCGAGCTGATAGTCACTCTCGACCTGCAGTCCCGAATTAGCGCTGAACTCTTCGATCGTTGCATACAGCGCCGGTTTGAGCCCTGGTTCGTTGACCTTGATGCGAAAGGTGGTGAGCAGTTCCCGTAGCTGGCGGTAAGCCGCGTTCAGGCCCTGATCGATCTGCTGCACGCTGTCGTCCAGTTGTGCCTGGTCGCTTTGCTTCTGCATCAGACGCTTGAGGCGTGCCAGTTGCAGCTTCTGCGCGGCCAGCGCCTGGGCCAGTGAATCGTGCAGTTCACGGGCGATCACCGCCCGCTCCTCCATCAGTGCCAGGCGTGCCTGTTTCTGGCCCGATTGAGCCAGGCTCAGCGATGCGGCGAACAGGTCGGCCAGGGTCGTCAGCGGTAGCGTCTGCCAGGGCTGCAATGGCTCGCCTGGGCGATAGGCCACCCGCAGCGAGCCCAGGTCATCCGGCCCGGAGCGCAACTCGAACGTCAGCAGTTTTTCGCCGCTCGGCAGTCGGCCGCTCTGGTTCACCGGGCAGGCATCGCACTGGGGTAGCTGGCAGTATTCCGGCGGCTGCAAATCGTGCGAAGTCATCGCCGTGTGGCTGCCCGCTTCGGCGGAACGGTTCAGGCACAGCGATATCGGGCCGGTGTCGAGGACCTGCTGCACCTTGTTGAGTTGCGCGCCCATCATCTGCGTGGGGTCGTCCGGTTTGCTGTAGAGCAACCGGGCGCTGTCGAACAACAGCTGCAGCGTGGCGTTGCTGCGGGTCAGGGCGGCTGTCTTGTCATCCACCTTCTGTTCCATTTGCGCGTAAAGGCTGGCCAGTTCCTGGCTCATTTGGTTGAGCGTGCGGGCCAGCAGGCTGAGCTCGGTATCGCCGGGGATCTGCACCTGGCCGCTGAAGTCGCCCTTGCCGATATCGCGCGCCATCTTGGTCAGGCTGCGCAGTGGCGTGGCCAGGTTGTTGTGCAGGCCGTAGATGAGCACGAAAGCGATCAGCACGATGACGAACAGGGTGCTGGCCTGCAGTGCGCGGATGACGCTGAGCTTGCCTTCCGATGCCTCCTGCAGCGTACGGACGAAGGTGTCCAGCTCACTGACGAAGGCCGGCGCCTCTCGACGGTAGTCCTCTAGCCGCGCCGGTTGCGCATCAAGCAATGGGCGCATGTCTTGTTCCCAATGCTGCGAAACCGCAGCGTGCAAAGCCGGCAGACGGGTGCTGCCGTGGCGGTGCAAGGCCGAGCGCAACGAGGCGGAGCGCAACGTCTGCTGCAGGGTTTCGATGCGCTCGTAGAGCAGCGCCTGCGAGCCGTGTTCGGCAGTGAAAGCCAGGCGGTAGGCCTGCATGCGCAGACTGCCGGCCTGATTGATCGCCTCGGCATCGCCTTCCAGGGCGTCGGCCAGGTAGAGGTTGGCAAGCATGCTGAGCAGCGAGACACCGATGATCACCACGAAGGCCACCAGCGTGTTGAATACGATCGAGTGACGGGTGGAGAGCGGCTCGCTTTCGGTTGAAGGCATGTTCGGCTCGACGGTCGGACGATGCCTCATTCTGCGCCTCGTCGATCCCGCTGACCACGGGTGAGAGCGTACCTCCAATGCGTTTTGGCCCCCTTCAGGCCCCCCGCAACTGACCCCGTGATGCTACCTAACCTACTGATTCGCTAACGGTTTGACTGTTGGAAAAGGAATACCTCGGAAGGGGTAGTCAAAGAGCCTGTGGCAAAACGCCAGTTTCGCTGTATTGACTCCAGTCAAATTCGGATCGATCCCCCCCGCTTAGCGTGCGAGCCATTCCTGAACCCGCTGCGCTTGCAGGCAGGGTCTTGGCGCCAAGAGGATCGACCATGAGCAATATCGAAAAGTGGGACGTGGAGGACCAGATCTTCTGGGACACCACTGGCAAGCGGGTCGCCAATCGCAATCTGTGGATCTCTATCCCGAGTCTGCTGATGGGCTTCGCCATCTGGCTGATGTGGGGCATCGTCACGGTGCAGATGCTCAACCTGGGCTTTCCCTTCGCGCCCGCCGAGCTGTTCACCCTGACCGCCATCGCCGGCCTCACCGGCGCCACTCTACGCATCCCGGCGTCGTTCATGATCCGCATCGCCGGCGGGCGCAACACCATCTTCCTCACCACCGCATTGCTGATGATTCCGGCGGCCGGTGCGGGCATTGCGCTGCAGAGTCAGGACACGCCGCTGTGGGTATTTCAGCTGCTGGCCTTCCTCTCCGGTATCGGCGGCGGCAACTTCGCCTGCTCGATGAGCAACATCAGCACCTTCTTCCCGAAGAACCAGCAAGGATTGGCGCTGGGCCTCAACGCCGGCCTCGGTAACTTCGGTGTCACCACCATGCAGATCCTGATCCCGCTGGTGATGACTGCCGGTGTGTTCGGCTTTATCGCCGGTGACCCGATGACACTGGTCAAGGACAGCGGCACGTTGATCGGCGGCATTCCTGCCGGAACCGATACCTGGATCCAGAATGGTGGCTGGGTCTGGCTGCTGTTCCTGGTGCCGCTGGCTTTCGCCGGCTGGTTCGGCATGAACAACCTGCTGGTGATCTCGCCGACGCCGGGTTACCCGCTGAACGCCTTCGGCAAGATTCTCGGTCTCTACGCCGTGGCCTTTTTCGCCGCCGCCGTCGGCCTGTACCTCTACTTGCCTGCGCCGACCGGCCTCGGCGTGCTGAATATGTGGGGCGTGATGCTGCTGACCATCGGCGCGACGCTCGGCATGCTGCGCCTGCTGCCGGGCAGCATCAGCCCGAACATCAAGCGCCAGTTTGCGATCTTCCGCGACAAGCACACCTGGTCGATGAGCGTTCTCTACATCCTGACCTTCGGCTCGTTCATCGGCTTCTCCATGGCGCTGCCGCTGTCGATCACGGTGATCTTCGGTTTCATGAACGAGGTCGGCGCTGATGGCGTGGTGACCCGCGTCGCCAACCCCAACGCACCGAGTGCGCTGACCTACGCCTGGATCGGGCCGTTCATTGGCGCCCTGATCCGCCCGCTGGGCGGTTGGATTTCAGACAAGGTCGGCGGCTCCATCGTCACCCAGGTGATCTCGGTGGTCATGGTTGGCGCCTCGGTCGCGGCCGGCTACGTGATGCAACAGGCCTACGGCTCGGCCCAGCCTGAAGAGTACTTCTTCCTGTTCCTGGTGCTGTTCCTGGTGCTGTTCGCCGCCAGCGGCATCGGCAACGGCTCGACCTTCCGCACCATCGGCGTCATCTACGACCGCGAGAAGGCCGGCCCGGTACTCGGCTGGACCTCCGCTGTCGCCGCCTACGGCTCCTTCGTCGCCCCGATCGTGATCGGCGAACAGGTCAAGGCGGGCACCCCGGAAGTGGCGATGTACGGCTTCGCGGTGTTCTACGCGCTGTGCCTGATCCTCAACTGGTGGTTCTACCTGCGCCCCAACGCCTACGTGAAGAACCCCTGAGTCCGGAGAGCCGCCATGAACATCATGCTTGCCTACGACAACTCGCGTAACGCCCGGAAAGCCCTGGACGCCACCCTCGAGATGTTCGGTCCGCTCAACCCCCTGATCATGCTGATCGGGGTGGTGGAAGACACCCGCGATACAAGCGATTCGGCCGCCGAGCTCTACGAGCGTGAACGCCGAGAATTCCAGGCCTTCCTGCAGGAGGCGGCGGCCAAGGTCAGCGCCTTCGGCCTGGACGTCGACGTGATGCTCGCCGAAGGCGACGCCCGCAAGATGATTCTCAAGGCCGCCGAGCACAAGAAGCCCGACCTGCTAGTGATCGCGCGGCATTCCAACGAACCGGACGGCGGCTTCATCTCCCGCTCGCTGAATCTCTTGGTCGACGAGCTCGACTACATGACCTTCGGCAGCGTCAGCGCCTTCCTGGCCCGCCGGGCGCCTTGCCCGGTCCTGATCCAAGCCTGCCCCTGAGTGAGGAGCTCAACATGAGAGTTTCTACGCTGTTCGAATGGAAGCGCCCCGAGATCCGGGCCCTGCATCTGACCTGGATCGCCTTCTATATCTGCTTTTTCGTCTGGTTCGGCATGGCGCCGCTGGCCTCAAGCATGCTGAAAAGCGTGAACTGGCTGACGCCCGAAGACCTCAAGCTGTTCGCCATCGCCAACGTGGCGCTGACCATCCCGGCGCGCATCCTGGTCGGCATGGCGCTCGATCACTGGGGCCCGCGCCGGGTGTTCTCGGTATTGTTGGTGGTGATGGCCGCGCCCGCGCTGTTCTTCGCCTTCGGTGACACCCGCGTCCAGCTGCTGGTGTCGCGGCTGATCCTCGGCTCCATCGGCGCCAGCTTCGTGGTTGGCATCCATATGACGGCCATGTGGTTCAAGCCCAAGGACATCGGTTTTGCCGAAGGTTTCTACGCCGGCTGGGGCAACTTCGGTTCCGCCGCTGCCGCCATGAGCCTGCCGGCCATCGCCATCCACGCCTTCGGTGGCCCGGAAGGCTGGCGCTGGGCGATCGCCAGCTCGGCGATCGTCATGGCCGTCTACGGCGTGTACTACTGGTTCGCGCTCACCGACGGCCCGGTCGGCACCATCCACCGCAAGCCGCACAAGGCCAGCGCGCTGGAAGTCAGCACCTGGGCCGATATGATCAAGCTGATCGTCTGGACCATTCCCATGGTCGGTGTGCTCGGCATCCTGGTCTGGCGCATCGAGGGGCTGGGTTACCTGGGCGCGACCGGCGCGGCGATCTGCTACTCGGTGATCGCGCTGGTGGTGATCTTCCAGGTGGTGCAGATCCTGCGGGTCAACATACCGATCCTGAAGAAGGGTGTGCCGGAAGACGACAAGTACCCCTTCAACACCGTGGCCGCGCTGAACTCCACCTACTTCGCCAACTTCGGTGCGGAGCTGGCGGTGGTGTCGATGCTGCCGATGTTCTTCGAGCTGACCTGGGGCCTGACCCCGACCACGGCGGGCATCATCGCTGCCTCCTTCGCCTTCGTGAACCTGGTGGCGCGGCCCATGGGCGGGCTGGTCTCCGACCGCTTCGGCAACCGCCGCTTCGTCATGCTCGCCTACATGCTCGGCATCGCCGTCGGATTCTTCCTGATGGGGCTGATGAACGCGTCCTGGCCGCTGATCGTCGCTGTCGCCATCACCGTGGCCTGCTCGATGTTCGTCCAGGGCGCCGAGGGCGCGACCTTCGGGATCATCCCCTCGATCAAGCGCCGGGTTACCGGGCAGATCTCCGGCATGGCCGGGGCCTACGGCAACGTTGGCGCCGTCTGCTACCTGACCCTTTACACCTTCGTGACCCCCTCGCAGTTCTTCATGGTGATTGCCGCCGGTGCGTTCGTCAGCTTCGGGCTCTGCCTGCTCTGGCTGAAGGAGCCCGAGGGCGCGTTCTCCGACGAGTACTACGTATCCAGCGTCGACCGCGAATTGGAGGCCCGCCAGAAGCTCGCGTCCTGACGTTCATAGCCCTGATGCGTCGGTCCCAGAGGCGGGCGCCAGCCGAGATTGATAAGCCGACCGGTCGGGCCAGTGGTTCGCAACCGGAGTGAGGAGAGAAACCAATGAGCCACTTGCTCGATCAACTGCGCTTCTTCAACAGGAAGCAAGGCGAGTTCGCCGACGGTCATGGCGAAACCCGCATCGAATCCCGCGACTGGGAGAACGTCTACCGCTCGCGTTGGCAGTACGACAAGATCGTGCGCTCCACCCATGGGGTGAACTGCACCGGTTCGTGCTCCTGGAAGATCTACGTGAAGAACGGCCTGATCACCTGGGAAACCCAGCAGACCGACTACCCGCGTACCCGCAACGACCTGCCCAACCACGAGCCGCGCGGCTGCCCGCGCGGCGCCAGTTACAGCTGGTACATCTACAGCGCCAATCGCCTGAAGTACCCCAAGGTGCGCAAGCCGCTGCTGAAGCTGTGGCGTGAAGCCCGGCGCAGCATGAGCCCGGTGGACGCCTGGGCCAGCATCGTCGAGGACAAGGCCAAGGCCGAGTCCTACAAGAGCAAGCGCGGCATGGGCGGCTTCATCCGTTCCAGCTGGGAAGAAGTCAACGAGATCATCGCTGCCGCCAACGTCTACACCGTCAAACAGTACGGCCCGGACCGTGTCATCGGTTTCTCGCCGATCCCGGCCATGTCCATGGTCAGCTACGCTGCCGGTAGCCGCTACCTGTCCCTGATCGGTGGCGTGTGCCTGAGCTTCTACGACTGGTACTGCGACCTGCCGCCGGCCTCGCCACAGGTGTGGGGCGAGCAGACCGACGTGCCGGAATCGGCCGACTGGTACAACTCCAACTACATCATCGCCTGGGGCTCCAACGTCCCGCAGACCCGTACCCCGGACGCGCACTTCTTTACCGAAGTCCGCTACAAAGGCACCAAGACCGTTGCCATCACCCCGGACTACGCCGAGGTCGCCAAGCTCACCGACCTCTGGCTCAACCCGAAGCAGGGCACCGACGCCGCCCTGGCCCAGGCATTCGCCCACGTCATCTTCAAGGAATTCCACCTCGAGACGCCGAGCGAATACTTCCGCGACTACGCCAAGCGCTACACCGACCTGCCGGTGCTGGTGCGCCTGAACGAAAAGGACGGCAGCTACATCGCCGACCGCTTCCTGCGCGCCTCGGATCTTGCCGACAACCTCGGCCAGGAGAACAACCCCGAGTGGAAGACCATCGCAGTCGATGGCACCACCGGCGAGCTGGTTTCGCCGCTCGGCTCCATCGGCTACCGCTGGGGCGAGAAGGGCAAGTGGAACATCGAAGCCCGCGAAGGCAAGGACGGCCGTGACGTCGACCTGAGCCTGACCCAGATCGATGGCGGCGAGACGGCCGAGGTCGCCTTTCCGTACTTCGGCGGCATCCTCCACGAGCACTTCCAGCACGCTGAAGGCGAAAGCATCCAGCTGCGCCGCGTACCGGTACGCAGCATCACCCTGGCCGACGGCAGCACCACCAAGGTCGCCACCGTATTCGACCTGATGGCCGCCAACCTGGGTATCGACCGTGGCCTGGGTGGCGCCAACGTCGCTTCCAGCTACGACGACGCCAGCGTGCCCGGCACCCCGGCCTGGCAGGAAATCATCACCGGCGTGTCCCGCGAGAAGGCGATCCAGATCGCCCGTGAATTCGCCGACAACGCCGACAAGACCCATGGCCGCTCCATGATCATCGTCGGTGCGGCGATGAACCACTGGTACCACATGGACATGAACTACCGCGGCCTGATCAACATGCTGATGTTGTGCGGTTGCGTGGGGCAGACCGGTGGTGGCTGGGCGCACTACGTCGGCCAGGAAAAGCTGCGTCCGCAGTGCGGCTGGCTGCCACTGGCCTTCGGCCTCGACTGGAGCCGGCCGCCGCGCCAGATGAACGGCACCAGCTTCTTCTACAACCACAGTTCGCAGTGGCGCCACGAGAAAATGAGCATTCACGAAGTGCTCTCGCCCCTGGCCGACAAGTCGCAGTTCCCCGAGCACATGCTCGATTACAACATCCGCGCCGAACGCGCCGGCTGGCTGCCGAGCGCGCCGCAGCTCAACCGCAACCCGCTGCAGATCTGCCGTGACGCCGAAGCGGCCGGCATGTCGCCGGTCGACTATGTCACCCAGTCGCTCAAGGACGGTTCGCTGCGCTTCTCCTGCGAGCAGCCGGACAGCCCGGAAAACTTCCCGCGCAACATGTTCATCTGGCGCTCTAACCTGCTGGGCAGCTCGGGCAAGGGCCACGAGTACATGCTCAAGTACCTGCTGGGCACCAAGAACGGCGTGATGAACGAGGACCTTGGCAAGCGCGACGGCTTCAAACCGCTCGAAGCCGAATGGCAGGACGACGGCGCCATCGGCAAGCTCGACCTGGTCACCACCCTCGACTTCCGCATGTCCTCGACCTGCGTGTACTCCGACATCGTCCTGCCGACCGCGACCTGGTACGAGAAGGACGACATGAACACCTCGGACATGCACCCCTTCATCCACCCGCTGTCCGCCGCCATCGACCCGGCATGGGAAGCGCGTTCGGACTGGGAAATCTACAAGGGCATCGCCAAGGCCTTCTCGAAGATGGCCGAAGGTCATCTGGGCGTGGAAAAGGACCTGGTCACCGTGCCGCTCTTGCACGACAGCCCCGGCGAACTGGCCCAGCCGTTCGGCGGCACCGACTGGAAAACCGCTGGCGTCGATCCGCAGCCGGGCAAGAACTGCCCGAACATGGCGGTGGTCGAGCGCGACTATCCCGCCACCTATAAGAAGTTCACCTCCCTCGGCCCGCTGCTCGACAAGCTCGGCAACGGTGGCAAGGGTATCAACTGGAACACCCAGGCTGAAGTCGATTTCCTCGGCGAGCTGAACTACAAGGTGCGCGAGGAGGGCGTCAGCCAAGGGCGTCCGCAGATCGAGTCGGCCATCGATGCTGCCGAGGTCATCCTCAGTCTGGCGCCGGAAACCAACGGTCACGTTGCCGTGAAGGCCTGGGCCGCGCTGTCGGAATTCACCGGCCGCGACCACAGCCACCTGGCGCTGCCCAAGGAGCACGAGGCGATCCGCTTCCGTGATATCCAGGCGCAGCCGCGCAAGATCATCTCCAGCCCGACCTGGTCAGGCCTGGAAGACGAGCATGTGTCGTACAACGCCGGCTACACCAACGTCCACGAGTTCATCCCGTGGCGCACCATCACCGGCCGCCAGCAGTTCTTCCAGGATCACCCCTGGATGCAGGCCTTCGGTGAGCAGCTGATGAGCTACCGGCCGCCGATCAACACCCGCACCATCGATTACGTGAAGGGCAAGAAGAGCAACGGCAACACCGAAATCGTCCTCAACTGGATCACCCCGCACCAGAAGTGGGGCATTCACAGCACCTACTCGGACAACCTGATCATGCTCACCCTGAGCCGTGGCGGCCCGATCGTGTGGATGTCGGAAGTCGACGCCAAGAAGGCTGGCATCGAGGACAACGACTGGATCGAGTGCTTCAACGCCAACGGCGCCCTGACCGCCCGTGCGGTAGTCAGCCAGCGCGTGATGGAAGGCATGGTGATGATGTACCACGCCCAGGAACGCATCGTGAACGTGCCCGGCAGCGAGACCACCAAGACCCGCGGCGGCCACCACAACTCGGTGACCCGCGTGGTGCTCAAGCCCACCCACATGATCGGCGGCTACGCCCAACAGGCGTACGGCTTCAACTACTACGGCACCGTGGGCTGCAACCGCGACGAGTTCGTCGTGGTGCGCAAGATGGCCAAGGTCGACTGGCTCGACGGCCCGAACGGCAACGACCTGCCGCAACCCCTGCCGCAAGACATCTGAGGAATAGGCCATGAAGATTCGTTCACCCAAGGTGGCAGCGCATGGTCCCCGGACCATGCCCGCTCTGAAGATCAAGGCGCCGGTTGTGGAGGTTGCACAATGAAAATTCGTTCACAAGTGGGCATGGTCCTGAACCTGGACAAGTGCATCGGCTGCCACACCTGCTCGATCACCTGCAAGAACGTCTGGACCAGCCGTGAAGGCATGGAGTACGCCTGGTTCAACAACGTCGAGACCAAGCCTGGCATCGGCTACCCGAAAGAGTGGGAGAACCAGGACAAGTGGAAGGGCGGCTGGGTGCGTAATGGCGACGGCACCATCAATCCGCGCATCGGTGGCAAGTTCCGCGTACTGGCGAACATCTTCGCCAACCCTGACCTGCCGACCATCGACGACTACTACGAGCCGTTCGACTTCGACTACCAGAACCTGCACACCGCGCCGATCTCCGAGCACCAGCCGGTGGCACGTCCGCGCTCGCTGATCTCCGGTCAGCGCATGGAGAAGATCGAGTGGGGCCCGAACTGGGAGGAAATTCTCGGTACCGAGTTCGCCAAGCGTCGCAAGGACAAGAACTTCGACAAGATCCAGGCGGACATCTACGGGCAGTACGAAAACACCTTCATGATGTACCTGCCGCGCCTGTGCGAGCACTGCCTGAACCCGACCTGCGCCGCGTCCTGCCCGAGCGGTGCGATCTACAAGCGCGAGGAGGACGGCATCGTCCTCATCGACCAGGAGAAGTGCCGCGGCTGGCGCATGTGCATCAGCGGCTGCCCGTACAAGAAGATCTACTTCAACTGGAAGAGCGGCAAATCCGAGAAGTGCATCTTCTGCTTCCCGCGCATCGAGGCCGGCATGCCGACCGTGTGTGCCGAAACCTGCGTAGGCCGCATCCGCTACCTCGGCGTGCTGCTGTACGACGCCGACCGCATCCATGAAGTGGCCAGCACGGTCAACGAGCAGGACCTGTACGCCAAGCAACTGGAGATATTCCTCGATCCGTTCGATCCGAAGGTCATCGAGCAGGCGCTCAACGACGGCGTACCGATGTCGGTGATCGAAGCCGCGCAGAAGTCGCCGGTGTACAAGATGGCGGTGGACTGGAAGCTGGCTCTGCCGCTGCACCCGGAATACCGCACGCTGCCGATGGTGTGGTACGTGCCGCCGCTGTCGCCAATTCAGAACGCTGCGGCGGCTGGCCACGTCAGCATGGACGGCGTGCTGCCGGACGTCGACAGCCTGCGCATCCCGCTGCGCTACCTGGCCAACCTGCTCACCGCAGGTGACGAGGAGCCGGTCAAACTGGCGCTCAAGCGCATGCTTGCCATGCGTGCCTACAAGCGCGCCGAGCAGGTCGACGGCGTGCAGGACTTGGAGGTGCTGGAGAGCGTCGGGCTGTCGGTGGCCCAGGTCGAGGACATGTACCGCTACCTGGCCATCGCCAACTACGAAGACCGCTACGTGATCCCGACCGCGCATCGTGAGGAGGCCATGGGCGATGCCTTCGCCGAGCGTTCCGGTTGCGGCTTCAGCTTTGGCAGCGGTTGCTCGGGCGCCTCGGACACCAACATGTTCGGTGCCAAGAAGGCCAACCGCCGCGACATCATCAAGACCGTCCAGCTGTGGGAGGACTGAGCCATGCGCATCCTTAAAGTGATTTCCCTGCTGCTGGACTATCCCGACCAGCATCTGCGCGACGGCCATGCCGAACTGGCTCAGGCCATCGGCGCGGCGCGCGAGATCAGCCCGGAGCAGCGCATCGCGCTGCGCCGCCTGCTCGATGAGCTGACCGAAGACGACCTGATGGACGTGCAGGAGCGTTACACCGACCTGTTCGACCGCGGTCGTTCACTGTCGCTGCTCCTGTTCGAGCACGTGCATGGCGAATCCCGCGACCGCGGCCAGGCCATGGTCGACCTGATGGCGCAGTACACCGAGGCCGGTTTCGACATCGGTGTACGCGAGCTGCCGGACTACATTCCGCTGTACCTCGAGTACCTCGCCACCCGCGATGACCTCGAGGCCCGCGAGGGGCTGGCCGACGTGTCGCACCTGCTGGCCCTGCTGGCGGCGCGTCTGCAGGAGCGCGAAAGCCCGCATGCGGCGTGCTTCCGTGCGCTGCTGCAGATCGCCGGCGAGCCGGTGCAGGAAACCCTGGCCGGCCTGCAGGAGCAGGTCGCCGCCGAGGAACGCGACGACTCGCTGGAAGCGCTGGACAAGATCTGGGAGGAGGAACAGGTCAATTTCCTCCAGGCCGAGCAGCAGGATCGCTGCCCATCCATGCCGAGCGGGCCGGGCAAGGCTCGCGAGGAAAGCCCGGTGCCGCTGCACTGGACCGATTTCAAGCATGACGGGCAGGCCGCCGCGCTCGCCCAGGAGGTGCGCAATGTCTAACTTCAATTTCCTTCTGTTCGGGGTCTACCCCTACATCGCCCTGGCCATCTGCCTGATCGGCAGCTGGGCGCGCTTCGACCTGTCGCAGTACAGCTGGAAGGCCGGCTCGAGCCAGATGCTGTCAAACAACCGCATGCGCCTGGCGAGCAACCTGTTCCACGTCGGCATCATCTTCATCCTGGCCGGACATTTCGTCGGCTTGCTGATGCCCGAGGCGCTGTATCACTCGTTCATCAGCAGTGGCCAGAAGCAGATCGTGGCGATGGTGTCCGGCGGCTTTTTCGGCATCCTCTGCCTGATCGGGCTGGTGATGCTGATCCACCGCCGGATGACCGACGCCCGCGTGCGTGCCACCTCCAACACCAGCGACATCATGATCCTCTTCGTGCTGCTGGCGCAGCTGGTGCTGGGGCTGCTGACCATCATCGCCTCCACCGGCCACCTGGACGGTTCGGTGATGGTGCTGCTGGGCACCTGGGCGCAGAGCCTGGTGACCCTGCAGCCGGTCAAGGCCGCAGGCGCCATCGAAACGGTCGGCATCATCTACAAGCTGCACGTGTTTCTCGGCGTGACCCTGTTCGTGCTGTTCCCCTTCACCCGTCTGGTGCACATCGTCAGCGCACCGGTGTGGTACCTGGGGCGGCGCTACCAGATTGTCCGCCAGAAGGGCGTCAAACCGACCATTCCGCGCCCGCAACGCCCGCGTACCTATGAGGCACCCGCCCGCGAAACATCCGCGCCGACGGCTGTGCCCGGTTACGCCACGGCTAAGAACAAGACGCCGGCGTGATGGCTCGGCGGCTGGCGTCTCTGCGTCAGCCGTCCTGGCTGGATCGACCAAACGTTCAAATGGCTTTATCGAGGTGATCATCATGGGTTGTGGATGTGGTGGAAGCACAGGCGGAGGCGGCTGCGGTGGCGGCGCGCGTCCGGAGATCGAAGTGCCGGTCGAGGCCCCGCTGTTCGAGGAGCTGGCGCACGAAGTTCATACCCATACTGCCGCTGAGCAGGCGTCCGGCGAACCCTCGCTGATCGCCAGCAGTGAACAGGAATGGCCTCGGGTGCACGTCAATGGCGTGGCGATCGCCTCGCAGGCCATTGCCCAGGAACTGCAATATCACCCGGCCGAAAGCCACGATGAGGCCGTCTACCTGGCGACCCAGGCGCTGGTGCTGCGTGAGCTGTTGCAGCAGCGCATCGGCGAGCTGGGGCTGATGGTGCGAGCCGAGGCCGGCGAGAGCGAGGAGGAGGCGGCCACCCGCACCCTGATCGAGCAGGAAGTGCCGCTGCCGCTGGCCGATGAGGCGGCCTGCCGGCAGTACTACAACGGCAACCAGCAGCGCTTCTTCAGCGCACCCTTGCTGGCCGCGCGGCATATTCTGCTGGCCTCCCCGGCGGACGATGCCGAAGCCCGCAGCCTGGCTCGGGAACAGGCCTTGGCGTTGATCGCGCAGCTGCAGGCCGACCCGCAACGCTTCGCCGAACTGGCACTGCTGCATTCGGCTTGCCCGTCGAAGGGGCAGGGCGGTGCACTGGGACAGATCAGCAAGGGCCAGACGGTGCCGGAATTCGAGCGTCAGCTGTTCCGTCTGCCGGTCGGCCTCTGCCAGCAGCCGCTGGAGAGCCGTTACGGCTATCACCTGGTGGCCGTCGACCAGCGCATCGAAGGCGAGCAGCTGCCTTACGAGGTAGTCGCCGGCTCGATCCGCGCCGAGCTCAACCAGCGCGTCTGGCAGATCGGCGTCAGCCAGTACCTGCAGAACCTGGTGGGTGCGGCGCACATCGATGGCATCCATATGCAGGGCGCGGACACGCCACTGATGCAATAACGGAGACTTAGCTCAACGTAGGGTGGATGACGCTTCACCCATCCACCTTTGCGGGCTGGGGGTGGATGGAAGCGGCGGCACTCGCACCACCCCACCGGGTCGCGCCACCGGACGGGGGCTCTGGTGGATGAAATGAGTTCATCCACCCTACGAAGGTTCAGAGGTGTTATCGATGACTCAATTACGCGATGCCCACAACCGCCAGATCGACTACCTGCGCATGTCGGTGACCGACCGCTGTGATTTTCGCTGCGTCTACTGCATGGCTGAGGACATGACCTTCCTGCCGCGCCAGCAGGTGCTCGGCCTGGAGGAGCTGGAACGCATCGCGCGGATATTCGTCGGTCTGGGGGTAAAAAAGATTCGTCTCACTGGCGGCGAACCGCTGGTGCGCCAGGGCATCGTCGGCCTCAGCGAGCGCATCGCTGCACTACCCGGCCTGCGCGAACTGGTGATGACCACCAATGGCTCGCAGCTGGTCAAGCTTGCAGCACCGCTGGCGCGCGCCGGGGTCAAGCGGCTGAACATCAGCCTGGATAGCCTGGATGCCGCCAAATTCCACGCCATCACCCGCACCGGTCAGCTGCAGCAGGTGCTCGACGGCATCGAGGCGGCGCGCGAGGCCGGCTTCGAGCGGATCAAGCTCAACGCGGTCGTGATGAAGGGCCGCAACGCCGAGGAAGTCGCCGACCTGGTGGATTTCGCCATCGCCAGCGGGCTGGACCTGAGCTTCATCGAGGAAATGCCGCTGGGTGACGTAGGTCGTTCGCGCGGCGAGAGCTTCTGCTCCAGCGACGAGGTGAAGGCGCTGATCGCCGAGCGGCACACGCTGATCGATTCGGCCGAGCAGAGCGGCGGCCCGGCGCGTTACGTGCGCCTGCCGGACCATCCGCAGACGCGCATCGGCTTCATCTCGCCGCATTCGCACAACTTCTGCGCCACCTGCAACCGCGTGCGGCTGACGGTGGAAGGGCGCCTGCTGCTGTGTCTGGGGCACGAGAACGCCATCGACCTGCGTGCCTTGCTGCGTCGCCACCCGATCAGCGATCAGCCGGCGATCGATGCGATTCACGCCGCGTTGCAGCGCAAGCCGTTGCGTCACGAATTCTCCAGTGGCGGTGAGGTCCAGGTATTGCGCTTCATGAACGCCAGCGGTGGTTGAGCCAATGCCCCATGGGCTACGAGTCGACCGCTTAATTCGCTACCATCGGCCGGTATTGCCGGCTTGACTCACATGCCAGGTGCCACAGTCGGGCCTTGTCGCAGAAACCGCTCGTGCCATCGCCTGCAACGCTCACGGCACCACTCAGCGCGCACATACCTCCAAAGGGTAATGGGTTCGCATACGGCACGGGTGCAGCCTGTGCACACATCTTCAAAGGAGTTTCGAGCCATGGCTCATCTGTCCAACACCGAATTCCAGCCCCTGAGCATCGCGGTGCTTACGGTGAGCGACACCCGCAACATTGATTCCGATACCTCCGGCCAGGCGCTGATCGATGGGCTGCAGAGCGCCGGCCATACCTTGGCCGAGCGGGCCATCGTCAAGGACGACATCTGGCAGATCCGCGCCCGCGTCTGCAGCTGGATCGCCAGCGAGAACGTGCAGGTGGTGCTGATCACTGGCGGCACCGGTTTCACCGCCCGCGACAACACTCCGCAGGCGGTGCAGCCACTGCTAGACAAAGACGTGGACGGCTTCGGCGAGCTGTTCCGCTACGTTTCACTGGGTGAGATCGGCACCTCCACCGTGCAGTCCCGCGCGCTGGCCGGCATGAGCAACGGCACGCTGGTTTGCTGTCTGCCCGGTTCGACCAATGCGTGCCGCACCGCCTGGAACAAGATCCTCGTCGAGCAGCTGGACAGCCGTACCAAGCCCTGCAATTTCGTGCCGCACCTCAAGGCTAGCGCGGTCGAATACTGCGGGCCACGCTCATGAGCGCCTGTGGCTGCGACACCAGTGGCCTGAAGCCGGTCGATGAGGCCATTGCCGAACTGCTGGCGCGGGTGCCCGCGCTGCCGCCGGTCGAACATGTGGCGCTGCCCGATGCCCTTGGTCGGGTGCTGGCCGAGTCCCTCGATGCACCCTTCCCAGTGCCGGCCTGGGACAACAGCGCGATGGACGGCTACGCCCTGCGTGCCGCTGACCTACCTGCCGAAGGCGGCTGGCTGCCGCTGGCCGGGCGCATTGCCGCCGGTGATGCGGCCGACCAGCAACTGCCTGCCGGCCACGCTGTGCGCATCTTCACCGGCGCGCCGCTGCCACCGGGCGCCGATACCGTGGTGGCGCAGGAGGATTGCCAGATCGAGGCCGATCGCGTGCATTTCCCCGGGGTGACTCCGGGTGCCCATGTGCGTCGGCAGGGCGAAGAAGTGAAGGCCGGTGAGGCCGTGCTGCAGGCCGGCAAGCGCTTGCGACCGCAGGAAATTGGATTGCTGGCAAGCTTCGGCGTCGCCCGCGTGGCGGTCTATCGTCGTTTGCGTATCGGTCTGCTCTCCAGCGGTAACGAACTGCGTGAGCCCGGCGAGCCGCTGGCGCCGGGACAGATCTACAACTCCAACCGTTACTGCCTGCTCAGCGTACTGCGCAGCCTCGGGATGGAAGTGCACGACTACGAAATCCTGGTCGACGAGCTGGCTGCCAGCCGTGACGCCCTGGCGCTGGCCGCTTCCGAATGGGACATGCTGATCACCTCCGGCGGCGTATCGGTCGGCGAGGAGGATCACCTCAAACAGGCCATTCGCGAACTGGGCGAGTTGCACATGTGGCGTCTGGCGATCCAGCCCGGCAAGCCGTTGGCCTTTGGCGAGGTCAATGGCAAACCGTGGATCGGCCTGCCCGGCAATCCAGCTGCGGCGCTGATCACCTCGCTGGTGGTGGCGCGGCCGTTCCTGCTCAGTGCCCAGGGCTGCACCGATGTGCTGCCCAAACCGTTGCGGCTGACCGCCGGCTTCGCCTGGCGCAAACCGAACAACCGCCGCCAATACCTGCGTGCGCGGCTGGAGCACGTCGATGGCGAGATGCGTGTGTGCCTGCACCCGCGGCAGGGCTCGGCGATGCTGACCTCGGCCAGCTGGGCGGAAGGCCTGGCTATCGTCGAGCGCAACCGCACGCTGGAAGAAGGGGAGACGGTGGAGTACCTGCCGTTCAGCGAGTTGCTCGGCTGACAAACAAAAACGCCCGGTCGATGACGAGTCGCCCGGGCGTTTTCATGTCTGCGCGTTAGGCCTGGTGGCGCTGCGGCAGCATCCGTCGAAGGACGTCGTCGCGGCGAACGTAGTGGTGAAACAGGGCTGCTGCGGCATGCAGACCGATCAGCCAGTAACCGAGCACGGCCACGGTTTCGTGAACTTCCTTGATATCACCGGCTAAGGCCTTGTCCGGGCCCAGCAGAGCGGGTAATTCAAGACCGAAGAACGGAATGGGTTTGCCAGCGGCGCTCAAGGTCAGCCAGCCCAACAGCGGAAGGCCGATCATCAGCGCGTAGAGCGCCAAGTGCGCCAGCTTGGCCAACCGTTGCTCCCAGGCTGCGCTGGCAATGGCGAGCGGCGCCGGGCGCAGCCATCGAGCCAGCAAACGCAGCCAGACCAGCATGAACACCGACAGGCCGAGCATGAAATGCCACTGCTTGAGCAGCTCTCGCGGCTCGCTGCCCTTGGCGAAATTACCCTTCAGCTCGATCGTTGCGTAGACCGCTGCAATCAGCAGCACCATCAGCCAGTGCAAGCCAATGGACAGCCGTCCGTAGCGGATCGGCATCAGTTTATCGTTCATTTCACCTACTCCTCGTGTGGATACTTGCCGCCGAGTCTAGGCCTCGAAACTTAAGCGAAGCTTATCTGGGCAAGCGTCGCGACGATTCGACGCGGTGTTGTTGCCCGGCATGCCTCAAGGCAGCGCAGCGACGGCTGATACGGGGCGCGACGATCAGATACCGGTGCTGCGCGAAGGGGATGGCGTAGGATTGGGGGCAGGCTCAGGTACGGGGAATACGCACAATCGCGCGTAATCCACCCAGTGCCGAATCGAGCAATTCAACAGTCGCACCGTGCAGCTCGGCGATGCGCGCCACAATCGACAGGCCGAGCCCAGCACCCTGACCGTCGCCGAGGCGAACGAAGCGCTCGAACAGTTGCTCACGCAGCTCGGGCGCAATACCGGGCCCGCTGTCCGCAACCTCAATGATCAACTTATCCGGGGTGCTGCGCAGCTGTACCTCGATCCGCCCGCCGCTGGGGGTGTAGGTCAGCGCGTTACCGACCAGGTTCTGCAACAGCGTGGCCAGGCTTGCGGCATCGCCGGTCAGTGAGTAGTCACCGTGCTCATCGATTTCCAGCGTGAGTTCCTGATCGCGGGCGATGGCCAGTGGCGTCAGCTCGGCGAGGGTGTCGCGTGTCAGCCGACGCATGTCCAGCGGTGCCAGGCGCAGTTGCTGGGCGCTGGGTTCCAGTCGCGCGAGGGTCAGCAGCTGAGTGACTACGCGTGTCGTACGGTCGACCCCGGCGAGGAGCTGCCTGAGGGCTTCGTCACGGTCTGCCTCGCTGCCGGCCTGTTGTGCGTTCTGGGCGTGAATGCGCAGCACTGCCAGGGGCGTGCGCAATTCATGAGCCGCATCGGCGATGAAGCGTTTTTCCCGATCGACCAGTTGATTGACCTGTTGCAGCAGGCGATTGAGCGAGGCGGCCACCGGCTCCAACTCCTGCGGCAGCGGTGCCAGCAGCAGCGGCGCGAGGTTGTCCGGATCGCGATTCTTCAGCAGCTGTGCCATGTGCGCCAGCGGGCGCAAGCCCCAGCCCACCGCCAGCCAGATCAGCAGCGCCAGCAGAGGCAGACCGATCAGGTCTGGCAGCAGGCTGCGTCGGGCGATCTTGCCGACCAGCTCGCCGCGTACATCGTCGCGCTCGCTGACCAGAATCCAGAGTTCGTCCTCGGGATCGTGCAACAGGAACAGGCGCCAGGCATGGCCGTCGAGCTGCACGTCGTGATAACCGCCACTCAGGGCGCTGAAGGGCGACGCCGAGGCTGCCTTGGCCAATTCCTGCAAGGCGCCGTTCGGCGCACCGGCGGACTGCAGCACGCTGCTGCCATCCGCGGCGTAGACCTGAAAGCCGAGTTTGGTTTCGTAATCGTGCCCGGGCACCCCCTGATTCCGCCGCGCGTTCACCGCGGCGTCCAAGGCGCTCTGCAGCGCGTGGCGGGCTGATGGCTCCATTTCGCGCATCACCAGCCCCTGCACCAGCCGCGCGCTCTGCGCCAGCTGGGCGTCGAACAGCTCTTCGATCTCGTGGCGAGCGTCGCGATAACTGCGCCAGGAGATCAGGCTCAGCGACAGCAGCAGGATGCCGAGCACCAGCACTAGGGTGCGGTTGCGGATAGAGCGCCTCAGCATTTGTCCACCAAATAGCCGACCCCGCGCACGGTGCGGATCAGCTCGGGGAAGAATTTTTTGCGCAGGTGATGGATATGCACCTCCAGCGCGTTGCTCTCGACCTCCTCGTCCCAGCCGTAGAGCACCTGCTGCAGCCGATCGCGGGTCAGCACCCGACCGGGCTGGGCGATCAGCTCGTGGAGCAGGACGAATTCCTTGCGCGGCAGGTTGATCGGCGCGCCCTGGTAGCTGACCTGCTGGTTCACCGGGTCGAGCAGAATGCCGCGATACTCCAGGGTCGGCTCCGGGCGATTGAAGCTGCGCCGAAGCAGGGCGCGCAGGCGAGCCTTGAGTTCGGCGACATCGAAGGGTTTGACCAGGTAATCGTCGGCGCCGGCGTCCAGCCCGGCAATGCGATCACTGGTGGCATCGCGCGCGGTCAGTACCAACACCGGCACGGGGTTGGCGCTGGCGCGCAGCCGCTTGAGTACTTCCAGACCGTCCATACGCGGCAGACCGAGGTCGAGGATCGCCAGCTCGAAGCTCTCGTGACTCAGCGCATGCAGCGCGCTAGCGCCGTCCTGCAGCCAGTCCACTGTATAACCCTCCGGCTTCAGCGCAGTGCGGATGCCCTCGCCAAGAGCACGATCGTCTTCCACCAGCAGAATGCGCATGTCGTTTCTGTCGTCCTGAAGGGTTTGTGGCATTGCTTTGCATTCAACGCCGTCGCGCGCGGTTATTCCAGTTTTTCCTTGACCTGCGCGAGCAGCGCGCGGGCTTCGTCGCGGCGACCGGCATCGGCGACTTCACGACCCGCGCGGTCGGGCGCGGCGAGGGCCTTTTCCAGCGCCGCGCGCGCTTCCGCGTAGCGCTTCTGACGCAGCAGGAAATCACCGTGGAAGTAGTTCGGGTCGATGCCGTTCGGGTTCAGCGCCAGCGCCTGCTTGAACAGCGCCTCGGCCTTGTCCTCGTCACCGAAGCCGATCGGCCAGCCGGGCACCTGGTAGTAGAGACTCGCGAGGCTGGTGTAGGCCGAGCCATCCAGCGCCTGCGGATCAAGTTCGATGGCTTTCTCCAGTTCGGCCTTGGCCTGCTTGACCAGGCTCAGCGCACCGAGCCCGCCCTTGGCGCCGGCCCAGGTGCTGAGCACGATGCCGTGCCAGATATGCAGCTCGGCGGCCTGGGGTTCGCCGGCCACCGCGCTTTCCGCCTCTGAGGCAAGCCGGGCGAAGGCCGCTTCGCGCTGTGCCGCGGGCAGCTGGTAGTTGATCTCCGCCCAGCGCGTCTGGATCTGGCGCAGCGAGGATTCGCTGGCCGGGCTGAGGGCGAAGGAAGGCTGGCAGGCCAGCGCCAGCACAAGGGTGAACAGGCCGAGCAGATGCTTCATGGGTGATCTCCGGTCGAAGTGGATTGGGAGGGCGGCAGCGGTTGTTCAGCACGGGCGAAGCGCTTGATCACCGGCAGCTGCTTGCGCAGCGCCTGATCGACCAGACGCGGCAAGAGGCCGTTAAGGCGCACGAAGAGCTTTTCCGGCCAGCCGAGGTACATCTCTTCACGCTCGGTGGCGATGGCGTGGACGATCTGCCGTGCGACTTGTTGCGGATCGTCCATCTCCACCTTCAGCTCGTTGTTCATCGCCACCACATCGTCGCTGTTCATTGTCGTACGGGTGGCGCGGGGCGCGATGTAGAGCACCTTGACGTGACTGTCGGCCAGCTCGCGGCGCAACGCCTCGGAAAAGCCGCGCAGGGCGAACTTGCTGGCGCAATAAGCGGCGAAACCCGGGTAGCCGATGGAGCCGAAGGTCGAGCCGAGGTTGACCAAGAGCGCCTGCGGTTGCTGGCGCAGCAGTGGCAGCAGCAGGTGGGTCAGCTGCAGCGTGGCGGTGACGTTGACGCCGATCAGGCGGGCGATGGCGTCCTCGTCCTGCTGTTCGAGCAGGCTGAACTGGTTGATTCCGGCGGCATTGATCACGCAGTTGAGGCCGCCGAAACGCCGCGCGGCATCGAGCACCGTGTACCGGCCGCTGCGCTGGGTGAGGTCCGCGCAGACCAGGCTGACCTGCCCTGGATAGCGGCGCGCCAGCGCTTCCAGGGCAAGACTGTCGCGTCCCACCAACAACAGCCGTGCGCCGTTCGCGCAGAGCCGCTCGACCAGCACCTGGCCGATGCCGCCGCTGGCGCCAGTGAGCAGGATGCGCGCGTCACGCAGTTGCATGGCTGTGCTCCGGCGCGCTCAGGCTGCGGAAGATATCGCCGTAGAGTCGGTAGACCACGCGAGCGGTGTGCACCACGGCGGCCTTGTCGTCCTCGTCGTCGAGGCGGTTCATCAGCTTCTTGAAGAACTCGATGTGCTCCATGTCCAGGCTGCCGTGGGAGGTCAGGTAGCTGAATGCCTTGGCCGGCAGCTGCAGCTTGTCCTGCAGCACGCCAGCGGCCTGGGTCGCCAGGGCGATGCTGGTACCTTCGAGTACGTTGACCATGCCGAAGAAGCTCGCCGGGTTGTGCCGCGCGATGCGGTCGTAGACGTAAGCGACCATCAGTTCGGTGGGCAGTGCCGGCTGGCCGTGGCGCACCGCCTCGGCATCGCCGCCACAGGCGCGGATGTCATTGAGGATCCACTCCTGATGGCCGATCTCTTCCTCGATGTACTCGGCGATGGCCTCGCGCAGCCATTCCAGCCGTTCCGGCAGGCGCGCACCGCATGCCATCAACAGCGGCACGGTGTGCTTGACGTGGTGGTAGGCCTGGGTGAGAAAGGCGATGTACTGCGCGCGGGTCGCGGTGCCGGCTAGCGCGGCGTGGATGATCGGCGCGCCGAGCAGGTACTCGCGCTCGCTGTTGGTCTGGTGTTGTAGTTGGTCGAAAAATTCCATGCTGCGTACCTCGAAGTCAGGAAAAAGTAGGGCGTTAATGGCCGGTTGGTAGTGGCTGAACAGGACGTCGCGGCGCAGGCGGCCATTGGCGGTGGCCAGGCCGTTGTCGGGGCGAAAGGCTTGGGCGGCGCGCAGCCAGTGGTGTACGCGGGCGTAGTCCGGCAGGCCGGCATTGACCCGCTCGACCGCCGCCTGCAGCTCGGCATCGCTCAGCTCGGGGCGGCGAGGTACGAGCACGGCGACGTTCTGCGCCAGCGCCTCCCCATGCAGCCAGGCCTGGGCGATGGACGCCTGCTGTACCAGTTCGGCCTCCACCCACTCGGGATTGACGTTGCGTCCGTACGCGGTAACGAACTGATGCTTCTTGCGCCCGTGCAGGATCAGGAAGCCATCCTCGAAATGGCCTAGGTCGCCGGTGGCCAGCCACTCGCCGGTCAGCGGCGGTTCGCCGAGGTAACCGAGCATGTGCGGGCCGCGCACCAGTACCTCGCCATCGTCGGCCAAGCGCAGCTCGACGTGTGGCAGCGGCCGGCCGACCGTGCCGATGCGCCGCGCCTCGGGTGTGTTCAGGCAGACCACCGAGGCGCATTCGGACAAGCCGTAGCCCTCGAACACCGGCAGCCCGAGGCGCTCGGCGCGCTCCAGCAGTTGCGGCGCCACGCGACCGCCACCCACAGCGACAAAGCGCAGCGAATCCGGCAGCGGTACGCCTTGTTCAGCGGCGCTGACCAGCGCCAGCAGCAGCTGAGGCAACAGGATCAGGCTGTGCGGCTGGCTGGCCTGCAGCGTGGCCAGCAAACGTTGCAGCTCGAAGCCCGCCGCGCCGCTGAAGCCGATCTCGGCCAGCGGCCGCAGCTCGACCCGCGAACCCGCCAGCAGCGGCGCATAGAGCCCGGCGATGTTTTCCAGCAGAGTCGCTAGCGGCAGTACGCACAGGTGCTGCTGCACATCGCACGGCAGGCTGGCCTGCCGCAGGCTCTCGGCCACCGCCAGCTGTGCTTCGGCGTTCAGGCAGACGCCCTTGGGCTGGCCGGTGGTGCCGGAGGTATAGGTGATCTTCAGGGTGCCGTCGGGCACCGGCGTGACGGTACCCGGCTGGCGCAGTAGCAGGTCGCCGGCGGTCGGACGAAAGCCGCAGCGCTCGCTGAGCGGGCTGACTGCGCCGATCAGGCAGTCGATGCCGGCATGGTTCAGCACATGCTCCTGCTGCGCCGGGGAAAAGAATCCCGGCAGCGGCACGCAGACCAGACCGGCGCGCAGCAGGGCCAGATCCCACAGCGCCCACTCCAGACCGTTGTCCAGCGCCAAGGCGACGCGCTGCACGCCGAGCCGTTGCAGCTGGGCGGCACGCGCGGCTACCTCGTGGCGCAATTCGGCATAGCTCAGCTGACGCGGCCCTTCGCTCAGCGCGATGCCGGCGTGCTGGTCGAGCGTCGTCCAGAAGCGTTCAGCTGCAGGCTGCATGGGGCACCTCCGTGGCATCGAATAACGGCCGGTAGCCGAGTCGCGCATAGAGGCCGAGTTGCAGCAGGCGCTGGTGGCCGGGCAGGATCTCGCCGGCCATCAGCTGCGGGCGGCTGGCGTAGTAGCTTCCCCAGTCGGCCAGCTCATCGCCCATGCGCGCCGGATCGGCCAGGCCGAGTGGCAGCGGATCGAGCGCGAGGCGCTGAAAGCTGTTGAGCAAGGCTGGCGTGCCGGTGAACACCACCCAGCGAAAACCCTGGGCGACCAGCAGGTCGGTCAGTGCGACGATCAGCAGGCGCGCCGAGGCGTTGCCGAACGCAGCCAGGTTGCCGACCTCGACGATCTCCTCGCGCGGCACCGTACGCCCATGGCGCAGGCTCACGGCCTGCTCGATGGGTTCGTCCAGATAACGCTCGAGAAACAGCGGCCGACGCTGGGCGCTGCGCAGACCGACCGCGCCCTGCACCTCGCCGTTCTGGTCATGCAGGCCCAGCAGGCAGGGCATGAAGTGCCGCACCCGTGCCTGATAGTGCTCGGCGAATCGTTGGTGGATGAAGCGTTCCAGTGCTGCGCGCCGCTCGCCTGCATCGGCCTGCGCCAGTTGCAGGGTCAGCGCCGGCTCACGGCCGATACACGCCAGTACGTCAGTTTGATCAACCCAGGGCAGTTCCATCGGGGAACCTCGGTTAGAAGCCTGGGGCGATTGTTGGGCGGCAAACTTAAGGCAGCCTTAAGCCGCACGGCGCTAAATGCGGGGCTGGCGAGGCGACGTTTTTTTCACATCGTCTCGGCTATGTTCTGCGCCGCGCGCAGGCGTAATAAGCAGCGTCTGCCGTTCCAAAACTTCTAGCGAGTACCCCAGCGATGCGCATCCTGGTCATCGAAGACAACCGTGACATTCTCGCCAACGTGCTGGATTACCTCGAGCTCAAGGGCTACGTGGTCGACTGCGCGCAGGACGGCCTCAGCGGCCTGCACCTGGCCGCCACGCAGGACTACGACCTGATCGTGCTGGACCTGATGCTGCCGGGCATCGACGGACTGCAGGTGTGCAAGCGCCTGCGTGACGATGCCGGGCGTGATACGCCGATCATCATGCTCACCGCCCGCGATGCCCTGCCTGACCGCATCAAGGGGCTGCAGGCCGGTGCCGACGACTATCTGATCAAGCCCTTCGCGCTGTCCGAGCTGGTTGCCCGTATCGAGGCGATCCTGCGTCGCTGCCAGGGATCGCGTCGCCGGCAGCTGCAGGTGGCCGATCTCTGCTACGACCTGGACACCCTGGAAGCCAGTCGTGGTGGCCAGCCGATTCGCCTCAACCCTATCGGCCACAAGCTGCTGGCGATCCTCATGCAGCGCAGCCCGGCGGTGGTGCGCCGCGAAGCGCTGGAAGATGCCGTCTGGGGTGATCACGTGCCGGACAGCGATGCGTTGCGCAGCCATATCCACCAGTTGCGCCAGGTGCTCGACAAGCCGTTCGCCAAGCCGTTGCTGCATACCGTGCACGGCCTTGGCTTCCGCCTGGCGGAGGACTGCGATGCTCGCTAAGCAGCCGCTGGCGCGGCGGATCGTCATCGCCTTCACGCTGATGACGCTGGTGGTGAGCGGTGCGTTCGCCCTCGGCATCGTCGGCGTCGTGCACTTCATCGAGGAGCAGCTGGTCACCGAGGAGCTGAGTCGCCACCTGGACATCGTGCTCAACGAGGACCTGCCAAAGGGACGGACACCGCAGCTGGACACCAGCACCCACTTCTTCGCCTCGCATCTGCCCGAGCACCCGATGCCAAAGGCGTTTGCCGGGCTCGGTGAGGGGTTCACCGAGCTGGTTCGCGGTGACGATGCCTACTACGTCTATGTGCGCAATGTCGGCGCTGACCGCTACGTGCTGGTGCAGGAGCAGCACGAGTTCGAGGCCCGTGAAGATGCGCTGTTCAACGTCGTGCTGGCCGGCTTTCTGCTCAGCGTGCTCGGCGCCTGGGCGCTGGGGCGGCTGATGGCCAACCGGGTGTTGGCGCCGGTCAGTCGCCTGGCCAACCAGGTGCGCCACCGCGACCAGCTGCATCCGCTGGCGCCGCCGCTGGCCCTGCAGTATCCCGATGACGAGGTCGGCCATCTGGCCGCGGCGTTCGACAGCACCCTCGGCCAGCTGCGCCAGACCCTGGAGCGCGAGCGGCTATTCACCGCCGATGTCAGCCATGAACTGCGCACCCCGTTGATGGTGGTGCTCGGCGCCTGCGAGCTCCTCGAGCAGCAGGCCGAGCTGTCGCCAGCTGCGCAGCGACCGCTGGCGCGCATCCAGCGCGCCGCGCGGGAAATGCACGAGCTGGTGGAAACCTTCCTGATGCTGGCGCGGGCGCGTCCGCAACAGACGTCCTTGGCCGGCGACGCCAGCTTGCGGAGCGTGGCGACCGAGCAGAGCGAGCGCTGGGCACCGTTGCTGGCGGAGAAGGGCCTGGCCTTCGAGCTGCTGGAGCAGGGCGAGGACCGCGGCGTCTACAACCACACCTTGCTCGGCACGGTGATGTCCAACCTGCTGCGCAACGCATTGCATTACACCGACTGCGGCACGGTGCGGCTGGTCCTCGACGAAGGTGGCTTTCGCGTCGAGGACAGCGGCGTGGGCATTCCCCTGGCGGAGCAGGAGCGCATGTTTCAGCCGTTCGTGCGGGGTGCCGAGGGGCGCGGCGAAGGGCTGGGGCTGGGGTTGTCGCTGGTCAAGCGGATCTGCGCGCACCAGGGCTGGCAGGTAGGTGTGGTGCCGCGGCAACCGCAGGGCAGCTGTTTTCAGGTGCGCTTTCATGACGGCGCGGTTTGACGTTTTTTTCACATCCCGTTGACGTGCCCTTGATGTCTGCCTGGTTAGTTTGGCGTTCCGTTTCCAACCGGAATGCCCGCCATGACCACATCGAGCCCTATCGAACTGGAGTTCTCGCGCAAGTACGACCGCCAGCACGCCTACGAATACCTGCACAAGCATCAGGATGGCCCGGCCCGGCGGCTGTCGCACTGGCGTGACGAGCAGATGGCGCGCCGCGCACTGAAGATCGCCGGCGATCCTGATCTGGTGCTGGACCTGCCGTGCGGCGCCGGGCGCTTCTGGCCGCTGCTGGCCGAGCACCCAAGCCGGATGATCTTTGCCGCCGACAACTCCGCCGACATGCTGGCGATCGCCGAATCGGCGCATTCGCTGGAAGTGCTCAAGCGGGTCGAGACCTTTCAGACCTCCGCCTTCGCCATCGACATGGGTGACAACGCGGTAGACAACATCTTCTGCATGCGCCTACTGCACCACATCGCCGACCCGGAGCACCGGCTGGCGATGCTGCGTGAGTTCCACCGCGTCACCCGTGACACGCTGATCGTCTCGCTGTGGGTCGATGGCAACTACAAGGCCTGGAAGCGCAAGCGCCTGGAGCGTCGCCGGCCGGCAAAGGACAACCAGAACCGCTTCGTCGTCGCGCGCTCGGTGATCGAGACGGAATTCGCCGAGGCCGGCTTCGACATCCTCGACCGCAATGACTTCCTCCCGGGCTACGCCATGTGGCGGGTCTACGTGCTGCGCAAGCGGGGTTGAACATGAGCCGACCACTCGTACTGCCGGCCCGCGAAGCGCGTACCAGCACCTTCCAGCGCTGGTGGAACACCCAGGGCGAATGGGTCGAGGAACCTAACCAGCGCCGCGCCGGCGAAAGCGGTGTGCAACGGATACGGCTGCGCGATCCGCAGCAGCCGCTGCTGTACTGCAAACGGCAGATTGGCCACCTGTATCGCTCGCTGCTGCATCCGTTCGGCCGGCCCACGGTGCTGCGCGAATTGCGGGCGCTGCAGGCCTTCGCCCGGCTCGGCGTGCGGGTGCCGGAACTGGTCTACTGCGGCACGCGGCAACAGGCCGGCCAGTGGCAGGCACTGCTGGTGACGGCGGAGCTGGAAGGCTTCGTCAGCCTGGAGGACTGGTACGCCGAGGGCATGGCCGAGTATTACGGTCACGCGGTGCAGAAGCGCATGCTCGACGCCGTCGGCATTACTCTCGGTCGCATCCACCAGGCGCGCTGGCAGCACGGCTGCTGCTATCCCAAGCACATCTTCCTCAAGGTTCACGGCGAAGGTGACGCGACCGGGGTCGAGGTCGCCCTGCTCGATCTGGAAAAGAGCCGCCGCCGGCTACGTCGTAGCGCCGCGGCACGGCATGACCTGCGCCAGCTCAAGCGTCATCGCCAGGCCATGCCGGAACAGGACTGGCAACGATTGCTGGCTGCCCACCGCACCTTTAGCGAGTTGCACTGCGATGTCATCTGAGCCGACTTGCGTGGTTGCCGAGGCCGTGACCCGTGTTGGCGTGCCGGCCGACGGTGCGGCGCTGAAGGGGCGCAGCGGGCTGGCGCGCATCTGGTACGCATCCGGCTATTCGGTTGCAGGCCTCAAGGCTGCCTATCGGGGCGAGGCAGCGTTTCGCCAGTTGGTGCTGCTGAACCTGCTGCTGATTCCGCTGGCCTTCCTGCTCGACGTCAGCCGCGTCGAACGCGCCGTGCTAATTGCCGTGGTGTTTCTCGGCCTGATCGTCGAACTGCTCAACTCGGCCATCGAAGCGACGGTCGACCGCATCTCTTTCGAACTGCATCCGCTCGCCAAACAGGCCAAGGACATGGGCAGCGCCGCGCAATTGCTGGCGCTGTGCCTGATCGGTCTGGTCTGGGCGGTGATTCTCATCCCCTGAAGGACGTACCATGCTTTCCTCTTTGCGACGCTCTGCTCGAGAGCGCCCGGCGTCCGGCTTCAATGGCCTGGCCGCCCACCTGCGCTTCACGTTCGCCTGTGCGCTGGCCCTGCTGGCGCTGTTCGCGCTGTTGCGGCTGGGCTTGCTGCTGTTCAACCGCGAGCTGATCGGCAGTACACCGCTGGCCAGCTTCGTCGAGGCGTTCGGCAACGGCCTGCGCTTCGACCTGCGGCTGACGGTGTACATCCTGCTGCCACTGCTGCTCGGGGTGCTGAGCATGCGAGTGATGGCCGCCCGGGGCCTGCTGCGGCTGTGGTTGAGTGTGTGTGCCAGCCTGACGATCCTGCTCGGGCTGATCGAGCTGAACTTCTATCGCGAGTTTCACCAGCGCCTCAATAGCCTGGTGTTCCAGTACCTGCAGGAAGACCCGGCCACCGTGCTGAGCATGCTCTGGCATGGCTTCCCGGTACTGCAACTGCTGGCGAGCTGGGGTGTGGCGAGCGCGGCGATGTACGCCCTGTTCGGCTGGCTGGAGCGGCTGACCCGTGGCGCGCCGGCTGTGCGCGAGACCGCCGCGCGCCGCCGCGGCTCGGCCTGGTATACCCGCGCGGCGGTATTCGGCGTGCTGATACTGGTCTGCGTGGTGGCTGCCCGAGGCACGCTGCGCCAGGGACCGCCGCTGCGTTGGGGCGATGCCTTTACCACCGAGTCGATGTTCGCCAATCACCTCGGCCTGAACGCGACACTGTCGCTGTATGACGCGGCGAAGAACCGCTTTTCCAGCCACCGCGACAACAGCTGGAAGGCGACGCTGCCGGCCGAGCAAGCGCAGGCGATCACCCGCGAGCTGCTACTGACCGGCAACGATCAACTGGTGGATGCCGAACTGGCGCCGGTACGCCGTGATTTCCGTCCGCCGGCGGACGGGCAGCTGCCGGTGCGCAACGTGGTGGTGATCCTGATGGAGAGCTTCGCCGGGCGTTTTGTCGGCGCGCTGGGCAGCGGGGAAGGCATCACGCCGAACTTCGATCGCCTCGCCGAAGAGGGCCTGCTGTTCAGCCGCTTCTTCGCCAATGGCACCCATACCCATCAGGGCATGTTTGCCAGCATGGCCTGCTTCCCCAACCTGCCGGGCTTCGAGTACCTGATGCAGACGCCGGAGGGTGGCAACCGCTTCTCCGGCCTGCCGCAACTGCTCAGCGCGCGGGCGTTCAACGACCTCTACGTCTACAACGGTGATTTCGCCTGGGACAACCAGTCCGGTTTCTTCAGCAATCAGGGCATGACGCGCTTCATCGGCCGCGGCGACTACGTCGACCCGGTGGTGGCCGATCCGACCTGGGGCGTTTCCGATCAGGACATGTTCACCCGCGCTGCCGAGGAGCTGGCGCAGCTGGACCGCAGCAAGCCGTTCTATGCGCTGTTGCAGACGCTGTCCAATCACACGCCCTATGCGCTGCCGGAGCAGTTGCCGGTCGCTCCGGTAAAGGGGCATGGCAATCTGGATCAGCACCTGACCGCGATGCGCTATTCAGACTGGGCGCTGGGGCAATTCTTCGACAGCGTGCGTGGCGAGCCCTGGTTCGAGCAGACGCTGTTCGTGGTGGTCGGCGATCACGGCTTCGGGGTGCCGGAGGAGGTCACCGAGATGGATCTGTTCCGCTTCAACGTGCCGCTGCTGTTAATTGCGCCGGGCATTACCGAGCGTTTCGGCAGCCGTCGCGATGTGGTGGGTACCCAGGTCGACGTAGTGCCGACCATCATGGGCCGGCTTGGCGGCGAGGTACGGCACCAGTGTTGGGGCCGCGACCTGCTCAGCCTGGCGGCGAACGACCCCGGTTTCGGCATCATCAAGCCGTCGGGCAGCGATCAGACGGTGGCGATGATTCGCGGTGACCGCGTCCTGGTGCAGCCCAAGGAGCAAACGGCGCGCCTGTATCGCTACCGCCTGGGTGCCAACCCGCAGGGCGAACGACTCGCGCCGGATGCCGAGGCGACGCAGTTGCAGCGCCAGCTGGAGGCCTACCTGCAAACCGCGACCGCCAGCTTGCTGGCCAACCGCAGCGGTGATCGCGAGCGTGAGGCTGCGCCGGGCGGCGTGCCGCTGGCCAGTGCGGTCATACCCGCAGAGCCGTCCAAGACGCCGAGCCAGGTGCGTAAGGCGAGCGAAGGCTGAGATTCAGCGCGTCGGTGGCGAACGTCGCGGCCGAGAGGTTCGCGGCGTTCGGCTGTATGACGGCTACTGATCGTGCAGCGAGGCCAATTCGGTCGACGCGTTCTGGCGGGCGAGGAAGCTCACCAGCTTCTGCCGCTGACGGGCGTCGAGCAGCTCGCGTTCGTTCAGCAGCTGCTCGATCTGCAGCTGTTGGCGAGCATCGCGCAGTTCACCGAGCTTTGCCTGCTCGCTGGCGATCTGCGCGGGGTCGACCCGCTCGCCGAGCAGCGCCTGTAGCAACTTGCTGCGCTGGGCATCGAGGTCACTGTCGAGGGCACGCAGCCGGGCCAGATAGGGCGCCTGGCCGTCATGCCAGCGCCCGAGCTGGTTGGCGCTCAGCTCCAGCTGGTGCGAAAGTTCGGTTGGTGCGCCGGACGGCATGGGCAGCCCGTCGGTTTGCAGTTTCTGCCAGGCGAGCGCGCCCAGCACGCCACAGTTGACCAGTAGCGACAGCGCCAGGGCTCCGCGCAGAGTGGAAGTCGTCATCATGGATTACCTCAGTGGGGAAACAGCCGCTTAGCGCGGAATCTTTACGCGGTCGTCATCGAAGTCACCGCGTTCGGCGTCGCGGTGGCAGGCCACGCAGTTGGCGCGACCGCCGACCGACTCGCGGGCAAACTTGGCTTCGCTGACCTCGTCATGCTTGCGCTCGAACCAGCGGGTCTGGCTGATGCGTGGCGGCTCGCCGGCGGTCGGCGACGGCTCGACCGGCAACCTGTTGCCCGCCGAGGCGCGCAGCAGGAATTCGAGGATCTCGCGCTCCTGTTCGGGGTCGAGCGTGGCATTGCTGCCGTAGTGCTCATCGAGGGTTTGCATCTGCCGGCGCCAGGCCTCGGCCGGCAGCAGGCCCGGTGCGTAGAGCATGTGACAGGCGGCGCATTCCTCCTTCCAAACCAGTGGTGCGTCGCTCGGAACCGACAGACGCTTGGGGCGCTTGTAGCGCTGGCGGTCGTGGTCGTCGTTGTCAGCGAAGCTGAGGCCGGCCAACGCCAGGGCAGAGGTCAGCCCGGCGACGGCAACGATGGAGGCGATCTTCATGGCGCACTCCTATTGGATGCTGTCGATCCAGCTGATGAAGTCGCCTTTTTCCTGCGCCGTGCATTCGCGGGCGAAGACGTCGTCGCAGTTGCGGCGGAACCACTTTTCGACCTTCTTAAGCTTGGTGAAACGCTCGGGATTGGTCGCTGGCGCCAGCGGCTCGACCTTGCGGTGAGCGGGCGTCTTGCCCGGCTGGCGTGGGTCGGCGGTGTGACAGGTGGTACAGCTCATGGTCTTGCCGTCGCGCTGCTCTTCGGCGAAGTACAGCGCCTTGCCGCGTTCGGCGGAAAAGCCGGCGAAGTTCGAATCCTGCTGACGGGCTTGCGCGGCGTAGCCGGCCAGCAGCGGATGTTCGGTTTCGGCCAGGACCGACAAACTCAGGCAGCAGGACAGGAGGATGATCCAGCGGGCTTTCATGGTGCGCTCTCCGGTTGGGAATGAGCGCAGCCTAGGCGCGCTGCCTTACGCCAAACTGAACATGGCCGCATGATGGCATTCAGCTTGGCTTCAGCTGCGGGGCATACAAGGGATGCATTCCCTATATCGAGGATTGCCACCGTGGCTGCCTTCAACCGCTTTCGCTTGTTCCACTGGCTACTGGCCGGTTTCTTCCTCGCGGTGTACCTGACTGGCGACGACGCCGAGTCGTTGCACCTCTGGCTGGGTTACGGCCTGGTGGTGCTGCTGGTGTGGCGTCTGCTGGTCGTGCCGCTGCGCCTGCGGGGCTTTCCAAAGTTGCTGCCGCCGAAGGGACAGCGGCGCAAGCCGGGCCTGTCGGCAATCGGCAAGTGGCTGACGGTAGGTGCGCTGGGCAGTTTCGCCATCGCCAGCCTGGTCGGCCTGGGCATGGCCGACAACGGCGACGTGCTGGCTGCGCTGCCCGGTGTGGGGCCAGAGGTGTTCGGTGCTGCCAGCGACATCGATTTCGTCGGCTGGATGGGGGATGCTGAAGAGGTGCACGAGTTTTTTGCCAACCTGGGGCTGGGGCTGATTGGCCTGCACGTCGGCTACGTGCTGCTGTTCCGTCGCAAGACGGTGTGGCCAATGCTGCGCGGCGTGTCCGCGTCGGGGCCGACTTCGACAGCGACACCGACTTCTGGCATGACCTCCCTGTCTGCGTCCCCGGCTCCGGCCACCGGCGAGTTCACTCGCCTGCAAATCGCCTCGCGTCAGGCCGAAACCGCCGATAGCTGCTCGTTCACCCTGCAGGTACCGGCCGCCCAGCGCGCACGCTTTGCCGCGCGGCCGGGGCAGTTCCTCACCTTGAAGGTGCGCTGTGGCGAAGAGCCGTTGCTGCGCTGCTACTCGCTGTCGCAACGGCCGGAGGGCAACGCTGCCCTACGCATCACCATCAAGCGGGTGCCCGGCGGCCGGGCGTCGAACTGGCTGCTGGACAACCTGCAGGTGGGCGACTGCATCGAGGCGCTGCCGCCGGCTGGCGTTTTCGTGCCGCGCAGTCTCGACTGCGACCTGCTGCTGCTCGGTGCCGGCAGCGGCATCACGCCGCTGATGGCGATTCTGCAGGCCGCGCTGGTCGAGGGTAATGGACGGGTGTGCCTGTTTTACGCCAGCCGCGACGCCGCGTCGCTGATCTTTGCCGAGGAGCTGACCGAGTTGTCCGCCCGCCATCCCGAACGCCTGCAGCTGCGCATTTGGCTCGATGCGGAACAGGGTGCGCCGAATGGCCCGGCCATCGCCGCGAAGATCGCAGGTTGGCCCGCCGCAGAGGCTTACATCTGCGGGCCGCAGCCGTTCATGGATGCTGCCAGTTCTGCGCTGAGCGAGCTGGGCGTAGAGGCTGCGCGCATCCATCTGGAGCGCTTCGGCGCGGCTGCGCCAGTGGCCACCTCGGGCGGCAAGCGCAGCCGCCTGCGGGTCGCTCTCGATGGCCGTCGCCACGAGCTGGATGTGCTGCGTGGCGAGGTACTGCTGGAGGCGATGGAGCAGGCTGGCCTGCAGCCACCGAGCGCCTGTCGCTCGGGTGTCTGCGCCGCGTGCAAGTGTCGCGTGGTCGAGGGCAGCGTAAGCATGCGCAGCAATCAGGTGCTGAGCGAAAGCGAGGTGCGTCAAGGCTGGGTCCTGGCTTGCCAGGCCGAACCGCGCAGCGCCGAACTGCAGGTGGAGTACTGAGGTGGAACAGGCCGTTGCTGTTTTCCCCTACGAATCGCCTAAAGTGGACGGGGCGTAGGGTGAATAACGGCGCAGCCTTAACCACCGACACGGTAGTGCCTTTGCACTTGGGTCGGGTGGAAAATCCGTTGGTTCTCAACCTTATGCAGATCGTGCCCAGCTGGCTCAGCGCTCCGCCACTGGCAGGTCGTCCTTGCGCCAAGCGATCCATGAACCCGGCACGTTGACTACCCGGCTGAACCCGTGGCGCTTGAGAATACTGGCGGCAATCGAGGCGCGATAACCGCTGCCGCAGTAGGTCGCCACGGTTCTGTCCTTATCCAGTTGATCCAGTCCTTCGGGCAGATGTGCGACGAAGGCATGCCTGGCGCCGGGCACGCGCCCTTGCCCGACCTCCTCGGGTGCACGCACGTCGAGTACCTGAACCTGCGGATCCTCGCGGCGACGGTTCAGCTCGTGCACCGTCCATTGGCCGACGCTGGCCAGGGGCAGGCCGGCGTTCTGCCAGTCGGTCATGCCGTTGCGCAGATAGCCTGCCACCCGATCGAGACCGATGCGGTACAGCTGCAGTGTCGCCTGGTGGACCTCGTGGCTGTCTTCGCCGATCAGGTAGATCGGCCGCTTGTCGTCGAGCATCCAGCCGGCCCAGCTGACGAACTCGTTGCGCAGCGCGATGTTCAACGCGCCCGGCACATGGCCACCGCCGAAGGCCAGGATCGAGCGCACATCTACCAGTTGCACGACACTGTGGTCGGCGGTGCGCTGGCGGAACTCCTCCGGTGCCAGCGGCGGCGGCAGCGCTGGTCCGCCGGTATTCATTGCTGGACGGGTGTTGAGCTTCTTCAGCCGCGCATAGTGGCGCGGCGGCTCGGGCATGCCGCTGAGCAGCCAGTCGATGAACTCGCCTTCGTTACGCCGCTGGTTGAGTGCCGGATTGAATAACAACTCGTTACCCAGGGTGGAGCGCCGGCGATCACCGATGGACTTGCCGCAGGCCGAGCCGGCGCCATGACACGGGTAGATCTCGATGCGTTCACCGAGGGGTAGGTAACGGGTGAACAGGGTGGCATAGAGCTGCGCGGCCAGTTGCCGGGTGCTGTCTTCGCCGAGCAGGTCGGGACGGCCGACGTCGAGGTTGAACAGGGTGTCGCCGGTAAACAGCGCGCACGGCTCATCGCCCTGCTGGCCGTCGCGCAGCAGCAGCGAGATGTGTTCTGGCGTGTGGCCTGGCGAGTAGATGATTTCCAGGCTGACCTGGCCGAGCTCCAGCACCTCGCCATCGGCAGCCTGGCGCAGCTCGAAACCGTAGTTCGGCGAGCAGCCACCGATGATCTCTGCGCCGCTGCGTTCGGCCAGCGCCTGGGCACCGGAGACGAAGTCAGCATGGATGTGGGTCTCGATGACGTAGCCGATGCGCAGGCCTTTTTCGCGGGCCAGGTCGAGGTAGATATCGATGTCGCGCCGCGGGTCGATCACCGCGGCGACCGCGGCCTTGCTGTCGCCCACCAGGTAGGAAATCTGCGCCAGGCCGTCGGTATAGATCGGCTCGAATATCAGCATGCTCGCTCCTCCGTAACGATTGATCGTCGCGGTTGGGACGCCGACAGCCGGTTCGGGTTCAGTACCCGCTCATTTGCGGACCAGCAGCACCCCGGATTCCATGTGATGGGTGTAGGGGAATTGGTCGAACAACGCGCAGCGCTCGATGCGGTGGGTGTCGTGCAGCTGGGCGATGTTCGCCGCGAGGGTTTCCGGGTTGCATGAAATGTAGAGGATGCGCTCGAAACGGCGGGTCAGCTCGCAGGTGTCCGGGTCCATGCCGGCGCGTGGCGGGTCGACGAAAACGCTGCCGAAGTTGTAGCTCTTCAGGTCGATGCCGGCTAGGCGGCGGAACGGGCGCACCTCGTTCAGCGCCTGGGTCAGCTCTTCAGCGGAGAGACGAACCAGGGTGACGTTGTCGATGCCGTTGTCGTCGAGGTTGGCCAGCGCCGCGTTCACCGAGGATTTACTGATCTCGGTGGCCAGCACTTTGGGTACGCGAGTCGCCAGCGGCAGAGTGAAGTTACCGTTACCGCAATAGAGTTCGAGTAGGTCGTCGTTTCGCTCGCCAAGGACGTCATGCGCCCAGTTCAGCATCTTCTGGCACACCTCGCCGTTGGGCTGGGTGAAAGCGCCTTCTGGCTGGCGATAGCTGAAGGTGCGGCCGGCAACGGTCAGTTGCTCAGTCACGTAGTCGCGACCAATGACGATGCGCTTGCCTTTGGAACGGCCGACGATGCTGGCGCCCAGCGCCTCGGCTAGCTTTTCTGCCTCCTGCTGCCAGGCATCGTCCAGCGGCCGGTGATAGGCGAGGGTGATCAGCGCATCGCCGGAGAGCGTGGTCAGGAACTCGACTTGGAATAGCTTGAAACTCAGGGTCTCGCTGGCTTGCCAGGCGGCCTTGAGCTGCGGCATCAGGTCGTTGATGCGACGGCTGGCGATGGGGAATTCGTCGATAAGAATGGGCGTGTGTTTGTCGCCCTGCTCGAACATCGCGTAGTGGCGTTGGCCGTCCTCGCGCCACAGGCGGAACTCGGTGCGAAGCCGGTAGTGTTCACGTGGCGAGTCAAAAACTTCCGGCGCGGGTGCGTCGAAGGGCGCCAGCAGTTCCACCAGCCGCGCGGCTTTCTCGGCGAGTTGGGCGTCGTAAGTGGCGGGGTCGAATTGCGGAGCGCTCATGAAGACTCTTGGAATGGTAGGTAAATCGTAGGGTGGATCGGGGCGCGCAGCTGACGCTTCATCCATCCACCGTAGCCGTATGAAGGGTGGATGAAAAAAGCGTCATCCACCCTACGGAACGTCAGCCGGCAAACCAGCCCAGCTTGACCACGAACAGGATCGAGAGGATCCACATCGCCGGGCTCAGCTCGCGCCAGCGGCCGGCGAGCAGCTTGATCGCGGTCCAGGCAATGAAGCCGAAGGCGATGCCGTTGGCGATGGAGAAGGTCAGCGGCATGGCCAGCGCGGCGATGGCCACCGGTGCGGCGACGGTGAGGTCGTCCCAATCGATGTTGGCGAGGCTGCTCATCATCAGCACGGCGACGAACAACAGCGCCGGTGCGGTCGCGTAGGCGGGCACGGCACCGGCCAGCGGCGCGAAGAACAGGCTGAGCAGGAACAGCAGCGCCACCACACAGGCGGTCAGCCCGGTGCGGCCCCCAGCGCTGATGCCGGCTGCCGATTCGATGTAGCTGGTGGTGGTCGAGGTGCCGAGGGCGGCGCCAGCCATGGTCGCGGTGCTGTCAGCCAGCAGCGCGCGGCCGAGGCGAGGCATGCGACCGTCCTTGTCCAACAGGTTGGCTTTCTGGGCGACACCGATGAGGGTGCCGGAGGTGTCAAACAGGTCGACGAAGAGGAAAGCGAAGATGACGCTGAGTAGACCAATGTCCAGCGCGCCCATGATGTCCAGCTGCATGAAGGTCGGCACCAGCGAAGGCGGCATCGACACCACGCCGTTGAGCTCGGAAAGGCCCAGCAGGATCGACAACCCGGTCACCACCAGAATGCCGATCATCACGGCACCGGTGACCTTGCGATAAGCCAGCGCGGCGATCAGGAAGAAGCCGAGGCAGGCCAGCAGCGGGCCGCCGGCTGTGAGATCACCCAGGCCCACCAGCGTGGCCGGGTTGTCGACGACGATGCCGGCATTTTTCAGCGCGATGATTGCCAGGAACAGGCCGATACCCGCCGCGATGCCCGAACGCAGCGCCAGCGGAATGCTGTGGATGATCCACTCGCGGATCTTGAAGATCGACAGCAGGAAGAAGATTGCGCCCGACAGGAACACCGCACCCAGCGCGGTCTGCCAGGTGTAACCCATGGTCAGCACTACGGTGTAGGTGAAGAAGGCGTTCAGGCCCATGCCCGGTGCCAAGGCGATCGGGTAGTTGGCAACCAGGCCCATGATCGCCGAGCCGATGGCAGCGGCCAGGCACGTGGCGACGAAGACCGCGCCGTGATCCATGCCGGTTTCAGCGAGGATGCTCGGGTTGACGAAGAGGATGTAGGCCATCGTCAGGAAGGTGGTGAGACCGGCCAGGATCTCGGTGCGCAGCGTGGTGTTGTGCGCCTTGAGTTGGAACAGCTTCTCCAGCATGGTGATTCCTCTTCTTGCCGGTCTTTCGTGCGGTTGGGGTACAGCAAAGCTTATCCGGGCGAAGCCCGCAAAAAGCGGGGCATCTTACACCGTCGCTCGAGCGGGTTGAATTTCCATTCGGTGACTTGTGAGTTCTGCTTTTCACGGTTGGATCGCGCCGGCCTGTACCCAGCACCGGGCGAGATTGTGAAGCCGGCGCGCAACGGTTGTACTCGCGACGGGTCTGTGTGACTAACGGCCCGATTGGCCCCGTTCTGCGAGGAGGGAAGATGACCGAACACCAGACCGACCGACGGCTGGGCGGAAGCCACAGGCGCTTAGGCAAGCCCGGCTCGCTGCGCATGAGAGAACACCCGCATGGTTGAACCCGTACGCGGTGTATGCGCGCTGGTGCTGGCGGCTGGGCAGGGCAGCCGTTACCGCGAGCATGCCGATCAGGACAAACTGCTCGCCCCCTGCAATCGCACGCCTGATGCCCCGCCCGTGCTGGCGGCAACGCTTGGTGCGCTGTGCGGGGTCGCCGAGCGGCTGGTCGTCGTGACCCGTGACGACAACAGCGAGCTGCTTGCCTGGCTTGGGCAGCAGGCTGACCGGTACGGTGCCGAGGTGCTCGCCGTGCACACGCAGGGGTTGGGCCACAGCCTGGCGCAGGCGGTCAGGCAGTTCCCGAGCGACAAAGGCTGGCTGGTCGCGCTCGGCGACATGCCTTATGTGCGGCCCGCCACCTTCCGTCGCATCGCTGAGCAGATCGAGCCACCGCGCCTGGTGGTTGCAAGCCATCAGGGGCAGCGCGGCCATCCTCGAGGGATCGGTCGCGACCACGCGTTGCAGGTGATGTCGCTGGACGGTGAGCGCGGTGCTCAGGCGCTGTTTTCGAGTGGTGCCGCCTGGGAAGTCGAGGTCGATGACTCCGGCGTGTTGCAGGACATTGATCGCCCCGATGATCGACGCAACAGCTGACCGGCTGTAGCTCCCTGCCGGTGGGGCGCCCCGGCGGCTCTATAGCGCACCTTGCATGCCATGTGTGCGCTCGGCTGAACGATTTTTCCGCGTGGGCAGTCGTACTTCCTAGGCGCACGGAAAGCGCATCGAATGCCTGAGGTCTTCGGCGATCCTGCATAGAACAGGCACCCGAAGCCCCCCAAACCGTGAGGCTGCTATGAGCGAAACGTCTTCCGCCCCAGGTGGGATTACCGCCTGTTCCATTTCCCTCCAACTGAACGGCCAACGTCGTGAAGTCGAGGTCTATCCCTGGACCACCCTGCTTGATCTGCTGCGTGAGCAACTGCACCTGACCGGCACCAAGAAAGGCTGTGACCACGGCCAGTGTGGCGCCTGTACCGTGTTGCTCAACGGCAAGCGGATCAATAGCTGCCTGACCCTCGCCGTGATGCACGACGGCGCAGAGCTGACCACCATCGAAGGGCTGGCGCAGGGCGAGGAACTGCACCCGATGCAGGCCGCCTTCGTCAAACACGACGCCTTCCAGTGCGGCTATTGCACGCCCGGGCAGATCTGCTCCGCTGTGGGCATGATCGCCGAAGGACGGGCAGAAACCCGTGATGATCTGCGCGAACAGATGAGTGGCAATGTCTGCCGTTGCGGCGCCTACCCGAACATTGTCGCCGCCATCGAGGACGCTACGGCGGACACTCGCGAACGCCTGGCCGGTGCGAAGGAGGTGACGCCATGAACCCCTTCAGCTATGCACGCCCAAGCAGCGTCGAGGAAGCCATCGGTCAATTCCGGCCGGACAGCCGCTACATTGCCGGTGGCACCAACCTGCTGGACCTGATGAAGGAAAACGTTACGCGTCCTTCCCAGCTGATCGACATTACCCAGCTACCACTGGCCGACATCGAAGAGACGGCGGATGGTGGCCTGCGCATTGGTGCGCTGGTGAGCAACGCGGACCTGGCCTGGCATCCGCTGGTGGAAGCACGCTATCCGCTGCTGTCACAAGCGATCCTGGCCGGCGCCTCGCCGCAGCTGCGCAACATGGCCACCACAGGCGGCAATCTGCTGCAGCGCACCCGTTGCTACTACTTCTACGACAGCACCACGCCGTGCAACAAGCGTGAACCGGGCACTGGCTGCTCGGCGCGCGATGGGCTCAATCGCATCCACGCGATTCTCGGCCACAGCGACGCCTGCATCGCCGTCCATCCCTCCGACATGTGCGTGGCGATGGCAGCACTAGAGGCAGTGGTGCATGTGCAAGGGCAACGGGGCGAGCGGCGCATTCCCATGGCCGACTTTCACCGCTTGCCGGGCCATACACCCGAGCAGGACAACACCCTGGTCGATGGCGAGCTGATTACTGCGGTCGAGTTGCCGCCCCAAGACTTCTCCGCACACAGCAGCTACCTCAAGCTGCGAGATCGTGCGTCCTATGCGTTCGCTCTGGTTTCGGTCGCCGCTGCACTGGAGATGGACGGCGACAGCATTCGCAGTGCCCGTATCGCCATGGGCGGGGTGGCACACAAGCCCTGGCGCAAAGCCGAAGCCGAGGCGGCGCTGGTCGGCAAAACGGCTGACGAGGCCGCGTTCACGACCGCTGCGGACATCCTGCTCGAGGGAGCCAGTGGCTTCGAACACAACGCCTTCAAGATCGAACTCGGCCGTCGCGCCATCGTTCGCGCCCTGACCGACGCCGCCAGAGGAGCCGCCCAATGAAACCAGCCAACTCCCCGTTCGGGCAGCCGCTTAACCGAGTCGATGGCCCACTGAAAGTCACGGGACAGGCCCAGTACGCCGGTGAGTTCGATGTGCCCGGCCTGCTCTACGGCAGCGTAGTCAACAGCAGCATCGCGCGTGGCCGAATCATCAGCATTGATGCCAGCGCGGCCGAAGCAGTGCCTGGCGTGGTGCTGGTACTGACCCACCAGAACCGTCCGCCCATTGCCAGCTATGACGAGCCCTACGAGGACGACGATGCTGCCGATGGCTCGCCGTTCCGGCCGCTGTTCAATGACCGTATTCTCTACAGCGGCCAGCCGATCGCGCTGGTGGTGGCGGAAAACCTCGAACTGGCCCGCTACGCCGGCAGCCTGGTGCGCGTCGAATACGAGCGCGAGCCCCATCACACCGACCTGCTCAGCGAGCTGGAAACCATGCACAAGGCGCCGGCCGACCTGCCGGAGCCGCGCGGCGATGTGGACAGCGCCCTGGCCAGCGCGCAATTCAAGGTCGAAGTGCAGTACACCACGCCGGTCGAGCACCACAATCCGATGGAGCCGCATGCCTCGACCGTTCACTACTTTCCCGAAGGCAACCTGGAGATCTACGACAAGACCCAGGGCGTGCAGAACTGCATGCGCTATCTGGAAGGCGTGTTCGACATGGAGGGCAAGATCCGCATCCTCTCGCCGTTTGTCGGCGGTGCCTTCGGTTCCGGATTGCGTCCTCAGTACCAGCTGACGCTGGCGGTGATGGCGGCGCTCAAGCTCAAACGCTCGGTGCGCGTCACCCTCAAGCGCCAGCAGATGTTCACCTTTGGCTATCGTCCGCGCACCGTGCAGCGGCTGTCGATCGGCGCAAACGCCAGCGGAGAACTGCAGGCCATCACCCACCAGGCGATCGGTCAGACCTCCAGCTTCGAGGATTTCACCGAGCATGAGGTCGAGTGGTCCGGGATGCTTTACAAGTGCCCGAACGCAAGGCTCGACTACCAACTGGTGCCGCTGGACGTATACACGCCGCTGGATATGCGAGCACCGGGCGCGACCATTGGCGTCTACGCCCTGGAAAGCGCGATGGACGAACTGGCCTACGCGGCGAACGTCGATCCGCTGCAGTTACGCCTGACCAACTATTCCGAGCGCAACGCCAACGAGGACAAGCCCTATTCGAGCAAGGAGCTGCGCCAGTGCTACGAGCAGGGCGCCGAGCGCTTCGGCTGGTCACGCCGCTCGATGGCGCCGCGCTCCATGCGCGACGGCAACCAGCTGATCGGCTGGGGCATGGCTACCGGGGTGTGGGAGGCGATGCAGATGCCGGCCGCCGCCAAGGCGTGCCTGGAGCCAGACGGACGGCTGGTGGTCAGCAGCGCCACCTCCGACATCGGCACTGGCACCTACACGGTGATGACCCAAATCGCGGCGGCGGCCATGGGCCTGCCGATGGAGCAGGTCGAGTTTCGCCTGGGTGATTCGAACCTGTCGCAGGCGCCGCTGGAAGGCGGCTCCTTCACGGTGTCGTCCGTCGGGACAGCCGTGCAACAGTCGTGTGAGGGACTGCAGGCCAAATTACTCGATGCCGCTCAGCAGTCGCCGGTATCGCCGTTCACCGGGGCCAAGCTGGAGGATGTGGAGTTCGTCGACGGCCAGATGCGCTTGAAGACCTCGCCCGAGCAGCGGGTCGAGCTGGCGAAGATCGTCTCCGCCAGCGGCGTGCTCGAAGCGGAAGTCAGCGCCAAGCCGGGCGAGAAACGCAACGAGTATTCAATCTCCACGCACTCGGCGATATTCGTCGAGGTGCGGGTGGACGAATCGCTGGGCACGGTAAAGGTGAGTCGCGTGGTCAGTGCTGTGGCCGCCGGGCGTGTGGTCAATCCGAAGACCGCGGGTAACCAGATCGCCGGTGGTGTGGTCTGGGGCATCGGGCAGGCGCTGCATGAGGAAACCATGATCGACCACAACCTCGGTCGTTACATGAACCACAACCTGTCCGAGTACCACGTCCCGATCAATGCCGATATCAACGACATCGACGTATTCTTCGTCGAGGAGAAGGACGAAATCGTCAACGCGCTGGGCTCCAAGGGCGTGGGTGAGATCGGCATCGTGGGGGTGGCGGCGGCGGTGGGTAACGCCATCTACCACGCCACCGGCAAGCGGGTGCGTGATTTGCCGATTACCTTGGACAAGGTCTTGTAACCGGCCGGATGCGTGGAAAAGGCGTTGCCGTTTTCCACCCTACGGATGCGCGACTGTCGAGTGTGCAGGAGTAGGGTGGAAGACGCGCGACGCGTCTTCCACCGAGCCCGCTAATCCAGATCCCGATGCAACTGGTCGCGATTGGCCAGCGTCGGGAACAGCTTCATCCAGGTACCGGTGATGATCAGCGTTCCGACGCCACCGATCACCACAGCCGGCACGGTGCCGAACCAGTGAGCCGTCAGGCCGGACTCGAACTCGCCGAGCTGGTTGGACGCGCCGATAAACAGACCATTGACCGCACTCACCCGGCCGCGCATGGCGTCCGGCGTTTCCAGCTGCACGAACGCGCCGCGGATCACCATGCTGATCATATCCGCCGCGCCCAGCACCACCAGCACACCCATCGAAAGCCAGAATGAAGTCGACAGGCCGAAGGCGATGGTTGCCAGGCCGAACACCCCGACGGCGGCGAACATGACCCGGCCGACCCTTTTGTTGATGGGATAGCGCGCCAGCCACAGCGACATCAGCAGCGCACCCACCGCCGGTGCTGAGCGCAACAGCCCTAGGCCCCAGGGGCCGGTGAGCAGGATGTCCTTGGCGAACACCGGCAACAGTGCCGTGGCGCCACCGAGCAGCACGGCAAACATATCCAGGGAAATGGCGCCGAGAATGTCCGGCCGGCTGCGGATGAAGCGCATACCCGCGAGCAGGTTGTCCATCGCCGGGCCGGTTTGCTTGGGCGGCGCCGGGCGTTTCGGCAGGCTCAGCATCAGGCTACAGGCCAGGGCGAACAGCAGCGCCACCGGGCCATAGACCCACAGCGGGCCGATGGCGAACAGCAGCCCGCCGAGTGCGGGCGCGACGATGGTGGCTGTCTGCATGGCGGACGATGAAGCCGCGACCGCAGCGGGAAACAACTGGGTCGGCACAAGGCTGGGCAATAACGCCTGGGTCGCCGGCCCCTCGAACGCCCGCGCCGTGCCCAGCAGGAACGCAAGGACAAAGATCATTTCGCGCGTCACCCCCAGCCCACCGGCGCCAAGCACCAGCGACAGGGCGATCAGCCCTTGCAAGCCCTGACACAGCGCCGCCACTCTTCGACGGTCGAAGCGGTCAGCGACATGGCCGGTCCAGAGAATGAACAGCAGGCGAGGGAAGAATTCGGCCAGGCCCACGAGACCGAGGTCGAGCACGCTGCCGGTCAGCTCGTACATGTGCCAGCCGATGGCGACCGCCAGCATCTGGAAGCCGCTGGCGGTGAACACGCGGGCGAACCAGAACTTGATGAAGGGGCGTTGGTGACGCAGCAGGAGTTTGGTGTGTGTGGACATCAGGTCGAGGTGCAGGGTGGGCAGTGAGCCAGATTAGCATTCAGTCGCGGTGGCGCTTTGAGGGAATCTGCCTGTTGAAAACCGCGCAAGGAGGACGAGCGGGGTTTTGCTTTGGCCCGCCAGCAGTCGAAACAGGTTGCTCTGGTGGGCTGAAGCGCACCCTACGTAGAACATCATGCGTTGGCTTTCCCCCGTAGGGTGGGCTTTAGCCCACGGTGGACGCGTGTTGGTATCTGTGGCGGGCCGGGTTCACCGTGCGTACGCGATCAGGCGTCGGGCTTCATTCGGGCAACAACCCGCGCTCTGCAAACACCACCTTGGCGGTCGCCATGCCGTTCAATGCTGCAGGAAAGCCGGCATAAACGGCCATTTGGATGATTACCTCGACGATCTGCTCCGGCGTGCAGCCGACGTTCAATGCGCCATGGATATGCACCGCTAATTGCGGCTGGCAATGTCCCAGTGCCGTTAGCGCCGCGACGGTCGCAAGCTCACGCTGTGGCAGGTCGAGGCCAGGGCGCTGGTAGATATCGCCGAAGGGAAACTCGATGACGTAGCGGGCCAGGTCCGGTGCGATGGCTTGCAGGCTGTCGATGACCTTTCGGCCGGCCTCACCGTCGATCTCTTCGAGTTTGGCCAGGCCTTCGGTGTAGCGGGTGGATGCGGACATGGAGCGTTCCTCTTGATTGGGAAGAGGAAAGCCTGAGGGTTGGAGTGGACTCCAGGTCAAGGGGTTGTTTGTTGGCGGTACAGCTCGATCTTTGCCTGCAGCGCGGTCAGATGCTCGCGGTCGCGCTCCAGACGGTCCTGCAGTTTGGCTGCATGGACTTCGAGCAGCGCCTGCCTCGCCGCCAGAGTCGATTCGCCGCGTTCACGCAGATCGGCGTAGCGAATGATGTCGTCCAGCGCCATGCCGGTGTCTTTGAGACGCAGGATGAAGCCGACCCATTCCAGATCGCGCGGGCCGTAGACACGAAAGCCGCTGGCGTCCCGCGCGACATGGCGCAGCAGGCCGATCTTTTCGTAATAGCGCAGGGTGTCGGCGGAAAGGCCGGTTCGCAGTGCGAACTGCTGGATGCTCAGCCGAACCGGCGCTTCGCTCACGGCTTGATGGCTCGAAGGATGACGAACTTGGGCGTCGCCGCGACCTGCTCCACCTTGCCGAACAGGCGCTTGAGCTTGAGGTGATAGCCGAGGTGGCGGTTGCCGACGATCCACAGCTCGCCGCCCTTGGCCAGTGCCGTCTTGGCCTGGGTGAACATCCGCCAGGCGAGGAAGTCACCGACCACCTGCTGCTGATGGAAGGGCGGATTGCACAGCACCAGATCCAGCGAATCCATGGGCTGTTCGGCCAGCCCGTCACCGGCCCGTATATCCGCAGTGCGATCGCCGAGGATCGCCTGCCAGTTCTCCAGCGCCGACTGCACTGCCATGTAGCTCTCGTCCACCAGCGTCATCTGCGCTTGCGGGTTGCTCAGGGCGTAAACGATACCGAGCACACCGTTGCCGCAACCCAGGTCCGCGACGCGCAGGTTGCCGAGCGCCTTCGGCAGGTGCGGCAGGAAGGCTCGGGTGCCGATGTCGAGGTCTTCTCGGCAGAACAGGTTGGCATGGTTAATCAGTTCGACGGCTGGCTTATCGAGGTGATAGCGGGTCGGGTAGGGCGAGCGCGGTGCCGGCTTGTCGCTCGGAGTCGCGGTCAGCAGACGCGCTTTCTTCACCGCCAGCGAGGCTTGCATTGGGCCGATGTACTTCTCCAGCAGATCGCCCGCTGCACGCGGCAGGTGCTTGATCATCGAGCCGGCGATCACTTGGGCACCTGGCGCGAGTTGGCCATGCAGGCGGATCAGCTGTTCCTCCAGCAAGGCAAGCGTCTTGGGGACGCGAATCAGCACCCGGTCGAACGGCCCTTGAGGCACCTCACTGGCGGGCACGAAGCTCACCGCGTCAGCCGGCAGCGCGTTGCGTTGCAGATTTTTTTCCAGCGCCAGGTGCGCCAGGTGAGAGTCGCCACTGCTGGTGACCTGCGCCTGCTTCGCCAATGAACAGGCCAAGGCGCCAAAACTGTCGTTGAGGATCAGCACCCGCGTTGTCGCAGCCAAGCCTTGCTCGTGCAGCTGCGCCAATAGGTATTCGTCAGCCGCATCGAACGCCTGCAAGGGTTCGTTGGGCTGTTCCGGCTGGCGGATCAGATCGAGGCGTGCGTAGGCGGATTCGAGAATAGGCATAAGAACTGGCGGTGTTTACATGCGTCAGAAAGGAGTATCAAGGGTCCAGGCCGCGGAAAACTACCTGCGTTGGCAATACTGCGTTAGAAACAGCCTCAGAATGCTCATTTAGAACGCCTAAACTCCGCTTCTTCGGCTGTTTCTGCCTTGTCTTGCCTGCCTCGCCTACGTTTTCCGCGGCCCGGACACGCTGGTGTCCCCCGATGTCCGGAAGGAGCGAAGTATGACCGTCAGCGAAGAGAAGTTCACCCGCCAGCGTCTGCTCGAGGTGCAGACGCTGACGCCCACTCTGTTCACCCTACGTACCACCCGCGACACCGGCTTCCGCTTTACTGCCGGGCAGTTCGCCCGCCTCGGCGTTCGTAAGCCCAGCGGCAGTATCGTCTGGCGGGCGTACTCGATGGTATCGGCGCCCCATGATGAGTTTCTCGACTTCTTCTCCATCGTGGTGCCGGATGGTGAATTCACCAGCGAACTGAGTCGCCTCAAGCCCGGCGACGAGCTGCTGGTGGACAAACAGGCGTTCGGCTTTCTCACTCTTGATCGTTTTATCGATGGTCGGGATCTCTGGCTGCTGGGCACCGGGACGGGCATCGCGCCCTTTCTCTCGATCCTGCAGGACTTTGAGGTCTGGCAGCGCTTCGAGCGGATCATCTTGGTGTATAGCGCGCGCACCGCATCCGAGCTGGCCTATCAGGACCTGATCCGCGAGCTGCCGCAGCGCGATTATCTGGAAGGCCTCGGCTCGAAGCTGACCTATCTGCCGGTAGTGACCCGCGAGCAGATGCCCGGTGCGCTGCACGGTCGTGTCACCACGCTGATCGAGAACGGCGAACTGGAGCGAGCGGCCGATCTGCAGCTCGAGCCCGAACACTCGCGGATCATGCTCTGCGGCAATCCGCAGATGATCGAAGACACCCGCACCATCCTTAAAGCGCGCGACCTCAACCTGAGTCTGACCCGGCGTCCCGGCCAGGTAGCCGTGGAGAACTACTGGTAACGCGGCGTTGGAGGCGCCTTGATACGGCCCTGGCTATCAGGCCTTCCCCCGCGCGGATCGTCGAGTCGATCTTGGAATGCTTGCCGGGCGGCGGGCCGCGAACTGACCCGCCGAAGGCTCAATCCGCCAGCTCGTAGCGATCACGGCCGTTGCGCTTGGCCCGCAGCAGTGCCACGTCGGCGCGGTTGATGGCGCTCGAATAGTTTTCATCGGCTCTTAGCTGCGCCATGCCCAGGCTCACCGTGACCGACAACGAGTCGTCATTGACCCGCACCCGCAGGTTGGCGACGGCTTCACGCAGACGCTCGATCACCCGGACCGCGCTTTCGGTGGAGGTCTCCGGCATCAACAGGAGGAATTCTTCGCCGCCCCAGCGGCCGCAGAGGTCATGCTCGCGGATCTCCGCCTCCATCACCCGCACCACTTCCATCAGCACGTTGTCGCCGACTTCGTGCCCGTAATCATCATTGATGGCCTTGAAGCGGTCGATGTCGACCATGACCACACACAGCGGCCGTGAGTAGCGCTTGGCCCGTTCGGTTTCTTCACGCAAGCGCTCGGTGAGCAAGCGCCGGTTGGCGATGCCGGTAAGGGCATCATGGGTAGAGGCTTCTTTCAGAGCGATATTCAGATCACGCAACATCGTCTGATAGCGATCGGAAATGCGTGCGACTTTCTCCAGCTGTCGGAGCTGCTTGTCGAAGCGTGCCGAGAGGGTCATTTCGCGGTCACGCACGATGCTCTGGTACCCGTCAGAAACGCGGGCGATCCGTTCGATGCGGTTGAGTAGGCTGTGGTGTGCTTCCCACAACTGGCTCAGCGTTTCATGCAGCGGATGGCCTTGGTTCTGTGGATCGGACAGCGATTCCACAACCTGGCTTTCCAGCGGATTCTGCCCGCGCATAAGGACCTTCTAATCGTGGCTGAGGATCATGAATGGAAAGGTGCAGTCTTCCTTGAACTCTTCGGCCAGTTCTACCACACGCTCGTTGCGGCGGTCATAGTGCCAGTTGACGGCCACCGCCTTTCCCTCTTGATGGGCGGCTTCGAGCATGTCGAAGATGTCCATCACGGCCTTGATGCTGCTGGTATTGAGGTACAGCAGATGCAGTTCCAGGCGCAGCGGACGGCCGGCTTCGGCCAGGTAGCGTTCGATCCACTCGATGACCTGGTGGAACAGCTCGTAGGAATTTTCCGGGTAGGAGTCGCCTTGCATGGCGAGCACGCCGTTTTCCCAGTCGGACTGAATGGCTGGCGATGACTGGCTGCCGGCGATGGAGAAATCATTCATGTGCAGTTGGCTCTTGTAAGTCAGATGACCGCGCTCAGGCTGATGAACGAGCGGCCGTTGGCGACGGTTTGCAGCGACGCTTTCAGTGGTTCGCTGGATTTGCGGGCGATGTCGATCAGGCCGAGTCCTGCGCCGCTGACACTGTTGTCTTCGCGTGGCTTGCGCAATTGTTCTTTGTAACGAGCCTTAAGTTGCGCCTTGTCCAGGCGGGCCAGCTCTTCGATGCTGGCGATCAGGGCTTCGCCATCGGCTGTTTCGATCAGATTGCCGGCGGAGACTACATAGCGGCCGTCGGTATCGTTGCGTGCGACCACTACCGTGGCGCCCGCTTCCTGGTCTGCCCAGTTACGGACCTTGGCGTAGTGGCGAATGTTCTGCGTCATCTCGATGTATACCGCAAACACATCCATGGCCGATGACGGGTTGGCGTGATCGGCGGCGAGGTAGTTACGCAGCGCATTGCCGATTTCCTCAATCAAGCTGCGCGAGATCGGGCCGTTGAAGCACAGCATAATCTGCTGTCGGTTGTAGCTTTCGCGCATGGCGAACAGGTCAAGGGTTTCCATGGGGCAACTCAACTCCGGTGGATGGCGCTCAATCGAAACGGAAACACAACATCGTAATGTCGTCACGCTGGGGGTAATCGCCCTGATACTCGTCCAGGGTCGCTTTGAACGCCGCACCCTGTTCGCCCATAGGAAGGCGGGCATGCCGCAGGATCATCTCGGCGAAGCGACTGTTGCCGAATCCATAGCCCAGCTCACCACCCGCCTGATCGAGGAAGCCATCGGTGGCCAGGTAGAAGGTTCGCCCGGGCTGCAACTCTACCTCAGCATTCTGATATTCGCCGATGCGTCGGTCGCCGATGGCGCGGCGCCCGGCCGCTAATTCGTCGAGGCGTTCGCCATCGCTGTAGTAGAGCGCGATCTTGGCGCCAGCATAAACCACCAGACGACGCTGGAAGTCGACGTACGCGAGGCCCACATCCATGTTGGTGGCGAGGGCGTGTTGGGTTGAGTCGTCGCGCAGCATCTTGCGTACGATGCCATCGGTACGCGCGAGGACGGCGGCTGGGTCGGCGTGCCCGGCGTCGGCAATTGCCTGTTCGATTGCAGCGTGAGCGAGCATGGTCATCAGCGCGCCGGGCACACCATGGCCAGCGCAGTCGACCACGCCGAGCAGGCAACCTTGTTCGGTGGCGCGATAGACATAGAAATCGCCGCCAACTACGTCGCGGGGGTGCCAGAGCACGGCGTGGCGTTCGTCGAGGTCGGCCACCAGCTGGCGCTTGGGCAGGATGGCGTGCTGGATCAGGCTGGCGTAGTCGATCGAGTCGTCGATCTTTTTATGTGCGGCGGCCATGTCGCGGTTGGCCTGCTGCAGCTCCCGCGTGCGCTCGTTGACGCGACTTTCCAGCTCGCTGGTGTGGCTATGGATTTTCAGCGCCATGCTGCGAAACGCAGCGCTGAGTTCGCCGATCTCGTCATCCCGATCGGTCGGCAGCGGCGCGTTGTATTGTCCAGCGGCTATAGCCTGGGCGCTCTTGCGCAGTTGCCGCAACGGGCTCAGCACACGACGATCGACCAGCCAGGCGCCGGCTGCAATCAGCAGCAGCAACAGCAGCAACACAGCACCGAGGGCAGGCAGCAGGGGCTTCAGCTCGATGACTTGGGCGGTTCGTAGATCCACAGCGCTGGTGACGAACCATTGCAGTTCCGGAATCCAGGTCATGGCCAGCAGGCGAGGCTCGCCATCGAGGCTCGCCTTTAACGTGGCCGTCTCGCCAGGATGTTCGCGGCCGTAGCTCATGGCCTGGCGCAGCGCCTTGGCCTGGTCGATATCGTCGAGCAGGCCAAGCAGGCTGGTGGACAGCGAGCGGCCCTGCGAGGTGTCGGCGTTCAAGGTGACGAGATTATGGTTGGGGTGGACCAGGATCGAGCCGTAGCTGTCGAGCACCATCGACTCGACGCCGGTCTTGTCTTCTTCGATGAACTGGGTGACGAACGCGTTCAGGCTGATCCCGGAGCCGACGATGCCGAGCGGGCGACCGCCATCACGGACCACAATGTTGAACCAGATCTTCAGGTCGCCGCTGATGGCCGAGCGGTCGACATTGAGATGATAGGGCGCGTCCGAACGCAGGGTGGCATAGAACCACTCGTCTTCCTGCGCATCGGGCTTCATCTCATAGCGGGGCGCCTCGCTGGGAGGTTGCTGGTCGCCGTTGGAGTAGTAGCGATTGGAGGCTACCGATGCGGCGAAGTAGGAGTGGTCGCTGAGTGCCCGTTGATAGCCAGCCGCTTCGCGGAAAAATAATTCCCGCTTGGCCGGATCATTCTCATCGAGCAGCCAGGCGCGGGTAATCTCCGATTCCGCCAGCCGCTGCGCCAGCGCCAGTTCCCGCGTGACCGGTGCGAAAAGTCGTTCACGGTTGAGCTGAACCACGTTGCGCGCATAGGCTTCGCCAAAGCGGCTTTGCACGCCCTGCAATGCTTCGCGGCCAACCAGTACAGCCACTCCGATTGCCAGCAGGAAGGTCAATAGCAACGCCAGCAGTGATTTGCCGCGTAATCCCAGTGCTGCCATGGTGACCGTGACCTTCCCTTGCGATTGCTGCCGGCCTGACATCCAAGTGTCGTGCCAAGCGTCGAAAAAGCGCGATTATCCGGTATTGGGCCAGTTGCCACCAGAGGCGCTTCGCCACACAAAAACGGAGCCTTTCGGCTCCGTGGTTGATGCTACTGGGCAAGCTTCTTGTATTTCACCCGATGCGGCTGGGATGCGGCATCGCCGAGGCGCTTCTTGCGATCGGCTTCGTACTCGGTGTAGTTACCCTCGAAGAATACGATGCTGCCGTCATCCTCATAGGAAAGGATGTGTGTGGCGACGCGGTCGAGGAACCAGCGATCGTGGGAGATCACGATGGCGGCGCCGGGGAAATCCAGCAGCGCTTCTTCGAGTGAGCGCAAGGTTTCCACGTCGAGGTCGTTGGAGGGTTCGTCGAGCAGCAGTACGTTGGCGCCTTCTTTCAGCGTCAGCGCCAGGTGCAAGCGACCGCGCTCACCGCCGGAGAGATCCTTGACGAACTTCTGCTGGTCACCGCCCTTGAAGTTGAAGCGCCCCACGTAGGTGCGCGACGGGACTTCGTAGTTGCCGATGCGAATCATGTCGGCGCCGTCGGACACTGCTTCCCACACGGTCTTGCTGCCGTCGAGATCTTCGCGGCTTTGATCGACACAGGCCACCTGCACCGTGTCGCCAATCTCGATGCTGCCCGAATCCGGCTGCTCCTTGCCCATGATCATGCGGAACAGCGTCGACTTGCCTGCGCCGTTGCCGCCGATCACGCCGACGATGGCGCCCTTGGGCATGCTGAACGAGAGGTCGTCGATCAGTACGCGGTCGCCGTAACCCTTGGTCACATTGTGGAAGTCGATGACCTTGTCACCCAGGCGCGCGCCAGCCGGAATGTAGATTTCGTTGGTTTCGCTGCGCTTCTGGAATTCCTGCGACTGCATTTCCTCGAAGCGCTGCAAGCGGGCCTTGGACTTGGATTGGCGGGCCTTGGCGCCTTTGCGCACCCACTCAAGCTCTTCCTTCATGGCCTTTTCATGGGCCGACTGCTGCTTGGATTCCTGCGCCAGGCGGTTGGATTTGGCTTCCAGCCAGCCGGAGTAGTTGCCTTCGTAAGGAATGCCCTGGCCGCGGTCGAGTTCCAGAATCCAGCCAGCCACGTTGTCGAGGAAGTAACGATCGTGGGTGATCGCAACCACGGTGCCGGGGAAGTCATGAAGGAAGTGCTCCAGCCAGGCCACCGAGTCGGCGTCCAGGTGGTTGGTCGGCTCGTCCAGCAGCAGCATGTCGGGCGCTGACAACAGCAGGCGGCACAGCGCCACGCGGCGCTTCTCACCGCCGGACAGGTGCTCGACCGTTGCGTCCCATGGCGGCAGGCGCAGGGCATCGGCGGCAACCTCCAACTGGCGCTCGAGGTTGTGCCCGTCGCTGGCCTGCAGGATGGCTTCGAGCTTGGCCTGCTCGGACGCCAACTTGTCGAAGTCCGCGTCGGGTTCGGCATAGGCAGCGTAAACCTCGTCCAGGCGTGCCTGGGCGTCCTTGATGCTGCTGACCGCTTCTTCCACCACTTCGCGAACGGTCTTGTTCGGATCAAGCTGAGGCTCCTGCGGCAGGTAGCCGACATTCAACTCAGGCATCGCCCGCGCTTCGCCATCGAATTCGGTGTCGACACCCGCCATGATTTTCAGCAGGGTGGACTTGCCCGAGCCGTTGAGGCCGAGCACGCCGATCTTGGCGCCGGGAAAGAAAGACAGGGAGATGTTCTTGAGGATTTCACGCTTCGGCGGAACGACTTTGCCGAGCCGGTGCATGGTATAGACGAATTGAGCCATGGAGACGAGTGCCCGTGACGAGGAAAAAGTGAGGCGAATCCCGCCGCTGTGGGCGGGTCGAACCGAACTCGCAAAGCTACCGGAATGCATCTGGCAGGGCAAACCGGGGTGCTGACTCGATGCTGGCGCTTTGATGGCTCTCAGGGCATCCTTGACGCTGTTCGGGCGTTGGTCCGATGCCGCGCTCGCCGCAACGCCACAAAGGACTTAATCGTTTGATCGATCAACATCCTTCCCCATCAGCGCCAGCCCGCCTCGACAGGCTTGTCCGCAGGATTGCTGTCACCTGTGCGCGCCTTCTTGTGCCGCTGCGCCTGCGTGCTCGTTGGCAACTGTTGCGCTATTCGGCGACGGCGCTCGGGGCGATCGAAGAGCGGATTCTGATCAGCGACTTCAGTGGCCGTCTGCAATTTCTCAACAACCAGGCCGAGACAATGTTCGGCCTGAGTAGCCGCGAGGCTCCACGTTATCGTCTGCAGGAGCTGCTGCCGAATCTGGATCCCCTGGCGTTCGACGCGGCCAATTCGACGGTTGATCTGTGCCTTGAGGCCGTGCGACTGCTTCAGGAGGGGGAGAGCCGTCTCTTTTCGATCACGCGGCGGGCTTTGCACCTGGCGGGTGAGCTGGAGCCGTCTGGTTTTGTCTGGGTCATGCGCGATATCACGCGTGAGCGGGCGGCGCAGGCGGCACTGGTTGAGCGTGAACGGTTCTGGTCGGAGGTGCTGCGCGCAGTGCCGGACACCCTTTATGTGCAAGATCTTGAGGCCGGCAAGCTGCTGTTTAGCAACAGCAACCTGGCCGCGCGGCTGGGCTACAGCGACGAAGAGCGCGGCGACGACAGCAACCTGTTCTGGCGACGCATCAGCCACCCGGACGATCAGGAGTACATCTGGCGGCTGCTGGCCCTGCGCGGTTCTATGATTGACGGCGTCGTGCAGGAGTCGTTACTGCGCTGGCGCCACCGTGACGGCAAATGGCATTGGTTCTGCGTGACTGAACAGGTCCTGACGCGCAATGAGCAGGGGAAGGTGCAGCGCTTGATTGGCGTGGCCCGGGATGTCACTGCGAACATGGAACACAGCCATTCCTTGCGTGATAGCGAACGCCGCTACCGGATGCTCGCCGGTAGCCTGCGCGATGTGGTCTTCACCACCGACAGTTCGCTGCGCATCGACTACATCAGCCCTTCGGTGCAGACCGTGCTTGGCTACAGCCCGGAGTGGGCGGCGCAGCATGGCCTGGATCGAGTGGTGGCCAAGCCGCGCCAGGCGGCGCGCTTCTATGACCTGATGAGGCGGGTGCGTGATGCTTCGGCCAGCCCGGTTGAACTGGCTAAGCTGGGGCAGACCTTGCAGGCGCAAACCCTGTATTTCGACTGTCTCGCGGCCGATGGCCGGTCGGTCGCGATCGAGCTGCGGATGATGCTGATCTCCGACGAGAACAACCGGTTCGATGGAACCCTGTGCATTGGCCGGGATGTCAGCGAACAGCGCCAAGCCGAGACGGCATTGCGCCGCGCGGCGACCGTGTTCGACCATTCCACGGCGGCCATCGTCGTCACCGATCCCGCCGGCAAGATCGTCCAGGTCAATGCGGCATTCGTCCGGATCACCGGCTACAGCGTCGACGAAATCAGAGGCGAGCTGCCGATGGTGCTCAGCGCCGACCGTCAGCAGGCCAATCAAATGGACTACGTGCACAGCCAGGTCCTGCAGACCGGCAGCTGGGAAGGGGAGTTCTGGCTCAAGCGCAAGGGTGGCGAGACTTACCCATGCTGGATCGGCATTACCGCCGTTCGCGACGATGAGAATGAGCTGGTGAGCTATGTCTGCTTTTTCAGCGACATGAGTGAGCGCAAGGCCAGCGAAAAGCGTATCCACCGGCTGGCCTATTACGACGGGCTGACTCAGCTGCCCAATCGCACACTGTTTCAAGACCGTCTGCACAGCAGCCTGCAATTGGCCGCCCGGCGCCGTGGCTGGGTGGTGCTGATGTTTCTCGATCTGGATCGCTTCAAGCCAATCAACGATTCGCTCGGTCATGCGGCCGGTGACCGCATGCTCAAGGATGTCGCAGTGCGCCTGGCGTCGTGCGTTGATGAAGACGACACGGTGGCGCGCATGGGCGGCGATGAGTTCACCTTTCTGTTGCGCCCCGGTGTTGATCGCGACGAGGCGCTGAGCCGGGCAATCCATGTGGCTGAACGGGTCCTCGGCAGTCTGGCCGAACCGTTCGTGCTGTCTGGCCGAGAGTTCTTTGTCACCGCCAGCATTGGCATTGCCCTGAGCCCACAGGATGGCAACGACATCAGCCAACTGATGAAAAATGCTGACACCGCGATGTACCACGCCAAAGAGCGCGGCAAAAACAATTTTCAGTTCTACCAGGCCGAGATGAATGCCAGCGCACTGGAGCGCCTCGAGCTGGAAAGCGATCTGCGCCACGCCCTCGAACAGCAACAGTTCGTGCTGCACTACCAGCCGCAGTACCTCGCCGACGGCCATACGCTGACCGGTGTCGAGGCATTGCTGCGCTGGCAGCACCCGTCCCGTGGTCTGGTGCCGCCCGGCGAGTTCATTCCGGCGCTGGAGGAACTGGGGCTGATTGTCGAGGTAGGCGACTGGGTCATCGGCGAAGCCTGCCGGCAGATCGGAAACTGGGAGCGGGAGGGCATGGTGGTGCCGAAGGTTTCGGTGAACCTTTCGGCCCGCCAGTTTGCTGATGGCCAGCTAAGTCAGCGCATCGCCGGGATTCTCGCGTTCAGCAAAATTGCACCGAGCCGGCTGGAGCTGGAGCTGACCGAGAGCATCCTGATGCAAGATGTCGGGGGCGCGATGCGTATGCTCGATGCGCTCAAGCAGCTCGGCCCCTCGATTGCCATCGACGATTTCGGCACCGGTTACTCTTCGTTGAACTACCTCAAGCAATTCCCCATCGATGTGCTGAAAATCGACCGCAGTTTCGTCGATGGTCTACCCGAAGGCGAGCAGGATCGGCAGATAGCCCGAGCGATCATTGCAATGGCGCATAGCCTCAGTCTGTCGGTGATCGCCGAGGGCGTCGAAACCCAGGCGCAGCTGGACTTCCTTCGCGAGCATGGCTGCGACGAGGTGCAGGGTTTCTATCTCGGCCTGCCGATGCCAGCGGCAAAGTTGAAAGCGTCAGTTTCAAACTGCAAGCATCAGGCCGCAATCGGCCAGCCAGAACCAGGGGCTGCGTTGTAGCGGGGCTGCAAGCCGCTTGCAGCTTGTCTCATGTTGCAGATGACCACCGCTCATACCCGCGTTCCGGAGGATGAGGTAGAATCCGCGCCTCTCTTTATTACCGCCAGCTGATTCTCAGGGGACTGCCAACCATGTTCAGCCGTGATTTGACCCTCGCCCGTTTCGACGCCGATCTCTTCGCTGCCATGGAGCAGGAAGCCAAGCGTCAGGAAGACCACATCGAGCTGATCGCCTCGGAGAACTACACCAGCCCGGCGGTGATGGAAGCCCAGGGTTCGGTCCTGACTAACAAATATGCCGAAGGCTATCCGGGCAAGCGCTACTACGGCGGTTGTGAGTATGTCGACGTGGTCGAGCAGCTGGCCATTGACCGCGCCAAGGAACTGTTCGGCGCCGACTACGCCAACGTCCAGCCGCACGCGGGTTCACAGGCGAACAGCGCCGTCTACCTCGCCCTTTTGCAGGCCGGTGACACCATCCTCGGCATGAGCCTGGCCCACGGCGGCCACCTGACCCACGGCGCGAGCGTCTCGTCCTCGGGCAAGCTGTACAACGCCGTGCAGTACGGTATCAACGACCAGGGCCTGATCGACTATGACGAAGTCGAGCGCCTGGCCCTGGAGCACAAGCCGAAGATGGTCGTCGCTGGTTTCTCTGCCTACTCGCAGAAACTGGATTTCGCCCGTTTCCGCGAGATCGCCGACAAGGTCGGTGCCTACCTGTTCGTCGACATGGCCCACGTAGCTGGTCTGGTTGCTGCAGGCGTTTACCCGAACCCGGTGCCGTTCGCCGACGTCGTGACCACAACTACCCACAAGACCCTGCGCGGCCCACGCGGTGGTCTGATCCTGGCCCGCGCCAATGCCGAGATCGAGAAGAAGCTGAACTCTGCAGTGTTCCCAGGCGCCCAGGGCGGCCCGCTGGAGCACGTCATCGCCGCCAAGGCGGTGTGCTTCAAGGAAGCGCTGCAACCTGAGTTCAAGACCTACCAGCAGCAGGTTGTGAAGAATGCCCAGGCCATGGCCGAAGTGTTCATCCAGCGCGGCTTCGACGTGGTTTCCGGGGGCACCCAGAATCACCTGTTCCTGCTCAGCCTGATCAAGCAGGACATCACCGGTAAGGACGCCGATGCTGCTCTGGGCAACGCTCACATCACCGTAAACAAGAACAGCGTACCGAACGATCCGCGTTCGCCGTTCGTCACTTCCGGCCTGCGCATCGGCACTCCGGCCGTCACCACCCGCGGTTTCGGCGAAACCGAGTGCCGCGACCTGGCTGGCTGGATCTGCGACATCCTCGACAACATGGGCGATGAGTCGGTAATCGAAGCAGTTCGTGCCAAGGTCGAGGCGGTCTGCGCCAAGTTCCCGGTCTACGGTCAGTAAGACGCTTCATGCAGTAACGAAAGCCCGGCCCTGTGCCGGGCTTTTTCGTTTCAGTTAGGAATCGCCCGCGTCACGGCGCGTCAAGGCTATGTGCCATCTGGTACTGTGCCTGCCGCGCCGCCTGGGTTAAGTTTCACTCACGTTTTGCCAGACATAGGTCATCGGAGAGGCTCGATGCAGCTCAAGCACAAGATTGCCGCGCTCAGCATCCTGCCCCTGCTATTGGCTGTGGCGGTAGTCTGCGCGCTGGTGCTGTTCCAGAACCAGCGGCTCGGCGAGCAGCAGGCGAAGCTGATCGAAAGCAGCATCCTGGCGAGCAAGCAGGCCGAGCTGAAGAACTACGTCGAGATGGCCTTGAGTACCATCGCGCCGTTCTACGACAGCGGTCTGAACGATGAGGAGACCAAACAGAAGGTGCTCGCTGCCTTGGGGCGCTTCAGTTTCGGCAGCGATGGCTACTTCTTCGTCTACGATCGCAGCGGGCGCAACCTGATGCATCCGCGTCAGAGCGAGCTGGTTGGCAAGGATCTGTGGAACATGACCGATCCTAACGGTTTGCCAGTGATCCAGGCACTGATGCGCAGTGCCGAGACAGGTACCGGATTCCAGCGCTACGCCTGGCAGAAGCCGTCGACCGGACAGTTCGCTGCGAAGCTGGCCTATGTGGTGATGCTGGAGCGTTGGGGTTGGATGCTGGGCACCGGCATCTATCTCGAGGACGTAGATGAGGCGATTCTGCAGGTGCGCGAAGAGGTCGCCAGTGGCATCTACACCACCATGCTGGCCATCGCCGGCGTCGCGCTCGTCGCGGTGTTGCTGGTCTTCGCCAGTGGGCTGACGCTCAATGTCAGCGAACGGCGACTGGCTGACCGCAAGCTGCAGTTGCTGACCCAGCGCATTGTCAGCTTGCAGGAAGAAGAGCGTTCTCGTGTTTCTCGCGAGCTGCATGACGGCATCAGCCAGCTGCTGGTGTCGATCAAGTTCCAGTTTGAACTGGCCAGTCACGAGCTGGCCAGCGGCAATCCCAATGCGCTGGCAACGCTGGATCGCGGCACCGAGCGGCTGGCGGGGGCGATTGGCGAGGTGCGGCGCATCTCCCATGATCTGCACCCATCGCTGCTCGACACGCTGGGCCTGTCGGCGGCTGTTGGCCAGCTTGTGGCCGAGTTCGAACAGCGCAGCGGGCTGAAAATGCTATACAGCAACGACCTCGGTGAGAACGATCCTGACGATTCGGTGGCAGTTGCACTGTTCCGGGTGTTGCAGGAAGCGCTAGCCAATATCGAACGTCACGCTGCAGCGCAGTCGGTGCACATCAATCTGGACGGCGACGACGCGTCGGTGCGCCTGCGGGTGAGGGACGACGGAGTCGGCTTCAATCCGCGCCATCTCGACAGCATCAAGGGCGGCGGCATCGGTCTGCGAAACATCCGCGAACGGGTGGAACACTTCGGTGGTCGTTTCAGCCTGCTATCTGAATCCGGTGGCACCGAACTGGATGTCACCTTGCCGGCCCGGGCCGGTTGAATTGTCGAACATTCAATAATAAGAGGCTCGCTCGATGAACCCGCAAGCGTGTATCAAGGTGGCTTTGATCGACGACCATGCTTTGGTTCGGGACGGCGTCCGCGCCTTGCTGATGGCCGTGCCCGAACTGGACGTGGTCGGCGAAGCTGGCAGCGGCGCCGAGGCGCTTGAGCTGCTGGGTCGTGTCACGGCCGATGTCGTGTTGATGGACATCGGGCTGAAGGATGTAAACGGTCTTGAACTGACGCAATCACTGCGCCAGCAGTTTCCCGGCTTGCGCGTGCTGATTCTGAGCATGTACGACAATCAGGAATACGTGAACACTTCAGTCAAGGTCGGCGCCAGCGGCTATGTACTGAAAGATGCGCCTTCACGGGAAATCATTGTCGCGATCCAGGCGATTGCCGCCGGAGGCACCTATTACAGCGAGGGTATTGCCGAGAAGCTGGCCAGCCGGAGCGCCGAGGAGCGCGAGCTCACGCCTCGTGAGCGTGAAGTGCTGCTGATGCTGGCTCAAGGACATAACAACAAGACCATGGCGCGTACCCTGCAAATCAGCGTACGGACGGTCGAAACGCACCGCCTGAGCATACGCCGCAAACTGGATATCGACCGCCCGGCGGATCTGATGAAGCATGCAATGGTGCATGGCTGGCTCCCAGGGCAGCATTAACTTGGCAACTGTCAGCGCCGCCGGGATGCGCTACTAAAAGCAGGCGGCGTTACGCGGTGGCTTCTGTAGGATAGGCGCATCCAATACATCGGGACGCGCCATGAGCCACGCCTCTGTCAGAATGATTCCGCCTCCACCCCTGGTCTATCTGGCGTTCATGGGTGGTGCTTGGGGGGCGTCGAAATGGGTGCCTCTCGACCTGCCTGAACACGAACTGGTGTTTTATGCCGGCTGGGTATCGATAGCGATCGGCATCGTGCTGATGCTCTGGTCGGCGCTGGAAATGCATCGTTATCGCACCACTATCAACCCCTACGGCAAGCCGAGCAGTCTGTTGCAGAGCGGGCCGTTTCGTTTCTCGCGCAACCCGATTTATCTGGCCGACACCTTCATCTATTGCGGTGTTGGGCTGTTGCTCAACAGTGTCTGGCCGTGGCTGCTATTGCCCTTGCTGATCGTCTGCATGCAACGCACCGTGATCGTTCACGAAGAGCACCTGCTGATGCGGCTGTTTGGTGACGACTATCGAATTTACCGACGGCGTGTCCGGCGGTGGCTCTGAGCAGGTGGGTGATGATGTCGCCTATAGTGAGAAATGAAGTTTTCGGGGAGTGGACATGATGAACGAGACAACCAGCGACCGCCGGCGCTTCCAGCGCTTTGAATTCGATGCCGAAACGGAGCTGGTGCAGGGCCAGCGTCGCTGGCCTGTCCAGCTGCACGATCTTTCCCTGAGGGGCTTGTTGGTGCACCGCCCGGCTGGCTGGGATGCCGATCCCTCCCAGCCGTTCGAAGCCCGCATTCGGCTCTCGGATGACGCCGAGGTGCGCATGGAAGTAGAGATGACTCGTGGCGACGGTGAGTTGGTCGGTCTGGTCTGCCGGCATATCGATGTCGACTCGATCAGCCACCTACGGCGGTTGGTCGAGCTCAACCTGGGCGACGAAGCGCTGCTCGAACGTGAGCTGGCAGCGCTTGGCGAGCCGCGATAGCGCCGGGATTACTCGAACAGCGCGTCCAGGGCCTGTTCAAGCCGCGTCACGGCAATTACTTGTAGCCCGGCCGGCGCCTCCTTCGGTGCGTTGCCCTTGGGCACGATGGCGCGCTTGAAACCATGCTTGGCGGCTTCCTTCAGTCGCTCCTGGCCGCTTGGCACCGGACGAATTTCCCCGGACAGACCGACCTCGCCAAACACCAACAAGTCGGTATCCAGCGGGCGGTTGCGCAGGCTGGATATCACCGCCGCCATCAGCGCCAGGTCTGAGGCCGTCTCCAGTACCTTCACGCCGCCGACCACGTTGATGAACACGTCTTGGTCGTAGGTCGGAATGCCGCCGTGGCGGTGCAGGACCGCCAGCAGCATGGCCAGGCGGTTCTGGTCGAGGCCAAGGGTGACGCGGCGCGGATTGGCCATGTGGCTGGTATCGACCAAGGCCTGTACCTCGACCAGCATGGGGCGGGTGCCTTCCCAGGTGGCCATTACGACGCTGCCGGGCACCGCTTCCTGAGCGCGGGTGAGGAAGATCGCCGAAGGGTTGGTGACTTCCTTGAGGCCTTTATCGGTCATGCCGAACACGCCCAGTTCGTTGATCGCGCCGAAGCGGTTCTTCACCGCCCTTAGCAGGCGCAGACGCCCGTCCGATTCGCCCTCAAAGTAGAGCACTGTGTCGACCATGTGCTCGAGCACGCGCGGGCCGGCCAGCGCACCTTCCTTGGTGACATGGCCGACCAGGAAAATCGCCGTACCACTCTGCTTGGCGAAGCGCACCAGCAGCGCGGCGCTTTCACGGACCTGAGCGACGCCGCCGGGGGCGGACTGCAGCTGCTCGGTGAAGATGGTTTGGATCGAGTCGATCACCATCACCTTGGGCTTTTCCAAGCGTGCAGTGGCGATGATGGTTTCGATGCAGGTTTCGGTCATCACTTTGAGCCGGTCCTGCGGCAGATCGAGGCGTCGTGCACGCATGGCGACCTGCTGCTGTGATTCTTCGCCGGTCACGTAAAGGGCCGGAAACTGGCGGGCTATGTTGCAGAGGGTCTGCAGCAGGATGGTCGACTTGCCGATGCCAGGATCACCGCCGATCAGCACCACCGAGCCGTCAACCAGCCCGCCTCCGAGCACCCGGTCCAGCTCACCGGAGGCGGTGGAGAAACGTGGTACTTCCTCGACGCTGACTTCGGCCAGCGTTCGGATGTTGGCTTGCTCCCCAGCCCAGCCTGCGCGGCCCGATGGTGGGGCTGCGCCATCGATAATGGTCTCCACCAGCGTGTTCCAGGCGCCGCAGTCACCACATTGACCGGCCCATTTGGGAAAGGTCGAGCCGCATTCGGTACAGCCATACATGCGCTTGGCCTTGGCCATGGGAGACTCCGCGTCGGATGAGTGGAGTCGCATGATAGCGGCTGACTTGATCGCCATCAGCCACAAGCGCCACTTAACCCTCCAGACTGTAAACAAACCGAACAGGAGTCATCCCATGCGCCATTTGTTGTTTCTGCACCTGCTAGGTGCCAGCGTCTGGGTAGGCGGCCACCTGGTTTTGCTGTTCAGCGTGCTGCCCGGGGCTCTGCGCCGGCGTGATGTGCAGCCGGTGCGGGCTTTTGAGCAGCTCTATGAACGGGTCGGAATCCCGGCCTTGCTGTTACAGATTGCCACCGGCATATGGCTGGCAGGGCAGTGGTTGCCGCACGCGCAATGGTTCGGCAACTCGCCAATCGCTCATCTGGTTCAGGCCAAGCTGGTGCTGCTGGTTTTCACCGCAGCGCTGGGTGTACATGCAAGGCTGGCGATAATCCCGAAGCTCGATGCGCAGCGCTTGCCGCAACTGGGTGTGCATATCGTGCTGATCACACTGACAGCGGTGGCCTTCGTCTGGGTTGGGTCTGGCTTTAGATTCGGCGGGTTGTTCTAACAGCCACAGCGCGGTCTTTCAGTTCTCACAGAAGAGAGAAACCGGCTGGATGCTAGCGGCTGGACGCGTTTGAAAGGTTAGCCAAGGGGGAGAAGATATCCGCGACCCGTCACGCCAGGCGAACCGAGGCTGACGGGTGGGGAGGGCCGAGCAGGATTAGCCGCAGCAGCCACCGCAGCAGCTGCCGCTGGCACGCTTGAGGTCACGCGCAATGTCGTCCTTGAGTGATACACGCTCCAACTTGAGCGCGCTGAGGGCTTCGTCATCGAGCAGTTCAACACCGTCCTCGACACGGCAAATCTGCTTGTCCAGTGCCTCGTAGGTTTCAGCCTTGCGGGCGAACTTGGGGTCCTGCTGACGCAGCTGATGAAGCTGCTCGAGCTTTTCGGGGAAATCCTTGACCAGGGGGTGATGTTCGACGTGCATGGTGCCGCTCCGGTTGGATGAGAAGAGCTGTACCTTAGCGTTGCGCCACACGATTCTTTTTGACGGCGATCAAGCAGTCCGTACTGTCGCCTGCCGCTCATCGCTGAAGCTCTCTGGCTCGCGACTTGAACCCAATCTATGCTGCAGCTTGTCGAAGCGCTACGGCGGACGATCCGACTGCAAAAAACTATCCGATTGAAGGAAAGCAAGATGGGCATGATCAACGAATTCAAGGCATTTGCCGTCAGAGGCAACGTCATCGACATGGCGGTGGGGATTATTATCGGCGCCGCCTTCACCAAGATCGTCTCGTCCTTTGTCGCCGATGTCGTGACGCCGCCGCTGGGTATGTTGATCGGCGGTGTCGATTTCTCGGACCTCTCCATTGTGCTCAAGCAGGCGGTTGGGGATTCGCCCGCAGTGACCTTGAGCTATGGCCGCTTCCTGCAGACAGTGTTCGATTTCAGCATTGTGGCCTTCGCCATCTTTCTCGCCGTCAAGGGCCTCAATAGCTTGAAGCGCAAGGAGGCGGCGGCCCCGTCTGCACCGCCAGCGCCGAGCAAGGAGGAAACGCTGCTTACCGAGATCCGGGATGCGCTGCGTGCGCAAAACCGAACCTGAGCCTGAGGGATTCCACCGGCGTTCGATCTCTAAAGGCTTTGGCCTGATCAGGTCGCGATCAGCCGCTTGAGCCACTCCAGCAATACGCTCGGCAGTAGTTCCGGTTTTGGCAGCAAGGCGTATTGGTGAGCGCCGAATACTGTGGGTAAGTAGTTGGCTGCCTGGCGGTCGATTGTCAGGCAGAACGTCGAGATGCCCTGCAGATTGGCCTCGGTCACGGCCTGTCGCATGTCCTCTACGCCGTAGCGACCCTCGTACTCATCCTTGTCGTTCGGCTTGCCATCGGAGAGCAGCAGCAGCAGTCGATGCGTGGCGGCCTGCTGCAGTAGCTCGCTGCTGGCATGACGGATCGCCGCGCCGGCGCGGGTGTAATGTTCCGGCTCGAGCGCGCTGATGTGCAGGGCCACTTCCTGGCTGAAGGGTTCGTCGAAGCGTTTCAGTTGTCGCACGATCACGGCGTCCGGGCCTTCGCCCGAAAAGGCCTGCACGGCGTAAGGCTCATTCAGGCTTTCCAGCGCGATGCAGACGACGAGCAGCGCTTCACGCTCCACATCGATAATCCGGCGCCCGGCTGATACCCAGCCGTCCGTCGAGCCGCTGACATCGATCAGCAAGGTAATCGCCAGATCCCGTTCCGCAGTGCGTCGGTTCTGATACAGCGCATCGGACAGCGAGCCGCCGGCTCTGAAGTCGGCATAGCTGTCAATATAGGCCTGCAGGTCGATCTCGTCGCCATCCAGTTGTCGGCGACGCGTCACGCGGCGGGCCCTCAGCATTTCGAAGCGCCTGCGGATCTGGTTCAGCATCGAACGGTGTTCATCCAGCGTGGCTTCTACCCATTGCGGGGAGCCGGGCAGATTGGGCAGCACGCGGACGATGGCGCCGGGCTGGCGGTAGTGCCCGGTGTGGTAATCCCATTCCGGATAGGAAAGGCCTTGGCCGTCGGCGATGGCACGTTTGAGCTGCAGGGCCGTGTTGCTGTCTGGCGGGTCGTCCGAAATCAGCACCTCTTTTGGACGCCCGGGTGTCGAGACCAGGCGTGCCTCGGGCAGTTCGGAAAGCATGTCGCCGTATTCGTCTGCGCTGGTGTCCTCGTCATGGTCTACTGGGCGACTCAGACCTAGCGGGTCCTCTGCGTGCTGGTGCGGCTCATCGGCTTGCACCATGAACACTCCCTCGTCGTGTTTGTCCTCGTCCTCGGCGGCGTTGCGGATATCCGGGCGCCTGGGCAAGTGGGCGCTGCGCGGCGGCGCTGTGTCGATGGAGGTTTGGCCGTCTGCGGTCGGCGCATTTTCCAACCCTTCCGCGGCGTTGCTGGGTCGAAAAAGGTGGCCGGTCCAGCAGTCCAGCAGTAGCGGGGCATTGCCCAGTGAACAGTCCTGCGGTGACAACCCCAGCGTGCTCAGTACGGGATCGATTAGCCGCTGTGAATGCGCAGGCGATTCGCTGAGTGGAAAGTCTTCCGGCGCGCGGCCGCACGGGCTCGCGAGCAACTGACGCAGCAGCGATTCGAGCGGCTGGCGCGCTGGAGAGAACGCGCTGAGTAACGGGCGTTGCCGCAAGGCCTGTCGCCGTAAATGCTCAATGGCCGAGCCCATGCCTGGCAGCATTTCGACCAGCGTTTCATCGACCGCCCAGGCTTCAAGTAGCAGATAGACGTCGGCCTGTAGCGGTGAAAGCGTTCCATCGATGAAGCTGGCACTGCCACGTTGAGCACGTATCGCCTGTTGCAGTGCCATGATTCGATAGTGTTCGTGACCGCGCTCGATGTCCTCAATACAGGAGTCGGCCGGCAGCCACAGGTGCTTGCCGTCGGTGGCCGGAATTGCCTGGCTCTGCCAGGGATGTTGAGCCCGGCGAAACAGCCGAGCCAGCACGGTGGGTATCGGCGGGAGCTGCGCAATCCTGATCGGGTAGCTTGTACCCGTGACGGCGGTAATCAGCAGGTCGAGGCGAGGCGCCGCATCAGCAAGCGTTACTGTAGGCGGGCCTTTCGGCAGCGGACGATGACGGCGCCATAACCTCTGAACGAACACCGTGGCATGGCGTGCGGCGTCGCTGACCAGCTCCTCGGCTTCAGCCATGCCGACAGGAGCCGATGCGGCGACGTTGCTCGGCGTATTTGTTGGCCGCGGCTGGGGGGCGAGGGGACATGCAATGTCTAAACAAAGGTGCCGTTAACCAGATCGCGCAGGGTGTTGACCATCGAGGGCTCGTCGGACAGCGGTGACACAACGGCGGCATAGCAAGCCTCCCGTACCGGAATGCCGCAGAGGGTCAGCGTGCCCGCCGCAATCAGCAGTCGGGTGCTGGGGACCTCTGCCAATCCGCGGTCACGCAGCTGGCGGATACGGCCTGCGAGGCTGACCAGTCCCTTGGCCAGGGCCGGCTCGACTCCGCTTTCATGCTGCACGATCAGCGCCTCGTGCTCGGGTGCCGGGAAATCCAGATCCATCGCGACGAAGCGCTGACGAGTGCTGGGTTTGAGGTCTTTGAGCATGCGCTGGTAGCCGGGGTTATAAGACACGACCAGCTGAAAACCGGGTGCTGCTTGGACGTTCTCACCGGTCTTGTCGATCGGGAGAGTGCGCCGGTAATCGGTCAGTGCGTGCAGCACCACCACCGTGTCCTGCCGCGCCTCGACGACCTCATCGAGATAGCAGATCGCACCCTCACGAACGGCTCGGGTCAGCGGTCCGTCCTGCCAGATGGTACCGTCATGTTGGATCAAGTAACGACCGATCAAATCACTTGCTGAAAGATCGTCATGGCAGGGGATGGTGATCAGCGGCCGACCAAGCCGCCAGGCCATGTGCTCGACGAAACGTGTTTTACCGCAGCCGGTCGGGCCCTTGAGCATGACTGCCAGGCCGCGCTTGTGGCATTGCTCGAACAGCGTGACCTCGTTACCCGCCGGCCGATACCAGGGCTCGTCCTGCGGTCGGCGAGCGGTGAGATCATGAACAGACTGATCCACGCCCACCTCAGACGGCCCGGTCTGCACGCATGCCGGTTTCTGTTAGCTCGTGTTCGTCTACCTCGAAACTCGGCCGGTAACTGAAGAAGTCGTAGATAAATAAGCCGACGCCGACGGAGAAGATGCTGGCGGTGGAGATCAGCATCACGAAGTGAATCTGGATTTTCAGCTGCGCATCCAAGTAGCCCATGCCCATGATCCGCTCCAGATACACCTGGCCGATCCCCGCCGTGGCGAAAGAAAGGGTCATGCCGAACATGCCGGCCAGCTGCAGCCAGAAGGCCCAGTAACCGATCGTTGTGCCTTGCTCCGGCCGCTTGTTGGTCAGCGATGGCAGGGCATAGGTGATCATCGCCAGCACGATCATGGCGTAGGCGCCGTAAAAAGCTGCGTGGCCGTGCATGGCGGTGATCAGCGTGCCGTGGGTCCACTTGTTGACGCTTGGCCAGGTGTGCGCCAGCCCCAGCAGGCCTGCACCGAACAGCGTGAAGATGGTGCTGCCAAGGGCCCAATGCAGCGCCAGCGAATTGGGGTGCGCCATGCCCGAGCGGCGCATGGCGCTGTAGGCGTACATCGCCATGCCGATGATGGCCAGCGGCTCCAGCGCGCTGAAGAAACCGCCAATTGGTAGCCAGTAATGAGGCACGCCGACCCAATAGTAGTGGTGCGCCGTGCCGAGAATGCCGGCAATGAACACCAGGCCGACGATGACGTACAGCCACTTCTCCAACACTTCACGGTCCGCCCCGGAGAGGCGAATCAGCAGATAGGCGAGGAAGGCCCCCATGATCATCATCCACACTCCCTCCACCCACAGGTGAATGGTCCACCAGCGGTAAAAGATGGAAACCGTGTAGTTCTCGTAGTGCAGCAGCGCGGGAAAGAACAGCACGGCGGAGCTGACCAACCCCAGTAGCAACACGCCTTCGGTGGTGGTGAATCGGCCGGATTTCTTGATGGTCATGCCGATGTTATAGAGGAATATCAGCATGCAGATGACGATGACGATCTTGTGCGGCAGCGGCTGCTCCAGAAGCTTGTTGCCTGTGCCGTAGCCGAACAGGTAACCGATGACGGCAGTAACCCCCATGGCGGTCCATAGTCCCAGCTGGATGTAAGCGAGCTTGGTGCTGTGTAGTTCGGTGCGCGATTCATCGGGCACCATCCAGTAGGTCGCGCCCATGAAGCCGGTCAGGACCCAGACGATCAACAGGTTGGTGTGGATCACCTTGGTGACATCGAACGGCAGGATACTCAGCAGCGGGTCCGGCCCCAGGTATTTGGTTGCCGACAGCAGGCCGAACACCAATTGCAGTCCGAAAAGCACCATTGCTACGGCGAAGTACCAGTAGGCGACCGATTGTGATTTATAGCGCATGGCTGAACCCCTGCATGTTCGTCCGGCGAGCATTGCGCACCGCACTCATTTGAATGACGCCAGGTACTGCACCAGTTGATCGACTTGCTCGTCGGTCAGCGATTCGCCGTAACCGTTGGGCATGAACGACACGCCCTCGGCCGAATACATTTCCCCAGGATGCAGGTAGGCGCTTGGCGAAACGATGGATTCGCGGATATAGCCTTCGACGCTGTCGGCTTCGCCCTCGTAGCCGGGCGAATCGAGGGTTTGCTGGGCCCGTGTTGCTAGCCCAGCCAGTGTTGGCCCGGCTAGGTTCACACCGGGAGCGATGGAATGGCAGGCGTTGCACGCCGGGGTAGCGGTGCGGAATAGCGCCTCGCCGAGGGCAATCGGGCTTTCGTCTCCGGTGACTGGTCGAGCGCCCGGCGGCATCTGGTTCTCCGTCTTGCCGGGTCCGGAAATGTCCTGCTGGGCGATGGTCAGGCTTGTGCCGGGGATCGAGGAGCCGGTGACCAGGATCGGTCTCGGTGGCCAGCCCTGATTGTCGACATTAGCGACCCAGTCGAGGAACGCGATGAGGTCGTCGATCTCCTCGTCTTCGAGGTTGGGGTTGGGCATCAGTCGGCGATGCTGTTCCTCGTTGTAGAACCGCTCCGGCTCCTTCATGAAGGCCTTGAGATAGGGCGCACCGCGAAGTTGCGTGATCTTAGTCAGGTCCGGTGCGTAGTAGGCACCTTCGCCAAACAGCGTATGGCAATTGATGCAGTTGTTTGCGTGCCATACGTCGTTGCCGCGGGTTACGGCCGGGGTAATGCTGTCGGCATTGGTCAGCTTCGGGAACTGTCGGTGGCTGTCAATCGTCAGCCCAAGGAATACCAGTGAGGCAACCAGGGTTGAGATGATGGCGAACAAGCGGGTCTGTCTTTTGTTCATCGTAGGCTCCGCTCAAACACCGATACCGGCCCAATGGACGATACCCATGACGCCGGCGTAGATGACTGCAGCTGCCATCAGCGCCAACACCACAAAACTGAGAACTCTGAAGAACTTCACCAAAGTGATGATCCTTTCGTTGGCCGAAGCGTTGTTGCACGGCTGGCGTTAGCCAGAGCTTGTTTGGCTTGCGTCCGCTCAGGTTTCAGGCCGGCGCTGGATGTTCACCAGTACCACGGCATCGGAGAGCGCCCGAAGTGCGTGTTCGGCGTGGCCTTCGAGATAGAGGTGATCATTCACCTGCATGGTGTGCCAGGTGCCGTGCGCATGGACGTCTACCCTGCCTTGCAGGCACAACAGCGTGATGGCGCCGGCGACGGCGTGGGGCGGGAGCTGCTTGCCTTCCGGCATGCACAGGCGCATGACTTCGAGATCGGGTGTGCTGACGATTGCTTGCGATTGAACTGCTGATAGTTCTGAGTGTGTGAGGACGTTGACCACTTCCCCAGATTGAGCATGGTGCAAAGCCATCGGCGTTCACCGTTTTGGTGCATTTCACCGGAGGCTAGTTGACGAAGGGGGATGCGTCGAGGCGAATTCCGGATCGAACCTGCGGCCTCAGGCCGCAGATTCGACTTGCTGCCCCTTATTCGGGGCGAGGGGTGTTTGACGTGCTGGCTGGCAAAACCGGGTATGCCACGTGAGGCTGTTCGCCCGTCAGGCTGCGCAGGAAGGCCGCGATGGCACCGACCTCGTCTTCCTTGAGTGTGCGACCTAGCTGGCTGTCGCCCATGATCGCCACTGCCTGTTCCAAGTCCCAGACCTCACCACTGTGAAAGTAGGGTGGCGTCAGCGCTACGTTGCGCAGGGGCGCGGCGCGGAACACGTACTCGTCAGTTGCCGTATTGGTTACGGTGAAGCGCCCCTTGTCCCCAGACGGCAGGATTTCGGCACCAGGCTTTTTGATCACGCCAAACGGGAAGTAGCCCTGGCCGCCCACGTTGACGCCGCTGTGACAGGCGGTGCAGCCCGTGTCCATGAACAAAGCCAGGCCTTCTTTCTGCTTGGCGTCGAGCGCGGTGTCGTCGCCCTTGAGGTACCGGTCGAAAGGCGCGTCCGGTGTGATCAGGCTGACTTCAAACGCCTCCAGCGCATAAGCCATGTTGTCGAAGCTGACCGGGTCCTTGTCGTTCGGAAAGGCCTGCTTGAACTCGTTCGCATACTCCGGGATGCTCTTGAGCGTCGCAACGACCCGCTCTGGGGTGTTGTTCATCTCGACCCCGGCTTGCACCGGGCCCTTGGCCTGGGCCTGGAGGTCTTCTGCGCGGCCATCCCAGAACTGTGCGGCATTGAATACGGCATTGAGCACGGTGGGTGAGTTGCGTGGGCCTTTCTGCCAGCCGTGACCGATCGAAGTGGTGACGTTGTCGCCACCGCCGAGGCTGAGGTTGTGGCAGGTGTTGCAGCTGATCACATGGCTGCGTGACAGCCGTGGATCGAACCAGAGTTTGTGTCCGAGTGCCGCCTGGTCGGGGCTGACGGCGTTGCCGCGAACCTCCGTTACCTTTGCCGGGATCGGCTTGAAAATCGCATTGGCGCGTTCGCGCAACTCGTCGGCGTTAGCCATGTTTGAGATCAGCATCAGTCCGCTGAGCAGAACGGGTACAGAGCAGCGCATCACGGAGTCCTTTTTCTATGTTGGCTGCCCTATGAGGCGCTTGTTGCGCGCCAGGCAAGTTGACTTGAATCAAGGCGGCGGTCGTCATCGCCTGCCCGTCTGTCGCGGGGATGGACGCAGGGCTCTGCTTTGCCGCCAGAGCTCGGACATTCTCGGCCTGCGCACGCCGATGGCAGGCAACAGATGCGGTCTCTGAGACGGAAATTCGTCAGGCGTCTTTTTCTAAAACGCTGAGCCCCACGAAAAAGAAACCCATGGGGAAATAGAAAGTCGGCAACAACGCCAGGCAGGCGTCTTTGTGCTGGGGCCGACGCTGCCGGCAAACCTTCAAGTCGCATCTTGCTGGACCTTGCAGCCAGCGGGAGGCATCGCCAGAATGGCAGCATCAATCGTGGCCAAAAGGCCACTCCTGCAAGGATTTCCAATGCCCGAAACTGTCGCTGCCGGCCTGCGCCTGGCGCCTGATGCGCTCACCCGTCCCTTCGAACCCAGCCTGTTCGCCTTCAAGACCACCGATGAGCTGGAACCCTTTCTTGGCGTGCTCGGGCAGGAGCGGGCTGTCGAGGCGCTGCAGTTCGGCGTGGCGATGCCGCGCCCTGGTTATAACGTTTATGTAATGGGTGAGCCGGGAACTGGGCGGTTCTCGTTCGTACGTCGCTACCTCAAGGCTGAAGGCAAACGACTGGATACGCCCTCGGACTGGCTCTACGTAAACAACTTTGACGAGCCACGCGAGCCGCGCGTGGTAGAGCTGCCGCAGGGCGGAGCGGGCGAGTTCATTGCCGACATTGGTCAGCTGATCGACAACCTGATGGCGACCTTTCCGGCGGTATTTGAGCATCCAAGCTTTCAGCAGAAGAAGAGTGCGATTGATCGTGCCTTCAACCAGCGCTACGACAAGGCGTTGGATGTCATCGAAAAGCTGGCGCTAGAGAAAGAAATCGCGCTCTACCGGGACAGCACCAACATTGCCTTCACACCCATGAAAGACGGCAAGTCGATGGACGAGGCGGAATTCGCCCAGTTGCCGGAAGCCGAGCGCGAGCGTTACCACGAAGATATTTCCGCGCTCGAAGTTCACCTTAATGAAGGACTGGCCAGCCTGCCGCAATGGAAGCGCGAATCCAGTAATCAGCTGCGGCAGCTTAATGACGAAACCATCAGCCAGGCGTTGCAGCCTTTGCTGGCACCACTTTCAGAGAAATACGGGGAAAACGCGGGCATTGAGGCCTACCTCCAAGCCGTGCAGGTCAACCTGCTGAAAACGGTGGTCGAGCAGCTGGTTGACGAAAACCGTCCCGATGCCCAGACCCGTCAGCTCCTCGAAGAGCAGTACAGCCCCAGCCTTGTGGTCGGTCATCCGCTCGATGGGGGCGCGCCTGTGGTGTTCGAGCCGCATCCAACCTACGACAACCTGTTCGGTCGCATCGAATACAGCACCGATCAGGGCGCGCTCTACACCAGCTATCGTCAGCTGCGTCCCGGTGCGCTGCATCGGGCCAATGGCGGCTTTCTGATGCTTGAAGCGGAAAAGATGCTCAGCGAGCCCTTTGTCTGGGAAGCGCTGAAACGTGCGCTGCAGTCGCGCAAGTTGAAGATGGAGTCGCCGCTGGCCGAGTTGGGGCGACTGGCCACGGTGACGCTTAATCCGGAAGTCATCCCGCTCAATGTCAAAGTCGTGATCATTGGCTCACGTCAGCTCTATTACACCTTGCAGGACCTGGATCCGGACTTTCAGGAAATGTTTCGCGTGCTGGTGGACTTCGATGAAGAAATTCCGCTGGCCGAGGACAGCCTTGAGCAGTTCGCACAACTGATGAAAACGCGCACTTCCGAAGAGGGTATGGCGCCGTTGACTGCCGCGGCCGTGGCGCGCCTGGCCACTTACAGTGCACGTTTGGCTGAGCACCAGGGACGACTGTCGGCAAAGATTGGTGATCTGTTCCAGTTGGTCAGCGAGGCGGATTTCATCCGTCAACTCGCCAAGGATGAAGTCACCGATGTCGGCCACATCGAGCGTGCGCTGAAAGCCAAGGCCACTCGAACCGGACGTGTCTCGGCGCGCATCCTTGAAGACATCCTTGCCGGCGTGATCCTGATCGATAGCGAAGGCGCTGCGATCGGCAAGTGCAACGGTTTGACCGTCCTCGAAGTGGGCGATTCGGCGTTTGGCATGCCAGCGCGGATTTCCGCCACTGTTTATCCGGGTGGCTCGGGGATTGTCGACATCGAGCGTGAGGTTAACCTCGGTCAGCCGATTCACTCCAAAGGCGTGATGATCCTGACCGGCTTTCTCGGTAGCCGCTATGCGCAGGAGTTTCCGCTGGAGATCTCCGCAAGCATCGCGCTTGAGCAGTCTTATGGGTACGTCGATGGCGACAGTGCTTCGCTGGGAGAATGCTGCGCACTGATTTCGGCCATTTCGCGGACGCCGCTCAAGCAGTGCTTCGCGATCACTGGTTCGATCAACCAGTTCGGCGAGGTGCAGGCGGTCGGTGGCGTCAATGAAAAGATCGAAGGCTTTTTCCGACTGTGCGAAGCACGCGGATTGACCGGAGAGCAGGGCGCAATCATTCCCTTTGCCAACGTCACGACGCTGATGCTCGACGAGCGCGTGCTGGAAGCCGTGCGTCAGGAGCGGTTCCATATCTATGCGGTGCGTCATGTCGATGAGGCGCTTTCGCTGTTGGTAGGGGAACCGGTAGGCGGGGCGGACAAGGACGGACAGTTCCCGAAGGGCAGCGTCAACGCGCGGGTGGTCGAGCGTTTGCGTGACATCGCCGAGATCGAGCTTGAAGACGATCATCGAAGCGATGCGGCGTCACCCGAGGAAGTACTCGCGGCGGCGCAGGCAAAGGGAGCAGAGCAAGGGTAATCGGACGAACGATCCGAGCAGCAACTGGACGGAACGATACGGCGTGCGGCGGGTCTGCAATGGAAGAGAGTTTCCACTCTCTATCCACAAAGTTATCCACAGCTTGTGTGGGTAACGGACTTGCGGGCCTTTCCTCCTGAATGAGGGCGCGCAACCGAGCGCGAGGATCGCCGTCATGTCTCAAACACTCTGCTTGAACCGCCAGTGCCTGGGTTTGGTTACCCGTATCGAATGCATCATTCGTCCGCTGTCTGGCGGCAATGGCTTGTGGACGTTGCTTTGCGCGGCTGGAATCGACGCAGGGCAGCCTACCGCTATCAAGGCCCAAGGCCCGTTCCACGGGCCACGCGAGGCCGAGTCGGTGCTGAAGGCGATTGCCGAAAACCTATATGGACAAGGTTATACAGAATCGGAGTCGCCATCGATCTGGCAACTGCATATGCAGGCTGAGCTGCGCAAGGTCAACGCAAACCAGGCGCGCTATCTCAGCGGCTGGGGCGCCAAGTCCTGACCGTCCGATTCAAGTACGGCTGTCTGGCCCCTCGTTTTGGGGCCGGCAATTACCCTCTGCTAATTCTTATCCACAAAGGAAACATGTCGCCATAGCGTCTTCTTGAAGACTCGACCGCGCTGCGTATACTCGCTTGCCGAAACCCGCCACACCCAGTGAGAACAGATGGAACGCTTGATCGAAAACACCATGTACGCCGCCCGCTGGTTGTTGGCGCCTATTTATTTTGGCCTGGCCTTTGCCCTGCTGGCCCTGGCGATCAAGTTCTTTCAGGAAATTTGGCACATCCTTCCTGCCGTGCTTTCGCTGAGTGAAGGCGACCTGATCCTCAAGCTGCTGTCGCTGATCGATATGGCCCTGGTTGGCGGTTTGCTCGTGATGGTAATGCTGTCTGGTTACGAGAATTTCGTCTCGCAACTGGACGTGGAGGAGGGCAAAGAGAAGCTCGACTGGCTCGGGAAGATGGACTCCGGTTCGTTGAAAATGAAGGTCGCTGCCTCGATTGTGGCGATCTCGTCGATCCATCTGTTGCGCATGTTCATGGATGCGCAGCAGCTCGAGAGCGAGCAGTTGATGTGGTACGTGATCATCCACCTGACGTTCGTCTTTTCAGCCTTCGCCATGGGCTACTTGGATAAGCTCACCAAGCACTGAGGTGACTACGATTCGTAGCGTGCTGCGGCAGGCAGGGAAACGTGGTAGTGGTTGTGATTGGTTCTCCTGATGTTGTACAAGAGGTTCGTTTCTGTACACGGAGAAGGTCGCATGAATCTGCAGGCATTGCTGGATGGCGCACAAGCACACCATGTCGACGCGCTGGATCTGGTGTCACTCGAGGGCGGCTTCTATCTATTGAATGTCCACGTCCGGGGCAAATCGTATGTGTTGCGCGACGAACAGAGCAACGTGATCCATCTGCGATCCGTGGAGCATGCGCGAGATCTACTTAGCGAGATGCCAGTAATCCCTTTCTTTCTGGTTCACAGCTCGGCATACGATGAAATGTGCGGCTTGGCCGAGGGCGTTCGGGAACCGTTGCGCGTGCCGATTAGCCTGCGTTCCGCCTGGTAGGCCCCGTTTTGTGCCGTCTATGTGCCGTTCGAAAAACAGTCTTGGGTGGCGCTGCTGGTCGCTGTGCTAGGCTGTGCGGCCTTTTTTCCAGTGGAGCCGATGCATGACTGATCTGAACCTATCAACCGACGAAACGCGCGTGAGCTACGGTATCGGCCGTCAACTGGGTGATCAGCTGCGTGAGAACCCGCCGCCTGGGATCAGCCTGGATGCTGTGATCGCCGGTATTCGCGATGCCTTTGCCGGAGCAGCCAGCCGGGTCAGTCCGGAAGATCTGAATGCCAGCTTCGCCGTCATCCGTGAACGTATGCAAGCCGAGGCACAGCAAAAGGCAGAAGCTGCTGCAGGCGAAGGCAAGGCCTTCCTGGCTAAAAACGCCCAGCGTGAAGGGGTTTCGACCCTGCCATCGGGTCTGCAGTACGAAGTGCTGACAGCAGGAGAGGGCGCCAAGCCCAGCGCTGAGGACCAGGTGCGTACGCATTATCACGGCACTCTGATCGACGGCACTGTATTCGACAGCTCCTACCAGCGCGGCCAGCCGGCCGAGTTTCCGGTGGGTGGCGTGATCGCTGGCTGGACCGAAGCGTTGCAGCTTATGGGCGTGGGCAGCAAATGGCGGCTTTACGTGCCGAGCGAGCTGGCTTACGGCGCGCAGGGTGTTGGCAGTATTCCTCCGCACAGCGTACTGGTGTTCGACGTCGAGCTGCTGGCTGTTCTGTAAAACGCTGCTGCTACGGGCGCAACGCCCTGGCATAGGAGAACAGGAACAGGTTTCGCACCTGTTCCTTGAGCACGTAAGGTTCGCTGGTGCTCAACTCCTGCAGATCCAGATCGCCCTGGTCGCGAAGCTCGTCCAGGGCGTCTCCCTCTAAGGTAACGCACACCGCACCGGTGCTACGGTCGAGTATCCGCAGGTAAGGTTGCGGGCGGTCCAGCCATGCATCGATCAAATAAGTCATGTGCACCTCCAATTAATCTCCTTAATGAGAATAATTGTTATTTGCAAAGATGCAAGCGCAAAGATACCGATGCGACTGATGGCGATCAGGACGCAGGTGCGGCGATGGCGTGAATTCAAGGGTGCCCAATCGCACCCTTACTAAGCGGTGTGCTCAGTGAGTGCGAGCGACGGCGAAACGGCTTAATTCGACCAGGGCGTCGCGATACCTGTTGGCAGGGATCAGCTCAAGGCAGGCTATGGCTCGATCGGCGTAGTCGCGCGCCAATCGGGCGGTGTAATCCAGTGCGCCGGCGGCTTCTACAGCGCGGCGGATACTCTCTAGATCCTCGATGCCGCCTTTCTGAATGGCCTGACGCACCAGTGCGGCCTGTTCTGCTGTGCCCTCGCGCATCGTGTAGATCAGCGGCAGCGTCGGCTTGCCTTCGGCGAGATCATCACCGACATTCTTGCCCAGCGCTTCGGCATCGCCCTGATAGTCGAGCAGATCATCGACCAGTTGGAACGCAATGCCGAGGTAGTCGCCGAAGGTGCGCAGCGCCTCGCGTTGCGCCTCGTTAGCACCCGCCAGAGTAGCTGCGCTATGCGTGGAGGCCTCGAAGAGCATCGCGGTCTTGCCGCGGATGACTTCCATGTAGATTTCTTCTGTGGTGCTGGCGTCGCGCACTTTGGACAGTTGCAGTACTTCGCCTTCGGCGATGACGCGAGTGGCCTGCGAGATGATTCGCATGACTTCCATCGAGCCAAGTTCTACCATCATTTCGAAAGAACGCGCGTAGAGGAAGTCACCGACCAGCACGCTGGGCGCATTACCCCACAAGGCGTTGGCGGTTGAGCGGCCGCGGCGCATGCCGGACATATCAACGACGTCATCGTGAAGCAGTGTCGAGGTATGCAGGAATTCAATGATCGCTGCCAGCAGGCGCAGCTGCTCACCCTTTAGTCCCAGCGCATTACCGCTGAGCAGGACGAGCAGAGGGCGCAGGCGTTTGCCGCCGGCCGAGGTAATGTAGTCCCCGATCTTTTCCACCAGCGGTACGCGGGACGTCAACTGGTTGCGGATAATGCCGTCAACAGCGGCGAAATCTTCAGCCACTACTTGGTAAAAGGCCTGGGGTTGCATCGGGGACGAGTACTCCTCGGAGATTGCGCGGCATGCTATGGGGCGGGTCATGCAGTGTCAAGGCAAGGCCCGGCGGCTATTGCGCAGGGTCAGGTGGATGCGTACAATCGCGGACCCTGAACTTTCCCCCTGGGCATTTCCCTGCCTTACGCAATTGCAAGGGCGTCCTTTCCGGCCCCGTGCAGCCATGCCAGCCTCTAACTATTTCACTTAAGCGCTGGGTGAGCAGGATCAACGGAGATACACAGATGTACGCAGTTATCGTTACCGGCGGCAAGCAATACAAGGTCGCCGAAGGCGAATACCTCAAGATTGAAAAACTCGAAGTTGCCACTGGCGAAGCCGTCACTTTTGACCGCGTTCTGCTGATCGGCAACGGCGACGATGTAAAGATCGGCGCTCCGGTGGTCGATGGTGCCAAGGTCACTGCTGAAGTGATCGCTCAGGGCCGTCATGACAAGGTCACCATCATCAAATTCCGCCGTCGTAAGCACCACATGAAGCGTCAGGGCCACCGTCAGTGGTTCACTGAGGTCAAAATCACCGGCATTCAGGGCTAATCGGCCCTGAATCCCCTTATAGGAGTATTGAACTCATGGCACACAAAAAAGCTGGCGGTTCTACCCGCAACGGTCGCGACTCAGAAGCCAAACGTCTTGGCGTGAAGATGTACGGCGGCCAGGTCATCAAGGCCGGTAACATCATCGTGCGTCAGCGCGGCACTCAATTCCATGCCGGTTACGGCGTTGGCATGGGCAAGGATCACACCTTGTTCGCCAAGGTGGAAGGCGTGATCAAATTCGAAGTGAAGGGTCAGTTTGGCCGTCGCTACGTGAGCGTCGTCGCAGCCTAATCGCGGCGTTGCTGGAAAAGCCCTGTCATGCGACGGGGCTTTTTTGTTTCTGTATCCTCTGTAGGGCTCTTGCAAAACACTGCTGTGCTCTCACTATCGCTGGGTTTTGCAAGACCCTTATGTTCCTGTTTTCTAGCCCGTCCTTGCGGCGGGAGGCGTTCCCATGAAATTCGTCGATGAAGTATCGATTTTTGTAAAGGCCGGCGACGGCGGTAACGGCATGATGAGCTTCCGTCGTGAGAAGTTCATCGAGAAAGGCGGTCCCAACGGGGGCGATGGCGGCGATGGCGGGTCCGTGTATCTGGAGGCTGACGAGAATCTCAACACGCTCGTCGACTACCGTTACACCCGCCGCTTCAATGCGCCCAATGGTCAGAAGGGCGGCAGTACTGAATGTACGGGTGCCAAGGGCGACGATCTGATCCTGCCGGTGCCGGTCGGTACCACGGTGATCGATGCCGCCACTCAGGATGTGATAGGTGACCTGACCAAGGCGGGTCAGCGCCTGCTGGTCGCGCAGGGTGGCTGGCATGGGCTGGGCAACACGCGCTTCAAGTCCAGTACCAACCGTGCTCCTCGCCAGACCACGCCAGGCAAGCCGGGCGACGCGCGCGACCTGAAACTTGAGCTGAAGGTGCTGGCGGATGTCGGACTGCTGGGGTTGCCGAACGCTGGTAAGAGCACCTTCATCCGCTCGGTGTCGGCTGCCAAGCCGAAAGTTGCCGATTACCCGTTCACCACGCTGGTGCCGAACCTTGGGGTGGTGAGTGTTGGCCGCTACAAGAGCTTCGTGGTCGCTGACATCCCGGGTCTGATCGAGGGTGCTTCGGAGGGGGCGGGGCTTGGTATTCGCTTCCTCAAGCACCTTGCGCGGACGCGTCTGTTGCTGCACCTGGTGGACATGGCGCCGCTAGATGAAAGCGATCCGGCCGATGCGGCAGAGGTGATCGTGAATGAGCTGGAGAAATTCAGTCCTGCACTGGCGCAACGAGATCGCTGGCTTGTGCTGAACAAGGCTGATCAGCTTCTCGAGGAAGATCACGACGAGCGGGTTCAGCGGGTAGTCGAGCGGCTTGAGTGGGACGGTCCCGTATTCGTTATCTCTGCGCTCGAGCGCGAGGGTACCGAGGCGTTGAGCCAGGCCATCATGCGCTATCTGGATGAGCGCACGGTGCGTATCGCCGAGGAGCCAGCATACGCGGAAGCGCTTGCCGAGCTGGATCAGCAGATTGAAGACGAGGCGCGTGCTCGCTTGCAAGAGCTGGATGATCAGCGAGCCTTGCGGCGTGCCGGTGTCAAGCCTGTCGACGAGGTCGATGAAGACGACTTCGACGATGATGACGACGATGAAGGCGGTGCTGAGATCTTCTACGTACGTTGACGCATGCCCGCATCGTCGCGGGCGTCGCTAGCAAATGGTTGCGGGCTGGCTTAACTGCCGCTTGCTGAGTGGTTTGGTCGGGTACCGATTGGAAGGCAGGATCGATGCGGGACAAGGTGAGCGGCGCGCGGCGCTGGGTGGTGAAAATCGGCAGCGCCTTGCTGACTGCTGATGGGCGCGGGCTGGATCAGGCGGCAATGGCTGTCTGGGTCGATCAGATGGTGGCGCTGCGCGAGGCGGGTGTCGAGCTGGTGCTGGTGTCGTCTGGCGCTGTCGCTGCTGGTATGAGTCGTCTCGGTTGGGTCGCCAGGCCAAAGGCCGTCCATGAGCTGCAGGCTGCGGCGGCGGTCGGGCAGATGGGGCTGATACAAGCCTGGGAAACCAGCTTTGCGCGCTGCGAGCAGCAGACCGCGCAAATCCTTGTAACCCACGATGATCTTTCCGACCGCAAGCGTTATCTCAATGCGCGCAGCACGCTTCGCACGTTGATAGATCTGGGTGTGGTGCCGGTTATCAATGAGAACGACACCGTGGTCACCGACGAGATTCGCTTTGGTGACAACGATACCCTCGCTGCCTTGGTGGCGAACCTGGTTGAAGCGGATTTGTTGGTGATCCTTACTGACCGCGACGGCATGTTTGATGCTGATCCGCGCAATAATCCTAACGCCAATTTGATCAGTGAGGCGCGTGCCGATGATCCTGCGCTGGATGCGGTGGCGGGTGGCACAGGTGGCGCGCTCGGGCGGGGCGGTATGCAGACTAAGTTGCGCGCGGCTCGTCTTGCGGCGCGCTCTGGTGCCTATACGGTCATTATTGGTGGCCGAATCGAGCGCGTGCTGGCGCGGCTGAAGGCGGGTGAGGTGCTCGGTACGCTGTTGGCGCCTGAATGTAATCGTCATGCTGCGCGAAAGCAGTGGTTGGCTGGGCATCTCCAGACGCGTGGTACGGTCGTTCTTGATGATGGTGCGGTACATGCCTTGAAGCAGGGTAATCGCAGTCTGTTACCTGTCGGAGTTAAAGCGGCGCACGGTGGTTTCCGGCGTGGCGAAATGGTGGTCTGTGTGGGTCTGGATGGTCGCGAGGTCGCGCGCGGTCTGGCCAACTACAGTGTGGCTGAAACGCAACGAATCCTTGGTCGCCCGTCGGACGAAATTGAGAAGCTGCTCGGTTATGTTGATGAGCCAGAGCTTATTCATCGCGACAACATGATCTTGGTCTGAGGTGGTTTGATGCGATTGGCAAAAGCGTTAATGGTGTTGCTGGCGTGGCCGGCGGTCGGTATGGCGCGAGAAGTGGGTGAGGTCGATACGGTTTTCAAATGGCTCGGACCGAATCATAAAATCGTGGTCGAGGCGTTTGACGACCCCAAGGTTGAGGGCGTGACCTGCTATCTGTCACGTGCCAAGACGGGCGGCATAAAGGGTGGGCTCGGTCTGGCTGAGGATCGCGCCGAGGCGTCGATCGCTTGTCGGCAGGTCGGGCCGATTCGGATGGGCGAGAAGCTCAAGGATGGCGAAGTCGTCTTTAAGGAGCGGACGTCTTTAGTGTTCAAAACCATGCAGGTGGTGCGCTTTTTCGATGAGGCGCGCAACACGCTGGTCTATCTGGTGTATAGCGATCGTGTTATCGAAGGGAGTCCGCAGAACGCCGTTACTGCGATTCCAATACTGCCGTGGGCTCAGCCATAAAGGTGCCTGGTTGGGCTCGCAGAGATCGATGCCTTGGCATCGAATCGCAGACATAAAAAAAACCGGCTCAAGGCCGGTTTTTTCACAAGAGCGTACAGCTTAGGCTGCAGCAGCTTCGCCGAGGGCCTTGATATGGCCGTTCAGGCGGCTTTTATGCCGGGCTGCTTTGTTCTTGTGGATGATGCCTTTGTCGGCCATGCGGTCGATTACAGGCACGGCTGCAGTGTAAGCAGTACGAGCTTTATCCAGATCTTTTGCATCAATGGCTTTGACCACATTCTTGATGTAGGTACGAACCATGGAGCGCAGGCTGGCGTTGTGGCTGCGACGCTTCTCAGCCTGAATTGCGCGTTTTTTGGCGGAAGGGCTGTTGGCCACCGTCGAACTCCTCGAAAACGTGGGATTACAAAGCAAATAAGGCCGCGAATCATGCCGATGCTGCGGGCTCTTGTCAACCCTGATTGAACAATCGAGACACTGGCCGGACAGATGGGGTGCCGCTAAACTCGCGACCTCTTTCACTGTCGTAACTGGCTATCGAGACGATGCCCGGTGACTGGCCGTAACCCCTCGCGCTGCAACTCTAGGAAGACAAATGTCCGATACATCCGGCAAAGGCGGATTGCTGCGGTCCAGTGCGGTAGTCAGCGTGATGACGCTGCTGTCACGGGTGCTGGGCATGGTACGCGATATGGTTGTGGCCAGCTACTTCGGTTCTGGCGCCGCTGCTGACGCATTCTTCATAGCCTTCAAAATCCCAAACTTTTTGCGCCGTCTGTTTGCAGAAGGGGCTTTCGCCCAAGCCTTTGTTCCGGTGTTGTCGGAATTCCGGACCAAGCGGACCCAGCTGGAGGTCAAGCTGCTGGTTGACCGCACAGCTGGCATGCTTGGGCTGATCTTGACGGGCATCACCGCAGTCGGGGTGCTGGCTTCGCCTTACGTGGTCATGCTTTTCGCGCCCGGCTTTCATGATGACCCAGCTAAAATGCAGTTGGCCGGCGAGCTGCTGCGCATCACCTTTCCTTATCTGTTGCTGATTTCACTCACGGCGTTTACGTCCGGTGTGCTCAACACGTACGGGCATTTCGCAGTACCGGGCTTCACGCCTGTGTTGCTCAATGTCTGCATGATCAGCTCGGCCGTTTTTCTGACACCTTACTTTGATCAGCCCATTATGGCGTTGGCATGGGGCGTGTTTATCGCAGGCTTCGCCCAGTTGGCCTTCCAGCTTCCTTACGTTGCCAAGCTGGGATTGCTGCCCCGGCCTCGGGTGAAGTTCGGAGACGAGGGGGTGCGGCGAATCATGCTGTTGATGGTGCCGGCGTTGTTCGGCGTGTCGGTCAGCCAGATCAATCTCTTGCTCGATACGGTTCTTGCCTCGTTTCTGCAGACAGGCAGCGTCTCCTGGCTTTATTACGCAGACCGCCTTTCGGAGTTGCCGTTGGGCGCCTTCGGTATTGCGATCGGCACCGTGATCCTGCCTAGCCTTTCTCGTCAGCATGCCGGAGATGACCCCAAGGCTTTTTCCAACACGCTGAACTGGGCGCTGCGAATGGTGCTGCTGGTTGGGGTTCCTGCGGCGCTCGCGCTGGGCATCCTGGCTGAGCCGATGATTGCCAGTCTGTTCTTTTATGGTGCGATGAGTGAGGAGGCCGTCGTCCAGTCGGCCAGCGCGCTCGAGGCGTACTCGCTCGGCGTCCTGGCATTCATGCTGATCAAGGTGCTGGCGCCGGGCTTCTTTGCTCGGCAGGATTTAAAGACGCCGGTGCGTATTGCAATCATCTGCATGATCGCCAACATGGTGCTGAATCTAATGCTGATCTGGCCGCTCCAGCATGTGGGCTTGGCCCTGGCGACTTCGTTGTCCTCGATGCTCAATGCTGGGTTGCTGTTCTGGGGGCTGTATAAGACGGGCGTGTTCCTGTTTGCTCCGGGTTGGGGTTTGTTCCTTTTGAGGTTGGCGGGCGCCTGTGCCGCCATGGTGGCGATGGTCTGGTGGCTAAACGCACCGTCGGTCGAGTGGTTCGCGTGGGGCTGGCAGCAGCGAGCGCTGCGGCTGGGGCTGCTGGTTGTAGCGGGGTTGGGCGCTTTCGCGGTGGGCTTGGTAGTGCTCGGTTTGCGACCGCGGCATCTCCGTCATTGATCCTTACCATACGCGGGTGGCAAGCCTGTCCGCGACTGCTGCCTCATGCGTATAATCGACGACTTTTCAAGCAAGAAGTGCGGTATGCAGCTGGTTCGAGGTCTTCACAACCTGCGACCCCGACATCGGGGTTGCGTCGCCACCATCGGCAATTTCGACGGGGTTCACCGGGGGCATCAAGCTATCCTGGCGCGTCTGCGCGAACGTGCCGCCGAGCTCGGGCTCCCCAGCTGCGTGGTGATCTTCGAGCCGCAGCCGCGTGAGTATTTTGCCCCGGACAAGGCCCCTGCTCGGCTGACCCGCCTGCGAGAAAAATTGCAGTTGCTGAGTGAACAGGGTGTCGATCTGGTGCTGTGCCTGGCATTTAATCGTCGTTTGCGCGAGCTGAGTGCCGCAGAGTTCGTACATGCGACGCTGGTAGACGGCCTTGGCGTTCGGCATCTGGAAGTCGGTGATGACTTCCGTTTCGGTTGCGACCGAGCCGGGGATTTCAACTTCTTGTTACAAGCTGGTGGTGCGGAAGGCTTTACCGTCGAGGCAGCCACCACCATAGAAGTGGGCGGTGAGCGCGTCAGTAGTACGCGGCTGCGCCAGGTGCTCGCTGATGGCAATCTGGTGCTGGCGCAACAGTTGCTGGGCCGGCCGTTCAGCATGACCGGTCGGGTCATGCATGGGCAGGCGCTGGGACGCCAGCTTGGCGCGCCGACCGCTAACATTCAGCTCAAGCGCAAGAGCACTCCGCTTAGTGGTGTGTTCACGGTGAGCGTCGAGATCGATGGTGTAGTACAGGCGGCGGTCGCCAATATCGGTATGCGCCCCTCGGTCGAAAGCGACGGCCAGCCGCATCTGGAAGTGCATTTGCTTAATTATCAAGGCGACCTTTATGGCCGTCTGCTGCGCGTGACCTTTCATCGTAAGCTGCGTGACGAGCAGCGCTTTGCCTCGCTGGAGGCGCTCAAGACGGCGATCGACGCAGATATCGCCGCGGCTCGCGAATACTGGCGGGCTTCACCCTTTACCACGAGTCAGGACTGAAATGACCGATTACAAAGCGACCCTCAATCTGCCGTCCACGGCGTTTCCGATGAAGGCCGGTCTGCCACAGCGCGAGCCGGAGACCCTGCAGCGCTGGAACAGCATCGACCTGTACGGGAAGCTGCGGCAGATTGGCGAGGGTCGCCCGAAGTTCGTCCTGCATGATGGCCCTCCGTATGCAAACGGCAGCATTCACATCGGCCACGCGGTAAACAAGGTCATCAAGGACTTCATTGTTCGCTCCAAGACCCTGGCCGGTTTCGACGCGCCCTACGTGCCGGGATGGGACTGTCATGGTTTGCCCATCGAGCACAAGGTTGAGATCACCTACGGCAAGAACCAGCCGGCCGACCTGACGCGCGAGCGCTGCCGTGCCTACGCGGCCGAGCAGATCGAAGGGCAGAAGGCTGACTTCATCCGCCTCGGCGTACTGGGCGAGTGGGACAATCCCTACCGCACCATGGACTTTGCGAACGAAGCCGGGGAAATCCGCGCGCTGGCGAAAATGGTCGAAGGTGGATTCGTCTTCAAGGGCCTGAAGCCGGTGAACTGGTGCTTTGATTGCGGTTCGGCGCTGGCCGAGGCGGAAGTCGAATACCAGGACAAGAAGTCCGATGCCATCGACGTAGCCTTCCAGGTGGAGGACGCGGATAAGCTGGCGGCTGCGTTTGGTGTCGGAGCACTGGCCAAACCGACCAGCATCGTGATCTGGACCACCACGCCTTGGACCATCCCGGCGAACCAGGCGCTCAACGTACATCCCGACTTCGTCTATGCCTTGGTCGATACCGGCGACAAGCTGCTCGTTCTCGCCGAAGAGTTGGTTGAGTCCTGTCTGCAGCGCTATGACCTGCAGGGTCAGGTCATCGCACGCTGCCAGGGCAGCGAACTGGAGCTCATCCGCTTCCGCCACCCATTCTATGAGCGCTTCGCGCCGGTCTATCTGGCCGATTACGTAGAAACCGGTGCAGGAACCGGTATCGTCCATTCGGCACCTGCTTACGGTGAAGACGACTTCCGCTCCTGCAAGCATTACGGCATGGAGAATGATGACATTCTCAGCCCCGTTCAGAGCCACGGCGTATACGTATCGGACCTGCCATTCTTTGGCGGGCAGTTCATCTGGAAGGCCAACCCGGCCATCGTCGAGAAGCTGGAAGAAGTCGGCGCGCTGCTCAAGCACGAGTCGATCCAGCACAGCTATATGCATTGCTGGCGGCACAAGACGCCGCTGATCTACCGTGCGACGGCGCAGTGGTTCGTTGGCATGGATAAAGTGGCGCATGACGGCAGCTCGCTGCGTCGTCGCGCGTTGGATGCCATTGAGCAGACTGAGTTTGTTCCGGCCTGGGGCCAGGCGCGGTTGCACGGCATGATCGCCGGCCGTCCGGACTGGTGTATCTCCCGTCAACGGACATGGGGCGTGCCGATCCCGTTCTTCCTGCACAAGGAAAGCGGCGAGCTGCATCCGCGAACCGTGGAGCTGATGGAAGCCGTCGCGCAACGCGTCGAGCAGGGAGGCATCGAGGCTTGGTCGAAGCTGGATGCCGCCGAGCTGCTGGGCGACGAAGCAGCGCAGTACGAGAAGATCAGCGACACCCTGGACGTCTGGTTCGATTCCGGCACTACCCATTGGCATGTGATGCGCGGTTCGCATCCTATGGGCCACGAGAGCGGCCCTCGCGCGGATCTGTATCTGGAAGGCTCCGACCAGCACCGTGGATGGTTCCACTCCTCGTTGCTAACCGGCTCGGCTATCGACGGGCACGCACCGTACAAAGGGTTGCTGACGCATGGTTTCGTGGTCGACGAGAACGGCCGCAAGATGTCCAAGTCGCTGGGTAACGTCGTTGCGCCTCAAGAAGTCACTGACAGTCTGGGCGCAGACATCCTCCGTCTCTGGGTGGCCTCGACCGATTACTCCGGTGAAATGGCTGTCTCCAAGGTGATCCTGCAGCGCAGCGCAGACTCCTATCGCCGTATCCGTAACACTGCGCGCTTCCTGCTCTCCAACCTTGACGGTTTCGATCCGGCGCAGCATCAGGTTCCGGCCGACCAACTGATCGCCCTCGACCGCTGGGCTATCGATCGTGCCTTGCTGCTGCAGCGGGAAATCGAAGAGGCCTATGGCACCTACAAGTTCTGGAACGTCTACCAGAAAGTGCATAACTTCTGCGTACAGGAGCTGGGCGGCTTCTACCTCGACATCATCAAGGATCGTCAGTACACCACCGGTGCCGACAGCCTGCCGCGCCGCTCCTGCCAGACCGCGCTTTACCACATTGCAGAAGCACTGGTGCGCTGGATCGCGCCGATTCTGTCGTTTACGGCTGATGAAATCTGGCAGTATTTGCCGGGCGAGCGCAACGAATCGGTGATGCTCAACACCTGGTACGAGGGGCTCGCTGAGCTGCCTGCCAGCGTCGAACTGGGTCGCGAGTTCTGGGAAAAGGTCATGGCCGTCAAAGCGGCGGTGAACAAGGAGCTGGAAGCCCAGCGGGCCGCGAAGACCATCGGTGGCAATCTACAGGCCGAGGTCACCTTGTACGCCGAAGACGCGCTGGTTTCCGACCTGGCGAAACTGGGCGGTGAACTGCGCTTCGTCCTCATCACCTCTGCAGTGAACGTGGCGCCTCTAGCCGACGCACCGGCCGAAGCCGTGCAAAGCGAACTACCGGGGCTGAAGCTGCAGATCAGCAAGACTGGCCATGCCAAGTGTGGTCGCTGCTGGCATCACCTGCCCGACGTCGGTACCCACCCGGCGCATCCGGAGATCTGCGGTCGCTGCGTTGAGAACATCGAAGGCGCAGGCGAGGTTCGCCACTATGCGTGACCGCGCACCCGTCTGCACGGGCCAGCTTGCTGAGGATCGCGGCTTGATGATTGTCGTAGGATGGGCTGGGCTGCACTTGCGCGAGGCGCGCCCTCGCAACGAATGCTCTGTAACAGGACAGCGGCAGAGCTACTTTAGCCCCGTAGGGTGGGCTTCAGCCCACCGGCATCTTTCTTCGAGGGCAGCAGCATGACCGCCCGCTTTGGCAAGCTCGCCTGGCTCGGGCTAAGCGTGCTGGTGATTGCACTGGATCAAGCTACCAAGCACTACTTCGAGGCCAACTTCAGCCTGTATCAGAAGGTCGAAGTGATCCCTGACTATTTCGCTTGGACGCTGGCCTACAACACGGGCGCTGCTTTCAGCTTTCTCGCCGATCATTCCGGCTGGCAGCGTTGGCTATTCGCATTGATCGCCATCGGCGTCAGCGCCGTGCTGGTGGTCTGGATGAAGCGTTTGAAAACCGGCGAGACCTGGCTTGCCGTAGCCTTGGCGCTGGTCCTGGGGGGCGCCGTAGGCAATCTTTACGATCGAGTCGTACTTGGACATGTCGTCGATTTCATCTTGGTGCATTGGCAGAACCGCTGGTACTTCCCGGCATTCAATATCGCCGACAGCGCTATCACCATTGGCGCTGTGATGCTGGCGCTGGATATGTTCCGTAGCAGTAAAACGGGAGAAACGGTAAATGACTGAACAGCGCATCGGGCCGGACATGCAGGTGACCCTACATTTCGCGCTCAGTATGGAAAACGGCGAGCAGGTCGACACGACCTTCGATAAACAGCCGGCTACCTTTAAAGTGGGCGACGGTAACCTGCTTCCCGGTTTTGAACAGCAGTTGTTCGGGCTCAAGGCGGGTGACAAGCGCACCTTTCAGATTGCCCCGGAACAGGGCTTCGGCCAGCACAACCCGCAGAACGTGCAAACCATGCCGCGCAATCAGTTCGAAGGCATGGAGCTGTCCGAAGGGCTATTGGTGATTTTCAACGATGCAGCCAAGACGGAGCTGCCGGGGATCGTCAAAGCTTTCGATGATCGTCAGGTAACCGTGGACTTCAACCATCCGCTGGCCGGCAAATCGCTGACATTCGACGTGGAAATATTCGAGGTTAAGCCGGTCTGAGTATCGGCTGGCTAATCAAGCTGCTCTGCAGACCAAAGTCCTTGGTTAGGCGTGTTAACCACCGCCCGCGTGCTGGTACCGGTTTCGCTTCTTGCTCCTGACCAAGCAGTACACTCCACAACTCACCCGCCCCGAGCGTCGAGAACCCACATGCAAATCAAACTCGCCAATCCGCGTGGCTTTTGTGCCGGTGTCGACCGCGCCATTGAAATCGTTAACCGTGCGCTTGAGGTGTTCGGGCCGCCGATCTACGTGCGCCACGAAGTCGTGCATAACAAGTTTGTGGTGGAGGACCTGCGCGAGCGTGGCGCTATCTTCGTCGATGAGCTGGACCAGGTGCCGGACGGCTTCATCGTCATCTTCAGCGCTCATGGCGTGTCCCAGGCCGTGCGGATGGAAGGCGAACGGCGCGGCCTCAAGATATTTGACGCTACTTGCCCATTGGTGACCAAGGTCCATTTGGAAGTGACCAAGTACAGCCGGGAAGGGCGCGAATGCATCCTTATCGGCCATGCAGGCCACCCGGAAGTAGAAGGCACCATGGGGCAGTACGATACGGCCAATGGCGGCTCGATCTATCTGGTGGAAGACGAAAAGGATGTTGCTGAATTGCAAGTACGCAACCCGGAAGCCCTGGCGTTCGTCACCCAAACAACTCTGTCGATGGACGACACCAGCCGTGTAATCGACGCTTTGCGCACACGCTTCCCGAGTATCGGTGGCCCGCGTAAAGATGACATCTGCTACGCCACCCAGAATCGTCAGGATGCGGTCAAGCAGCTCGCGGCTGAGTGCGACTTGGTATTGGTCGTGGGCAGCCCGAACAGTTCGAACTCCAATCGTTTGCGCGAGCTGGCGGAGCGGATGAGCACGCCGGCTTATCTCATCGACGGCGCGGAAGATCTCAGGCGCGAATGGTTTGAGAACGTCGATCGGATCGGTATCACCGCCGGCGCTTCAGCGCCAGAAGTGCTGGTGCTTGGCGTGATCGAGCGGCTCCGCGAGTGGGGCGCTACGGGCATGGATGAGCTGGATGGCCGGCCGGAGAACGTGACGTTCTCGATGCCTAAAGAGTTGCGGTTAAAGGCAGTGTGACCGAGCTGGCGCTTTTTCTTAGCGGCAGTTCGTCAGCTCCTGCCGCAGCCGGCCGCCGCTGCTTAGCACCAGCTTTATGCCCTGCGAGTTTCCAGTCGCGTGACAAAGCGTCAGGGTTCCAGCTTGAAAGGCGCCGCTATATAGTCGGGCGGTGCCGTCGGGCATATAGCGGATGTAGTTGCTAACTGGCGTATTTCCACTAAGGGTAATGTCCCCCTCCGGCCCGGCCTGCTGGCGGATGACAATGTCCGAGGTGTCAAGCGTACCGTTGCCATCAAGGTCGACCATCGCGGTCCAGCCATTGGACCAGTCACCGTTGCGTTGTAACAGCGTTACTGCGCGGTTGCGATAGACCGCTTCCTGCCGGGTCATCTTTATTGCGCTCACTAATTTCATCCGGGCCGCATCAAGAGCCTGTTTATGCAGCATCTGGTCGAAGCTCGGCACAGCCAGGCCGAGGACAACGGAAATAATGACGAGCGCCACCATGCACTCAATAAGCGTGTACCCCTGTTGTTTCATATGGCTTTCTGCCGTGTGATTTTGTTCTCAATTATTCATGTCGCCGGCCCGCTAAGCTGCCAACCATCGCCCCGAGAGGCCATCTCGTCTCCTTGCGAGTGTCATGCTGATCGGCGGCGGTTAGGCTTAAGCCGTCGATGAAGGATATCGGAATGAAGTTCTTGAGAGGATTTACGCTGCTCGAATTGATGATCGCGATCGCAATTTTAGGAATTGCGTTAGGCATTGCTGTTCCGGGTTTCACTGATCTGCTGCGATCCTACCGGGCCCAGAGCCAGAGTTCCGAAATCACCCGAACGGTGGCGCTTGCCCGTAGCGAGGCCATCAAGCGCGGCGGCAACGTTTATGTAACCGCGTTGACTGACGGTGATAACTGGGAGGCTGGTTGGCGTGTCTGGCACGACGCCGACAGTAATGGCATTTATGCGGCAGCCGAGCTGATTCGCGCGTTCGGCCCGCTGGCTGGAAATGGCGTTTCCCTTGAGGGCAAAAGCTACACAACTGTCGGCGGTGTCGTCACGCCGGGCAGCGCCTCCGAACAGTTTCGCTTTACCGCGCAAGGATTGCAGCAGGGCGTACCGCCAGGACAGGGCCTCCTGTTTGCGTTCAGCATGGGCGACAACTTTTGCCCGCTCGCAAGGGATATGCAGATCAACCATATAGGGCGCGTGTCCACCGCTCGCAAGGATTGTGACGATGACGACTAGTAAGGGATTGCATCGGCGAGCTGCTGGCTTCAGCCTGATCGAAGTGCTTGTCTCGATGCTGGTGCTGGGCATCGGTATTCTGGGCATGGCTGCGCTGCAGCTCAATTCGATGAAGTTCAATCAGACGGCGGCAGTTCGCACCCAGGCGACATTTTTAGCCTACGACATGTCGGACCGCCTGCGTGCCAACCGAGCGGACGCCCGGGGTGGCTCCTACGACACGGACCTCGATGACGCCGCTCCGGCGGGCGCGAACATCACTGCAACTGATCTGCGGCAGTGGAAAGCCGCGCTGGGTACCCAGCTTCCGGCCGGGTCCGGGTCCATCGAGCGCAGCGGCAACGTGATCTCGATTACGGTGCAGTGGAGCGAAGGACGCATCGGCGAAAGCGAAACCCAGCAGTTCGTATTCGAGACGCAGCTATGAGTGGACCTACCTTTCACCGTTCGCGAGGCATTGGCCTGATAGAGCTGCTGATTGCCCTTGCGCTGGGCCTGATCATCAGCGCCGCCGTAATGCAGGTATTCCTCACTAGTCGCACAACGTATCGGATGCAGGAGGCGATGGCCCGCGTACAGGAGAACGGCCGATTCGCTGTGGGCTACATGGCGAACGATATCCGTATGGCTGGGTATATGGGATGCGGCAATCTGGGCAGCATCACCGTGAATGACATTATCGACCCGGCCGATGTGCCGGCTGGGTTCGACTTCGACATTAGCCAGGAGGCCGTAATTGAAGGGCACGATGCGGTTGCCGCCGTCAATGGCTGGGGCGCCAAGGTTGGAACCGATGTGATTGAGATCCGGCGTGCGGCCAGTACCGGCGTGACGCTGACCGGCAACATGAGTGCCGACAACGCGCAAATTCACGTGACCAACAATGCGCCCGGTTTCGATGCCGGCGATGCGCTGTTTATCACCGACTGCACGACTGCCGATCTTTTTCGAGCCACTACTGTTTCAAATGGCGGCGGTTCGACAATCAATATCGCACATGCAAACAACATAAACATAGATAACCGGCTGAGTAAGCCGTACGGTGAAGAGGCGGAGGTGCTGGCATTCGAATACAGCGTCTTCTTCGTTCGCAATACAGGCCGTACGACGCCAAATGGCACCGCCATTCCGTCTCTTTACGTAGAGACGATGCGTGCAGGGAGCGGAGCGACTACCGAAGTGCAGGAGCTCATCGAGGGGGTCGAGGATATGCAGCTCGAATACGGTGTCGACACCTCCGGCAATCGGGCTGCCAACGAATACAGGCCCGCCGATGAAGTCGCCGACTGGTCGCGCGTGGTCAGCATCCGGATGAATCTGCTGATGCGCAGCACCGAGGAGAACGTTGCTCCCGCGTCTGGCGAGGCAAGCCAGATTCTCACCTATAACGGCAGCGCGGTTGCCGCGGATGGATTCCTCAGGCAGGTGTTCAGCTCCGTGGTCACCGTGCGCAACCGGGTTCCCTAGTCATGGTCGGATCAATCATGCGTGTATCGAAATCTCAGCGTGGTTCGGCCCTGCTGGTCAGCCTCGTGTTTCTTCTGTTGCTAACCATGATCGGCATCAGTTCGATCCAAGATTCGATCCTTCAGGAGCGGATGGCGGGTAACAACCGCGACCGCGAAGTCGCCTTCCAGGCGGCGGAGGCCGGGCTGCGGACGGCCGAGCGTTACCTGCAGGGTGCCGTGGTCGGGCCCTTCGAGACCAATGCCAGTGGTTTGTTTACGGCCGGTAGTGTCTCCGTGCCGGATTGGGCCATGAGCGGCAGCACCAACTGGCTCGCTTTGCCGGCCGACACCCTTGCCGGTGTCGACAGCCAGCCCCAGTACATCATCGAGGAAGTCACCCAGACAGGTATGTTCGGCCTGGGCGCGGATGAACCGGAGGAGTCCATCTCTTCCTATCGAGTGACCAGCCGTGGCTACGGGGCCAGCCCCGACGCTCGCGTCGTGTTGCAATCAACCTACCGTAGATAACGGCTTGGCAGGGAGCGAAAAATGCCGGTAACCAGCAAAAGTAAAGTTCGTGTTGGCGTGTTCATAGCTGCGCTCACAGTCGTTAGCGGTTCGGTACAAGCCGCGATCGATATCGCCCAGACACCACTTTTTATCAATGCAGCGGTGCCGCCACTGAACATGCTGGTGATGGGGCGTGACCACACGCTGTATTACGAGGCCTATAACGACGCTTCGGACCTTGACGGTGATGGTTTGCTCGATACCCGGTTTAAGCCGGACGACATTGACTACTACGGCTATTTCGACTCGGCCAAGTGTTACCAATACGTCGAAGGCGATACCCGTTTCGAGCCGGTTGGCGCCACGAGCAACAGCCGGTTCGATGGCAGTTGCAGCGGTAATTGGAGTGGTAACTTCCTCAATTACGCGACCATGTCCCGCATCGATGCGCTCCGTAAGGTGCTTTATGGCGGCAAGCGCGTCGTTGATACTCACACGGGCGCTGGTGCAGGCGTGACCGTGCTCGAACGCAGCGCGATTCCGCAAGACGGGCATAGTTGGGGAAAGGAGTACACCAGCGTCGCGGTCGATGGGTATGACATCTCGAATTACACGCCGCTGGCCGTCCCTCAGGCTGGTACGCGTCATCTTTTCGCTAACGTGACCATCGGGGCTTCACCTGCAACCAGCGGCAATGACCCCCTGTTGCGCGTGCTGCGCAACTCACGATTCCGAATCTGGGAGTGGGTTTCCATCGAAGCCCCGGTGGCCGGTGATCGTTGCGAGCATGGTAGTAGCGGGCCGACCTGTGTGTATGGCGCCGGGGTAGATACCAACCATCCAAGTTCCAGCCTTGAATTTGCGGATCTGATCAAACGGATGGAGGGCAATGTACTCATTGACGGTGTTGCCCGGACCCGTATCAACAAGACAGCAAACGGAGCGGGAGCGCTTGCCGACAGCGGGACTACCGCAGGAAATGCTGACAATTATGTGTCCGTGTTAAAGGGTACTATCAAGGTACCAATCAGCGGACTCTACCAGTTCGCCGTCAACGGTGACGATGCAGTCGAGGTGCTGATTGATGGCCAGTTGGTCGTTGGTTGGTATGGTGGCCACGGTACGGGCAACTTTGCCGATCATGCTGGCTCCATCACGCTGACGGCCGGTGCTCACAATATCGAGTATCGCCATGAGGAGGTTGGCGGTGGCGATAGCTATAGCCTTGGTTGGTGGAACGGAGCGGCCTGGGAGGTGGTGCCGGCATCTTGGTTCGAAGACCTCAAGCTCTGGGCCTATGGCCGTAGCGTACCGGCTTCCACCCGAGACGATCCGGACTATGTTATACGGGTTCAGGTCTGCGCGACCGGCCTGCTGGAAGACAACTGCCAAAGCTACACACGTGTTGATGACGGCATAAGCCACGTCACCCACAAGCCGGAAGGCCTCTTACAGGAGTTCGGCTCAGCCGCTGACGAAACCTCGGTGGCTCGGATGAAATTCGGCCTGCTTACCGGAAGTTATCGCAACAACCTTAGAGGTGGCGTACTGCGGCGCACGGTCGGTGACATCAGCGACGAGCTTGACCCTGAAACGGGTGTGTTTGACGATCGCGTCGTTGGCGTCATTGAAACCATTAATCGCTTGGGGTTCATGGGCTACAACGGATCCCAGCATGGCTCCAACGGCAACAGCGGCGGGTGTGGCCTGATCACCAACCGGGCTATCAGCAACAATGAATGCAACATGTGGGGCAATCCGGTCGCCGAAATGATGTACGAAACCCTGCGCTATTTTGCTGGGGCGAGTTCGGCGACATCGGCTTTTTCGAGCAATGTCAGCTCCAACAGTTACGAAACCGGGCTCGAGCTGCCGTTGGCGACCTGGGACAACCCCTATGTCGGCCAGGGCGCGTATAGCTGCGCTGCGCCGGTCCAGACGATAATCAGCGACATTAATCCCTCCTATGACACCGATGACCTGCCCGGCACGGCGTTCGGTGATGGCCTGACAGCGTCTCCTTCACGCCTGTCGTCACTCAATGTGGCGAACGAGGGGCAAACGATCTGGAACGGTGAGTTTGGCTCGGGTTTCAGCCGCCAGCATTTCATTGGCCAGTCGGCTGCGGTCAGCGACGGCGCTCCAACGGCAAAAACCGTGACTTCGTTCGGCAATATTCGAGGCCTCGCTCCGGCCGAACCGACCAAGATGGGCGGCTACTACTCAGCCGGCCTGGCTTATTACGGTTTGCGCAACGACCTCAGCGCTGCCACAGGCGACCAGAAGTTGAGCAGTTATGTTGTGGCACTTGCCTCCCCCCTTCCGCAGTTCCGTATTCCTGTAGGCGACCACTTCATCACGCTGGTACCTTTCGGCAAGTCCGTTGGCAGTGGGTCGACGCCATACAGTGCGTATTACCCGACCAATACCATTGTTGATTTCTATGTCGAGGACATCGCCGAGGATGGACGCAGCGGTACCTTCCGCATCAACTTCGAGGACGTCGAACAGGGCAACGACCACGATATGGATGCGATCGTGCGCTATGAGTACGAAGTGATCGGTGACAGCCAGTTACGGCTGGAGCTGACCTCCGAGTACGCGGCCGGTAGCGTGGTGCAGCATATGGGGTACGTCATTTCAGGTACGACCGCGGATGGGGTCTATCTCGAAGTTCGGGACGAGGACACTCCCGCTGCCAACGACGTCAGCGCTGCCTATACGCTGGATACACCTCCGAGCCGTGCAACGCCATCGGATCCGCGGGGTGCGGACGAGCTGCCTTTGCAGGCGACTCGCACTTTCACAGTCAATACCTCGAGTGGCGCCAGCACGGCCTCGCTCCTCAAGGGCCCGCTGTGGTACGCGGCCAAGTGGGGTGGTTTCAAGGACCGTAACGGCAACGGCATTCCGGACCTGCGCGAGGAGTGGACGAGTGCCGCCGCCGGTGAGTCCGATCCCGATCCAGACAACTATTACCTGGTTACCAACGCGCTAGGCTTGCGTGATCAACTGACCAGCGCCTTCAACAATATCCTCATCCAGACATCTTCGGCTTCGGCGGTTGCGACCAACTCTACGCGATTGGATACCGGAACCCAGATTTTCCAGGCGCGCTTCAATAGCGAGTTCTGGTCCGGTGAGCTGCGTGCGCTCAACGTCAACGCCAATGGGTCTATTGGCTCGACCGCCTGGGAAGCCTCCGAGCTGATTCCGGCCGAAAACGACCGGACGATCGCGACCTGGGACCACGCCGCCGAAGAGGCTGTAGAGTTCGAGTGGGGCGAGCTTAGCGAGACTTATCAGACCGCGGTGGGTAGTGAGGCATTGATCAACTATCTGCGTGGCGACACCGCGGGAGAGGAGCGCAACGGCGGCAGCTTCCGTGACCGTCCTTCCGGCCTGCTGGGTGACATCGTCAACTCAGACCCGGTATTCGTTGGCAATCAAGACTACGGTTTCAGCCGCCTGCCAATCGGTGAGCCGGAGCGGCCGGCGGCCGACAGTAACCCCTATCGCACCTTCAAATCTGGCATCAGTCGCAAGGCGATGGTCTATGCAGGCGCCAACGACGGCATGTTGCATGGATTCTGCGCAGGAGGCTGCGGCAGCGCGAGCCCGGGGCAGGAAATTCTTGCTTATATACCTGGCGCCCTTGCCAACGGGCTCAGCCAGTTAGCCAATCCCGCCTACCAGCATCGCTACTATGTGGATGGTTCGGCACGGGTGGTGGATGCCTACCTTGGCACCGGAAGCGCTGCCGGCTGGGCCACCGTGCTGTTGGGCAGCCTGGGAGCTGGCGGGCGTTCGGTGTTCGCCCTGGATGTAACCGATCCTGATAGTTTCGGGCCGAACAAGGTCTTGTGGGAGTTTCCGAATGCCGATACTCCGGAAGCGGACAGTGTAGAGGTTGGGCAGGGCATCACCCAGCCGACCATCGCTCGTCTCGCCGCTAATGACAAATGGGTCGCCATCTTCGGCAATGGCTATAACAGCCAGAGTGGCCAGGCTGCTCTGTTCATCGTCGACCTTAATTCCGGTGAGCTGCTCAAACGAATCCCCATCGGCGTAGCCGGGGACAACGGCTTGTCGGTGGTGTTTCCGGCCGACCTGAATGCCGATGGAATTACGGATTACGTTTACGCGGGTGACATGAAGGGGAACGTCTGGCGATTCGACCTCAACGGATCAACTCAGGCCTCGTGGGCGGCTGGGCTGTCCGGCAAACCGATCTTTACAACTCAGGCCAGTCAGCCGATCACCACCCGACTCGTCGCCGGCAATCACCCCAGCGGTGGTGTGATGCTCTATTTCGGCACGGGCCGCTACCTGGGCGACACCGACCGGATCGTCGGGGACGAACCGCCGGTCCAGTCGTTCTACGGTGTGTGGGACCACGATGTGCACACCTCGGTCAACATGAACAGAAAGACCCAGCTCGTGGCACTTAGCGATTTGCAGCAGCAGACGATTGTCTACGAGTCCTCGTCGGCCACCACCCGCTCTGGTTCAGCTGCTCATTTTGCGGTGCGTGTCATGTCTGACTCCACGTTTGAATACGGCACTAATGGCGGCAGCCGCAAGCAAGGTTGGTATTTGAATCTGGTGTACCCCACCGGGACCACGGGAGACGGCGAGCGGGTCACGTCTGCCGCAACATTGCGCGGTGGCAAAATCATCTTCGCCACCAGTGTTCCCTCCGGCGACGCGTGCGCCTATGGAGGAAACAGTTGGCTGATGGAGGTCGACGCAATGTCCGGTGGTCGCCTCGAAGGCTCGGTGTTCGATGTGAACAACGACGGCGTGATAAATGACGACGATTTCGCCGAGTGGGGTGATGATGGCGAAAATCAAGGCAGCGTCGGCGGCAAGGGCTTTGAGGAGCTGATCCGCAACCCAGGGATTATTTCGGGTGGCGAAGTCGAGTACAAATACACCTCCGGCTCCAGCGGCAACATTGGCGTGACGTTGGAAGATGCAGGCACGGCCGCCACTGGTCGACAATCTTGGAGACAGTTGCAATGACAGGAGCACGTCACCGCGCTACTAGGCAATTCGGGTTTACCCTCATCGAACTTATGATTGTGATTGCCATCATGGGTATCCTCGCTGCGATTGCCTTGCCGGCATATCAGGAATATTTGCGTAAAGGAAAGCGCGCAGAGGTCAAGGCCACGCTCCTTGAAGCAGCGCAAGCGCTTGAGCGGCACTACTCGCTAAACAGCACGTATCTGAACGCAGATGATTCTGGGCTGGCTGCAGTATTCCCTACCCAATCCCCGCAAAGCGGAAGCGCAAATTACACCATAGCTGCGGAAGGAACTCCGACTCGCTCAACCTACGTTTTGAGGGCTACCCGTGCTGGAAGCATGGCTGGAGACCTCTGCGGCGATTTTCAGATTGACCACGCCAACAACCAGACGCTCAATCAGACAGGTATTCAGAACCCGATGTCGCTGGAAGCGTGCTGGTGACCTTAACTGAAGTGTTTTATAACCTCGCCATTTGAAATAGGTGAGTAACGGTTTATGAATGTCTTGGTCATCGGAGCTGGAGCGATAGGGCTCCAGTCTGCTTTTTTGCTAGCACAGGCTGGTTGTAAGGTCATGGTAATTGATCAATCCGCGGCCGGCCAGGAAGCCTCCTGGGCAGGCGGAGGTATCGTTTCTCCTCTTTATCCTTGGCGTTACGGCCCGGCGATAACGGCGCTAGCACACTGGTCACAGGACTACTACCCCAAGCTCGGTGAGACGCTGTTACAGCAGAGCGGGGTCGATCCGGAGGTTCACGAGACGGGTCTCTACTGGTTGGACTTGAAAGACGAGGATCAGGCCCTAGCCTGGGCACACCGCCATGGTCGGCCGCTGCACCCGGTAGACATGGAGCAGGTACACACCGCTGTGCCCTCGCTTGGCGAAGGTTTCTCCAGCGCGGTTTACATGCCAGGCGTCGCCAATGTCCGTAATCCTCGTTTATTGCAGGCGCTGCGTGCAGCTTTGGCGAAGCTGCCCAATGTCACGATCATCGAACATTGCCCTGTAAGCGGTTTCATTAATGACGGAGCGCGAGTCGTCGGCGTGCAAACGGCGCAGGGTGAGATGCGTGCCGAGCAGGTTGTCGTTGCGGCGGGCGCCTGGAGTGGGCGGCTGCTTGCAACGCTGGGGCTCGAGCTGCCGGTCAAGCCCATGAAGGGCCAGATGATCTTGTTCAAGTGCGCCGAAAATTTCCTGCCGAGCATGGTGCTGGCCAAGCGGCGTTATGCGATTCCGCGGCGTGACGGTCACATTCTCGTGGGCAGTACTTTGGAGGATGTCGGTTTCGACAAGACGCCAACCGAAGATGCCCTGGAAAGCCTCCGAGAGACGGCCATTGAGCTGCTTCCTGGGCTGGCTGATGCAACAGTGGTCAAGCATTGGGCGGGTCTGCGTCCTGCTTCGCCTGAGGGCATTCCTTATATAGGGCCGGTGCCAGGCCACGAGGGGCTTTGGCTCAACTGCGGACATTTCCGAAACGGCCTGGTATTGGCGCCTGCTTCATGCCAGCTATTGACGGATCTGATGCTGGATCGATCGCCTTGCATTGATCCTGAGCCGTACGCTCCTGCTGGTCGACTCTGATTCTGATACTGCCAAGGACCTCGAGCGCACGGTGTATCGATGACCAACGCGGCGCTGGTTTTGGGTTTGATTGTCGGGCGCGTCGTTTCGTTGAACCGTCATGTCCGGCACCAATACCCTTGGGCTGAGGCGCGTCGGCATTCGCCGCGGATCGGACCGTACACAACGTCTGCCGTTACGCATGCGTAACCGATGGTCAAAAGGCAGAGCGGCGGGTCTTTCAGCAGCTTGAACGCAGCATTTCATCACTCAGTGCGGTGCTGTCGTGCTATTCGGCGGCGTTTGCAGCAAAGCGCTGCGCAGCCCTTCGAGTGCGCGGGTTTTGCTGTTAAATTGGACGGCTTTATGGCGCTGAGCCTTGTCGCGCCGATTTCTGTCTTCAAGAGGTTGTGTGTGGCCAAGAAAACCACGTCCCTTTCAGGCCTTGGCGGTCTGGTCTTTTCCACCGACACGGGGCGCCACTGCCCAGATTGCAGCCAACCGCTGGACGCCTGCATCTGCAAGCAACTGCTGATTCCCGCGGGTGATGGCATCGCTCGTGTTCGCCGGGAAAGCAAAGGGCGGGGCGGCAAGACGGTAACGACCATATCCGGCGTTCCCCTCGCTGAAGCTGAACTCAAGGAACTGGCCAGTGCGCTAAAGCGCCGCTGCGGTACCGGCGGCGCGCTCAAAGAAGGCGTGATCGAGATCCAGGGCGACCATGTTCAATTGCTTATCGACGAACTGATCAAGCGCGGATTCAAGGCTAAGAAGTCGGGCGGTTGACCGCTCGACCTGATCAATCCGGCGCGTGCGCTTATTTCCGGGCACGCCGGCTGTCCAAGCTCGGACAGCCCTGTTGTCGCACCAGCTCGACAGACTCATCCCATTTCGCAGGAGGCCTAGATGCCTGTAAGACGCACACGTAAAGATGACGGCAGCCAATGGACCGCAGCGGATAGCCGTAGCGTCTACGGTATTCGCCACTGGGGTGCAGGATATTTTTCGATCAGTGACGACGGTCATGTCGAGGTGCGCCCGCAGGGTCCCAATGGTGCGGCGGTTGAATTCACCGGGCTGATTGAGCAGCTACGCGACGCTGGGTTGACCCTGCCGCTGCTGGTGCGCTTCCCGGACATTCTTCAGGACCGAGTGCGTCATTTGACCGGTGCCTTCGATGCCAATATCGAGCGCCTGGAATACCAGAGCAAGTACACCGCGCTGTACCCGATCAAGGTCAACCAGCAAGAGGCGGTGATCGAGAACATCATCGCCACGCAGAATGTTTCGATCGGCCTCGAAGCGGGCTCTAAACCGGAACTGATGGCCGTGCTGGCGCTGGCGCCGAAGGGTGGCACCATCGTCTGCAACGGCTACAAGGACCGCGAATTCATCCGCCTGGCGTTGATGGGGCAGAAGCTTGGCCACAACGTCTTCATCGTCATCGAGAAGATGTCGGAAGTGGGCATGGTCATCGAGGAAGCGGCCGAGCTGAAGGTGATCCCGCAGGTTGGCTTGCGCGTGCGGCTTTCGTCGCTGGCTTCGAGCAAGTGGGCTGACACGGGGGGTGAGAAGTCCAAGTTCGGCCTGTCCGCCGCGCAGTTGCTCACCGTCATCGAGCGTTTCCGCGCGGCGGGCGTCGAGCAGGGCGTGCGGCTGCTGCACTTCCACATGGGCTCGCAGATTGCCAACCTGGCGGACTATCGTGACGGCTTCCGCGAAGCCATCCGTTATTACGCCGAGCTGCGCGCGCTCGGGTTGCCGGTCGATCATATCGATGTGGGTGGCGGCCTCGGTGTCGACTACGACGGCACGCACTCGCGCAATGCCAGTTCGATCAACTACGACATCGATGAATACGCCGGCACCGTGGTCGGGATGCTCAAGGAGTTCTGCGATCGGCAGGAACTGCCGCACCCGCACATCTTCTCCGAAAGCGGCCGGGCCATGACCGCGCATCACGCCGTGCTGGTGATGCAGGTGACGGACTTCGAGCGCCACAACGACGAAGCGCCGACCATCGAGAACTACGACGAGCTGCCAGAGATCGTCCAGGCGCTGGCCGATCTGCTCGGTCCAACCGATCCTGAAATGGTTACCGAGACCTATTGGCGCGCCACTCACTACATGAGCGAGGCCGCGGCGCAATACGCGTCCGGCAAGCTTAGCCTGGCGCAAAAGGCGCTGGCCGAGCAGAGCTACTTCGCCATCTGTCGCCGACTGTACAACCAGCTCAAGGCGCGCCAGCGTTCACACCGCGCGGTGCTCGATGAGCTCAACGACAAATTGGCCGACAAGTACATCTGCAACTTCTCGGTATTCCAGAGCTTGCCGGACACCTGGGCGATCGACCAGATCCTGCCGATCGTGCCGCTGCAGCGTCTGAGCGAGGAACCGGTGCGCCGCGCGGTGCTGCAGGACCTGACCTGCGACTCTGACGGCAAGATCAAGCATTACGTGGATGAGCAGAGCATCGAGAACAGCATGCCGGTGCATGAGATCCAGGCAGGAGAGGAATACTTCCTCGGGGTGTTCCTGGTAGGGGCCTACCAGGAAATTCTCGGCGACATGCACAACCTGTTCGGCGATACCGATTCGGTCAACGTCTATCAGCGCGAGGATGGCACCTTCTACCACGCCGGCATCGAGACCCATGACACCATCGAAGACATGTTGCGCTACGTGCACCTGTCGCCCGAAGAGCTGATGACCTACTACCGCGACAAGGTCTCCAGTGCGCGGCTCAGCGCCAAGGAACGCACCCAGTACATCGATGCGTTGCGGCTGGGGCTGACGCGTTCTTCCTACCTGACGCCCTGATTCAGTATCTATGCTGGCATCGGGAGCAATCGAGCACCGATCGCCAGCAAGCTAGCTTCTATCGGACCGTTGGGTGGATGTCGCCTTTTACATCCACCGTGGCTCCGCTCGGTGGATCGATGAAGCGCGATCCACCCTACGGACTGCATTCGCCGCGGGGCGCCTCCCACCGGAGCGCGCGGTGTGGTTTTTTTGCTTATGTGGGAGGGCCGCCCCGGCGCGAAGCTTTTCGCTTCAAACCTTTCTGACGAACTCCGACTTCAGCTTCATCGCACCGATGCCGTCGATCTTGCAGTCGATGTCGTGGTCGCCGTCAACTAGGCGGATGTTCTTGACCTTGGTGCCCACCTTGACCACCAGCGAAGAGCCCTTGACCTTGAGGTCCTTGATCACGGTGATGGTGTCGCCGTCCTGCAGCGTGTTGCCCACCGAATCCTTGATCAGCTTTTCGTCTTCACCAGAGGACTCTGCAGCATTCGCCGACCACTCGTGGGCGCACTCCGGGCAGACCAGCATCTGGCCGTCTTCATAGGTGTATTCGGAGTTGCATTGGGGGCAGGCTGGCAAAGCGCTCACGGCGGATCCTCATTGGCGGTGCGAAAAGCCGCGGATTGTATAGGGTTTTATTGGCTCGCGGGCGGGTGCGCCAGGATGGGGAGGCTTGCGAACCTAACGAGAATCGCTGGCCGCTCCGCCTGATCGAATGAAGGCGGAGATTGGCAGCCAGCTGGGCTCAGTAATCGTCTTTGAGCGCGCGGTAGCGCTCTTCCAGCTCCCGGCGAATCTGTCTGCGCTGCTGGGCCTGGGCGAAACGACGCTTCTGGTCGGGTGTTTTTGGCTCCAGCGAAGGCACTGTGGCGGGGCGGCCATCTTCACCAACCGCCACCATCGTGAAGAAACAACTATTGGTATGACGAACCGTTTTTTGTCGGATGTCTTCGGTGATTACTTTGATACCGATTTCCATTGAAGTGTTGCCGACGTAGTTGACCGAGGCGAGAAAGGTCACCAGCTCGCCAACATGCACCGGTTGGCGGAAATTCACCTGATCGACCGACAGGGTCACCACGTATTGGCCGGCATAGCGGCTGGCGCAGGCGTAGGCCACTTCGTCCAGATATTTCAACAGCGTGCCGCCATGTACGTTGCCCGAAAAGTTGGCCTTGTCCGGGGTCATCAATACGGTCATGGTCAGTTCGGCATGTCCATCAAGCATGTTGCGCGGCTCGTGCTGGCAAAAAGGGCTGCTACTTTAGTCGAATACGAGACGGCTGTGGCCCAGAAATCTGCGCCGTCAGCCGTTTTTTTTTGGGGTGGTCAATGTGGCAATAGCGCGCAGGCCGGTGTTGCCTGATCGCCCTTTGATGAACCGGGTCCAGCATGGTCGCTCGCGCCCGCCCGTTGCGGCGCGGATCGTGAAGCACTCAGATGTTGCGAACAGCTGCTCGGAGCCGGAATTCCAGTGCGGTGGTGTGCGGCTTTATTGACCTGCGCCAGTATCGCGACTGTTTTTCTCCCTATAGTCCGGAGGCTGCCATACACGCCACATCACCCCTCAGCGCCGGACTTGCCATGCGTTTATTCAGCCTTCTTCTGCTCAGTTGCCTTGTTCCTTTCGCCCATGCCAGCGAAGAGGCGATGGAGCGCTTTCAGCATGTAATGGGCGATGCGTCCCGGCGCCAGCAGGCGTATGCGGCCGGCCAAGAACGCGCGCTCTTCTGCGGTTACTGCCATGGCGAAAACGGCAACAGCAAGCGCCCGCATATTCCCAATCTGGCTTCGCAGAATCCGATCTATCTGTTCCATTCCTTCGAAAAGTTCGCCAAGGGCGAGCGCGTCGATTTTGTGATGTCGAAACTGGCGAAAAGCTTGTCGCTCGAGGATCGCGTCAACATAGCCGTCTACTTCAGTCAGCAGAAGGTCGAGCCTACTGCCGCTGCCTCGGATGCGGCGCTGGTCCAGCGTGGTGGAGCATTGTTTCAGCGCACCTGTACCGCCTGTCACGGCAGCCATGCGCAGGGCAAGGAGACCATGCCGCGATTGGCCGGTCAGCCTGATGAATACATCCGCAAGGCCCTCGGCCGTTTCCGCAGCAATGACCCGAGCCGAGCCGGTTCAGTGATGATCGGCATCGCTGGCCAGCTGTCCGAGGCGGACATAGAGGCGCTGGCCGCCTATCTGACGCAGCTGCAGCTGAGTGAACAGCAAGAGCAGCAGGCCGCCGCGCAACTGCTCGGATCAAATACGCGCTGAGCTCATCCGCAACGCCACGATTGATACACCCGCTCTCTTGCGTGCTGGTGCGCGTCGCTTATCTTGAGGCGTGAAACACCCAGAATCTGGAGCGCATTGCCAAGCGCTTGCTGGCCACCGAATGCGACCCCGACCAGCGCAACCATGCAGGCTAGACCCCAGCCATGTATGCCGCGCTGTTCCAGCGGGATGCCTTGCTTCAAGCGCTACGCGAGCGCGGGGCCGATCTCGAGGCAAGCGATCCGATGGGCAACAAGGTCGAGAGCCTGGCGCGTGGAGAAATTCGTACCCGCTGATCAATAGCTCTTGTACGGCAGGAACTTGCCCGACAGGACGACGTTGACCCGGTCGCCCTTGGGATCCGGCTGGCGTTGGATGTCCATGGAGAAATCGATGGCACTCATGATGCCGTCGCCGAATTCTTCGTGGATCAGCTCCTTGATGGTGCTGCCGTAGACGTTGACCAGCTCATACCAGCGATAAATGAGCGGATCGGTGGGCACGGAGGTGGGCAGTGACCCTTTATAGGGCACGATCTGTAGCCAGGCGACGGCTTCGTCTGGCAGCTCGAACAGCTTGCCCAGGGTTTCTGCCTGAGCCTTGTCGAAGGCCATCTGACCCAGGCAACCGGCGGTGGTCCATTCCTTGGACATGCCTATGGATTCCGCGACCTGGGTCCATTTGAGGTGCTTGCGGACCTTGGCAGAAACGATCATCTGGGTCACTTGGCTACGGCAGGAAATCATTGCGGGTTCCTCTTCGACTGGAGTGAGCGAGCCGCGTATTGCGGCCGGATGCGCACTCCGATGCAGAGGATGTGCCAGTCGGTTGCGTATCGGGCTGGCCGCGCCGTATCCATCCAACTCAATCGTATTCCGACGCCTCATGCTCGCCGAGCAAACGCCGCTGCCTTGGCGTGGCAGCGGCGATCACATCCGGGTTGAACCGCCATTGCAGGTAAGGCGAGAACTTCTGCGCCACCATGCGGCGGCCGTAATGCACCTGCAGCAGGTAGCGGCTGCGGTCGGCCGCGCGATTGCGACTGCCGGCGTGCCAGAGGTCGCTGCGAAACAGCAGCACGTCACCGGCTTCGCAGAGCACAGGCTGTGGCTCGCGACCCTGCCAGTGGATTTCACCCGTGCGTGGTTTGCGACCGGACCGGTGACTTCCGGGTATCACCAGGGTAGGGCAGAGGTCTGCATCGATCTGATCGAGATAAATATGCGCCGTGCAGACCTGCATCGGCAGCTCGAAAGCTGGATCGTGAAAGCAGTGCTCGGGCAGCTCCAAGGCCAGGTAATCGGCATGCAGTTCACCGCCAACGAAGCCCGGATGGCTGCGCCAGGCAGTCTGGCCGATGACGTGGCAATCCGTGCCGAGACAGGCTTCAGCCAACTCGATCACACCAGGAGGATCGAGCAGGGGCAGCCAGGACGGATCACGGTTAAAGACGCATTTGTAGTGATCGTCGACCAGACCCTGGTAGTCCCAGTGGATGGGTTCGAGGCGATCGATGGCCGTTCGCACAGCCTCAACCTGCGGCGGCTGCAACACCTGGCGCAGCAGAACGAAGCCCTGCTCGTGCATGGCCTGTAACTGCGCGGCGGTGCTGCGGCAGGGTGACATGGCGGTCGATTCAGTGATGTTCACCGTTATCGACAGTTTGTTGAAAGCTTGGGTTCGTATCCTGCTGGCGCTGGTGATGACCTCTCGTCGCAGCAGGCACACGGCCACAAGCGGTGAGCCCGTTTCACCCTTTCCTGTGCGAACCCTGGCGCGCAGCCACAAGCGGCGTCTGCCGGGTTCGCTTCTAGCCTCGAATGACAGCGAAGCTGCTGCTCAAGGCCGTCAAGTTTGCCTGAGTTCTAGACGCCCCCTCCGCTGACGATCCTCAACCCGCTCTGACCATTGCCTTGTCGCTGCACCTGAATCTGCACCGGGATGCGCTCATGCATCTCCGCCACGTGTGAGATCACCGCCACCTTGCGGCCCTGAGCCTGTAGCGAATCCAAGGCGTCCATGGCGATCTGCAGGGATTCCGGGTCGAGGCTGCCGAAGCCTTCGTCGATGAACAGCGATTCGATCTTGAGCTTGCTCGATGCCATCGAGGCCAGTCCCAGCGCCAAGGCCAGCGAGACGAGGAAGGTCTCTCCACCCGACAGCGAATGCACCGAGCGCAGCTCGTCGCCCATCTCCGTATCCATCACCAGTAACCCCAGCGGGCTGCCGCCGCGCTTGAGTCGATAACGCCGGGCCAGCTGGCGCAGCTGCACATTGGCGTGCTGCACCAAGAGGTCGAGGTTGTAGGCCTGGGCGATCTTGCGGAAGGCGCCGCCATCGCTGGAGCCGATCAGCGCGGCGATACGGCCCCAGCGCTGGTTTTCGCTGGTGGCCTCGGCGATCTGTTGAAGCAGTGCCTGGCTCTGGTTGCGCCGGCGGTCATCGTCGAGCAGCGCCGCGCGGGTCTCAGTGCTGCGTTGCTCGGCTGCGTTGCAGTTGATTTCCTGCTCCGCGTACTGGCGTTTCAGGGTTTCGCCATCCGGCGCATCGGGCTGCCCGGCCTGATGCGCGGCCAGCCGCTGCGTGCAGCCGTCCAGCCGTTCACGGCTGCGGGCGAGCAGTTCGGTGTTGGCGCGCAGACGTTCGCGGGCTTCGGCGAGCAATGAGTCGTCCAGTTGCAGCAACTGGGTGAGGGTCGCATCGTCTAGATCGGGATGCGCAGCGCGCCAGGCGTCAAGCTCGTCGCCTAGCGTTTTGCGTTCGGCCAGCAGTTCGTCGCGGCGCCCGGCGCAGTTCTGCTGCTCGCTGGCAAGCCGGGTCAGCTCGACGCGCGCTTCGTTGAGTTGCCGGTCAATGTCGGCCTGGTGCTGGCGAGCAGTCTGGATCGTGTTCTCCAGTTGCTGCTGCCAGGCCGCAGCGCTGGTTTGCTCGCGCAGGCTGTCGCGCAGGCTCTGACGGCAAGCCAACTCTCGGGCTTCGAGTTCACTGAGGCGGGCGGCGCAGGCCTTTTGCTGATCGAGACGATTCTGTTGCTGCAGCTGCTCACGTTCCAGTGCGCTCTGGCGCTGTTGCTGCTCCTCAGCTACCTCAGTCTGTTGGTCGATCTGCTGGCGCCGGGCCTCGACCTGGCTGTCGAGCTGCATAAACGTTTCGGCGGGTGCCTCGCGCCACCGGCTGAGCAGGGTGGCCGGCAGCAGGCTGGAGAACTCGGCCAGTTCCTCGTCCAATCGTTCCTCATCGCGGGATATGGCGTCGCGCTGGCCGGTGAGGGCCTGGGTCGTCTGAACGCAAGCGTCGCGTGCACTTTGCCAAGCGTGCTGCAGGGTTTCGCTGCGCTGCTGCAGCGCCAGCAGTTCGCGCTGGCGGGCGTTGGCTGCGGTGATCTCGTGTTTGAGCGTGGCGAGTTTCGTGTCCAGCCAGGATTGGCGTCCTGTTTCCGGCTCTTGCAGCAGCTCGGCATAGAGGGGAAGTGCGGTCAGTTGCGGCTCCAGCTTCGCCAGCTCATCGGCGATTTCCGCGTGTCGCTGCGCGTTCTGTTTGATGCCCATGGTCAGGGCGATGTGCTGGTCGCGCAGCGCCTGGAGTTTTTCATCGTGACTCTTCAGCTGCAGCTGGGCCTGCTCGGCTTCGCGCTCGTCGCCCTGGTCAAGGGCGGCGAGCAGCGCCTTGCCGTCATGCCAGGGATGCTCATGGCTGCCGCAGACGCTGCACGGCTCGCCAGGGGCCAGCGCCGCGCGCAAGGCTTCGACATTAGCGCTGCGGGCCATGCGCTGGCGCTCCAGCAGGGCCTGCACCACCTTGAGCGCCTTTTCCGCGTCATCGCGTTCCGTGCGAGCGAGTTTGCCGGCTTGCGTCAGAGCGTCGAGCTTCTGCTGCTGGCGGCGCTGCTCATGGCGCAACGTCCGCTGCTGATCTGTTAGCTGCTGATAGCGGGACCAGATCCCGACCAGGCTTTCGCCTTCGCGCTGGGCGTCGCGCCAAACCTCGAGCCCTGTGTTCAGTTGCGCGAGCTGGTCGGCCAGGCCCGTTGCGCCGCCAATCCCAGTTTGCAGTTCGTCGAGCGCCTGGCGCGCCTTCACCTGTGCAGCCTCGGCGGTCTTGGCAGCAGTTTCCAGAGCGGGGAGCTCCTGGCGGCCCTGTTGCAGGCGCGCCGCAATTTGCACGGCCTGCTGCAGGCGAGGCCGGTAGCCATTCCAGGCGGCGCACAACGGCTGCAATTCGGTGCTGCGGGCGAGCCCTTCGGTCAAGGCCGCCAGTTGGGTGGCGGCCCGTTCCTGTTGCTGTCGCAGCTGAGCGAGGGTCTGTTCGCCGGCCTTGCTCGCGGCTTCGGCGTGTTCGGTTTGCCGCCGCGCGTCACCCAGGTCATTGGTCAGATGGCTAAGGCGCTCTTCTTCGCGGCGCGCCTGAACCAGTCGGGGTTCGGCAGATTTGAGCGCCTGCTCCGCTGCTTTCAACGCATCGGTCGACGTCTTGCAGAGCTGCTCCAGCTCGTCGAGCCGCTGCTGCACTGCGCTGTGCTCGCGACCATGGCGAGCCAGGTTCTCTTCAACCTTCGCCAGCAGCGGTGCCAGCTCCTGCTCGCGGATGAAGCGATGCCGCTGCGGCGCCAGGAGTTCGAACAGCCCGAGGATGCGGCGGGCGTCGGCCAGGTTCTCATGCTCGGATTCAGCATCGCTCAGCTGCTGCCGGGCGGTTTCGTGATCGCCTTGTAAGCGGGCCAGGTCCTGCAGCCATTGGCTTTGCTGTTTCAGCGTTTCGAGCTGTTGTTGCAGCGCCTTGAGTTCGGCCAGTTGCGTCTGGTGCTGGGCTTCCAGCGCCTGGCGCGCTTCGGGTTCGAGCGGCTGTACGCCGCCTGCCTGTTGTTGCAGAGCGGTGAGCGTTTCGCGAGCGCGCTTGGCGGCTTCGAATGCTGCCTGGCCGAGGCGGCTGTAGAGGCCGGTATCGGTGAGCTTTTCCAGCAGGGTGCCGCGGTCGTTGTCGTCGGCTTTAAGAAAGGCGGAAAACTCGCTCTGCGCCAGCAACACGGCGCGGGTGAACTGCGGCAGGGTCAGGCCGAGCTTGGCTTCGAGCAGTTCCCTGAACTCGCGCTTCTTGCCGCTTGCCAGCAGCTGGTCACGGTCCAGGTCCATCAGGCTCTGGTTGCTGGCCTGCAGGCGCCCGTCGACCTTTTCGCGGGCGCGCTTGACCTCCCAACGGGCGCGGTAGCGATGGCCATCCACGCCGACAAAATCCACTTCCGCGTAGCCGCTGCCACAGCCCCGGCGCAGCAGGTTGCGCTCATCGCCACTGCCGATCTCGTCGCTACCGTCAGGCACCTTGCTCAGCAGCGAGGCGCCGTCGAGTCGCGGCGTGCTGCCGAACAGCGCTAGGCAGAGGGCATCGAGAATGGTGCTTTTTCCGGCGCCTGTCGGCCCGGTGATAGCGAATAGGCCAGCGCTAACCAGGGGTTCGGCGGTGAAATCGATGACCTGCTCACCGGCCAGCGAGGCGAGGTTCTTCAGGCGGATGGCGAGGATCTTCATCGGGCGTCTCCTTCGCCAGCGAACTCAACGCCTTGCAACAGGCTGGCGAAATCATCCAGTGCCTGCTCATCCGGCGGGTTGCCGAACTGTTCTTCCCAGGCGCGCGCGAAGAGCTCCTGCGGGGTGATCTGGTCGAGGCCCAGTAGCACCTCCGAGTCGGCCTCACCGCGTTTCCCTGCATATTCACTGGCGATTCGCACCAGCCGGCAGGCCTTTCCGGTGATCGCCGTTTCGATGCGCTGGCGCAGGTCCGGAAGCGGCTCGTCGAGCTGCACGCGCACTTCCAGCCAGGGCAGGTTCTCGGCGAACAGGCCTACCGGCGGCAGCGATTCGAGCTGGCTGATGACCTCCGCCAATGGTGCACGGCCGACGCGGATCATCTCCACGGCGCGGGGCACGGGTAGCGCCTCGACGCGGGCGAGCCGATCACCGTCGAAGTTCACCAGCAAGACCTGATGCGGGTAGTTGATCTCGCCGAACGACAGCGGCAAGGGCGAGCCGCTGTAGCGGATGCGCTCCTGCCCGGCAACCTTTTGCGGCTTGTGCAGGTGGCCGAGGGCAACGTAGGCGATGGGTTCGGGAAACAGGCTGGCCGGCAGCGCTTCGGCATTACCGATGACGATATTGCGCTCCGAGTCCTCCGACACCGCACCGCCGGCCATGTGCGCGTGACTCATGGCGATCAGCGCCTGGCCGGGCTGGCGTTGGGCTTCGGCCGCGACGATCAGATGCTGGTGCACGTGGCGTATGCCGGCCATGTAGTCCTCGCCCGCCTCACCGCCGGTAACTTCCGCCGGGCGCAGAAAGGGCAGGGCCAGGCACCAACCGGCCACCTCGCCCTTGGCATCGTGCAGCGGCACCAGCAGCCGACCGTGGTCGAGCTGATGGTCCGCCAGCCAGCTGATCCGGCCGATCGCGTGTGCGTTGAGGCGCTTCATCAGCGGCCCGGGCAGTTCGATGCGCCCGCCGGAATCGTGGTTGCCGGCGATCATCACGATATCCAGCTGCGGTAGCTTTTCGTGGGCGCGGACGATGAAGTCGTAGAGGCGTTCCTGGGCCTTGAGCGGCGGGTTGACCGTGTCGAAGATGTCGCCGGCGATGAGCAGAGCGTCCGGCTGGTGGACGGTTAGCTGGTCGAGCAGCCAGGCGAGGAACTGCGCGTGTTCGTAGTCGCGGTCCTGGCCGTGGAGGGTCTGGCCGAGGTGCCAGTCGGAGGTATGGATCAGACGCATACGAGGGGGCTTTTTTCGTGGGAGTCGCAGCGGGGCGCGACTGGATGCGAACGTCTGGGCATGGAACTCAGGGTAGGATTATCCCTCACTCCGGTAACGCTCCAGGGGCACGCCGCGAAGGGCCATCCATGGCCAATCACGGCTCTCGCGGCATCCATGCCGGTCAACCCCTTACGCGCCACCTGCGATCGGCCTTCTGAAAGGGGCGATTTGGTGGTGTCTGATGGCCTGTGTAACGAGCCGGTTTTGCGATCTTCAAGAGATCGTAGGGTGGGTAACGCGAAGCTTACCCACCGCTTTTGGTGGGCAAGGTCCGATATCAATTGTGGGATCAATCGTGGTGGAAAGTGCTTCGCAGTTTTCCATCCTACGAAGCTGCGGGGGCCGGCGTACAAGGGCCAGGTCCTCCCTCGGCATCCATGCCTCGCGTCCCCCTGCGCAGCGCCCACGCTCGGCCTCCTGAAGGGGGATTGGGACCGAGTTGTCTGAAACTTCGCAAACAGCAAAAGAAGCACGCTTTGCTTGTTTGCTGACGAACTAACTAGCAGACGACGCCGAACGCCCCTTTCAGGAGGCCGAATGGAATCCGCGCGGAGGGGCGCGAGCGGCATGGATGCCGCGAGAGGCGTAAAGGGCCAGGGATGGCCCTTGTACGCCGGCCCCCGGAGTGTGCATGGAATGAGGGGAGGCGAGCGAAGCGAGACCCGGATGCAGGGGCAAGCGTTTTTGGTTACTTTTTCGGCGTTTGGAAAAAGTGACTCGCCCAGCAGAGCGAAACCTGAGGTTAGGGCCATCTTAAGCGCTTTGTCTGCCAAATCTGGTTGTGCCTCCGACGCCGGATCGCGAGCAAGCTCGCTCCTACGAATGGCGACGGGCCAGTGCGTTGCCCAATCAACAGGCGCTTCACTCGCAATCGGCCTAATGGAGGAGGGCGGGCGTATGAATTCGCCCTTACAGGGAACGCGGCCGCAGGTAATGGTCATGTGTACAACCACACCTTCAGCCCCTGCAGATTCCTCACTTGAATCTGCTGCGCCGCCGCATTGGCCTGCACCGTATTCGGATCGATCTGATAGCGCTGCAGCACGTACTGCACCAACGCGCCACGGGTGGCGATGCGCAGCTCGCCATCCTGCATGCCGTAGTCGGTTTCGATGATGGATTTCTGCTCCGCACTGAGTCGCACATCCGGCTCGATGACCACATCTACCGGTGTGTTCCAGGCTTCGTCCTGCTCGAGCCTGTTCTCGCTTTCATCCATCAGGTCCGGTTCGCCACGGAAGCGACTGAGGACAAAGTCGCGAAAGCCACGGTTCTTCTCGCAATAGGCGCGCACATGCCAGCGGGTGCCGGTGAACACCAGGGTATGCGGCGCCATCACGCGGATTTCGACATCCGGGTGGGCGAGGGAGACGTACTCAGTTTCCAGTCGCAGCCCTTCGCGGCAGGCCTTGAGAATTGGTCGCAGCACCTCGGGCCGGATGCTGCGGTCAGGCATGTGCAGCACTTCGGTGTGGGCGTATGCCAGCGCCAGGCCTTCGATATGCGGGGCGCGGTCGCGGTTCTGATCCAGCAGGTGCAGGTAGGCGCTGGCGCTGCCATCGATGAACAGCGGCTCGAACTGCGGGCTCGGCTTGTAGCCTTTCAGATGGCGGTCATATGTAAGGTTTTCCGGCGCATGTTCGTTCAGGTAGGTGTTGATGTCCTTCGACGCTTGCTGCCGGCTGATGCCAAAACTCTGCATCAGGTGACCTGTGGTCAGGCGGCCTTCCCACCAGGCAATCGTCTCGATCAGGCGGTACCGCAGTGCCAGATCCCAGCGAACCTGACTGATCGATTGCTTGCGTTTCATGCGCGCCCCATCTGTTGGAAATGTTTACGTGCGACTATCGGGTGACTCGACGTGTCGTGCGAAGCTACATATATTCAGGGCGTACTTCAAGCAAGCAGATAGAGGAACGCCCCCATGAGCCTGTTATTGAATGCGCTTATTTTTTCGTTTACTGCCTTTGCCGGAATGGGCGTTCTGGCGTGGCTGGCTTACGGTGCTAACGAACGGAAGTGAGGGGTGGTTACAGTTTCGTTGCCGATGAACAGTCATCCGATGAGTGGTTGGAATCTCCGAGTGTAAAGCAGGGTCTTTGTTTCAGACCCAGCGCACGAGGCCCCCATGAAAACCCTGTCCCGTCACCTTGCCGATAACTTTCCGCCTGATTACAAGACCCGCGTGGAACCGCAAGAAGACGGTTACCTGGTCGTCCGTGTCGGTTATCCGCTCAACGGCACCGAGGCCACTCGGATGATGTCGGGCCGACAGGTTCAGAACGGTCTGCTGGTTGAGACCCTTCTGGAAGACATGCGCAACGAGTTGGCACGCGCCCCGTAACTCTCCGCGTCATCCGCTACGACCCGCTCCGCTGTATCTGCCCTTTGCGTTGCATCGGAAGGCGGATGCGTACGCAGAGCCCTCCGAGCTCGCTCTGCTCCAGTGACAGCTCACCCCGCCAGGCAACCAGGATATCGCGCACGATACCAAGCCCCAGCCCATGCCCTTCGGCATGTTCATCGAGGCGGATGCCGCGCTCCAGCACTGCTTCGCGACGTTCCGTCGGGATGCCCGGCCCATCGTCATCGACTGAGATGAGATAGCCGTCGGTGATCGGGGCGATCGTTAGCCGCACCTGCGACCGGGCAAATTTGCAGGCGTTGTCCAGCAGGTTGCCGAGCAGCTCCAGCATGTCTTCACGGTCCCAAGGCAAGCGGCATCCTTCATGGCTGTTCCAATGCAGATCGAGATCCCGACGGTGGATCATCCGCAACGTTTCGAACAGCGGGGCGAGTTCTACCGCGCAATCGAAATAGCTGCCGGGCAGCACTTCGCCAGCCAGGCGTGCGCGGCCCAGTTCCCGCGTGACCCGTTGTTGAATCTGCTCGAGCTGTTCCGCAAGGTTGGCCTGCAGCTCCGGATGCGCTGTCATTTCCTCACGTCGGACCAGGCTGCCGAGCACGGCCAGGGGCGTCTTCAATGCGTGGCCCAGATTACCCAGCGCATGGCGTGAGCGTTTCAGGGTGTCGTCGGTGTGCGCCAGCAGATGATTGATCTGCTCCACGAGCGGCTGCAGTTCGATCGGGGCCTGGACGTCCAATTGCTGACGTTGCCCCTGCTGCAGCTGCGCAATCTGCTGGCGCGCTCGCTCCAGCGGCCGCATGGCAAGCTTGACGGCGTAGCGTTGCAGCAAGAGCAACACCAGCAGCGCCAGGCCGACCAGTCCCAAGCCACTGAGCCTGACCTGGGTAAAGCTTTTGAGGATGGGCGTGTAATCTTGCGCCACGTTGATGGTGATGGTTTGCCCGTCGCGCCGATAGGTGGCTCGATAAGCCAACAGCCGCTGATCCTGCGGGCCATCCAACAGATCCTCGGCCATGCCATTGCCTGCCGGCCAGGTCGGATCCGCGTCCCACAGTGAGCGTGAGCGCCAGCTGCGCGCCGGCAGGTCGATGCGGAAATAGTGGCCGGAAAATGCGCGCTGATAACGAGGGTTGAGCCGGCTCGAATCCAGCACAAACCCCTCCGGGCCCTGAACGACAGCCATCAGCAGGCCTTCGGTCTCTTCCCGCAGATCGGTGGCCAGGTTGCGCCGCAGGCCCGACTCGAACAGCCAGAGACTGCTCTGGACCAGCAACAGGCCGACCAGCAGCAGCACCGAGATCAGTCCGATACTGAGACTGCGCTGGATCGACTTCAAGGCGCGCCGCCGAAGCGATAGCCCTGGCCGCGGCGGGTTTCGATCAGCTCGCGGCCGAGCTTGCCACGCAGGCGATTGACGTGCACCTCGATGACGTTGGAGTCACGCTCGGTTTCGCCGTCGTAAAGGTGTTCGGCCAGCTGGTTTTTCGACATCAGCTGGCCGGGATGCAGCATGAAATAGCGCAGCAGACGAAATTCGCCAGCGGTCAGTTCGATGTCCTGACCATCCTTGTGGCAGCGCTGACGTGCTTCGTCCAGGGCTATTCCTCCTGCCTGCAGCAACGGCTGGTTGGCTACGCCGTGGGCGCGCCGCAGCAGTGCCTGGATACGCAGTAGCAGCTCTTCGGGATGGAAGGGTTTGGTCAAGTAGTCGTCGGCACCGGCTTTCAGCCCTTCGATGCGTTCGGCCCAGGAATCGCGGGCCGTCAGGATCAGCACCGGTGTCGCCAGGCCACGGCTACGCCAAGCGCGCAACACCTCGAGCCCCGGCTTGCCAGGCAGGCCGAGATCCAGAACGATCAGATCATAGGGTTCGCTGCTGCCCTGATAGTCGGCGTCGCGACCATCTGCCAGCCAGTCGGTGGCATAGCCCTGGCGCGTAAGGCTGGCGACCAGTTCATCGGCCAGCGGCACATTGTCTTCGACCAGTAACAGGCGCATCAGTCTTCTTCGTCCTTGAGCAGGCGACCGTCGCGCGCGTCCAGTTCCAGCTCGCGGGCGACGCCGTCTGCAGTCAGCAGTTCGATCTCGTAAACGTAGATGCCATCCTCTTCTTCCAGTTCGGCTTCCAGCAGCCGGGCGCCGGGGTGGCGCTCCATCGCCTGGTTCAGCAGGCTTTCCAACGGCTGGATCAGCCCCTCGCGGCGCAGGCGCAGGGCTTCATCCTGATCCAGGTCGCGGCTCGCCACCGGAGTGGCGGCGAGCAGCAAGGTCAGTGGAATGATGAGAAGAGGGGCGGGTCGCATTAGTCGTCCTGATGGTCCTTGAGTACTTCGCCGGTCTTGGCGTCGAGCTCCAGGTCCCATTGCACACCTTTGTCGTCGCGCAATTCAACCTGATAGATGTGGCGACCGTATTCTTCTTCCAGTTCGGTTTCCTCGACGGTGGCCCCGGGGTGCTTGGCCAGTGCAGCTTCGTTGAGTTTCTCGAAGGATTGGATGGTGCCCGCATCGCGCAGCTTCAAAGCTTCATCTGGTCCCAGATCGCGAGCCATGGCCAGATTGGCGCCGAGGGCGAGGGTGGCGGCAGTGATCAGCGTAGTGAGTGTTTTCATGGTTTCGTTTTCCTGTGTGGGTTTCGACGATTCACAGGCTACGAGGCGCGGCTTACGCGAAACTGAACGAGGCGTCGTGAGACGGAGGCGCAGGTGGGCAGTAATCCTCGCCGCGGCATTGTCCAATACGAGGTACGTCCACCTGTTGCGGGAGGTCTGCCATGAAGATATTCCATTGCGTCACGCTCAGCCTGATATTGCTCGCCCCGCCTGCGCTGGCCCAGGATCTGCTCAAGCCTGAGGGGCCCACGGGTTCGCCGGAGATCAACGGCGGACCCGCCACCGAGATGGTTTCCGAGCCGGTGATTCACGCCACTGGCACCATCGAAGCCCTGGATCGTGAGCGGGGTGTGGTGACCATCGTGCATGGTCCGATCCCCGCGTTGAAGTGGCCAGCAGCGACCATGGACTTCCAGGCTCTGCGTGAGCAGCTGGAGGGGCTTTCACCCGGTGATCAGGTTCGCATCAGCTTCCAGAGTGAGGGCGACGAAGCGGCTCTGGTGTCCATCGAGAAGCCCTGAAAGGCGCATTCCAGACGAATTGCGATGAACCCTCGATGAATGATGCTGCTCGAATGTAACAGGGCTGTCATACGCCCAACGCTCATTCAGCAGAGAGGATCGACCATGTATCACAAGAAACTGACCGCCGCGCTTGCCATTGCCGTATTGGGTTCTACCAGCACCATCGCACTGGCTGACTCGCCGGGCGCTGACTGGATTACCTTCGAGCAGGCCATGGAAAAGGCCAAGGCGGCGGGCTACACCGAGCTGCATAGCCTGGAAGTCGACGACAAGAGCTGGGAAGGCAAAGGCCTGAAAGCTGATGGCAAGAAGTACGAATTCCAGATGGAAGGCACGACCGGCAAGATCATGCTGGACGAGGAAGACTGACAGCTCGACAGGTTACAACTCACCGCGGGCCGCTAGCTCACAGATGCGGTCTGCGGTACGGCAGGCGATGGCCTGGATGGTCAATGAGGGGTTCACGCCACCCGAGGTCGGAAACACGGAGCCGTCGCAGACCCACAGGTTGGGGATGTCCCAACTGCGGCAGTCAACATCCACCACGCTGGTGGCCGGATCGTAGCCCATACGTGCGGTGCCCATCAGGTGCGCGGTACCGTCTGCTTCGCTCCAGATGTCACGCGCACCCATGCAGTCCAGACCACGGCGCATGAAGTCGATGGAGTGGTCCACCAACCGTTGGTCGTTGTCGCCCATCGACCAGGTGACCCGTGCGATGGGTAACCCGTACTGGTCTTTTTCTTCGGCGAGGGAAACGCGGTTGCGTTCCTGCGGCAGTGTCTCGCCGACGATCTTCAGCCCGACCTGATGGTTGTAGTGCGTCATTTCATCCACAAGCGCCTGGCCCCAGAGACCGTGATTGCCGGTCTGGGTCGCAGCCCAGGCGGCCGGCAATGGCCCCTGGCTCATGATCGCGTAGCCGCCATGGAAATCCTTGCCGCGGTCCTCATAGTTCCAGTGCTCGGTGATCGCTAGCGATGGCGGCCCCTTGTACCAGCGGATCTCTTCATCGACACGCCCCCACACCGCCTGGTTGGTATGCACCATCAGATTCCTGCCGACCAGACCGCTGCTATTGGCGAGCCCGTCCGGATGGCGCGGATTTGCTGAATTGAGCAGCAGTCGTGGCGTCTCGATGGCATAGCCAGCAACCACTACATGGCGTGCGCGCTGGAAGCGCCACTCGCCGTTACGGTGGTAATGCACGCCGTTGGCGAGGCCATCGACGTCCGTGTCGATGCGACCAACCATGGCCAGGTCGCGAATCTCCGCGCCCGCCTTCAATGCCCGTGGAATCCAGGTGTTCAACACGCTCTGCTTGGCATTCGTCGAGCAACCGGTGACGCAAAAGCCGCGGTAGACGCAGGGCGGCGCGTTGTCGCGCGGCGCCGAGAGCGTCGCCAGGGGTGTCGGCGCCCAGTCCACGCCCATGGCTTCGCAGGCCTTGGCCAATGCCAGGCCGGAGGCATTCACTTCATGCTGTCGATAAGGGTAACGGGGGCGCTTCGGGCCCCACGGATAGCGCACCGGACCGGCGATTTTCAGGGCCTGCTCGACCTCTTCGTAGTAATGCCACATCTCCTGCCAATCGATTGGCCAGTCGAACCCGTAGCCGAGCAGCGAGCGTGACTTGAACCACTCCGGACGCATGCGCAGCGAAACCATGGCGAAGTGCACCGTGCTGCCGCCGACTGCCTTGCCGCTGTTGTTGGTGCCGAGCTTCAGCGGGTTTTCGCCGTCGCACAGGCGTTCGTCGGTCCAGAACAGCTTTTCCTGATGCGCCTCGTCAGAGGCGAACTCCTCCAGCGGTCGCCACCAGGCACCCGCTTCGAAAGCGACCACCGAGAAACCGGCCTCGGCCAGCTTGCAGGCGAGCGTGCCACCGCCGGCGCCGGTGCCGACAATGGCGAAGTCCACCGGCTCGTGCTCTGGATATTCACGCATTGGCACCCAGCCATGGCGCTGAAAGACATCCGGCGCACGGCCGTCACCGCCGCGTGGGTGATAAAGCGCATCGAGTAGTCGATCAGCGGACATGACGGTTCAACTTTCTGGCTTTGGCTTCTTCGCCGGGATGGGCTTCGGCCGCTTCCCAGCTGTCGCGGCTGTCTTCGGCGAGGCGCACGTAGCCGCGAGGGCTGGCCGGGCCGCCGAAGCCGAGTTCGTTCCAGGCGGTCGGGTGGCTGTAGTAGGCGGCGCTGATGTCGTGCACCACCCGGTGGCTGAAGAAGGCGGCGGCCGGTACGCCCTGCCAGGCATCGCCGTTCAGCTCATCGCGCTGCATGACCGCGATCAGCGCGTCCTGCTCGGCTGCGGCCAACTCCGCGAAGGTGCGTTGATGGCGCTGCTGCGCTTCGCTGTCGAGGGCGTCGAGGCCGAGCGGCCAGGCCTGCTGCAGCGGTGGCAGTCGCGCATCACGGTAGCCGTCGCCACGTCCCTCGGTGACCTTGAATTGCACCAGCGCGGCGACCGGTATCGGTGGTCGATCCGTTGGCTGCGGGACGATGCGCTCGCACAATGCCTCCAGCGTGCGTCGTTGCGTCGTGTTGAAAAAACCATGCTCGCGCGGCACCGCCAGCCGGCGGTCGACGACCTGACGGCTCTGCTCGTTCCACGATGGCCCTTGGCGTTTGCGCAACACGTCGTAGTCGGGGTAGCGGTTGTTCATCATTTCCACCATCGGTATTGGGCCAGTTCCTTTTCCTCATCCAGTAGCGAATGCGCGGCCAGCCCGGCCAGCGCCAGGCCGGTGAAGCTTGGCGGGGCTGGCAGCGGCGGGCCGGCCTGCAGATTCTGTCGCCAGTTGCGCCAGCCGCCGTTGTTGCGAGCGATCCCCAATGCGTGAAAGCTGGCACCGGCAAAGCCCATGAAGGCGGTGAAGCGCAGCACCAGGCGCGACGCCCAGCGCAGCCGTCGACGCCGCGGGCTGGTCAGGGCGCTGGTGGCGAGCAGCGCGGCGGCGAGCGGCGGGGCGGTCACGGGCAGGTACATGGCTGGGTTCTGAAACGAGCCGCGAAAGTGCAGCAGCCCGGCTTCGGCTGTGGTGCCGAGCAGGCCGGCAGCGGCCATCAATGCGACCGACTTGCCGGCCGGTAGGCCAAACACCCGAGGCACAGCATCGCCACTGGCGTTGCGCAAACGTTCGGAGTAGTACCCAAGCAGGCCGGACAGCACCAGCGCAGCCGGCGCTCCCAATGGCGCCGCATAGAACAGGTTGCTCCAACTCAGGCCACCGGGACGTTTGGTCACGTTGTAAAGGTGAAAGCCGGCACCGACCAGCCCGGTCAGGCCAGTCAATACGTAGATCGGGTCTCGCACCCTGCTGGCGAAGGCGTCCGGGTCCTGCTGGCCTTGGCCGCTGGCCAGCAGCGAGAGCGTCGAGGCCGCCAGTGGCGTGTACATGGCGCGGTTCTGGAAGTCCCCCCGGTAATGCTCCAACGCGCTGTCCAGCGCTACTGAAGTCGCCAGCAAGCCCGCGCCACGGTTCAGCGTCCGCGCAGCGTCGACCATTGTGCCCTCGCTAGGGCTGAACAGCAGACCGCGACCGCGTTTCTCGTGCTTCTGCCAGCTCAATGCAGCGAGCCCCAGCGCAGTGGTTGCGCCAACAGCCAGTAGCCTGAGTTGCGTCCGTGAAACCATGAGTCCCCCGTCAGATGGCGTAGCGGCGAGCATCGGCCTCGCGCAGCGTCAGGCCGTGGCCCGGCCGTGTCAGGTCCGGCGCTATCCCGCCGCTTTCAACCTGTGGCGCGCCGTCGAACAGCAGCGACTCCAGCCGGACGTGATCGTGAAACCATTCCTGATGACGAAGGCGCGGCGCGGCGCAGCAGGCGTGCAGGTGCAGCGCCGGGGCGCAGTGCGCAGACAGGTCGAGATGAAACGCCTCACACAATCCGGCCGCCTGGAGGAAGCCGCTCACACCGCCGCAGCGGGTAAGGTCCGCCTGCAACACGTCCACCGATCCGTGCTCGACCAGTCGGCGAAAGTCGTCCGGCGTGTAGGCGTATTCGCCCGCCGCTACATCCATGGCCTGGCCGCTGGCACCGAGGGCTTCACGTACCTGGCGTAGCCCGGCCAGATCGTCGGAACTGACCGGCTCCTCGAACCAGCCGACCTGTAGCTCGGCGATGCGGTGGGCAAAGGCGATGGCACTGCGCGGTGTATGCGCCCCGTTCGCATCGATGAACAGCCCTGCTTCGCCGATTGCCTCGCGTGCGGCGCGAACGCGTTCGGCATCACGCGGCGAGTCGGCACCGATTTTCATCTTCACCCAATGGCAGCCGTCCTCTTGCACCCAGTTGCCCAGCTGCTCGCGTAAGCGCCCATCGTCGTAGCTGGTGAAGCCTCCGCTGCCATAGACAGCGACGTTCTCACGGCGCATGCCCAGCAGGTGCGCCAGCGGCAGATCGAGTAGCCGCGCCTTGAGATCCCAGAGCGCCGTGTCCACCGCCGAGATGGCGCAGGCTGCGAGGCCGGAGCGCCCCAGGTTGCGTACGCTCGCCCAGAGCCGCTCGTTGAGCCGGCCAATGGAGAACGCGTCCGCGCCTTCAAGCAGATCGCGAAAATGACCCTCGATCAGCCGCACCAGCGACGCGTCGGCATAGGTGTAGCCCAACCCGGCCTGGCCGCCGGCCTCCAGCTGCACCACTACCAGAGTGGTGGCGTCCCACTGGAAGGTGCCGTCGGCCTCGGGCGCATCGGTCGGGATGCGGTAGGCCGCCACCCGCATGCTGCGGATGGCGGCGTCCTGACGCTTGGTCATCCCTTGTCCCTGTCCTCATCCCTGTCACGCCCAGGCATGAACTTGCTGAGCACCTGCTTGGCCGATTGCTTGATGATCCCGGCTTGATCCGGATCACCATGCAGCAGTACCGAGGCGTAAGCTTTAGCCTGTTCCAGCGTGATGTGCGGGGGCAGTGGCGGTACGTCCGGGTCGGTCTTGAATTCGATCAATACCGGCCGATCCGCCGCGAAGGCCTTGTCCCAGGCTGCCGCGACCTGATCTTCGCGGTCGACGTAGATGCCGATCAGGCCAATGGATTCGGCGAAGCGGTGGTAAGGCACGTTGGGAATATCCTGCGACGCCTCGAATTTCGGGTCGCCCTCCATCACGCGCTGTTCCCAGGTGACCTGATTGAGGTCCTCGTTGTTGAACACGCAGCAGATCCACTGCGGGTTCTGCCATTCCTTCCAGTACTTGGCGACCGTGATCAGCTCGGCCATGTTGTTCATCTGCATGGCGCCATCGCCGACCATCGCCACTACCGGGCGATCCGGGTGACAGAACTTGGCGGCAATGGCATAGGGCACCGCTGCACCCATCGAAGCCAGGCCGCCGGAGAGCGAGCCCATCATGCCGCGGCGCATCTTCACATCGCGGGCATACCAGTTGGCGCAGGAGCCCGAGTCGCTGGTGATGATCGAGTAATCCGGCAGGCGTGGTGACAGCTCGAAGGCGACACGCTGCGGGTTGATCGGGTTGGCCTCCACCAGGGCTCGCTTCTCCAGCACGCTTTCCCAATCCATGCGCCACTCTTCGACGCGCTTGCGCCATTTGCGCTCGGTCTTCTCCTGCAACATGGGCAGCAGCGCGCGTAGGGTTTCAGCCGAGTCGCCCTGAAGATTCACTTCCATCGGATAACGGATGCTGAGCATGTCGGCCTTGAGGTCGATCTGCACGCCGCGGGCCTGACCTTCTTCAGGCAGGAATTCGGAGTAGGGGAAGCCCGAGCCGATCATCAGCAGGGTGTCGCACTCGGTCATCAGCTTGTAGCTCGGCTCCGTGCCCAACAAACCGATAGAGCCGGTGACCCAAGGCAGATCATCAGGCACGGCAGCCTTGCCCAGCAGCGCCTTGGCAACGCCAGCTCCGAGTTTCTCGGCCACGGCGATGACCTCATCGGTGGCATTCAACGCACCGGCGCCCACCAGAATGGCGACCTTCTTGCCGTCGTTGAGTACCTCGGCGGCACGCTGCAGGTCAGCTTCGTAGGGGACCATCTTCGGCCGCGTATAGCCGATGCCGGAATGCACGGCCCCGTGGGCGCGGGGAGGCTCGCTGTACTCGGCGTCCTGCAAGTCGCTCGGCAGGATGATGGTGGCGACCTTGCGCTCGCCCACTGCGGTGCGGATCGCCCGGTCGATCAAATGCCGAACCTGCGGCGGTGCGCTGGCCTGCTCGACGAACGCACCGGATACATCCTTGAAGAGCGCCGGCAGGTCGATTTCCTGCTGATAGTGGCTGCCCAGTGAGGTACGCGATTTCTGACCAGTGATTGCCAGCACCGGCATGTGGTCCAGTCGGGCGTCATAGAGGCCGGTAATCAGATGCGCCGCACCCGGGCCGGACGTGGCGATACAAACCCCCAGGCCGCCGTTGAACTTGGCGTCGGCCGAAGCCATGAACGCGGCCATTTCCTCATGTCGGGCTTGAATGAAACGGATCTTTTCGTTGGAGCGATTCAGCGCGCCGAACACACCGTTGATGCCGTCGCCGGGGTAGCCATAAATGCGACGCACGCCCCATTGGTAGAGGCGTTCGATTACGTAGTCACCGACTGTCATTGCCATGGAAACCTCGCGTGGTCTGGGCGTGAGCGTTCAGACACAAGGGGCTGGAACCTCAAGGCTGCCATCGTGCGCTGCGCAACGAAGCGGCCTTCGCAACCCCATGCCTGGCTGTTCACGTCTGGACCGGACTGTGCCCTGAGGGTTTCCCGAAAGTTCACTTGGGTGACGGACGAGCCTCTTCTTCGGCGCCGCGGCGGTAGGCAGAAAAGGTAGGAAGGGACTGCCGTCCTCGTCGCGGCTGAAATCGCTTCCGGCCGAGGACAGCCAACGGAACTGCCACGGCTCGGCTGCGATGTTGAAGTATCATTTCGCGCCTCTTCGTTCAGACGGTCGCCATGTCCATGCCTGCCCCCAACGCTCGCAGCACGCTGCATCTCCCCCAAGGCAACTGGGCGACGGTGCTCGACTGCCTGTGCGCGCATTTTCCGGCGATTGACCGAGACACCTGGGCTGATCGCTTCGTGCGAGGGCGGGTACTCGGCGCTGACGGGCAGCCACTGGAGGCGACGCATCCTTATCAGGTCGGGTTGAAGGTCTATTACTTCCGCGAGGTGCCGGACGAGAAGCCAATTCCCTTCGAGGAGCAGGTCCTGCACCTCGACGAGCACTTGCTGGTAGCGGACAAGCCGCACTTCCTGCCCGTGATGCCGGCTGGGGAATACGTCAACGAGACCCTGCTGGCGCGCCTGAGCAAGCGTGTGGAAAATCCAAATCTGGTGCCGATCCATCGCATCGATCGCCTGACTGCCGGGCTCGTGCTGTTTTCGACCAATCCCGAAAGTCGCGGGCGCTATCAGGCGTTGTTTCGCGAACGTAAGATCGACAAGCGTTACGAGGCGATCTGCCCGGCGCTGCCTGATCTGGACTTTCCGCGTGATGAACGCTTGAACATGATCGACGGCGAGCCTTTTTTCCTGATGAAGCGGGGCGACGGCGGACCCAACAGCGAGACGCGCATCGAGGTGCTCGAACGGCGCGGCGAGCTCTGGCGCTATGCGCTTTATCCAGTCACCGGGCGCAAGCATCAACTGCGTCTGCAGATGGCCACGCTGGGGGCCGGCATCTGCAACGACCCGTTCTATCCCGAACTGCTGGAACGCAGCCGCCGCGATCAGGACGACTACGCCAACCCGCTCAAGCTGCTGGCGCGTGGTCTGGAGTTTCAAGATCCGGTGACCGGTGAGCGGCGGCGGTTCGAGAGTCGGCTGCAGTTGGATTGGTAGTTTCCAGCGTTTCTTCGCCGCCTTCGCGGGGTGCCTTGGCTTCTGGATCGCCAGCAAGCTGGCTCCTACGGGAATAATCAGCATTGCAGATCGCGGAATTGGCGACCCGTAAAACCCGCCTCGGCGTGCCCAGCTGGTGCGTACGACCACCGCACCGCTTGTGTAGGAGCCAGCTTGCTGGCGATCCGCTTCCGCGCCAGTGTTGCAGCGCCTGCAAGGACGCCGCGCCTCGCACAACTGTGCAGCGTCGCGGCACCTTCTTGTCAGGTCCCAGTCGATATTCCTGTCCCCGCACCGAAGCGATAACGCCATGCCTGAAGGCCCATCCATCGTCATCCTTCGCGAAGAAGTTGCCGTATTCACCGGCAAGACCATCGAGCGCGCGGAGGGTAATAGCAAGCTCGACAAATCAAGCCTGGTCGGCCAGACGGTTCGCTCATTCCGCAGTTGGGGCAAGCACTTCCTGATCGAGCTGGACGACGTGTCCTTGCGTATCCACCTGCTGCTGTTTGGCAGCTACCGGATCAATGAGCGCAAGGAGTCGACGCCGCGCCTGAGCCTGGGTTTCCCGAACGGTGAGCTGAATTTCTACGGCTGCTCGGTGCAGTTCATCGAAGGCTCGCTGGACGAGGCGTACGACTGGAGCGCGGACGTCATGAGCGACGCCTGGGACAACCGCACAACGCTCAGGAAGCTGCGCAAACGGCCACGACTGCTCGCCTGCGATGCACTGCTGGATCAAACGCTGTTTTCCGGCTCCGGCAACATCATCAAGAACGAGGTGCTGTTTCGCACCCGCATCCATCCGCTTTCGCTGATCGGCGATCTCTCTGCGCCGAAGCTCAGGGAGCTGACGCGTGAAGTCCGGACCTACAGCTTTGAGTTCCTGCAGTGGAAGCGAGAGGGCACGTTCAAAGCGCACTGGCTCGCGCATACCAAAACCACCTGTCCGCGCTGCAAGATTCCCTTCGTCAAAGCCAAGTCGCCGGGCCGCAGCAAGCGCCGCGCTTTCTACTGTGAGCGCTGTCAGAAGCGCTACGGCGACAGCGATCAGGTTTCGGTCGATGCACCGGTCGCTGAAGAGTAGCAATGCTTGCGGATATGCTTACGCCGCTTATTCGCTCCCGCTTTTCCCGATTCGAGGACTGCTCGTCGATGCGTACCGCGCTGCTGCTGCCCCTTATTGCTTTAGTTGTGACATCGATGGCCAGTGCCGGTGAGCCGTCGCTCGATCTGCGAGTCGGCGATGCGCGGCTCAAGGCGGAGTACGCGCGCACCCCGGATGAACGCGAACGCGGCTTGATGGAGCGCACCGAGATGCCGGCAGACCACGGCATGCTGTTTCGCTTCGATGATTTTCGCCGGCACTGTCTATGGATGAAAAACACGCCACTTCCCCTGTCTGCAGCCTTCATGGACGAGTCAGGGCGCATCGTTGACATCATCGACCTGGAGCCGTTGAGCACCGCAATTCGCTGTTCCCGCGAGCCGGGGCGCTATGCCCTGGAGGTCAATCAGGGCTGGTTTGATCGGCACCAATCAGGGATTGGCGATCAAGTAAGCGGCATTCCGAAATAACCCGCTAAACCCACAACACGCGCCGGCACGCGAGCTAGACGGTAAGCGGCGATACGCCTCTGTCCGGCCCGCTCCGCCTGTTTAGACAAGTCACTGAACGGTCATAGTCTGTTCACCGAAGCGACATTGGTCGCACCTAACGTAACGCCTCATCTGATGGCCACCGACGGTGGCCATCGTTCTCGATGAGGAGTCGGTCCATGAGTGCGGTTATCCGTGTCGACAGTCTGAACAAGACCTTCGCAGGCAAACTTGCCCTGCATGATCTGGCGCTGTCCGTGCAACCGGGCGAAATGGTCGCGCTGATCGGCGCGTCGGGTTCTGGCAAGTCCACACTGCTGCGGCACATCGCCGGGCTGGCCTGTGGCGATCGCAGCGGCGGCAGCATTCACGTGCTAGGGCGCGAAATGCAGTCCGCGGGTCGCCTTAACGGCGACGTAAGGCGCTTGCGTGCCGACATCGGCTACATCTTTCAGCAGTTCAACCTAGTCAACCGCCTCAGTGTGCTGGACAACGTGCTGCTGGGCTTTCTTGGCCGCATGCCGCGCTGGCGTGGCTCGCTGGGCATGTTCAGTGCCGAGCAGAAGCAGCAGGCGCTGGCTGCGCTGGACCGCGTGGGGCTGGCTCACCGCGCCGGGCAGCGCGCTTCCACACTGTCCGGTGGTCAACAGCAACGCGTGGCCATCGCCCGCGCACTGACGCAGCAGGCCGAAGTGATACTCGCCGACGAGCCAATCGCCTCGCTCGATCCCGAATCCGCACGAAAGGTCATGGATATTCTCGCCGACATCAACCGACGTGACGGCAAGACCGTCGTGGTGACGCTGCATCAGGTCGACTACGCCCTGCGCTACTGCCAGCGAGCGGTGGCACTGAAGGATGGGCGCATCCATTACGACGGCGCCTGTGCCGACCTGGATTCGCGGCTTCTCAATGATCTCTACGGTGCCGACCTCGACGCCACCTTGCTGTTTTCCGATCAGGCCCGCTCGCCTGCCGCGGCCGCTCCCGTGCCGGCGCAGACCCTCACGCTGAGTCTGGCTCGGGCCTGAAACCGCCGTTCCGATCCCACGTCATGCCAACCCAAAAGTCATCCAATGACAGGAGCTACTCCATGTTCAATCGTATAGGCCGCGTTCTGGCCGCCTCCGCCTTACTGACCGGGTCCCTGCTGGGCGGCGCACACGCCGACGATAACAAGGAACTGAACTTCGGCATCATCTCTACAGAATCCTCGCAGAATCTGCGGACCGTCTGGGATCCCTTCCTCGCTGCCATGAGCGAGCGTACCGGGATGAAGATCAATGCCTTCTTCGCGCCGGACTACGCCGGCATCATCCAGGGCATGCGTTTCGACAAGGTCGACCTGGCCTGGTACGGCAACAAGTCGGCGATGGAAGCGGTTGATCGCGCCGGTGGCGAGATCTTCGCCCAGACCGTCGCGTCCAGCGGGGCGTCGGGTTATTACAGCCTGCTGGTGGCGCACAAGGACAGCCCCATCGGTTCTGTCGACGACATGCTCAAGAACGCTTCCAACCTGACCTTCGCCAATGGCGATCCGAACTCCACCTCAGGCTATCTGGTGCCGGGCTACTACGTCTTCGCCAAGAACAAGGTAGACGCCAACAAGATCTTCAAGCGCTCGCTCAATGGCAGCCACGAAGTGAATGCGTTGTCGGTCGCCAACAAGCAGGTAGACGTCGGCACCTTCAACAACGAGAGCATGGAGCGTCTGGAGCTGACCGCGCCGGATAAGGCCGCGCAACTCAAGGTGATCTGGACCTCGCCGCTGATTCCAGCGGACCCCATGGTCTGGCGGAAAAACCTGCCGGAAGCGACCAAAGCCGACATTCGCGAGTTCTTCATGACCTACGGCGACAAGCCCGGCGAAATGGATGTGCTGGCTGACCTGCAGTGGGCCAAGTTCCGCGCCTCGGATGATGACCAACTGCTGCCGATCCGTCAGTTGGAGCTGTTCAAGAAGCGTAGCGAAGTCGCCAACAACGCCAAGCTGGACGAAAGCGACAAGCAGGCTCAGTTGAAGGAACTGGATGCCCAGCTCGCTGCGCTCGAGCAGCGCATGGCCGAGCTCCAGCAGAAACCCGCAGCCGCCACCGCAGGTTGATCCACTGGCCGCCGCGCAAGCGGCGGCCAGCATTTCGTTCGCCGGAGCATCCATGACTTCTCTGACCGCACCTACCCCTGTTGCCGCACCACAGAAACACTCGTGGTTCAAGCTGGTTGGCTGGGGACTGTTTCTCGCCCTGCTGGGCTGGTCCTGGCAGGGCGCCGAGATGAAGCCGCTTACGCTGATCCGTGACGCCGGCAACATGGCAACCTTTGCCGCCGACTTCTTTCCCCCGGATTTCGGCAACTGGGAGCTCTACCTGACGGAAATGATCGTCACCGTCCAGATCGCCCTCTGGGGCACGGTGTTGGCGATCCTCTGTGCCATTCCATTGGGCGTGCTCTGCGCCGAAAACATCGTGCCCTGGTGGGTTTACCAGCCGGTACGGCGGGTCATGGACGCGTGCCGTTCGATCAACGAGATGGTGTTCGCCATGCTCTTCGTCGTCGCGGTCGGCCTTGGTCCGTTTGCCGGCGTACTGGCGCTGTTCGTTGGCACCACCGGCGTGCTCGCCAAACTCTTTGCCGAAGCGGTGGAGGCCATCGAACCGGGCCCGGTAGAAGGCGTGCGGGCCACCGGTGCCAGCGCACTGCAGGAAGTCATTTTCGGTGTGATTCCACAGGTGCTGCCGCTATGGATTTCCTACGCGCTGTATCGCTTCGAGTCCAACGTGCGCTCGGCGACCGTGGTGGGCATGGTCGGTGCGGGCGGCATCGGCGTGATTCTCTGGGAGGCCATCCGCGGCTTCCAGTTCAGCCAGACCTGTGCGCTGCTGATCGTCATCGTGGCGGTGGTGAGCGTGATCGACATCGTTTCTCAGCGCCTGCGCAAACTCTTTATCTGACGGAGACGGGCGCCGTGTGCGTCCTTTTTTAGCCATGCACCTGTCTAGACAACCTCAACCGCGCTACCTGCAACTGGCCGCTCAGTTGCGTGAGGAGTTGCGCCACTTGCAGCCCGGCGATCAGTTGCCCGGCGAGATCCAGCTGGCGACCCGGTTTGCGGTCAATCGGCACACGCTGCGCCGCGCCATCGATGAGCTGGTCAGCGAGGGCCGGGTGTTGCGCCAACAGGGCCGCAGCACACGAGTGCTGGCGCGTCCGCTGATCTATCCGCTGGCGGCCGGCAGTGCCTACAGCGAGTCACTCTCGGCGCAAGGGCACGGTGTCCAGGCGCGTCTGCTGCAGCGCCAGCTGCGTTCAGCCACGGCCGAGGAGGCTGGTCATCTGGAGTTGCGTGAGGATGCGGCACTGCTCGAGCTGCACACGCTGCGCCTGCTCGACGAACAGCCGGTCAGCCTGATCCGGCACCGCTTCTGTGCCAGTCGCCAGGTGTTGCTGGAGGACTACAACGGCGGGTCGCTGCGCCAGTACCTGGCCGAACGTCAACTGCCGCTGCACCGCGCCTTCAGCCTGATCGGCGCCCGGCTGCCCACATCGGACGAGGCCGATCAGCTGCTGATGCCGCGACACGCACCACTGCTGACCGTTCTCACCCTTTCTCACGACCTGGCCGGGCGGCCGGTGGAGCTGTCGTTGTCGACCAGCCGTGCCGACCGCTTCCAGTACCAGGTTGCCACCTGATGGAGACGCGCATGACCCCAGAAATAGCCACTCGCCAACGCTGGATGGGCGTGCTTGCCCGTGCTGGCGATGAGCTGGCGCGCTACGAGGCCGAGCTGAAGGACACCGACTACCAGTTGGTACGTGCCCCGGAAATTGGCATGACGCTGGTCCGCGGCCGCATGGGCGGTACGGGTGCTGCGTTCAATCTCGGCGAAATGACCGTCACCCGTTGCGTGGTGCGGCTTGGCGACGGCCGGACCGGCTACAGCTACGTCGCCGGGCGCGACAAGCGCCACGCTGAACTGGCCGCCTTGGCCGATGCGCACTTGCAAGGTCGCGATCAGGCGCATTGGCAAGCGCAAGTCATCACGCCGCTCGCCTCCATCCAGGCGGCACGCCGGGCGGCGCAGGACGCCGAGACGGCCAGCAGCAAAGTGGAATTCTTCACCCTGGTCAGAGGAGAGGACTGATGAGCGCGGATCTTTTGCACCCGGCGTTCAACGATCAGGTGCTCGACAGCCAACGCGTGTTCCGCGCGGCACTGAAAGCGCTTGCCGAGCCCGGTCTCACGCAGCAGCTGATTCCCATACAGGCGCTCGAACCCCTGGCCCCGGCGAGCTACGCGCTGTGCCTGAGCCTGCTCGACGGCGACACGCGGTTGTGGCTGGCACCTGCGTTCGATACGCCGACGGTGCGCGCCAACCTGGCGTTTCATTGCGGTTGCCCGATCGTGGACGAACGCGAATCGGCTGATTTCGCGCTGCTCGGGGTTCAAGAACTGGTCGACCTGTCCGGATTTTTCACCGGCAGCGAACGCTTTCCTGATCAGTCCTGCACGTTGCTGGTCCAGCTCGACGCGCTCGGCGACGGCGCCGCGCTGAGCTGGAGCGGTCCAGGCATTCTCGGTCAGCGCGAGGTGAGCCTGCCGGTACCGGCTGCGTTCTGGCAGCAGCGCGCCGCTCGCAACGATTTTCCGCGCGGGCTGGACCTGTTTTTTGCCGCTGACCAGTCACTGATCGGCTTGCCCCGCAGCACCCGCATCGCGGTATCGATAGAGGAGGTCGCCTGATGTACGTAGCCGTCAAAGGTGGCGAACAGGCCATCGACAATGCTCACCGGCTGCTGGCGAAGAAACGCCGCGGCGATACCGCTTTGCCCGAGTTGAGCGTCAAGCAGATCCGTCAGCAACTGCCGTTGGCGGTGGCTCGGGTGATGGCCGAGGGTTCGCTGTTCGATGAGGAGCTGGCGGCGCTGGCGATCAAGCAGGCGGCTGGCGATCTGCTCGAAGCGATCTTCCTACTGCGCGCCTATCGCACCACGCTGCCGCGCTTCGGCGCCAGCGTTCCTCTGGAAACGGCGCAGATGCGTCCGAACCGGCGCATCTCGGCCACCTTCAAGGATTTGCCCGGCGGGCAGCTGCTCGGTCCGACCTTCGATTACAGCCATCGCTTGCTTGACTTCAGCCTGCTGGCCGAAGGCGAGCATCCCGGTCCGGAGCTTGATCCTCAAGCCGAGCTTGATCCTCAAGCCGAGCTTGCAGCCTGTCCACGTGTGCTCGATCTGCTCGCCAAGGAAGGCTTGATGAAGCCCGAGCGGGGCGACGATCAGGCGGTGCCGGACATTACCCGCGAACCCCTGGAGTTCCCCAGCGGTCGCGCCCAGCGGCTACAAGCGCTGGCCCGTGGCGATGAAGGTTTTCTGCTGGCGTTGGGTTATTCGACCCAGCGTGGCTATGGCCGCAATCACCCCTTTGCCGGGGAAATCCGCATTGGCGATGTCGAGGTCTGGATGGAACCGCCAGAGCTGGGCTTCGCCGTACCGCTGGGCGATATCGAAGTGACCGAGTGCGAGATGGTCAACCAGTTCGTCGGCGGCCAGGGCATCGATCCGCAGTTCACCCGCGGCTACGGGCTGGCCTTCGGTTACGCCGAGCGCAAGGCCATGGGCATGGCATTGGTCGATCGTGCGCTGCGCGGCGCCGAGTATGGCGAGACGGTGCAAGGCCCGGCGCAGCAGGAAGAGTTCGTGCTGATGCACTGCGACAACGTCGAGGCCGGTGGCTTCGTTTCCCACCTCAAGTTGCCGCATTACGTCGACTTCCAGTCCGAACTGGAGTTGATTCGCAAGCTACGCCGCGCACCGGTCGAGGAGACCGCCACGACCGAGCCCAACGCCGAGGAGCGCCGCGCATGACTGCTATCGTCAATGACCGTCCACAGGCCGCTGCGACGGAGCAGGGCTACAACTTCGCCTACCTCGACGAACAGACCAAACGCATGATCCGCCGCGGGCTGCTCAAGGCCGTGGCGATTCCCGGTTATCAGGTGCCTTTCGGCGGGCGCGAAATGCCGTTGCCCTACGGCTGGGGCACCGGCGGCATGCAGCTGACCGCGGCCATTCTCGGCGCCGAAGACGTGCTCAAAGTGATCGATCAGGGCGCCGATGACACCACCAACGCGGTGTCGATCCGCCGCTTCTTTGCCCGCACCGCGGGAGTCGCCACCACCACCCGCACGCCCGAGGCGACGGTGATCCAGACCCGTCATCGGATTCCCGAAACGCCGCTGCGCAACGATCAGATCATGGTCTATCAGGTGCCGATTCCCGAGCCGTTGCGCTTCATCGAACCGTCGGAAAGCGAGACGCGGACCATGCACGCGCTTTCCGACTACGGGGTTATGCACGTCAAGCTCTACGAAGACATCGCCACCTTCGGCCATATCGCCACCAGCTACGCCTACCCGGTGACGGTGGACGGCCGCTACGTGATGGATCCCTCGCCGATCCCCAAGTTCGACAACCCGAAACTGGACATGAGCCCAGCGCTGATGCTGTTCGGCGCCGGCCGCGAGAAGCGCCTCTATGCATTGCCGCCCTACACGAACGTGCGCAGCCTGGATTTTGAGGATCACCCCTTTTCCATCCAGGCCTGGGACCAATGCTGCGCCTTCTGCGGCAGTGACAGCTCCTACCTCGACGAACTGATCGTCGACGACGCCGGCACCAAGCGCTTCGTCTGCTCGGATACCGATTACTGCACGCAACGCCGCGACGCCCAGGAGGCTGCTGAATGAACGCTGCGCTCGAACTGCAACAACCCGCCAGCAGCCTCGATCAGCCCTTGCTGTCCGTTCGTGGGCTGACGCGCCTGTACGGGCCGGATACCGGCTGCCAGGGCGTCGACTTCGACCTTTATCCTGGCGAGGTACTGGGCATCGTCGGCGAGTCCGGCTCCGGTAAATCCACGCTGCTCAGCCTGCTGGCCGGACGCTGCCCGCCTGACCGGGGCTCGGTGAGCTACCGCGGACGCGACGGCGCCTGGCTCGATCTTTACGCCGCCAGCGAGGCGGAGCGCCGCAGCCTGCTGCGCACCGAGTGGGGTTTTGTCGAACAGAACCCGCGCGACGGCCTGCGCATGGGTGTTTCGGCCGGCGCCAACATAGGCGAGCGGCTGATGGCCCAGGGGCAGCGGCATTACGGCCAGTTGCGTCAGGCCGGGCTGGACTGGCTGAGCCAGGTGGAAATCGACCCGGCGCGCATTGACGATCTGCCGCGAACCTTCTCCGGCGGCATGCAGCAGCGCCTGCAGATCGCCCGCAACCTGGTATCCGGCCCGCGCCTGGTGTTCATGGACGAGCCCACCGGTGGGCTCGATGTTTCCGTGCAGGCGCGCCTGCTGGACCTGCTGCGCGGGTTGGTGCACGAGCTGGATCTGGCCGTGGTGATCGTCACCCACGACCTGGCCGTGGCAAGGCTGCTGGCGGATCGGCTGATGGTCATGCGCCGCTCCCGCGTCGTGGAAACCGGCCTTACCGATCAGATTCTCGACGACCCACAGCATCCCTATTCGCAGCTGCTGGTGTCGTCGGTGCTGCAGCCATGAGTGGGCTTGCACGCAAGCCGCATCTGGCAGCCGGTTCGTCGCGAAAAGCATCGCCAGCAAGCTGGCTCCTACAGGGGAGCGACGCCGGCCTCAACTGCAGGGAGGCTTCCGCTTTCGTAGGAGCGAGCTTGCTCGCGATCCAGACTGCCGGTCTCGTCAGTGTTGCAGCCATGAGTGGGACCGCACGGCGGCCGCGAAAAGCTTCGCCAGCAAGCTGGCTTCTACAGGGGAGCGGAGCGGGCCGCGAGCGCTGGGAGGCTGCCGCTTTCGTAGGAGCGAGCTTGCTCGCGATCCAGACGGCCGGTCTCGTCAGTGTTGCTGCCATGAGTGGGGCCGCACGGCGGCCGCGAAAAGCTTCGCCAGCAAGCTGGCTCCTACACGGGAGCGGAGCGGGCCGCGAGCGCTGGGAGGCTTCCGCTTTCGTAGGAGCGAGCTTGCTCGCGATCCAGACTGCCGGTCTCGTCGGTGTTGCAGCCATGAGTGGGACCGCACGGCGGCCACGAAAAGCTTCGCGAGCAAGCTGGCTCCTTCACGGGAGCGATGCCGGCCTCGCCTGCAGGGAGGCTTCTGTTCTTGGAGGAGCGAGGAGCGCCGGGCCCTTGCTCGCGAGCCAGGCACACAGGCCCGACTTCAGCCCCTTTCCTATATTGCGAGGTTACCCATGAGCAGCCCGATCGAGGTCCGCGACCTCCGCAAATCTTTCACCCTTCATCAGCAGCACGGGGTAACCCTCGATGTGCTACGTGCAGTCAGCTTTGCTGTTGAGCCAGGCGAATGCCTGGTACTGCACGGGCGCTCTGGTGCGGGCAAGTCGACACTGTTGCGGTGCCTGTACGGCAACTACCTGGCCACGGGCAGCATCCGCCTGTGCCATCGCGGTGAGCCGCTGGAGCTGGTCGGTGCCGAGCCGCGACAGCTGTTGGCGGTCCGCCGGGAAAGTCTGGGCTATGTCAGCCAGTTCCTGCGGGTGATCCCTCGTGTGCCTTGCCTTGACGTGGTCATGGCGCCCGCCCTGGCGCGTGGCTGGGATCGGGAGCAGGCGCGTGCACGTGCCGAAAGCCTGTTGACCCGGCTGAACATTCCCGAACGGCTCTGGCAGTTGGCGCCCGGCACCTTTTCCGGCGGCGAGCAACAGCGCGTGAACCTGGCGCGAGGCTTCATGGTGCAGTGGCCCGTGCTGCTGCTGGACGAACCAACCGCTTCGCTGGACGAGGCCAATTGCCGAGTAGTGCTGGAGCTGGTCGCCGAAGCCAAGACCGCGGGGGCTGCGCTGATCGGCATCTTCCATGACCGCGCGATCCGCGAAGCGGTCGCTGACCGCTACCTGGACATGACTGCCGAGGAGCATCGCCATGCCTGCTGAACTGATTCTGACGAACGCCCGGGTGGTCACGGCCGATCGCGTGATAAATGGCACGCTGATGATTCGTGATGGGGTGATCGCCGCCCTCGACGAAGGCAACAGCCAGCTGCCACAGGCCCAGGATCTGGGTGGCGACTACCTGATGCCGGGCCTGGTGGAGTTGCACACCGACAATCTGGAAAAACACATGACGCCGCGCCCAGGTGTCGACTGGCCCACGGCGTCGGCGGTGCTGACCCACGACGCGCAAATCATCGCTGCGGGCATCACCACGGTGTTCGATGCGCTGTCCATCGGTGATATCAACCCGCGCGGCAAGCGCATGCAGCAGCTGCCCGCCATGCTCGACGCCGTGGCCTCGGCCGAGGCGGCTGGCGATACCCGGGCCGAGCACCGCTTGCACTTGCGCTGCGAGGTCTGCCATCCGGATGCGCTGAGCCTGTTCCGCGACCTGGTGGGGCATCCGCTGGTGAAGCTGGTGTCGGTGATGGACCACTCACCGGGTCAACGACAGTTCGCCCGAGAGGACAAATACCGCGAGTACTACATGGGTAAGTACCACCTGAGCGCGGCCGAGATGGATGCGTTCAGCGACCAGCAGACGGCCAACTCGAGTCAGTACAGCGATCGTCAACGCCTTGCAGTCGTCGAGATCTGCCAAGCGCGCGGGCTGGCACTGGCAAGCCACGATGACGCGACGCTTGCGCATGTCGAGGAATCGGCCGGTCTTGGCATGGCCATCGCCGAATTTCCGACGACGCTGGAAGCAGCCGAAGCCAGCCATGCGCGCGGTCTGAAGGTGCTGATGGGCGCGCCGAACGTGGTTCGAGGGGGCTCGCATTCGGGCAACATCGCTGCGGCGGATCTGGCGCAGCGCGGCGTGCTGGACATTCTTTCCAGCGATTATTACCCCGCCAGCTTGCTACAGGCCGCCTTCCTGCTCGCGGCGTTCGACAACAGCTATGACCTGCCCAAAGCCATCGCCACGGTGAGCCTCTTGCCCGCCCAGGCGGTGGGTCTCGATGATCGCGGTGAGATCCGCCCTGGCTTACGCGCGGATCTGCTGCAGGCCAGCGACAGGCAGGGCCAGCCGGTGGTCCGGCAGGTATGGCGACAAGGGCGACGGGTGTTCTGATGGCGGGACGATTGATCTACCTGATGGGCCCATCCGGTGCCGGAAAGGACAGCCTGCTGCTGGCTGCTCGTGAATCACTGCAGGCTCGCGGTTGTCGCGTCGCACGGCGCGTCATCACCCGTTCCGCCGAAGCGGTGGGGGAGGACGCCTTGGCGGTGACTGAGGCGGAGTTCGCCCAACTGCGCCGCAATGGGGCCTTCGCCCTGGATTGGCAAGCCAACGGACTGCACTACGGCATATCCCGGCAGATCGATGAGTGGCTGGAAGCCGGCGAAGATGTGCTGGTCAACGGGTCGCGTGGTTATTTGGGCGAGGCACGTGATCGTTATCCGCAGTTGCAGGCAGTACTGCTTTCGGTGACCTTGCCGGTGCTGCGCGAGCGGCTGTTGGCGCGGGGGCGCGAGTCGCTCGAGGAGATCGAAGCCCGGCTCGCCCGCAACCAGAACTTCCAGTCAACGGCCGAGCAGGACGAAACGCTGCTGCTGGACAATTCCGGTCCCCTGGAAGAAACCGTGCAGCGCCTGCTGCAGCTGATCGATCGGGCGCGCGCATGCGCCTGACCATCCTTGGCAGTGGCAATGCCCGTCAGGTGCCGGTGTACAACTGCGATTGTGCGGCGTGCCAACTGGCGCGGCTCGACCCGGCCTGGCGCCGCGGCCCGTGCTGCGCCTTGATCGAATGTGGCGCACAGCGCTGGCTGATCGACAGCGGCATCACCGATATCACTGAGCGGTTCGCACCCGGAAGCCTCAGCGGAATTCTGCAAACCCATTACCACGCCGACCATGCGCAAGGCCTGCTGCATCTTCGCTGGGGATTGGGAATGCGTATTCCGGTGCATGGCCCAAACGACCCGGAAGGCCTGGCCGATCTCTACAAGCATCCCGGAATTCTGGATTTCTCGGAGCCGTTCACCGCGTTTGAACGACGCGAGTTGGGCGAGCTGAGCGTGACCGCATTGCCCCTCAACCACTCCAAGCCGACCCTGGGCTATCTGTTGGAAGGGGCGGGACGACGCATCGCTTACCTCACCGACACCCTTGGTGTGCCGGAGGCCAGCCTGAGCGTGCTACGCCAGGCCCCGCTCGACCTGTTAGTGCTGGATTGTTCGAGCCCGCCCCAGACGTCACCTCAGAACCACAACGACCTGACCCTGGCGCTGGCAGCGATCGCCGAGCTGAAGCCGGCCCATGCGCTGCTGACCCATATTGGTCACAACCTGGACAGCTGGTTGATGGACAACCCCGCTGCGCTGCCGGCGGGCGTCAGCTTGGCCTCGGACGGCCAGCTGTTGTGACGGACCTGATTCATGCCGCTATGAGCGCGCCAGTGCTGACATGAGATCCAAATGAACGCAACTGACCCTTCACCGCTTGGTGCCGAAGCGAACCCGTCTGCACGTCGCCTTACCATGGTGATGTGTCTAGCCGAAACCCTCGGCATGGCCGGCTTTGCCTTGTTTGCTGCGCTGCTGCCCGAATTTCAACAGCTGTGGAATCTGAGCAACACCGAAGCGGGCTGGATCGGCGGCGGTTTCTTCCTGGGCTACATGCTTGCAGTGCCGGTGCTGACGGGACTGACGGATCGCTACGATGCTCGGCTGATCTATCTCTGGGCGATGCTGCTGACGGCGTTTGCCAGCACCGGCTTCGTGCTGGCCGATGGCTTCTGGTCGGCGCTGCTGTGGCGTTTGTTGGCCGGCATTGGTCTGGCCGGCACCTACATGCCGGGGCTCAAGGCGTTGTCTGAGCGCATCGAAGGTCCCACGCAGTCGCGGGCTATCGCCTTTTACACGGCGAGCTTCGGGCTCGGCACAGCGTTGTCCTTCCTGCTCTCTGGCGAGCTGGCCAAGCTCGGCGGCTGGCAACTGCCTGCGCTGCTCAGCGGAGGTTGCGCCCTGGCTGGCTGGCTCATGGTTTGGCGCGGGCTACCGCCCAAGCCGCCTGCGAAACATGAGCCTCGACGCCTGTTGGACCTGGCGCCGCTGATGGAGCGCCCGGTCATCGCTTACTGCCTGGCTTATGCCATGCACAATCTTGAGCTGTTCGCCTTCCGTGCCTGGCTGGTAGCTTTCATCGTGTTTGCCGGTGACTGGCAAGGCCAGGCCGCCTGGCTAAACGGAACCTGGGTGGCCATGATCGCGACGTTGATAGGAATGCCGGCGAGCATCCTTGGAAACGAGATGGCAATACGCTTCGGCCGCCAGCGCTGGCTGATAACGGTAATGCTGCTTTCCGCCTTGCTGGCAGCACTGATCGGGCTCGGCGCCGCGCTGCCATTTTGGGCTCTGCTGAGTTTGATCCTCTGTTACAGCCTCACGGTGACGGCCGACTCGGCTGCCTTGACCGCAGGCCTGGTGGCCGTAGCGCCTGCCAGCCACCGTGGCGCGGTTATGGCGCTTTATTCCTGTACCGGCTTTACCGGCGCGTTCTTCGGGCCATTGCTGTTCGGCATGGTGCTCGATGCGCTGGGCGACGATCAGCTGCTCGGCTGGTGGGCGGCCTTCGCCTTGATGGGCCTTTTGCTATTGATCGGGCCGCTGGCGCTGCGCTGGGCAAGCCAGCGCGTGGACTTGCGTCCACAGCCTGAACCGGCCTGAGCCTGCCGCGCTCAATCCAGCGGCAGCTCCGTGGTCCGTTTCACCTCGCTCATCGCGATGTGTGAATGCGCTTCCTGAACATGGGGCCGCTGCAACAGTTGATCACGCAGGAAGCGTTCGTAGCTGTCGATGTCCTTGGCCACCACCTTGAGCAGGTAGTCCGACTCGCCGGCCATCGTGTGACATTCCAGCACTTCGGGATAACCCACCACCGCGCGCTCGAACTCGTCGAGGTTGCTGCGGCCATGCGCGGAGAGCTTGATGTTGACGAACACCGTCATGTTCAACCCGAGCTTCTTCGGGTTGAGCAGGGCGACCTTGCGTTCGATCAGTCCTTCTTCCTGCATGCGATGAATGCGGCGCCAGCACGGCGATTGCGACAGCTCGACCTTTTCGGCCACCTCGGCGGCGGACAAGTCGGCGTTGTGTTGCAGCAGTAGCAGAATCTTGCGATCGATGCTGCTCAGCGGGGTCTGCATGGTTGTTCTCTTTTTGTTGTTGTTGGTGGATGGATCATGCACGGGATCGCACTTACACCGCAAAAGTAGAAAGAAAATCTCTCCCTGTCACAGCCAGACTTTTATCCAACGCGCAACGGTGGGGTGATCCCCTGCTGTGTGCTGGCGTGGGAAAGCTTTCCGTGCAGCTCCCACAGCCTTGTTAGGCGGATGGCTTAAGAAGCCGTCCAGACTCCGATAAAAACAAACAGGAGCGCCACATGTCATTGGCCGAGATCCGCCTGGATGACAAGTACCGGCTCGCAACCGGACATCTGTACCTCACCGGCACCCAGGCGCTGACCCGCCTGCCCATGCTGCAGCATCAGCGCGACCAGGCTCAGAACCTGAATACCGGTTGCTTTATCTCCGGCTACCGCGGCTCGCCGCTTGGCATGCTGGACAAGAGCCTCTGGGAAGCGCGCGATTTCCTCAAGCAGAACGCCATCCACTTCCAGCCGGGCCTCAATGAGGAACTGGCAGCGACGGCCGTGTGGGGCAGTCAGCAGACCAACCTGTTCCCCGGTGCCAAATACGACGGCGTGTTCGCCATGTGGTACGGCAAAGGACCGGGCGTGGACCGCTCCGGCGACGTCTTCAAGCATGGCAACGCGGCTGGCGTCTCGCCCCATGGCGGTGTGTTGCTGCTGGCCGGTGATGACCACGGCTGCAAGTCCTCGACACTGCCGCACCAGAGCGAGCACGCGTTCATTGCCGCGTCGATCCCGGTACTGAACCCGGCCAACGTCCAGGAAATCCTCGACTACGGCATCATCGGCTGGGAGCTGTCGCGCTACTCCGGTTGCTGGGTGGCGCTCAAGACCATCGCCGAAAACGTCGACTCCTCCGCCGTGGTGGAAGTCGATCCGCTACGCATCAAGACTCGCATTCCCGATGACTTCGAACTGCCCGAAGACGGCGTGCACATCCGCTGGCCGGACCCGCCATTGGCGCAGGAAAAACGCCTCAACCTGTACAAGATCTACGCCGCGCGCGCCTTTGCTCGGGCCAACAACCTCAACCAGGTGATGCTTGATTCGCCAAACCCGCGTTTAGGCATCATCACCACCGGCAAGTCCTACCTCGACGTGCGTCAAGCGCTGGATGATCTCGGTCTCGACGAAGCGCTGTGTGCCTCGGTCGGCTTGCGCGTGCTCAAAGTCGGCATGAGCTGGCCGCTGGAACCGGTCTCGGTGCATGAGTTCGCCCAGGGTCTCGACGAGATTCTGGTGGTCGAGGAAAAGCGCAGCATTCTCGAAGACCAACTCACCGGGCAGCTCTACAACTGGCCGCTGGACAAACGCCCGCGCGTGGTGGGTGAGTTCGACGAGCAGGGCAATTCGCTGCTGCCGAACCTCTCCGAACTGACCCCGGCGATGATCGCCCGGGTGATCGCCAAGCGCCTCGCGCCGATCTACACCAGCGACAGCATCCAGGCGCGTCTGGCGTTTCTGTCGGCGAAGGAAAAAGCGCTGGCCGCACGCAGCTACGACACCGTACGCACGCCGCATTACTGTTCCGGCTGCCCGCACAACAGCTCCACCAAAGTACCGGAAGGCAGCCGCGCCTCGGCCGGCATCGGCTGTCACTACATGGTGCAGTGGATGGACCGCCGCACCGAGACCTTCACCCAGATGGGCGGGGAGGGCGTCAACTGGATCGGCCAGGCGCCGTTCACCGAAACGCCGCACATGTTCCAGAACCTTGGCGATGGCACCTACTTCCATTCCGGCAGCCTGGCCGTGCGCGCCGCGGTCGCCGCCGGGGTGAACATCACCTTCAAGATCCTCTACAACGATGCGGTGGCCATGACCGGTGGCCAGCCCATCGACGGTGAACTGCGGGTCGATCAGCTCAGTCGGCAGATCGCCGATGAAGGCGTTAAACGCATCGCACTGGTCAGTGACGAGCCGGACAAGTACCCGACCCGCGAGACCTTTGCGCAGATCACCAGCTTCCATCACCGTCGCGATCTGGACGCCGTACAGCGAGAGCTGCGCGAGTTCAAGGGTGTCTCGGTGATCATCTATGACCAGACCTGCGCCACCGAGAAGCGTCGTCGGCGCAAGCGCGGCAAGCTGGAAGACCCGGCCAAGCGTGCCTTCATCAACCCGGCCGTGTGCGAGGGTTGCGGCGACTGCGGCGAGAAGTCCAACTGCCTGGCGGTGATGCCGCTGGAAACCGAACTGGGGCGCAAGCGCGAGATCGATCAGAACGCCTGCAACAAGGACTTTTCCTGCGTCGAAGGCTTCTGCCCGAGCTTCGTGACCGTGCATGGCGGCGGGCTGCGCAAACCGGAGGCCATGGCCGGTGGCATCGCGGGCGACCAGCTGCCCGAACCGCAGCATCCGACGCTGGATCGGCCCTGGAACGTGCTGATCCCCGGTGTCGGCGGCAGCGGCGTGACCACCCTCGGCGCGCTGCTGGGCATGGCCGCGCACCTGGAAGGCAAGGGCTGCACTGTGCTCGACCAGGCCGGGCTGGCGCAGAAGTTCGGCCCGGTGGTGACGCACATCCGTATCGCTGCCAAGCAGGACGACATCTACGCCGTGCGTATCGCGGCCGGAGAAACCGATCTGCTGCTGGGGTGCGATCTGGTGGTGGCTGCCGGCGAAGATTCGCTGACCCGCCTCAATGATCAGATCAGCCATGCGGTGATCAACAGCCACGAATCGGCGACTGCCGAATTCACCCGCAACCCCGATGCTCAGGTGCCGGGCAAGGCCATGCGCGAAGCGCTGATGGATGCGGTTGGCGCCGAAAAGACCCATTTCATCGACGCGACCTACCTGGCCACTCGGCTGCTGGGCGATAGCATCGCCACCAACCTGTTCCTGCTGGGCTTTGCCTATCAGCAAGGGTTGTTGCCGCTGTCTGCCGAGGCGATCGAGAAGGCCATCAGCATCAACGGCGTCGCCGCAGAGCTGAACCAGCAGGCGTTCCGCTGGGGCCGTCGTGCGGCACTGGAGCGCGAGGCGGTCGAGAAGCTGGCGCGTCCGGTGGAAATGGCCGAGCCGATATGCCAGACCCTGGAAGAGATCGTCGACTGGCGCATGAACTTCCTTACCAAGTACCAGAGCGCGGCCTATGCCAAGCGCTATCGCTCGATGGTCGAGCGCGTACGGGCGGTGGATACCGCCGATGACCTGGCGCTCTCGAAAGCCGTGGCGCGCTACTACTTCAAGCTTCTTGCCTACAAGGACGAATACGAAGTGGCGCGGCTCTACAGCGAGCCGGAGTTCCGCCAGCAGCTCGAGGCGCAGTTCGAAGGCGACTACAAGCTGCAGTTTCACCTGGCACCGGCCTGGCTGGCCAAGCGCGACAGCACCACTGGCGAGCCGCGCAAGCGTGAACTCGGGCCTTGGGTGCTGAACGCCTTCAACGTGCTGGCCAAGCTGAAGTTCCTGCGCGGCACGCCGTTGGACGTGTTCGGCTACGGCCATGACCGCCGTGTCGAACGCGAACTGATCACCGAGTACGAGCGCAACCTTGATCAGTTCCTGGCTCAACTGAAGCCGAGAAACTACCGCACGGCCGTAGCCATTGCTGCACTTCCGGAACTGATCCGCGGCTACGGCCCGGTGAAGGAGCGCTCCATCGCCAAAGCGCGGCAACAGGAGAAGTTGCTCAAGGAGCAGCTGAACCGCGGCGACGAGGTGCAGACCGTGCGGCTGTTCGAGCCGGCGGCCTGAGGCGCCCCGGCGCTGGGCGCTCGTCGAGTTAGGCAGAGGTGTTCGGTGGGCTGAAGCCCACCCTACAGAACCGCCCGCGTCGATGAATGAGCACTCGTAGGGTGGGCTTTAGCCCACCGTTTCCCAATACGCCGCACAGAACATTGAAGGAGCCTGCACAGCAGGGCTCTCGACAGAACAACAAAGAGGAATCCGCAATGTCAGTCTTCACCCATCCCGATTTCGATGGCCACGAACAGGTGGTGTTCTGCCACGACAAGGCCTCGGGCCTGCGCGCGATCATCGCCATCCACAACACCACGCTCGGCCCGGCGCTGGGCGGCTGCCGGATGTTCCCCTACGCCAGTGACGACGATGCCGTGCGCGACGTGCTGCGCCTGTCTCGTGGCATGACGCTGAAGTCTTCCCTGGCCGGGCTCAAGCTCGGCGGCGGCAAGGCCGTCATTATCGGCGACCCGCATACCGGCAAGAGCCAGGCGCTGCTGCATGCCATGGGCGATTTCGTCGACAGCCTCGGTGGTCGCTACATCACCGCGGCCGATTCCGGCACCGGCGAGGCGGAAATGCAGGCCTTCGCCCAGCGCACCCGCCACGTCATCGGTGCGACGCCGCGCACCACGCTCGACGGCAGCATCGCCAGTGGCGATCCCTCACCGTCCACCGCGCTGGGTGTATTCGTCGGCCTGCGCGAGGCGGTGCGTCAGCGTCTGGGTCGTGACGATCTGACCGGTCTCAAGGTCGCGATTCAAGGTGTCGGGCATGTCGGTCTGGGGCTGGCCCGGCACTTGAAACAGGCCGGTGCCGAGCTGTGGGTCTGTGACATCTTCGATGCCAACGTGCGTCAGGCCATGGAGGAGCTGGGTGCCAACGCGGTGCGCCCGCACGACATCTACGGGCTGGACGTCGATGTGTTCGCCCCGTGCGCCATGGGCGGCATCCTCAACGCCGAAACCCTGCAGACCCTGCGTGCGCCGGTGATCGCCGGTGCCGCGAACAACCAGCTGGCGAGCCCGGAGATCGGCGCCGAGCTGCAGCGTCGCAACCACCTCTACGCGCCGGATTATGCGATCAATGCCGGCGGCATCATTGACGTGTACTACCAGCGCGTCGGTGGCAGCGCGGCGCAAAGCGATGCGCACATCAGAGGCATCGCAGAAACCCTTCGCGAAATCTTCGAGCGCGCTGCCAGCAGTGGCGAGTCCACTTCGATCGTCGCCGATCGTTTGGCGCAGGAGCGGCTTGGCGGCGTGCATGCAGTGCCGCAGCGCCTGCAGGCGTAACGAGCATGAGGGCGGCCCAGTGCCGCCCGTTTTGTTTTCGGCAGCCCGAGCCATTCTGCCGAGCGTGTGCAAATCCCTGACAAAAACAACAAGCAGGAATCCACAATGACTGACAAAAGCAGCATTGCCGCCGGTACTCTCGGTGGCGCCTCCGTTCGTACTCAGCAAAGCGCCGCGCGCGGCCTCTGGTCCTCGCGCTGGGTGTTCTTTCTGGCCGCTACCGGTTCCGCGGTCGGTCTGGGCAATATCTGGAAATTCCCCTACATCACTGGCGAGAACGGTGGCGGCGCCTTCGTGCTGGTCTATCTCGGCTGCATCCTGCTGATCGGCATTCCCTTGCTGATGGCCGAAGTGATGATCGGCCGGCGTGGTCGGCAGAACCCCGATGGCGCGGTGGCTCGCCTGGCTCGTGAAGCCGGTGCCAACACCAAATGGCGTGTTGCGGGTTGGCTCGGTGGCCTGACCGGCTTTCTCATTCTCAGCTTCTACCTAGTGGTGGCTGGTTGGGCGCTGTCCTATATCCCGACCACGCTCAGCGGGACTTTCAGTGGCGTAGGTGGTGATGCCAGCGGCGAGCTATTCAACGGCTTGCTGGCCAGCCCGATGCGGCTGATCGTCTGCGGCACGCTGGTGCTGGCGGCGACCATGCTGATCGTCGGTTTCGGTGTGCGCGGCGGGCTGGAGCGCTCGCTGCGGTTCCTCATGCCGGGTCTGTTCGTGTTGCTGCTGGGGCTGGTCGGCTATGCCGCAGTCACGGGCGAGTTCCTGCAGGCGCTAGCATTTCTCTTCGTGCCGGACTTCTCGGCATTGACCGCCACCAGCGTGCTGATTGCCCTGGGGCATGCCTTCTTCACGCTCAGCCTCGGTGCGGGGGCGATGATGGTGTATGGCTCCTACCTGCCAGAAGGCACCTCGATTGCCAAGACCTCGGTACTGGTGGCGCTGGCTGACACCGTCGTTGCGCTGCTGGCCGGTATGGCGATCTTTCCGCTGGTGTTCGGCAACGGTCTGGAGCCGGGCGCCGGGCCGGGGCTGATCTTCGTCACCCTGCCCATCGCCTTCGGTCAGATGCCGCTGGGCCAGGTGGTGGGTGGGCTGTTCTTCGTCATGCTGGTGATCGCGGCGCTGACCTCGGCGATATCCCTGAGCGAACCGAGTATTGCCTGGATGACCGAGCGCTTCGGCCTGAGCCGCCTCAAAGCCGTGCTGGTCAGTGGCGGCCTGCTCTGGGTGCTGAGCCTGGGCAGCGTCTTCTCCTTCAACCTCTGGGCTGACTACCAACTGTTCGGCAAGACCTTTTTCGACAGCCTCGACTACCTCACCACCAACTGGCTGATGCCATTGGGCGGGCTGATGACGGTGCTGTTCACCGGTTGGGTGATGAAGGAGCAAACGGTGCGCGACGCCATCGGTATCCGGCACGGCGGGTTGTTCCGCGCCTGGTGGTTGCTGCTGCGCTTCGGTACGCCGCTGGCGATCGTGCTGGTGTTCCTCAACTTGAGCGGGCTGATCTAGGGAAGCGCAGTCGCCGTCGCGTTACGCACAATATTGGTGGTGGAGAGGGGCGGTGCAACCAGCTGTCGCACCGCGCCGTCAGGTTTTCGTTACGCGCTCACCGACGCAACCTTGCATTGCGGCGCTCGCGACGGGCCGTAAAGAAAACCTTCCGGCCCAAGCGCGTTGAAGCAGCGAGCCGCGCTACCGGCGGGCTTGTGCACCCCGTCGGAGTGGTTTGTTATGGGGGCGGCCAAGCCAATCCTGCGGTCTTGCGATCATTGATCGCCAGGGCTGCGGGGACGGTCAAAGGATATTGCCCGCCACAGAGAAACACGTACTGGGAGCGTTATGAGCAGTGAAACAACCACAACGGCCGGTTCGTCGCCCACGCTGAAACTCTACGGTTACTGGCGATCCAGCGCCGCCTACCGGGTCCGCATCGCGTTGAACCTCAAAGGCCTCGCCTTCGAGAACCTGCCGGTGCATCTGGTCAAGGACGGCGGCCAGCAGCGTTCGGCCGACTACAAGGCACTCAATCCGCAGGGGCTGGTGCCTTTGCTGGTGGACGGCGACGAGCGCATCAGCCAATCGCTGGCGATTCTCGAGTACCTGGAGGAGGTCTTTCCGCTTCCGGCTTTGCTGCCGGACGATCCGGCCGACCGCGCGCGGGTGCGCTCATTGGCGCTCCATATCGCCTGCGACCTGCATCCACTGAATAACCTGCGCGTATTGCAGTACCTCAGCGGCCCGCTGGGCATCGAAGACGAGGCGAAGCAGCAATGGATCCAGCACTGGATTCACACGAGCCTCGCGGGCGTCGAGCAGGGGTTGGCGGCGTTCGACGGCAAGCTGTCACTCGGCAGGCGGCCGGGCTATCTGGAGGCATGCCTGATTCCGCAGGTATACAATGCGCGCCGTTTTGCCTGTGACCTCAGTGCGTACCCGCGCATTTTGCAGATGACCGAGCAGTGCGAATCCCTCGAAGCCTTTGCCAACGCAGCTCCGGAGGTGCAGCCCGACGCTCAATAGGTTTATCCGCCTTGCACTCCGTCGCGTCATGAGCGCGGCGGGTTCGATTCCGTCACAGATAACAACAAACAGGTGACGCATGACCCGTGAAAAACCCAAGAACCTCTGGCTCTCCCGCTGGGGCTTCATTCTTGCCGCGACCGGCTCTGCAGTCGGCTTGGGCAACATCTGGAAATTCCCCTACATCACCGGCGAGTACGGCGGCGGCGCCTTCGTGCTGATGTACCTGGCGTGCATCCTCGCCATCGGTATTCCGGTGATGATGACCGAGATCGCCATCGGCCGTCGGGGTCGTGGCAGCCCCATCGATGCCATTGGCAGAGCGGTCCGTGAAAACGGCAGCAGCTCCCTGTGGAAGGGCGTCGGCGGCATGGCCATGGCGGCCGGCTTCTTGATTCTCTGCTTCTATGTGGTGGTGGCCGGTTGGGCGTTCGCCTATACGGTGAAAATGCTCGACGGCTCGCTGGCCGCCAGCTCGGTCGACGGCTTGGCGCAGGTGTTCGAGGCGCACAACGCCAACCCCTGGCAGCTCGGGGGCTGGAGCGTACTGGTGGCGTTGTTGACGCTATGGATCGTGGCCAAAGGTGTACAGCAGGGCATCGAAAGCGCGGTGCGCTGGATGATGCCGGGCCTGGCGGTGATGCTGTTGATCCTGGTTGGCTACGCCTTCACCAGCGGCGGCTTCGATCAGGGCTTCGCCTTCCTGTTCAGCTTCGATACCTCCAAGCTCACCGGTGAAGCGCTACTGGCCGCACTGGGCCACGCGTTCTTCACCCTCAGCCTGGCATCCGGGGCGATTCTGACCTACGGCTCCTACATCCCCGACGGACAGTCCATCGCGCGGACCACCTTCATGGTCGCGATTGCCGATACGGCCGTAGCGCTGCTGGCGGGGCTGGCGATTTTCCCGATCATCTTTGCCAACGGCATGGACCCGACTGCCGGCCCCGGCTTGATCTTCATGAGCCTGCCGCTGGCCTTCCAGCAAATGCCGTTCGGCACCGTATTCGGCACGCTGTTCTTCGCCATGGTGTCGATTGCCGCGCTGACCTCGGCCATCTCGATGATCGAAGCCACAGTGGCCTACCTCAACGAAAAGCACGGCATCAGTCGCCTCAAGGCCGCCATCGGCGCCGGTGCGGTATTGCTGGTGATCAGCCTGCTGGCGATGTTCTCGTTCAACCTGATGGCTGGCTGGACGCCAATGGGCAAGAACTTCTTCGACTGGCTCGACTACCTGACCTCGCGCTGGATGATGCCGCTGGGCGGGATCTTCATCGTGATCTTTGCCGGCTATGCCCTGCGCAGCGAGATCATGCGTGACGAGCTGGATCTTCCACCGCTGGGCTATGCGCTGTGGCTGTTCATGGTCCGCTATGTCTGCCCAGTGCTGATCACCATGGTGTTCCTGCATGCCCTCGGCTGGCTGGGCTTCGACCCGCTGGTGCGCTGGTACTGGATTGCCGGAGCCATCGGTGCGCTGACTGTCCTCGGCGAGGGGCTGCGACCTCGCGTTCTGCCGGCGCTGACTGGGCGCAACGCCTGAACCGGCGCCAACCCCGCTGACCAGACGGCACTTCCGGCAACGGAAGTGCCGTTTTTGTAACTGGATTGAAGGCGTCTCAGCGAAAGGTCAGACGGCCAGCCCCCCGTTGTTACTGGCTTCGCGACAGACAGCACCCTAAAGCTCTCTAAAGCGTTGCCGATAATCTGATCAGCGCAAGGACGCTTTAACAGAAAACGGATCTTCGTATTGACCCAGATCAGTGTTCGGATTCGCGCCTATGCCCAGCCGTCTCAAGTTCAGCCACAAGATACTGCTCGCCGCGTCACTCGTTGTGATCGCGACTTTCGCCCTGTTCACCCTGTTCAACGACTATCTTCAGCGCAACGCCATCCGCGATAACCTCGACAGTTATCTGGATGAGATGGGTGAAGTCACCGCCCATAACATTCAGAACTGGCTGTCCGGTCGGATCCTGTTGGTGGAAAGCGCTGCGCAGTCCATCGCCAACGACAGCTCCGATCAGAGCGTGGTTGCCTTGCTCGAACAGAAGGCGCTGACTTCCACCTTCGGCTTCACCTATCTGGGTGAGCAGAACGGCCGCTTCACCATGCGTCCGGAAGACGAAATGCCCGCCGGGTACGACCCGCGCACCCGCCCCTGGTACGAGGACGCGGTGGCTGCTGGCGGAACGACCCTTACCGAACCCTATGTTGACGCGGCCACGGGTGAGCTGATCATTACGATCGCCACCCCCGCACGCAGCGGCAGCCAGACGGTTGGCGTGGTGGGCGGCGATCTGGGTTTGCAGGCGCTTGTCGATATCATCAACGCGCTGAACTTCGACGGCATGGGTTACGCGTTTCTGGTCAGCGGCGACGGCAAGGTGCTGGTCCATCCGGACAAGACCAAGGTCATGAAGCCCCTGGCTGAGATCTATCCGCAGAACACCCCGTCCCTGACCAAGGGCCTGAGCGAAGCGGAGCTCGACGGCCAGGCACGCATTCTCAGTTTCAGTCCGGTTCCCGGCCTGCCTTCGGTGACCTGGTACGTCGGCATCTCCGTGGAAAAGGAAAAGGCTTACGCGGCGCTGTCGAGCTTCCGTACCTCGGCGCTCGTTGCCACTGTCATCGCTGTGGTGTTCATCATGGTCCTGCTGGGCATGCTGATCCGCGTGTTGATGCGGCCACTGACCGACATGGGCCGCGCGATGAGCAATATCGCCGAGGGCGAGGGCGATCTGACCCGCCGCCTGACAGTGCAATCGCAGGACGAATTCGGCACGCTGGCGCTGGCCTTTAACCGCTTCGTCGAGCGTATTCACGGCTCGATTCGCGACGTGGCCTCGGCTACCGAGCAGGTCAATGAAGTGGCGCAACGTGTACTGGCCGCCTCCAACTCGTCGATGCTCAATTCCGATGAACAGGCCAGCCGCACCAACAGCGTCGCAGCGGCGATCAATGAGCTCGGCGCCGCCGCGCAGGAGATCGCCCGCAACGCGGCCGACGCCTCGCAGCAGGCCAGCGGTGCCAGCCATCAGGCCGAAGACGGTCGCAAGGTGGTCGAGCAGAACATCGAGGCCATGAAGCGGTTGTCGAGCAACATCAGCGCGTCCTGCCAACAGATCGAGGCGTTGAATACCCAGACGGTTGGCATCGGTCAGATACTCGACGTGATCAAGGGCATTTCTGAGCAGACCAACCTGCTGGCGCTCAACGCAGCTATCGAGGCGGCGCGTGCCGGTGAAGCCGGGCGCGGCTTTGCGGTGGTGGCTGATGAGGTGCGCAGCCTGGCGCATCGCACCCAGACCTCGGCGCAGGAAATCCACGGGATGATCGAGAAGCTGCAGGTCGGGGCGCGTGATTCGGTCAGCACCATGACCGAGAGTCAGCGTCAGAGCGAATCGAGTGTCGGCATCGCCAACCAGGCCGGTGAGCGCCTGGGCAGCGTGACTCGTGCCATCGGCGAGATCGATGCGATGAACCAGTCAGTCGCGACCGCCACCGAAGAGCAGACCTCAGTGATCGAGTCGCTGAACATGGACATCACGGAAATCAACACGCTGAACCAGGAGGGGGTCGAGAACCTGCAATCCACCCTTCGGGCCTGTGGAGATCTTGAGCAGCAGGCTGCGCGGCTGAAGCAGCTGGTGGGGAGCTTCAGGATCTGATCTGGTGTTGGATGAAAGGGCGCATCGGCGCCCTTTTTTGTGCCCGTCTGTATCCGCCACTTATGTAGACGCGAAGGGAGACGCCTAGGCTTGATCGGGTGGTCGCGGCGCGCTCATCTTGGTACGGCGCCGCCCCGTCGTAGGCCCCTAACCTCAGGCCCAGCCCTGCTGGGCGACTCACTTTTTTCAAACGCACCTGCCCGGCCGGCAAAAAAGTAAGCAAAAACGCTTGCCCCTGCATCCTGCCCCGGCTGCGCCGAGGTTCCCTCGCTCCGGTGACGTTCCAGGGGCCCGCCGCGATGGGCCATCCCTGGCCCAGCGCGGCTCTCGCGGCATCCATGCCGCTCAACCCCTTCCACGCCACCTGCGCTCGGCCTCCTGCAAGGGGCGATCCGGTGGTGTCTGAGATAACGTGCAACGAAACGGTTCTTGCGGCTATGTGTAGGGTGGGTAACGCGAAGCTTACCCACCGCGTTTGGTGGGCGAGGTCCGTTATCAATCGTGGTATCGAGCGCGATGGAAAATGCTTCGCAGTTTTCCACCCTACGAAGCTAAAGGGGGGCGAGTCCTAGTCGCGTGGCAACTCTCAAAGAGCGCAACAAACGGGCTTTGCTTTTTTGCTGATACACGAACCAGCAGACGACTCCGAACGCCCCTTTCAGGAGGCCGAATGGAGTCGCGGCGTAGAGGGGCGAGCGGCAAGGATGCCGCGAGAGCCGTGAAGGGCCATGGATGGCCCTTGCGCGGCGACCCTCGGAGCAGCGATGGAATGAGGGAAGTCGAGCGCAGCGAGACCTGGATGCAGGGGCAAGACCTTTTGGTTCCTTTTGGGGCAATTGCCAAAAGGGACTCGCCCAGCAGGGCGAAACCAATGCCTCGGCCGACCTTGGAAACCGGGTCATACGCAGCTAACCCAAGCTCAAACAGTCCGTGGGCTCGGGGGCGGAACTTGGGGCGGCCCCAAAAGTGCGTGCTGCGCTGCCCATCACCGTGCGCAACACAACGACATTGACCCATTCCCCACCCTCATGGTCGAGATGAATCAAGGGCCTGCATTCGGGCCCCTCGATCAAAGGAGACCCTATGAAAGTTCTCATCGTGCTCACATCCCACGACAAGCTCGGCGACACTGGCAAACCCACCGGCTTCTGGCTCGAAGAATTCGCCGCCCCTTACTACGTCTTCAAGGACGCGGGTGCTGAAATCGTCCTCGCCTCACCCAAGGGTGGTCAGCCACCGCTGGACCCGAAAAGCGATGCGCCGGACGCTCAGACCGAGATGACCCAGCGCTTCAAGAACGATGCCGAGTCCCAGGCGCTGCTGGCCAACACGCACAAGCTGGACGAAGTATCGGCAGCGGACTTCGATACGGTCTTCTATCCCGGCGGTCACGGCCCGATGTGGGACCTGACGGGCAATGCGACGTCCATCGCTCTTATCGAATCCTTCATCAAGGCACGCAAGCCCGTAGCGGCGGTCTGCCATGCGCCTGCCGCGCTGGTACAGGTGCGCGGCGTGGACGGTGAATACCTTGTTAAAGGCAAGCGCGTCACCGGCTTTACCAATACCGAGGAGGAGGGGGTACAGCTCACTGAGGTGGTGCCCTTCCTGCTGGAAGATAAGCTGAAGGAGATCGGTGGCGACTACAGCAAGGGGCCGGACTGGTCGTCCTATGTGCTGGTCGATGGCCTGCTCGTCACAGGCCAGAACCCGGCGTCCTCGGAAGAGGCCGCCCGCGAGTTGCTCAAACTGTTGAAGGCCGGCTGAACCGGGCTCAGCTCGACAGTCCGCCCGGCCACGCCAGGGAATCGGCGTGGCTGCAGCTCTCAAACAGCGGTTTGCTGAACAGATAGCCCTGCATCAGGCTGATGCCCAGGTCGCGCAAAGCCTTGTATTCATCCGGCGTTTCCACGCCCTCAGCGATCACCTGGATGCCCAGCTCGTTGCAGATGCCCACCGTGCCGCGGACGATGGCCTGGCGCGAACGGCTCTGATCGATGCTACGGATCAGGTCCATGTCCAGCTTGATGAGGTCGGGCTGGAAGTCGGCAAGCAGGTTAAGTCCGGCGAAGCCGGCACCAAAGTCATCAATGGCCGTGAGAAAGCCGATGCGCTGGTATTCACGGAAAACCTCGGTCAGCCACTTGGCATCGCTGATGCGCTCGCCCTCGACGGTCTCGAAGATAATCTGCTCAATGGGGAAATTGTGGGCGCGGGCGGCTTCGAGCGTCGAGCGGATGCACAGCTCTGGGCGGTAGATCGCGTTCGGCATGAAATTGATCGACAGCTTGCTCTGCATGTTCAGCTTGGCGGCTGTCTTGATGGCTTTGACCCGGCAGGCCTGGTCGAAGCGGAAGCGATTGTCCTCCGTTACCTGCGACAGCACGCTGGGCGCCGGTTCTCCATTTACGCCACGAACCAGGGCTTCGTGGGCGAAAATCTCACGCTTGGAGATGTCGACGATCGGCTGGTAGGCGTAGCTGAAGCGAAACCCAAGGCGTTCCCCGCTGGCACAACTGGGGCAGGCGCCGTGTTCGCTGGCCGAATGGCAGCTGTATTCCGATGGGGCAGGGTTACCGTCTGTGTTGCTTTGAATCATGGGCGAACTCGCTCGAAACCTGTTGCTGAAAGATAGCGGCTAATCTGGCCGAGACTGGAGTCCGTTCGTCACCAGAAGGCCATTCCACGAGAATGACCAGGCGTCATAGTAGGTCAGAAACTTTAGGAATGATGGCTAAATGCTATTACATTAAGAATTAAGTCGAGTTCCTCTTTCCGCAGTGCGCTTCGTCGTCGTGGCGGGGCCATCCGTTTCGGCAGGAATAAAAAAGGCCGGCATGACAGCCGGCCTCCTGTGCTTCGCTGCGGCGGCTTATGCCGTGACGCGGGCGATGGCGGCCGCCAGTTGATCGAGCCGTGCGGCATCCAGCCCGGCGATATTCGCCCGTCCGCTTTCCACCAAATACACCGAATCGTCACGCCGCAGGCGCAGCACCTGGTCGGCAGTGAGGCCCGTGTAGGAGAACATTCCGCGTTGCTGCGCAATGTGCGCGAAGCGCTCGGCGAGACCGTGCGGCGCCAGCGCCTCCACCAGACCCTTACGAAGCCCGGCGATGCGCTCGCGCTTGGCTGCAACCTCTTGCTGCCAGAGCTGGCGCAATTCGGGGTTCGCCAGAATCGTCGCCACCACGGCCGCGCCGTGCGACGGCGGAGTCGACCAGAGATTGCGCGCCACCGAGGCAAACTGACTGCGCACATCGATCAACGACTCGCCGTTGGCAGCCACTGCGATCAGAGCGCCGGTACGCTCGCGGTAAAGCCCGAAGTTCTTCGAGCAGGAGCTGGTGATCAGCACTTCCGGTAGCGCTTCAACGAACAGCCGTACCGCCCAGGCGTCCTCGTCCAGTCCATCGCCGAATCCCTGGTAAGCGAAGTCGAACAGTGGCAATAGCTCGCGCTGACGCACGATCTCCAACACCTGGCGCCAGTCGCTCTGACTCAGGTCGTAGCCCGTGGGGTTGTGGCAGCACGCATGCAGCAGCACCACGTCGCCGTGAGGAATCTGCTCCAGCGCGGCGAGCATACCCGGCACGTCGAGGCGGTTCTGCGCATCGACATAGGGGTAATGCTCGACCTTCAAGCGGGCAGCGGCGAACAGGGTTTCGTGGATCGGCCAGGTTGGGTCGCTGAGCCAGAGGCTGCGCCCCGGCAGGCACTTGGCGATGAACTCGCCCACCAGCCGTAGGGCGCCGGTGCCGCCCGGTGTCTGGGTGCAGCCGGCGCGGTGCTCGACCAGCGCCGGCGAGCCCTCACCGAGCACCAGCTGCAGCAGCTGCTCGCCAAACAGCGGATCGCCGTGACCGCCGATGTAACTCTTGGTCTGCTCGCTGTCGATCAGACGCTGCTCAGCCAGCTTGACCGCCTTGGGGATCGGCGTCAGACCGAGGGCATCCTTGTAGACACCCACGCCCAGGTCGAGCTTGGCCGGGTTCGGGTCGGCGCGATAGGCGTCCAGCAGGCCGAGTATCGGATCGCCGGGAACCCGCGCGACATCAGCGAAGTGTTTCACTTGCGGCCCTCTGCAGTTTTCGCGACCTCGTCGGTACGTGCGGCCATGATGAAGTCGTTGCGGTGCAGCCCTTTGATCGAGTGGCTCCACCAGGTCACAGTGACCTTGCCCCACTCGGTGAGCAGGCCCGGGTGATGACCCTCGGCTTCTGCGATCTCGCCAACGGCGTTGGTGAAGGCCAGTGCATGGCGGAAGTTCTTGAACAGGAAAACCTTCTCCAGCTCCATGTGGCCGTCACGGGTCTCGATGTTCCAATCTGGAATCTGCTTGATCAGCTCGGCCAGTTCGTCATCGGAGACCTTGGGTGCGTCGGCGCGGCAGGCTTCGCAATGGGCTTGGGTGAGGGCGGTCATGGTTGGGTCCTTTGTGTGATCGGTTGGTTGAGTGGATCGGTGGGCTAAAGCCCACCCTAGGTGATGGGGTTGATGAGAGTTAAGCAGCGTAGGGCGGACAACGCCGCAGGCTTGTCCACGCGTCGGGTCCGGTCCGCCACGTTGCCAAGCAACGTAGGGTGGATGACGCCAGAGGCTCATCCACCAGCCGGCCGAAACGACCCGCGCCGCCGCGAGACGTCGTCGGGGCTGAAATCAACGCGTGGAAAATGCTTCGCAGTTTTCCACCCTACGCCGCTTTCGGCGGAAACTTCGGCTGGTGCAGGCCCAGCTGCATGGCGTTGCGTACGTGCGCCATGATGTCTTCATGGGCCACATCGAACAGTCGCTTGAGCTCGGGCAGAACGAAGTACACCGGCTGCAGGATGTCGATGCGGTAAGGGGTGCGCATCGCTTCGACAACGTTGAACGCCTGATGCTCGGGTTCGTCGGAAAGGCTGTAAAGCGTTTCCTTCGGCGAGGAGAGGATGCCGCCACCATAGATGCGCCGGCCCGCTGAAGTCTCCACCAGGCCGAACTCGATGGTCATCCAATACAGCCGTGCCAGGTAGACGCGCTCTTCCTTGGTCGCCTTGAGGCCAAGCTGGCCGTAGGTGTGGGTGAACTCGGCAAACCAGGGGTTGGTCAGCAGCGGGCAGTGACCGAATATCTCGTGAAAGATGTCGGGTTCCTGCAGGTAGTCCAGTTCTTCCGGTGTGCGGATAAAGGTGGCTACCGGAAAGCGTTTACTCGCCAGCAGCTCGAAAAAGGTCTGGAACGGAATCAGCGCCGGGACCCGCGCCACCTGCCAGCCAGTGGTCGCATCCAGCACGCGGTTGATTTCGCCCAGCTGGGGGATGCGGTCGTGGGGTAGGGAGAGCTGTTCTATGCCGTCCAGGTATTCCTGGCAAGCGCGCCCGTCGAGCAGTTTCAGCTGGCGTTCGACCAGCGTTTGCCAAACCGCATGTTCACTGTCCGGGTAGTGGATGTGACCTTGCGCATCCGGTTCGCGGGCAACGTATTTAGTGGCTTTCATCTGACCTCCTGAGCGGGGCGGCCGCCTGAGTCTTGTTTTTATGGATGCCTCATCTGATCGCGTTCAGCCCTCTCTGGCGACCCGAAAGCGGCTGCCCTGCGACAATCCGTCTCTGATGTGCGTAACGAAATAATTACGATGTAGCGCGGTTGCATGAAAATCGGCTTGCTCGGCTTCGCTACTGTCAAATAATCTTGACGAAAATCAACGGCGATCCGCAGAAAAACCGGCGCCGCTCATAACAACAAGCCCAAAGGCCCCTTGCATGCGTATCAAGATTCACTGCCAGAACCGCATCGGCATCCTCCGGGACATGCTCGAACTGCTGGTCGCCTACGGCATCAACGTGGCGCGTGGCGAAGTGGGGGGCGAGCACGGTAACGCCGTTTACCTGCACTGCCCCAACCTGATGAACCTGCAGCTACAGGCGCTGCGACCGAAGATCGAGGCGCTGCAAGGCGTGTTCGAGGTCCGCAAGGTCGGGCTGATGCCCAGCGAGCGGCATTCGCTTGAACTCAACGCGCTGCTCGGCGCGCTGGAATTTCCGGTGCTGTCCATCGATATGGCTGGCGCCATCGTCGCGGCCAACCGTTCCGCGGCGCAGTTGCTCGGGGTTCGGGTGGATGAGGTGCCGGGCATGAGCCTGTCGCGCTACGCCGATGATTTCGACCTGCCGGAATTGGTGCGCGCCAACAAGGCGCGGATCAATGGCCTGCGCGTGACCATCAAGGGCGACATCTTTCTTGCAGACATCGCGCCCTTGCAGTCGGAACACGATGACAGCGAAGCCCTGGCCGGTGCGGTGCTGACGTTGCATCGCGCCGACCGGGTGGGCGAGCGTATCTACAACGTGCGCAAGCAGGAGCTGCGCGGCTTCGACAGCATCTTCCAGAGCTCGAAAGTGATGGCCGCCGTGGTCCGCGAGGCGCGACGGATGGCCCCGCTGGATGCACCGCTGCTGATCGAGGGGGAGACCGGCACCGGCAAGGAATTGCTCGCGCGCGCCTGTCATCTGTCCAGCCCGCGCGGGCAATCGCCGTTCATGGCCCTCAACTGCGCGGGCCTGCCGGAATCCATGGCCGAGACGGAGCTGTTTGGCTACGGACCCGGCGCTTTCGAAGGCGCACGTCCGGAAGGCAAGCTCGGCCTGCTCGAGTTGACCTCTGGCGGCACGCTGTTTCTCGATGGCGTGGGGGAGATGAGTACACGGCTGCAAGCCAAACTTGTGCGGTTTCTGCAGGATGGCTGTTTTCGTCGGGTCGGCAGCGACGAGGAGGTCTACCTGGATGTGCGGGTAATCTGCGCGACGCAGCTGGATCTGTCCGAACTCTGCGCCAAGGGCGAATTTCGCCAGGACCTGTATCACCGCCTCAACGTGCTGTCGCTGCACATTCCGCCGCTGCGTGAATGCCTGGATGGGCTGGAACCGCTGGCGCTGCACTTTCTCGACCAGGCCAGCCGGCAGATCGGTTGCGCCTTGCCGAGCCTCTCGCCGACAGCCCTCGAGCGTTTAGCCGGCTATCACTGGCCGGGCAACGTCAGGCAGCTGGAGAACACGCTGTTTCAGGCGGTTTCGCTGTGCGAGGGCGGAGTGATCAAGCCCGCGCATATTCGCCTGCCGGACTACGGGACGCCGGCACCGCTGGGCGATTTTTCGCTGGAGGGCGATCTGGGCAATATCGTCGGACGCTTCGAAAAAGCGGTGTTGCAGGAGTTGTATCAACGCCATCCCAGCAGCCGGCTCTTGGGCAAGCGGCTAGGGGTTTCGCATACCACCATCGCCAACAAACTACGTGAGTACGGGATCGGCAAAGAAGGCTGATTGCCGCCGCGGCGCAGCACGGATCTGTAGGAGCCAGCTTGCTGGCGATCAGAGGTGGGCGCCGCAGAGGTGTTGCGTTTGACGCACGGATCGCCAGCAAGCTGGCTCCTACGAAAAGCGAGATCGTGTTCGTGTGATGGATTTGCATCCTGCCGCAGGTGATTGCTTGTCCATCGCTACGGCTCCCAGCGACCGCGGTAGCACGCACCTGTAGGAGCCAGCTTGCTGGCGATCAGAGGTGGGCGCCGCATAGGTGTTGCGTTTGACGCACCGGATTGCCAGCAAGCTGGCTCCTACGAAAAGCGAGATCTTGCTCGCGCGATGATTTTAATCCTGCCGTGGGTGATCACTTGTGCATCGCCACGGCTCTCGGCGACCGCGGTAGCACGCACCTGTAGGAGCCAGCTTGCTGGCGATCAGAGGTGGGCGCTGCAGAGGTGTTGCGTTTGACGCACGGATCGCCAGCAAGCTGGCTCCTACGAAAAGCGAGATCTTGCTCGCGCGATGATTTTAATCCTGCCGTGGGTGATCACTTGTGCATCGCCACGGCTCCCGGCGACCGCGGTAGCTAGCACGCACCTGTAGGAGCCAGCTTGCTGGCGATCAGAGGTGGGCGCCGCAGAGGTGTTGCGTTTGACGCACGGATCGCCAGCAAGCTGGCTCCTACGAAAAGCGAGATCGTGTTCGTGTGATGGATTTGCATCCTGCCGCAGGTGATCGCTTGCCCATCGCTACGGCTCCCAGCGACCGCGGTAGCACGCACCTGTAGGAGCCAGCTTGCTGGCGATCAGAGGTGGTCGCTGCAGAGGTGTTGCGTTTTACGCACCGATCGCCAGCGAGCAGATGCGCGTTTGGGCTAATGCACGGCTTGCGTCACCGCGTCGATCAGCGCATGCAGGTCGATCGGCTTTCGCAAGTGCAGGTTAAAGCCGGCGGCCTTGGCTGTTTGCACGTCGCGCAGCGTGCCGTAACCAGTCAGGGCGATGCTTGGCGTGTTGCTGTTAACGCCTTTGGCGCGAATCGAGGCCATCATCTTGTGGCCGTCGATCCCCGGCATACCAATATCGGAAACGATCACGTCGAAAGCCGACTGCTCAGCCAGCGCGATACCCTGCGCGCCGCCGTTAGCCGTGGTTACGATGGCGCCTTCGCTTTCCAGCAACTCGCACATGGTTTCGAGAATCTCGGGCGAGTCGTCCACCAGCAGGATCTTGATGCCGGATAGCCCACCCGCTTCCGCGTTGGCCAGGTCACCGAGTTCGATTTCGGTCTGCAGGTGAATCGGCAGCCAGATGCTGAAGCGCGCGCCCCGCCCGAGGCCTTCGGAGAAGGCTTCAATGCGGCCGTTATGGGCCTCGATCAGCTGCTTGACCAAGGCGAGCCCGATGCCCAATCCGTGTTTGGAGCGCTGTGCATGCTGCATCTCAGCTTGGCCGAACATGTCGAACACCTTGGGCAGGAAGTCGGCTGATATCCCTTGTCCCGTGTCGATGACATCCAGCCGGGCCTGGTCGCCTTCGCGCTCGAGTTGAAGGCAGATACGCTCGCCGCCCTTGGTGAATTTCCAGGCGTTGTTCAACAGATTCCAAATGACCTGCTCCAGTCGCGTCGGGTCGGCACGAATGTAAATCGGCTGGTCTGGCTTGAAGGCCTCAAACGTGACGTTCTCGGCCTGGGTCAGTGGGGCGAACACCGCCTCGATGCCGCGCAGTATTTCCTGGAACTGCAACGTCGAGAATTGCAGTTTCAACTTGCCGGTACGAATCCGCGAGACGTCCATCAGGTCGTCGATAATCCGCGACTGGCTGCGAACGGCGTTCTGGATCGACTGGGTGGCCTTGCGCAGGTTCGCGGAATTCTTGGCGGCCTGGGTTCGCGCAATCAGGTCGGTGTTGAGCTGGATCAGGTTCAGCGGATGCTTGAGCTCATGCGAGAGCACGGCGAAGAACTGATCCTTCTGCATGTTGGAGGCCTGGATGCTCGCCAGCTCACTCTGTTGCTCGGCATCGCGCTGTCGGTCCTCGGTCAGGTCGCGGGCGATCTTGGCAAAGCCCGTCACTTTTCTATTGCTACCGACCAGCGGATTGACCAGGCCGCTGAAGTAACACGCCGAACCATCCTTGCGTACATGCCACCGCTCATCGGTCGCCTGGCCATGCTCCAGAGCACGTTTGCGTTCGGCTTCCGGCACGCCGGCCTTGCGGTCGTCGTCGTTGTAGATCATTTCGACATTCTGGCCGATGGCTTCCTTCTCGGCATAGCCGAAAATGTGTTCGGCACCGCTGTTCCAGGTCGTGATGTAGCCATCGCAATCCAGCGTGATGATGGCGTAGCCCTTGGTGCTCTGTGCCAGGATCTTCAAATGGGCTTCACCGGCGCGTAGCTCTTCCTCGGCGTGGCGTCGGTCGGTGATGTCGATGAAGGTCAATACGGCGCCCTGAATGCGGTCGTCCAGGGTGCGGTAGGGTAGGAACCTCGCCAGATACCAGCGATTGTCGTCTCTGGACCCGATCTCTCGCTCGACCAGATGAAGCTCCTCGAATGCCTTGGCTGCATCGGCATGCAGCTGCGGATAGTCGAGGCGATGGGTAATGTCGAATAGCGATCGGCCCGCATCATTGCCGATGACGTTGAAGATGTCCCTGGCGCGAGGGGTGAACCACTTGATGCTCATCTTGCGGTCGACAAAGACCGTGGCGATGTCCGTTGAGGAGATCAGGTTCTGCAGGTCATCGTTGATCTTGCTGGTCTCGTCGACCTTGGTTTTGAGCTCGAAGTTGACCGTGGTCAGCTCCTCATTGATCGATTGCAGCTCCTCCTTGCTGGTCTCCAGCTCCTCGGTAGCCGAGCGCAACTCTTCGTTGATGGCCTGCAGCTCCTCGTTGGAGGCGCGCAGCTCCTCGGTGGACGTCTCCGAATGCTCCATGGTGACCTGTAGCTGCTCCTTGGTCTGTTGCAGCTCGGCCTCCAGCTGCAACAGCACGCTGTCCTTGGTGTCCGGGTCTTCCAGGGTGCTGTTGTCCATACAGGCTTCGACTTCATCGAAGAGCACCAGCATGTAGTCGCTACCCGCTTCGTTATCCCGAAACGGGCGAACCACCATGTTCACGTAGTAGCTCCGGTCATCGCGCTCCAGCCGCACCCGCCGCGCTTCGACGCTCTTGCCGGTGTGGGTTGCCTGGTACAGCGCGGTGCGTAGCTCGAGCCGCAATTGCGGGTGCACCAGCGTAGTCAGGTTCAGCGAGGGCTCGCCGCCGACATAGCGCAAGAACTTTCCGGCTCGGTCGGACATGTGCACGATTTCGGCGTCGTGGTTGACGATGACGCTGGGTGGCGCGTACTGCTCCAACGCGCGTTGGTGCACATCAGCAAATGAGAACTTCCGGTTGCGCCTGGACGGTTCGCTGAATGGAGGGCGGCTCGGGGCGCTCATGGCAAAGCCCTGGTAGGGCCCGGCAGGCGCGCGTCGCAGGGAGGATGCGACCTCCTTGGCACGGTAGATACGGTTCTTTTTGTCTACCGGTGTAAAAAACTGGCCGCAGGCATCGGCGGTTTCCGAGCTGCCGAGGAACAGGTAGCCGCCGGGATTGAGGGCGAAGTGAAACATGCGCAGCACTTCGATCTGGATGTCCCGATCCAGGTAGATCATCAAATTGCGACAGGAAATCAGGTCGAGCCTGGAAAACGGCGGATCGTGCAGAATGTTGTGACGGGCAAACAGGATTCGCTCCCGAAGCTCTTTCTGTGTGCGGTAGTGGTTCTGCTCTTTAACGAAGTACTGACGCAGCCGTGCCGGCGGCACGTCTGTCACGATGGCTTCCGGGTAGATGCCAGTGCGAGCGGTTTCCAGTGCCTGGTCATCGATATCGGTGGCAAACACCTGGGACAGGATTTCACCCTTGGCACCGCTGATTTCAGCCTGGTCGGCCAGCAGCATGGCCAGCGAATAGGCTTCCTCCCCGGTGGAGCACGCCGCTGCCCAGACGCGCAAGGATCGATCTTTCAGGTCCCGCTTCTGTTCGAACAGCGCCGGAATGACGTCGCGCTCCAGAGCCTCGAAGGCCTCGCGGTCACGGAAGAAGTTGGTCACGCCAATCAGCATGTCTGCCAACAAGGCGGGTGTTTCTTCAGGGTGGCTTTGCAGGTGCCTGGCGTAGCTGGGCATGTCGCGCAGGGCATTGACCTGCATCCTTCGCTCGATGCGACGCAGGACCGTGGCTTGCTTGTAGTGTCGAAAATCGTGGCCGGTGCGGGCGCGCAGCGCAGCGAGAATCTCGCGCAGAGCCAGCTCGTTGGGTTTGGATTGGGTGTGAGCGTCAGCGAACTCGACCTCGCCCTGTGCCTCTCCGGCTTGCTCGCTATCGCCTGCCGACACGATCGGGTCTTGCCGCTCCAGCAGCACTTCAAGGTTATGGCGCAGCTCTACGAGTTTTTGCGGCATATCCACCACCGGCAGAACGATATCGACCAAGCCGGTTTCGATGGCGCTGCGCGGCATCGAGTCGTATTCAGCGTCCTCCGGGGTCTGCGCCAGGGTGACGCCCCCCTGTTCCTTGATACGCGACAGCCCGACCGAGCCATCCGAGCCCGTGCCCGATAGCACGATGCCGACGGCGTGGTTGTGATGCACATCGGCGAGCGCCCGAAAGAACAGATCAATGGCGACCTGGGGGCCGCGTTCACGCTCGGGTTTCAGCAGGCGCAGATAACCGTCGTTCAACGACAGGTCCATTGCCGGCGGAATGACATACACACGGTTGCGCTCGATGGCGGTGGGTTCGGTTATCTGCAAAACGGGCATCTTGGTGACGTTCTGCAGAATCTTGTCGGCATTGCTCTCATGTTTGGGTGAGAGGTGCATGACAACCGCGAACGCCATGCCGCAATCGTTCGGCATGTTCTCGAAAAAAGTGAGCAATGCCTTCAGGCCGCCTGCCGACGCACCGATCCCGACCACAGGAAATCTCAGCGTGCTTCGGGCCAGGTTACTGTTCTTGGGCGTTGACGGCTCAGGGCTGTTGCTCATCGATTCCTCGGCGTTTGTGAATCCATATGCTTTTCACGATCGGTAGATAGAAGAAGACAGCGAGACAGCGGGTGGATTCCTTCAGCAGCCGGCTGTGCTGCCTGGCGAAGTTAGTGGGGCCGATTACCGTCTGAGAAAAACTTCAACACTCGATGATGTTCACCGCGAGGCCGCCACGGGCGGTTTCCTTGTACTTACTCTTCATATCGGCGCCGGTCTGGCGCATGGTGCGTATCACCTTGTCCAGCGAGATGAAGTGCTTGCCGTTACCGCGCAGCGCCATGCGTGCCGCGTTGATCGCTTTGACCGAGCCCATGGCGTTGCGCTCGATGCACGGCACTTGAACCAACCCGCCCACCGGGTCGCAGGTGAGCCCGAGGTTGTGCTCCATGCCGATTTCAGCGGCGTTTTCGACCTGTTGCGGTGTGCCGCCGAGCACTTCGCAGAGGGCGCCAGCCGCCATTGAACAGGCCACGCCCACTTCGCCCTGACAGCCGACCTCGGCACCGGAAATCGAGGCGTTTTCCTTATAGAGGAGGCCAATGGCGGCCGCTGTCAGGAGAAAACGCACTACGCCGTCTTCATTGGCGCCGCGGATGAAGCGCATGTAGTAGTGCAGCAGCGCCGGGACGATTCCAGCTGCGCCGTTGGTAGGGGCGGTCACCACCCGGCCGCCGGCCGCGTTTTCCTCGTTGACCGCCAGGGCATACAGGTCGACCCAGTCGAGTACCGTCAGCGCATCGCGCAGAGTGGCTTCGGGGTGTTCGTTGAGTTGCCGGTACAGCCCGGCAGCGCGGCGCTGGACCTTGAGGCCGCCGGGCATGACCCCTTCGGTGTTGCAGCCTGCCTTCACACAGGCCTGCATCACCCGCCAGATCTTCAGCAGGCCGGCGCGGGTTTCCGCTTCCGGTCGCCAGGCGGCTTCGTTCGCCAGCATCAGCTGGCTGATGGATAAGCCATGCTCGTCGCACAACGCGAGCAGTTCGTCGGCGCTGTGAAAGGGATAGGGCAGGACCGTCTGGTCCTCGACGATGCGGTCGTTGCCAGCGGCTTGCTCGTCGACCACGAAGCCGCCGCCGACCGAGTAGTACTCGCGACTGCGCAACTGCAGCCCGGCCGCATCGAAGGCGCGGAAGATCATGCCGTTGGGGTGGAATGCCAATGGCTTGCGGATGAATTGCAGGTCATTGCCGGTCTCGAAGCGAATGAGTTTTTCGCCCAGCAGGCGCAGCTCGTGGGATTCACGCATCGCCGCCATGCGCGAGGGGATGGCGTCGGTATCGACGTCCTCGGGTCGCTCGCCTTCGAGTCCGAGTAAAACGGCCTTGTCACTGCCATGGCCTTTGCCGGTGGCGCCGAGCGAACCGTACAACTCGACCCTCAGGTGTTCGGTGACAGCCAGCAGGTCGTCACGTCTGAGCTCCTCGGCAAAACGTAACGCGGCGCGCATCGGCCCCACCGTATGCGAGCTGGACGGGCCAATACCGATTTTGAACAGGTCGAATACGCTGAGTGACATGCAAGGCTCCGAAACGAACAGGCTTGTAAAGAGCCTAGACCTTCCGGCATTGGCGAATGCTGACAAAAACGGCAAAGCTGCGCACAGTCCGGCTCGCGTCGTCGCCAAGCAAAAGGTGTCACCCTTGCTTAGGGCAGCGCAGGCGCTCGTTGCGCTCGAGCAGGGCGCTAGCGCCCGAAACCGCTGGGCGCTTCGCTATCGCGCCGTGTCCAGGCCCGAGCCTCCCCAGGGGTTGGCTTCGAGGCTGTTATGCACGGCCGTCGCCGCCTGCGCCGCCTGGCCGATGGCAACACTCATCTGCTTCAGGCCCATGGTCACATCGCCGATGGCATAAAGGCCGCGCATGGTGGTTTGCTGGTGGTCGTCCACCCAGATGCCGCCGCACTCGTCACAGTCGACGCCTAGCTGCAGCGCAAGGTCGGAGCGAAAACGCGCACCGAGGCTGGGGTAGATAATGTCGAAGTGGTGCCTTTCGCCACGGCAGGTCAGCAGCTCGATGCCGGTGTCGCAAGGGTGCAGGGATTCCACTCGGTCGCTGATTACCCGGATGTCATAGTGCTCGGCCAACGCGATGGCCTGGTCGCAGACATTGGGCTCGCCGTGCACTACCACCGTCACGCGATCGGTGAAGGTGCGCAGGAATACCGCATGGCTGATGGCATTTTCTGCCTCGCCATACACCGCGACATTGTCACCATCGACCTCATAACCATCGCAGATCGCGCACAACCGCACCTGGCCATTGCCGATGGCCTGCTCGACATCGGGCATGTCCGGCAGGGTGTCTTCGATTCCGGTGGCAAGGATGATCCGTCGGGTCACGCAGGTGGCGTCGCCATAACGCACGCTGAATCCGTCGGCGTGGGGCTCGATGTGCTCGACCCGGCCATGCTCGAGCCGCGCGCCATACCCCTTGGCCTGCTCGCGCAGGCGCGCCAGCAGGTCGTTACCGTTGATGCCCGGCGGGAAACCCGGATAGTTGTGCGACCGCGGAATCCACGAGGCGCGACTGGAGCCGGCGTCCACGACCATGCATCTACGGCGGAAGCGTGCGAGATAGAGCGCTGCAGTCAGTCCGCCCGGTCCACCTCCGACAATCAGGCAGTCGATCACGGTGGGGGTCGGCGATGAGGGGGGCGAAAGCTGGTTCATGGCTGATCGGATCGGCTGAGGATGTTGCCTGTAGAAAAGGGCAGCGGATCGAAAGTTCGGTCGTTCCGATGAGCGAGATGTCCTGTTTTGAGAGCTGGTTGGACATTCTGGTGCTTGTGCCAGCACGAACGATGGCCAAGACTTTCCGCCTCGGTTGGCACGGACGTTCAGTGTCCGGTTCAACGCCAACCGTATTCCAATAAAGGCCAGGCGCCGACCGCCGCAGTCGTGATGATCTGGCCACTCAAACCGAAGAATGGACCGACCGCGCTGCTGCGTGAGTCAGGTCTCGTCGTTGTCGATAAACCACTCGAGCGGTGCTCACAAGGCGCTGATTCGGGCTATTCCCGTTGGGGGTCAGATGTTCAAGTCTTGTGTTGCTGCGTTGGTCGCGGTCCTGTGTGTGTTGAGTGCTTCGGTCATGGCGGCCGAAGGAGAGCCTTTCGTCATCAAATTCGCTCACGTCGTAGCCGACGACACGCCCAAGGGCAAGGGCGCGTTGCTGTTTCAGAAGCTGGTGCATGAGCGTCTGGCCGGCAAGGTGAAGGTCGAGGTCTACCCAAACTCGACATTGGTTGGCGATGCCGACGAGATGCAGGCCCTGCTGAACAACGAGGTGCAGATCCTTGCGCCGTCCCTGTCGAAGTTCGGCAAGTACACGAAGAAGCTGCAGGTGTTCGACCTGCCGTTTCTGTTCGACGACGAAGCTGCCGTCCAGCGCTTCCAGTCACGTGAGACGAGCCGTGATCTACTGCGCTCCATGGCTGACTCAGGCATCTATGGCCTGGCCTATTGGAACAACGGTCTGAAGCAGCTCTCGGCCACGCAGGCGCTGCGTCTGCCGGGGGATGCCGCTGGCCTGGCGTTTCGTATACAGCCCTCTGCGGTTCTGGAAGCACAGTTCAATGCGGTAGGCGCGAAGCCGGTAGTGCTGCCCTTCGCCGAGGTCTACAAGTCGCTGCAGGCGGGCGTGGTTCAGGGCGCGGAAAACCCCTGGTCAAACATCGCCAGCCAGAACATGCACAAGGTCCAGCCGTTCATCACCGAGAGCAATCACGGGGTGCTCAATTACATGCTGGTGACCAGCTCGGAGTTCTGGATGAGCATGCCCTTTGCGGTGCGCTCTGAACTCGAGGGCATCATTCTCGAGGTGACCCAGGCGGTTAATCGGGAAGCAGCTGCGCTGAACCAGCGCGACCGCGACCGCATCCTCGCCAGTGGCAGCAGCAAGCTGGTCGCCCTTACGCCCGAGCAGCGCCAGGCCTGGCGGGAAAAGATGATGCCGGTGTGGCAGTCCTACGAAAACGAGATCGGTGCTGACGTGATCCGCGCCGCATTGACGGTCAATCGCAAGCGCTGATCCCCAATCCCTCGGCTCGCCGCCATCCGGGGTCGGCGAGCGCGTTGTCGTTCCTTTCACCCGCCCTCGTTCGATCCCGCACTGTTATTACCGCTGGCGCTGCGGTCTCCCTGACGAAACGGTATTGCTTCCAGCCCTTTCTGCGCCGGGCCGCCTGTCACCCCGATGTGAGCCTGGGTCACGGCAGTTGCGAGTCGGCTGGACTTCGACCTGGCGTTACCTCAACCGCCAGGCAACGGCAAGGCTTGCCTCCGACGGATGACGGTTATGGAATCGTCAATGCCGGTCTTGGCCGCTTAACGCCACCCTTCGGCTGTTAGCATTCTTGCGAAGCGCGTACTCGAGCTGCTGTGCAGCAGAGGGCGTGCCGTCTTTGTGCTTGTTTCCGATGTGCCAACCCAGAATAAGGAGAACAGCAGGTGGCGACCAATCCTGGAAAGAACACGGCGTCGGCCGTGGAGAGTATCCCCGCCCCGACCGGGGCGGCCAACCTGATCGATACCGACTACGTGATCGGTCAGGACAATATCAAACGCAAGTTTTTCGATGTGCACGGCAAGGTGTTCACCATTTCGGCGCTGACCATCGTGCTCTTCGTGGTCGTCACGCTCGCCCTGCGCAGTGAGGTCGAGCCGTTGTTCACCGCGATTCGCGACTGGCTCACCGGCAACTTGGCCTGGTTTTTCATCGGATCGGCAAACATCTTCGTCCTGTTGTGCCTGGGGTTGATCCTTTCACCCTTGGGCAGGGTGCGTCTGGGTGGTCGCGAAGCAACGCCGGATTATTCCTACACGGGCTGGTTTTCCATGCTGTTCGCCGCCGGCATGGGCATCGGTCTGATGTTCTACGGCGTGGCTGAACCTATGTCGCATTTCTCTACGGCTATGGGCGGCACCACCGTCGAAAACGGCGTGCGGACCGACTGGGCGCCGCTGGGCGCCGCAGCAGGCGATGCCCAGGCAGCCGCCAGCCTGAGCATGGCTGCCACCATCTTCCACTGGGGTCTGCACCCCTGGGCGATCTATGCCATCGTGGCGCTGGCCCTGGCGCTGTTCTCCTTCAACAAGGGATTGCCGCTGAGCATCCGCTCGATCTTCTACCCGCTGCTCGGCGAGCGGGTATGGGGTTGGCCAGGCCATGTGATCGATATCCTGGCGGTCTTCGCGACTCTCTTCGGTTTGGCTACCTCGCTGGGCCTGGGTGCGCAACAGGCGGCGGGGGGGCTGGAGTTTCTGTTCGGTATGCCTAATACCGATACCAGCAAGGCGCTTCTGGTAGCCGGCATCACGGTTATCGCGCTGATGTCGGTACTTGCCGGCCTGGACAAGGGGGTCAAGCGCCTGTCGGAATTCAACATGGCGCTGGCGCTGCTATTGCTGTTGTTCATCATCATCGTCGGGCCGACCTTGGCGATCATCACCGGCTTCTTCAGCAACCTGGGCAGCTATCTGGTTAACCTGCCGGCGCTGTCCAATCCGGTCGGTCGTGCCGATGCCAACTTCAGTCAGGGCTGGACCGCGTTCTACTGGGCGTGGTGGATCAGCTGGTCGCCGTTCGTTGGCATGTTCATCGCGCGGGTCAGCCGCGGCCGCAGCGTACGTGAGTTCCTGATTGCCGTGCTGCTGGTGCCGTCGTTGGTCTCGGTGCTGTGGATGACCGCGTTCGGTGGTACTGCGCTGGGCCAGTTCGTCACCGACGGGTTCACCGGGGTGCAGGATGCGGCGCTGGAGCTGAAGCTGTTCGCCATGCTCGGTGAGCTACCGCTGGCCCAGATCAGCTCCTTTATCGGTATCGTTCTGGTGGTGGTGTTCTTCGTCACCTCCTCGGACTCCGGCTCGCTGGTGATCGACACCATTACCGCCGGTGGCAAAGTCAACGCACCAGTGCCGCAGCGGGCCTTCTGGGCGGTGCTGCAGGGCGTGGTGGCCATTTCTCTGTTGCTGGGCGGCGGCCTGGTTGCGCTGCAGGCCATGGCGGTGTCCACCGGCCTGCCATTTACCGTGGTCTTGCTGGTCGGCTGCGTGTCCATCGTCAAGGGGCTGATGAGCGAGCCTCGGTAGTGGCTTAGGCCTATGTTCAGGCGGCCCGGCCGCCTGGCAGGTGACCCGAAAAGGCGCGACCGTTAGCGGTCGCGCCTTTTCAGTTCCAAAGATCGCCCACGGCGGTTGTCGACGGGTAGTGGCGGGCCGATTGCGCCTGCAACAGCTCTGCGGTTGCCAGGGCATCGGTCAGGGCATGGTGGGCCTGGTATAGCGGCAAACCATAGCGCAGGCGGCTGTCGGCCAGGCGGATCGATACGGGCCGCTGCGTGCTGAGCACTCGGCGCAGCCAGCCACGTCGGCGCGGATGCAGCCGTGCTTCCAGCTGCATGGTATCGATTACCGGAAATTGCAGACCTTCGCCCAGCAGGTGTTGCACGGCCTGGTCGAGAAAGCGCCGCTCGATGCTGCGGTAATGCACCACCATGATCCTGCCAGCCATTTTCTCCAGCAGCTCGTCGAGCACGTGGGCCAGCCTCGGCGCGTTGCTGACATCCGAGTGCGTGATGTGATGAAAGGTGATCGACTGACTGCTCAGATCGCACACCGGCTTGACGACCCAGTAGCTGGCCTCGCGGCAGCGGATCCGCTGCAGATCGAAGGGCATCAGGCCAAGGCTGACGATCGAGTCGCGTTGGCTGTCCAGGCCGGTGGTCTCGACGTCCAGGGCGAGCAAGGGCACCTGCTCCAGTGGCGTGTCGGCACTGACCGTACCGGCCTCGTAGAAACGGACGAGGCGCGGGTCGCGGGCCGTGCGCGCGAGCTGGGCAAACACGGCTGGCCAGTCGGGGGCCGTACGAGATCCGCTACGCTTCATAGCGGCCGGCTTGGAAGTTGGCCCGGATAGCGGAAGCGCAAGAACTGCTGCGCATTGCTGAGCACCTGAAAGGCCGACTTGAGGTTGTGTCGTTCGTTGGCGTCAATCTGTTCCGGCTCGATGTAGTTATCCGGCTCGCGTCCCTCCAGCAAGTCCATGGCCTGATGACGGATGCGCACGATGGAGAGGAATTCCAGGGCATTGCGCAGCTGGGTGATGGCGTCTTCGGTCAACAGCTTGGTGGCCGCAATGGCCTCCAGACGGTCCTGGGAATTCTGCGCTTTGGAGCCGACCGCCAGAGCATGCACCCGGATCAGGTCGGTCAGCGGCGCGGTGCCGCGCCCCTTGAGGTTGATGATGTTGTTCTGCTGGCCGTCTTTTTCCATCACGAAGGTGCGGAAGAACCCCAGCGGTGGAGTGCGGTTGAGCGCGTTGCGTGCAAGGGCGGCGAGAAACAGCGGGTTGCTACTGGCCTTTTGCGCGATCAGATCCTTGAGGCTTTCCACGAGTCCGGCCTCTCCGTAGGCGCTGCTGAGGTCGAAGAAGATCGAGCTGTTGAGCAGCGTTTCGGGGTTGGGCTGCTCGATCCACTGGGTGAAGTAGCTCCTCCAGACCCGCAGCGGTTGCCGCCACTTGGCGTTGCTCCCCATGATGCCGCCCTTGCAGTAGCTGTAGCCGCAGGCAGCCAGGCCGTCACTGACGAAGCTCGCCAGCTGCAGGAAATACTCGTCATGAATGCGCGGATCGAAACGGTTGTCGAGGACCAGGGCGTTGTCCTGGTCGGTGACGATCAATTGCTCGTCGCGCGCCATCGACCCCAACACCATGTAGCAGTAGGGCACTGGTGGCGGTCCCAGCCGCTGTTCAGCCAGCTCCAGCAGGCGATGGGTAAGGCTGCGGCCGATGCCCGACATGGCGCTGCCGATCATGTGTGCCGTGGCTTCTTCGTTGACCATGCGCAGGAAGGTCGCGCGCAGGTCTGGCACCAAACCCTGCAGCTCGGCGACCGACTGCTTGTTGAAGATGCTGTTGACCAGATACAGGCTGCTCTGCGATTCGTATTTGATGATGTCCGACAGGTTGATCACGCCGACCGGGCGCTGGCGATACATCACCGGCAGGTGATGGATGTTGTTGCGCAGCATGCTGAGCATGGCCTCGAACACCGAGTCGTCGGCCTGGATGGTGATCGGGTTGGGTGACATCACCTGATCGACCGGTGTGTCCAGCGGCAGCCCTTCGGCCAGCACCCGCGTGCGCAGGTCGCGGTCGGTGGTAATGCCGGTCATGACCTGGAGACTGGATGCCTCGGCTGCGTTCGGCGACGGGCCGAGAATCACCAGCGAGGACACGCCATGCTCGGTCATTACCTGTGCGGCCTCTTGCACGCTGGTGCCAAGCGGCACGCTGACGGTGCGCCGGGTGACCAGCTTGCGGACCTTGATCTTCATCAGCTCGCTGGCCTTGCCCTGCGGCTCTTCCACCTTCAGGCGCGACTGGCCTTCGGCTTCGACAAAGTCGGCGAAGGCGTCATTGGCCTCGCACAGCTGCTCGAACAACAGGCCGGGAATGAAGTAGATCAGGCTGTCTTCGATCGCCCGTGCCGGCAGACGCACCTTGTGGCCGCGCAACAGGCCGAACTGACCGAACACTTCGCCTTCGGAAAGGCGGTTGTACAGTTCGCCGTTGCGCCGGTAGATCTCCACGGCACCACTGCGGATGTAATGCAACTCCGAGATCGTCTCGCCGTAGTGAAGAATGTCGCTGCCGGCCTTGAAATAGCCGACCTCGACCTGTCGTGCGATTTCGTCGAGCGTGTCGTCCGGCAGACCGTCGAAGGGGGCGAAGCGACTCAGATGGTCGCGTATTTCGAGCAGCTCGACCTGCATGCGGGGGCTCCTGGCGGCACGCTATTGATGCATTGAACCACATAGCCGTAGCGTCCAGCGTCAGCGTGCACGGACAGGCGTCGTAGGCAGGCAGCCGCGTGTCGTTCGTTGCGTGTATCCCCGCGCTGGCGAGGCCTCGTGGGGGCGCCACGATGACGGCGGGACCGACTCCCCAGCGATCAGGCCATCGGCTCGCCGGCATAACAGGTGGGCGATGTGGGCGCGCGGCGCCGCTCCAACTCATCTTCCAGCCATTCGGCTAGCACCCGCGCATTGTTCTGCTGCTCGTCGCGCGCCGCGTAGACGAGGGTCAACGGGCCTCTGGCCGCAATATCCAGCAGCGGCCACCAATGCTCCGGGTGGCCCGCCAGTTCCCGCCGATAATCGTCTCGAAAAACTTCGAACGTCAGCTTGCCGGCTTTGAAGGCGCGCCGCAGTTCGCTCGACGGCGCCAGCGCCTTGCACCAGTCATGCAGCGCTAGCGATTCCCTGGTCCGGTTGCGCGGCCATAGGCGATCGACCAGCACCCTGTGGCCGTCATCGCGTGCCGGCGGCTCATAGGCGCGTTTGCAGCGGATCATCAGTCGGCCTCCATTGGAAGAACGGCGTTCCTTTCAGGGTATAAATTATTCTTATGCAGGTAAAAAGAACCTATATACATGGGGTATAAAAGACAACAACCTTAGCAAGGCATTGAATTTAAAGGGATATCAAAGCGGCACGCTTCATGACTGTGTACAGGGGAACGACACAGCACACAACGGAGCATCGTATGAAGAATTTAGTCGCTTTGGTTACCTGCGCAACCCTGCTGACAAGCTCGCTGGCTGGCGCCGACGAGGTGGTATCGGCGCGTGAGGATCGCGTCGTCGGAGGCGGTTTCGGTGGGCTCAGCGGGTTCATGCTGGGCGCAGCAGCCGGCGGACCCATCGGTGCGCTGATCGGCGGTGGCCTGGGCTACCTGGCCGGGCAGGGTGTGCAGGAGGCGGCCGGGCTGGAGCAAACCCTGTATGTGATAGAGAAGGACGATGGCAGTCGGACGCGGCTGCGGACGTCGAACAACGACCTGGTCGCCGGACAACAGGTGCAGCGCGAGGGTGGCGAGCTGACAGCGCTGAATCGCTAGGGCCTGTTCTGCCGATGCCGGTGGCTTTGCTAGGCTGGCCGGCATCACAACCGAAGGAGCCGTGATGAGCTATTCCCTGTTGCATGTCACCCATCTGCTGGCGGCAATCTTCTTCATTGGCACCTTGTTTGTTGAGGTCGCGGTGCTCAGCCGCGTGCGCCAGCAAATCGAGCCGGAGCTGATGCAGCGAGTCGACAAGGCCGTCGGTGCGCGGCTGCGGGTGGTGCTGCACTGGGTCGTGCTGTTTGTCTATGGGGCCGGTATCGGTCTGGCCTGGTTTCACCGCCAGGCATTGGCAGATCCATTCGCCAGCAGCTTCGCGACCTTGCTGTCGCTGAAGATCCTGCTGGCGGTCGGTGTGTTCTTCACCTTCGGCATGGTCGCCATGCTGCTGCGTAGCGGGCGGATGACGCCGGCTCGCTATCGGCGCATCCACTGGGCGATCTTTGCGCAGATGGTGGGGATCGTGCTGCTCGCCAAGGGGATGTTCTACCTGCACTGGTGAGGGAGGCTCTAGTGCATTGGCGCCCCGCGAACGATGACCTCGGTCAATCCTGCCGCGCTATCAGTCACCGTGATTGGCGGCCGATTCAGCGGCTTTAGGCTCGTTCTTTTTCTGCCGCACCAGGCCTATGGTGAACGCATCCAGACCCGTCAGATCGCCGAGGTATCCGATGCATTTCGCCTATAGCCCACGTGTCGACGCGCTGCGTCAGCAGCTACTCGCGTTCATGGACCAGTACATCGTGCCGCGTATTGGCGCCTGGCATGAGGAGGTCTCCGCAGGCGCCTACCCGGTTTCGTTCATGGAAGACCTGAAAGCCTTGGCGCGTTCCGAAGGCTTATGGAATCTGTTCCTGCCGTCACTAGGCGAAGATGAGCCGGGCATGGGCCTGAGCAACCTCGAGTACGCGCCGTTAGCCGAGATCATGGGCCGCGTGCATTGGGCGTCGGAGGTGTTCAACTGCAATGCGCCGGATACCGGGAATATGGAGCTGCTGCACATGTTCGCCACGCCGGAGCAGCGCGAGCGTTGGCTGAACCCCTTGCTTGAAGGCGAGATCCGCTCGGCCTTCGCCATGACCGAACCGGACGTGCCGTCCTCCGATGCCACCAATATCCAGACGCTGATCCGCCGTGATGGCGATGATTACGTGATCAACGGCCGCAAGTGGTTCATCACCAACGCCTCGCACCCCAACTGCAAACTGTTGATCGTTATGGGCAAGACCGACCCGGACGCGGAGACCCATCAGCAGCAGAGCATGATTCTGGTGCCGTTCGACACGCCCGGCGTCGAGCTGGTACGTAACATCCCAGTGATGAATCATCTCGCGCCGGAAGGCCACAGTGAACTGGTGCTGCGTAACGTGCGGGTGCCGGTAGCCAATCTGCTGGGCAAGGAGGGCGACGGGTTCATGATGGCCCAGGCGCGCCTCGGGCCGGGTCGTATTCATCACTGCATGCGCTCGATAGGCATGGCCGAGCTGGCGCTGGAACTGATGGTCGAGCGCTGCCAGGAGCGCAAGGCGTTCGGCAAGTATCTGCAGCAATACTCCAACGTCGGCGACTGGATTGCCGAGTCGCGCATCGAGATCGAACAGGCGCGTCTGCTGGTGCTGAAAACCGCCTGGATGATCGACGAGGTCGGCGCCAAGGCGGCGCGCAAGGAAATCTCGATGATCAAGGCATTGGTGCCCAGAATGCTCACCAACGTTGCGGATCGAGCCATGCAGGTCTACGGCGCGATGGGCCTGACGCCGGACACGCCGCTGGCGGATATGTGGACCGGCGGCCGTGCCTTGCGCTTCGCCGACGGCCCCGATCAGGTGCATCTGCGCAGCATTGCGCGGATGGAAATCAAGGCCAGCGAAGCCAATCGTGGCGCGACGGCGGCTTACCTGACGCCGCCCGGACGCAATGCGTAGGGTGGATGTTGCTTTTTACATCCACCGTGTGGCCCGGATTGGTGGATCGATGAAGCGTGATCCACCCTACGAGCCGTCACCCAGTATGGCGGCGGCCTGACCAGCGCAATGGGTGGGTGACGCGACGTTCGCCTTTTGCGCTGGTCGTTAGGGCGGCGCGTCGCGCCGCTCACCCTGCCTTGCAAATGATGCACTTAAAACAGCCTGCGGTTTCAGCCGGGTAGGGTGGGCTGGGCGGGCGGCGTTCCGCTTCAGCCCACCGCGGTAAGACGTGCACTGTCGGCCTCCGGCAGGTGCCCGACGCTTTGATGCATGCGGCATGCGGCATGCGCACGGGCGCTGGTGGGCTGAAGCCCACCCTACGGGCCCACATTCCTGATGTTATGAGCTGCAGCAACTGGGCGGAGCGCCGAGCTTCGCTCCGCCCAGTAGGAGCGAGCCTGCTCGCGAATCCCCAGGACAACTCTCACTGCGCATTGACATGGCTCAATGCAATCACCGCTACCGGTCAATCTTGATAGCCGTCAAGGAGAGCACGGGGAGTGCTGCCTACCATCGGCTCACATTCGCAGCATCAAGCAGGTAGCTCATGAAGTCCCTTCTCTCTTTCGCAGCTGGCACCAGAGGCGCATGGGGGCTCGGCTTTGTCCTGCTGCTGGCGCTGATGCTCAGTGTCTCCACCGTGCAGGGCAAGGACTACGAGGTCGAGCAGCAGCGCATCGAGCAATTCTTCCCAGGCGCCAGCGTTTCGGCCGCCGAAGGCGACTATCAGGTCCGCACCCTCTCGAAGGATGACGAGGTGCTGGGTTATGCCTTCCAGACCATCAACGTAGTCGATATTCCGGCCTACTCAGGCAAACCGATCAATATGCAGGTGCTGCTCGATCCGCAGGGTGTGATCGTCGATGCCTATGTGCTCGAGCATCATGAGCCGATCCTGCTGGTCGGCATTCCGATTGAAAAACTCCATGCATTCACGGCCAAGTACGAGGGTATCAAGGTCGACCAGCGGGTCGTGGTCGGCCACTCCAGTGACGAGAAGGCGGTCACCATCGATGCGGTCACTGGCGCCACTGTCACTGTCATGGTGGTCAATGAAACCGTCATGCGCGCCGCTCGCGATGTTGCCGTGTCGCTTGGGCTGGTGGAGGACAAAGTCGGCGCAGCGCAAAAGCCGGCTACCGTCCGCGAGGATTATTACGAGCCCGCCAACTGGAGCGAGCTGACGGGTAATGGCGCGATTCGCCGCCTGCATCTGACCAAGGGCGACATCGATCAGGCGTTCAAAGGCACCGAAGCCGAGGGCATCGACGAGGCGTCACCGGAAGAGGTCGACGAGACTTTCATCGACCTCTACGCCACCCACCTGAACCCGCCCACCATCGGCCGGGCCCTGCTTGGCGACGCTCACTACGCCGACCTGATGGAGGAGCTCAAGCCAGGCGAGCACGCGGTCGCGGTCATGGCCAGCGGCGAATACTCCTTCAAGGGTTCGGGCTATGTGCGCGGCGGCATCTTCGATCGAGTGCAGCTGCGCCAGTTCGGCAACGTCATCAGCTTCCGCGACATGGACTTCCAGCGCCTCGACGACGTGTATGCCGAAGGCATGCCGGATTTCAGCGAAATGGCGGTGTTCATCGTCCGTGAGCATTCTGCGTTTGATCCCGGTTCGCCGTGGACACTGGAGTTGCTGGTGCGCCGCCAGACCGGCCCGATCAGTGGCATGTTCACCAGCTTCGAACTGCCGTACGAGATGCCCGAGCAGTACATCGAGCGCCCGCAACCAACCGCCGAGGAACTGGCTGCGGCCGAGGAGGCCAACCGGCCGATGTGGGTCACCATCTGGTACCAGCAGAGCTTCCAGATTGGCGTGATCCTGGCCGCGCTGCTTCTGCTGACCGTCATCCTCTTCATGCAGGACAAACTCACCCAGCACCCCAACTTCCTGAAGAAGCTGCGCCACGGCTACCTGATCTTCACCGTTGTGTTCATCGGCTGGTATGCCCTGGGGCAGCTGTCGGTGGTCAACGTGCTGACCTTCGTGCACGCCCTGGTGCAGGACTTCCGCTGGGAGCTGTTCCTTACCGATCCGGTGATCTTCATCCTCTGGGTCTTCACCGCCGCCAGCATTTTGCTCTGGGGCCGTGGGGTCTTCTGCGGCTGGTTGTGCCCCTTCGGTGCGTTGCAGGAGCTGATCAACGAGGCTGCTCGCAAACTCAAGATCCGCCAGTACGAGGTGCCCTTCGCGGTGCATGAGCGGCTCTGGGCGATCAAGTACATCGTGCTGCTGGTGCTGTTCGGCATCTCGCTGGAGTCGATGACGATGGCCGAGAAGGCGGCCGAGATAGAGCCGTTCAAGACCGCCATCACCCTCAAGTTCGACCGCCAATGGTGGTTCGTCGCCTACGCCGTGGCCCTGCTGGCGATCAACATTTTCACCCGCAAGGTGTACTGCCGCTACGTCTGCCCGCTGGGCGCGGGGCTGGCGATCACTGGCCGCTTCCGCCTGTTCGACTGGCTCAAGCGGCGCAAGGAGTGCGGCAATCCCTGTCAGGTCTGTGCCAACGAATGTGAAGTCCAGGCGATTCATCCGGACGGGCACATCAATCACAACGAGTGCCACTACTGCCTCGATTGCCAGATGACCTATCACAACGAAAACAAGTGCCCGCCGCTGATCGTGAAGAACAAGCGCGCCAAGCGCGGCAAGAAAGCCCCGGCCGGCCCAACGCTGATTCCCGTAGTGCAAGTGGTAGACCCGCAGAGCGGCACGCCTGATCGCGAACGCTCGCAACCGATCGTTTGACCTGTCCGTACACGATAAGGAGCAACACCCCATGAGCGACAAGAGCAAGAACACCCCCGAAACGCTGGAAAAGAGTGGCTTTAGCCGCCGTGGTTTCCTGGGCGCCAGTGCCCTGACCGGCGCCGCCGTGGCAGCGACCGCATTCGGCGGCGCAGTCATGAGCCGTGAGACCTGGGCCGCAGCGGTCAAGGACGCGCAACAGAAGATCCACGTCGCACCGGGCGAACTGGACGACTATTACGGTTTCTGGAGCGGCGGTCACCAGGGCGAAGTGCGCGTGGTGGGCGTACCCTCGATGCGCGAGCTGATGCGCATCCCGGTATTCAACGTCGATTCCGCCACCGGTTGGGGCCTGACCAACGAAAGCCGCCACATCATGGGCGAGAGCGCCAAGTTCCTGAACGGCGACTGCCACCATCCGCATATCTCGATGACCGACGGCAAGTACGACGGCAAGTACCTGTTCATCAATGACAAGGCCAACAGCCGCGTCGCGCGTATTCGCCTCGACATCATGAAGTGCGACAAGATGCTCACCGTGCCGAACGTACAGGCCATTCACGGCCTGCGTCTGCAGAAGGTGCCGCACACCAAGTACGTGTTCGCCAACGCCGAATTCGTCATTCCGCACCCCAATGACGGCAGCAACTTCGACCTGCAGGCCGAAAGCGCTTACACCATGTTCAACGTCATCGATGCCGAGAAGATGGAAATGGCCTTTCAGGTCATCGTCGACGGCAACCTGGACAACACCGACGCCGACTACACCGGCAAGTACGCCGCCTCCACCTGCTATAACTCGGAGAAAGCCACCGACCTGGGCGGCATGATGCGCAACGAGCGCGACTGGGTGGTGGTGTACAACATTCCGCGCATCGAGGCGGCGATCAAAGCCGGCAAGTTCAGCACCGTCGGCGACTCGAAAGTGCCGGTGGTCGATGGCCGCGCCGGTTCGGAATTCACCCGCTACATCCCGGTGCCGAAGAACCCGCACGGCTGCAACACCTCGTCCGACGGCAAGTACTTCATCGCCGCCGGCAAGCTGTCGCCAACGGTCACCATGATCGAAATCGCCAAGCTCGATGATCTGTTCGACGACAAGTTGAAGGACCCGCGCGACGTGGTCGCCGCCGAGCCGGAACTGGGTCTCGGCCCGCTGCATACCACCTTTGACGGTCGCGGTAACGCCTACACTACGCTGTTCATCGACAGCCAGGTGGTGAAGTGGAACATGGCCGACGCGGTACGCGCCTACAACGGCGAGAAGGTCAACTACATCAAGCAAAAACTCGACGTGCAATATCAGCCGGGCCACCTGCATGCTTCGCTGACCGAAACCAGTGAGGCCGATGGCAAGTGGCTGGTGGCACTGTGCAAGTTCTCCAAGGACCGCTTCCTGCCGACCGGCCCGCTGCACCCGGAAAACGACCAGTTGATCGACATCTCCGGTGACGAAATGAAGCTGGTGCACGACGGCCCGACCTACGCCGAGCCGCACGATTGCATCCTCGCGCGTCGTGACCAGATCAAGCCGCAGAAGATCTGGAAGCGTGACGACCCATTCTTCGCACCGACGGTCGAGCGGGCGAAGAAGGACGGCATCAACCTGGAAACCGACAACAAGGTAATCCGCGACGGCAACAAGGTGCGGGTGTACATGACCTCGATGGCACCGACCTATGGCATGACCGAGTTCACGGTCAAGCAGGGCGACGAAGTCACCGTAACCATCACCAACATCGACCAGATTGAAGACGTGTCCCACGGGTTCGTCATGACCAACCACGGCGCGAGCATGGAGATCAGCCCGCAGCAGACCGCGTCCATCACCTTTACGGCCGACAAGCCCGGCCTGCATTGGTACTACTGCAGCTGGTTCTGCCACGCGCTGCACATGGAAATGGTCGGCCGCATGTTGGTCGAGCCGGCGTAACACGACCGGGCGGGGGCAATCGCTCCCGCCTTTCAACTGCCTGGAAGCTGAAGAGGAACAACGCAGTGCTCAGATCTCAGGCGATATCAAGGTTTCAACCGCTGGCAGCGCTGCTGCTGGCGCTGTTCTGCGGGGTGGCCGTGGCGGCCCCGCAACCTATTTCAGCCCTGCCGCTCCAGGCGGAAGGGGGCAACCGCTGGCGCTTACCGGCCGGCGAATACACCGGTCAGTTCAGCATCGACCAGCCCATGCAGCTGCGCTGCGAGCCTGGCGCCGTGCTGCAGGCGCAGGGCGAGGGCAATGGCCTGTTGATCGAGGCGTCCGATGTCACCGTCGAAGGCTGCACATTGCTTGATTGGGGCCGCGATCTCACCGCGATGAACGCCGCCATCTTCATCCAGCCAAAGGCGCAGCGCGTGGTGATCCGCGACAACCAGCTGCGTGGCCCCGGCTTCGGCATCTGGGTCGACGGCTCGAAAGACGTGAGCCTGATCGGCAACCAGATCGAAGGTGACACGAGCATTCGTTCCCAGGACCGCGGCAACGGCATTCACCTCTACGCCGTGAGTGGCGCGCGCATCATCGACAACCAGGTGCGTAACACCCGCGATGGCATCTACATCGACACTTCCAACGGCAATCACATCGAAGGCAACGTGCTGGAAGATCTGCGCTACGGCGTGCACTACATGTTCGCCAATGACAACAGCGTGATCGGCAACGTCACCCGTCGCACCCGTACCGGCTATGCGCTGATGCAGAGCCGCAAGCTGGAGGTCATCGGCAATCGCTCCGAGGGTGACGAGAACTACGGCATCCTGATGAACTACATCACCTATTCGACCATCCGTGACAACGTCGTCAGCGACGTGCGCAGCGGCTCGACCGGCGACAGCATGATCTCGGGCGCCGAGGGCAAGGCGCTGTTCATCTATAACTCCTTGTTCAACACCATTGCGGGCAACCGTTTCGAGAAAAGCGCGCTGGGCATCCACCTGACTGCGGGCTCGGAAGACAACCGCATCTCTGGCAACGCCTTCATCGACAACCAGCAGCAGGTCAAGTACGTGGCCACCCGCACCCAGGAATGGTCCATCGATGGCCGTGGCAACTACTGGAGCGACTACCTGGGCTGGGACCGCAACGATGATGGGCTGGGCGACGTCGCCTACGAACCCAACGACAACGTCGATCGTCTGTTGTGGCTTTACCCGCAGGTGCGGCTGTTGATGAACAGCCCGAGCATCGAGGTGCTGCGCTGGGTTCAGCGGGCCTTCCCGGTCATCAAGTCGCCCGGCGTGCAGGACAGCCATCCGTTGATGAAGCCGCCAACCGATCCATTGATGAGCAAAACGCAGGAGCCAACGCCATGAGCGCTGTAGAGATCCAGGGCGTGAACCAGCGTTACGGCAGCATGACCGTGCTGCATGATCTGAACCTGACCCTCGGCGAGGGCGAGGTGCTGGGCCTGTTCGGCCACAACGGTGCCGGCAAGACCACCAGCATGAAACTGATTCTCGGCCTGCTCACGCCCAGCGAAGGGCAGGTGCGTGTGCTCGGTCGGGCGCCGCATGATCCCGAAGTCCGCCGCCAGCTGGGTTACCTGCCCGAGAACGTGACCTTCTATCCGCAGCTCAGTGGCCGCGAGACGCTGCGGCACTTCGCTCGGCTAAAAGGCGCAGCAGTGAAGCAGGTGGACGAACTGCTGGAACAGGTCGGGCTGTCCCACGCTGCCGAGCGCCGGGTGAAGACCTATTCCAAGGGCATGCGCCAGCGCCTCGGCCTGGCTCAGGCGCTGCTTGGTGAGCCGCGTCTGCTATTGCTCGACGAACCCACGGTGGGGCTCGATCCCATCGCAACCGGCGATCTTTATGAGCTGATCGACCGGATGCGCCAACGCGGCACCAGCGTCATTCTCTGCTCGCACGTCTTGCCCGGCGTCGAAGCGCATATCAATCGGGCGGCGATTCTGGCCAAAGGTCAGCTACAGGCGGTCGGCAGCCTGGCGCAGCTGCGCGTCGAGGCGGGGCTGCCGGTGCGCATTCGCGCCAGTGGCATCGGCGACAGCGCCGGCTGGTTGCAGCGTTGGGGTGACGCGGGCCATAGCGCACGTTCGCTGGGTGAACACAGCGTCGAGGTGTCGGCCATCAATGGCCACAAACTGCCGCTGCTGCGCGAATTGCTGGGCGAGGGCGAGCCGGACGACATCGAAATCCATCAGCCATCGCTCGAAGACCTGTATCGCTACTACATGCAGCGCGCCGGCGACGTCCGCGCGGCGGAGGGCACGTTATGAACCAGATCTGGAACATCGCCCGCAAGGAATTCAGCGACGGTTTGCGTAACCGCTGGTTGCTTGCCATCAGCCTGCTATTCGCGGTGCTGGCGGTGGGCATCGCCTGGCTCGGCGCAGCGGCATCCGGACAACTGGGCTTTACCTCGATTCCGGCGACCATCGCCAGCCTGGCGAGTCTGGCGACCTTCCTGATGCCGCTGATCGCACTGCTGCTGGCCTACGACGCCATTGTCGGCGAGGACGAGGGCGGCACCCTGATGCTGCTGCTGACTTACCCGCTGGGACGCGGGCAGATCCTGCTGGGCAAGTTCGTCGGCCACGGATTGATCCTGGCGCTGGCGGTGTTGATCGGTTTCGGCTGCGCGATGCTGGCCATCGCCGTGCTGGTCGAAGACATCGAAATTGGTCTGCTGCTCTGGGCCTTTGGCCGCTTCATGATCTCTTCGACGTTGCTCGGTTGGGTGTTCCTCGCCCTGGCCTATGTGCTGAGCAGCAAGGTCAGCGAGAAATCCAGTGCGGCCGGCCTGGCGCTTGGCGTGTGGTTTCTCTTCGTACTGGTGTTCGACCTCGTCTTGCTGGCGCTGCTGGTGCTCAGTGAGGGCAGCTTCAGCCCCGAAGCGCTGCCGTGGCTGCTGCTGCTGAACCCGGCCGACATCTACCGTTTGATCAATCTGTCCGGCTTCGAGGGCGGCAATGCCATGGGCGTGCTGTCGCTGGGTAGCGAGCTGCCGATGCCAACCGCCGCGCTCTGGCTGTGCCTGTTGCTGTGGGTGGGTGTTTCACTGCTGCTGGCCTATGGCGTGTTCCGCCGTCGTCCCGCATGACCATGAGAAGGAAACTGTAACGATGAATGCGCTATACAGAGCGTCACGCGTCCTGATCACCGCTGCGATGGTGCTAGGCCTGGCCGGTTGTAACGAGGCCGAGCAGAGCGAGCAGCTGCTCGAGCCGGTGGCCTTTCACAGCAGCGATGAATGCCATGTCTGCGGCATGGTGATCAGCGATTTCCCAGGGCCCAAGGGGCAGGCGGTGGAAAAGGGCGGGGTACGTAAATTCTGTTCCACCGCGGAGATGCTCGGCTGGTGGCTGCAACCGGAAAACCGCATGCTCAACGCCAAGCTCTACGTGCACGACATGGGCCGCTCCACCTGGGAGCACCCAGATGACAAATTCCTGATCGATGCCACCAGCGCCTACTATGTCGCGGGTACGTCGCTCAAGGGTGCCATGGGCGTGGTGTTGGCAACCTTCGCCGACGAGTCTGCGGCCAAGGGACTGGCGGCCATGCATGGCGGCCGCGTGCTGCGATTCGAGGACATCGACCAGTCGGTGCTTCAGCAAACGTCCGGCATGTCACACGACATGCCCGGTCATCAACAAGCTCACGCCGGTCACTAGACCGCAACCTACCACTCGATGAGGTAACTGAAATGATGGGTATCAGCATCTGGCAACTTCTGATCGTTCTGCTGATCGTGGTCATGCTCTTCGGCACCAAGCGCCTACGCGGTCTGGGCACGGATCTCGGTGGCGCGATCAGCGGCTTTCGCAAATCCATGAGCGACGGCGAAAGCGCAGCTTCTACCGAAACGGTCAAGCACGAGCCGAAATAGCGAACCGCTTCCCTCGCGCCACTGCTGACGTAGGGTGGGCTTCAGCCCACCGGGGCGGTTGGTCGGTCGCAGAGGGCGAGACGGGGTGGAAGCATCTGGTGGGCTAAAGCCCACCCTACGGGTGCGTCCGGCTGGGCCATGGTGATGTACCGGCGGATGTAGGGTGGACGTCGTTTTTTACACCCGCTGTTCACGAAGCTGACTCAACATCGGTCCGCTTTTCGTAGGAGCGAGCTTGCTCGCGATCATGGTTCGGCGTCCGGGTGATGCCGGTTACCTGCGCGAGCCCGGGTCGCCAGCAAGCTGGCTCCTACTGAGCCGGTGCGTTCGACGCGCTGGGTCTGAGCTCGTAAAGACCTGCCGGCGGTCGCCGCCAGGCTCCCTCCAAAAAAAAGATGATTGCAATCAAGTCTGCCAAAGCCCCCAACCCTGTAAAAAGTAGGCCTGGCTCCGCGATTCCGGAGCGATCACTGTTCTGACCGGCAGGGCTTTGCCCCTCCAGGCAGATACGAGCAAGCTCAGGAGGCCTTTGTGCAAGTTATAGATCGGCGAAAAGCCTTGAGTATCCCGCCCGTGTGGCGGCTCGCCTTTCGCCCGTTTTTTCTCGCCGGCAGCCTCTTCGCGCTGCTCGCTATTCCCTTGTGGATCGCTGCGTGGACTGGCCTCTGGCCGGGCTTCCAGCCAACCGGTGGCTGGTTGTCCTGGCACCGCCACGAAATGCTGTTCGGCTTCGCCATGGCTATCGTTGCGGGCTTTCTGCTCACGGCGGGGCAGACCTGGACCGGTCAGCCTGGCGTATCGGGTAACAGGCTGATGGCGCTGGCCGTAGTCTGGCTGCTGGCGCGTCTCGTCTGGTTGTTCGGGCTGCCGTTGGCGCTGCTGATTCCGCTCGATCTGCTGTTCATGCTGGGTGTGACCGGGCTGATGGCGCGCATGCTCTGGGTGGCCAGGCAGAAGCGCAACTACCCGATCATCGCCGTGCTCGGCCTGATGACGGCCGCCGATGTGCTGGTGCTCTGTGGCATCGCGCTGGGCGATGACGGTTTGCAGCGCCAGGGTGTGCTCGCTGGGCTTTGGCTGGTGGCGGCGCTGATGGCCATCATCGGCGGACGCGTGATTCCTTTCTTCACCCAACGCGGCCTCGGTCACACCGAAGCGGTCAAGCCGTGGCTCTGGCTGGACGTGGCGTTGCTGGTGGGGACCGGTCTGATCGCTGCGCTATACGCCGCCGGCGTTGCCTTGCAACAGAACCTCGGGCTCGGCGTGCTGTTTCTCGCCATTGGCGCCGGGCACCTGCTGCGGCTGCTGCGCTGGTATGACAGCGGCATCTGGCGCGTGCCGCTGTTGTGGTCGTTGCACCTGGCCATGCTCTGGCTGGTGATCGCCGCAACCGGATTGGCGCTGTGGAATTTCGGTCTGCTGGACAGCTCCAGCTCGTCGCTGCATGCGCTGTCGGTCGGTTCCATGAGCGGCTTGATCCTGGCGATGATTGCTCGCGTCACGCTCGGGCATACCGGCCGGCCGTTACAGCTGCCGTCCGGCATCGTCAGCGCCTTCGTATTGTTCAACCTCGGTGCGGCCTCGCGGGTGTTTCTGGTGACCGAATGGCCACTGACTGGCCTGGGGCTTGCCGCGATCTGCTGGACCCTGGCGTTCGCCCTATATGCCTGGCGCTATGCACCGATGCTGGTCACCGCGCGGGTCGATGGCCACCCAGGCTAGACGCTGAACAAACCTCTTATCCCGCTACCCCCTAAAGAAATGCTGCCTGCCCATTCCGGGACGGGCAGCCTGCGGCCCGGCGATTGCCGGCATCGGAGATGATGATGAAAAATGAATTCAATGAACGCCTGGCCGTCGTCACCGGGGCCAGTTCGGGTATCGGGTTGGCGCTGTGCACCGCACTGCTGCAGCGCGGCGCGCGAGTATTGGCCATGTCGCGCAGCCTGGGCGGCTTGGCACAGCTGATGGAAACCTATGCTGAGCACCTGCACTGGGTCGAGGGCGACGTGACCTCGGCGGATGATCTACAGCTGCTGGCGCGTCGGGCTGCCGAGCTGGGTCCGGTGGACTATCTGGTGCCGAACGCGGGCATCGCCGAGTTGGGCGACAGCCTCGACGTGGCTTGCTTCGAGCGCCAGTGGGCGGTCAATGGAGCCGGCGCGCTGAACACCCTGGGCGCGTTGCGTGCCGAATTGGCCAAACCAGCATCGGTGGTGTTCGTCGGCACCTTCCTGACGCGCAGCACCTTCCCGGGGCTGGCGGCCTATATCGCTAGCAAAGCCGCGCTGGTCGCACATGCCCGCACCCTGGCGGTGGAGTTCGCTCCGCTGAACGTGCGCATCAATGTGGTTTCCCCAGGGCCGACGGCCACCGCGATCTGGGGCACGCTGGGGCTGCCCGATGAGCAACTCGAGCAGGTGGCCGAAGGCGTCACCCAGCGCCTGCTACCGGGGCATTTCCTCGAATCTGCTGCGGTGGCCAATGTCATTCTGTTCCAGCTCTCGCAGGGCGCGCGTGGCGTCTACGGCCAGGATTGGGTGGTCGACAACGGCTACACGCTTCACTGAACCCGGCGAGGCAGACGATGTTTTTCAGATGGCAACGAGCCGCCCGCGATCTGCAGCTGAAGCATGATCGGCTGCAGCAAACCTGCGCGGAGCAGGCCGCGCGTATTGCAGCGCTGGAGGCGCAGGCGGCCACTGTTAGCGCCGCCAGCGTCGATGGGCAACGCCAGCTGGACTATTACCGCGGCGTTGCCGGCAATCTGGTCCGCTTCAGCCATTCGGTGGAGCATCTGGGCGACTCGTTCGAATACCTCACTGGCCAGCTGAGCGAAAACCGCACACAGGCCGAGCAGGTTGCCGACGCCGCGCTGAGCAATCAGCAGCACTTCGGCGAGCTACAGAACAAGGCGGTCGAGATGGAGAACGGGCTCAACCAGGCTTCGCAGCAGGTCGACGCCCTTGCAGCCCATTCGCAACAGATCAACGGCATCGTCGATCTCATCAGCGGCATCGCCAGCCAGACAAACTTGCTCGCCCTCAATGCGGCCATCGAGGCGGCGCGGGCGGGTGACGCCGGTCGCGGCTTCGCTGTGGTTGCAGGGGAAATCCGCAGCCTGGCGGAAAAGACCGCATTGGCTACCGCTGATATCGTTCAAGAGATCACCCAGGTGCAGGCCGAGATCGCCAGCGTTCACGCTTATATTCAGGTGCAGGGCGACCTCGCGCAGGGGTTCAGCCGTACCACCGAACGGGCCGTGGCAGCCATGCAGCACCTGCATGGGTTGGCCGGCAACATGCGCCACGGCATCGAACGTTCCTCGTTCCGTGCGGGCATCGAGTTGGCCAACCTCGATGAGCTGTCGCTCAAGTTCGTCGTCTACAACCAGGTCCTCGGATCGGACAGCCAGCAGGCGCCGGTTTTGCCAAGCGAGCGTGAGTGTCGCTTCGGTCGCTGGTACTACGGGGAAACCAGTCGCGGCATGCACCGGCTGGAGCATTTTCGGCAGATCGAGCGTCCGCACACGGCTGTCCATCATCAGGGGCAGCAGGCTATCGAGGCGTTTCGTCGGCAGGCACTGGAAGACGCGCTCGGTCATATGAGCGAGATGGAAGAGGCCAATCTCGAGGTGATGCGCATCGTTGCGGCGCTGATTGGCGAGCAGGAGAAAGAGGCGCGGCCTGCTATCAGCCAAGCGTGTTAGCAGACTCGGTAAGCCATGTTTCCGTGTTTTAACTGACCGATCGCGTCAGGGCTTGCCTGTTGCTGCAGATGAGACAAGCCAGCTAGAAACGTTGATAGCAAAAATACTGCAGCAAAGAATCAATACTATTCATTAGCGTTGGGTCTGGCGCGCACCGACAATGTGCGCCCGATTCGTCCGTGCCCTTATTTGAGGCATCGAACCTCCTTGATCGACCGACACGGCCCGTTATGCAAGCGGTTGGGCGTAGCGGCGATCAACAGACTCAACGCAAGCAGGAACCATGCAGGAACGCCTTTTAGACTGGTGTCGATCATTTGCGCCCGTGCCTTTATCGGCGCGTCCCGCTGAATGGCTGCGTGCCGCAACGGGCATCGGCTTGGCGTTGTTGCTGGTCATCCCGTTCAGCGCCTGGGTGTTCGGAATCTCAGTCACCCTGCCGCTGGCTGCGCCGGCGGCTGCGTCCGCTGTGTTGCTGTTCGCGGCCTCGTCGAGCCCCTTCGCTCAGCCATGGTCGGTGATCGGCGGCAATCTGTTAGCCGCCGCCATCGGTATCGCGCTGGGTGCCAGCCCCTTGCCTGTGGCGATGGCGGCCGGCCTGGCTGGGGCGCTGGCGATCATCTGCCTGTTCAGTTTGCGCTGCCTGCATCCGCCGGGTGCGGCGCTGGCGCTGGTGGCGGTGGTCGGCAGTCCGGAGCTGCACGCATACGGGTTCCAGTTGCTCTTCCCGGTAGCGTTCAACTCGTTGCTGCTGGTGGTGGTGGCGCTGCTCTACAACAATCTCAGCGGACATGCCTACCCCAAGCCGCGGGCGCAGAAGGGGAACACTCATCACACCCATGACCCGTTGCCCAGCGAGCGTATGAGCTTCAGAGATGACGACGTGGAGCGGGCGCTGGCCGAGTTCGGTGAATATGTCGACGTCACCCGGGATGATCTGGCACAGCTGATCAAGCAGACCGAAAAGCATGCGTTGCGACGCAGCATGGGCGAGATAACCGCCGCCGACATCATGTCCCGCGATCTTTACTGGGGCACCCCGGACTGCTCCATTCAACGCGCCTGGCAGAGCCTGCGCGAGCACCGCTTGCATTCCTTGCCGGTGGTCAAAGGCGACAGTCGCGAGCTGCTCGGCATCGTCACGCTGGTCGACCTGCTCAAGCATCTGCGCTCGACGCCGGCGCGTCTGCGTTTCAGCCAATTGAAACGCGCAGGCGGCGCTCGGCTGCGCTCGATCATGAGTACGCCGGTGGTCACGGTTAACCCGGACACGCACATGGTCGATCTGGTGTTCCTGCTCTCCGATAAGGGCCTGCACTGCCTGCCGGTGGTGGACGCCGAGCAGCGCCTGATCGGCATGATCACCCAGACCGATCTGATCGCGGCGCTCTATCGGAACTGGTTGAAACACTTGCCCGACTGAAGCGCCCTTAGCCTCTCGGGATGACACCTGATTGGCAGAGGGCCATCGCGCCCTGCATCGCAGCCCGCGGGAGGCACTGCCGGAACCTGTGGCATAGTCGCAGTGCCTGAGTGCTATACCTCTTCCAAGCCGAGCCCATGCAAGACCCTTTCAACGACTGGCTGCGATCCTTCTTTCCGGTGCCATTGAGCGTGGGGCCGAAGGAATGGCTGCGCGCGGTGATTGGTGTGGGTCTGGTGGTGCTGCCAATGGTTTCCATCGGTCTTTGGCTGTTTGGCGGCCCGGTCACGCTGCATATCGTCGCGCCAGCCGGCGCTTCGGCGGTGATCCTCTTCAGTGCATCGTCGAGTCCCTTCGCCCAACCCTGGTCAGTGCTCGGTGGCAACCTCATTGCGGTGACCATTGGCGTCGCGCTGGGCGCCAGTGCCTTGCCCACGGTGGCAGCGGCGGTCCTGGCGGTATGCCTGGCCATTGCCTGTCTGTTCCTGCTGCGCTGCATGCATCCGCCAAGCTGTGCGCTGGCGATGGTCGCCGCCATCGGCGGGCCGGGGATCAGCGAGTTGGGTTATGGCCTGCTGATCCCGGTGGCCTTCAACTCGCTGCTGCTGATTGCCGCTGCGTTGGTCTACAACAACCTCACGCGCCATCCCTATCCCAAACCGCGCGCGGCCAGTGGCGCAGAGCAGACTGGCAGTGTCCCGCTGGGGGAGGAGCAGATGAGCTTCACCAGCGATGACGTGGACCGTGCACTGGAGGATTTCGGTGAGTACGTCGACGTCACCCGCGACGATTTAGTGGACTTGATCAAACGCACCGAGACTCATGCTATTCGCCGCAGCATGGGTACCGTCACCGCTGGCGACATCATGTGCCGCGAGTTGCACTGGGTCGACCCAGCGGCCCGGATGCGTCAGGCCTGGGATGTCGTGCGTCGGCACCGTCTGCATTCGCTGGCCGTGCTTGAACCGGGCAGCGGCAAGCTGGTGGGCATCCTCACCCTGACCGATCTGCTGCAGCACTTCGAGCCCAGCCCGTCACGGCTCAACCTGCGGCGGCTGACGTTCGGTCGTGAGGTGCGAGTGGAGGGGATCATGAGCGCGCCGGTGGTCTCGGTGCATGAAGACGCGCATCTGGCCGATCTGGTCCATTTGCTGGCCGACCGCCGCATGTCTTGCTTGCCCGTCGTCGACGCCGAGCAGCGCCTGGTCGGCATGATCACCCAGAGCGATCTGGTCGCCGGGCTTTACCAGAACTGGATGAAGCGGCTGAGCAGCTGAGGCGTCGTTGTCCTGGCGTTTTGTCTGGATTTGCCCGGCTAGATTTCATAGTTCCAGCGCGACCAGTCGTATTCCTCTTCGGCGGCTTCTCGCAGCAGCGCAACGGCACGCTGTAGCGCCGGCGACTCGGCGGCATGCGGGTACACCAGGTAGACCGGGTAGCTGAACTCGGGCGCCTGCTCGACCCGTTTGAGCACGCCTTCGTCAAGGTAGCGTTGGACCACGCGCGTGCGGAAGTAACCGCGACCGCCATGCTGCAGCAGATACTGCAGCGCCAGTGGGCCGAGGCTGAAGGAAAGCGCGGTGCGGATGTGCTCCGGCAGGGCACGGTCATGCTGACTACGAAACGCCGGGCCCCAGTCGACGTACAGATAAGGCTCGGGGATGTAGCTGTGAACCACCTGGATCAGCTTTTCCTCGAGCAATTGCTCGACCTGCAGCCCAGGCCAGTACTCGGGCTGATGCACCAGCGCCGCATCCAGTACGCCGAGGCCTAGCTGCTTCTGCAGCTCCTCGCCACTGGCCACCTCGTTACGAAAGGCATGGTCGGGCATCATCTGGCGCAGGCGCTGGACCCAGGCCAGCATCAATGGGTTGCACAGGCTGATTTCGGCGCCCAGCGACAGCAGCTTGTCATAGCCGCGCGGCAGGGGCAGCTCACGTCGGGCGGTTTCCCAGGTCTGCACTAGCTGGGTGGCATAGGTAACGAAACGCTCGCCGTCGCTGGTCAACCGCGCACCGGCGCGGTTGCGCACGAACAGCCGGCAGCCGAGCTGCGTTTCGAGGCTGCGAACCCGGGCAGTGACCGCGGTCTGGGTGATATGCAGCCGCTCGGCCGTGGCGATGAAGCTGCCGCTGCGGATGATCTCGAGAAAGGTGCGGGCGAGATCGATGTCCATGAAAGCGTGCTCATATCAAAGGGTTTGATATGAAAGCAGGTTGGAATGAAAGATAAAAGCCGAAAGGGGGGTTCCAGGCTGGACAGTTGGGGGTAATAGCACTCGAGGTTTGGGTCGGGCGGTGTTGCGCTTCAGCTGTCTTGCGCGCTTTTCTGCGCCTCTTGGTGGGCTGAAGCCCACCCTACTTGGTGGAGGTAATTGCGAGCTTTGTGGGTTGGGCGGCTTTGCGCTTCGGTCCTCCGGGGGCGTTTCCTGCTCCCTCATGGTGGGCTGAAGCCCACCCTACTTATTGGGCGGAAATCCGTGCAGGTTGACGCCGATCCTCCAGACGCTTTTATCGTCGTTTGCCTTTAGTGCGACGTGCCTTCGGCGTACTCGATTTTGTTGCCGACGTTGTACTTGCCGGACGGCTTGTTCATCGGAATGCGCTTGATCTCTTTCAATGTCTTGGCGTCATAGACGATCAGCGCGCCATCGGTGTCCCAGACGCTAAGCAGCGCGTAGCGACCGTCGTTGGTGAACTCGACATGTGCAGCATTCTTCCCAGGCATCGGCCTTAGCGTATGGGCGACCTCCAGGGTCTGCTTGTCGATCAAATGCACCGCATCGTTGTTGGGGCCGAAGAACACATCGGTCCAGGCATAGGGTGAGTTGAGGTGGCTGCGCATGAAGAACCCCGGCCCTTCGGTGGGGATTTCCTTGATCAGTTTCCAGCTCTGCAGATCGAGCACCGAAATCAGACCCTTGCTTACGTTGGGCGTGGCGAATACCCAGTTGCCGCCGCGTTTCCAGTAGATGCCCGAGCCCAGGTGCGGCATGCCCGGCAACGGAATGTCGGTGACCGCTTTGCCGGTATCGAGATCAATGACCTGCCCGCCGAGTGCCTTGCGCGAGGTGGCCAGCAGATAGCGGTAATCTGGTGTGAAGGAGAAGTCGTCAAGGAAGTCGGCAGCCTCGATGCGCCGTGGCTGGAAATCTGGCTTGCCGGCGTAGGAAATTTCCCAGGCTTCTTTCACGTCTTTCAGTGCCACTACGAAGCTGTCACGCGGCGGTGCGGTGTAAACAGCGCTGACCCGCGATTGGGTGCCGTCCGCGCCAAGGGTCGGGATGTGTTTGACCAGAGACAGATCGCGTGCATCCAGCAAGACCAGATTACCCGGCAGGTAGTTGCCCACCAGCACCCAGCGCCCGTCGTTGCTCACGGCCAGGTTGCGGGTATTCAGCCCGGCCCGTACCTCGGCGATCATGGTCAGGTTGTGCAAGTCGTAGACGCTGATCCAGCCGTCCCGCGAGGCGAAGTAGACGAAGCGGCCATCCGGCGAGAACTTCGGCCCGCCGTGCAGGGCAAAGTGTGACTGGAAGTTGGCCAGCTCCTCGAAGCGATCACCGTCCAGTACGCGCACGTGATGGTTGCCGGCCTCGACCACGACGAACAGGTTCAGCGGATCGGCGCTGTGCTGCGGTGTGCTCGGCAGCGTGTCGACGTCGGTGAGGATGCGATGGCTGGCGCGGATGTCGGCATCGCTCCAGGTCGGTGGTGTGGCGGCCGGTTGGTAGAGGTAGCTGACCAGCGCATCGATTTGCGCAGGGTTCAGGCGATCACCGAATGCGGCCATCTGGCTGGCCGGACGGCCGTTGTGAATCACCGCGCGCGCCTCATCTGGTTTGATTCGGCTGAGGCTCTCGGGTAGCAACGCGGGCCCGGCCCCGCCTAAACGATTGGCACCATGGCAGCTCTGGCAGTATTGCTCATAGAGCACGCCGGCCTGCTCCAGCGACACGGCCTCCGGGGCGGCCTGCACGGCCCCGCAGAGCATGAGCAGGGCGAAGGGGATCAGTCGCATAACGCCTCCAGAACTGCTTCCTGTGAACTGTGCTCGGCACATAGGCGCGCCGGAAACTCCAGTGATTGATTGGCGAACAGGCCGACCACTTGCCCTATCACGGTCAAGGTAGGGGGTTTCAGTTGTTGTGACTGCGCCATCGACGGCAGCTGTTTCAGTGTGCAGCGCACCACCCGCTGATCGGCGCGGGTACCGTTGCCGATCAACGCGGCGGGGGTGTCGACCGGCAGGCCGGCAGCAATCAGGTTGCGCGAGATCTCGCCAAGGCTGGCCAGGCCCATGTAGAACACCAGGGTCTGCTTGCCCTCGACCAGGCTACTCCAGGGCAGCTGTAGAGCGCCGTCTTCCTGCAGGTGACCGGTGATGAACTGGCAGGAATGGGCTAGGTCGCGGTGAGTCAGCGGAATCCCGGCATAGGCGCTGCAACCCGCTGCGGCGGTAATGCCTGGCACCACCTGACCGTTGATGCCACGGGCGAGCAGGTATTCGAGTTCTTCCGCGCCGCGGCCGAAGATAAAGGGGTCGCCGCCCTTGAGGCGCACCACGCGCAGGCTCTGCTGCGCCAGATCCACCAGCAGCTGATTGATCTGCGGCTGCGGCAGGCTGTGGTAGCCGCTGGTCTTGCCGACGTAGTGGCGTGCGCAGCGCTCAGGTATCAGCTTCATCAGATCGTCGCTGACAAGGCGGTCATAGACCACGGCATCTGCTTGCTGGAGCAGGCTCCAGGCACGCAGGGTAAGCAGGCCTGGGTCGCCGGGGCCGGCGCCGACGAGCGCGACTTCGCCCGGGGCCAGGGTCGCGCCAAGTGAAGCGGGGAGAGTGATTGGCTGATCCATGCGAACTCCTGAGAATCTCATCGGGCTGGCGGTATGTACGGGGCGGCCTTGGGGCCGCTCTTGGTCAAATGGCGATGCTGGGAATGCACTGCGGTTGTGGCAAACCGATCTCCTGGTCACTGAGGTAGCAGCCGGGGTCTTCGCCCCAGAGATTGCCTTCAGCCCAGGCGCGGGTGCGTGTGTTGCCATTGCAGATCGACAACCAGCGGCACTCGGCGCAGCGTCCGGTCACGGCCCGGGGGTGCTGGCGCAGCTCGGTGAGCAGCGGCTCGGGATTGTCCATCCAGAGTTCACGGAACGACTGTCGCCGCACATTGCCGACGGTGTGCTGCCACCAGTAGGTATCCGGGTGCACATCGCCGATGTTGTCGATATTGGCGATGCCGCCACCCGACGCATTGCCGCCCCAGGCGCGCAACATCTGCTCCAGACGATCGCGGTGCTGTGGCAGATGGGTTTCCACCCACTGCAGCAGCAGGATGGCGTCGGCATCGTTGTTGCCACTGACGAAATCGGTTTCGCGGCCGTTCTGCACGTCGTCCCAGGCCTGCTCGAACAGCTGGTACATGGCGTCGCGGGTCATCTGGTGATGGGCGTCGGCCTTGCGGCTGCGCTTGCCACGGCCGCTGTAGTTGAGGTGTGAGAGGTAGAACTTCTGCATGTCATGCTCGCGCATCAGCGCCAGTAGAGCAGGCAGCTGCGGGTAGTTGTTCTGGGTCAGGGTGGTGCGCAGGCCGACACGAATGCCATGTTGGCGGCACAGGTCGATGGCGTGCATCGAGGCGGCGAAGCTGCCCTTGAGCTGGCGCCAGTCGTCATGGACCGCTTCCAGCCCGTCGATGCTGATGCCGACGTAGTCGTACTTGGCGGCAGCGATCTGATCGATATTGCGCTCATCGATCAGCGTGCCGTTGGTGGACAGGGCAACGAAGAAGCCTTTCTCGCGGGCGTATTCGGACAACTCGAAAATGTCGTCGCGCAGCAGCGGTTCGCCGCCGGAGAGAATCAGCACGCGTACGCCCGCTTCGTGCAGGTCATCGATGACCTTGCACGCTTCGGCGGTATCCAGCTCATCGCGAAACACGCTGTCCGCCGACGTCGCGTAGCAATGCTTGCAGGTCAGGTTGCAGCGCCGCAGCAGATTCCAGATCACCACGGGCGGCCGGCTTGCACCGGGGCTGCGTGCGCCCAGTACCGGCATGGCAGGCCGGGCGAGGGCACGCAGGTAATGGCTGATTCTCAACATGAGCGTTTCTCCTGCCGCATCACGCTTGGTTGCGCGGTTCGATAGATATAGATGCAGCATCCCCGAGCGACACTCGCCAATCCTTGACTGGAAACAATAAAAGCCATGGTCCCGGCAGGGGCATGCACCGCGTGTTCGACAGCGAGCTGGTTCTGGCTTTCGTCACAAAGCAAACGTCTGCTCTTAAACCGCGGTAGACGCCAAAAAGTCGTCGCTAGGAACCGCAATGATGCGTAGATGAGCATTACCGATGCTGTTGTGAGTCCGGGCATTTCGTAGGGTGGGCTTCAGCCCACCAGCAAGCACAAGGTGACGGTGGGCTGAAGCGGAACGCCGCCCGGCCCAGCCTACAGGGGCATGCGCGTCGGCCCTAGCGACGACTGCTCACACGCAGCCCAGTCTTTTTCAGGATGCGACTGCTGACCCACATATCGTTGCGCTTTACCTCGTCAACAAGCTTGGTTTGGAAGTGGATTATCAATTGAGACCGGGCACAGAAGGCTGGAACGGCATGATCGTGGCAGCTCTGATGGCGCTGCGGCGCGGGCATTTCGTAGGGTGGGCTTCAGCCCACCAGCAAGCACAAGGTGACGGTGGGCTGAAGCCCACCCTACAGGGGCATGCGCATCGGCCCTAGCGACGACTGCTCACCCGCAGCCCGGTCTTTTTCAGGATGCGACTGCTGACCAGCATTTCCTCGGCCCGGCAGGCGCTGCCGAGCAGCTGCCGAATCTCGGCACGGTAGGCCTCGATTTCCTCGGCGCTGCGGCCATGGACCATGGCGAACAGGTTGTAGTGCCAGCCCGGCTGACGCGGGCGCCGGTAGCAATGGCTGACGAAGGCCTGCGAACCGATCAACGGACCGAGACGGGCGATCTCTGCGTCGTCCACGTCCCAGACGGTCATGCCGTTGTGTCGATAACCCAGGCGGTAATGGTTGGGCACGGCGGCGATGCGGCGGATGGCGCCCTCTGTCTGCAGCCGTTGCAGCAGTTCGAGGGTGACCTCGATGCTGGTTCCCAGCCGTTCAGCCAGCCAGGCCCAGGGATCATCCACCAGTGGCAGGCCCGCTTCGGTGAGTTCGACCAGGCGTTTCGCCAGTTCCATCGATTCGGGTGCGTCTGACGGGTCAGACCGGGAAGTGCAGGCCGACATGGTAGGTCTCCTCCTTGGGCAGGTTGAGCACCGGTAGGCCCGTCTCGGCTTCGATGCGGGCGATCGTCTGGGCGATGCCTTTGGGTGTCGCGCAGCCGAGCACAAACCACATGTTCCAGGCGTGTTCGCGGCGGTAGTTGTGGGCCACCTCGGGCATGGCCGCGAGTTGCTCGGCGACACGGTCGAAGCGCGCTTCGGGTACCGACAGTGCGGCAAGGGTAAAGGCGCCGCCGAGGCGTTCGATGTCGAACATGGGGCCGAAGCGGGTCAGGGTGCCATCGTCGAGCAGCGCCTGAACGCGTTCGCGCAGCTGCGCGGCGTCGGCATCCAGTTCCTCGGCCAACGCTTGCCAGGGATGGCGGACCAGCGGCACGCCGAGTTGCAGGCGATTGATCAGGCGCCGGTCGAGGTCATCCATGGGCGGCCACCTGGCTCGCGGGCGGTGCATAACGCCCGCCGCACTGCTTGAACGCGCGGGTGCTGAACAGCAGTTGGTGCGGAACGTCGCGCAGCCCGTTCTCGGCGAGCATCTGTTCGATCAGTCGGCAGACCTGTTCGCGCTCACGGCCGTGCACCATGCAGAACAGGTTGTACGGCCAGTCGGGTAAGCGCCTCGGCCGTTGGTAGCAGAGGTTCACACCCGCCGCTTGGCCGAGTTTGCGGCCGACCTCGTCGACGCACTCATCCGGAATATCCATCACCAGCATGGCATTGGCGCGAAAGCCCAGCGCACGATGTTTGATGACCAACCCCATGCGCCGAAACAAGCCGCTATCACTCCAGCGCCGGACCTGTTCCAGCACCGCCTCTTCGCTGGCACCCACGCGCTCGGCCAGCACCTGATAAGGACGTGCGGCCAGTGGCAGGCCGGCTTCGAGCAGGCGCCGCAGCTGCAATGCCTGGAGGTCGTTCAGGAGTAATGTCATGGCGCGTCTCCGATGGGGAAGCCGAGGTCGATGCGGTAGGCCGCCTGCATTGGCAGGTCCAGCGGGACCAGGCCGGTCTCGGCTTCGATCTGTAGCAACAGCGCATCGATGCGGGCGCGGTCCGGGCCGGTGAGCACGAACCAGAGGTTGTAACGATGCTCGCGCAGGTAGTTGTGGTTGACCTCAGGGTAACGGTTGATCTGTTCGGCGACCTGTTCCAGCTGCGCTTCGGGTACGGCGAGGGCGACCAGGGTGCTGGCGCCAGCGCGGCTGTGTTCGAACACCGGGCCGATGCGCGACAGGCCACCGCTGCTTTCCAGCTGTTCGAGGCAGGCCAGTACCTCGTCTTCGCTACACTCGAGCGCATCGGCCATGGCGCGATAGGGTTCGGCGCACAGCGGCATGCCGTGTTGAAAGCGGTCGATCAGGCGGCGGCTGAGAGGGTCGATTTGCATGTCACAACCCCGTTTCGTGAGCGCGGCTGCTGAAGAAAATGCCGCTCGGGCTGTCGGCGGGCAGGCGCTTGAGGAGCTTCAGCGTGTAGGGGTCCCAGACCTGCACCTCGTTGCCGTCACGTACCGACAGCCAGAGCTGGTCGCCACGGGCGGTGAATTCCATGTGCAGCACAGCCGGTCCGGGTTCCAGCTGAGCGATGATCTCGTGGGTTTCGCTGTCGATCACCTGCACCTTGCCGTTGTCCGGGTGGGCGAAGTTGACCCAGATCTGACGGGCGTCCGGGCGCGCCATGACGAACACGGGTTGGCCGGCGACATCGATGGCGTCGGTCTGCTTCCAGCTCTGTGAGTCCATCACCAGCACCTGGTGATGACCGATGGCCGGAACGAAGGTCTGGTTGCCGGCGACCGTCCAGCCCTCGAGGTGCGGCATCTTGTAGACCGGCAGCGCTGCCTCGCCACGGCCGTAGCCGTCGATGATCCGCTCGACACCGCGGGCGGTGTGCCAGAGGTCGATCTTGGCCATGCCGTCCTCGCCGAACAGGCCGGCGATGTAGTAACGACCGTCCGGGGTCAGCAGGGCGTCGTAGGGTTGCTTACCGACGTTCTCGAATCGGGTGATTTGCGGAGTGTTGCCCTGGCTGAAGTCCAGCAGCCAGGTTTCATGGGTGTCGAACAGGCTGTAGATGAAGCGCCGCCCGGGCGCGTCGATGACGCCAACCACGCGTGAGTTGCGGCTGCCGTCGGCCAGCGGCGTGGCGGGGATGTCGGCCACCAGCTCCAACGTGTCGGCATCGAAGACCTTGACGCCGCCGGGCTCGTAGTTGCCGACGGCGATCAGCTTGCCGTCCTGGCTGATGGCGCCGCCGATGCTGTTGCCGCCTTGAATGATGCGCTTGTCGATGCGCTGGCGCAGCAGGTCGACCTTGGTCAGGCCGCCGTCACGACCGAACACATAGGCGAAGCGCTCGTCGCGGGAAAACACTACCGAGGCGTGGGACAGGTCACCCAGCCCCTCGATACGGGCCAGGCGCGTCTGACCACTGGTTTCGACGATTTGCAGGCTACCGCTGGCGCGCTCCACCACCACACCCAGATCGCCGGTGCCGCGGAGCGGTTGCTCGGCGCAGGCACCGAGCAACAGGCTGGCAATGGCGAGCAGCAAAGACGGACGGATCATGGCGTTGGGTATCCTTCGAGGAGTAAATCGACCAGCCAGGCGATGTCCTGCTCATTGAGCAGCGCGTTCCAGCCGGGCATGGCGGTGCCGGGCCGACCGTGGGTCACGGTGGCGATCAGGCTTTCACGGGGTTTGCCGGCGATGGCGTCGAGGGTCAGTGCGGGACCGAGGCCGCCGGTCATGCGCAGACCGTGGCAGGAGCCGCAGTCCTGCACCAGCAGGTGTTCGAGCTGTGCCTGGCGGGCGGCGGTAGGCGTATCGGCCAGGGCATTGGAAAAGGGAAGAAGGGACACCAGGCTGAGCCCCAAACCGAATACTGCGTGTCGGGACTGAAACATGATGTCCTCCTTGGCTGTTACTTGAGGCTCAGAACCCACTCGGCGAGGGTTTTGGCTTCTTCTTCGGTGACTGGGTTTGGCGGCATCGGGATTGGACCCCAGTTACCCTGGGTGCCGTTTTTGATGCGCCCGGCGAGCAGATCGGCAGCGCCTTCCTGGCCGGCGTACTTGGCGGCGACTTCCTTCAGGGCTGGGCCGACCATCTTGGCGTCCATGCTGTGGCAGGCCGCGCAGGGCTTGCTCTTGAACAGCGCTTCACCGTCCTGAGCCACGGCAGGCTGCAGGACCATCGCGCCGCCGAGGGCGAGCAGTGGGATGAGAACTTTTTTCATCAGTTACTTCCTCAAGGCTAGGGGGGGATCTTGGCGTCCCCCCCGGTTTTACTCAGTACACGTCGTGCTGAGTGTTATGGACGTTAAATTTACCGGTTGGGGTAATCAACCTTTTGTCCTTGATCACCTTTTTCAGCTTTAACGTCTTGTCATCGACCACGACGATTGCCGATTGCTCGTCCTGGCCACTCCAGACGGAGAACCAGACCTCGTCGCCCGCTTCGTTGTACTCCGGTTGCACGACGCGTTTGGCACCGTCTGTCACTCCGGCCCATTCGGCGATTGGCAACACGGTAAAGCCTGCGCCCAGATCGTCGATGTTAAACACCGCTGCCGATTGGCTGATCTTGGCGTCCGGGTTGAAGGTGGTGTCCAGATAGATGTGGTTGGACTTCGGATGGGTCTTGATGAACAGCGAGCCGCCACCCTGTCCCTTGAGCGTTTCGACCACTTTCCAGGCATGGTCTGGGTGCTTGTCCGGATCGGTGCCGATCAGGGAGATGGTTTCATCGCCCAGGTGGCTGGTCGCCCAGACCGGACCGAACTTTGGATGCACGAAGTTGGCGCCGCGACCCGGATGCGGGATTTTGCCCACATCGACCAACGCAGCCATCTTGCGCTCTTTCGAGTCGATCACTGCAACCTTGTTCGAATTGTTCGCCGCCGTCATGAAGTAGCGATGGCTGACGTCCCAGCCGCCGTCATGCAGGAACGGCGCGGTGCCGATCATGGTGGTGGTCAGGTTGTCGATGTCCTCGTAGTTGACCAGCAGCACCTTGCCGGTTTCCTTGACGTTGACGATGAACTCCGGATGTTCGTGGGAGGCGATGATCGCCGCCACGCGTGGCTCCGGATGGTATTCCTGAGTGCCCACGGTCATGCCCCGAGTCGAGACGATCTGCAGCGGCTCCAGGGTTTCGCCATCCATGATGGTGTATTGCGGCGGCCAGTAGTCGCCGGCGATCACGTACTTGTCTTCGTAGCCCTTGAACTTGGAGGTTTCGACCGAGCGAGCCTCGATGCCGACCTTGATCTCGGCGACCTTCAGCGGCTCTTTGGCCCAGAGGTCGATCATGTCGATCTTAGCGTCGCGACCGATCACCAACAGATAACGGCCGGAGGCGGACATGCGTGAGATGTGCACCGCGTAGCCGGTGTCGATGGTCTTGATGATTTCTTTGCTCTTGCCATCAATCAGCGCGATCTTGCCGTCGTCACGCAGGGTGACGGAGAACAGGTTGGGCAGATCCAGCTTGTTCATTTGCTTCTTTGGTCGGTCTTCCGGTTTGACCAGCACCTTCCAGGAATTCTTCATCTCGGCCATCCCCCACTCGGGCGGGGTTGGTGGGGTGTGCTGAATGTACTTGGCCATCAGCGTGATTTCGTCTTTGCTCAGCGCGTTGGAGGTGCCCCAGTTGGGCATGCCGGCGGGCGAGCCGTAAGTGATCAGCGCCTCGAGATAGGCCTGTCCGCGTTCCTGGGTAATGTCCGGCGTCAGTGCCTTGCCGGTTGCACCCTTGCGCAGCACACCGTGGCAGCCGGCGCAGCGCTGGAAATAGATCTCTTTGGCCTGCTCGAATTCGGCGGCGTTCAGGTCAGGTGCACCGGGCGAATGGACCACCTGGGCGCTGGCCGGATCGATAGCGGAGGCTTGGCCCTTGTAGGCGGCATCGGCGTTTTCTGGATTCATCGCGGCCTGGGCAACTGCCAGTCCGAGCATTGAAAAGCCGGCGATGAAGCCCGCCAGTATGGGTTTGCTCATAGTGATCTCCTCTGACCGCTTCGTGCGGTTCCTGCTAGTGACGGCGATGTGGCAGTTCCCGGGTCTTGCTGTATGCGCTTGCATCCTATGGCCGGCTCTGTGCGAAAGCGCTTGATGCCAATCAAGAGTCGATCCGGGATACGCCAGGCGTGACGTCGTGTCGCGGGGACGGATAAATCAGGCGGGAAAAGGGAAGAAGCGCACGTCAAAAGCCGATGGTTACGCACGCGCATTGGCTCATTTCGAGTCGGGCTTGACCGTAATCAAGCTTCGCCGGCGGACGGCTTGAGGGGCGGCGGGGTGACGATTAGCGTGGTGCTAGTCAAATCCAACCGCTGCAGTGAGGTATTGCCAATGAACGCGCCCGAGAACCTTGTCGGCATGAGCGGTGCTCCGTTCTACCAGTCGCTGGGCAACGAAGAGGTGCTCTTCGAGCAGGCCTGGAAGCATGGCATGCCGGTGCTGATCAAGGGCCCAACCGGCTGCGGCAAGACCCGCTTCGTGCAGCACATGGCGCACCGGCTGAACCTGCCGCTGTATACCGTGGCCTGCCATGACGATCTCTCCGCCGCCGATCTGGTTGGCCGTCATCTGATCGGTGCCCAGGGCACCTGGTGGCAAGACGGCCCGCTGACCCGCGCCGTGCGCGAAGGTGGTATCTGCTACCTGGACGAGGTGGTCGAAGCCCGGCAGGACACCGCCGTGGTGCTGCATCCGCTGGCGGACGATCGGCGCGAGCTGTTCATCGAGCGCACTGGCGAAGCCTTGAAAGCACCACCGGGCTTCATGCTGGTGGTGAGCTACAACCCGGGTTACCAGAACCTGCTCAAGGGTATGAAGCCGAGCACCCGGCAGCGTTTCGTCGCCATGCGTTTCGACTATCCGCCAGCGGCCGATGAGCAGCGCATCGTCGCCAACGAGGCACAGGTGGATGCCGAACTGGCGGCGCAGGTCGTCAAGCTCGGGCAGGCCCTGCGCCGGCTCGAACAGCACGATCTCGAAGAAGTCGCCTCGACCCGCCTGCTGATTTTCACCGCGCGGATGATCCGCTCCGGCATGAGCCCGCGCGAGGCCTGCATGGCTTGCCTGGCCGAGCCGCTGTCGGACGATCCGCAAACCGTCGCGGCGCTGATGGATGTGGTCGATGTCCATTTCGGTTGACCGCACCAGCCTCTCCCGGCGCCTGCCGGGCGATCTGGCGATGTGGTTCTTTATCCTCGCCGAGTTGACCGTCTTCGCCATCCTGATTCTGGCCTTCGCCGTGACCCAGGTGCTTAACCCAGAGCTGTTCAGCCAGAGCCGCGCAGCGCTGGACAGCTCCATGGGGCTCGCACTGACCCTCAGCCTGCTGACGTCCGGCCTGTTCGCGGCGCTGGCCGTGGAGCAGGTGCGCGCAGCACGGCCTGGGCGGGGGGCGCTACTGCTGGTCGCTGCGTTGGCGACCTCCTGCGTTTACGTCGTGCTCAAGCTCAACGAGTACGGTCATCTGTCATCGATGGGGCTGGGGCTCGAGCACAACACCTTCTTCACCCTGTACTGGATTCTTACCGGCTTTCACTTTCTCCATGTGCTGCTGGGGATGGTGATCCTCGGCTGGATGGCCATGCGTTGCCAGCGCGGCCTTTATACGGCGGCGGACTGCGCGGGTCTGGAATCCGGGGTGCTCTATTGGCACATGGTCGATATGGTCTGGGTGCTGCTGTTCCCGCTGGTCTACGTCATCAACTGAGGAGACCGTGATGTCCGCTTCAAAGGTGCTGATCGGGTGTTGGCTGGCGCTGGCCGTCTTGTCTACAGCCACCGTACTGCTCGGCAACGCCGGCTCGACGCTACTGCTTGCCGGCGCCGTGCTGGCCGTCGCGCTGATCAAGGCCTGGGTGATCACCGAAGGCTTCATGGAGCTGCGCCATGCGCCGGTCATGTGGCGCCTGCTGTTGTTCGGCTGGCCCCTGGCGATGGCGTGCGGGATTCTGTTCGCAATGATGGTGTAGGTGACGAACTGCGATCGCCAGCAAGCGGGCTTCGCGGACAAGGCTAGGCGCCCCCGACCACGCCCAAGGGTTGCGTGGTGGGGATTCTGTTTGTGTTGATGGAGTAGCTAGCGTGCCCGGATCGCCAGCAAGCTGGCTCCTACACCGGACAGCCGTGCGCCGACAATTTGTAGCCAGGCTGGCGGGCTTTGCTTACGCGCAGTTGCGGCTGACCCCGTGGACGAGCCTTCCGCGGCCTTGCTCCGTTCTTCGTAGGAGCCAGCTTGCTGGCGAACGCTTTGTATTTCGGGGTCGCAACCGACCCACGTGCGCGCGTCGATGGGCGCTTCCTGGTGCCCTGCGTCCATAGAGCCGTAGGGTGGGCTTCAGCCCACCGCTTGCTCATGAAGCCCACCCTGTACGGCTTTGTCGCGTCGCTTGCGTCTGCAAAGCCGGCTCTCGCATGGGTAGGGAAAGACCCAGTACCGTGTTCAGGTTTTTCTTGATTGCTATCAAGCAGGTTTCGATAGCTCCCTTCTTAAACTGGCCACGCCAACATGAGGAGGCGACCATGTCCGAGACCTTTACCAAGGGAATGGCCAGAAACATCTACTTCGGGGGAAGCGTGTTCTTCTTCCTGGTATTTCTGGGCCTGACCTATCACACAGAGCAGACCTTTCCAGAGCGATCCAATGAGTCGGAACTGACCGAAGCAGTGGTGCGAGGCAAAGCGGTCTGGGAAAACAACAACTGCATCGGCTGCCACAGCCTGCTTGGTGAAGGTGCCTACTTTGCGCCGGAACTGGGCAACGTCTTCGTTCGACGCGGTGAGGATGCGGCCTTCAAGCCCTTCCTGCAGGCCTGGATGAAGGCTCAGCCGCTGGGCGTACCCGGACGCAGATCGATGCCTCAGTTCAACCTGAGCGAGCAGGAAGTCGACGATATGGCCGAATTCCTCAAGTGGACATCGAAGATCGATACCAATAACTGGCCGCCAAACAAGGAGGGCTGAGAGATGAGCGTTATGAATCCGCATCTCAAGTTCCAATCGCAGGCCGTCGCTAAACCCTACTTCGTATTTGCGCTGATGCTCTTCGTCGGGCAGATCCTGTTCGGCCTGATCATGGGCCTGCAGTACGTCGTCGGTGACTTCCTGTTTCCACTGCTGCCCTTCAACGTGGCACGCATGGTTCACACCAACCTGCTCATCGTCTGGCTGTTGTTCGGCTTCATGGGCGCGGCCTACTACCTCATCCCTGAGGAAGCGGACCGTGAACTGCACAGCCCGAAACTGGCGATCATCCTGTTCTGGGTGTTCGCAGCAGCCGGCGTGCTGACCATTCTCGGTTACCTGTTCGTGCCCTACGCCGGTCTTGCCGAGCTGACGCACAACGAACTGCTGCCGACCATGGGCCGGGAGTTCCTCGAGCAACCGACGATCACCAAGATCGGTATTGTCGTGGTCGCTCTGGGCTTCCTTTACAACGTCGGGATGACCCTGCTCAAGGGCCGCAAGACCGCCATCAGCATGGTCATGATGACCGGCCTGATCGGGCTTGCAGTGTTCTTCCTGTTCTCCTTCTACAACCCGGAAAACCTGGCGCGCGACAAGTACTACTGGTGGTTCGTGGTGCACCTGTGGGTTGAAGGCGTGTGGGAACTGATCATGGGTTCGATGCTGGCCTTCGTCCTGATCAAGATCACCGGTGTCGACCGTGAAGTGATCGAGAAGTGGCTCTACGTGATCATCGCCATGGCGCTGATCACCGGCATCATCGGTACCGGTCACCACTTCTTCTGGATTGGTGCACCTGAGGTCTGGTTGTGGCTGGGTTCGATCTTCTCTGCCCTGGAACCGCTGCCGTTCTTCGCCATGGTGCTGTTCTCGCTGAACATGGTGAACCGTCGTCGCCGTCAGCACCCGAACAAGGCCGCATCGCTCTGGGCCATCGGCACTACCGTGACTGCGTTCCTGGGTGCTGGCGTGTGGGGCTTCCTGCATACCCTGGCTCCGGTGAACTACTACACCCACGGTTCGCAGTTGACTGCAGCGCATGGCCACCTGGCGTTCTACGGTGCCTACGCCATGATCGTGATGACCATGATCAGCTACGCCATGCCGCGTCTGCGTGGCCTGGGTGAGGCGCCGGATGCACGGGCTCAGCGCATCGAGATCTGGGGCTTCTGGTTGATGACGCTGTCGATGGTCGCGATCACCCTGTTCCTCACCGCCGCTGGCGTGGTGCAGGTCTGGTTGCAGCGGATTCCGGCTGACGGGGCAGCGATGTCCTTCATGAATACCGCTGACCAACTGGCTGTGTTCTTCTGGTTGCGGCTGGGCGCTGGGGTGTTCTTCCTCATCGGGCTGGTGCTCTACCTCTGCAGCTTCAGGCAGCGTGGGCGAGTAACCGCGGATGTACCTGCGGCCGTCGTTGCGGCCTGAGGCAAGACACCGATGTAATCGACGGCCCGGCTGACCCAGCGGGCCGTTGTTGTTTTCAAACCGCGCTAAGGATCAATCGCCATGGCCTTTACCATCGAAGTTGAAGAGTGGGTCGGCAGTGTCTGGCACCGCTTCATCACCCGCCGCGCCAGCCCGGACTTCCCCGACGCCAACGTCTCGCTGGAAAGCATGCAGCGCAGCCTGTCGGTGCTGTTTCGTGCCATGGGCGGTGCCAGTGGTATCGGTGTCGAGGCGGCCAACGCGCGCGATCTGATGTTGCGCCGCAACCTGCTGCAACAAGTCGCTGGCACCTGCAAGCAATTGCCGGTGGCCTGGTGCGATGCGAACAACCTGCGCCTGCCGCAGAATCTCGCGGTATACCCCGAAGTTTCACTCAATCAGGATTTGTATCGCTGGCTGGCGCTGCTCGCGGCGCAGGCGGGCGAGATGCGTCACTGGGCGCGTGACAACCAGCGCTGGACTCAAGCCATCCTCGAGCGTTTCCCGGCGATGCAGCCACGCTACGAGCGGCTCGTCGAAGCGCATCTGCAGCTCCGGCCAGATCCGGACACGCTGCCCCGCGCCGAGGGTGCGCTGGAGCGCGCCATCTGCCAGGCCCTACGTGAGCCGGGCAGTGTTCAGCAATTCCCGCGCAGCGAAGTGGCCCCCTGGCCGCTGCCCATGTGGTTGTACCCCGCGGAAAATCTCGGCGTGCCGCAGGCCACCGAGCTCGCCGAAGAAGATCAGGAAAACAACCTGCAGGCGCCGCCGACCGAGCAGAAGGGCATGCGCAAGCGTGCCAAGCGTGTCGAGGACAGCACCAGCAAGGGCGGCCTGATGCTGTTCCGCCTGGAAAATCTGTTCAGCTGGTCCGAGCATGTCGAGCTGGATCGCCAGGGCGATGACAGCGAAAACGAAGACGCCTCGCGTGTTGCAGAAGACCTCGATGAAATCGCCATGTCGCGTCAGCGGATGCGCAAGGGCGGCGGCCTCAAGCTGCACCTGGACCTGCCGCCTGCGGACGTGGATGACATTCCGCTGGGCGAAGGCATCAAGCTACCGGAATGGGACTATCGCAAGCAGCGCATGCAGGCCGATTTCGTCAGCCTGCAGATGATGTTGCCCCGGGGCTCCGAACCCATGGGGCTGCCGCTGCGACTGAGCCCGCTGGCGCGCAAGCTGCGTCGGCAGTTCGAACACCTGCGTAATGATCGCCAATGGCTGCGCGGGCAGCCGCAGGGCTCCGAGCTAGACATGCAGGCCTGGCTCGATTTTCACGTCGAGCGCCAGCACGGCCAGTGCGCCGAGCGCGGGCTGTTCATGGAGCAGCGACAGAATCGCCGCGACCTGGCGTGCCTGCTGCTGGCCGACCTGTCCATGTCCACCGACGCGCACCTGGACGACGAGCACAAGGTGATCGACGTGATCACCGACAGCCTGCTGCTGTTCGGCGAAGCCCTGTCGGCGGTAGGCGACGATTTCGCGCTGTATGGCTTTTCCTCGCTGCGTCGCCAGCAGGTTCGCATGCAGGAGCTCAAGAGCTTCAAACAGCGCTATGGCGACGACACCCGTGGTCGGATCCAGGCGCTGAAGCCGGGCTACTACACACGTATGGGCGCGGCCATTCGCCAGGCGACCGAACTGCTGGGCAAGTGCAAGCAGCGACGCAAACTGTTGCTGCTGGTCACCGACGGCAAGCCCAATGACCTGGATCTCTACGAAGGCCGTTATGGCGTCGAAGACACCCGCCAGGCAGTCATGGAAGCACGGCGTCAGGGGTTGTTGCCGTTCTGCATCACCATCGACCAGGAGGCGGGCGATTACCTGCCCTACATGTTCGGTGCCAACGGCTTCACCTTGATCAAGGAGCCACAACAACTCCCGTTCCGCCTGCCACAGTTGTACAAGCAGCTGACCCAGCCGTAGGGTGGATGTCGCTTTTTACATCCGCCGTTACCCGGTTCGGTGGACCGCCACCCCGTGGATCGGTGAAGCGTGATCCACCCTACGAACCGCCAGGGCAGATTGCGTGGCAACGGTAGTGTGGGACGGGCTGCGTTCCGTTTCAGCCCACCAGCCTTTTCGCCGCTTGATGCCTCGCCATTCACCTGCGGAAATGGCCCGTTCATGCCGCGACATTGACGCAGTGTTCCGAGGCTATGTTTTTTAGCGCAGTTGCTTCGCTTGATTCTGGCGTATTCATCGGTGGGCTGAAGCCCACCCTACGGTCTTCATGGCGCGCCGTATTCAGGCTTGCCAGTTTGGGAAGGACGTTGCTTTGATGGACGGAAGCCCACTCTGCCAGATGGCCCAGCAATGCGGTCGGAGCACACCGGCGGTTTTGTAGGGTGGGCTTCAGCCCACCAAGGCATCTATCGAGAGGCTGTTGCCCGCCAAGCTTGATGTCGCTATCCATTCTCCCGAAGTTGCCTCAGGGCGAGGGTGATTCGTAGGGCAGATGTCGCTTTTCACATCCACCACCATACCGCTCAGTGGATCGCCACCCGGTGGATCGTCACCCGATGGATCGGGCAAGCATGATCCGCACTACGAACCGTCTAGAACAGGTTGCGCGGCAGCCAGACGATCATCACTGCGCAGAAGATGGCAAGGCCGATGCAAAACCAGAAAAATCTGCTTTGCCGTCGTTCCCCGGCGGTATCAGCCAGGGCGGGGAGGGGCATGCCGCAGTTGCTGCACTCGGCTTCCTGCGGCGGGTTGGGTTGCTGGCAGTACAGGCATCTGGGCATGGCCGCGTCCTCTCTAGGTCAGTTCCAGATTGCCACGTCCAGCCTCTGTTTGAGATTGACCAATATCAACCCGTTGCAAGAGCTAGCTTGTCGCTGCCGCACGGTTCGCTGCGAGGGGCTGTAAGGATTGTTGATCCGCTTGCCCGTCACTCGAAGGATTCGAGGCGTTGGCGATCGAGAATGGTGATTTGCCGACCTTCCTGAGTGATGATTTGCTCGTCGATCAAGCGCCTGATGATCCGTGAAAACGTCTCCGGCTGGATCGACAGGTGGCCCGCAATGAGCTGCTTGGCCATCGGCAGCTCGAAGCTGTTGCCTTCATCCTTCAGACGCGCCAGCTGCGTCATCAAATAGCGCACCACGCGGTGAGTGGCGTTCTTCAACGAGAGGGTCTCGATTTCATTGATGCGTTGGTGCAAGCGCACGCTCAGTTTGCCGAGCAGGGCAAAGGAGAGCTTCTGGTTAGCTTCCAGCAGACGCATATATGCCGTGTTGGAGAAGCGGTAGACCTGCGTCGGGCACACGGCCTGGGCCGAGGCGACGTAGTTGGGCGTGTCCATCAGCATCATCGCTTCGGCAAAGGTCTGGCGATTGCCGATCACCTCGAAGACTTTTTCCTGCCCGTCCGGGGTCAGGCGGTAGATCTTTACTGCGCCAGAAATCACGAAATAGAACGAGTGTGCCGGTTCGCCCTGGTGAAAGAGGTTGTCGCCTTTGTCCAGGTTGAGCAGCTGGCTTGCGCTCATCAGCTCGTCCATCTGCTCGTCATTGAGCGGTTCGAACAGGTGGTGGCTGCGAAGAATCTGGTTATGTACGCGATGAAGCACCATGCAAGGCATCCTTATTTCTAATAATTAGCCGTCCGCAATCAAGGTTGACGGAGCGGAACGATAGCTGCGCTCAAACTGGCTGACCAAAGCAGGGGCAGAGCGCAATGAAGAGTCGTTACAAAGCCTAGCCCAGATGCCATGGCACAAGTATTGATGCAGGCCGGATTAGCACGAGGGCTGAGACAGGATCCTCTTGCGTATCTGGTTTCACTGACCCGATATGACGGTTTCGTTCCAGTGCGGCGGGGCGAACAGGCTTGGATAGCGCTCAAGCGCGACGTGGATCCGTTGGACGCCGTCGGCTCGCTCGGCGGGCACGGCCAGTGCCTTGGCACCGCCGAGCAGGTCGGCGAGTAACCCGTGCAACGCCGCGTCGGCCTGTGCAGACAATTCGCAATTGGCGATCAGGTAGGAAACGCTGTCCTCGACCTCCTTCTGCAATGCCAAGGCCTGGCGCTCGCTGATCGGTTGCGCCGGATCGTCTGGCAGCGCGGCCTCGGCGGCTTGGCGGAGGCGCGTCATGCCTTCACGCAGGGCGGCATCGGTTGCCCACTGCTGCTCGCCGCCAGCGGGTGACGCAGCGTGCGCGCCGTGCCCGTCGTGAGTAACCGTTGCTTGCGCGGTATCGACCACCACGTCGAGTGCCACGCCACTGGCCAGTGCCAGCATCGACGCCATTGCAAGGCCCCACGCCAAGGGTTGGATGACTGCTTTCATATGCACCTCCGGTACTGCTGGGGCGGGCCGTCTGGCCCGTAGCGTTGTTGTCGCCTCAGTGCGCAGACGCCTGGGCGAACAGGACGTTGTTCTCCAGATGAATGTGCTGCATCAGGTCGCTGCGCAGCTCTTCGAGCCCGCGATACAGCGCGCGCCAGGTATTGCAGGCGTTTGCCGGTGGGGTGATGTCATCGGTGAGTTCGGCCAGGCGCTGAAGGGCGGCGCCGTGCTGGTCATGCTCGTAGCGCATCACTGCGATCGGGCCTTGGGTCTGCGGCAATTGCATGTCGCGGCGCAGCATCGGAAAGAGGATCTGCTCCTCCTTGAGCATGTGGCTTTCCAGTTCCTGCTGCATGCACCACAGATGTTCGGCGAGCCCGGTCGGGCAGTCCGCCTTGTTGCCATGCACCTGCTCGACACGGGTGGCCAAGCGGATCAGTTCTGGGAACTGCTCACGATGACGTTCGTGAAAGCGTTCGAGCAGGTAGTCGATCAGCGATCCGGCCGGCACATTGCGCCAGTCAGGCTCAGTCGTGGACTCGCTTCCCAATGCCGCCAACTCGTCCGCGATCACCTGAGCGTCAAGGTTGCGCTGCAGGGCAGCGTCGCGCAGCGGGGTGTCGCCACCGCAACAGAAGTCCAGCTTGTAATGGCGAAACACGCGGGTGGCGCCAGGGATCAGGCAGGCCAGGCTGCCCAGGGTTTGCTCGGTAAGCGCAGTCGTCATGGTGGCGTTTCCAAGGGTGGAAGTACTCAGAACAACGCAAGCGCTATGCCATCATCAAGTTATTGATTTATAAGATATAAATATTAATGGTGGTGAAATGTACCTGGGCGGTATAGGGTTTAAAAAACCATAGGGGTAGTAATCACCATGATGGAAGAAGCACTGCTGGCTGACCTTGTCACCGAACTGCCCAATGCGGTTCGCCTGCAACGCTTGGTGCACACGCTGCATCAGCGGTTTCGCTGTGGTGCGGTGGTGCTGCTACGTCTCGACGAGGACACCCTGCGCCCGCTGGCTGCGGTGGGGCTGGTGCAGGAGGCCCTTGGGCGGCGCTTCGTGGTGGCTCAGCATCCGCGGCTGGCCGCCATCCTCTCGCAGCGTGAACCCACCTGGTTCGAGCCCGACAGCCGTTTGTCAGACCCGTACGACGGGCTGCTCGATGCGCATGTGGGCGAGCCTCTGCCGGTGCACGATTGCATGGGCGTGAGCCTGTTCGTGGAGGGCAAGCTGTGGGGCGCGCTGACCCTCGATGCGCTGCATGCCGGCACCTTCGATGACGAGGCGCGGCGTGATCTGCAGCGTTATACGCTGGTGATCGAGGCAGCCATCCGCATCACCCGGTTGGAACACGAAAATCGCGGCCTGCGGCTGGCGCGTAGCGACGTGCTGGAAACCACCCCGGTGCCGGGCGACGGCGAAATTCTTGGGCAAAGCGTTGTGATCCGCGAGCTGTTGCGTGAGCTGGAAGTGGTTGCCGACTCGGAACTGCCAGTGCTGCTGCTGGGCGAAACCGGCGTGGGCAAGGAGCTGTTCGCGCGCTGGCTGCATCGACATTCGCGGCGCCGCAACAAGCCGCTGGTGCTGGTCAATTGCGCCGCGTTGCCCGAATCGCTGGCCGAGAGCGAGCTGTTCGGGCACGTCAAGGGTGCGTTTTCGGGCGCTACCACGGACCGTCCCGGACGTTTCGATGCTGCCAACGGCGGCACGCTGCTATTGGACGAGGTGGGCGAGCTGCCGCTGGTGGTGCAGGCCAAGCTGCTGCGCACTTTGCAGAACGGGGAGATCCAGCGCCTCGGGGCCGACAAGCCGCGTCAGGTGGACGTACGCATCATCGCGGCGACCAACCGCAACCTGCGCGAAAGCGTACGAGATGGACATTTCCGCGCGGATCTCTATCACCGACTTTCGGTTTATCCGGCGCCGATCCCGCCTTTACGCGAGCGTGGCAACGATGTCCTGATTCTGGCCGGCTACTTTCTCGAGCTGAACCGCGCCCGGCTGGGCTTGCGCAGCATGCGGCTGTCGCCGGCCGCCGAGCGGGCATTGCTCGGCTACGCCTGGCCGGGCAACGTCCGCGAGCTTGAGCATGTGATCAGCCGAGCGGCGCTGCGGTTGCTCAGCCGTGGCGCCTCGCGCAGCGAAATCCTCACGCTCGAGCCGGAGCTGCTGGATCTGGACAGCGAACACGTCGGCGCCTTCGCTCCGGCTGCTGAGGTCGAACCCCTGGCGACGGAGGCTGAGATCGTCTCGTTGCGCGAAACCGTCGATGGCGCCCAGCGCCAGGCAATCATCCGGGCGCTGGAGGCCTGCGGTGAAAACTGGGCGCAGGCGGCGCGGTTACTGGATGTCGACTCGAGCAACCTGCACAAGCTGGCGCGGCGTTTGAAACTGAAATGAGCGCTCGTTGGGACGGGATACAGCTGGGTCCTGTTCCGCCAGTCGGCGTGAGTCGTCTTTGTCGGGCGGCGGTCTAAGCTTTCATCATCACGACGAGGAGATTTCCATGGCTTTGGACCATGACCAGTTCAACCAGCTGCTGAGCGAGGCTCAGGCGCACGCCGACCGAGCAGCCAGCGAGAACAATCCGCAGCATTATCAGCAGGCGTTCGAGTCGAGCCTCAAGGCGATGCGTCTGCTCGCCGAGGAGTCCGGAAACTGGCGGGACGCCGTTGTTCGCGCGACTGAGGAATATCAGGGCGACGAAGGGATATAACGCAGCTTCCGATCGGACGGTCATCGCAATGATTGCGGCGTCCTGATTGCCAGGCCAGCGCCCTTTAGGAGCGAGCTTGCTCGCGAGCCTGGGCTCCGAAGGGCCCAGCTTGGTCTTGCTTCTGCGGCTGGTTTTGTTCTCTTGGCTTCGTTGCCTGCCAGCTTCGTCCCCTTGACGCTTATCAATGCCTCTCGTCGGAGGCCTACCTAGACTGCCGACTTTCCGTCCGGCCCGGACGGGCACCGTTGCCGTTGGCAGGGTGCGCATGATTCCGCATGTCTAGGAGTTGCCATGCACTTGGTCTGTCCAGCAGGTAGCCTGCCCGCGCTCAAGGCTGCCGTTCAGCAGGGTGCCGACGCCATCTACGTCGGTTTTCGTGACGACACCAATGCCCGCCATTTCGCTGGCCTCAACATGGATGCGAAGCAGCTCGACAAGGGGCTGCAGCTGATCCGCGAGAAGCGCCGCCAGCTCTACATTGCCGTCAATACATATGCCCAGCCACAAGGCTGGTCCCGTTGGCAGCGAGCGGTGGACCAGGCCGCTGACCTGGGCGTGGACGCACTGATCGCCGCCGATCCGGGCGTGCTCGGCTATGCCGCCAAACGCCACCCGCAGCTCAACCTGCATCTGTCGGTGCAGGGCTCGGCGACCAATGCCGCCGCGCTGGATTTCTATCAGCAACGCTACAACATCAAGCGCGCAGTGCTGCCGCGGGTGCTGTCGCTCAAGCAGGTCAAGCAGGTCGCCGCCAGCAGTCCGGTGCCGATCGAAGTGTTTGCTTTCGGCAGCCTATGCATCATGGCAGAGGGGCGTTGCCACCTGTCTTCCTATCTCACCGGCGAATCACCGAATCTGTGCGGCGTCTGCTCGCCAGCCAAGGCGGTGCGCTGGAGCGAGGAGCCGGAAGGGCTGACCTCGCGGCTGAATAATGTGCTCATCGACCGTTACGCCGAAGGCGAGTCAGCCGGCTATCCGACGCTGTGCAAGGGCCGCTTCATGGTCAATGGCGAGCGCTTCCACGCACTGGAAGAGCCCACCAGCCTGAATACTCTGGACCTGATTCCTGAGCTGGCGAACATCGGTGTCACGGCAATGAAGATCGAGGGGCGGCAGCGCAGTCCCGCTTATGTCGAGCAGGTCACCCGCGTCTGGCGCTCGGCGCTGGACGCCTATCTGCAGGCGCCGCAGCGTTATGCCGTGCAGCCAGGCTGGCGCGCAGTGCTCGATGGCTTGTCGGAGGGCTCGCAAACGACCCTTGGCGCTTATCACCGGGCGTGGCAGTGAATCTCTTCAGCAAGGAGCAGTTATGAAACTCAGCCTAGGCCCCGTGCTGTTCTATTGGGATCGCCAGCAGACGCTGGACTTCTACGCCGACATGGCAGACATGCCGCTCGATGTGATTTATCTCGGTGAAACCGTCTGCTCCAAGCGCCGCGACATGGGGCTGGATGACTGGATTGGTTTGGCGCGTGAGCTGAAACAGCAATCAGCGGCGCAGTTGGTGCTGTCCGGTCTTGCGCTGGTCGAGGCGGCTTCGGAGCTGTCCAGCCTGCGTCGGCTCTGTGAGAACGGCGAGCTGATGGTCGAGGCCAACGACATGGGTGCGGTGCAGTACCTGTCCGAGAAGGGCGTGCCTTTCGTGGGCGGGCCGGCGCTCAACCTCTACAACGGCCATGCACTGGCCGAGCTGGTCAGCAGCGGCATGCAGCGCTGGGTGCCGCCCGTGGAGATTTCCGGGGCGATGATCCGCGACGCGCGTGCGCAGCTGTCTCAGCTTGGTGTCGCCGTGCCGGAAATCGAGATCTTCGCCTACGGCCACCTTCCGCTGGCGTACTCGGCGCGTTGTTTCACCGCCCGCGCGGAAAATCGGCCGAAGGACGATTGCCAGTTCTGCTGTCAGAACTACCCAGAAGGCATCCCGCTGTTGAGCCAGGAAGGCGAGGCGCTGTTCACCATCAATGGCATCCAGACCCTGTCGGCCTCGGTCAGCAATCTGTTGGCGGACTATCCGGCGCTGGTCGAGAGCGGTGCCGAGCTGCTGCGGCTGAGCCCGCGCGCATCGGGCATGACCGAGGTCGTTCAGGCATTTGATGCGGTGCGCAAAGGTAGCCTGCCACCGCTCGCCGTTGACGGCTGCAACGGTTACTGGCATGGCCAGCCTGGCATGCTGCGCGCCGAGGAGGCCGGACTATGCTGAGCCCTCGTGCACATTTATTGAAACTCGGCGAGCACCTATTGCCGCTGGCCGCGCGAACCCCATTCGCGCTGCAACGTATCGCCTTGGAGCGCAGCCTGAATCAGCTCTTCGCTGAGCCATTGGCTGAGGATGCCTTCGAGGCCTTGGAAGGCCACTGGATGCGCCTGGAAGTCGTCGACCTCAAGCTGGCCTGGTGCCTGAGTTGCGACCGGCAGAAGTTGCGCATCGCCGAGCAGGCGCCGGTCCAGGTGACCATCCGTGGCAACTGGCGTGAGTTCCTGTTGCTCGCCAGTCGTCAGGAAGACCCGGATACGCTGTTCTTTCGTCGCCGGTTGGTGATCGAAGGCGACACCGAACTCGGCCTGGCAATCAAGAACCTGATCGACAGCCTGGACCCGGACCTGTTGCCGCCGTGGCTGTGGAAAGTGCTGCAAGGCGCGGGCGAGGAAGTGGCGCAGGCCGGCCGTGCGCAGCCGGTAAGCGCCTGATCTGACACTTACCCGCTGCGCCGGTAGCACGCAATCTGTGGCGTCTTTGCTGGGCGTTACACCGAGTGCAGCCGGTGCCGCGGTTTCATCCGGTCGCTGGCAATGATGTTGCGCATGTCCTCGAACAGCGCATCGGCTTCGGCTTCGGAGCAATCTTCACGGTAGCGCTTGCGCAGTCCGTAACTGCTGAGGGTGATATGGACGTTCGCGACTACGCCGTGCTGCGCGAGGCAGGCGCGTGCGCAATGCAGCGGGCAGCCGTCGATAGCCAGGATCGCTCGGCCAGAGTTGGCCTTATTGACCAGCGAGCTGACCCGGCCGCCGACACCGGCAATGCAGGACATTTCGGCCAGACCGGCACGATCCAGGCGCACCGCAAGGGTATTGGCCAGTTGCGCCACGTTGGAGCAACCCGAGCAGGCATAGACGAGGGGCAGGCGGGGTGCGGACATGCGGTTCTCCCGATTCGAAAGGGCCAGCGAAAGTATCCGGGCCAATGCAGCGGTGGCCCATGACGATCGTCAAGAAGCTGGGGCAATCCGTCGCAGTTCAGTCCTGATAAGCGGCCAGGCCCCGGCTGTCGAGTATCTCGATGCGCCGGCGCTGCACGCTGATCATTCCCGACTCGATCAGCCGGTGCAGGATGCGCGAAAAGGTTTCTGGCTGAATGCCCAGCTTGGAGGCGATCAGACGCTTGGGCACATCGAGGGTGACCACGCCGCTGTCGTCCTCTTGCGACTGATAGAGAAAGCGCACCACGCGATGACTGGCGTTGGCCAGCGTCAGGGTGTCGATTTCGTTCAGACGCTGATGCAGCCGAATGCTCAGGGTGCCGAGTATGTCCAGGCAGATGCTCGGGTGTTGCTCGAGCATGCGTCGGTAGTGCGGGCCGTTGAGGCTGGCGAGGAGGCTGGCCTTAAGTGCCGTGGCACTGACCGGATAGTTCGGCGCGCCAGTGAACAGCAAGGCTTCGGCAAATGACTCGCCAGCGCGGATGACCTCGACCAGTTTTTCTTGGCCGTCGCAGACTACGCGGTGCAGTTTCACCTGACCGCTGAACAGAAAATAGAACCGCTCCGCCTTGTCGCCCTGATGAAACAGCGAGGCACCGGCGGGCAGCCGCTTGAGGTTGGCCGAGGCGCACACTTCCTGTAGCGCGGCTTCTGGCAATCGGCTGAACAGGTGGTGTCGGCGGAGGTCCGCAACGAGGGATGTTTCGGTCAGCATGGTTCCTCCACCGGCACCTGTCCGGGATTGTTCGACGTTGCATCCTAGGAGCACGCATCGCCCACCTTCCTTGATCGCAGACAAGATCGTCGGCCGCGGTTGCCTCAGAGCCATTATAAAAATACGGCCAAGGTGAATTGACGATGGTCAATTCGCTTGCGGACGTAATTGCCTACATTTCACATCATCTAGTGTTTAAAGAAGTTTTTGTAACTACATATGGTGATGGAGGCATGATGCTGGGGCTTGAAGAAGTGAATCGACCGGTCTCGCTGCGCAAGCGGGATGGGAGGCTGGTCGCGTTCGTACTGGACAAGATCGGCGCGGCAATCGAGGCCGCGGGCCTGGCCACCGGTGAGTTCGAACAAGCCACTGCCCAGGCGCTGGCTGCTCAGGTCCTGGTACGCCTGCCGCAGCGGGTGGTGGAGGTCGAGCAGGCTCAGGATGCGGTCGAGCGCGTATTGATGGAGGCGGGTTACTACGACACGGCGCGCGCCTACATCGTCTACCGCGAGCGACATGGTCGGCTGCGGCGTGATCGCAAGTCACTGGTCGATGTCGCCTCATCGATGAACGAATACCTTTCGCGCGAAGACTGGCGGGTACGCGCCAATGCCAACCAGGGCTATTCGCTGGGCGGGCTGATTCTCAACGTGTCGGGCAAGGTCACTGCGAATTATTGGCTAGACGAGGTCTACAGCCCGGAAATCGGCATCGCCCATCGCGAGGGCGATCTGCACATCCACGACCTGGACATGCTCGCCGGCTATTGCGCGGGCTGGTCGCTGCGCACCTTGCTCAACGAAGGCTTCAACGGCATACCCGGACGCGTTGAGGCGGGACCGCCGAAGCACCTGTCCAGCGCGCTGGGGCAGATGGTCAACTTCCTCGGCACCCTGCAGAACGAGTGGGCGGGTGCCCAGGCGTTCAGCAGCTTCGATACCTATCTCGCGCCCTTCGTGCGCAAGGACGGCCTGGGATTCGCCGAAATCCGTCAGGCCATCCAAGAGTTCATCTACAACCTCAATGTGCCGTCGCGCTGGGGCACGCAGACTCCCTTTACCAACCTGACGTTCGACTGGGTCTGCCCCGAAGACCTGCGTGAGCAGATTCCCTACATCGGTGGTGAGGAGATGCCTTTCGCCTACGGTGAGCTACAGGCCGAGATGGAGTTGATCAACCGCGCCTATATCGAGGTCATGCAGGCGGGTGACGGGCTGGGCCGGGTATTCACCTTTCCGATCCCCACCTACAACATTACCCACGATTTCCCCTGGGACAGCGAAAACGCCGACCGCCTCTTCGAGATGACCGCGCGTTACGGCCTGCCGTACTTCCAGAACTTCCTCAATTCGGATATGCAGCCCAATCAGGTGCGTTCGATGTGCTGCCGCTTGCAGCTGGACGTGCGCGAATTGCTCAAGCGCGGGGGTGGGTTGTTTGGTTCGGCCGAGCAGACCGGCTCGCTCGGCGTGGTGACGGTCAACTGCGCACGCCTGGGTTATCTGCATTCCGGCGACTGGCCCGGGCTGATCGAGCATCTCGATGCGCTGCTTGAACTGGCCATGCAGAGCCTGGAGGTCAAGCGCAAGGTGATCCAGCACCACATGGATGCCGGGCTCTATCCTTACACCAAGCGTTACCTGGGCACGCTGCGCAATCACTTCTCCACCATTGGCGTGAACGGGCTGCACGAGATGGTGCGCAACTACACCGAGGATACCGAGGGCTTGCACACCGAAGCCGGCCGGCGTCTGGCCGTCGACCTGCTCGACCATGTTCGAGCCGTGCTGGTGCGCTTTCAGGAAGAAACCGGCCACCTTTACAACCTCGAAGCGACGCCCGCCGAAGGCACCACTTACCGATTCGCCAAGGAAGACCGCAAGCGCTTTCCGGAAATTCTACAAGCGGGCTCTGCCGAGGCGCCGTACTACACCAACTCTTCGCAGCTTCCGGTGGGCTTCACCGACGACCCGTTCGAAGCCCTGATGCTGCAGGACGAGCTGCAGACCAAATACACCGGCGGCACCGTATTGCACCTGTACATGGCCGAGCAGATCTCCTCGACACAGGCCTGCAAGAATCTGGTGCGCACCGCGCTGGGACGCTTCCGCCTGCCTTACCTGACCATCACCCCAACGTTCTCGATCTGCCCGGTTCATGGCTACCTGAGCGGTGAACACGAGTTCTGCCCCAAGTGCGACGAGGTGCTGGTCGCCAAGCAGCAAAGCTGCTGCGCCTGATCTGGTTCCGTAGGAGCCAGCTTGCTGGCGATCATCTATCAGCGCGCCAACTGGCGCATCGGTCTAAAACCCAACCCTGAAGGAGCGACACATGACCCAAACCACTCAACTCCCCGAAGCCCAACGTCAGCGCTGCGAAGTCTGGACCCGCGTGATGGGCTATCACCGTCCGGTCGCGGCGTTCAACCCAGGCAAACAATCCGAGCACCGTGAACGCACCCATTTCACCGAGCAGGCCGCCGGTTTGGCGCGTTAGTCATGGGCGCCGCGCTACGGGTCGGGGGCATGGTGCCCCTGACCACCCTCGACTTTCCCGATCATCTGGCCTGCGTTCTGTTCTGCCAGGGCTGTGGCTGGCGTTGCCGCTATTGTCACAACCCTGAGCTGATCCCGACCTGTGGCGCCGAGGAGCGCAGCTGGGCGGAGATTCTCGGCTTTCTCGATCAGCGGATTGGTCTGCTCGAGGCGGTGGTGTTCAGCGGCGGCGAGCCGACCCTGCAACTGGCGCTGCCGGATGCCATTGCGCAGGTGCGCGCGAAGGGCTTCAAGATCGGCCTGCACAGCGCCGGTATCAAGCCGAAACTGTTCCGCCAGGTGCTGCCGCTGGTGGACTGGGTGGGGTTCGACGTCAAGGCGTTGCCGGAGCACGGTCGACTGATCACGGGGGTCGAGGGGAGCGGCGAAGCCAACTGGAAAAGCCTCGAGGCGCTGCTGGAGAGCGGCGTCGCGCACGAATGCCGAACCACGGTCCATTGGCAGCTGTTCGACGCCGAACGTCTGTGGGAGATGGCGCAGCGATTGCGCAAACTCGGTGTCGAGCGCTTCGCCGTGCAATGCGTGCGCACGGCGAAAATGCTCGACGACGGCCTCGCCGATAGCCGTGCACCCTACGATCAGCAAAAGCTCTGGGACCGGATGGGGAGGCTGTTTCCGTCGTTCATACTGCGAGGGTAAGGGGAGAAGGCCGTCGATGCGGCGTGCGGTGGGCTAAAGCCCACCCTACGGGCGGTACATAGCGGTAGGGTGGGCTTCAGCCCACCGTCTGCGTAAACGATCCACGGCCTCTTGGCGCCGTGAGGGCCGATAACCTTCAGCCTTCACGCCTATCGCTCTGGCTGGAGCCGGCGTCGGTATCCAGCGGCCAGACGATGCTGCCCCGAGCGGCTGTTCCGCGCGGTTATCCGAGATCCCGGCGCATGCCAATGTGCGGAATCCCATCCTCGAGATAGACCTCGCCCACCGGCTTGAAGCCGTAGCGCCCGTAATAGCCTTGCAGGTGGGCCTGTGCTGACAAGTAGAACGGCCGCCCCGGCCACTTTTCCCCGGCATGGTCGAGTGCCTGCACCATCAATTTATGTCCAATGCCCTGGCCGCGAGCCGAAGGTGCAGTAACGACGCGGCCGATCACCACGTTGCCGTCCTGCTGAACGGGGTCGAGCAGGCGCAGGTAGGCGACCAATTGCTGCTCTTGCCAGGCCATCAGGTGGCAGGTATCGCCCAGCAGGTCCTTGCCGTCCACATCCAGGTACACGCATTGTTGCTCGACCACGAAGACCTCAGCGCGCAGGCGCAGAATCGCGTAGAGCTGCTGCGCGCTGAGTTCGGTGTGGTGTTTGCAGATCCAGTTGATAGACATAACGCCGACTCGCTGAGAAAAACCTGCAGCGAATACTAAAGGTATTGCGCGCCCAAACGCTGTCGATGATCCCTCTTCGGGGCAGTCGGCGCCCTCCGACTATTTCGGTGCTGGCGCGTGCTCGCGAAGCGCGAGATCAGAGTCAGCCTTGCCCCTGTAGCGACACCCGTCAACCTGTGCGCTGGTCCATCGACGTGGCGGTGGGCTGAAGCCCACCCTACGGTTGAATACCTAACAGTAGAGTGGGCGGACGAGGTTCCGCCGCAGCCTATCCACCGGCACGAGTGATTCAACTAGGCAGGGTGGGCTTCAGCCCGCCGTTCTGACTGTACGAATCAGCTCCAACCCCAGAATTGCAGATACCAGCCGTAACCAACCACCGCGATCGCCAGCCCCACGCAACCGAATGCCGCCATCCGACGCAACCCATTGGCGCCGTGGCGGCTGATCACGCGCCAGGCCAGGTAGAGACTCCAGCCGACGGCACCAACCAGCAGCAGCGCGCGGGTCGGCTGCGCCCAGGCAAGGATGAAACCCTCGTAGCGCAGCAGCTTGATGGTGGTGGCTGAAAGACCGAGAAAAAGTCCGGCGCCGCCCAGCGGCGTCAGTGTCAGCGCCAGGTGATGAAACACGTTGTCGCCGCGGTTCATCAGCCTCACCGCACCTTGCAACAGCAGCCACAGCGCACCACCGATCAGCAGTGAGCTAGCACCGATGTAGGTGAGAATCGCCGCACCGTCGAGCCAGGTGAACGCATCGTTGTTCTGCGGATAATGCGTCAGCAGCCACCAGGGCGCGTTGGCCTCCAGCGGCCAAAAGATGTCGCGATCGACCAGCCACTCGGCTGCGGTCTGCTTGAGGGTGATGAACCAGGGGCTGACCGTCCACTGAAAGGCGCCCATGGCCAGCCCGATCATGCCAAACAGCAGCAGCGTGCTGTCCCAATGACCTTGTTGCGGCTGGTTGCCGACAATGAGGATTTCCTGATTCGGCGAGCGGGCGGCGAGGGCGACAGCGCCGCGCTGGCCGCTGCAGCGACCACAGGCGTGGCATTCGCTGTTGCCTTGCATGCGGCGGATGTCGATCAGCGGGGCGCAGTTGGGCGTGGCGAGCTTCGGTCCCTGGTTGGCCTTCCACAGCTCCTCGTCGACTTTGTAGTGCATCGGCGCCAGCCGGGCGAGCAGGCCGAACACGCCGCTCACCGGGCACAGGTGCCGGCACCAGACGCGCTTACCACGGCCATAGAGGAAGCCAACGATCATCGCGGCCACCGTCGAGCCGCCAAGGATCAGCGCGGCGGCGCGACCATAGTCATAAACACTGATCAGCTGGCCATAGACGGTGGTCAGCACGAACGCGATGGTCGGCCAGCCGCTCCAGCGAATCCACTGCGGGGTGCGCTTGTTCAGCCCGCGCCAGCTGATCCATTCGCTGAGCGAGCCTTCCGGGCAGAGCACACCGCACCAGAGCCGGCCGAACAGCACCATTGACAGCAGCACGAACGGCCACCACAGCCCCCAGAACAGGAACTGGGCGAACGCCGTGATGTTGTCCAGCATCCGCGCTTCGGACGGCGGCAGCGAAAGCACCGCTGGAACCAGCAGCAGGACCAGATAGAAGCCAACCACCAGCCATTGGATCAGGCGGATGGTGTTGGCGTGCTGGCGTAGCAGGTCGCCGATGCGCGCCAGCCAGGGGGCGTTGGTGATCATGCCGTGCGAGCCTCCAGACGAGCCTCCGGCTTCGGTCGCAGCCAGGCCCAGACGGCTAGCCAGTACAGCGCCATCACCATTACCGCGGCCAGCGAAGGCATGGCGCGGTAACCGGTCAGCCCCGCAAGGGTGCTGCCCAGGGTGCCGCCGTCATCGAGCAGGGCCGAGGTGTCCCAGACCGGGTCACCGAAAACGGTGTAAAGCACTTCAGGCACGTCCATGCCCATCAGCTGGCCGCTGAAGCGGTCGAGGCCAGCCATCAGCAGCGCCGCGCCGAGCAACAGCAACAGTGCCTCGCTGACTCTGAAGAAACGCTTCCAGGAGAACAGCCGGCTGCCAGCCTGCAATGCCGCGTAGCTCAGCAGCGCGAGCGCAAAGCCAAGCACACCGCCGATGACGAAACCGGTCAGGTCCGAACCGTCCTGCTGATGGCCGATGCCATACAGGAACACCACCGTTTCGCTGCCCTCACGCGCCACAGCGAGCATCGCCAGTACCAGCAAGCCAATGCCGCTGCCCTGGCTGAGGTGCGCGGCGGCGCTGTCGACCAGATTACGTTTGAGATCGCGTCCATGGTGGTGCATCCAGCCGACCATCTGCAGGATCAACAGCGCGGCAGCCAGCAGCATGGCGCACTGGAACCACTCGCCGGCGGGACCGGCCAGCCAGTCGCCGGCGCTGAGAATGCCCCAGCCCAGCAACGAAGCCAAACCGAGGCCGGCAACCACGCCGCCCCAGAGCATGCGCAGCGCATGACGGTTGCCTGGCTGCTGGCTCAACCAGGCGTGCAGAATGCCGATGACCAGCAACGCTTCGACGCTTTCACGCCAGACGATGAACATTGATTGGCCCATATCGCTTCTCCTGTGAAGAGACTACTTGGCGATGATTTCGCCTTCCGGGAGGTCCATGTGGAACTCATCGAAGAAGGGGTAGCGGCCGGGTTTGAGCGGATGAATCACGACGAACGAGGTGACACCGGGTGAGAGCACCTTTTCCACCCGCAGGGGTGTGCTCTCGAATTCAGTCGGCCCCTTGCCGGCATTGATCACGACGATCTTGAAGCGCTGGCGAGCCGGCACTTCGATGGTTGCCGGCTCGAAATGGCCGTCGCGGATGGTCAGCTCATAGGTCGGCAGACCGGCCTGGGCGCCGCCGGCAAAGCCGGCCGCGAGCAGGGCGAGGGCTGGAAGCAGGATGCGTTGCATGCTGACCTCCGGCTCAGTAGCCGCCTTTCTTGCCGATGCCGGCGTAGGTGAACTCGTAGTTCAGCGTGCACTGTTCGAACCAGGGCGCGACGCCGGTTTCCTTGTCAACGTGACGGCCAAACATCGCGTGCTTGCCGTCTGGCGGCGAGACGGTGAAGGTCAGCTGATACTTGCCCGGGCCCATCAGTTTGACGTTATCGCCATAGTGCGGGCCGTCGTTGGCCACCATCGGGTGAAAGTCGCCTTCGATTTTTTCGTCCGAGCCTTTCTTGCTCAGCGAGTAACGAATGTTCAGGTAGGAAACGAAGCTGCCTTCCTGCCAACCGTTACGGTTGCCTTCGGTGGCGGCGATGTCGGCTTCCAGATGAACGTCAGATTTGGCGGCGTCGAGCATCATGCCGGCAGGCTCCATTTCGACCGGCTGCAAGTAAACGGCACCAACCTCCATACCGCCGCATTGTTGCGGTTCACCGATGGGGTATTCCTTGGCTTGGGCGAGGGGCGTGAGCAGCAGCGACGCGATGGCGAGGGTAGCGGGAATGCGCATGAAGCCTCCGAAGAGATGGGATGGTTGACGCAGAAAGGTTCGCACCTGTGATGCTTAACGATAATGATTCGCGTCAATTTTGAATGAAATACTTTGTAACGTATACCCTGCATCGTCCGTGACGCTGCGTTTGATAACGCGGCAGGCAGCGTCTTGAGGGGCTTTGGAGTCCTTGCTGCGTTGAGTTGTCACACCCTGATCGCGTGTTGTGGCAAAGCCGTTCTCATCGCTGCGGCTATGGCCAGTCGTTGGGTCGAGAGAACGATTAAATGCTGCGAGGTGGATCGATAGGGGCCTACCATATGCACTTTCGGAGTCGGGGAATTTCATGACTCAAGCTGTACTGGATGCCAGGACCGCCCGCGTACTGCCCTGGCTGGTCGCCATCGCGTTCTTCATGCAAACCCTTGATGGCACCATCCTCAACACCGCCTTGCCGGCCATGGCACGCGATCTTGCCGAAGACCCACTGCGCATGCAGGGAGTGGTCATCGCCTACATGCTCACCGTGGCGTTGTTGATTCCGGCCTCGGGCTGGGTAGCGGATCGCTTTGGTACCCGGCGGATCTTCTTTTCCGCCATCGTGCTGTTCACGCTCGGTTCACTGTTGTGCGCGATGAGCACCAGCTTCAATCAATTGGTGATGTCGCGTGTGGTGCAGGCGGTAGGGGGCTCGCTGATGCTGCCGGTGGGGCGTCTGGTGATATTGCGGGCCTACCCGCGCAGCGAATTCGTCCGCGTGATGACGTTCATCGCTCTGCCCGGCATGGTCGGACCATTGATTGGCCCGACGCTGGGTGGCTGGTTGGTCCAATACGCATCCTGGCACTGGATTTTTTTGATCAATCTGCCGGTGGGATTGATTGGCTGCATCGCTGCCTTTCGTTTCATGCCCGATCTGAAGAGCGCTGAGCGAATGCGCTTCGATACCTTCGGCTTCGTGCTATTTGGCAGCGCCATGGTGCTGATCACCATTGCCCTTGAAGGCCTCGGCGAAATGCAGATGCCCCATGCTCGGGTGCTACTGCTGGTGGTCATTGGCAGTGCCTGCCTGGCGGGCTACTGGCTGCGGGCGGGGCACATCGACAAACCGCTGTTCAGCCCGTCTCTGTTTCATGCCCGCAGCTTTGCCGTTGGCATTTTCGGCAATCTGTTTGCGCGCCTGGGCAGCGGGGCGTTGCCGTTTCTGCTGCCATTGCTGCTGCAGGTCGCGTTGGGCTATTCCCCGGCGCAAGCGGGCATGACCATGATTCCATTGGCGCTCGGCGCGATGTTCATCAAGCCATTGGCCAAGCCACTGATTGACCGCCTCGGCTACCGGCGCATTCTGATCGGCAACACCCTGCTGCTCGGCAGCCTGATCGCCAGTTTGGCGACCATCGACGGGCAGACTCCGACGGTACTGCTGCTCGTGCACCTGAGCCTGATCGGCATGGTTAACTCGATGCAATTCACCGCGATGAATACCGTCACGCTGGTAGGGCTCAGCAACCAGAACGCCAGCAGCGGCAACAGCCTGCTATCGGTCGTGGTGCAACTGTCGATGAGTCTGGGCGTGGCTTCGGCCGGCGCCTTGCTGGGCGGCTTCACTGTGCCAGGTGCGGATGGCGCGGCCGTACTGGACGCGTTTCACCTGACCTTCCTGTGCATCGGGGCAATGTCGATGCTGGCAGCGTCATTGTTCTTTCAGCTGGACAGCAAGCAGGCCATGTCCGCTGGGCATATTGACGCTGACTGATCGAGTTGGGATCAGCCGATACACAGCTCGGCTTCTTCCTCGTCCTCGGGGATCTCATCCGTGACAATCACCCGCGCATGCTGGGCATTGTCCTCCTCCAGACGGAGGCCGAAATACCGAGTGTCATACGCATCCCAGAACGCCTCGACCTGCTCCATCGTGGCGGCCTCGAGGAGTACCTCCAGGCTGTGCTCCAGGACAATGGTGTAGAGTTTTTCGGAAGACATGATTAGCAGGCTCGTGCTCAATTCAGGAGATGGCTGCTCCTCTGCAGCCGTGATGTCATTCTGACAGCTGACGAGCATTTGGTAGCTTCCGCTCATCGCCTGAAAAGAGATTCCCGCTGAACGGTTAGCCGCAATGTTGGTCAGTGCGAGCCGGGCTGGCGTCAGCTATCCCTCTCGCCGATCTCTCTCATCAATCCTGCCCCGTCGTGTCGCTATTTGCGACATGTCTGGCCGCTTGTAGGTCGCTGTTGGATAGCTTCGCTCAAGCGCTTCTGGCGCATAGCGCTGTGCTTCAAGCCACGTTATGGATCCATCACTACCTCCAAGCGTTCCTCCAGAACCCGCTGCCTTTGTTTACCTGTACGGGTAAACAATATCGACCTGTCGTGTATAGCGACATAATGTCTGCGCTTGCCGGATGTGCCGGTCTCGACAGAAAAGGACTTGGTTATGGGAGCAATGGGAACGTTCTGGTTGGTGACGGGAGGCTCGCTCTGTGCGGCTCTGGTGCTGGTCATCATTTCGTGGCTGCAGTGGCTGCAGCTCAGGCAACACAGGGTGGAACTCGCCGTGCTGCGCGAGTTGCTACAGGGGCTCGGCGGGATCATTCAGCGGCTGGAGCAAGAAAAGGCCGAGCTGACTGCAGGCCTGAGAGCGGAGACGGGGCAGGTCGAGTTGCTCAAGCGGCAACTGAGTCAGCTACGTGGATGACTCAGTCTGCTCGCTCGGTTTGCGGCCTACCCCTGGGGGCTGTGTTCGACCTGCTCGCAATATTTCCGGTAGCTTTCCGACAGGTCTGATGGGCACACGCCGCACTGTCGATTGCCTGGGACGGCGTGGTCGATGAACTTCGGATATGGCAGATCCAGCTCTGCCATGATCGACCTGAATCGCTCCAGCGTCACGGCCTCACCCAGCCGCGGGTTGCGGCGCTTTTCCTGAGCAATGGTTGATACGCGGCGGCCATGGTAGTCGTGGCCGGGATAGACCAGGGTGTCGTCCGGCAAGCTGAACAGTTTGCCTCTGACGCTGTGGAAAAGGTCGTCCGCACTGCCGTTCTGGAAGTCCGTCCTGCCGCAGCCGTCTATCAGGAGGGCATCGCCACTGAACAGTCGATCGCCGAGCAGGTACGCGAAGTGCCCATCCGTATGGCCCGGCGTGTGCAACGGCACCAGCTGCAGGCTGCCGACCTCAAACGGGGTGCCTTCCTCGATGCCCACGTCGGTGCAGGCCAGCTTGTCGATGGCAGGGCTTGCGATACGGCAGCCGGTTTTCCGCTTCAGTTCCAGCGCCGCGGTGATGTGATCGGCATGTATGTGCGTATCGAGCGTAAACGCCAGCTTCAGGCCGAGGCCCGCCAGCTCGGCCAGATCGCGCTCCATCGCGGAAATGACCGGGTCAATCAGCACTGCTTGTCCGGTTTCTTCGCAGCCCAGCAAATAGGTGTAGGTGGAGGAAATGGGCTCGAATAGCTGGCGAAAGATCATTTTCATCTCCGTTCAGTGATGAGATGGCTGCGGCGTTTGGTCCAGCATTTCCAGCAGCGCAAACTTCTCACGATCGATCTCGCCGCGCGTGCGGATACCTAAGCGGCGCATGATTGGGAGCGGTGGGCACCAGCCTTGGAGGCCGTGTTGCAGAAGAAACGGCAGCACAACGCCCGGGAGCAGAAACCATTTCCGGTTCACCGTCAGCCCCAGCAACAAGCCGGACAGCGCGAGCGACGAAGCGTTGACCTCCAAGGCCCGCTCAACATCCCACTCGCGATCCAGCGCGTCGATGCGCTGCATGATCGAGTGTCTATCTAGCCGGCTGAAGTGGCGAATGTTGTCGTCGGTTTGTTGATCAATGGCGTGATTGAGGGCCGCGGATGTCGAGCGGCGAACTCGATCCGCCTGGTCACTTGTGGCAATGTTCTGATGGTTCGATGTCATGGCAGTCTCCTGTTGCACGCTGTGCCTGGTGGGGCTGGCGCGACGAGAAAATGACTACGGGAACAGGGAGGCTGTGCGACGCCCTGAGTTCCGATGAGAACCGCTCCGACGAGCAGGAACACTTTATTGAGATATATATCGGTAAAATGTTCCGTCAACCTGTCCTGATCAACGGTGGAAAATGGCCTCTGCGTCAGAAATTGATATGGAAACGCTCCGCAGCAATGCGGCGGAAGCTTGCGGTCTGCTCAAGGTTCTGGGTAACCCGGACCGGCTGCTGCTGTTGTGCCAGCTGACTCAGGGTGAGTATTGCGTCGGCGATCTGGCGACTCTGACCGGTATCACTCAGCCGACCCTTTCTCAACAACTGACCGTGCTGCGGCACAACGGCATGGTCAGCACCCGTCGTGAAGGCAAACAGGTCTACTACGGCATCGCGAGCCCACAGGCGATGGAGGTCATGCAGGTGTTGTACAAGCTCTACTGCCAGGCGCCTCAAGCAGCGGAGCACGTGAGCTGAGCATCGGGCTAACGTTTGGCCTGGTGCGCGCTGCGAGACGCGACCGGCCTCCGCTGGCAGCGCTTACCATCGGATAGCGGCGCAAACGTTACTCTATCGGCGGTTGAGCTGGACGGTCATTCCGCCGCGCAGACCCCTCGAGAGGGATCTCCTGCAGACCGGCGATCAGCTCGACCTGAAGTCCATCGCCATGGGCGGTGAACCTCAGATCGCAACCGCAGCGCTCGGCGATGGCCTTGACGATGGAGAGCCCGAGTCCGCTGCCGTCACCCTCGCTGTTGCGCCAGAAGCGTTCGGTGAATCGTTCGACTTGTTGTGGGGCAATGGCCGGCCCGTGATCGACCACCCTAAAGCAGACCTTGTCTTCAGCGTGCTGCTCCAGTGACAGTTGAACGTGGGACTCTGGGCGCGTATGCCGGCGTGCGTTGTCCAGCAGATTGCGCAGCGCCGCGATGGCCAAGGCGGGCGGCATGGCCAGCTCACGCAGTGGCACGTCTGCCGCCACGTTTAAATCGATGCAGGGTCCCGGCTGCTGGCTGGCGTCAGCGATCGCCTGTTGCGCCACCTCGGCGGCCGTACATCGAAGGCCGTCATCGAAGGAAACAAGCCCCTCCACGCGTGCCAGCATCAGCAATTGCTCCAGCGTTCGGTGCAAGCGATCAGTGCCGATCTCCGCCTGGGCCAATGCCCGTTTGGCGGTGTCGCCCTCGGTCATGGCCGCGACCTGCAGATGAGTCTTGATGGCGGTCAGCGGGCTGCGCAGCTCGTGGGCGGCATCATCGGTCAGCCGCCTTTCGCGTTCGAGCGTTTGTGCAATCCGTGCAAATAGCTGGTTCTGCGTTTCCACCAACGGCACCAGCTCCGGTGGGAGCCGTTCGACGTGCAACGGTTCGACCGAGTCAACGCTGCGCTGCGCCAGGGCGGTGCGGATTCGCCTGAGCGGCGACAGGCCTTTGCCAAGGCCGATCCATAGCACGATCAGGCTGCCGAGGAGGGCGACCAGTACCGGCAGTGCCGCAGCCAGTAGCACCGAGCGCTTGAGCGTCGCGCGTTCATCGAGACGATCAGCCGTGGTGATGCGCATCCCGTCGCGGATCATGGTAAAGCTGCGCCAGGCGGTGTCGCCGATCAGTTGGTCATGAAAACCGGTGCGCTGGGCATCAAGCAGGCTGTCCGGCGCCGCATGGCTACGCGCCAGGACCTCACCGCGCAACGAGCTGACCTGGCAGGCCAATCCGTTCTCGATGCCGAGCTGCTCTGCGCTCAGGCGAGTGATGCCGCCTTCACCCAGCTGCGGCTGCGGCAGTTGCACCAGCAGGCCTGCGACCATCCGAGCCGATGCTGCCAGACGCTGATCGAGTGACAGCATCAGCTGGTTACGCACATCGAACAGCATCCAGGTGGCTGCCACCGACCAGAGCAGCACAAAAGCGGCGCCGAGGGTCAGGGTCAGACGCAGGCGCAAACTCATGAGTCGGGAGCTCTGGCGGGCTCGGTTGTCTGCCCGGCGGGTCCCAGTCGATAGCCGAGGCCCCTGACGGTTTCGACGATGCCATTACCCAGCTTGCGACGCAGATGATGGATGTGGACGTTGAGCGCGTTGCTTTCGACCTCGTCGTCCAGTCCATACACCGCGTTTTTGAGTTGCTCGGCCGAAAGCACCCGGCCCGGGTTCTGCAAGAGCGCTTGCAGCAGCGCCTGTTCGCGCCGGGACAGGTCAACAGGTTCGCCTGCCATGGAAGCCGCGCAGGCGGCCGGGTCATAGCTCAGCGGGCCGTGTTCGATCAGGTGCGTCGTTCGTCCGGCGGCCCGGCGCAGCAAGGCATGCAGCCGGGCTGCCAGTTCGCGCAGATCGAAGGGTTTGACCAAGTAGTCGTCGGCGCCCGCCTGGAGCCCCGAGACACGCTCGGCCACCGCATCCCGGGCCGTCAGAACGAGCACGGGCAGTTCGAGCCCGCGACGCCGCAGTCGCTGGAGAAAGTGCAGGCCATCCTCGTCGGGCAGCCCCAGGTCGAGAATCATCAGATCGAAGCGGGCAGTGCGCAGCAGCGCGTCGGCCTGAGCGGCGGTCGCGGCATGGGCCACCCCGAAGCCCTGGGCTTGGAGCCCGGCAACGATGCCACTCGCGATGAGTGCGTTGTCTTCTGTCAGCAGTACCTGCATGGGGGAGCTCGTCTTGAATGCACCGGTCAGTATCGCGCTTCTCGATTAACGGAGCGTTATCAAAGGGTACGCTGAGTTGCTCGCGAAGCGTCGCTTGTCGGCGTTTCTTCATCGGTCATTGGTCAGCTCCAAGCCAATTCGTTAACGGCCCCTTAATCCCCATTCGCCATGCTCGCGTTGAATCTAGTGACGGGGGTGTGTAGTTCATGCGAGCGGTTCTTTTCTCTCTGGCCTGCTGCCTCTGGCTTGTGCAGCTGGCGAGCGCCGCGCCGTTCGCGCTTGGTCAGAAGCAGGAGACGTTTTTACCGGTAGACCAAGCGTTCAGCCTACATGTAGAGCGCCCAGCCAGCGGCGGTGTCGTGCTGCGCTGGGACATCGCGCCCGGTTACTACCTGTATCAGGAGCGGCTGCGGTTCGGTGGCTTGGCAGCGGGTGGCGAACCGCAGTTGCCGCCTGGGGAGCCCTACCACGACGAGTATTTTGGTGACTCGCAGGTCTATCGCAACAGCCTGGAGGTCACCATCGCCGAGGCAGGCCTCGCCACGCTAGAACTGGGATGGCAAGGCTGCGCCGATGCCGGTCTGTGCTATCCGCCGCAGACTCGCACGATCGATTTGAAGGGGCCTGATGCAGGGACATCTGAGCCTGTTCAGGCCGATGATCAGGCACTGGCGAGCAGGCTGGCGCAACAGCCGCTTGGCTGGAGCCTGTTGATCTTCTTTGGGCTCGGCTTGCTGCTCGCCTTTGCGCCGTGCTCGTTGCCGATGCTGCCAATCCTTGCCGGTATTGTGGTCGGCAGCCGGTCCAGCCCTCGCCGCGGCATGCTGCTCGCCGCTTCCTATGTGGTCAGCATGGCGTTGGTCTACGCAGCGCTGGGTGTCGTGGCTGCGCTTCTCGGTGCGAATCTGCAGGGGTGGCTGATGCAGCCCTGGCTGATCGCCAGTTTTGCCGGGCTGTTCGTTCTGCTTTCCCTGCCGATGTTCGGTTTCTTCGAGCTGCAGTTGCCAGCTGGTCTGCGTGATCGACTAGAGCAGGCCGGGCGCACGCGCCAGGGCGGCAGCCTGGCTGGGGCCAGCGCGCTCGGGGTGTTGTCCGGTTTGCTGGTCGGGCCCTGCATGACCGCTCCTCTGGCCGCAGCATTGCTGTATATCGCCCAGAGCGGCAGCGCCGTCAACGGAGGGCTGGTGCTGTTTGCCCTGGGCCTGGGGATCGGGACGCCATTGGTATTGCTGGTGACGGTCGGCAATCGCTTCCTGCCGAAACCGGGGCCCTGGATGGATCGCGTCAAAACCACGTTCGGTTTCATATTTCTGGTCGCGGCCCTCTATGTGCTCCGCCCGTTGTTGACGGACTCCTGGTGGGTTGGTGTGTGGGGCGCATTTTGGCTGCTGGTTGCCAGCGCGCTGCTACAGCTATCGCGTCAGCTCAAGCTGCACAAGGTGTTGCTCAGCTCCGTTGCAGCGTTAGCGGGCGTATGGGGGGTTGCGCTGGTGCTGGGTGCGGCGGGTGGCGCCCAGGATCCGAATCGGCCGCTTGCCGTATTCACCAGCAACGTCGCTTCGGCAACTGAGGTCGAGGGCCCGCAGGGTTTCGTCGGTTTCGCCGATCCGGCTGTTCTTGATCGTGAACTCGCTGCCGCCAAAGCTGCCGGGCAATGGGTACTGATCGACTACTACGCGGACTGGTGTGTGTCGTGCAAGGTCATGGAGAAGGAAGTGTTTGGCAACGCGCAGGTGCAAGCTGCGCTCAAGGGTGTACGCATGCTGCGACCGGATGTGACGCAGACCAATTCCGCCACCCGCGAACTGCTGGGCCGCTATCAGGTCATGGGGCCGCCGACGCTACTGCTGATTGGCCCGGACGGGGCGGAGCGCCGTTCGCACCGCATAACCGGCGAAGTCGACGCCGGCCAATTCCTTAGCACATGGAACGAAACGATGGAGCAAGGCTGATGATGACGATGAACGTGGGGCCGTTGGCCCTGGCCGTTCCCCATGTATTGCTACTGGTGAGCCTGTTTCTCGCGATGTTGACCGGCTGGTGGGTTGGGCGGCGCAGCGAGCGCAACCCTGAACAGCAGTTGTTCAGGCTGCTGCTGGTGGCGCTGCTCGTCGCGCGGCTGACATTCGTGCTGGTTTATGCCGAGCATTTCCGTGATGAGCCCTGGCGCGTGATCGACATTCGTGACGGCGGGTTCATTGCCTGGCCGGGCGTGCTGGTGGCTGTGCTGCTTGGCGTCTGGCTAGCCTGGCGGGAGGGCAGTTTGCGCAAGCCGCTGGGTGCTGCGGTCGCTGTAGGTGTGCTGAGTTGGGGGTTCGGGACCTTTGCATTGCATGCCTTCGAGCAGGGCACGCGTCTTCCCGAGATGGGGCTGCGCGACAGTCACGGCAAACCAGTTGCCTTGCAGGATTTCGTCGGTAAACCGCTCGTCGTCAATCTGTGGGCCACCTGGTGCCCGCCCTGCCGGCGAGAGATGCCGGTGCTGGCCGAAGCACAGCGCAACCAGCGCGAGGTGACCTTTCTGTTCGTCAACCAGGGCGAAGGCGAGCGGGTCATCGCGGACTTCCTCAGCGCCGAAGGGCTCGGTTTGGAAAACGTGCTGCTCGATACCGGCGGCCGTCTCGGCCAGCACATAGGCTCTTCGGCGCTACCGACAACGCTTTTCTACGACGCCGACGGACGCCAGGTCGGCAGCCACCTCGGTGAGCTGTCTCGCGCCAGTCTGGCACGCGCTCTTGAACAACTGGAGGTAACCACTCAGCCATGAATCACCTACGACCGATCTCTTTTTTCTGTTCAACGCTGGCCTTGCTGCCCGCATCCGTGGCGCTGGCACAGGCCCTGCCTCCTGCGGTCCAGGCCGTTGAGGCTCGCGGCGCCGAAGTGGTCGGCAGCTTCGAGGCGCCGGGCGGATTGAAGGGCTACGCAGCACGCTACAACGGACAGGGCATCGCGTTGTACCTGACGCCCGACGGTGACCACGTTCTGATCGGCAGCTTGCTCGATGCCACCGGCGAAGACCTGACGCGTGCGCCCCTTGAAAGGTTGGTTTACGAACCCCTCAGCAAGGAAATGTGGCAACGGCTCGAGAGCAGCACCTGGATTCAGGACGGCTCTGTTGAAGCGCCGCGAGTCGTCTACATGTTTTCCGATCCAAACTGCCCGTACTGCAACATGTTCTGGAAGCAGGCCCGACCGTGGGTCGAGTCTGGCGACGTCCAGCTTCGCCATGTCATGGTCGGCATGCTACGTCCGGACAGCGCGGGTAAATCTGCTGCGCTTCTGGAAGCCAAGGATCCAGCGGCCGCCTTGAACACACACGAGACCGCAGGAAAGGCGAGCAAACTGGAGCCGCTTGAGGACGTATCGCCTAAGCTGACAGAGAGGCTCGAGGCGAACCTGACGCTGATGGCGGAAATGGGTGCCTCGGCAACGCCGGCCATTTACTATCTGGACGACAATGGACGTCTGCAACAGCAGCAAGGTGCACCTCGTCCCGATTCGCTGACCAAGATCATGGGGCCGCTTTCAGCGAAACGTTAAAAAGGGCGAAACAGCACTCCCCGCTGCCAAAACAATAAAAAACGATCTGGAGGCTTTATGAATATCGCTCGCTGGCCGCTGACGGGAGTGCTGTTAGCAGCCTTTCTGCCCGCCCATGCCGCCGATTCAATGGTTGTCTATACGAAGGGCGGGGCCAACCCTGCCGCGATGGCATGCATTACCTGTCACGGGGCTGAGGGCGAAGGGATGGCGGCGGCTGGCTTTCCCAGGCTTGCCGGTCTCTCGGCGGGTTACATGCGAAAGCAGTTGGCCGACTTCGCGTCTGGAGCCCGCGTCAACCCCATCATGCAGCCTATCGCCGCCGCCTTGAGTGCCGAGGAAGCGGACGCAGTCACGGCGATGCTTGCCGACAAGCCAGGACCGGAGGTGGAGCGGGTCGGCCGAACTGCGGCGGTCGAAGGCCCAGGTGAAACGCTGGCCCTGCGTGGTGCATGGGCGCGCAACATCCCTGAATGCGTCGCCTGCCACGGCCCCAGCGGAGTGGGGGTCGGTGACGCCTTTCCGCCGCTGGCGGGACAATCCGCGCAATACCTGGCCGCGCAGCTGAACGCCTGGCGTCAAGGTACGCGCAAGAACGATCCCAACGACCTGATGGGGCACATCGCCCGTAGCCTGACCGATGACGAGGTCAAGGCCGTCTCGGCGTACTTCGCCGGCTTGACCGACCAAGGAGCAGCAAGATGAACACCCAAACCAGCGTCTTGCTGTTGATCGCCCTAGCTGTACCTGCCTATGCCGATGACATCGCGATGGACGACCAGTCGCAAATCCTTACCGGGGCGGGCGAGCCGGCCAGCAGCCGGTACTTTCAGCCACCCCAGGAAAGCGAACTTCCCGACAATGCCTACGGCAAGCTGGTCCAGGAAGGCCGCGCCATCTTCGTCGACACCAAAAACCGAGCCCCGGAATATGTAGGCAACGGCCTCGCATGCGCGAACTGTCACCTCGAGCAAGGCCGCAAAGCCAACTCCGCTCCGCTGTGGGCGGCATACACCATGTACCCGGCGTACCGGAAGAAAAACAACAAGGTAAACAGCTACGCCGAGCGGCTACAGGGGTGTTTTCAATTCAGCATGAACGGCAAGGCCCCGGAAGCGGACGGGCCGGTGATCGCGGCGCTGACGGCCTATTCCTATTGGCTAGCAACGGGCGCCCCGACTGGCCAGGAACTACCCGGTCGTGCCTATCCGGAAGTGCCAAAACCGGAAGGCGGCTATGACTTGGCCAAAGGCGAGCAGGTCTATGCGGCCCAGTGCGCCGTATGTCATGGGCCGAACGGAGAAGGGCAGAAGTCCGGTGGCGATTATGTGTTTCCACCGCTCTGGGGGGCGGACTCGTTCAACTGGGGTGCCGGCATGCATCGGATAAACACCGCCGCCGCGTTCATCAAGGAGAACATGCCGTTGGGCAAGGGCGGCACCTTGTCGGATGAAGACGCCTGGCACGTGGCGGCCTTCATGAACAGCCACGAACGGCCCCAGGACCCGCGCCTGATCGACGGCTCGGTCGAAAAGACCCGAGACAAGTTCCACGCCAACGACGGCGTGAACCTCTACGGTGAAATCGTCAACGGCACGATGCTGGGCAAGGGCCTTTAGTCGATAGGGCTCGTATCGCAGCGGGCTAGGGCGCCCGCTGACGTTACACCATAGGCAGCCGCTCCCGAAGGTGATTCGCGGCGTCGACACACGTCCCTGCCGCCTGCTGCCAACTGTAGAGATTGTCGATCCTGCCGTCTGACATCAGTGCTCCCCCAGCCATCTGTTTGCGGCTGTCGCGTAATGGCCTGCTGGCTACCGGTCATCATCCGAAAGAAACAGGTCGAATGATTTGAGGAACTGTCATGGCGATCGCGCCCCAAAACTGTACGAACCGCATTTTGCGGGCCGTGAAAACAGAACGGAGGAGATACTGATGACACTCAAGCAATCGGCATCCCTATCGGCAGCAATACTCGCCGCAACCCTGGCCGTTGGCCTGCCCGGGGCTGCCGTCGCGCAGCAGACCGGCCAGACCAATCAGGCAGGCCAACAGGCCGGAACGGGGATGCGGTCCATCTCCGTAGGTCATAACGTCGTGGACGCAGTGGACGATGTGCGTGAGACCAGTGCCGACTTCATTGGCGCGCTCCTTGGCGCCGAGGAAGGCCTGGGACTTGGCAATTGGGAGCAGCAGGAACAGCGGCTCAATCAGATCGAGGAACAGTTGGAGCAGATGGAGGCCGTACTGGACGAAAAGGCCGAGGCCACGGACCAGGAGTGGATCGACTGGATGGGCGGTCCGGATTACAGCGTGACCGTGACCAAGCAGATCAAGAACCTCGGCGCCCATCTGGAGCAGGTCTCCAACATCCTCGCCGAGAATTGGCAGACCAAGGGCATCCAGGTACTGATCGGCAGCAACGTTCTGGAGCAATTACGCGACCTGCGCGAAACGACCGGCGATCTGCTCAACGCGATGGAGAATGCGGGCAGCGACTACGGTTGGACGACGGATCCGAACCAGTTCAAGCAATCGCGGGAGCGGCTGACGAAGATGTCCAACGACATCGACCAACTGTTGGTCATGTCGGACGCTGACTGGCGTGCCTATCTAGAATCTGACCGATTCCATATCGTCATCCACGACAACGTGGCGACCCTGGCCGACGTCCTTAAGAACATGACCAAACCGAACCAGGGCTGACCGGCGCTACCACCCGCCATGCAAGCGGCGGCTTGCCAAAAGCCACCGCTTGCCATACATGACGGAACCCACGAATAGCCAGGCAAGCAGCCCAGACTCAGCACCATCGATGCTCAAGGTTTTTCCAGCGGCTCAGGTATGAATCCTTGATCCCTGAGGGACTTGATCACTCCCCGAATTAGATAGTTGTTTGAAAAGCCGATCGTGTACTGCCTCGCCCCTGGATTGAGCGGCAGGAGCATCCCTTGATCTACTAGCTTTTTGATAAGGTACGTCCGTTGATTGCTCGACTGCTGAGGCAGTGCGGCTGCTACATCTGCAGACTTCACGACCTTCAATTTTATTGCGGCCGATAGCACGGTCTCTTCCGTCTCCGTGATCCACTCTCGTTCCCGTGCGAAAGCCACGGCAGGGGCGAGTATGCATTTGGTCAGGTAGGCATAGTTTGTGAGGCGGTCTACCTTCTCCAATTCATCACGAATGCCTTCCAGCACGTATGTGCACCACTCCTCCAGCCCTTCCTTTGTTCCTTTATCAGCGGTGGCAAGCATTGCGTAATAACGCTCACGGTCGTTGCAGAACACGGCTGTGGGGTTTAGCACGCGGCCGCCTGTGCTGACGTTGAAGCCATACTTCATCAGGAGCGCGTAGGTCAGAAGCCTGACCACGCGGCCGTTGCCATTACCGAATGGGTGTATCCACCCAAACCTATGGTGAGCCAGCGCTACCTTCATGAGGTCATATTTCGGGGAGTCTTCTCGATTCACGAAATCGACAAGCTCTTGCATATAAGCCTGAACCTGGATGAAGTCGGGCGGCAGGTGATCCGATTGGGATATTCGGACACCTCCGCTGCGGTAAGCACCGGGCGTTTTATCACCTTCACGCACCAGGTCGTCTACGGTCATAGCATGCAGCTCTCGGATCGTCTGCTCGGTCAGCAAAGCGCCTGGCGTCATGATCTGCTCGATGTAGTCCATCGCTTTTTCAATATTGCCAACCTCCCGCAATTGGTCCGTGTCTTGGGCCTTACCTTCTACCTTGCTGTCTATGTAGTCCGCTAAAGTCGTGTGGTTGCCTTCTATGCGGGCGGAACCAAGACTTTCCAGTGCATGGAAAAGCGATTTGAGCTGGTAAAACACCTGCGGCGGCGTATCGCCTTCAAGCCTTAGGCGGCGCAGATGCTCCAGCTCGCTCAGTACATCAACAAGCCCCGAGTCAAAGGATGGATTGAGAAGCTCAAGGTCGTGATGGGTAAACGTAGGCATATAGGAAATATCTCAAACTGGCCTAGAAGCTATCTGGAAAAATACCGAGCTAGGCCGCGTGGTTACGGTCATTCGCCAAGCATACGCCAAAAATTATCTTGAATTTGGCCTTAAGCTAAGTGAAAGGAGGGGAATAATTAAGTGCAATATCTCGGCCTGGCGGGGTTCCCATGGCCATGTAGCTTTCCACCGTAACTATCTCCGTAACCGTGCTCATAACGAGACCAAAAGTCGGGCGTTCGCGCTGGTGATTTACAAGATGCTAAAGGCGCTGGCTGACGGAGATCGCCCGTCGACCGGCTTGTGAGTTCCTTTCAACTACACAGCACTCAGGAGTAATGCTCAGGATGGCAATTCCGGATTTTCAAAGTGTCATGCGACCGGTGCTGCAGGCAGTTGGCGACGGCGTGCCGTTACCGCTTAGCGCGCTGCGCGTGCGCATCGCCGATGTATTTAAGCTGACGGAAGAAGAGCGTAAGGAGCGGCTGCCCTCGGGGAATCAGACCGTGATCAACAATCGAGTGGGCTGGGCCAGAACCTATCTGAACAAGGCTGGCCTGCTGACGATCCCGAACAAAGGAATGGTGCAGATCACCGTTCGGGGGCGGGAGGCGCTTGCCAGTGGTCCGGAGCGAATCACCGTGAGCTGGTTGAAGCAGTTCCCTGAGTTCGCCGACTTCCATACGGCCAAACCTCAGGTGATAGATGCCGCCGCCGTTGTAGACAGCGACCTGGCCGAAACCACGCCGGATGAGCAGTTGGCCGAGGCCTATCAGGCGTTGCAGCAATCCCTGGCAGACGAACTGCTGGCGCAGGTGCGGGCTGCTACGCCGAGCTTCTTCGAGCAGGTGGTGGTCGATCTGATGATCGCCATGGGCTACGGCGGTTCGCGAAAGGAGGCCGGCAAAGCGACCCAGCTCACCAACGACGACGGCATCGACGGCATCATCAAGGAAGACAAACTCGGGCTGGATGTGATTTACCTGCAAGCCAAACGCTGGGCCAACACCGTGCATCGCCCGGAGATCGACAAGTTCATCGGCGCACTGACGCGAAAGCGGGCACGCAAGGGCGTGTTCATCACCACCTCGGACTTTTCTACTGGCGCGAAGGACGCGGCGCTCGGCCTGGATATCAAGGTCGTGCTGATCGACGGCATCGAGCTCGCCCGCCTGATGGTCGAACACAACCTCGGCGTGAGTGTTAAGCAGGTGTATGAGGTCAAGCAGATCGACAGCGACTACTTTTCCGAGGAGTGACAGCGCCTCCGCTGTAATAACCAAGCGCGAACGTGACCAAGTGCCGTTCAGCTTGCCTTGGTATGCAAGGATAGAAGCCTCCGGTGGGTCCAAGATCCGGTACGGTTGGCGCTGCACACTGCGTAGCCACATCGATGCAATGGGCGGACAGGTTGAGGTCGTTGCGCGATTTCGGGATGGCTGGGGTGAAGATCAGCAACTCTGCCGAGATTGAAGTCGCCGCTCAGCAGGCGTAAGTCTTCGACAGTCGCTACTCGTGAAAGCAAAAACCCCTGAAATTCACTAGGAAAATCAGGGGTTTAGGTGTTTCGAATTGGTGGAGCCGGGGGGATTTGAACCCCCGTCCGCCAGCTCTCCACTGTCGGTACTACATGCGTAGCCAAATCTATTGAGTTAACTCCGCGCCGCCCGATTGGCAGGGTGCTTGGAGCGAGCTGCATGAGTTTTAGCCGTTACGTCTGCAGCGAACTTGGCGGCGATCCTGTTCTATCTGACAGTCATTTCGGGTTTACAGGCATCCCCTAGTGACCGCTGGCGCCGAAGCGACCAGATGAAGGTTAGGCGGCTAGCGCGTACCCTTCGTAGTTGTCGTCGTTGGCAACTATAAGTTTGCAACAGTGGATTTACGAGTTCTGTTACCAACTCGGCATGCACCTAGAGCTTTGTTACCGGCGTCGAATCCTAATCGGCCCCATGAAGCGTGTCGCTGCCTCATGTGTTGCGCAGTGTACGCCATAAGGTCTAGCTACGTCGAACGCTTGATTCCCTAGATTAGGGCGGCTCGTCGAAATTCAAGGGTGAACAGAGAATCGGCAAGGCCAACTGCTCGCGGCCCTGCCTAGCGGGCGTATCAGTTACCGGTGCCTGATCCGGTGCCGCTGGTGCCTGTGCTGCCGGAGCTGCCTGGGCCTTCCAGCCTGCGCAGTGCTTGGGTGGTGTGCACGATGCAGTTTTCGACGTCGCCAGCTTGCTGCGCCTGGCGCGCTTGCTTGATCAGCTCTTGAACTTCGCTGCGAGCCGGCTCACCGAGCGTGGCACTGTTGGTGGCCATGTCGTCTTCGATTTCCTGCATGTTCAACTGACATAGGTTCTTGTCGTCGGCGAACACGGCGGGGCTGGCGATCAGGGCAGCGGCGGCAAGTAGGGCAAATTTCTTCATAAAGTCCTCCAGGGAGTTAACTTCCCGGCGGGCCTGCCTGTTTCTGCAAATTGCGCGGCGGCGCCGAGGCGGGTGAGCCTCTGTTCAAACTGGGCTCCTAACTTCCGACTGCGGCTGCGCTGAAGCGTTTCATTCATGTGCGCCCGCTGCGGCGCTGAGAACCTCTCATACCTGTGCTGTAGCCGCTCTGGGCCGGCTGTTTCGGTTAACCAGATAAACCAGACCGTGATAGTCGATCCCGCCATGTTGTGACAGGCCGATTTCGCAGGTTCGGCTAGTGGAGATGCCTTCTTCGCAGATCTGCACAGCGTCTTTCAGGCTGCGCAGAGCGTGGGCATTGAGCTCGGGGGTGGTGAAGCCTTTATCTCCAGCAAAGCCGCAACAATGGATACCTTCTGGCACGACCACTTCCTTGGCGCAGCGGCGTGCGATATCAATCAGGGCCTGGGCTTCGCCGAGGTGTTGTGTACTGCAGGTGACGTGCACAGCAATCGGCGCGTCTTGGGGCTCGAAGTCCAGCTTGTCGATCAGATGCGTGCGGATGAAGCGCACTGGATCGAAAACCTGCAGACGATCATCCGCCAGGTCTTGAACCAGGCGCAGTGTGCACGGGCTGGTGTCGCAGTAGATAGGATCGAGTCCGCCGCGGCTGGCCTTGAGCAGAGCATCGAGGGTTTGCTGACGCTTTTGTTCGGCCTGTTCGGCGTAGCCCTTGGATGCAAATGGCTGGCCGCAGCAAAGGTTGTTCAGCTCCTCGGGAAAGACGACTTGGTAGCCGGCTTTCTCCAGAAGTGCACGGGTGGTGTCGAGCAGTGGCTCTTGTTCCTGATCGCGTGCTGCGGGACCCATGGCTCGCGAAACGCAGGCGGCGAGGTAAACCACGCGCGGACGTTGGTCCTGCGACGATGGTATGGGCAGATGAAGCCGCTGTAGAGGCTGCGGTGTGGCTGGTGTCCACTGCGGTACGCGACCTTTGCTGGCGCTGGTGAACGCTGCGGACGTCTTGCTCAGCAGGCGGGTGCCCATGATCAGGTGCGCGCCATTGGCGACATGCAGCATGAACCGTGCGCCATGCACAGCGGTGCTGAAATGCTCGGCCAACCAGCTGGCGGCGCGGGTACTGTCCGCATTGCGACCGCGCAGTTTGCGAACCAGATCGCCCGTGTTGATACCGACCGGGCATCGCTGTGCGCAAAGCCCGGTCGCGGCGCAGGTCTCGACGCCGTGGTAGTCGTAGAGTCGCTCAAGCTCGCTTGTGTCGATGCCGGCCCGCTTCTTCGCTTGAATATCGCGCCATACGACAATGCGCTGGCGCGGCGTCAAGGTCAGTCCGTTTGACGGGCACACCGGTTCGCAGAAACCGCACTCGATGCATTTGTCGACGATCTCGTCGGCAGCCGGCATCGGCTTGAGGTGCTTGAGGTGTATCTGTGGGTCTTCGCTGAGCACCACGTCCGGGTTGAGGATGCCTTGCGGGTCCAGCAGGCGCTTGATCTGCCACATCAGTTGGTACGCCTCGTGACCCCATTCCAACTCGACGAAAGGCGCCATGTTACGGCCGGTACCATGCTCGGCTTTCAGCGCACCACCGAACTCCACCGCAACCAGTTGTGTCACGTCTTGCATGAAGGCTTCATAGCGGGCGACCTGCAGCGGATCGTCGAAGCCTTGGGTGAAGACGAAGTGCAGATTGCCTTCCAGAGCATGGCCAAAGAGGATGGCCTCGCTGTAGGCGTGTTTCTCGAACAACTGGATCAGACGGTTGACCCCCTCGGCGAGGCGCTCGATGGGGAAGGTCACGTCCTCGATGATCACAGTGGTGCCGGTCTGGCGCACCGCACCTACGGCCGGGAAAGTGTCCTTGCGGATCTTCCAGAGCTGGTTGTAGACCGCTGGGTCTTCGCTAAAGTCGACCTGCTTTTCCACGGGGAAGTGGGCTATCGACGTCATGATCAGATTGATCTGCTCGTGCAGCAGCGACTGGCTGGCTGCTCGCGACTCGATCAGCAGCGCACAGGCGCCTGCCGATAACGCCTTGACCCATTCCGGCATGCCGGCCTTGTTTTCTACCGAGCGCAGGCTGCGGCGGTCGAGCAGTTCCACTGCCGAGACGGGCTGTTGCTTGAGCACCGGTACGGCCAGGCAGCAGGTTTCCACATCGGGGAACACGACCAGCGCGCTGGCCTTGTGCGGATGATCCGGCACGGTGTCGTAGGTCACCGCGCTGATAAAGCCCAGCGTGCCTTCGGAGCCGACCATCAGGTGGTTGAGGATGTCGAGCGGCTCGTCATAGTCGACCAACGCGTTCAGCGAAAAGCCCGTGGTGTTCTTCAGGCGGTACTTGTGGCGAATCTTTGCAGCCAGATCGGTGTTGGCGCGCGTGGTGCGGCCGAGCTCTGCAAGCTGATCGAGCATGTTGCCGTGCGTCTGTCGAAAGAACGCGACGCTGGCCTGGTCTTCGCTGTCGACCACGCTGCCGTCGGCCAGCACCAGGCGCAGGCCAGCAAGGGTTTTATAGCTGTTCTGTGCCGTTCCGCAGCACATGCCGCTGGAATTATTGGCGACGATGCCGCCGATCTTGGCCGCGTTGATCGAGGCTGGGTCCGGGCCGATCTTGCGCTGCATAGGCGCCAGAACTGCATTGGCGTTGGCGCCGATTACGCCCGGCTGCAGGCGAATCTGCGCGCCGCCGTTACGAACTTCGCGCCCGTTCCAGTTATCGCCCAGCACGATCAGCACCGAGTCGGAAATCGCCTGACCGGACAGGCTGGTGCCGGCGGCGCGAAAGGTGACTGGCACCCGCGCGCCATGCGCTAGCTTGAGCAAGCCCACCACTTCCTCCTCGGACTCGACCCGTACCACCAACTTGGGAATCAGCCGGTAGAAGCTGGCGTCTGTGCCGAAGGCCAGCGTCGAAAGCGGATCGTCGAAGCGCCGTTCAGCCGGTATCAGCTTTTCCACGGCGGCGAGAAAGTCGGTCGGTAGAGCGGCAGGCGCGTTCATTTTCGGGCTCCGGTAGGAGAAGCGGGCCGCGTCGGTGTGCCGCACGGCCTTCTGGATGGAACCAGCCAGACGTCAGTCGACGTGGCGGCTGGTCTGATAGTGGTCCACTTCGCGCACCAGCGAGTCGGCGCTGATTTCGCTGATGGTCTTGGCGCCGGTCAGAACCATGGCAACACGCATTTCCTTCTCGATGAGGTTGAGGAGGTTGGTCACCCCCGCTTCGCCATCGACCGCCAGGGCGTAGGCGAAGGCGCGCCCGAGCAGCACGGTATCCGCGCCAAGGGCGATCATCCGCACTACATCGAGGCCGTTGCGGATGCCCGAGTCGGCCAGGATTTTCAGGTCACCCTTGACCGCGTCGGCAATTGCCGGCATCGCGCGGGCACTGGACAGTACGCCGTCGAGCTGACGTCCGCCGTGGTTGGAGACGATGATGCCGTCGGCACCGAAGGTCACGGCGTCGCGGGCGTCTTCGGGATCGAGAATGCCTTTGATCACCATCGGGCCGTCCCAGAACTCGCGGATCCACTCCAGGTCCTTCCAGGAGATCGACGGATCGAAGTTGGCCGCGAGCCAGCCGATGTAGTCTTCGAGGCCTGTGGTGTGCCCACGGTAGGTGGTGATGTTGCCGAGGTCGTGCGGCTTGCCGTGCAGCCCAACGTCCCAAGCCCAGAAGGGGTGCGTCATGGCTTGCAAAATGCGCCGCATGCTGGCGTTGGGACCACTCATGCCCGAATGCGCGTCGCGGTAGCGGGCGCCGGGTGTCGGCATATCGACGGTGAAGACCAGGGTAGTAACGCCCGCGGCCTTTGCGCGCTCCAGTGCGTTTTTCATGAAGCCGCGGTCTTTCAGCACGTAGAGCTGGAACCACATCGGCCGCTTGATTGCCGGTGCGACTTCCTCGATCGGGCAAACCGATACGGTGGACAAGGTGAAAGGAATCCCTTTCTTGTCTGCAGCGCGAGCGGCCTGGACTTCACCGCGCCGGGCGAGCATGCCAGTCAGACCGACCGGGGCAAGGGCCACCGGCATTGACAAGGTTTCGCCGAAAAGCTGGGTCTCCAAGCTGAGTTCCGACATGTTGCGCAACACGCGTTGGCGTAGGGCGATGCTGGCCAGATCCTCGACGTTGCGCCGCAGGGTGTGCTCGGCATAGGCGCCGCCGTCGACATAGTGAAAGAGGAAAGGCGGCAGTTTGCGTTTCGCGGCGGCGCGGTAATCCGTGGAGGCAGAGATGATCATCGTGTGTTCTCACCGAATGAAACGAGGTAGGTCTCGTGGTGCTCTCGTATGAGACGAGAGGGCTTGTTCAGTCTGACGCTTCGATCCAGTGCCGAGGCGAATCGCGCGACCAGAGGGAGATTCCAAACGACTCTGCCCCGAGTTCAATCGGGGCAGAGTCCGTGCATTACATCAGACGCCGACCAGTGGGTCCGTCACGCCCATCAGGTAAATGGCGATCATGCCGATCACGCCGGTGGCCAGCACGTAGTACAGGGTAGGCCAAACGGTCTTGCGCAGTGTGATGCCTTCGCGGCCGAGTAGGCCGACGGTGGCCGAAGCAGCAACCACGTTGTGGATCGCGACCATGTTGCCCGCAGCGGCGCCGACAGCCTGGATCGCTACGATCATCGCCCCGGAGATACCCAGCGACTGCGCAACACCGAACTGGAATTGGCTGAACATCATGTTGCTGACGGTGTTCGACCCGGCGAGAAACGCGCCTAGCGCGCCGACTGAAGGCGCCAGCAACGGGTAGATGCCGCCTACGCTATCGGCCACATAACGGGCCATGGCGATTGGCATGCTTGGCAGATCACCCGCATTGACGCCCGAGTTGATCAAGATGCGCACCATCGGCACGGTGAACAGCAGCACGAAACCTGCGCTGAGCAGAACGCTGCTAGACTCCTTCACTGCCGCCTTGAGCTCTGCGGCGCGCATGCTGTGCATGAAGAAGGTAATCAACACCACAGCAACCAGGATTCCGCCGGGTAGATAAAGTGGTTCGATGCTGGCGCTCACTCCGGTCTCGCCAAGGATGTTGGCAAAGCCGATTGAAACGGACTTCAGTGCGGCGGTGACTTGGGGGAAGACGCGGCTGATGACCAGAATCGCGCCGACCAATACATAGGGCAGCCAGGCGCGGAAAGCACTCATCGGGCGCGCCGCCAGGTCGTCGAGCTTCATCTCGATGGTGCCGATCCACTCAGCTGGCCAGTCTTTAGCGTCAGCGAAATCCCAGTTGGTTTTCGGCACCAGGAAATTGAAACGAGCAGCGGTGGTGACGATGGCCAGGCCGACCAGGCCTCCAAGCAGCGACGGGAACTCGGGGCCGAGGAACACGCCAGTGGCAACGTAGGGCAGGGTGAAGGCCAGGCCGGCAAAGAGTGCGAACGGCAGTACCTCGAATCCGGCCTTCCAGCTTTTTTCCTTGCCGAAGAAGCGCGTCAGCATCATTACCATGATCAGCGGCATGACGGTGCCGACGATGGCGTGGGTGATGGCAACGCTGCTGGTGATCTGCTGCAGGAAAATCGGCCAGCTGGAGCCTTGGGCGATCAGCTGCGCACCGAGGGTAGCAGTGTCCAGTCCGCTATTTACGCCGACGATGATCGGTGTGCCGACCGCGCCGAAGGACACCGGCGTGCTCTGTACAAGCATGCCCATCAGCACCGCAGCCATGGCCGGGAATCCCACCGCAACCAGCAACGGTGCTGCAATCGCCGCGGGTGTTCCAAATCCGGATGCACCTTCGATAAAGCAGCCGAACAGCCAGGCAATGATGATGGCCTGAATCCGACGGTCTGGGCTGATGGTGGTGAAACCTGCGCGAATGGCGGTAATGCCGCCCGAATGCTTGAGAGTGTTCAGCAGTAAGATCGCGCCGAAGATGATCCACAACAGCCCCAGTGTGATGACCAGGCCTTGCAGGGTCGAGGCGATGATGCGGGTAACGCTCATGTCCCAGATGAACAGGCCAATGGCGGCAGTGAACAAGAACACGACCGGCATGGCGCGGCTGGCTGGCCAGCGCAGCCCGATCAGCAGAACGGCAGCTAGCAGGATCGGGGTAAAGGCAAACAGGGCGAGCAGTCCGTTAGACATGTCAGGCTCCCAGGGTCGAATTGAGCGAATGGGGGCCCGAGCGGACCGGTGATGAACAGATAAACGGAGACCGCATGAAGTAGTCCTCTTCTTGTTGGGTACTTCCGCTTGTAAAGTGGTATTACCAATTTACAAGGAAGTCCGGCCAGCGTAAGAGGTCCGTCGGCGTTGCGTCAATTAGCTAGCTATAGACTTTGGTCGCAGCACCAGCTGTTGCGTAGGCTCAGGTGGCTGGCTACGCTGGCTTTCCATATACAGTGGTCAAACCAATCGAGAGGCGTGATGGAAGTGGGAATGGTGCGTCAGCGGAGGCTGGCCGATAACATCGTCGAGCAGCTCGAAACGATGATTCTCGAAGGCACGCTCAAGGCCGGCGAGCGCCTGCCGGCCGAGCGTGTGCTCGCTGAACAGTTCGGTGTGTCTCGTCCATCCCTGCGAGAAGCGATCCAGAAGCTGGCGGCCAAAGGCTTACTGATCAGTCGACATGGTGGTGGTAATTTCGTCGCTGAGTCCCTGGGTTCGACCTTCAGTGATCCGCTATTGCATCTGCTCGAGAACAACGCTGATGCGCAGCGCGACTTGTTGGAATTTCGTCATACGCTCGAAGGTAGTTGCGCCTATTACGCCGCATTGCGGGCGACTGAGGTCGACCAGCAGCGTCTCGGCGAAGCGTTTGCGGCATTGCAGGACTGCTATGCGCGGGAGGGAACGGTCACTCGTGCCGAGGAGGGCGCTGCTGATGCGCGATTCCATCTGGCGATTGCCGAAGCCAGCCACAACGCGGTTCTACTGCACACCATCCGTGGTCTGTTCGATCTGCTCAAGCGCAACGTGGTGACCAACATCGGTGGTATGTACGCGCTGCGCAACGAAACGCGGGACATGCTCATGCGTCAGCACCAGGAGTTGTACGACGCGATCATTGCCCGTCGAGCGAACGATGCGCGCGACGTCATCCATCGACATATCAGCTACGTGCAGGAGGTGTTGGCGGAAGGCCAGCAAGAGGCTCAGCGTCTAGCGCGTGCACAGCGGCGTCAGGGGCGGTCGGAAAAGCATATAGAGAACTGATGCGCTGAGAGAGGCAGCTAAGCAGTCCGGTCGACTGAGCGGGGCACGACTGAGCGGGGCAGGCCCGCTCGGTAACGTGAAAGGCTTAGTCTTCCTTTCCCTTGGTGCGCATGGCGCGCTGAATCTCACGGTCGGAGTCACGCTCTTTCTCGGTGTGGCGCTTGTCGAATTCCTTTTTGCCCTTGCCCAGTGCGATATCACACTTGATCAGGTGCTTTTTCCAGTAAATCGATAAGGCGACGCAGGCGTAACCCTTCTGCTGCACGGCACCGAACAGCTTGCCCAGCTCACGCTTGTTCAGCAGCAGCTTGCGGGTGCGAGTCGGGTCGGCAATCACATGGGTGCTAGCCGTGGTCAGCGGGGTGATGTGGCAGCCCATTAGCCAGGCTTCGCCATCTTTGAGTAGGACGTAGCTGTCTACCAATTGCGCTTTGCCGGCGCGGAGGCTTTTTACTTCCCAGCCGGCCAGAACGAGGCCCGCCTCGAATTTCTGTTCGATGAAGTAGTCGTGTAGCGCTTTCTTGTTTAGCGCAATGGTCCCGGGGGACTGTTTCTTCTGTTTGGCCATAGGCTGCGCATTATAGGGAGTCGCGTTGCGGCTGGCGATAACCTCATGCTGCGACCGTGCGAAACTTGAGAGGGGTGCGCTTATCCCCGACAATGGCGATCTTTACGTTTGTTCATGCTCAGGGACCTGCTCCGCCACCGGGATCTGAGTTTTCATGCTTGTTCTCGATAGCCGCTGCCGGCTTTGGCCGTAGCTGCTGTTGTTGACTGACGAAGTAGAAGGGATCGAATGACGACGCATATTCAACGTTCGGCGCTGCTGCCTTATCCGGCACGCGCGCTGTTCGACATGGTCAACGATGTAGCCAGCTATCCCCAGTTTCTGCCCTGGTGTTCGGCGACCGAGGTGCTGTCCAACAGCGAAACCCAGATGCAGGCAAGCATGACCGTGGCTAAGGCTGGCATTAGCCAGCGCTTCCTCACACGCAACGAATTGCAGGTGGGTAAACGCATCGAAATGTCGCTGGAAGAGGGGCCTTTCAGCCATTTGCATGGTGTCTGGGAATTCAAAGCGTTGGGAGAGAAGGCCTGCAAGATCAGTCTTGATCTGACCTTTGATTATGCCGGGCCCGTGGTCCGTGCCACCCTGGGGCCTTTGTTCAATCAGGCGGCCAATACCTTGGTCGATGCGTTTTGCGACAGGGCTAAGCAGCTGTATGGATAAGCCGATGATTGCGGTCGAGATCGTCTATGCACTGGCGGACAAGCAGAAGTTGCTGAGCTTGGCCGTGCCTCAGGGCACCAGCGTCCGTGAGGCAGCGCTACGCTCGGGAATGGACAACTACTTTCCGGGGCTAGATCTCGCCACGTCACCGCTGGGCATTTTCGGCAAGGCGGTGCCCAAGCCGGAAGAACGCACATTGGTCGAGGGGGAGCGTGTCGAAATCTACCGGCCACTGATCGCCGACCCGAAAGAAGTTCGCAAGCAGCGCGCGGCGAAGGCCGCGCAGAACAAGGCGGGCGAAGCGGGTGAGTCAGCCGCCTAGGCCGTGACGTGCTACGAAAAAAGCCCGGCATGCCGGGCTTTGTTGTGTTCGTTTGATGTCTAGTCTGTTTCCAAACGGCCTGGAGTTGGCACCGGAACAGGCTCGGCCGCGTCTACGTCGCCCTGAATCTGTTCGAGCAAGGAGCCGGGTTTGGTTGCCTCAGGCTCAGTGCTGACGGGATCTTCAGTGCTCGCTGGCAAATCGGTCCCCAGAATGGCTTCGTCACGGCTCACGCCGGGCTTGAAGTCACCCGCGAGACCGGCGAGCTGGTCGTTTGCGTTGAATACAAGGCTCACCCGTTCCTGCTGGCGTTGTCTACCGCCTGGCTGGATGCTGTACAGATAATCCCAGCGGTCGGCGTGGAAAGTATCGGTGATCAGAGGGTTGCCCATGATAAACCGCACTTGCGATCGGGTCATTCCTGGGCGCAACTGGTCTATCATGTCTTGCGTAACGACATTGCCCTGTTGAATGTCGACCTTGTAAACCCCGGGGAATGAACAACCGGCGAGTGCGAACAGGCCCACTAGCGTGAGGCTGGACAGCATGAGCTTGGTGTTTTGCATCGGTAGGTGACTTCCACTATCTTGGCTGGGCAAAGCCCGGATCATACCCGTATTGAAGGAGGCTGCGAAACAGCAGCAGCGAGAAAGCCAACCATGGTTGAAAATAGCGAACTACGCAAAGCTGGCCTCAAAGTAACCCTGCCACGGGTCAAGATCCTGCAGATGCTGGATACCACCGATCGGCGCCATATGAGTGCCGAGGACGTCTACAAGGCGTTGATGGAGGCCGGCGAGGATGTCGGTCTGGCGACCGTTTACCGCGTGTTGACCCAGTTCGAGGCGGCTGGCCTCGTGGTTCGGCATAATTTCGATGGCGGCCATGCCGTATTCGAGCTGGCAGACGGCGGCCACCATGATCATATGGTCTGCGTTGATAGTGGCGACGTCATTGAGTTCTTCGATCCGGAGATCGAGAAGCTGCAAAAGGAAATCGTCAAGCGTCACGGCTACGATCTGGTCGATCACAACTTGGTGTTATACGTCCGCAAGAAACCCGAATGATCGCCAGCAGTCTGCAGCAAAATTGATTTCTAACACTTCTTGCCGCATGACAAAGCCCGCCTATTGGCGGGCTTTGTTTTTGAGTAAATGATTGTTCGAGAACCGCCGCTTCGGTTTTTCGGCTATCTAGCCTATCAACGGCCAAGCGTTGGCCGCGTGCGTGCGCTCTGTTTGTATGCCAGTCAGTGCGAGCCGCAAGTAAGTAAGCGTAAGGTGGCTGGCCCCAAGGCCGCTAACTAGCCTTTCTCAGCAGGCGAGGCGATCCTGAGTCGCAGTGCTTTTAAGTTTGATTAGCACGCTTGGGCAGAGTCGATCATCTGACGGGCATGGGCCAGCGCTTGCTCGGTCAGGTCGAGTCCGCCAAGCATGCGGGCGATTTCCTCGACCCGCTCGCCGCCATCCAGGGCGGCAACGGCTGTGTGGGTTTCCTCGGCACCGCGTGCCTTATGGACAAACAAGTGGTGGTGGCCTTGAGCAGCGACTTGCGGCAGGTGGGTTACGGTCAGCACTTGGCCTCGCTCGCCAAGTCGGCGCAGCAATTGGCCAACCACTTCCGCGGTTGGCCCACCGATGCCGACGTCTACTTCATCGAACACTAGAGTCGGGATGCGTGAGGTTTGTGCAGTGATCACCTGGATCGCCAGGCTGATACGCGACAGCTCACCGCCTGAGGCAACCTTTGCCAGCGGGCGTAATGGCTGGCCTGGGTTGGCGCTTACGAGAAACTCCACCTGTTCCAGTCCGTGCGGCATAAGGTCTCCGTCTGCGGCGGGCTTCAACACGACGCTGAATTTGCCACCCGGCATGCCCAAACGCTGGATTTCCGCTTCGACTGACTCTGCCAACGAATCGGCCGCGTGCTGGCGCGAAGCGCTCAGTTGTTCGGCCTTTTCTCGATAGTGCCTTTCATAGGCAGCGAGCTCCTCGCTGAGCTGCTCTAGAGCAGTGTCGTCGGCGTTGAGGCTTTCCAGTTCTTCGAAGAGGCGTTGCTGCAAGGCTGGTAATTCCGGCGGCTGAACGCGGTGTTTGCGCGCCAGGGTGTAAATGCTGTCGAGACGTTCTTCCAGCGTTTGCTGCCGCTGTGGGTCGGAATCGAAGTGATCGAGAAAGCGGTTGAGTTCGCCCACCGCTTCTTCGACTTGGATCTGTGCGCTGGAGAGTAGGTTGACGGCCTCGCCGAGAGCGCCTGGCTGGTTCTGGAACCCAGTCAGGCGCTGCAGGCTCGAGGTCAGCGCCGACAGCACATTGCCAGCGTCGTTCTCGCTGCACAGCTCGATCACCTGGCGACAAGCGCCAAGCAGGTGCTCCGCGTTGGCGAGGTTCTTGTGCTCCTGCTCCAAGTGTTCCAGTTCGTCGTCACCTAGAGCCAACGTCTCGAGCTCTTCGAGTTGATAGCTGAGCAACTGGTGGCGGGCGCGCTGTTCGTCGCTGCTGCTGCTCAAGCGTTCTAAGCTTTGCCGGGTTTGCCTCCAGCGCTGCGCGGCCAGCTGCACCTGGCGGGCAAGATCCTGGCTGCCGCTGTACTCGTCGAGCAGTCGCCGGTGGGTATCAAGTTTGAGCAGTGATTGGTGTTCGTGCTGGCTGTGGATATCGATCAGCAATTCACCAAGCGCTTTCAAATCGCCCTGCGGGCAAGGCGTTCCGTTGATATAGCCGCGTGAACGCCCTTCGGCGGTGATCACGCGGCGCAGAATGCAAGGGCCATCGTTGTCCAGGTCTCGCTCGGCCAGCCAGGCACGCGCATCTGGAATGTCATCCAGGTCGAAGCTGGCAAGGATGTCTGCCTTGTCCGCGCCAATGCGCACCACGCTGCTATCAGCGCGGTCGCCCAGAGTGAGGCCCAGAGCGTCCAGCATGATCGACTTACCTGCGCCGGTTTCACCGCTGATCACGCTCATGCCGCGTTTCAGCTCAAGATCGAGATGCTCGACGATCGCGTAATTGTGAACGGAAAGATGAACCAGCATGGCAGGGCTCCTGCATTGGCGACTGGCTATTTATACAGTGCTTTCGCGTGACTCATCAAGCTGCTCGGCATAAGCGGTACGTAAACAAAGCGGTCGGGTTCGCTCCGAAAATCTTTCCGCGTTTCGTGTGTACGAGGTCGAGATGTGGGCGCGCCCTTGAAGCAGATTTTGTCGCCCCCATATAGCGGCACAAGCGCGGGTCGACGCCCGCTGACGTATCGATGAGGAGGACCGCATGGCCGACGAGCAAAACCTGGATAACCAGACCCCCGAAGAGAACGAGACCGCGCAAGCAGAGGTGGCCGAGGATTTAGCTGGCCGCGTGCATTCTCTAGAAGAGCAGTTGGCCGCAGCCCAGGATCAGTCTCTGCGTGTGGCAGCCGAGCTGCAGAACATTCGCCGTCGCGCCGAGCAAGATGTCGAGAAGGCGCATAAGTTTGCGTTAGAGAAATTTGCTGGAGACCTTCTGGCTGTCGCGGATAGTCTGGAGCGTGGCCTCGAGTTGTCGAACCCGGACGACGAGGCGGTCAAGCCGATGCGTGAAGGTGTCGAGCTAACGTTCAAGTTGTTGCTCGACACCCTGGCACGCCATCAGTTGGTACAGCTGGACCCGCAGGGAGAGCCCTTCAATCCTGAGCATCACCAGGCCATGGCGATGGAAGAGAGCACCCACGCCGAGCCTGGCAGTGTGCTCAAGGTATTCCAGAAGGGTTACCTGCTCAACGGACGCCTGTTGCGACCGGCGATGGTAGTCGTCAGCAAGGCGCCGGCAGAAACCCCGCCTTCGATTGATGAGAAGGCTTGAATTTCGGCTAGCGACCCCCATCTCGTAGCCAAGCGTTTTTGTGTTACCCGCAGCCGGTAAACAGGCGCGGATCAATCAAAGTTCGGAGAGAAGCACATGGGCAAAATTATCGGTATCGACCTGGGAACGACCAACTCCTGCGTCTCCATCCTGGAAAACGGCAAGGCCAAGGTGATTGAAAACGCCGAAGGCGGTCGCACCACCCCGTCGATCATTGCTTATGCCAATGACGGTGAAATCCTGGTTGGCCAGTCGGCCAAGCGTCAGGCCGTGACCAACCCGCACAACACGCTGTATGCGGTTAAGCGACTGATTGGCCGTCGTTTCGACGAAGAGGTCGTGCAGAAAGATATCCAGATGGTCCCTTACAAGATCGTCAAGGCGGACAATAACGACGCCTGGGTTGAAGTGAGCGGTCAGAAGATGGCGCCGCCGCAGATCTCTGCCGAGATCCTGAAGAAGATGAAGAAGACTGCCGAAGACTATCTCGGCGAGCCGGTTACCGAAGCAGTCATTACCGTGCCGGCCTACTTCAACGACAGTCAGCGTCAGGCGACCAAAGACGCTGGCCGCATCGCTGGTCTGGACGTCAAGCGCATCATCAACGAGCCGACAGCGGCTGCGTTGGCGTACGGCATGGACAAGGCCAGGGGCGACCACACGGTCATCGTTTATGACCTGGGTGGCGGTACCTTCGACGTATCGGTGATCGAGATCGCTGAAGTCGATGGCGAGCACCAGTTCGAAGTGTTGGCCACCAACGGCGACACCTTCCTCGGTGGTGAGGACTTCGACATTCGCCTGATCGACTACCTCGTCGACGAGTTCAAGAAAGAAAGCGGTATGAACCTCAAGGGTGACCCGCTGGCGATGCAGCGCCTGAAGGAAGCCGCAGAAAAGGCCAAGATCGAGCTGTCCTCCAGCCAGCAGACCGACGTCAACCTGCCTTACATCACCGCGGATTCGACCGGTCCTAAGCACCTGAACGTGAAGATCTCCCGTGCCAAGCTGGAAGCGCTGGTCGAGGATCTGGTGCAACGCACTATCGAGCCTTGCCGTATGGCAATGAAAGATGCCGGTATCGACGTGGCCAAGATCGACGACGTGATCCTGGTCGGCGGCCAGACCCGTATGCCGCTGGTGCAGCAGAAGGTCGCCGAGTTCTTCGGCAAGGAAGCGCGCAAGGACGTGAACCCGGATGAAGCTGTCGCCATGGGCGCCGCGATTCAAGGGGCCGTGCTGGCGGGTGACGTGAAAGACGTACTGCTGCTCGACGTGTCGCCGCTGACCCTGGGTATCGAAACCATGGGCGGCGTGATGACTGCGCTGATCGAAAAGAACACCACCATTCCGACCAAGAAATCGCAGGTGTTCTCGACGGCCGATGACAACCAGGGCGCAGTGACCATCCATGTGCTGCAGGGTGAGCGCAAGCAGGCGTCGCAGAACAAGTCGCTGGGCCGCTTCGATCTGGCTGACATTCCGCCAGCTCCGCGTGGTGTTCCGCAGATCGAGGTGACATTTGACATCGATGCCAACGGCATCCTGCACGTGTCAGCGAAAGACAAGGCCACAGGCAAGCATCAGTCCATCGTGATCAAGGCCAACTCTGGTCTTTCCGAGGAGGAAATCGAGCAGATGGTGCGTGACGCCGAGGCCAATGCCGAGGAAGACCGCAAGTTCGAGGAGCTGGTGACCGTCCGCAATCAGGGCGATCAGCTGGTTCATGCGACCCGCAAGATGCTGACTGAAGCCGGTGACAAGGCCACCGAAGAAGATAAGTCCAACATCGAAAAAGCCATCGGCGAGCTGGAAGTTGCCATCAAGGGCGACGACAAGGCTGAGATCGAAGCCAAGATCGCGGCGGTCTCTCAGGCCTCCACACCCCTGGCGCAGAAGATGTATGCCGAGCAGCCTCAAGGCGGCGAAGGCGAACAGGGTGGCGACAGCGGACAGTCCGGTGACGACGTGGTCGATGCTGAGTTCGAAGAGGTCAAGGACAACAAGTAAGCCGCGGCTTATGACCTCCATGAGTGGAGAGAGCGCAGGGGCCTGCATTCTGGCCGCTGCCTTTTGCTCCAGCCCGATGCGGTGATGCCGCGACGGGTCTAATCGCCGCGCGGGGGCTTGCTCCCGCGTCGGCGTGTCTGGAGGGTACGAATTTGAAGGTTCAGGAAACTTATGGCCAAACGTGACTATTACGAAGTGCTGGGTGTCGAGCGCGGCGCCAGCGAGGCGGAGTTAAAAAAGGCTTATCGTCGCCTCGCAATGAAGCATCATCCGGATCGTAATCCCGGAGACAAAGCCGCCGAAGATGCATTCAAGGAAGCCAATGAGGCTTACGAGGTGCTGTCCGATGCGAGTAAGCGTCAGGCCTATGACCAATATGGTCATGCCGGTGTCGATCCGCAGATGGGGGCTGGCGCGGGCGCGGCGTACGGTAACGCCAACTTCTCCGATATCTTCGGCGACGTGTTCAGCGATTTTTTCGCTGGCGGACGAGGCAGTTCGCGTGGCGGTGCTCAGCGCGGCAGTGATCTACGCTACACCCTCGAGCTGGATCTGGAAGAGGCTGTGCGGGGCACCACGGTTACCATTCGAGTGCCGACGCTTGTCGAGTGCAAGACCTGCGACGGTTCCGGCGCCAAGAAGGGCACCAGCCCGGTGACCTGTACCACCTGTGGCGGCATCGGCCAGGTGCGCATGCAACAAGGGTTCTTCTCGGTGCAGCAAACCTGCCCGCGCTGTCATGGCAGTGGCAAGATGATTTCCGATCCTTGCGGCAGCTGCCATGGACAAGGCCGCGTCGAAGAGCAGAAGACACTTTCAGTCAAGGTGCCGCCGGGCGTCGATACAGGTGACCGGATTCGTTTGACGGGTGAGGGCGAAGCGGGCGCTCAAGGCGGTCCGGCTGGAGATCTTTATGTGGTGGTCAACGTCCGCGAGCACCCAATCTTTCAGCGTGACGGCAAGCACCTGTTTTGCGAGGTGCCGATCAGTTTCGCTGATGCGGCGCTGGGCGGTGAGTTGGAAGTGCCCACCCTCGACGGGCGTGTGAAGTTGAAAATTCCGGAAGGCACTCAGACCGGTAAGCAGTTCCGTTTGCGTGGTAAGGGTGTCGCCCCTGTACGTGGCGGTGCCGCCGGCGATCTGCTATGCCGGGTGGCGGTGGAGACGCCGGTTAACCTGGGCAAGCGCCAGCGCGAAATACTCGACGAATTCCGCAAAACATTGCAGAGCGACAGCTCTCATTCGCCAAAAGCCAGCGGCTGGTTCGAAGGCGTGAAGCGATTTTTTGGCGATCTTTAACCCAGCGGCGAGCTGCAGGCGGCAGCCTTCCTGAAGGCGTCCTTGCAGCTTAAGGCTTGCAGCTTGGAGCTGTTTTTATGCGACGTATTGCAGTAACGGGCGCCGCGGGGCGTATGGGCAAGACGCTGGTCGAGGCTGTTCAGCAAACCGCCGGTGCTGCGGGCTTGACCGCAGCTATTGACCGGCCAGATAGCACCCTCGTGGGCGCTGATGCAGGCGAGCTGGCTGCTATCGGGCGGCTCGGCGTACCGCTGATCGGTGAGGTGGCGAAGGTCGTCGACGAGTTCGATGTGCTGATCGACTTCACTCATCCTTCGGTCACGCTGAAGAACCTTGAAGTGTGCCGGCGCGCCGGCAAGGCAATGGTGATCGGTACCACTGGTTTCTCGGTTGCAGAGAAGGAAAAACTGGCTGCTGCAGCACAGGATATCCCCATCGTGTTTGCCGCGAATTTCAGCGTCGGCGTCAACTTGTGCCTGAAGCTGCTTGATACGGCTGCGCGTGTGCTGGGCGACGAGGTCGATATCGAAATCATCGAGGCGCATCACCGCCACAAGGTCGACGCGCCGTCGGGTACTGCGTTGCGCATGGGGGAGGTCGTTGCGCAGGCGCTTGGTCGCGATCTGCAGAAAGTTGCAGTTTATGGCCGCGAAGGGCAGACGGGCGTCCGTGCGCGGGAGACGATCGGTTTTGCCACCGTGCGTGCGGGCGACGTTGTGGGGGACCATACGGTTTTGTTCGCTGCTGAGGGCGAGCGAGTCGAGATCACCCATAAGGCGTCTAGCCGGATGACTTTCGCCAAAGGCGCGGTGCGTGCCGCGATGTGGCTGGAGCAGCAGCCTGCGGGGCTGTATGACATGCAGGATGTGCTTGGGTTGCGCTAATGAAGCGCTTCGCAGAGCGTTTTGGCTGATTGCGGCTGGACCTGAAAGGGCGGTTTCTGTAAGCTTCCCGTTTTAGTGTGTCCACTAAAAGTTGCGCAGAATGAATCAAATAAAAAGCGGGATGACCTTCACACGTCATCCCGCTTTTTTACAATCTGCGCTTGCTTCAGCCTTGATCTTTAGGGAGGTCTCTTGACTAAGCCAGCCATTCTCGCCCTTGCCGATGGCAGTATTTTTCGCGGCGAATCTATCGGCGCCGACGGCCAGACTATCGGTGAGGTGGTGTTCAATACCGCCATGACCGGCTATCAGGAAATCCTCACCGATCCTTCCTATGCCAAGCAAATCGTCACCCTGACCTACCCGCACGTTGGGAATACCGGCACAACCCCAGAAGACGCTGAATCCTGGAAGGTTTGGGCTGCCGGACTGGTGATCCGCGACCTGCCTCTTATCGCGAGCAGCTGGCGCGACAAGCAGTCGCTGCCGGATTACCTCAAGGCCAACGGTACCGTGGCCATTGCTGGCATCGACACCCGCCGACTGACCCGTATTCTGCGTGAGAAAGGCGCTCAGGATGGCTGCATCCTGGCGGGAGATGATGCAACCGAAGAGAAGGCGCTGGAGCTGGCGCGCAGCTTCCCCGGTCTCAAGGGCATGGACCTGGCCAAGGAAGTCAGCGTCAAGGAGCGCTACGAGTGGCGCTCGAACGTTTGGTGCTTGGAGAATGATGGTCATGCCGAGGTGCCTGCCAGCGAGCTGCCATACCATGTTGTCGCCTTCGACTATGGCGTGAAGTACAACATCCTGCGCATGCTTGTCGCGCGTGGCTGCCGTGTCACTGTATTGCCGGCCCAGTCACCGGCCAGCGATGCGCTCGCCCTGAATCCGGACGGCGTATTCCTCGCCAACGGCCCAGGTGACCCTGAACCCTGTGATTACGCGATCAAGGCCATTCAGGAAGTGCTTGAGACGGACATACCCGTATTCGGGATTTGCCTTGGTCACCAGCTGTTGGCCCTGGCCTCAGGCGCCAAGACGGTGAAAATGCCTAACGGTCACCACGGGGCCAACCATCCGGTACAGGACCTCGATACCGGCGTGGTGATGATCACCAGCCAGAACCATGGCTTTGCCGTGGACGAAGCCAGCCTGCCGAGCAATTTGCGAGCGACGCACAAGTCGCTGTTCGACGGCACGCTGCAAGGCATCGAGCGCACCGACAAGGTCGCCTTCAGTTTCCAGGGTCATCCTGAGGCTAGCCCGGGTCCGCATGATGTTGCGCCGTTGTTTGATCGCTTCATCGACGCCATGGCCAAGCGCCGCTAAGCCCGCCGAGCACAGAATTCGAGAGAGACCATGCCAAAACGTACAGACATCAAAAGCATTCTGATCCTCGGCGCTGGCCCGATTGTTATCGGTCAGGCGTGCGAGTTCGATTATTCCGGCGCGCAGGCGTGCAAGGCGCTGCGCGAAGAAGGGTTCCGGGTCATCCTGGTCAACTCCAACCCGGCGACCATCATGACCGACCCGGCCATGGCAGATGCGACCTACATCGAGCCGATCAAGTGGGCCACCGTTGCCAAGATTATCGAGAAGGAGCGGCCCGACGCGCTGCTGCCAACCATGGGCGGCCAGACTGCGCTGAACTGCGCGCTGGACCTGGAGAAGCACGGCATCCTGGAGAAGTTTGGCGTCGAGATGATCGGTGCCAACGCCGACACTATCGACAAGGCCGAAGACCGCTCACGCTTCGACAAGGCGATGAAGAACATTGGCCTGGCGTGCCCGGTTTCCGGCATCGCGCACAACATGGACGAAGCCTACGGCGTCCTCGAGAAAGTCGGCTTCCCCTGCATCATCCGCCCTTCGTTCACTATGGGTGGCACCGGCGGCGGTATCGCCTACAACCGTGAAGAGTTCGAGGAAATCTGTGCCCGCGGTCTCGACCTGTCGCCGACCAGCGAGCTGCTGATCGACGAGTCGCTGATCGGCTGGAAGGAATACGAGATGGAGGTAGTCCGCGACAAGAAGGACAACTGCATCATCGTCTGCGCCATCGAAAACTTCGATCCGATGGGTGTGCACACCGGTGACTCCATCACCGTCGCCCCGGCGCAAACTCTGACGGACAAGGAATATCAGATCCTGCGTAACGCATCCCTGGCGGTGCTGCGCGAGATCGGCGTGGAAACCGGCGGTTCCAACGTGCAGTTCGGCATCTGTCCGAACACCGGCCGCATGGTCGTGATCGAGATGAACCCGCGTGTTTCGCGTTCCTCGGCGCTGGCTTCGAAGGCCACCGGCTTCCCGATCGCCAAGATCGCGGCCAAGCTGGCTGTGGGCTACACCCTCGATGAGCTGCAGAACGACATCACCGGCGGTCGCACTCCGGCGTCCTTCGAGCCCGCCATCGATTACGTTGTGACGAAGATTCCGCGTTTTGCGTTTGAGAAATTCCCCAAGGCCGATGCGCGTCTGACCACCCAGATGAAATCTGTCGGTGAGGTCATGGCCATCGGTCGTACCTTCCAGGAATCGGTACAGAAGGCACTTCGCGGTCTCGAGGTGGGTGTATCCGGCTTCGATCCGAAGCTCGATCTGGCTGATCCGGAAAGCGAGGGCACGCTCAAGCGCGAGCTTACCGTGCCGGGCGCAGATCGCATCTGGTATCTGGCCGACGCTTTCCGCGCTGGAAAGTCGGTTGCCGAAGTCTTCGATCTGACACGGATTGATGAGTGGTTCCTGGTGCAGATCGAGGATCTGATCAAGGAGGAGGAGCGGATCAAGACCATGGGCTTGTCCAGCATCGACCGCGATGTGATGTACAAGCTCAAGCGCAAGGGCTTTTCCGACGCGCGGCTGGCCAAGCTGCTCGGCGTGACCGAAAAGAACCTGCGGGCCCATCGCCACAAGCTCAAGGTGCTGCCGGTCTACAAGCGCGTTGACACCTGCGCCGCCGAATTCGCCACCGACACAGCCTACATGTACTCGACCTACGAGGAAGAGTGCGAGGCCAATCCGTCGAGTCGCGACAAGATCATGATTCTCGGTGGCGGACCGAACCGTATCGGTCAGGGCATCGAGTTCGACTACTGCTGCGTACATGCCGCGCTGGCGCTGCGTGACGATGGCTATGAAACCATCATGGTCAATTGCAATCCTGAGACCGTTTCCACTGACTACGACACGTCAGATCGTCTGTACTTCGAGCCGGTAACCCTGGAAGACGTATTAGAAATCGTCCGTGTTGAGCAGCCTAAGGGCGTGATCGTGCAGTATGGCGGTCAGACTCCGCTGAAGCTGGCTCGTGCTCTGGAAGAAGCGGGTGTGCCAATCATCGGTACCAGTCCTGACTCCATCGACCGAGCCGAAGATCGCGAGCGCTTCCAGCAGATGGTCGAGCGCCTGAACCTGCGCCAGCCACCAAACGCTACCGCCCGTAGCGAAGAAGAGGCTCTCGCCGCCTCGAAAGTGATCGGTTATCCGCTGGTGGTGCGTCCGTCTTATGTACTCGGCGGTAGGGCGATGGAAATTGTCTACCAGGAAGAAGAGCTCAAGCGCTACATGCGCGAAGCGGTGAAGGTGTCGAATGACAGTCCGGTGCTGCTCGATCACTTCCTTAACTGCGCTATCGAAGTTGATATCGACGCGGTGTGCGACGGCGAACACGTGGTTATTGGCGCGATCATGCAGCACATCGAGCAGGCTGGCGTACACTCGGGCGACTCTGCCTGTTCCTTGCCGCCTTACTCTTTGCCGCCGCATATCCAGGACGAGATCCGGGATCAGGTCAAAAAGATGGCCCTCGAGCTCGGTGTGGTCGGCTTGATGAACGTGCAAATGGCCGTTCAGGGTGAAGACATCTTCGTGATCGAAGTGAACCCGCGTGCGTCACGCACCGTTCCCTTTGTATCGAAGTGCATCGGCGTGTCGTTAGCAATGATTGCCGCACGCGTCATGGCCGGCAAAACACTGGCGGAAGCTGGCTTGACCGAAGAGATCATTCCGAACTTCTACAGTGTCAAGGAAGCGGTATTCCCCTTCGCCAAGTTCCCGGGTGTCGATCCGATTCTCGGCCCCGAAATGAAATCCACCGGTGAGGTGATGGGTGTCGGCGACAGCTTCGCCGAAGCTTTTGCCAAGGCACAGCTAGGTGCGAGTGAAATCCTGCCGAATAGTGGATGCGCCTTCATCAGCGTGCGTGACGACGACAAGCCGCACGTTGCACAGGTCGCTCGTGATCTCGTCGAATTGGGTTTTGAAGTGGTCGCAACTGCTGGCACCGCCAAGTTGATTGAGGCTGCCGGATTGCCGGTGCGCCGCGTCAATAAGGTAACCGAGGGTCGCCCGCACGTTGTCGACATGATCAAGAATGACGAGGTCACTCTGATCATCAATACTACCGAGGGGCGTCAGTCCATCGCCGACTCCTATTCAATCCGTCGTAACGCTCTGCAGCACAAGATCTGCTGCACCACCACCTTGGCTGGTGGGCAGGCGATCTGTGAGGCGCTGAAGTTCGGTCCCGAGAAGACTGTGCGTCGTTTGCAGGATCTTCATGCAGGAATCAAGGCATGACCAAATACCCAATGACTGTCCAGGGTGCGCGTGCCCTGGAAGAAGAGCTGCACCATCTCACCAAGGTGCTTCGCCCCAAGCTCAGTCACGACATCGGCGTGGCGCGCGAACTGGGGGACCTCAAGGAAAACGCCGAGTATCATGCCGCGCGCGAACAGCAGGGCATGGTCGAAGCGCGGATTCGTGATATCGAGGGGCGTCTGCAGAATGCCCAAGTCATCGATGTCAGCAGCATCCCGCACACCGGCAAAGTGATATTCGGTACGACCGTTGAGATTGCCAATGTCGAGACCGACGAGCGTGTCACCTACCAGATCGTGGGTGAAGACGAGGCGGAGATCAAGCTGGGCAAAATTTCGGTAGGCTCGCCTATAGCACGCGCTCTGATTGGCAAGGTGGAGGGTGACGTCGCTGTGGTGAAGACTCCGGGTGGGTTGGTCGAGTTTGAGATTGTCGAGGTTCGCCATCTCTAAGCGTCAATCGATGCGGGCCGGAACCATAAGCTGGCAGCTGGCTCAGACTTTCTGGGTCGGTGGTCTTTGGCTGCTGCAGTTTGTCATGCTTCCGGCGCTCGGCAAGATTGGCCTTGCGCCGATGCTTATTGACGAAATCGCGAATAGCCTTCGCCCATTGCTGGTGGGCTTCGCTGCATTCTGTGTCGTCCTTCAGGCCGTCGTGCTGATTCAGCTCGGCGGATTGCGAAGCCTGTGGGAAGATTTGCGCGGTCAGCTTTTGCTCAGCATATTGCTGCTGGCGGCGAGTTTTTTCGTGGTGCGTGCCGGTGTCGTCCAGTCTCCGTACTGGCTGGTGTTCAGTTATCTGGTTATTGGCATGTGCGGGCTGATTCTGGTGCTGCAGGCCGCTCCCGGACGGGAGCGGTCATGACTGGCGATGCTTGCGTCAGGCTTAGGCCTGAAAACGATGTACGTTGGATAGCAGCTTGTTCACGTTGGGGTTCTTGCGATAGACCAGCGCCATCTTGCCGATGGACTGGACCAGCTCGCAGCCTCCAATCTTGCATAGCTCATCGGTTACCGCACGCCGATCCTCACGCTCGGTGATCCGCAGCTGCACCTTGATCAGCTCATGATCGTTCAAGGCGCGCTCCAGTTCGGCCTGTACGCCTTCGGTCAAGCCGTTCTCCGATACGATCAACACTGGCTTCAGATGATGGCCGATGGATTTGTACTGTTTCTTCTGCTCGTTAGTGAGCGGCATAATTCGACCCTTGCGTCAGAACCCTGAAAATGGCGGCTAGTGTAACTGACACGCTCTGAGCCGCACAGATGAGGTAACAGCTTGGCACGCTCCAAGACCAGCCCGCGTTGGCTGAAAGAACATTTTGATGACCCCTATGTGAAGATGGCGCAGCGCGACGGCTATCGTTCTCGGGCCAGCTACAAGCTTCTCGAAATACAGGAAAAGGATCGTATTCTGCGGCCAGGCATGACGGTGGTCGATCTCGGTGCGGCGCCGGGAGGCTGGTCGCAGGTCACCAGTCGAGTGATCGGTGATCGCGGGCGGCTGATCGCTTCCGATATTCTGCCCATGGACAGCATCGCGGACGTCACCTTTGTGCTCGGTGACTTTACTGAAGACCAGGTGTTCGCCGAGATCCTTCAGGCCATCGGTGAAACCCAAGTGGACCTTGTGATTTCCGATATGGCCCCCAATATGAGTGGGGTGAAGGTCGCTGACCAGGCGCGAGCGATGTTTCTTTGCGAGCTTGCGCTGGATCTGGCCATGCGAGTGTTGCGCCCAGGTGGCGATTTTCTGATCAAGATTTTTCAGGGGGATGGTTTCGATGCCTACCTGAAGGATGTCAGACAGAATTTCGACAAGGTACAGATGCGCAAACCCTTGTCCTCAAGGGATCGCTCCCGGGAACAGTATCTGCTGGCGCGCGGTTATCGGGGTGATGGCAACGAGATGCAAGCGCTGCGGTCTTAACCGCACGGGGACTGAAACTATTCTGGCAAATGCCAGCCGTGAAATTACGGGCTAGCATGTTTCATATCGGGTTACAGACCGAGCTGCGTGTTCAGCTACGTTGTGTAGTAAGTTAGGCCGAGAGCGAACCATCGGCCGTCATGCAGGCTCCCGACAATACGCCTGCTCTAGAGGGTAGTGAATTGAACGACATGGCAAAAAACCTGATTTTGTGGTTGATCATTGCCGCTGTCCTAGTGACGGTGATGAACAACTTTTCCAGCCCTACCGAGCCGCAGACGCTCAACTATTCCGATTTCATCGAGCAGGTCAAAGAAGGCCAAGTCGAGCGCGTGACCGTTGACGGTTTCGTCATTACCGGAAAGCGCAGTGACGGCGAGACCTTTAAAACCATTCGGCCTGCGATTCAGGACAATGGTCTGATCGGTGACCTCATCAACAACGATGTGGTGATCGAAGGCAAACAGCCCGAGCAGCAGAGCATCTGGACGCAGCTATTGGTGGCGAGCTTCCCGATTCTAGTGATCATTGCTGTCTTCATGTTTTTCATGCGTCAGATGCAAGGCGGCGCTGGCGGCAAGGGTGGGCCGATGAGCTTTGGCAAGAGCAAGGCTCGGCTATTGTCTGAAGACCAGGTCAAGACGACGTTCGCTGATGTTGCGGGTTGTGACGAGGCCAAGGAAGAAGTTACCGAGTTGGTCGAGTTCCTGCGTGATCCGGGCAAGTTTCAAAGGCTTGGGGGGCGTATTCCACGCGGTGTGCTGATGGTCGGTTCGCCGGGTACTGGTAAGACGCTGTTGGCTAAAGCGGTTGCAGGTGAGGCCAAGGTCCCATTCTTTACGATCTCCGGTTCCGATTTCGTTGAGATGTTCGTTGGTGTGGGTGCCAGCCGCGTGCGCGACATGTTTGAGCAAGCCAAGAAGCACGCACCGTGCATCATTTTCATCGACGAGATTGACGCCGTCGGGCGCCATCGCGGTGCAGGTCTCGGTGGCGGTCACGACGAGCGGGAGCAGACGCTGAACCAGTTGCTGGTCGAAATGGACGGTTTCGAAATGAATGACGGCATCATCGTCATTGCTGCCACTAACCGTCCGGATGTCCTCGATCCTGCCCTGCTTCGCCCCGGCCGTTTCGATCGTCAGGTGGTTGTTGGACTGCCCGATATTCGTGGTCGCGAACAGATCCTGAAAGTACATATGCGCAAGGTTCCGCTTGGCGATAGTGTCGAGCCGGCTTTGATTGCGCGTGGAACTCCTGGATTTTCAGGCGCTGACTTGGCCAATCTTGTCAACGAAGCATCGTTGTTTGCTGCGCGCGCTGGTAAGCGTGTGGTTGAAATGAAAGAGTTCGAGCTGGCCAAGGACAAGATCATGATGGGCGCTGAGCGCAAGTCGATGGTCATGTCCGAGAAGGAGCGGCTCAATACGGCCTACCACGAGGCGGGTCACGCCATCGTTGGACGCGTCGTTCCGGAACACGATCCGGTCTATAAGGTATCGATCATTCCCCGCGGCAGAGCATTGGGAGTGACGATGTTCCTGCCTGAGGAAGACCGCTACAGCCTTTCCAAGCGCGCCTTGATCAGTCAGATCTGTTCGCTATTCGGGGGACGGATCGCAGAGGAAATGACGCTCGGCTTTGAAGGTGTTACGACCGGCGCGTCCAATGACATCATGCGCGCTACCCAGCTGGCTCGTAACATGGTTACCAAGTGGGGGTTGTCCGAAAAGTTGGGCCCGCTGATGTACGCGGAGGAAGAGGGTGAAGTTTTCCTTGGTCGCAGTGCGGGTAGTCAGCACACAAATGTGTCAGGTGACACTGCGAAGCTGATCGATCTCGAGGTTCGTAGCATCATCGATCAATGCTATGGCACAGCGAAACAGATTCTCGCCGACAACCGTGACAAGCTTGATGTTATGGCTGAGACGCTGATGAAGTACGAGACCATCGACGCTGATCAGATTGATGACATCATGGCTGGCCGGACTCCGCGCGAGCCGCGGGACTGGCAGGACGGCTCCGGCCCAACCGGAACGCCCGTTCAGCCTGAAAGCGGCCGCCCACAGACGCCGATTGGTGGCCCAGCTGGCGAGCACTAAGCTAAGGCTGAGTTAGATGAGTGAAAAGTCGTTCTCGACCCGGCTGTCCTGTGGCAGCCGGGTTCTTGATTTAGCGCGCCCGCATGTCATGGGTATTCTGAACGTTACGCCCGATTCGTTCTCCGATGGCGGCCAGCATGCTAGTGTCGATGCTGCGCTGCGGCACGCCGCCGCAATGGTGGTGGCGGGTGCGACGTTGATCGACGTAGGTGGGGAGTCGACTCGCCCGGGTGCAAGCATTGTTTCGCCAATCGAAGAGCTTGAGCGTGTTGCGCCTGTGGTAGAGGCGATTGCCCGTGAGCTTGACGTGATTATTTCGGTGGACACCTCGACACCTGCCGTGATTCGCGAGACGGCCCGACTTGGTGCGGGTTTAATCAATGATGTCCGTTCGTTGTCTCGTGATGGGGCCCTGGATGCGGCAGCAGACAGCGGACTGCCGGTGTGCCTGATGCATATGCGGGGTGAGCCTGGTGATATGCAGAACGATCCTCGCTATGACGATGTCACCAGCGAGGTCGTGAGCTTCTTGCGTGGGCGTATGGAGGTTTGCTTGGCTGCAGGCATCCCTGACGACCGGATTGTGCTCGATCCGGGGTTCGGCTTCGCGAAGACCCTCTCTCATAATCTGCATCTGTTCAACAGGCTGGAACAACTCCATGTGTTGGGGCGGCCATTGCTTGTTGGCGTTTCCCGCAAGAGTATGGTCGGCCAAGTTTTGCAGCGCGACGTGGCGCACCGTCTATATGGAAGTTTGGCGCTTGCAGCGCTGGCTGTAGTGAAGGGGGCTGGCATCCTCCGGGTGCATGACGTGGCCGAAACGGTTGATGTGGTTCGAATGATTGCCGCAGTGCAAGCGGCAGAATAGGGATTAATTCATGGGTAGAAAGTACTTCGGCACCGATGGCATTCGGGGTCATGTCGGCCAATTTCCGATCACGCCGGAATTTATGCTGAGGCTTGGTTGGGCGGCGGGTATGGCATTTCGTAAGCACGGGAAATGTCGCATTCTGATCGGCAAAGACACGCGGATATCCGGATACATGTTCGAATCTGCGCTGCAGGCTGGGCTGTCTGCCGCAGGCGCCGATGTATTGCTTTTGGGGCCCATGCCTACCCCGGCAGTTGCGTATCTAACGCGCACCTTCCATGCCGATGCCGGCATCGTAATCAGTGCCTCGCATAATCCGCATCACGATAATGGGATCAAGTTCTTCTCCGGGCGCGGAACGAAACTGCCTGATGAAGTTGAGCTGATGATCGAGGAGCTGCTCGACACGCCGATGACGGTGGTTGATTCGGTGCAGCTCGGTAAAGCTTCGCGGATTAACGATGCAGCGGGGCGCTATATCGAATTCTGTAAAAGCAGCGTGCCGACCAGTACCGATTTCAGCGGTATGAAAATCGTGCTCGATTGCGCTCACGGAGCTACTTACAAGGTGGCGCCTAGTGTCTTCCGAGAACTTGGTGCCGAAGTGGTGGTTATCGCTGCTCAGCCAGATGGGTTGAATATCAACGCTGATGTGGGGTCCACTCATGTAGCGCAGTTGCAGAGGGCTGTGATCGAGCAGGGTGCAGACCTTGGTATCGCCTTCGATGGTGACGGCGACCGCGTGATGATGGTCGATCATACCGGGGCCCAAGTAGATGGTGATGAGCTGCTTTACATCATCGCCACTGACCTGCAGGACCGCGACCGCCTGGTAGGTGGTGTTGTCGGAACTTTGATGAGCAACCTTGGTTTGGAGCTGGCGCTCAAGGCGCGTGATATCCCCTTCATTCGCGCCAAAGTCGGGGATCGTTATGTGATGGCGGAAATGCTTGAGCGCGACTGGGTGCTCGGTGGCGAAAACTCAGGTCACATTGTCTGCGCGCAGCATGCCACCACGGGGGATGCCATTATCGCCGCGCTCCAGGTTGTGCTCGCTTTAAAACGCCGCGGGTGCAGCCTGGCACAGGAGCGTCTGGCTTGGAGTAAATGCCCCCAAGTGTTGATAAACGTTCGGTTCCGCGGTGATATGGATCCGATTGCACATCCTCAGGTTCAGGCAGTCTGTGACAGCGTTACAGAACGGATGGCAGGGCGGGGGCGCGTGCTGTTGCGCAAGTCCGGGACCGAGCCTTTGGTGCGGGTGATGGTCGAAGGCGATGATGAAAGTCAGGTTCGCTGTTACGCTGAGGAACTAGCGAACGCTGTAACGCAAGTTTGTGCGTGATTGCCGCTTGCCAGAGGTGTTTTCGTTGAGTACCATCTGCGCCCACTTTGACCGACGAGGTAAAGCATGCGTCGCCCATTGGTAGCTGGTAACTGGAAAATGAACGGTACCCGCGCCAGCGTCGCAGAGCTGATCGAGGCGCTTCGCCAGCAGGGCATTCCTGAAATGGTCGAGGTGGTGGTGTTTCCGACCACTCTGCACCTGATGCAGGTTGTGAGTGGCCTGGAAGACATGGCAATCGCCGTAGGTGCTCAGGACTGTGCGGTGGATGCTGGCTTTGGTGCATTGACGGGCGAGGAGTCCGCCTCTCAGCTGGCTGATGCGGGTTCCAGTTGGGTGTTGGTTGGCCACTCTGAGCGGCGCCTGATTTTGGGCGAAAGTGACGAGGTGGTAAGCAAAAAGTTTGCAGCAGCATTGGCGTGCGGTATGACTCCGGTGCTGTGTCTGGGCGAGACGCTGGAGCAGCGTCAGGCTGGGCAGACTCTTGAAGTGGTTGAGCGTCAGCTGGCTCGCATTTTGGCTGATGCCGGGGTTTCCGCTTTTGAGGGGGCGGTTGTGGCGTACGAGCCGGTCTGGGCTATAGGTACCGGGCTGACGGCGACGCCGCAACAGGCTCAGGAAGTACATTCGGCTATTCGAGAGCAGCTGTCCCGTGAGGATCAACGTATCGCCGAAGGCGTGCGGCTCCTGTACGGTGGCAGTGTAAAGGCGGAAAATGCTGCCGAGCTTTTTGGCATGCCGGATATCGATGGGGGGCTTATCGGTGGCGCCTCTCTGAAAGCGAATGATTTCGGTGCGATCTGTCGTGCCGCAGGGAACTGATCAGATGTTGCAAACTGTTGTGATTGTGGTGCATCTGCTGGTTGCCATTGGCGTGGTTGCGTTGGTGTTGCTGCAGCAAGGTAAGGGGGCTGACGCAGGTGCGTCCTTTGGTTCGGGTGCTTCGGCAACTGTGTTCGGAAGCCAAGGTTCTTCTACCTTTCTGAGTCGTTTTACTGCTATACTCGCCTGCGTTTTTTTCGCTACAAGCTTGGGTTTGGCGTTTTTTGCAACGCGCCAGGCTGACCAGGTTTCGGGCGCAGGCCTGCCGGATCCGGCAGTGCTGGAAGTTCCGGCGAGCAAGCCGGTAGTGGAAGATGTACCTGTTCTGGAAAGTGCTCCGTCCGCGCCTGTTGCAGATGAAGTGCCTCAGCTGCAGGAGTAAGACTAAGGTTTTTGCCGAGGTGGTGGAATTGGTAGACACGCTACCTTGAGGTGGTAGTGGCCATAGGCTGTAGGGGTTCGAGTCCCCTCCTCGGTACCAAACAAGCAGGCCCGCAGATGCGGGCTTTCTTGTTTTTAGTGTTTAGGTTGACCTGGTTTTGGTGCGGTCGTATAATTCGTGCCCAGTTTGACGCGGGGTGGAGCAGTCTGGTAGCTCGTCGGGCTCATAACCCGAAGGTCGTTGGTTCAAATCCAGCCCCCGCAACCAGTTGATGAAAAGCCCCTGTTAAGGGGCTTTTTATTAGCTTCAAGCCAGGTCGCCGGCATTCACAGGCGATCATCATGGATGGGCGTTTCGCCCATTTTTCATTTGTACGGCATGCACGAGGGACTTCGATGTCGAGCAAGCTAGAACAGTTGCAGGCCTTGATGGCCCCAGTGGTAGAGGCCCTCGGCTATCAATGCTGGGGCATCGAATTCATATCACAGGGCCGGCATTCTCTGTTGCGCGTCTATATCGATAATCCCAACGGGATACTTGTCGATGACTGCGAAAAGGTTAGCCGTCAACTGAGTGGTGTGCTCGACGTTGAAGACCCGATCAGCTCCGATTACACGCTTGAAGTGTCTTCACCTGGTATGGATCGGCCGCTGTTCACACTTGAGCAGTACGAGGCGCACGTCGGCGAACAGGTCAAAATAAAGCTGCGCTCGCCCTTCGAGGGTCGGCGCAATTTCCAAGGTCTTTTGCGCGGGATCGAGGCACAGGATGTGGTGGTGCTGGTCGATGATCACGAATATCTGCTGCCAATCGATATGATCGACAAGGCCAACATAATTCCCCGTTTTGAGTGAATCGCGGATCCCGCGGACCCCAATGGATTGCGATAGGCGAGGCGTACGATGAGCAAAGAAGTACTGCTGGTTGTGGAGTCGGTATCCAACGAAAAAGGCGTACCGGCCAGTGTGATCTTCGAAGCGTTGGAGCTGGCTCTGGCCACTGCTACCAAGAAGCGCTTCGAAGATGAAGTTGACCTGCGGGTCGAGATTAATCGGCAGAACGGTAGCTATGAAACCTTCCGCCGCTGGACAGTGGTAGAGGAAGAGGATTTCGACGATCCGGCCCATCAGCTGACCACGGACATGAAGCAGGCACAAGAAGCCAACGCCAAGGTTGGTGATGTGCTCGAAGAAAAGATCGACTCCATCGAGTTTGGTCGGATTGCTGCTCAGACCGCCAAGCAAGTCATCGTGCAGAAAGTCCGCGAGGCTGAGCGCGCCCAGGTCGTCGAGGCTTATCGCGATCGGCTCGGCGAGATCATTTCCGGCACTGTGAAGAAAGTGACCCGTGACAGCGTGATCGTTGATCTGGGTAACAATGCCGAAGCACTGCTGGCTCGGGAAGATATCATCGCTCGCGAAACCTTCCGCGTTGGTGCCCGAGTGCGTGCGCTGCTCAAAGAAATTCGCACCGAGAACCGCGGACCGCAATTGATTCTTTCGCGTACGGCGCCGCAGATGCTCATCGAGCTTTTCCGCATTGAAGTGCCAGAAATTGCGGAAGGCCTGATCGAGGTGATGGCCGCCTCACGTGATCCGGGCTCTCGCGCCAAGATCGCAGTGCGCTCGAAAGACAAGCGGATCGATCCGCAGGGTGCCTGTATTGGTATGCGCGGTTCGCGCGTACAGGCCGTCTCTGGGGAGATTGGCGGTGAGCGTGTCGACATCGTGCTGTGGGACGAGAACCCTGCACAATTCGTCATCAATGCAATGGCCCCGGCTGAAGTGGCTGCCATCATCGTCGACGAAGATGCCCACGCCATGGATATCGCGGTTGGCGAAGACAACTTGGCTCAAGCCATCGGTCGTGGTGGTCAGAACGTTCGCCTCGCCAGTCAATTGACCGGCTGGACGCTGAATGTGATGACCGAGGCAGACATCCAGAGCAAGCAGCAAGAAGAAACCGGCGACATTCTGCGCAACTTCATCGAAGAGCTGGACGTCGATGAAGAGCTGGCACAAGTACTGGTCGAGGAAGGTTTCACTTCGCTCGAAGAGATCGCCTACGTTCCAATGGAGGAAATGCTCGGCATTGAAGGCTTCGACGAAGATATCGTCAATGAGCTGAGAACCCGCGCTAAAGATCGTTTACTGACTAAAGCGATCGCAACGGAAGAAAAACTGGCAGACGCCCAGCCAGCCGAGGATTTGCTCGCGTTGGAAGGCATGGACAAGACACTGGCGGTCGAGTTGGCAATGCGAGGTGTTATCACCCGCGAAGACCTGGCCGAGCAGTCAATTGACGACCTGCTCGACATAGACGGCATAGATCAAGAGCGTGCCGGCAAGCTGATCATGGCCGCCCGAGCCCATTGGTTCGAGTAAGTAATTAGCGGCCTGAGGAGAGAGATGCATGACGCAAGTCACGGTGAAAGAACTGGCCCAGGTGGTCGACACACCGGTCGAGCGACTGCTACAGCAGATGCGTGAGGCAGGACTGTCGCACACCAGCGCCGAGCAAGTAGTGACCGATAACGAAAAGCAAGCCCTGTTGGCGCACCTTAAGAGCAGCCATGGGGCTAAAGTGGCCGAGCCAAGCAAGATCACCTTGCAGCGCAAAACCACGACCAAGTTGAAAGTGAGTAACAGCAAGACCATCAGCGTTGAAGTGCGCAAGAAGAAAACCTTCGTCAAGCGCAGCCCTGATGAGATCGAAGCTGAGAAGCAGCGCGAGCTCGAAGAGCAGCGCGCCGCCGAGGAAGCTGCTCGTCAAAAGGCGGCAGAAGAAGCACGGCAGCGGGCCGAGGAAGAAGCGCGCCGTCAGGCTGAGTCTTCCAAGACTGAAACGCCAGCCGCCGTCTCTCCCGAGCCTGTCGCAGCTGTTGCGCCTGAGTCCGTACCGGTTACGCCTACTGCTCCTGTTGAGGATCGCAAGAAGGATGAGCCACGTCGTCCGGACAAGGCCCGTAGTGAAGACGACGAACGTCGTGATCGCAAGCAGGCTCAACATCGTCCTTCGTTGAAAGCAAAGGCGCCGCTGTCGCGTACTGCGCGTAGTGGCGAAGACGACGCTGACGGCTTCCGTCGCGGTGGGCGTGGCAAATCGAAGCTGAAGAAGCGCAACGCGCATGGCTTCCAGAGCCCGACCGGCCCGGTCATTCGTGAAGTTGCCATTGGTGAGACCATCACTGTTGGCGATTTGGCGCAGCAGATGTCGGTCAAGGCCGCCGAAGTCATCAAGTTCATGTTCAAGATGGGTACCCCGGTGACCATCAACCAGGTGCTTGATCAGGAAACCGCACAGCTGATCGCAGAAGAGCTCGGCCACAAGGTCAAGCTGGTCAGCGACAACGCGCTTGAAGAGCAGCTGGCTGAGCTGTTGAAGTTCGAAGGTGAGGCGATTACACGTGCTCCGGTTGTGACCGTTATGGGTCACGTCGACCACGGTAAGACGTCGCTGCTCGACTACATTCGTCGCGCCAAGGTGGCTGCTGGCGAAGCGGGCGGTATCACGCAGCACATCGGCGCCTACCATGTGGAAACGGATCGCGGCATGGTCACCTTCCTCGACACCCCTGGCCACGCCGCGTTTACCGCGATGCGTGCTCGTGGTGCACAAGCGACCGATATCGTGATCCTTGTGGTAGCAGCCGATGACGGCGTGATGCCGCAGACCATCGAGGCGATCCAGCATGCTAAGGCTGCTGGTGTTCCGCTGGTGGTTGCGGTGAACAAGATCGACAAGCCTGGCGCCGATCTCGATCGGATTCGTAGCGAGTTGTCTGTTCACGAAGTAACGTCGGAAGAATGGGGCGGTGATACGCCGTTCGTGTCGGTATCCGCGAAGATGGGTACTGGCGTGGATGACCTGCTCGAGGCGGTGCTGCTGCAGGCCGAGATCCTCGAACTCACCGCTACCCCGTCGGCTCCAGGTCGTGGTGTTGTGGTCGAGTCGCGTTTGGATAAAGGCCGCGGCCCGGTTGCTACCGTTCTGGTTCAGGACGGTACGCTACGCCAGGGCGATATGGTGCTTGTCGGGTCGAACTACGGCCGTATCCGCGCCATGCTCGATGAGAACGGCAAATCGATCAAGGAAGCAGGACCTTCGATTCCGGTCGAGATTCTTGGCCTCGACGGTACACCGGACGCAGGTGACGAACTCAGCGTGCTCGCTGACGAGAAGAAGGCGCGTGAAGTGGCCTTGTTCCGTCAGGGCAAGTTCCGCGAAGTGAAGCTGGCCCGTGCGCATGCCGGCAAGTTGGAAAACATCTTCGAGAACATGGGGCAGGAAGAGAAGAAGACGCTTAACATCGTCCTCAAATCCGATGTTCGTGGATCGTTGGAAGCGCTGCAAGGTTCGCTTAGCGGCCTGGGTAACGACGAGGTGCAGGTTCGTGTCATCGGTGGCGGTGTCGGTGGTATCACCGAGAGCGACGCCAACCTGGCGCTGGCATCCAACGCTGTTCTGTTTGGTTTCAACGTGCGTGCCGACGCTGGTGCGCGCAAGATCGTCGAACAGGAAGGTCTGGATCTGCGGTACTACAACGTTATCTACGACATCATAGAAGACGTCAAAAAGGCCCTGACCGGCATGCTGGGCAGCGATGTTCGCGAGAACATTCTCGGTATTGCAGAGGTTCGGGACGTGTTCCGCTCACCGAAGTTTGGTGCCGTGGCTGGTTGCATGGTCATCGAAGGCATGGTGCACCGCAATCGTCCGATCCGCGTCCTGCGCGACGATGTGGTCATCTTCGAAGGCGAGCTGGAATCCCTGCGTCGCTTCAAGGACGACGTTGCGGAAGTGCGTGCCGGAATGGAGTGCGGTATCGCGGTGAAGAGTTACAACGACGTCAAAGCTGGCGACAAGATCGAAGTGTTCGAGAAAGTCGAAGTGGCGCGTTCGCTCTAACAGCAGCTGTTAGGCAAATCGGCGGCAAGCTTTCAGGAGAGATCCGGGAAGCTTGCCGTTTGCCTTTGCAGCACGACGTTTTTTTTAGGTTAGCAGCTTGCTGCTCAAGGCAGATTTTATGGCCAAAGAATTCAGCCGTACCCAGCGTATTGGCGATCAGATGCAGCGCGAGTTGGCGCAGCTCATCCAGCGTGAAGTTAAGGATCCCCGTCTGGGTCTGATAACCATCACGGCAGTCGAGGTCAGTCGTGACCTGTCCCATGCCAAGATTTTCATTACGGTCATGGGCAAGGATGACGATGAAGATGCGGTCAAGGGCAATCTCCGGATTCTCAACGATGCCAGCGGTTTCCTGCGAATGCAGCTGGGCAAGGCGATGAAGCTTCGGACCGTGCCGCAGTTGCATTTCAACTATGACGCCAGCGTGCGTCGTGGCGTCGAATTGACGTCGCTCATCGAGCGAGCGGTAGCGGAAGACCGCAAGCACAGCGACGATCTTGGAGAGTAAGGTTTGGCCCAGGTAAAACGCATCCGCCGCGCGGTCAGCGGCATCATTCTTCTCGACAAACCCCGCGGCTTCACATCGAACGCCGCGCTGCAGAAAGTTCGCTGGTTGCTCAACGCCGAGAAGGCCGGGCATACCGGTAGTCTGGACCCGCTGGCGACCGGTGTTCTGCCACTGTGTTTCGGGGAAGCTACTAAGTTCTCTCAATATTTGCTGGATGCTGATAAGGGCTACGAGACCGTTGCCCAACTCGGTGTGACCACTACCACGGCCGATGCAGAAGGTGAGGTGATCGAGCGTAAGCCTGTCGCCGTCAGCCAAGCGCAGCTAGAGGCGCTTTTGCCACAGTTTCGCGGTGATCTGCAGCAAGTGCCGCCGATGTATTCGGCACTTAAACGCGATGGCCAACCGCTGTACAAGCTGGCGCGAGCTGGAGAGGTAGTGGAGCGCGAGCCGCGTTCTGTTACCATTGCGCGCTTGGATTTGCTGTCGCTTGAAGATGACCGTGCGCGATTGGCGGTTGCCTGTAGCAAAGGCACCTATATCCGGACGTTGGTCGAGGATATCGGGCATGCGCTGGGTTGTGGTGCGCACGTCGCCGAACTGCGTAGAACTCAAGCAGGGCCGTTCGATCTCAGCCAGACGGTCAGTCTTGAAGAGCTGGAACGAGTGCACGCAGAAGGGGGCGCTGAGGCGGTTGATGCCTTTCTGAAACCGGTGGATAGCGGGCTTGAACATTGGCCTCTACTGCAACTTTCAGAGCACAGCGCGTTTTATTGGTTGCATGGGCAGCCGGTACGCGCCCCGGAAGCGCCGAAGTTCGGCATGCTGCGAGTGCAGGATCATAATGGTCGCTTCATCGGTATCGGTGAGGTGAGCGAAGACGGGCGTATTGCGCCGCGTCGACTGATTCGGTCGGAATGACCGATACGCAGCTTACCTTTAAGGTGTGCAGCGTTACGAGGATGGCTGTTGGCAGGCACGGTCACACCTCTTTTAAAACACGGGACATGTCCCGGCCTGTTCATAGAAGGAGCCCATCATGGCACTTAGCGTTGAAGAAAAAGCTCAGATCGTTAGCGAGTACCAGCAAGCTGAAGGTGATACCGGTTCGCCGGAAGTGCAGGTTGCCCTGCTGACCACCAACATCAACAAGCTGCAAGGTCACTTCAAGGCCAACGGTAAAGATCACCACTCGCGTCGTGGTCTGATTCGTATGGTTAACCAGCGCCGCAAGCTGCTGGATTACCTGAAGGGCAAGGACACCACTCGTTACAGCACCCTGATCGGTCGTCTGGGTCTGCGTCGCTAAGCGATGCTGGTGCGAAGCTGAATGCCAAAGCTGGAAGTAGGGCTCGCCCTGCTTCCAGCTTTTGCCTTTCAGAGGTACACCTCTGGACAGCGTTTGGGTTCGATACCCGCCACTGCCCAAGCATTCGGATAAAGCGCTTCGCGCGAGGCATGGCCCGCGAGGCGTGAGTCAAGTTTCCCCAAGGCAACATAGAGAAGGAACCACCGTGAACCCGGTAATCAAGAAATTCCAATTCGGTCAATCGACCGTAACCCTCGAGACTGGCCGTATCGCCCGTCAAGCCAGCGGCGCCGTACTGGTCACCGTTGATGACGACGTGACCGTGCTGGTTGCCGTCACCGGCGCCAAAACTGCTGATCCGAGCAAGGGCTTTTTCCCGCTCTCGGTCCACTATCAGGAAAAAACCTACGCAGCCGGCAAGATTCCAGGCGGTTTCTTCAAGCGTGAAGCGCGCCCTTCCGAAAAGGAAACCCTGACCTCGCGCCTGATCGACCGTCCGATCCGTCCTCTGTTTCCTGAAGGCTTCCAGAACGAAGTCCAGGTGATTTGTACTGTCGTTTCGACCAGCAAGAAGACTGATCCGGACATCGCTGCGATGATCGGTACTTCGGCTGCGCTGGCGATTTCCGGCATCCCGTTCAACGGTCCGATCGGTGCTGCTCGCGTTGCCTTCCACCCGGAAACCGGCTACCTGCTGAACCCGACTTACGAGCAGCTCAAGGCCTCGAGCCTGGACATGGTCGTTGCCGGTACCAAAGATGCCGTACTGATGGTCGAGTCGGAAGCCAAAGAACTAACCGAAGACCAGATGCTGGGCGCGGTACTGTTCGCTCACGACGAGTTCCAGGCCGTAGTGCAGGCCGTTACCGAGTTGGCAGCCGAAGCGGGCAAGCCGACCTGGGATTGGCAGCCAAAGGCTGAAAATACCCAGCTGCTCAATGCCATTCGCAGCGAATTCGGCGAGGCGATCTCGCAGGCATACACCATCACCATCAAGCAGGACCGCTACGCGCGTCTGGGTGAGCTGAAAGATCAGGTCGTTGCCAAGTTCTCCGGTGAAGAAGGCCAGCCGACAGCTGGCGAAGTCAAAGAAGCCTTCGGCGAAATCGAGTACCGCACCGTTCGCGAGAACATCGTCAACGGTAAGCCGCGCATCGATGGTCGCGACACCCGCACTGTTCGTGGTCTGAACATTGAGGTCGGTGTACTCGACAAGACCCACGGCTCGGCGCTGTTCACCCGTGGTGAAACCCAGGCGCTGGTCGTTGCCACCCTCGGCACTGCCCGTGATGCGCAGCTGCTCGACACCCTGGAAGGCGAGAAGAAAGATCCCTTCATGCTGCACTACAACTTCCCGCCTTACTCGGTGGGCGAGTGTGGCCGCATGGGCGCTACCGGTCGCCGCGAAATCGGTCACGGCCGTCTGGCTCGCCGTTCGGTTGCTGCAATGCTGCCGAGCGCTGACGAATTTCCCTACACCATTCGCGTGGTGTCGGAAATCACCGAGTCGAACGGCTCCAGCTCTATGGCTTCGGTCTGCGGTGCTTCGCTCGCGCTGATGGATGCCGGCGTGCCGATGAAAGCGCCGGTAGCCGGTATTGCCATGGGTCTGGTCAAGGAAGGCGAAAAGTTCGCGGTTCTGACCGACATTCTGGGTGACGAAGATCACCTGGGTGACATGGACTTCAAGGTGGCCGGTACCTCCAAGGGCGTGACCGCGCTGCAGATGGATATCAAGATCCAGGGCATCACCGAAGAGATCATGGAGATCGCGCTGGGTCAGGCGCTTGAAGCGCGTCTGAACATTCTCGGCCAGATGAACCAGGTCATCGGTCAGTCGCGTACAGAGCTGTCGGCCAACGCGCCGACCATGATTGCGATGAAGATCGACCAAGACAAGATCCGCGACGTTATCGGCAAGGGTGGCGCGACCATTCGCAGCATCTGCGAAGAGACCAAAGCCTCGATCGATATCGAAGATGACGGCTCGATCAAGATCTTCGGTGAGACCAAGGAAGCTGCAGAAGCCGCCAAGCAGCGGGTTCTGGGTATCACCGCTGAGGCTGAGATCGGCAAGATCTACGTCGGCAAAGTTGAGCGCATCGTCGACTTCGGCGCATTCGTCAACATCCTCCCAGGCAAGGATGGTCTGGTGCATATCTCGATGCTGAGCGATCAGCGCGTCGAGAAGGTGACCGACGTGCTCAAGGAAGGCCAGGAAGTGAAGGTCCTGGTGTTGGACGTCGACAACCGCGGCCGTATCAAACTGTCGATCAAGGATGTGGCTGCTGCCGAAGCATCAGGCGCATAAAGCATCCCAGTGACAAGAAGAGCCCCTCGGGGCTCTTTTTTTTGCGGCGGCGAAATGCTGGTCAAAACGTTGCGCGCGTTGAGCGCATTGCAGTCTGCACGCTTCGCTTGATCGAAACATGCAGAGTGCTAGTGGCAGAGCGGCACTACTATGCCTTATGTCGTTGAATATTAAGAATATTTATAAATCCTTAGCTTGGCACGTAGCTTGCGACCTATTAGGTGAATCTGCGGAGACATACCGCAGTTACTATGAGAAAACAGGAGTGCCACTCATGAACAAGATCCAGACCTCTATTACTGCTGCCACCATTGCGACTGCCTTGAGCTTGCCGCTGGCAGGGGCTGCGTTCGCCGACACCACGCCTGCATTTGACGAGGCCCAACCAATGATGTTGGCCGCCAGTGACACCATGGACGCTGCTGAGCACACCGCAGACGAAGCGGGCGAGGCGATGTCTGACACCTGGATCACCACCAAAGTTAAATCTGCTCTGCTTGCTGGCGACTCGACTCCAGGCATGGAGATTGAAGTCGAAACCAACAACGGCGTGGTTTCACTGTCCGGTACTGTGGCCACCGAAGCACAGCGTGAGATGGCCATCGACAAGGCCAAGACGATCGAAGGCGTCAAAGACGTTTCTGCAGACGGTCTGAAAGCGGTCGACTAACGGGTCAGGTAACACTGAAACCCGCTGCTTGCAGCGGGTTTTTTTTGTCGCCGGTCAGCCTCGTTCGCTATCGATGTTGCTGAGGCGGTTACCCTCGAAGCGCAGAAAATGGTACATGCCATTGGTGGGGCCATAGGTCCATTCTTCAATCTGCACCTCCTGACGAAAACCGTATTCGTCGACCAGCTCCCTATACCCGGTCAGTGCACGGCTGGTGGGCTCACCGCACTTGGCTTGTACTTCGGCTGTCGAGGCTCGCAGGCTTACCAGGTTGCTTCCACAGCGAAAGGTCGAGGAGGCCTGCGCCAGTGCACAGAACGTGATGGTAAGCGCAGCCAGTACGGCACTTTTTTGCATGGTGACTCCCTGATCAATTAGCTCGGCTGGTTTCGATCCGTACCAGTCGGTTTCCCTCGAATGTGAGGATATTGAATACCCCATTGTCGGGGCCGTATACCCATTCCTCGCGCATCATTTCCCGGCGTTGGTTTGGGCCCAGTGTGTAGCCCACCAGATCACGCTGAACAGGTTGGCCACATTTACGCTCGACCTCAAAGGTGCGGTCGCCTGTGTTGATCAGGTTGCTTCCACAGCGGAGGGTGTCTGCGCCGGCTATTGAACTCGCCAAGCTGGCCGCGAACAGGAAGACCATCTTCCAATGACGCCCGATTGTTCTCATTCCGCCTCCAAATGCAGCACCGTTGGGACTCCACCGTCCTGGACAGTCTGGGTGATGCCGGTATCGAGCAGGTACACCCTGTCCGCAGCCAGCCCTGCGTTGTCTACCAGATAGTCCTTGATGCTGGCGGCCCGTGCACGGCTCAGGCGCCGCAGGAGTGCCGTGCTGGTTTCACGGCTGCTTAGAATCGCTTGCCGAAGCTGCCGCGTGCGGGCTTCAGCATCGAGACTTTGCCACTCGGCGGGTGGTTGTTGCTGCAGGCGGCTGCGATAGATTCCTTCCAACATGGCGGCCTTTTCTTCTTCACCGATTTCGAGCATGGATGGATCGGCGGGAACGGTATCACCACGTCGCTGCAAAACTTTATACCAGGTCTGCTGATATTCACGCTCCAGCCACTGTTCGGCGAGCAGTGCGCCATCAACTGCCGGAGCACCCATGCCTTCGACCTCCAGGCGGAGTACAGGGCGCTCCTTGAGTGCGCTGGCCAGCGCGTCGAGGTTGCTGCGCGCTCTGCTGTCCAGTTCGCTGCTACCGGGCAGGAATAGAATTTGGCTAAGATCCGCCTGTTCACGACCGACGAGTCCTCCAAGGAATTTGAAGGGCGACTTGGCTGCCCGTACTACCAGATTGCGCAACGTCTGCCAGATGATGGGCACCACGTCGAACTGCGGATTCTTGAGATCTCCCTGTACGGGAATCTTCAGCGCAATGGTGCCGCTACTGTCTTTCAATAGCGCCACCGCAAGGCGCACCGGCAGATCTACGGCCTGCTCGCTGTCAACTTTTTCGCCTAGCTGCAGCTCTTCCAGCACCACTTCGTTTTCAGCGTTCAGCTGCCCTTGCTGGATACGGTAATGCAAATCCAGGTTAAGCCGTCCCTTGCGAATGCGATAGCCCGCGAACTTGGCGGAATAGGGCGAGAGCGTGGTCAGCTCGACCTGCCTGAAGCGGGTGGTGATGTCGAGGCTCTGGAGCGGCTCGAAAGGCGTCAGGCTGCCCTCGATGCTCACGGGTGCGTAACGATCAACTTTGCCCTCTATATCAACGCTGGCAGCGTTGTGCTGACGATTATCGAGGGTGCCGATGCTACCGCCGAGATCTTGGATAGCAGTGATGAAGGGCGGGCGCAGACTGAGGTCGGAGAAGTTGGCTGAGCCGTCAGCTATCTGAATACCGCCAATCCGCAACGCGAAGGGCACGTCTGGCTCGTCTGGGGAGGCGGGTGCTTCGGAGGGTGGAGCCTCTTGGTCGGGCGAAGCTGAGGGCTTGTCTACCAGCAGGTCATTGATGTTGGTCGTCAGGTCCGGGTTGATAATGAAGCGGGCATAGGGCTGGGTCAGGTCGATCTTTTCGATCTGCAGCGCGTTCGGATAGCTATAGTCCAGACCGCTGACCTGCAACGACTGCCATTTCATCAAGTCACGGTCCTGGATGGTGTCGAGCGTATGAAGCTGGGTAATCTCGGCGGAACCGCCTATATGAAATGCTAGCGGCTCGACGCCCGTCAGCTCGACCGCAAGCTGGCTCGCCAGCAGTCCGCTGCGTAACTCCAGGTGAACGAACGGCGACAAATAGGGCTGCGCCAAGCGCAAGTCGATGCCTGTCAGCGTGACGTCGAAGCTCCCCTGCATTGGCGTCAATGTCAGCTGGCCTTCGGCAAGTAGCGAACCTTGTTTACCGACCTCGGTGGTCAGCTTGAGCTCCATCGGAGCTGTGCCGCGGCTGTCGAAGTTACGCACGTCCAGATCGAGGGGCCCGAGTTCCAAATCGACGTTTGGCTCAGGAACCTTATCCGCCAGGTGCAGCTGATAGTTACGCAGTTCAGCGTCACGTAGAACTATCCGCCAAGGCTGATCAGATGCATCACCTTCCTGCGTTGGCTTAGGCTCATCCTGCGCCAGTTGCTCCTCCGTGTCGGTTGGCTGCGGTTGCGGTTCTGGCTTGCTGGCAAGCAAGCGCTGCCAATTGAGTTGGCCGTCAGGCTCACGAATCAGCCAGCTCTCCAGTGCCTGGCTGCGCAGCTGGCCAAGGGTGAGTTGTCGTTTCGGCAAGTCCAACGAAGCTTGGGCGATCTCTGCCTGTTCCAAACGGAGTAATGGCTGGCCTTGGAGGCTATCGATACTCAGCGATGCCAGCGTAGCGCTCGCGTCGCTCAATTGAAGTGAAGTGCCCTTGCTGAGGTCGAGCTGGTACTCGGTCTTTAGGCTCAGCTGCCCTTCGTTAAGGGCGAGCGGTGCCATGTCGCGGACATAGGGCCAGAAGGTCTTCAGTGCCAGCCCATCTATTTCAAGCTGGCCGGTGGACGTGACGGGGGAGAGGTTGAGCTGACCTTTCCATTTGATGCGTGATCCGTCCGGGCCTCTGGCAACTAGGACGGCATCAGCGGCGTCGTCCGAGCGGGTCGCAAAGTTAAGGAGCTCAAAATCCAGCGAGTCGAGCAGGAAGTCGATCGGCTCCTGGGTTCGCTGATCAGCGAAATGCACCCGTCCGCCGGCCAGTTGCAGGCGATCGATGCGCAGGGCAAGGGGCTCTTTATCCTCTGCGGGCGTATCTTCATTGCTGGGCAGCTCGAACAGCTCGGCCAGGTTCAGCTTGCCGTCAATGTCAAACAAGACTTCGGCGTTCGGCCCGATGAGCTCGATATCCGAAAAGTGCAGGGAGCGGCTCCACAGGCTGTCCCAATCGAGGTCAACGAATAACCGCTCGAAAGCCAGTTGCTCGGCATCCGGCTCGCCCAAGTGCAGGTTGTGGAGTCTCAAGTTCAAGGTGAACGGATTGAACTCGATCCGCCCAAGGCGAGCCGGTACCGTCGCGTATTTTGCCAGCTGTTGGTTGACGACACGCTCCGCCACTCCGGGCAGGATCAGAAAACCGAGCAGGCAATAGACGATCAGGGCGGTCATCACGCCGATGAGCGCGCGCTTCATTCCGTTGGGCATGCGGATCTACTTTCCAGGCGATGAACTGCCTTGGAGTATGGCATGGCACGCGGGTTCCTCCTGCGCGCGCGGGCGCGCGTTACCTCACAACTGGAGCATCAGCACCTTGAGCGGCGGCTTGCCGTCAGTTGACGGGAAGTCGGCGGCCGGTGGCAGTACTTGGCAGTCCTGAACCGGCCGACCAGCCTTGGTTGCGCAGCGCAGGACTTGATCGCGCCAGTCGTCGAGATCGACCTTTGCCAGGTTGTTGCAGCAGATGAGGACGCCGTTCTCGGCGGTCGCGAGTAGGGCGGGTTTGAGCAGGCTTTGGTAGTCGCGCAGCAGGTCGACGGTTCCGAACGCGCTCTTCGACCAGGCGGGAGGATCGAGCAACACCATATCGAACTGCTTCGGTGACAGGCGCGGGTAGTCTGGCAGTGGACGGCCGCGTCGCTGCGGGATCGGCATGTCGGCGAGCTGACGGATCGCGGGAAAGTAATCCGACTGAATGAACTGCATCGGGGTCAGCTCAGGATTCAGCGCGCCGTTCTCGCGGCCCACCGCGAGGTTGCTTTCGGCGAAATCCAGATTGCAAACCTCACGAGCACCACCAGCGGCAGCGCAAAGGCCGACCCCGCAGGTGTAGGCGAAGAGGTTAAGCACAGACTTGCCGGCACTGTTGGCCTTAACCCAGCCGCGCACATTGCGCAAGTCCAGAAACAGCAGCGGGTCCTGGCCGCTATGGCGTGCACGGACGCGGTAGTTCAGGCCCCACTCGTGACCGATCACGTCTTCCAGTGCTGAGGGTGCTGCGCGATATACCGGATCGCTGCGGTCGATACGCGAGTTGCCTTGGGAGCGATCGTTGTAGACGAGTGCCACGGGCAGGTCGAGCTCGGTGCATATCTGCTCATGCAGCGTCAGCAGGGCGTCACGTTCAAGCGGCTGATGGAAGCTCTGTACCAGTAGCAGCGGGCCGTAACGGTCGACGGTGAGCCCTGGTGAGCCCTCCTGACTGCCATGGAACAACCGATAGCAGTCGGTGGCCTGACGGTGCAGTTCGGAGAGCAGTGCTTCGCGATTGAGGTAGGCGGCGCGCAGCGCCTGTTCGAGAGAGGGCATGCGCGGCGACTCGGGAAAGAGGGCCGCGCAGTTTATCGGAAATTGCCGATAATGGGCCGGCGGGCTGCCTGTCGGTCAGCGTTCGATTGCCAGCGCGACGCCCTGACCGCCACCGATGCAGAGCGTCGCCAGTCCTTTATGGACGTCGCGGCGGATCATCTCATGCAACAGGGTCACTAGGATGCGGCAGCCCGACGCGCCAATCGGGTGGCCGATGGCGATAGCGCCGCCGTTGACGTTGACCTTCTGTTGATCCCAACCCAGCTCTTGGCCGACCGATAGCGCTTGTGCCGCAAAGGCTTCGTTGGCTTCGATCAGGTCCAGCTCATCGAGCGTCCAGCCGGCCTTTTCCAGGCAGCGGCGCGTGGCCGATACCGGGCCGATGCCCATGATCGCAGGATCGACGCCAGCGTTGGCATAGCTGGCGATGCGAGCCAGCACTGTTAGGCCAAGCGTCTTGGCCTTCTCGGCGCTCATCAGCAACACGGCTGCGGCACCGTCGTTGAGGCTGGAGGCGTTACCGGCCGTTACGCTGCCGTCCTTCTTGAAGGCTGGTTTGAGTTTGGCCAGGCTCTCTGTCGTGGTGCCCGCCCGTGGCTGCTCGTCTGTATCGAAAACCAGCGGCTCGCCCTTGCGCTGCGGAATCTCGACCGGGGTAATTTCGTCGCGCAGACGCCCGGCTTCGATGGCGGCAATTGCCTTTTGCTGTGAGGAGGCAGCGAATGCATCCTGCGCTTCGCGCGTGACGCCGTACTTTTCCACCAGATTTTCGGCGGTGATGCCCATGTGGTAGTCGTTGAACGCGTCCCAAAGGCCGTCCTGAATCATGCTGTCGATCAGCTTGCCGTGACCCATGCGCAAGCCCGTGCGTGCGGCGGGCATGACGTACGGCGCCAGGCTCATGTTTTCCATGCCGCCGGCAATCACCACTTCGGCGTCGCCACAGCGGATCGCTTGCGCCGCCAGGTGCAGCGCTTTGAGGCCGGAGCCGCAAACCTTGTTCAGGGTCATCGCCGGTACCGCATGGGGCAACCCTGCGTTCATGGCCGCCTGTCTCGCCGGGTTTTGCCCCGCGCCAGCAGTCAGAACCTGGCCGAGGATGACTTCATCGACCTCGGCGGCGTCGATTCCGGTCTGCTTAAGAAGTTGGCGAATCACCGCGGCGCCCAGGTCGACGGCAGGGATGTTGGCCAGCGCGCCCTGAAAGCTGCCGACAGCAGTGCGAGTGGCGGCGACGATGACGACGTCTTGCATGATCTTGAACCTCAAGAAGGTGCGGGCTCCCGCGGGGCGCTCATGTTGGCACAGGCCTGAAGGCGGCTCCAGGTGCGGAACCTGCCGGTCACGCTAGCGTATGGGCAGGCCCATGCGGCGCCGTGCCCGGTGCACCGAGCCGCTGCGTACGGCCCAGCGCAGCACCGGGGCGGTTCGCCTTACTGCTATCCGAATCAGTTGCCGTTCGCGGTCGGACTGGCTGAAATCGAGCATATCGCTGGCCCAGTCCGGCAACAGGTCGATGCCGGCGCGCATCATCAGGGCACCGAACGGCTTGGCGAGGCGACTCGGAGCGGGCGCTTCGAACAGGATGCGTACGATCTCCCGAGAGCGCTCATCACAGCGCAGTTCTGGCCGGATAGCCGCGAAATAGTCCTCTATCTGCTGCCGCGAGCGCGGCACCTTGCGTGCGCCGAGCGCTTCGGCGATACGTGCGACCTCGGCGTAGTAGCGGTCCTGTTCCTGACCTGGCAACGCCGGGTTGAGGTAACGCAGGTGCGCCTTGAGAAAGCTGCTGACTTCGGCGACATGCACCCAGGTCAGCAGGTCCGGGTCGTACGCGGCGTACGGGCGGCCGTCGGGTGCGTGGCCGGTAACCTTCAGGTGAATGGCTCGGACCCGTTCAATCAACCGCTGCGCATCGGCCTGGCTACCAAAGGTGGTCGCCGAGATGAACTGGCCGGTGCGACGCAGTCGGCCGAGCAGATCGTCGCGGAAATTCGAGTGATCCCAGACGCCGGCGAGCGCAAGCGGATGCAGGGCTTGGAGCAGCAGTGCAGAAATGCCGCCGATTAGCATCGAGGTAAAGTCGCCGTGCACGCGCCAGCAGACCGAATCCGGGCCGAACAGACCGGGGTCGCCTGGTGGGTTTTCGTAGTCGACACCGCCGATGGCCAGCCCGGTGAGGCTGAGCACCTGCGATTCGATATGACGGCGGATCATTTCCAAAAGGGCGACATCTGGCTGGACTGGGAAGTCGAATCTTACTCGATGTCCAGGCGTTACCCAGGCCCAGTCGATCAGCGTGGTGCCGAAGGCGTATCTGCGAAGCAGCGGAGGAAGGAGCACCGGACAGCGGTCAGGCGCTGTCCGGTGTTGCACATCGATCAGCCGCGATGGCGGCCGCGGAAGAAGTCGATCAACCCCTGGGTCGAGGCGTCTTCGGCGGGTTGCGCATCGAAGCTGGTCATCTGGCCGTAGACGGCTTTGCCCAGGTCCTTGCCGAGCTCCACGCCCCACTGGTCGAAGGAGTTGATTCCCCAGATCACGCCCTGGACGAACACCTTGTGTTCATAGAGCGCGATCAGCGCACCAAGGCGGCCGGGGCTGATGGTTTCCATGACCACGGTATTGCTTGGCCGATTACCCGGAATGACCTTGTGCGGCGCCAGGCGCTCGACTTCGGCTTCGCTCATGCCTTTTGCTCGCAGCTCCGCTTCGGCCTCTTCGCGCGTCTTGCCGCGCATTAGCGCCTGGCTCTGTGACAGGCAGTTGGCGTACAGCCACTCATGGTGATCGGCAACCGGATTGTGACTGACCACTGGCACGATGAAATCTGCCGGAATCAGCGGCGTGCCTTGGTGCAGCAGCTGGTGGTAAGCGTGCTGGCCGTTGGCGCCGACGCCGCCCCAAATCACCGGTCCGGTGGTGCAGGACACTGGGGTGCCGTCCTGACGCACGCTCTTGCCGTTGGATTCCATGTCCATCTGCTGCAGGTGTTTGACGAAGTTGCGCAGATAGTGGTCATAGGGCAGGAAGGCGTAGCTCTGCGCATCCCAGAAGTTGTGATACCAGATGCCCAACATCGCCAGCAGAATCGGCATGTTGCTTTCGAACGGCTCGTTGAGGAAGTGCTGGTCCATGCTGTACGCGCCGGAGAGCAAGTCCTTGAAGTTGGACATGCCGATGGCCAGTGCGATCGGCAGACCGATGGCCGACCATAGCGAGTAGCGGCCGCCAACCCAGTCCCACATCGGGAAGATATTCTTCTCGCGGATACCGAACTCAACGGCGGCTTTCTTGTTGCTTGTGACAGCGATGAAATGCCGGTAGAGCTTTTCTTCGGTGCCGCCTTTGCCTAGGTACCAAGTGCGTGCAGCTTGGGCGTTCTTCAGCGTTTCGAGGGTGCCGAAGGTCTTGCTGGAAATGATGAATAGCGTCGTCTCGACGTTCAGTTTGGCGGTCACCTCGCGGAACTCGCTACCGTCGATGTTCGCCAGGTAATGAGTGCGCACGCCGTGCTGAGTAAAGGGCAGGAGCGCTTCGGAGACCAGCTGTGGACCGAGGAAGGATCCGCCGATGCCGATGTTGACCACGTCGGTGATGGTCTTGTCGCTGAAGCCGCGCCAAAGGTTGTTATGAATACGGGTGACGATGTCAGTCATCTGCGCCAGGGCGGCATGCACGTCACGCATGATGTTCTGCCCGTCGACCATCACGGATTCGCCCATGGGGCGTCGCAACGCGGTGTGCAGGACCGGACGATTCTCTGAGCCGTTGATTCGCTCGCCTTCGAACATGGCGCGAGCCGCTTGCTCGACGCCAGCCTCGCGGGCCAGGTTCACCAGCAGAGTGCGGGTCTCGGGGGTGATCAGGTTCTTCGAATAATCGAGAAACAGGCCGCAACAGGATACCGACAGGTCATCGAAGCGCGTCGGATCGGCCTTGAATGCCTCGCGCATGCTGAAGTTTTGCATGGTCAGGCGGTGTTCTTCCAAAGCCTTCCAGGATGGCAGGCCGGTGGCATCGAGAGGGTGCTGGTAGTAACTCATGGTTGTGCGGCTTCCTTTGCTTTGGCGGACTGTCTGCGGCTCTGCGATTCGTTCGGACAGTCATTCGATCATGCTGGCACGCTGGCATTCGTCCTGAATGTGACAGGCGCGTTCCGCTGCGGCTGGACCGCAACGGCGGCGGCGCATCCTGCACCGTCGAGACTGGTCTGACTGGCAAAAACGCGCGGCGTTCCGAAGCGTTGCGCACAGGGTGCGGATAGCGGCCAGAACAAGGCGACCATTGCAGATTTCCGCCGCCAGGGGAAACCCTTTGCACACAAAAAAGCCCGCATCACGCTTGGCGATGCAGGCTTTCGAACAGCCGATGGTGAATCAGGCGACCTGAACTGGAATCGCGTTGCTGGTGTGACTGAGATCCCCATCAGCGCCCATATATAGAACGTGTGGTTTGAAGCTGGCCAGTTCGGCTTCGCTGTAGTGGGCGTAGGCACAGATAATCACCCGATGACCAACGCCAGCCTTGTGTGCGGCGGCGCCGTTGACGGAAATGATCTTCGAGCCTTCTTCGCCACGGATGGCATAGGTCGTGAAGCGCTCGCCGTTGTCGACGTTGTAGATCTGGATCTGCTCGTATTCGCGGATGCCGGCGAGGTCCAGCCAGTCACCGTCGATGGCGCAGGAGCCTTCGTAATCCAGCACCGAATGGGTCACCTGGGCGCGGTGCAGTTTAGCCTTGAGCATGATGGCGTGCATGGCGGGGTCCTCCGGAGGCGCAAGCGGCGCAGAGTGTGCCCGAACCCTCAGGTCGGTTCAAGACCGAGGGCCGAGCTGGGTTATGCCGATGATCGGCCGTTATCAGTCCACTGGCGGAGCGATGTCGACCAGCAGGTTATCCAGCAACCGAGTCTTGCCCAGGAACGCTGCGGCGAGGATCACAACTTCGTGGCTGTCTGGCTTGACCGGTTGCAGGTCCGCGGCGTTGCGGATCTCCAAGTAGTCGGGCCGCAAGCCGGCAGCTTGCAGTGCCTGATGGCCGGATGCGAGCAGGGCGGGGTAGTCCCGTTCTCCGTTGCGCAGGGCGTCCGCCAGCTGTTGCAGCGTACGGTGAAGTACGGGCGCGGTTGCGCGCTCGTCGGCGCTGAGGTAACCGTTGCGCGAAGACAGTGCGAGGCCGTCGTCAGCCCGCACGATGGGTTCGCCAATGATCTGCACGGGCATGTTCAGGTCGCGGACCATGGTGCGGATAACCGCCAGTTGCTGGAAATCCTTCTGGCCGAAGACCGCAAGGTCCGGCAGCACCATGTTAAACAGCTTGCTCACCACGGTCGAAACGCCGTCGAAGTGCCCTGGGCGGCTGCCGCCACAGAGTCCCTCGGACACGCCCGGTACCCGAACGATGGTCTGAAGTGCCTGGCCGTGCGGGTACATTTCCTCGACGCTGGGCGCGAACAGCAAGTGGCAGCCGGCCTCGAACAGCTTGTCCTGGTCGGCCGCGAGCGTACGTGGATAGCTGGCGAGGTCTTCGTTGGGGCCGAACTGCAGCGGATTGACGAAGATGCTGGCAACCACGAAGTCGGCACGCTGGCCGGCCTTCTTAATCAGTGCGATATGGCCGGCATGCAGGTTGCCCATGGTCGGCACGAAGCCGATGCGCTTGCCTTCGCCCCGCGCGCGGGCCACCGCGGCACGCAGATCAGCAACGGTTTTCACCACGTTCATGCGGAGAACCCATGTTCGGCTGCAGGAAACTCAACGGACTTGACCGCCTGGACGTACGCGGCAATGGCCGTCGGTATATCGCCATGCTCACGCATGAAGTTCTTGACGAACTTTGGCGCGCGGCCGGTCAGCGACAGACCGAGCATGTCGTGCAGAACCAGTACCTGGCCGTCCGTGTCGCTGCCCGCACCGATACCGATCACCGGCACCGTAACCGCCCGTGTGATCCTCGCAGCCAGCTCGCTTGGGACACATTCGAGCAGCAGCATGGCCGCGCCAGCATCCTCAAGCGCTTTGGCGTCGGCAATCATCTGTTGTGCCTGCGCTTCTTCGCGCCCCTGCACCTTGTACCCCCCAAAGATGTTGACCGCCTGCGGGGTGAGGCCCATGTGCGCGCAAACCGGGATCCCGCGCTCGGCCAGCAGGCGAATGGACTCGGCCAGCCAGGCCGCGCCTTCAACCTTGACCATGTGGGCGCCGGCCTTCATCAAGGTTGATGAGTTGTTCAGCGTCTGCTCGACGGTCGCGTTGGCCATGAACGGCAGATCAGCGACGATCATGGCGCCGCGGTTGCCGCGTTTGACACAGGCCGTGTGGTACGCCATCTCGTCAACCGAAACCGGCAGCGTGCTGTCGTGACCTTGCAGGACCATGCCCAGGGAGTCGCCGATCAGCAGCATCTCGACACCAGCTTCGCAGGCTGTCTTGGCGAAGGTTGCGTCATAGCAGGTCAGCATGACGATCTTCTCGCCTTTCTGCTTGAGGCCTTGCAGGGTGGTCAGGGTTACGTCTGGCATGAAAGCCGTCCTCCTAAAGCCTCTCGGGGATCACGGTTGCAGGCGGAGCGTCAGGGTTGCCCCGTTTCGATGCGTGCCGGCAGAGGGCGCTTATAGTCCTGATGGCGGCGAGCTAAGTCAATCGCGAGTGTTACCCGCAGGTTACATCTGTTACCCAGTGGTTACAGCGGGTCGCCGAGCCGCTCGAGGCCTTCAAATGGGCAGGCAGCGAGCAACTCAGCAAGCATGCGGCCATCGGCGAGCTTGAGTTCGGCGGGGGCAATCTCGGCCAGCGGGTAGAGCACAAAAGCCCGCGCATGCATGTGGTAATGCGGAACCGTCAGGCGGGGCTCGCTGATCAGCCGATTACCGAACAGCAGAATATCGAGATCCAGTGTGCGAGGGCCCCAGCGCTCGGCTTTGCGCTCACGCCCTTGAGCGCGCTCGATCGCTTGCAGCGCATCAAGCAGAGCAAGCGGTGACAGCGAGGTATCCAGCGCCGCCACGGCATTGTTGTATCGGGGCTGGTCAGCAGGGCCGAGCGGGTCGCTGAGATAAAGCGAGGAGACGACTGCCAGCTGCGAGTCGGGAATGCATGTCAAAGCGTCCAGGGCGCCGCGCAGCTGCCGACGCGGCTCGGCCAGATTGCTGCCGAGGCCGATGTACACACGTTCCATATCAGTCCGCTGATGCGGGTGCGCTTTCGTTCGGGCCCCGCTTGCGACGGTTGCTTCGGCGACGTTTGCGCGGCGCACCGTTACCCTCGTCTTTGCTGCTGAGGCCGCGGATCATGTTACGGCGCTCACTGTCGCTGGCTTCCTGGTAGTCGGTCCACCATTCGCCAAGACCATCGGTTTCCTCGCCGGCGCTCTCTCGCAACAGCAGGAAATCGTAGCCAGCGCGGAAGCGTGGATTCTCCAGTAGCTGGTCTGCACGACGTCCTTGTCGGCGTGGCAAGCGTTCCTGCATGTCCCAGATCTCGCGCATGGGCATGGTGAAACGCTTGGGAATGGCCGTGCGCTGGCACTGTTCCCATATGAGGTCATGCGCGGCTTCCTGCATCGCCGGTATTGGCGGCAGGCCGCGCGCTTGGACCTCGGCGACGCGCGCCGGCAAGGCCGGCCAGAGCAGGGCCGCAAACAGGAATGCCGGGGTGACGGGCTTGCCTTGGGCGATGCGCAGGTCGGTATTGGCCAAGGCGTTGCGGATCAGCGTACCGGCATACTCAGGGTTGTCTTCCAGCGCATCGGCGCTGGCCGGGAATAGCGGTGCGAACAGGTCGTACTCAAGCAGCAAATCGAAGGTGCGTTCGGCTTTACCGCTAAGGAACAGCTTGATGATCTCGTCGAACAGTCGCGCAGACGGCACGTCGTTCAACAGGTCGGCCAGGTCGGCAATCGGCTCGGCGCTATGCTTTTCGATCTCGAAGTCGAGCTTGGCGGCGAAGCGGACCGCTCTCAGCATGCGTACCGGATCTTCCTGGTACCGCTGCTCTGGGTCGCCAATCAGGCGGATCAGCCTGTTGCGAATGTCGTGAACCCCGTGGGTGTGGTCGAGGATCCGCTCGCTGGAAGGATCGTAATACAGAGCGTTAATGGTGAAATCGCGGCGCTGCGCATCGTCTTCTAGCGTGCCATAGATGTTGTCACGCAGAATCCGCCCGCTCTCGTTGCGCGAAGCCAGGTGGTTGGGTTCATCATCGTCTTCTTCGGGATGATTGGCGCGGAAGGTTGCGACCTCGATGATCTCGCGGCCGAAGTGCACGTGAACCAGCTTGAAGCGACGACCGATGACGCGTGCATTACGAAACTCGGCGCGCACCTGCTCGGGCGTGGCACTGGTAGCCACGTCGTAGTCCTTTGGCTCCAGATCGAGCAGCAGGTCGCGGACGCATCCACCCACGACATACGCCTCGTAGCCGGCATGCTGGAGCCGCTCGACGACACTGACGGCGTGCCGGCTGAGATCGTTGCGGTGCAGCGAATGCTGCCGGCTGGACAGTATTTCGGGGGTGCGACGAGGATGCGGTAGTCGGCGCAGGGGAAGACGAAAAGACTGGAACAGCTTTTTCAGCATGAGAGGCACTGTGTGGCGAAATGACAAGGTGGCGGCGTGAATAGCCACGAAACAGGCGTGGATTCTAGCACCGGGAGCAGGGATGGTGAACGAAGCGCGGAGAGGTGTCAAAACTCGGCCGAGGCCAGAAAGCACTAGGGGGAGCCGAAGCTCCCCCTTTAAATGATGTCGCGTGCTTTGTTGTTATTAGTATTTCGGGCGTGTTGTTTTTGTTTGGGTCACCCGTTCCCTTCAGCTATCGCATCCAGGAATCGCTCCTACGTTGGGAGCAAAGAGCAAACGGATTTCTTTGGTCGCTGATTTACCATCGATCATTCGATCCAACCAGTTCAGGCGCTGCTTATGCAGTTTTTGTTGTTCTCAGCCTGGTCGCGGGGCAAAACCCCATTTGGCATTTCCTCTCCAAAAGAATCAGTTAGCTACGCCTCTGCCTTATTGTCTTTATTTTGCTAGAGCCGGTACGTCTTGTTCTTATTGTGGGTCTGCTTGTTATTGTTGTTGTGCCAGATATAAAGCATTCGCCGTGCCAGTTTTTGAAAAGCCTTTAGAATCAATGGGTTGGTCTTTTTGGTTGTTGATCTGGCCCGAAGAGTCTGTAGCGTTCGTTACCGATGAACCCGCATTTTGTTACGTCTTGGTAGTGGGGGTAACAGCTCACTACCCAGCCGTGGCCGATTTGCGTCGTGGGATCCCGAGCCGCTGACGACGCTCCCAAAGGCACTTGCGGCTGATGCCCAGCTTGCGTGCCAGCTCGGTCTCGGTCATGTGGTCCTGGTGCTCAAGTACGAAATGCTGAAAGTAGTCTTCCAGCGATAGATCCTCGGTCGGCTCGTTGCTGGTCGAGACAGCGGAACCTAGAAGGGCACCGGGCTCATCAAAATCCTCGTCGAGGGGGTCGAGCTCGATGTCGATACCCAGCAGCTCAGCACTGATTTCCTCGCTCTCACTGAGAATCGCCGCCCGCTCGATGGCATTCTCCAGTTCGCGCACGTTCCCCGGCCAGGTGTATTGCCGTACGGCCTGCTCGGCCTCTCGGGAGAAGTGCAACCCCTCGGTGGCCATGCGCGCGCTCTGGCGCGCCAGGAAGGCCTTAGCGATTTCCAGCACGTCGGCGCCGCGCTCGCGTAGGGGGGGCAGTTTCAAGGCGATGACATGCAACCGGTAGTAGAGATCCTCACGAAATTGCCCATTCTTGGCCAGCGTCTTCAGGTCACGGTGGGTCGCGGCGACCAGGCGCACATCGACTTTTTGCGACTGGGTAGAGCCTACCCGCCGGATCTCGCCTTCCTGCAATACGCGTAACAACCGCGCCTGTGCTTCCAGAGGCAGCTCACCGATTTCGTCGAGGAACAGGGTGCCACCATCTGCGGCCTCGACCAGGCCGGCGCGACCGGCACTGGCGCCGGTAAAGGCCCCTTTCTCGTGACCGAAGAGTTCGGATTCGATCAGGCTTTCCGGAATGGCGGCGCAGTTGACTGAAATCATCGGCGCCTTGGCGCGACGGGAAAGGTTATGCAGCGCGCGGGCAACAAGCTCTTTACCTGTACCCGATTCGCCTTGGATCAGCACATTGGAGTCGGTTGGGGCGACCTTGCGGATCTTGCCGAACAAATCCTGCATCGGGCCGCAGCGTCCGATGATGCCAATCTCACCATTGATCGAGTCGTCTGTCTTGCCGGCAACGGGCGTGGCGCTGCGCGACGCCTCAGCCGGCGCCGAGGCGGCCTGCTGCCGATCATGAAGAATGCGCGCCACGGTCTGCAGCATCTCGTCGTGGTCAAAGGGCTTGGCGATGTAGTCCACTGCCCCCATTTTCATCGAGTCCACTGCCGACCGTAGGCTGGCGTAGCTGGTCATGATAAGCACGGGGGTGCCTTCGGCCAGCTTGATCAGTTCGGTGCCGGGCGTGCCAGGCAGACGCAGATCGCTGACGATGAGATCAAAGGAGGGAATGCTGAACCGCTCTTGTGCCTCCTGCACCGAGCCGGCTTCACTCACCTCGTACTGGTTGCGCTCGAGCAGTCGGCGCAGGGCGGAGCGGATAATGGTTTCGTCTTCGACGATCAGAATATGGGACATCAGTACTCTCTCGACGGTCTGAAGGCGGCTACACGGTGGTGGGAACGGCGCCAAAAGAGGGCTCGTTCCCGAACCTGTGCTAGTTGCCGCGCTGCGGCTTGGTGCGGGGTGCCAGTGTCATCTTCATCCAGGACGCGGCGGGGCCACCTATACGCTGGGCCGCCCATGGTCGAGACTTGGCAGAAAACGGCCGGTGCCTCGTCATTCACCGGAATCTGTGGCCTCGACATGACGCGGCAAAGTGATGCGGAAACGCGTGCCGCGTTGGGTTTCCGGGTCGGCCGGGCTGTCAATATTGATCTGCCCATAATGCTCTTCCACGATCGAATAGACCAGTGCGAGGCCCAGCCCTGTCCCTTCACCTGGATCCTTGGTGGTGAAGAACGGCTCGAAAAGCCGATCCTGAATCGCCTGCGGAATGCCGCTACCTTCGTCTTCAACGATGAGATAGACAGTCTGTTCGGACACTTCGCTGCGTACTCGGATCGCGCCGCCGGGCTCGGATGCGTCGCGTGCGTTGGACAGCAGGTTGATCAGCACCTGAGCGAGGCGCTGCGGGTCGCCTTCTGCCAGATGATCGGGGTCGCAGAGGTTGAAGAATCTCACCTCGGTTCCTCGCCGGTTGAGTGAGAGCAGGGCAATCGCATCTTGCGCCACCTCTGCCAGGCTTACGGGGTACCGGTCCTGTTGTCTGCCGCCGGCATGGGCGAAGCTCATCAGCGACTGGACGATGCGTGAGACGCGCTTGGTCTGCTCGACGATCTGGTTGCTGATCTCGATGATCTCGGGGTCTGCCTCGCGCTCCTCGCGCAGGTTCTGCGCCAGGCAGGCGATGCCTGTGATCGGGTTGCCAATTTCGTGAGCGACCCCCGCCGCCAACCGACCAATGCTGGCCAAACGTTCGGAGTGAACGAGGCGGTCCTCCAGCTGTTGGGTTTCGGTGAGGTCTTCGATCAGCAGTACCAGACCGCTACTGCCGGGCGCCAACGGCTCGGCGATCGCGGCTTTGTGCAGGTTCAGGCAGCGGCTATGGCCGTCCAGCTGCAAGCGTTGTTTATGCAGATGCTCCTCGCGCTGCTGCGTGAAATCGCTTAGCAGGCTCTGCCAGGGCTCGGCGATGGTCGACAGGCGAGAGCCCACCACCTGCAGTGCGGGAATTTCGGTGAGCTCTTCCAGGGCTTTGTTCCACATCAGGATTTCCTGGTCCTTGGCCAGCGAGCAGACGCCCATCGGCAGCTCCTGCAGGGTCTGCCGGTGGTAACGGCGCAGGGCATCGAGTTCGGCAGCAAGGCCGGTAAGGCGTGAGTGATAGTCCTCCAGGCGACTCTCGATGAAATGGATGTCTTCGGTCACATAGCTGTCTGCACCGTTCTTGTACGAGAGAAAATTCTCAACGATGTCCTGGGCGACGCTCGGCCCCATCAGGCCAGACAGGTTTGCCTCAATACGATCGCGTAGCCGGCGCAAGGCATAGGGGCGATGCTCGTCGAAGGGCAGTTGCAGATCCCGCAGCGCCTGTTCCACCTCCCGCTGCGCAGTCTTGGCGCCCAGCGGCTTGGCTAGCTGAGTGGCGAACTCCTGCGGCGAGGCGGCTGCCAGCTCACGACGTTGAGGTCGGCGCACGTTTTCCACCGCGCAGGCTTCTGCTGCGGCTTGCTCCTCGGCGCTGGTCTCGGTGAACAGCGATAACAGCGAAAACGCCAGCACGTTGACCGCCAGCGAGGCGATCGCCGCCAGGTGCCAGCTGGTGTCGTCGAGTACGTAAACCACGTTGAACAGGGGGATGTAGAAGCCATCGAGGTTGCCGACTAGCGGCAGCAGCATGGTCACAACCCAGACGGTAATACCGGCGAGCAGCCCAACGATGTAGCCACGACGGTTGGCGGTCGGCCAATAGAGCACTGAAAGCACGCCGGGCAGGAACTGCAGGGTCGCCACAAAGGCAACAATGCCCAGGTTTGACAGGTCCTGCTCGGCGCCCAGCATCAGATAGAAGCCGTAGCCGGCCATGATGATGGCGAGAATCAGGCTGCGCCGGGTCCATTTCAGCCAGCGATAGATGTTGCCTTCGGTAGGGGGTTGGTAGAGCGGTAACACGAGATGGTTGAGCGCCATACCCGACAGGGCCAGTGTGCTGACAATGATCAGACCGCTCGATGCTGAAAGTCCGCCGACAAAGGCCAACAGCGTCAATGCCTCGCTCTGCGCCGTAATACCGAGGCCGAGGGTGAAATATTCGGGGTTGGTGCTGACGCCAAGTTTGAGCCCGGCCCAGAGTATCAGCGGCACGGCCAGGCTCATCAGCAGCAGATACAGCGGCAGGCCCCAGCTGGCGCTGACCAGCGCGCGCGGGTTGAGGTTTTCGGTAAAGGTCATGTGATACATGTGCGGCATGACAATCGCCGAGGCGAAGAACACCAGCAGCAGGGTGCGCCACGGCCCTTCCTGCAGCGGCGTATGCAACGCCTGCAACGCCGACTGGTTCTGCAGTAGCCAGATTTCCAGCTGATGCGGCCCACCGAACACGACAAACAGCGCGTACAAACCGATGGCGCCGAAGGTCAGCAACTTGACCACCGATTCGAACGCGATGGCGAAGACCAGCCCTTCGTGCTTCTCCCGTGTGGCGATATGCCGGGCGCCGAAGAGAATGGTGAACAGCATGATCATCACGCAATAACCCAGCGCGACCCGTTCCTGCAGGGGCTCGAGGGTGAGAATCCCGATGGCATCGGCGACTGCCTGAATCTGCAAGGCGAGTAGCGGCAGCATGCCAATCAGCATGACCACCGTGGTCAGCGCGCCGCTCCAGGTGCTGCGAAAACGGAAGGCGAACAGATCCGCCAGTGAGGCCAGCTGGTAGGTTCGGGTGATACGCAGTATCGGATAGAGCAGGACCGGCGCCAGCAGAAACGCACCGCACACGCCCAGGTAGGTGGCGAGGAACCCGTACCCATACTGATAGGCCAGACCCACCGTGCCATAGAACGCCCAGGCACTGGCGTAGACGCCGAGGGACAGGGTGTAGGTGAGCGGGTGCCGAATGACCCAGCGCGGGATCAGTCCTCGCTCGCTGATCCAGGCCACCCCGAACAGCACCAGCAGATAGGCGACACTGATCAGAATCAGGTGGCTGAGGCTAAAGCTCGTCTGCATCGCGTTGACTCTGAAGTATGAAGGTCACCACGATGAGGATCAGCCACAACAGATAAGGCCGGTACCACGCGCCGTTGGGGTCGATCCACCAGTCCATGATTGCAGGGGAAAACAGATAGATCCCCACCACCAGGAGCAGCACCAGTCGGTAGATGTACATGCTGGAACTCGTGTCGAAAGTAGGCGGATGGTAAAGGAAGCGGCAAGTGGCAAGCCACAGGCTGGCGGAAAAGAGCGTCGCGCGTCGGTTTTGCCCATATTAAGAGGCACGGATGTCGCCTCAGCGAAGCTGCGACTCGGCCAGGGTTCGACAGCGCGGGATGCGCTCAGCATTCCAGTGGGCTGTCGCCCAAGTCAGCACCTCGTCGGGCAGGGCGTCGCTCAGCTCGCCCGGCGTGGGTTGGGCGAGCGCGCGCAGCGCACGCAGTAACAGTGGTGTGGCTTCAGCCGGTTGCAGCGGCGGTGAGCGGTAACGTTTCCCCAATTTATGGCCATCGGGCTGAATGATCAGAGGGACGTGCAGGTAGCGCGGGTGTGGCAGGCCAAGCAGGTCCTGCAGAAAGAGTTGCCGCGGGGTCGAGTCGAGCAGATCGGCACCGCGGACGACGTCGGTCACGCCCTGCCAGGCATCATCGAGCACCACCGCCAGCTGATAAGCAATCAGCCCGTCTCTGCGGCGGATAACGAAGTCGCCCACTTCGCGGGCCAAGTTCTGGCTGTACTGGCCCTGGACGCGATCGCTGAAACTGTAGGTCCGGTCCGGCACGCGCAGGCGGATGGCGGCGTCAGGGGTGTCGCGGGCGGCTTCACGGCAGAACCCTGGGTAGAGTCCCGCAAACGCCTGCAATTGCTTGCGCGAGCAGGTGCAGGCATAGGCATGGCCGTCCTGCCTGAGGCGATCGATCACTTCGTTATAGACGTCAAGCCGTTCGCTTTGGCGGACCATCTGCCCGTCCCACTGAAAGCCGTAGGCTTCCAATGCCTGCAGAATCGAGGTCTGCGCCCCCGGCATTTCTCGCGGCGGATCGAGGTCTTCCATGCGCAACAGCCAACGGCCGCCAACGGCACGGGCATCGAGATAGGAGGCGAGGGCAGCGATCAACGAGCCGAAGTGCAGATAGCCGCTGGGGGTCGGCGCGAAGCGACCTATATAGGAAGAGGGTGTGGACATGGGCCGGCTCGGGTAAAGGGCGTCGAGGCGGGGTGAAGCAAAGGCGCGGGAGGCCGAAAATGAAGCGGGGCGCCGTAGCGCCCCGTTCGGGATCAGGAACCGATCTGCTTTTCCTTGATCTCCGCCAGCGTCTTGCAGTCAATGCACAGCGTAGCGGTCGGACGGGCTTCCAGACGGCGAATGCCGATCTCGACGCCGCACGAATCACACCAGCCATACTCGTTGTCTTCGATCAGCTGCAGCGTCTCGTCGATCTTCTTGATCAACTTGCGCTCGCGATCACGGGCGCGTAGTTCCAGGCTGAATTCTTCTTCCTGGCTGGCGCGATCGGCCGGATCGGGGAAGTTGGCCGCTTCGTCCTGCATGTGATGCACGGTACGGTCGACTTCCTCCATCAGCTCCAGCTTCCACTTATTGAGGATGCCGGTGAAGTGAGCGCGCATGTTATCGCTCATGTATTCCTCGCCCTTGGACTCCTTATAGGGAACGAAGGCGCGGATCAATTGGTTGCTGGGTGTCGTTTTAGTAATGGGCATGGATGAACGCCTCTCGCTATGTCCATTGCGCAGGATAGTGAATCCCTCTGCCGGCCCGTGCCGGCCCTGCGGCTGCAAGCGGGCGAACTTACCAGATCGTATCGGGGTGCGCTACTCCCGAATATCACGGTGGCTGCGGTGTCAGAGGGACCTTCGGTAGAATTCACGTTTTGTACTCGTCAGGAAGGTCAGATGACCTCGTCATATAGCGCGCGTAGCCGTGCAATCGAACCCTTTCACGTCATGGCATTGCTGGCCCGGGCCAACCAATTGCAGGCGTCTGGACATGATGTCATTCACCTGGAGATCGGAGAGCCAGACTTCACCACCGCCGAGCCCATCGTCGCGGCCGGTCAGGCTGCCCTCGCGGCTGGTCATACCCGCTACACCGCCGCCCGTGGGCTGCCGCAGCTGCGCGAGGCGATTGCCGGTTTCTACAAGCAGCGCTATCAACTGTCTATTGACCCCGAACGCGTGCTGATTACTCCCGGCGGGTCTGGTGCGCTGCTATTGGCCAGCAGTTTGCTGGTCGACCCAGGCAAGCATTGGTTGTTGGCCGACCCGGGTTATCCCTGCAACCGGCACTTCCTGCGGCTGATCGAAGGTGCCGCGCAGCTGGTGCCGGTCGGCCCGGATGTGCGTTATCAGCTGACGGCCGATCTGGTCGAGCGTTACTGGGACAAGGACAGCGTGGGTGCTCTGGTGGCTTCGCCGGCCAATCCCACCGGTACCTTGCTGACACGGGACGATCTGGCGGGCCTGTCCGCTGCGTTGAAAAGCCGCGGCGGGCATCTGGTGGTGGACGAGATCTACCATGGCCTCACCTATGGCACCGATGCGGCCAGTGTGTTGGAAGTCGACGACTCGGCGTTCGTGCTCAACAGCTTCTCCAAGTACTTCGGTATGACCGGCTGGCGCCTCGGCTGGCTGGTCGCGCCACCTCAGGCTGTCAGCGAGCTGGAAAAGCTGGCGCAGAACCTCTACATCAGTGCGCCGACCATGGCCCAGCATGCCGCCCTGGCCTGCTTCGAGCCGGCCACCCTGGAAATCCTCGAAGCGCGTCGCGGCGAATTTGCCAAGCGCCGTGATTTTCTGCTGCCCGCATTGCGCGAGTTGGGCTTCGGCATTGCGGTGGAGCCGGAAGGGGCTTTCTATCTCTACGCCGATATCAGCGCCATCGGCGGTGACGCTTACACGTTCTGCCAGCACATGCTGGAAACCGAGTTTGTCGCCATCACGCCGGGGTTGGATTTCGGGCGGCACCAGGCCGGTCACCATGTGCGTTTCGCCTATACGCAGAATTTGCCCCGGCTGGAGCAGGCGGTCGAGCGCATTGCCCGTGGCCTGCGGAGCTGGAAAGGCTGATGCAGTTCACAACGCCTCTGGAACAGGGTCGGCTGGTTCGGCGCTACAAGCGCTTCCTCGCCGATGTCGTTACCGACACCGGCGAGCACCTGTGCATCCACTGTCCGAATACCGGCTCGATGCTCAATTGCATGGGCGAGGGCGCGCGCGTCTGGTTTCAGCGCAACAGCGATCCCAAACGCAAGCTGCCTGGCACCTGGGAACTGGTTGAAACCCCGCAAGGGCGGCTGGCCTGCGTCAACACGGCACGGGCCAATCGACTGGTCGAAGAGGCGCTGCTGGCCGGAGTGATCGGGGAATTGAACGGCTTCACCGCGCTCAAGCGTGAAGTAGCGTACGGCATTGAGAGCAGCCGCGTGGATTTCCGCCTGGACTATCCCGCCGGGCCGGCATTCGTTGAAGTCAAAAGCGTGACCCTGGGCTTCGCTGATACGGCTATCGCGGCCTTTCCCGATGCGGTGACGACCCGTGGCGCTCGCCATTTGCGCGAACTGGCGGTGCTGGCCCGTCAGGGCGTACGGGCGGTACAACTGTATTGCGTCAACCTCACTGGAATCGATGCCGTGCGCCCTGCCGGCGAGATCGACCCGCACTACGCCGCCGCGCTGCGGGATGCAGTGGAGGCGGGCGTCGAAGTGCTGGCCTATGGCGTCGAACTGTCGCCGAGAGAGATCCGGCTGGTGCGTCCCTTGCCGGTCATTCAGTAAGCAGACCTGTAGCGACCGGCTTGGGCCCCGGTCGCGATCCTCTCCCTTCACCGGCCGCTGGGTGTCACCCGCCAGATCACGTTACCGACGTCATCGGCGACCAATAGCGCGCCGGCCTTGTCCACTGCGACGCCCACCGGGCGACCCATGGCCTGCTCATCCTCGTTGAGAAAGCCGGTCAGCACGTCTTCGGCTGTGCCGTCCGGCTCGCCATCCTTGAAGGGTACGAAAACCACTTTATAGCCACTGCGAGGCTTGCGGTTCCATGAACCATGCTGGCCGATGAACGCGCCGTGACGGTATCGCTCGGGCAGCTGCGAGCCTTCATAGAAGGCCAGTCCGAGAGAGGCTGTGTGTGCGCCAAGTGCGTAGTCGGGCATGAGGGCTTTGGCCACCAGATCCGGGCGCGGCGGCTTGACCCGCTCGTCGACGTGCTGACCGTAATAGCTGTAGGGCCAGCCGTAGAAACCGCCGTCTTGTACCGATGTCATGTAATCGGGCACCAGATCGCTGCCGATTTCGTCGCGCTCGTTGACGGTGGTCCACAGCTCGCCGCTGTCTGGTTGCCAGGCCAGACCATTGGGGTTGCGCAGGCCAGAGGCGAACAACCGCATCGTCTTATCGTGCGGGTCAATCTCAAGAATGGCCGCGCGGTTTTCCTCGGCCTCCATGCCGTTTTCACCCACGTTGCTGTTGGAGCCGCTGGTAACGTACAGCCGTGATCCGTCGTGGCTGGCGATGACGTTCTTGGTCCAATGGTGGTTGATCGGCCCGGCTGGAAGGTCGACCACTTTCTCACCCGCCGCGTCGATCCTGGTCGCACCTTGCTTGTAGGGGAAGCGCACCAGTGCATCGGTGTTGGCGACGTAAAGCTGATCGCCAATGAGTGCCATGCCGAACGGCGAGTTCAAACCTTCGAGGAATACCGAGCGGTCCTCCAGCGTGCCATCACCATCACTGTCACGCAGCAGCGTGATGCGGTTGGCGCTCGTACCGCCGGAGCCCGCCCGCGCCATGACCTTCTTCATGATCCAGCCACGTAGGCCTTGGCCGTCCTCCGGCTTCGCGGGCGCATTGCTTTCGGCCACGAGCACGTCACCATTGGGCAGCACATAGAGCCAGCGCGGATGATCGAGGTTGCCAGCGAACGCCTGGACTTGCAGGCCGGGAGCCGCTTGCGGCGAGCGATCCGCGGGCCACCCGGTGGCCTCGGCGATGTTGACGGTCGGGATCAGCGACTTGTTCGGCTCGGGCAGCGCCGGGGCCGGGCCGTAGCCAGCTTCGACTGGCAGTGTTGCAGTGTCGCCGCAGCCGGCCAGGCCAAGCATAAGCGCCCCGGTTGTCAGGTAAGCGTAACGGCTAGGCATGGTCTACTCCTGTGTGATGATCGCAGCTGGACTCATGGGGCATTGTCCTGATCACGCCCCCTCTTGTGGGTACTGGCCGATCTATGCGCTGCATGTTGTTCCAGGCGAGGCATCAGCAGAAAGATGACCAATGCGAAGGCCGTCGTCATCACTGCGGTGGACTCATGACCCAGCCCCGTGGCGACGCCGATTGCCGCGGTCAGCCAGATTCCTGCCGCCGTGGTAAGACCTTTGACGTCCTCCACTGAACTGCCCTTGAGAATAGTGCCGGCGCCCAGAAAGCCAATACCGGTGATGATGCCTTGCATGACCCTAGACAAGTCTTCGATCGGCATCCCTGCTTCCAGTGGCACCAAAACGAAAAGGGCGGCACCCAGCGATACCAGCATATGGGTGCGCAGGCCGGCGGCCTTGCCCTTGTATTCACGTTCGTAGCCGAGCACGCCACCCAAAAACGCAGCCAGGACCAGCCGTACGGAGACGCGAATCGCATGCTCGAAGTCGGGGATGTCGGAAAATTCCGACGCGACGGTGCGGCTCAAGATGTCCCACCATTCCATGCATTCCTCCCTTGGGCTTAGCGGACGTGCTTTGCCGTTCGAGTACCGCCTGGCTTCAGCGGTTCATTCCACGACCTCGAAGCGCAGCATGCCGATCATTTGCCCTGCCTCGGTCATCACCCGCACGCGCCATTTACCTTCGGCCTGCTTTGGAAAGTTGCGCTTGTGGGTCCAGGCACGATAGCCGGCCTCCCGGCCACCGCTGATGTCCAGCGGGATGCGGTCGACCCGCTTACCGTTGTGCATCCATTCATGGTAGATGCGTTCTTTCAGGCCGCGCGGCGCGTTGATTGCGGTAAACGCGTAAAGGCCATTGCTATGCAGCTGTTGGCTGGAGATTTCACGCAGACGATTGCCAGGTTTGCGCGAGGCATCATCGAGGGTCGTGGTGACTGCGACATCCGTCAGCCAGAGCGTTGCCGGCGGCACCCAGGTGCGTCCCACCCAGCCGGCCAGCCCGACCACGGCAGCGAGCGCCAGCACCCCCAACACGCTTCTCCAGTTCCACGAAGCAAACAAGCCGCTGAGGCTCGGCAGTGCGAGTACCACGGCGATGCCCAATGCCCAGAGGTAACTTTGCGGTGTCGACAGGTGAAAGATGATCGGTAGCGCAGTGAGTAGAACGGCAAACAATGTCAGCGCATGAAATGCTAGATAGACCCAGCGCCGCGGCGCGAGCCACTTGTAATACAGCGGATCGACCAGCGAGACCAGCGCTGCCAAGCCCAGCATCACGGTGAACGCGGCCTGGCCACTGTTCCAGGTCGTGGTGATGAAAAAGAACGGGATGATGAAGAACAGGCTTTCCTGGTGGACCATTTGCGTCACATAGCGCAGCAAAGGCGGCGGCACCTTCCAGCCGAAGCGGCGTTCCAGACCGGCGCGTAGGCTTTTCTCCAACATCAGCCAGAGCCAGCTGAACAGCATCAAGGCTGCGATGACCTTGGCCAACCCGGCGTGGCGCTCGACCAGCACAAAACTGGCCAGGCCCGAACAGAAGCCAAAGAGTGCAACCGTGCCGGGGTAGCGGCGAATCAGCCGCGAGGCCAGCTCGAACAGGCTCAAGAAGAGTGTCTTCAACGGCATGTCGACTTCACAGTGAGGGGTGTCTCCGATTGATACGAGGCAGACGCCGAACGAGCGAGGGGCTCATCGTTGTTCTGTAGGCAGGCTATTGTGCTTGAGTTCCCGGGCTGCCGTTCAGGCATCGCAGCGGCTGATTATGCCGAGCCGTGGGAGATCGGAGGGATTGCCTGATCAATGGCCGCACACAAGCGATCATAGGCGCGGGCGGTCTCCGGTGTCAGGCGGATCAGTGGTAGATCGATGGTCTGGCAGAGCTCATCGACGAACGCGTTGGCCTCGTCAGGCTCCTCCATTTCGATGGCGCAACAGGGCGTCAACGTCTGCGGGTCGCACAATAGGAAATCGAACCGTGCCGCGGAGATGCGGTTGACCGCCTGATACCAGGGCGCACGCCGCGGAACCGCTGTGACTTCAACCACATCGGCAACACGCACCTTGCATAGAATCAGGAAGCGCTCACCCACGGCCTGCTGCAACAGGGCCAGCAATTCCTGCTCGCTCGGCTGAAAAAACGGCTCTTGCAGCCGGTAGGGCATGCGCAGCGCCGGGTGGTTGTACTGACGCTGCTTGATAAAAAAGACCAGCGCAAAGCAGACGAATGCCGCTAGCACCAGAGCCAGGAAACTCATCATCGAGCGGCCTCCGGGACTGACGGCTGCGAGCTTGCAGAAACGAGCCATGACGGCATGGAAGAACTCCGGTACGGCGAATGTAACTATTGGAGGAGGCGACCCCAGTGAAGTTCGTTACCGCGAACACCGTTCAGCGATGCGAACGCCTCCTTGGAACGCTCGCGGATAGTTATCCCATATATCTGTTAAGTGTTCTGTGGATAACCTTGGGGTCAACAGCGCAGCGCCAGAAGCTGCGCCGCTTTCCGTCGCCTGATCAACTTTTGATCAGGCCGCCGCTACAGGTGAAAACACACAGCTAAGCGGTTTTTGCAATCTAAAAACAGGCCGTTCGCGGGTGTTTGTCCATATGCATAACGTGAGGTTTGGGGTTATCCCCGATTGCTGTGGAGAGTGCTGTGGATAAAGGAAGGTGAACCCTGCCGAAACGCCGCCGTATCTGGGCTGTAGCTGATCGGTCGTTTTTCGTACAGCGGTACGGCGGACAATCGGCCAACGCTGTAGGTGAGGGTGCATTGCCCAGCGCGTCGCGGAGCTGGGCTGCAGGTCGTTCAGCAAGGGGACCAGCGGCTGCTGTGATTCGCGTTGCTGGAATACGCCGGGACACTGCGCGCTCATTCAGGCCCTGTTGCGCGATTCCGAAACTCCGTCCGCTGCGGCTGGTGCGTGATGCCGTCCATTGGAAATACAGCCAGTGATACTGGCGCCGCGAAACGTGCCCGGCGAACGCCAGGATTCCCTGCGGCCAAAACGTCAGCAGCGCTCGCCAATGCAGACACCATTGATCCCTAAGGCGTAGTTAGCAAACAAGCTCTGGATCATCTCAAGACTGGGCATGGGCGGCTCCTCGTTATTGAAAACAAGCCTAGTCGCTTCCCGACGGTATGCCCTTTAGCTTTTGTTGATCGCTTCGATAGGCCTCGTGCCAAACTTATCCCCTTAGTCTGTGCAAGCTTCTGTGCATAACCTATTAGTGACCTTCGCAAACAGCCGGAACTACTGGCGTTGCGGGCGCTGATCAAGAACTGATCAGCTAATGCCTGAGAAGCGTTAAGTGGTTGTTACGCGGAATATTTTGCTTGACAGCGACTGCGTGGTGAGAGCTGGGAGCACAGCCGTTTATTGTCCAGTATTACTGTGGGGCTCTCTGTGGATAACATGGGGAAACGAAGCGCCAGGGCGCGCTACGACTGGGGTGTAGCTGGCTGGTCGTAAAATGAACAGCTGTGGCCCGGGGCTGACGCTCTGATTGGAAGTCATGGCGAGTGAAGCGGCCGACAAATCTTCAGTCATCGGTACTGACAAGGCCTTTGCGCAGCGCATACAGCACCAGCGAAGGCACATCACGCAGTTTGAGACGATCCATGATCTGCGCCCGGTGCGCATCTACCGTCTTCACGCTCAAGCCCAGGCCGCTGGCGATATCACGCGTCGAAACGCCGCGCACGATCAGCCGCAGGATTTCAACCTGGCGTGGCGTCAGCGACGGAGCGCCAGGCTGCTCGCGCTGGCCGCCTTCGATCACTGCCGACTGGATGACTGTCTGCGCGATACCGGGGCTGAGGTACGACTCGTTGCGCGACAGCGCCCTCAATGCCAGCTCCAGCTCCTGCGCGGCGGCGTCTTTGAGTAGGTAACCGCTGGCACCCAGGCGCAGCGCCTGCAGGACATAGTCCGGCGTGGTGTGCATCGACAGAATCAGGAACTGCACATTGGGGAATTCGGTGCGCCACTGACGCAGGGCATCCAGGCCGCTCATGTGTTTCATGCTGATATCCAGTAACAGGATGTCAGGCTTGAGTTCGGTGAGGATGGTGTGAACCTCGCTGCCGTCGGCTCCCTCGGCTACCACCTCGTATCCCGGCTGGTCTTGCACCAGCGCCCGCAGGCCTGCTCTGACCAGTCCATGATCGTCAATCAGTGCTACCCGTTTCATGCATCTACTCCGTGGTGCGGGGATGGGGCTGCTATCGGCAAGCTCACGGTTACCCGTGTGCCGACCCCGCTGAGGCTTGCTATGTTCAGTTCTCCGCTCAGTGCAGCGACGCGCTCTTCCATGCTGGTCAGGCCCAGACTTAGAGCGCGTGCACGAGCCGCTCGAAAGTCGAAGCCTACGCCGTCATCAATGACTTCGACCTGAAGAAGGTTGACCGTACGGCGGATATGGACCTCCACGCGGCTGGCATGGGCATGGCGGGCGACGTTGTTTACCGCTTCCTGGATGATGCGGAACGCAACCAGCGCGATGTCAGGAGATAGGCCGACCGTTTCGCCATCAAGCTTAAGCGACCAGCGGGTATGCGCAGCTTCGAGGAAACGCGACAGGTGCCAGTGGACGGCGGCCTGCAGACCGAGCGTCTCGAGTTGCAGCGGATGCAGCGCCAGCGACAGGCTGCGCACCTTGTCCAGCGCTTCGTCGGCAGCATCACTGAGCTGGGCGGCGAGCCTAGCCAACACCGGTTCATGCGCCAGCGACCCGCACAGCCGTTGCAGGTGCAGCTTGAGGGCTGTGAGTTGCTGGCCGATGTCGTCGTGCAGGTCACGTGCGAGCTGGCGGCGCTGGTTCTCCTGGACCTCCATCAGCCGCTGCGACAGATGTTGGAGGCGCTGGTTGGCCTGCTCCAGCTCGCGCTGCATCCGCTCCGACTCGCTGATGTCACGCAGCAACAAGAGCACGTCGTGGTATCCGTCGTTTTCCAGTAGCAGCTCGCTTACTTCGGCCTGGAACGGGGCGCCGTCGGCGCGCAGCAGGGTGACGTGTCGAAAGCACAGCGGGCCGATCACGCCACACTGCAGGCGGTCCAGCCGCTCGGCTTCGCGTGCTCGCAGGTCTGGGGCAACGTAGGGCTGCCATTCACCTGTGACCGATGGCGCCTCGCCTGACGGATCGAACAGGCTGCCCGCCGCCGCATTGCAAAAGCGGACCTGTCCGCTGCGAATGATCACCACGCCGTCGGGTAGGCTGGCGACCACCCGTTCGTAAATGCGCGGCGGATAGGTGCCGGTCGGTTCGGCTGGCGGCGATGGGGCGACGTGCGTGGCGCGGGCGATTACGCCTTCGCTGGCGGCTGACTGTTGCGCCCGCATCGAGCGGAGCATGACCTGGATGGCCAGCCACACCAGCGCTGACGACAGCAGCACCGCCAGCAGACTCCAGCCGATGGGCATCGATGGCCGTGTCCCGATCCAGAGCCCGCCCAGCAGCATGAGCCCCGCATGCAGCGCGGCGATTGCCCAGGGCATCCAGCGCAACAGTGAGTGGGGCGAACCCAGGCGATCTGTAATGTTTGACACACGCTCCGTCATCTAAGAACCGTTACCTGCGGTCGGTGGGTGCCGCTGCGTGCGGCACCGCCAGGGGTAGCTGTTTCTGCGCGAGCGCTCTATCTAGCCTAGTCCGCGCACCGGCCCTCGCAACCTTGCAGCCCGATGGATGACGCGAGGTGGCCCATGCAGCCCCGGCAGCGGCGGGGAAAACTTTAGCGCTTTGACACCTTAGGACACCCTAGAGCCGCCTAGGGTTTAGCCTGATATCGCGGTCGCTGCCGGCACCCTATCGTGCCGACCATTCGACTCTGTCATGCGAGGCCGTACCGTGTTTGCCTACCCCGTACTCTGGATTGGAATCGCCACCGGGCTTGCCGGTCTTGCCCTGGGCTCGTTCTGGATCGTCGGTACGGGCAGCGCCATTTGCGTCGCCGCTGCGGTGTTCCTGAAGCCTCGCGCCTCGCGTGGGCCGGCCACCCCCGAACCAGTCACCGCGCCGCCGGTTGCCGTACCGGCCGTCGAGCCGCTGCTCAACGCCGTTTTGCCGACCTGGGGCAAGAACCTGGGGCAGGTGCGCGACATCCAGCAAAACAGCGTGCGCCTGCTGTTCGAGCACTTCGCTGGATTGTCGGCTCGCCTCAGCCAGACCCTGAGCAATTCGGACAATGTGATCGGCGGCGATGGCATGGCCAGCAGCCTGCGCCAGGCGCAGAACCGCCTCAATGAAGTGACCTCGGCGTTCCACGCCGCCAGCGGCCGCAAGGCCGAACTGCTGGGCACCATTTCCGACCTCAACGGCTACGCGGCTGAGCTGCAGTCGATGGCCAAGCACGTGCAGGACATCGCCAGCCAGACCAACCTGCTCGCGCTCAACGCCGCCATTGAGGCGGCCCGGGCCGGGGACTATGGCCGTGGTTTCTCGGTGGTCGCCGACGAGGTGCGCAAGCTGTCGACGCTGTCGGCCGAGACCGGCCAGCGGATGGGCAACAAGGTCAGCGAAATCAACCAGGCGATCCGCGCCACTGTCACCGCGGCAGACGAACTGACCACCAGCGAGCGCGACAACCTGAGCTACCTCGACAGCGTGGCGGGTGACGTCATGCAAGGGCTGGGGCAGAGCCTCAATGAACTCTCGGTCACCTCGTTGCAGCTGCAGCAGGAAACCCGCGTCACCCAGGCGACCATCGAGGAGATCGTCGTCAGCCTGCAGTTTCAGGACCGTACTGACCAGATGCTCGACCACCTGCAGCACGACATGCAGCGTCTCGACCAGGCAGTGCGTGCCGGCGACAACAGCGTGAACGACCCGCAGCGCTGGCTGCGCGAGCTGCACCAGCACTTCACCACCGACGAGGAGCGCCACGGCAAGACCCGTAGCAAGAGCGCTGCCGACGACGTGACCTTTTTCTGATTCAACAAGGAGCATCACCACATGGCCAAGACCATTCTCATCGTCGACGACTCGCTCTCCATGCGCCAGCTGGTGAAGATGACCCTCACCGGCGCGGGTCATCAGGTCATCGAGGCCGTCGATGGCAAGGACGCGCTGACAAAGCTCAACGGGCAGAAGATCAACCTGATCATCAGTGACGTGAACATGCCAAACCTCGATGGCATCGGCCTGGTGAAGGCGGTCAAGGCCAATGCGGCCTACCGCTTCACGCCCATCGTCATGCTCACCACCGAAAGCGAGCAGGGCAAGAAAGCCGAGGGCCAGGCCGCCGGTGCCAAGGCCTGGATCGTCAAGCCGTTCCAGCCGCAGCAACTGCTGACAGCTGTCGACAAGCTGGTCGGCTGACATGCTCGAACTCACCTACGACCGCAGCGTGGTGCCGGCCCGGCTTCGCCTGTCCGGCAGCCTGACCATCTACGAAGTCGGCGAGGCGCATGCGACCTTGCTGAGCATGCTGGCAAAGCCTGAGGCAAACCCTTGCCTGCTCGACCTCGAAGCGCTCGAAGAACTCGACACCGCCGGGGCGCAGCTGCTGCTCGCGACCCAGCGTCATTTCGAGGCCGCCGGCGGCAGTTTGAAGGTGCAGGGACCGGCCGCCACGGTGACCGAGGTGCTCGAGCTGTTGCGCCTTGAAACGCTGTACCCCGACGTCCTACTGGCTCATCGCTGAAAGGAAACCGTGATGCTTGATGGCGAACAATGGAGCCAGCTGTTGCTGAGCTTTGTCGAGGAGGCCCGCGATCTGGCCAAGCAGGCCGAAGAGTACCTGCTGCTGCTTGACGAGTGCCCCACCGACGAACAGGCGATCAACGGGCTGTTCCGCGCAATGCACACGCTCAAGGGCTCGGCTGGGCTGTTTTCGCTCGCGCCGCTGGTGGGCTTTACCCATCATCTGGAAAACCTGCTCATGGCGGTGCGTGACGGTGCGCAGAGCCTGTCGCCAGAACTGATCTCGCTGATGCTGCGCTGCCTGGATGAAATCAGCGCCATGATCGATCTGATCGATACCGACAAGGGCGAGCTGCTGGTCGACGACAGCCGCCACCAGCCGCTGCTTGCCGAGCTCGCCAGCTGCATCGACGCTGCGCCCCAGGCGCTGCAGATCCCGGTTGTGATGCTGCCCGAGGACGGCTGCAACAGTCGTGGGCAGCTGCAACGCTGCGCCAGTTGCGACGCCGATGGCGCCTGGCACATCTCGTTGCGGTTTCACGCCGATCTGCTGCGAAACGGCTTCGAACCCAGTTCGTTCGTCCGCTTTCTGAGCCGTCTGGGCGACATCCTGCATCTACAGACAATCAGTGAATCGTTGCCCTCGCTGGCCGAACTGCAGCCGGAGACCTGTTACCTCGGCCTCGAAATCGCGCTGTGCACGCCGGCCAGCAAGGGCGAGATCGAGGAAGTTTTCGAATTCATCGAGGACTTCTGCACCCTGCGCATCCTGCCTCCGACCAGCGCCCTTGAGGATTATTTACAGCTCATTCATGAGCTGCCGGAAACCGATGAGCAGATTGGCCGGATTCTGGTTGCCAGCGGCCTGTTGACCGAACGCGAGCTCGAAGAAGGCTTGGCCCTGCAGGCGGCCGAAAGCACCGGGGTCAAGTCGCCGCTGGGTACCGTGCTGGTAAACGAGGGGCTGGTAGCGCCCCAGGTGGTCAACGCCGCGCTGGCAAAGCAACAGGTTGCCCGTGAAAAGCGCAGCCAGGAAAACAGCCAGATCCGTGTGGCTGCAAACAAGCTGGACGAACTGATCAACTTGGTCGGTGAGCTGGTCATCAGCGCCGCCGGTGCCCAGCTGCGTGCGCGCTCCCACGGCGACGCCGGCTGTATAGAAAGTACTCAAACGGTCAATCAGCATGTTGAGCTGATCCGCGAGGCAGCGCTGAAGCTGCGCATGATCGAGATCGGCGACACCTTCAACCGCTTCCAGCGCGTGGTGCGCGATGTCAGCCAGCAACTGGGCAAGGATATTCGTCTGGATATCCGTGGCGCGGACACCGAGCTCGACAAAGCGGTCATCGACAAGCTGGCCGACCCCCTGACGCACCTGGTGCGCAACGCCATCGACCACGGTATCGAGTCAGCAGAAGGCCGTGTCGCCGCTGGTAAACCGGTCGAAGGCCACCTGCGACTGAACGCTTATCACGAATCGGGCATGATCGTGATCGAGGTCGGCGACGACGGGCGCGGCCTCAACACCGCGCGCATCCGTGAGAAAGCAATCGCGCGCGGCCTGATCGATGCAGCATCAAACCTGCCCGAACAGGACATCCAGGCGCTCATATTCGCCGCCGGGTTCTCCACCGCCGAGAGCGTGTCCGACCTGTCGGGACGCGGCGTGGGGCTGGATGTGGTGCGCAGCGCTATCGACGCCTTGCGCGGCACCATAGAGATCGATTCCCGTGAAGGTCTGGGCTGCACCTTCCGCATCCGCCTGCCGCTCACGCTGGCGATCATCGATGGTTTCCTCGTCAGCCTTGGCGACGACTATTTCGTCATCCCGCTGGACATGGTCACCGAGTGTCTGGAGATGGACGCCGAGCAACTCAGTTCAGGCGCCTACGGCTACCTGAGTCTGCGCGGCAAGCCGCTGCCCTGTCTGTCGCTGGCAGCCCATTTCAACCTGGCGGAAAGTCACGCCAAACGCCGCAACATCATTGTCGTCAGCCAGGGCCGGCAACAAGCCGGGCTGATCGTCGATCACCTTCACGGTGAACTGCAAACCGTCATCAAGCCGCTCGGGCAGCTGTTCCAGCACCTGCAAGGCATTGGTGGCTCCACCATCCTGGGTACCGGGCAAGTAGCCCTGATCCTGGATATCCCCAGCCTGTTCCGTTACCTGCAAAACCACGTCGACGCGAATCCTGCTGCCCAGCGCATCAGCCAATCCCGCCAGGACCTCGCAGGCCAGTAAGGAGAAACAACCATGAACGTATTCGGTAACTTCAAGATAGGGACGCGCTTGATTGCGGGTTTCCTGATAGTGGTGGCACTGACCATTACCGTGGGCATGCTGGGTATACGTAACCTCGAGCACGTCAACGAGCTGTCCGACCAGATGTATGACCGCGAGTTGATCTCGCTGAACAATATCCAGTCGGCCAATGTGCAGCTGATCTATGTGGGACGTAGTCTGCGTTCGAGCCTGCTGGCCACCAGCCTGGAGGAGCGTGACTCTTCCATCAAACGGACCCGCGAGGCGATCAGCAAGATGTATGAGTACATCGAGCTCACCCGCACCAGCTTCGTGACGCCCGAAGGCCTCGCCCAGTTCGAGTCGCTCAGCGAGCCGGTTGCCGCTTACGTGCAGACCGTCGAGCAGGCCCTAAAGCTGCGCGAAGCCTCCAGCGAGGTGCGCCCGGCCGACGAGCTGACCGTGATGCTGCCGCAACTGCGTGAGACCGGAAACAAGGCCGACGATCTGCTGACCGCCCTGGTGGAGCGTAAGGTCGCCAATGCTAAGGAAGCCAATGAACAAATCACCGGCATCTACCTCGATTCGCGGACCCAGATGATCGCATTGGTGATCATTGCCGCCGTGCTCGGCTTCGGCATCGGCATTCTGGTCACACGCAGCATTACCCGGCCGCTCAACCACGCCGTGTCGGTTGCCGATGCGCTCGCGGCTGGCGACCTCAGTGTGCAGGTGGAGGTGAACAGCAAGGACGAGACGGGCCAGTTGCTCAACGCCATGAAGAACATGGCCGAGCGGCTGCGTAGCGTGATGGGCGATGTGCGCAGCGCTGCCGATTCCCTGTCCTCGGCCTCGGAGGAAGTCAGTGCCACCTCGCAATCGCTCAGTCAGGCGGCTAGCGAGCAGGCGGCGGGCGTCGAGCAGACCACCGCGTCGGTGGAGCAGATGTCCGCATCCATCGCGCAGAACACCGAAAGCGCCAAGATCACCGACAGCATTGCCGGCAAGGCCGCCAATGACGCCGTAGCCGGTGGCCGGGCAGTGCGCGATATGGTCGTTGCGATGAAGCAGATCGCGGACAAGATCGGCATCATCGATGACATCGCTTACCAGACGAACCTGCTGGCGCTCAACGCGGCTATCGAGGCGGCGCGAGCGGGCGATCATGGCAAGGGGTTCGCTGTGGTGGCGGCTGAAGTTCGCAAGCTGGCCGAGCGCAGCCAGGTGGCTGCCCAGGAAATCGGCGGCGTGGCCGGTAGCAGCGTGCAGCTGGCCGAGCAGGCCGGTCGCCTGCTCGACGATATCGTTCCGAACATCCAGAGGACTTCGGACCTGGTGCAGGAAATCACCGCGGCATCCCAGGAGCAGAGTACCGGCGCGGGCCAGATCAATATCGCCATGGGGCAGATGAACCAGATCACCCAGCAAAACGCCTCGGCGTCCGAAGAGCTGGCTGCCACCTCCGAGGAGATGAACGCCCAGGCCTCGCAACTGCTGGAGCTGATCGGCTTCTTCCGTCTTGATGCGCGCGATGGGGTCGCTCAGGGCCTCGGTCGCCAGCCACAGGCACCCAGCGTCAAGCCCAGCGGCAACCGCTCGGTGCGCAGCATCCGCAAGCCGACCGCCATGGCTGATGACAGTCAGTTCGTCAGCTTCACATAAGGGGGCGCAGATGAATTTTCCACAGGTAAGCGGTGCCGCCAACACCGCGCCGGCTGATATCCAGCACCTGTCGTTCCGGGTGCGCCAGGCGCGCTACGCGTTGCCGATCGAGCTGGTACGCGAAATCATCGAGTACGGGCAGATCACCGGCGTGCCGATGATGCCGGCGTGCATCCACGGCGTAATTAACCTGCGCGGCAATGTGGTGCCGGTGCTGGACCTGGCCGCACGCTTCGGTATGGAACGCACGGTGCCGAGCAAGCGGACCTGCATTGTGATCATCGAGCTGGACCTGAACGATGCGCTGCAGCGCATCGGCCTGGTGGTCGATGCGGTCGACGCCGTGCTGGATATCCAGGCTGCCGACGTCGAGCCCGCGCCAGGGTTCGGCGCTGGGATTCGGACAGAATTCATTGCCGGCATGGCGCGCGACGAGCGGGGTTTCACCATCATTCTGGACGTGCGCAAGGTGTTGTCGCTGGACGACATCCTGCAGATCAGCCAGGCGATGGCGCAGGCGAGCTGAGCATGCCGACGTCGAGCCTGCCGGTGCTGGGCGAGCAGGAGTTCCGGTTCCTGCAGCAGCTGATGGTCCAGGCGTCGGGTATTCATCTGAGCGACAGCAAGCGGCCGCTGGTCGCCGGCCGCCTGATGCGCAGGTTGCGGGCCCTGAACCTGAGCAGCTACCGCGACTACCTGTTGCTGCTCAAGGATCCGACGAAGCAGGCCGAGCAACGCTTGGTGATCGACCTGCTGACCACCAATGAAACCTACTTCTTTCGTGAGCCGCAGCATTTCCAGTTCCTGGCCCGCTGGCTGGACGGCCGGCGCGAGCCGTTGCGCATCTGGAGCGCCGCCTGTTCGTCGGGCGAAGAACCCTACACCCTGGGCATGGTGCTGGCCGAGCATGGGCCGGCGGAGTGGTCGATCCTTGGCAGCGACCTCAGCCGCACGGTGCTGGAAAAGGCCGAGGCTGCGATCTATCCGCTGGACGAGTCGAGCAACTTTCCGCCTGGCTGGCTCAAGCGCCACTGCCTGCGCGGTATCGGTGAGCACGAGGGCGCCTTTCGCTTCGGTCAGGACTTGCGGGAGCGGGTGCGCTTTCGCGAACTGAACCTGATGCGGCCGTTGCCTGAAGACATCGGCCGCTTCGATGTGATCTTCCTGCGCAACGTGCTCATTTATTTCAGCGCCGAGGACAAGCGAGCCATCGTTGCCCGCCTGATCGAACGCCTGCGCGTCGGCGGTTTGCTGTTTATCGGCCATGCGGAAAGCCTGCATGGGTTCGGACTGCCGCTGCGCAGCGTCGCTTCTTCGGTATTCGAGCGCCTATGACCGCGCCTCGTTTTCTCATGCCTGGCGAGTACTTGTTCGGTCCGCTTCAGGAGCCGGTGGCCACGCTGCTTGGCTCGTGTGTCGCCGTTACCCTGTGGCATCCGCGGTGTCGCCTGCTTGCCGTAAGCCATTTCGTCGTGCCCCGCAGCGCCTCCGACCAGGATGACACGCGCACCGGCGAAGCGGTGTTCGCGCGGCTGCAGCGCGACATGGTTAGCCACCGCACCGCGCCGGAGGAATACCGCAAAGGGCTCTATGGTGGCGGCACCTGCTTGCAGCCAGGCCGGCGCAACAGCCTGCAGATCGGGTTGATGAACATCGCGTTCGCCCGTGAGCAGTTCGCCTTGCTCGGTTGGCGCGCTGACGATGAGCAGCTCGGTGGCTTGGGTTATCGACGATTGACAGTCGATGGCCGAGACGGACGCCTGAGCTGTCAGTCGTTCACCACGGCCAACCTGCTGGAGGGCACCGCATGATCAAGGTGTTTATCGTCGATGACTCAGCACTGGTGCGGCAGGTCTTGTCGGCCTGTCTGGAAAGCCATCCGAATATCGAGGTGATTGGACAGGCGGCCGACCCACTGTTCGCGCTTGAGAAGATGCAGCGCAACTGGCCCGATGTGCTGGTGCTCGACGTCGAAATGCCGCGCATGGACGGCATCACCTTTCTGCGCAAGCTGATGGCCGAGCGGCCGACACCGACCATCATCTGTTCGACCCTGACTGAGGCGGGCGCGGCCATCACGCTCGAAGCGTTTGCAGCGGGCGCCGTTGGCGTTTTCACCAAGGCGCGACTCGGTCTTAAAGACAGTCTGCTGCAGCTCTCCAGCGATCTGATTAAACAGATCCAGCAGGCCGCCGCGACCCGTCCACGGGCTGTGGCTGCACGCACCGCGACGGTAACGGGACCGGCGCGCCCGGCGGAGCCGACCAGCAACGCGCTGACCACCACCGACAGGGTCGTTGCCCTGGGTACGTCCACTGGCGGCACCCAGGCACTGGAACTGGTGCTCAAACAGCTGCGCGTCGATTCGCCGGGCATCGTTATCGTCCAGCACATGCCGGAAAAATTCACCGCCGCCTTCGCTCAGCGTCTCGACAGCCTCTGCCAGATCGAGGTGCGTGAGGCCCGCCATCTGGATCGCGTGCGCTCCGGGCTGGCGCTAGTGGCACCCGGCGGCAAGCACATGCAGCTGAAACGCAGCGGCGCGCAGTATTTCGTCGAGGTGCTCGACGGGCCTCCAGTCAACCGGCACAAGCCGTCAGTGGACGTGCTGTTTCGCTCTGTCGCCCGCCATGCCGGGCATAACGCGCTGGGTGTGATCATGACCGGCATGGGCGACGACGGCGCCCGTGGACTGCTGGCCATGCGCGAAGCCGGCGCCCGCACGGTAGCCCAGGACGAAGCCAGCTGTGTCGTTTTCGGAATGCCCAAGGAGGCCTTGCAGCTGGGTGCGGCGCAGTGCACCGAGTCGCTGGAAAACTTGTCTCGCCTGATCACCGACTATGCACGCGCACCGCTTGCATGACGGCGGTTGCGCTTGGCGGGTACGTCGGTGTGATTAGAGACCTGCTTTGCTGCGTGGAGGGACTCCGCCTAAGATCACGGACGCTTCTGCACACAAGGACAACAAGGTGAAGATCGTTCTGCAACTGGTGACTGCTGTAGTCGTACTGCTCTTCCTGATCATTGCGGTGCTGGTGGCGCTCAGCTGGGCGCCGCCACGACCGGTCGAAAGCCTGACCGAACGCTGGGCGCCGGAACCGTCCGGATTCGTCGAGGTGTCCGGTATGCAGGTGCATGTTCGTGACGAGGGGCAACGTGATGATCCCGTTCCGCTGGTGCTGCTGCACGGCACCTCGGCGAGCCTGCATACCTGGGAAGCGGTGGTCGACGAACTGAAGCAGCAGCGGCGGGTGATCAGCCTCGACCTGCCGGGCTTCGGTTTGACCGGCCCCTTTCCCGACGGCGACTACCGCATGCGCCATTACGTCGACTTCCTCTCGACATTCCTGGACAGGCTGAACGTGGAGCGAGCAGTGCTCGTCGGCAACAGCTTTGGTGGCCAGCTCGCCTGGGAAATGGCGCTGGACCAGCCTAGGCGTGTTGAGCGACTGGTACTGATCGATGCGGCAGGTTACCCGCGCCAGTCGACCTCAGTGCCGATCGGTTTCAAGCTTGCGGGCATTCCGGGTTTGGCGCCGCTGATGGCCAACATACTCCCGCGGCGGTTGGTTGAGTCCAGCACGCGCAGCGTCTATGGCGATCCAGGCAAAGTGACGCCGGAGCTGGTTGATCGCTACTACGAGCTGACCCTGCGTGAAGGCAATCGTGAGGCGCTGCGCGAACGGTTCAAGCAGGTGCCGGCAGTCGACAATTCTAAGCGGATCGCATCGATCCAGACGCCGACGCTGATCATCTGGGGCGGGCGCGACGGGTTGATTCCGCCGCTCAATGCGCGTCGCTTCAAGGACGACATCGCAGGCAGCGAGTTGGTCATGTTCGACGACCTCGGTCACGTGCCGCAGGAGGAGGCCCCGTCGCGAGTCGCCGCGGCCATCCGGGCGTTCCTGCCGCAGCCCTGACGCTGCTACATCATCCCGCAGCCTTATGTTCGGGCATTCATTCGCGGCCGTTTGATTGTGGACGGCTGTGGCCTCGCCGACACTCGCCACATACTTTGCGACGCATCCAACAATAATCCGCTGGAGGAATTTCCATGAGTGAAGCCATTCGCTTCGAAGACAAGGTGGTCATCGTGACCGGTGCCGGTGGTGGACTCGGCCGCGCGCATGCGCTGCTGTTCGCCCGCCATGGCGCTAAGGTTGTGGTCAACGACCTCGGCGGCAGTGCCCAGGGCGAGGGCGCCAACGCCTCGGCAGCCGATCGCGTCGTCGAGGAAATCCGCCAGGCCGGCGGCACTGCGGTGGCCAATCATGACTCGGTGACCGAGGGCGACAAAATCGTCCAGCACGCGCTGGACAGCTTCGGCCGCATCGATGTGGTGGTGAACAATGCCGGCATCCTCCGCGACAAGACCTTTCACAAGATGGAAGACGCCGACTGGGATCTGGTCTATCGGGTGCACGTCGAAGGCGCTTACAAGGTGACCCGTGCCGCCTGGCCACACATGCGCGAGCAAGGTTACGGTCGAGTGATCTTCACCGCCTCGACCTCCGGTATCTACGGCAACTTCGGTCAGTCCAACTACGGCATGGCCAAGCTGGGTTTGTACGGCTTGACGCGCACACTGGCCCTGGAAGGGCGCAAGAACAACATTCTGGTCAACGCCATCGCGCCGACCGGCGGCACGCGCATGACCGAGGGGCTGATCCCGCCGCAGGTTTTCGAGCAGCTCAAGCCCGAGCTGGTCAGCCCGCTGGTGGTCTTTCTCGCCAGCGAGCAATGCCAGGAAACCTCCGGTCTGTTCGAGGTCGGCGGTGGCTGGATGGGCAAGGTGCGCTGGGAGCGGAGCCTGGGTGCCGGTTTCGATCCGAAGGCCGGCTTTGATGCCGAGGACGTTGCCGCCCATTGGCAGCAGATCTGCAATTTCGACAACGCGGCGCATCCGGCCGACAACATGGAAGCGTTGAAGGAAATGATGGCGAACCTGCAGAAGTACGCCGGTTAAGCTGCTGGCCGCTGCGGTCGCTTGAGCTGCAGAAGCGCCTGGCACGCTTCTGCAGCTCAATGAGCTTTTCTCGTATCAGGCAGCTGGTCCGGCTGCTGCCGGCGCCGGTAACAGGCGCAAGGCTTTTGCCCGAGCCTGGATCAGATTGCGCACGTAATACAGCTGCCCTTCAAGCGGATGAATGCCTGCGCGGCGCAGCTTGAGCCGTAACCGGACATTGCTGCCGGACAGAATCAGTGCAATGCCTTGCTTGCGGTAGTCCAGTAGAACGTTTTCCAGCGCAGCCAGGGCGGTCATGTCCATCATCGGCACGCCGCTGATGTCGACGATGACGATTTTCACGTCTGGATTGAAGCGCCGTAGCACGCTCAAGGCCTTTTCGGCGGCGCCAAAGAACAGCGGGCCACGAATCGCATAGGCAGCGACGTGTTCGGGCAGGTCTCGGAGGACGGGGCTTTGCCCAAGATTCAGGCGGGTGGTGTCGGTCAGCTCGCTCATGCGTTTGATGAACAGCCCGGCCGCGAGCAACAGCCCCACGCCCACCGCCAGCACCATGTCGAACAGGACGGTCAGGCTCAGGCAGGTCAGTAGTACCAACACATCGCTGCGTGGTGCTATTCGCAGTGTCTTGAAGACGTGCGGCGCTTCGCTCATGTTCCAGGCCACCATTAGCAGCAGCGCCGCCAGGGCGGCCATCGGCAGATAGCTGAACAGCGGTGCCAGCCAGAGGATTGCCACCAGCACCACGCCTGCGTGAATGATCGCCGCCAATGGTGAGAATGCGCCGGCGCGCACGTTGGTGGCGGTGCGCGCAATGGCGGCGGTCGCCGTGATGCCGCCGAACAGCGGGGCGACCAGGTTGCCGATGCCTTGCCCCAGCAGCTCGGCGTTCGGGTCGTGGGTGCCGCCGGCCATGCCATCGGCGACCACCGCACAGAGCAGGGATTCGATGGCGCCGAGCATGGCAATGGCGAACGCCGGCGCCAACAGTTGGTGAAACAGCTCGAAGCTCAGCACCAGCGGTTGACCGTCAGGGCCGGGCAACAGCCATGGCCAGGCGAAATCCGGGAGGAACGGTGGAATGCCGGGATGCACCACATCCTCGACCACATAGCTGAAGCGCTCACCAAGCGTGGCGACGGTAAGGCCAGCCGATTCCAGCGCCATTGCGACAATTGCACCAACGACGAGGGCAACCAGATGGCCTGGCACTTTGGGTACCAGACGCGGCCAGACGATCAAGACGCCCAGGCAAAGCAGGCCGACAAGTGCGTCACCCAACTGCGCGCTGGGCAGGGCACGCACCAGCAAGCTGAGCTGCTCCGCATAATGTTGCGGCTGCTCGGTCAGCGTCAGCCCAAATATGTCCTTGAGCTGCAGGGTCGCGATGACGATGCCGATGCCAGCAGTGAAACCAAGCGTGACGGGGTAGGGCACAAATGCGATCAACCTACCGGCACGCAACAGCCCGAGCGCGATCAGGATCAGCCCGGCGAGCATGGTGCAGAGCAGCAACCCGCCGAGGCCGAATTGCTGGGTAATCGGCAGGAGGATGACGACGAAGGCTGCGGTAGGACCGGACACGTTGAACCGCGAGCCTCCGGTCAAGGCAATCAAGGGTGCAGCAACCAGCACCGTATACAGGCCGTGCTGCGGCGCAACACCTACCGCTATCGCCAACGCCATGGCCAAGGGGATGGCGATAATGCCCACCGTCAAGCCGGCCGTGATGTCGCCGCGCAATGCCGGCACTCCGTAGCCCGAACACAGGGTTTGACGCCAGGCAGCGAACAACGGCGGAAGCTTCATCCCAGACACTCCATGTGCGCAAAGCGCCAGTATAAGCACTGGCCATACCGCCGGGCCTGCAAGAACGCAACATCGCGGTTAAATCGCAGATTTTCGTGTACGACCTTGGTCTTATCGGCCTTTGGCGCGTTGAGTGCGCCGGTCGTGCAGAGTAAACTGCCGCCCCCGAAAGGCCCCGTCGAACCGGAGAAACCATGCGTAAAGACAAGAAAAAGGTGATCGGCGAGGAAGTCAGCGACGAGTCGATCAAATTGTTTCTCGAGCCGGAACCGGCTGACGACACGCCGCCTTCGTTGCACAAGCTGACCAAGGCGTATCGCGGTTTGCGGGTCGATGATTTCGAGCGTTTTCTCGGATTCTTTGTCCAAGCCGGGTATGACCTGAATGCGAAGGATGCCAAGGGGCAAGACTTCGTAGCCTTGATCGCGGATCAGCGCCAGGCCGAGCCCTACATCGAGCTGATCGAGGCCGCGCGCGGCTGAGCTCGTCTGTAACCGTCAAGCTTCAAGCATGACTTGGCTGAGCAATCGGCAGCCGCAATAGATTTTCTCGCTGCACGCGTCCCGTAGAGCCCAGGCTAGTCGCCCCGCTCCGGGAAGCAGAGGCGCGAGAGGGAGGAGGCCAAAAGCCGCTCTCCCGACAGCGGGTAGGGGCTTTCGAGTTCTCCTGCCTTCGGGCACAAGCCCGAGCAGCGGTATAGAAACCTCCTCCGTTTCTAGCCGCCAGGCTGGTGGTTCTACATGATCGCGTACTGCGGTCGTGACAGTTTAATGCTGTGATTCTGGAGAACGCGTTAATGACGCAACACGATAGCGAAGCCGTGGATTTGGTGCTGGTGGGAGCCGGCATCATGAGTGCGACTCTGGCAGTACTGCTCAAGGAACTCGATCCCAACATCAGGCTGGAGATTGTCGAACTGCAGGAATCCGGGGCCGTCGAAAGTTCGAATCCCTGGAACAATGCCGGCACCGGCCACGCCGGTCTCTGTGAGTTGAACTACACGCCGGACAGCAAAGACGGCTCGATCGACATCAAGAAAGCCGTCACCATCAATACCCAATTCGAAGTGTCGAAGCAGTTCTGGGCTTACCTGACGGGCCGTGAAGGCTTCGGTAGCCCGCGCGACTTCCTCAATGCGGTGCCGCATCTGAGCTTCGTGCGGGGCACCAAGAACATCGATTACCTCAAGCGCCGTTTCGATGCGCTGAAAACCCATCACGCCTTTGAAGACATGGTCTACAGCGAAGATCGCGCGACCATGGAAGAGTGGATGCCACTGATGATGCCGGGCCGTCCGCTGGACGAGCCGATCGCCGCGACCCGCGCGATGAACGGCACGGACGTCAACTTCGGCGAGCTGACCCGGCAGATGCTGCAGTATCTGGCCGCCAAGCCCGGCGTAAAGATGTCCTACTTCCAGAAGGTCACCGGCCTGGCTCGCGACGGCAAGGGCTGGCGCGTTGAGGTCAAGAACACCCGTGACGGTGGCGGTCGTGAGATCAAAGCCGGCTTCGTCTTCCTCGGTGCTGGCGGCGCAGCGCTGCCGCTGCTGCAGATGTCCGATATCGAAGAAGGTAAGGGTTACGGCGGCTTCCCGGTCAGCGGCCAGTGGCTGCGGTGCGACAATCCGGAGATCGTCAAGCAGCATCAGGCCAAGGTCTATAGCCTGGCCGCAGTAGGCGCACCGCCCATGTCGGTTCCGCATCTGGATACCCGTGTCGTGGATGGCAAGAAGTCTTTGCTGTTCGGGCCGTACGCCGGCTTCACTACCAAGTTCCTCAAACACGGCTCGCCGCTTGATCTGCCAATGTCGATTCGTCCGGCCAACCTCAAGCCGATGCTGGCCGTGGCGCGGGACAACATGGACCTGACGCGCTACCTGATCAAGGAAGTCCGGCAGTCGATGGGCGACCGTCTTGAAACTCTGCGCGGCTTCTACCCTGAAGCTAAGGCAGAAGACTGGCGCCTGGAAGTGGCCGGGCAGCGCGTACAGATCATCAAGAAGGACCCGAAGAAGGGCGGCATCCTGCAGTTCGGCACCGAATTGGTGGCGGCCAAGGATGGTTCGATCGCCGCACTGCTGGGCGCGTCTCCGGGTGCCTCGGTTACCGTTTCGATCATGCTTGACCTGATCGAGCGTTGCTTCCCCGAGCAGGCAAAGAGCGAGGCCTGGAGCGGTAAGCTCGCCGAAATATTCCCGGCGCGTGAGAAGGTTCTCGAAGCCGATGCAGCGGTCTATCGCGAGGTCGTCTCGAGAGTCGACAAGCGTCTGGGGCTGGCCGACTAGCTATCCAGACACGCTGTAAGCAAGCCGCGCTGCCGTTAGGGTTGCGCGGCTTTTTTATGCGTGCGGGATAGGGCCGGAACGCTGCTGTAGCCCTGCTTGAGGCAGGGGCTTGCCGATCCAGCCGAGACGAATTTCCGCTATCTCGACCCAGCGTTCACCAATAGGACGCTTTTTGGCCGTCAGCAGCATGCGGCAGCGATCCTGGTCGTCCAGCAGGGCGTAGTGACGCGGCAGGTGTTGTCGGAACAGGGTTCTGAATAAAGACATGGCCAGGCGCTCGTAGGGCTGCTCGCCGTTATCGCATCCTGAGGTTACGGTTGCATGAATGGAACGTGGCCGGCCTGCAGGCGGTCTTTAGGGCATCACTGTCAGGCGGTTGCGGTGCTGGTTATACTGCGCGCCATCCATCCCTAACCTGGAGTAAGCAGTATGCTGAAACGCCTGTTGTTCAGCCTCGCCGCCGCGTCAGCACTGGTGCTCGCCGGTTGTGCCCACAGTCCTCAACAGCTCGACCCCAATCCCAAACTCACCGATACCATCAATCCCGTCGGCCAAGGGCAACCGGTAGCCGTGCGTGTGGTCGACGGTCGCCCCTCTGCAACCTTGGGCACCCGTGGCGGCCTGTATCCAGAGACCAGTGCGGTGATCGTGCCGAAAGAAAAAGTCATTCCCAAGCTGCAGGCCCAGGCCGAAGCGGCGGTCCGGTTGCTGGGGTTCACTCCGTCGGCCAACGCTTACAACGCGCCGCAACTGACCCTGACCCTAGCTGAACTGAAGTACCAGTCGCCGAAGGAAGGCCTGTACGTTACCGAGGCAACCATTGGTGCGACCTTCCGCGTCGAGGTGCAGAACGGCGGTCGCCGCTATACCGGCCGTTACGGTGCTTCTTTGAACCAGCGCTTCGGTATGGCACCGAATGAGCAGACCAACACCAAGCTGGTAACCGAGGTGTTGAGCGATGCGCTGACCCGCACCTTCCGCGACCAGAATATTGGTCAGGTGTTGGCGCAGTGAGCCGCAACTAGCCCAGACGGTCATTTGCGACAGAATAGAACCCCGCCCTTTGGCGGGGTTTTTGTTTCGCTGACGCTCTGCCGGAGAGCGGTGCGCTTTATGCTTGTTGGCCCAATGCGTAGTAAACGAAGCAAGAGAGCGACGCCCGCTCGGCGAGATTTCCGATGCGAGTTGTTGCCTGAGCAAATCGCGAGCATCGCCTCCTGTAAACCAATCCGAGCGACTGCCCGCCTGTCGAAGGCTGAAAAACAAACGCCCCGAACATGTCGGGGCGTTTGTCTCACCGGTGTGGCTTAGCGCACGCCGGAGTTACGCAGCGCGGCTGGGGTGTACTGGTTGGAGTTGGCCTTGTAGTTGTATACGTAGGGGTTCTTTTCTTCGTTCTTCATGCCCATCACCAGGTAGCGACCGGAGACTAGGTCATACAACGTCTCCATGGCGTACAACGGGACCTGGTCGTTGTAGATGTATTCGGCATGCGCCTCGGCAACGCGCCAAAGCGTATCGCGGCCGTCGTAATGGTCGATCACTGCGGCCTGCCAGGTGTCTTCGTCGATGAAGAAGGTACGCTTGGCATAGATGTGACGCTCGCCGGGCTTCAGCGTCGCCTCGACTTCCCACACGCGGTGCAGCTCATAGCGGGTCAGATCCTGATTGATGTGACCGGCCTTGATGATGTCGTCGTACTTGAGCTGCGGTGAGTCCAGACGGTAGGCGTTGTAGGGGATGTACATCTCCTTCTTGCCCACCAGCTTCCAGTCGTAGCGGTCCGGTGCGCCGTTGAACATATCCAGGTTGTCGGAGGTGCGCAGACCGTCAGAGGCGGTGCCCGGGCCGTCGTAAGCAACCTGTGGGGCGCGGCGCACGCGGCGCTGACCGGCGTTGTAGATCCACGCCATGCGCGGCTCTTTGACCTGGTCCAGGGTTTCGTGCACCAGCAGCACGTTGCCGGCCAGGCGTGAAGGCTCGGTCACCTGTTGCTTGAAGTAGAACAGCACGTTGCCATGTTTCTCGGCGTTGTAGTCGGTCAGGGTGTCGGTGTAGACGACTTCGTCGACGAACTTGACCAGGCTGTAGCTACCGTTCACCTGAGGAGTGGCCTGCGCCACGGTGCGGCGGGCAGAGCCCCCGCGGTAGCGAGTGATGTGGTTCCAGATCACTTCAAGGCCGTCTTGAGGAATCGGAAAGGCCACTGCGGTGTCGAAATTTTCCAGCCCGTTGCCGCCTCGGACCAGCTTGGTCTGGGTCGCGTTCTTCTGGGCTGCGTCATAGATCCGCTGAGGTACGGTAGCGCTGCGGTGGGTTTCGAAGACCGGCAGGCGATAGGTATCGGGGTAGCGCTTGAGCATGGCGATCTGGCCAGGGCTCAGGTTGTCCTTGTACTGCTCGAAGTTCTGCGCGGTGATGGTGAACTTCGGCGTGTCGTTCGGGTAGGGATCGCTGACGAAGCCATCTTCTCCGACTGCCGCTGCATCGGCTGCCAAACCGCCGGTCCAGGCAGGAATGGTGCCGGCCGCGTTGCCGGCTTTCTCGGCACCCATCGGCGTCAGGCTGCTACCCAGCTTGGCCGCTTCGGATTCGGATACCGCAGCTATGGCTCCGCTTGCCAGCACAGCGCTTGCCAGCAAAGAGAGTGTGAGGGCCCCCGTCTTAAACCTGTTCTTATTCATTGTTTGGTCCTGTTGATTCTCGGTAACTGATTCACTGCAAGCGAAGCCGTAAGCGCGGCGCTTGCAGGTGGCGACTTCCACAGAGGAGGTGGCGGGCCGAAGGCCCGGTACATCACGTCAGAGACGCAGTGATCACAAGTTGCCGTTTGCCCGACTCCGCGGCAGTCCCGTCTGGTTGCTCACGCCAGGCGCACGCTCTATTTCGGTTGTTCGAGGCGAGATGAGGGTGAAGCTGGAAGGGACTATAAGTCAACAATCGAGACGGGACCTATCTGCATAAATGGCGCAAATACCCGGCAAATTGCCATCGCTTAGTTGTGTTCCGTTCTGTCGGAAATCGGCTGAGCCGACAATGCCGTTTCGGTAGACTCCGCAGCCCTCAGTTCGGCCGCCCAGGCCTTTATGTTTTCGGCCCAACGGAGAATGCGGTTGTTGCTTGATTTTGATTATTCGGCGCTGGCGAGGGTCGCGCCTCTGGTCAACTCACTGGCCTTGCTAATCGCGCTCAGCGGTGCCTGGCTGTTGCTGGCGACGCGCTGGCGTCGGCAGCTGTCGAGGGCCGAGACCTCCCTTGCGGGTTCTCGTCTCTCTGCTGCTGAGCAGGGTGGCTTGGCAGCTACCCGGCGTCTTGACCGGTTTTTCTATGGCTTTGGATTCAGCAGTCTGGGACTGGCCTGCCTGCTTTCTTCGCTAACCCGGCTGACCTGACGGCCAGTCGGGCTTGTGCTGAGTATTAGAGACTCAAGCCAGCTTTCAATCGATACTGGTTACGCACCGGCATGGCGTATTGCTGGATGAGGTAGGGCTGCTGCACGCTTGGGCATGCCGCGAGGCGCTTGCCCCATTCGGCCTCGGCGCGTTCGATTTCCGCCCGGCTGAACAGCTCGCTGAGCTCGGGTATCGCCAGCGCCGGGTCGCGATGCTCCCACATCCGATGCGCCAGGAAATTTACCGGAAACAGACGGTAGGCCGTCAGGATTTGTCGGTCGATATCGGCCGCCAGCTGCTTTGCATCCTCGGGTACCTCGCTGATGGGTGTACCGAAGCTGACATGCACCCGACCTTTGTAGCCGGTGATGCCGAGGGCGATGCTGGTGTCATCCTCGCCAGGCGCCTTGGTGTAGCTGCCGGTGCTGGCCCGAATGTAGAGCTCGCGTGCCTTGGCCTGATCGCAGGGGTCGTACTCATAGCTGATCGACACAGGCGTCGGACGCAGGGTCGCCAATGTGTCGGAGAAGGGCTCGTCCTTGCGGCTCATGTGCAGCATTTTCAGAATCGCCGAATCGGTACGATCGTCACCGTCCTTGGCCCGCCCTTCGGCCTGGGCAATCCATATTGATTCACCGTCGTTGCGGATCGAGTGGTTGATGTAGGCGGATAGCAGCTGGTAGGCCGCAAGCTTTTCACGTCTACCAGTGACCGAGCGGCGCACGATGAAGCTCTTGTTGAGCCGCATCAGATCGCTGACGAAGGGCCGCTGCAGCAGGTTGTCGCCAATGGCGATGCGCGGCGTGCGCATCTTGGCTTGAAATACCGCATAGTTGACGAAAGCCGGATCCATCACGATATCGCGGTGGTTGGCGATGAATAGATAGGCGCAGCCTGGCCGTAGTTTTTCCAGCCCGGAATAGGTAATGCCATCCGTGGCGCGCTCGATGGTGCGGTCGAGGTACATCTCGATTCGCGCCTGCAGCGTGTCGATCGAGTGGATAGTGGCGAATTCACGTCGCAGTCGTTGCGCTATGAGGGGTTTGAGCATCCAGCCCATTGGGCCGGCCAGCCGCGGGAAGCGGAAGTGCGCCAGAATATCGAGGAATTCCCGGTCGGCGAACAGCCGCGCCATAACAGCAGGGACCTCGGCATCGGCGTAGGGTCGGATGGCTTCGAATTCGTCCATCATGTTCTCTGTAAGGGTAACAACTGAATAAACCCAGTTACTCAAGGGTCAAAGTTAGGTCTGTGGATGCTTAGTCAGGATCACTGCAGGCTTGGATAAAGCCATGCTGCACCGGTCGGGCCCGCGCATAAATGCGCCCTTGGGGGCATCTCTACAGAATCCGGACGGCGATTATAGCGGCAAGTCACGCAGGAGACGCTGATGCTGGAATCACAGGACTACCAATGCCCTTATTGCGGCGAAGGGGTAGAGGCGCTACTCGATCTGAGCGGTGGCGATCAGCAGTACATCGAAGACTGCTCGGTCTGTTGCCGGCCGATCGTATTCGATCTGCGTACCGACGGCAGCGATTGGCAGCTCGATGTGCGGCGGGAGGATGACTAGATGCGGCGGATATACGAGCCGCGTGATCTGCTCGAGGCGGAGATGCTACGCGGCATGCTGCTCGCCGAAGGTATCGACGTGCATCTGAATGGACGACATCTGATCGGCGCGGTCGGCGAGTTGCCTGTGGCCGGTTTGCTCGGGCTGATGGTCGCCGATGGTGAGGCTGATCGCGCGATGCAGTTGATCGCTGCGTACAATGGCGCCGAACCGCTGCCCGGCGACGAGCCGGAAAGCTATCCGGGTGAGCTCATCTGCTGAATGCCGACCGAGTGACGTCGCGGTAGCTGCCTTGACCCTTTTTCCCATCGAGTCCTTTGTTCATGTGTGGCCGCTATGCCCTGTTTCGCTGGAGTCCCGCCTTTGCCGCGCTGCCCGGTTTTCCGTCTGATCAGCAACCGCATTGGAGCCTGGCGCCTGGCGCCTCGGTACTGCTGCTGCGGCAGGTCGAAGATGCGCTGCAGCTGAGTCGCGTGCGCTGGGGGCTGACCCCGGCGTGGCTGAGCGATTTTACCCGCACGCCGGCACAGGCCCGGGCGGAAACGCTGGCCGAGCAGCCGATGTTTCGAGACGCCTTTCGCCTGCGTCGAGGCGTACTGCCAGCGAACGGTTTCTACGAGTGGAGGGGCACGGCACGTAAGCGACCCTACTGGATGACAACGGAAGACTCGCTGATGTATTTCGCCGCGGTCTGGGAGGCTTATCCAGTTGAAGGTCACAGCTACCTCAGTGCGGCGGTGGTGACGCGTCCAGCAGCGAATCAGCGGCGTCCGCTGATGCTGGATCAGGCCGGCATGACCGCCTGGCTCGACCCGCAGACCCCGCTCGAAGTGCTGCAGGTGTTGCTGACCGGACCTCAACCGGCGCTGCGCGAACGGCCCTTGGCGACGTTCGTCAATGATCCCAAACTGGACGCGCCTGAGTGCCTGACTCCAGTGAACTAGGCATTGGCCGCTGCCATCGAAAGGGGACTCTCACGCTGTCAGGCCGGTGCCGACCCGACGTGCCCGATTACCGCTAACTGACGCCTAAAGCAGTGTCTATAAGCTTCCAGTCGGTTGCCCGGTACGCTGCCACGCTCTAGCATACGGCGCAGAATTCACGGGAGACGCGACATGTTCAAGCTGCATTCACTCAGCCTTTTTCTGGCGGCCGCCGCGCTTGCCGGTTGTCAGGCCGTCAACACCACCAGCAGCGGTGCTGTTGGCGTCGATCGCAAGCAATACATGTTCAGCATGCTGTCGACCGAACAGGTCAATCAAATGTATGCACAGTCTTATCAGCAGACTGTGTCGGAAGCGAAGAGCAAGGGTGTGCTCAAAAATAACTCGCCGGTGGCTCAGCGGGTCAATCGAATCGCCAGCAAGCTGATCGCCGAGGTAAAGGCCTTCCGGCCCGACGCAGCCGAATGGGATTGGGACGTAAATGTGATCGACAGTCCGGAACTGAATGCCAACGCCGGCCCAGGCGGGAAGATCATTTTTTATACCGGTCTGATCGAAAAACTTAACCTGACCGACGACGAGATTGCGGCGGTCATGGGGCACGAGATAGCCCATGCGTTGCGTGAGCACGGCCGCGAAGCCATGTCCAAGGCCTACGGTGTGCAGATGGCAACCCAGATTGGCTCAGCCGTCGGGATCGGCGACGGCAGCCTGCAGCTGGCCAATATGGGGGTGCAGTATCTGATGACGCTGCCCAACAGCCGCAGCAACGAAAACGAGGCTGACCTGATAGGTCTGGAACTGGCTGCGCGGGCGGGTTACAACCCTAATGCCGCGGTCAGCCTCTGGCAGAAGATGGCGGCGGCCGGCGGCTCCGCTCCGCCGGAGTTCCTCAGCACCCACCCGTCATCGGGCAGCCGTACGCAGGCGCTGCAGGAAACCATTCCGAAGGTGATGCCGCTCTATCAACCGCGACGCTGATGCAAATGCCGTCGACCCTCTCAGGTTGACGGCAGCGTAATAGGGATGGGGCTTGCCAGGCCCAGCTGGGTTCGGGCGCTTTCCAAGTCGAACAGGGTATTGATTTCCTCGATGTCGCCGCTCGGATTGAGTGTCCATATCGACATCGCGGCGACCGTGAGGATCTTGCCGCTCGGTGCGAGGCCAAACACGGATTTCTCCAGCGTTCCGAACAGGGTGCTGGAGGTCACGACGCGGTTACCTTCGCTGAGGCACTCTTCTACCGCGACCTCCAGGTCCGGAATGGCTTGGCGGATCTCTCGCACGATCAGACCGAAACCGGCACTGTTGACCGGCTGCGAGATGAACGAACTTCTGTAGCTGAAGTAGCGGCTCTGAAGCTGTTCAGCTAATGCCAACCGACCTTTGCTCCAGCTCAGGTCGATATGCTGCCGAACCCGCCGTTTTCGTTCCTCCGGTGACATGCCGCCTACTCCCCTCGAGTGCCGCCAGAATGCGGTGAATGCGCACTCTAACAGCACCCGTAGTGGGGCAATTTGCGCTGCGTATCAGACTGGAAGCCTGCCGCTCAAGCTCAGCGCCTGATACACGGCGTACAGTGCCAAGCCGGCAAAGCCGACGGCGGCGATTCGGCGGATCAGCGTGAGCGGCATGCGATCGGCAGCGAAATTGCCGGCCAGTACCACCGGCACATTGGCGATCAGCATGCCCAGAGTGGTGCCGATAATCACAAGGATGAAGTCGGGGTACTGGGCGGCAAGCATGACGGTCGCGACCTGCGTCTTATCGCCCATTTCTGCGAGGAAGAACGCGATCAGCGTCGCCACGAAGGGGCCGAAGCGTCGCCCGCGAGAAGCTTCTTCTTCCTCGAGCTTGTCGGGGACCAGCGTCCACAATGCGACGGCGGCGAAGGAAGCGGCGAGAATCCAGCTGAGTACGGCGGGTGAGACCAACGATGAAACCCAGTTGCCGATGGCGCCGGCAGCCGCATGATTGACCAGCGTAGCCACCACGATGCCCCAGATGATGGGTAGCGGTCGCCGGTAGCGGGCAGCCAGCAATAGCGCGAGCAACTGCGTTTTGTCACCGATCTCGGCGAGGGCGACGATCAGGGTGGGGATATAGAACGATTCCAACGGACTTCCTTGCGGGGGCGGGTCGACTAATCACCATGACACGCACCGCCTGCCCGCCCCGGGTCAGGTGTACGTGTCATGGGTCTTGTCAAACCGAGCGCTGCTGCCGAAGCAGCCTGCGCGGGTCGCGTGCGCCATGGTCTGTGGACCAAGTATGTTGACGCATGCCGGGCGGGCTGGGTGCTCGCCGGAGACTACTCCCCCAGGACGGGCGCGAGTTTGCCCGCGCATGGCGCGTTGTGCAAGTCGGTCAGGCACGCTGCGCGCGGTAAATGCGGAAGCCGTCAGCAGTGATCATCGTTTCGCAGCGACCCAGATGAGCTTCGATCAGCGGGGAATACTTCAGAAATGCATTGGCCACCAGCCTTAGCTCACCACCGGGCCGAATGTGGCTGGCGGCACGTTGCAGCAATGCTTCGCTGGCCTCGTAGTGGGTGTGTACACCCTGGTGAAACGGCGGGTTGCTGACGATCGCCGCGCAGTCTTCTGGAGCGGCGTCGATACCGTCGCCAGCTATTACCTGAGCCTGTAGCCCATTGGCGGCGAGGGTCATGCGACTGCTTTCGACAGCGAACGCATCGACATCCAGCATCACCACTTCGCTCTCTGGATAACGTTTTTTCAGTGAGGCGCCAACGATGCCCGCGCCGCAGCCGAAATCCAGCAGCTTACCAGCGGGCAGTCCATCGAGTTGATCCAGCAACAGGGCGGTTCCGCGATCGAGACGACCGTGACTGAACACGCCTGGCAAGCTGATGATCTGCAGCGGTCCGTCCGCAAGCGAGAGCTCGAAGCGTTGAGCCAGGGTCGGCAGTTCTGGGGCCGGCGGGCTGTTTGTGACCTTGACCTGCCAGAGCTGGCAGTGCCGCGCACTATCGAGCTTCCGCGCTTCGCCGAATGGGGACAGTTGCTTCGCGGCGCGCTCCACGCCAGCACGTTTCTCACCCAGTAGATACAGCAAACGGCCCGGCAGTCTGGCAGCCAGTGCATTCAGCAGGTAGTCGGTCAGTTCTCGTGACTTGGGCAGAAACAGCACGGCACTATCGAATGGGGCCGTGGGCGGTTCGACACCAAATGTGCAACGACCGGCGAAACGAGTCTGCAGGCTGTGCTGTACTCCGGCGTGCCAGCTCCAGCCGATGGCGCCCGGTAACTGTCCAAGCAGATCGTCAGCCGGTAGCCCGGCGAGCAGCAGGTCACCACTGAACAGTTCAGCCTGGCGCAGCAGTACTTCGCTTCGAGGATCCATGATGCCTCCGGACAAAAGCTGGCGAGCTTACCAGCCTTGTCCCCGGCTGCAGAAGCGTCAGCCCACCTGACGCTTCGGGGTACCAGCGAAGAAGGCTTCGGCATTCTCACGCAGCTGGCCCACGATGCGCTGTCTGGCTTCGCGACTTCCCCAAGCACTGTGGGGCGTCACGATCAGGCGTGGCACGTCTGCTGCCAGCAGCGGGTTATCGTTGCTGGGTGGTTCGCTGATCAGCACATCCGTGGCGGCACCGCCCAGGTGGCCGCTACGCAGGGTGTCTGCCAGCGCTTGCTCGTCGATCAGACCGCCACGGGCAGTATTGATGATAAATGCCGTAGGTTTCATGAGCTGCAGTTCGCGAGCGCCGATGAGGTTGCGTGTCTGCTCGGTGAGCGGGCAGTGCAGGGTCAGGGCGTCAATCTGCGGTAGCAGCTCGTCCAGCTCCAGCCGGTCCGGGCGAGGCGGGCGCCCGGGCAGGTTGCCGACCAGCACACGCATGCCCAGCGCTTCGGCGAGCTTGCCCACGGCACCTCCCAGTTCACCGTGACCGAGCACGCCGAGGGTCTTGCCGGCCAACTCGATAATGGGAAAATCCAGCAGGCAGAACTGCCCGCTTTCCTGCCAGCGGCCACGGGCGACGGCGGCTTGATAATCGGGTAGTCGTGTGGCCAGCGCGAGCAGTAGCATCAAGGTGTGCTGCGCCACGGTGGCCGTGCCGTACGCTTGGCAGTTGCAGACGGCGATCCCTCGCTGCTTGGCAGCAGCCAGATCAATGTTGTTGACACCGGTAGCCGCTACCAGAATCAATTTCAGGTCCGGGCAGGCGGCGAGCGTGGCATCGCTCAAGGCAACCTTGTTGACGATGGCGACTTCAGCGCCCAGCAGTCGGTCGACGATTTGCGTTTCGCTGGTCTGCGTATGGCAGGTCAGCTCAGCAAAGGCGGACTGCAAGGGGGCCAGGTCCAGATCGCCCTGATCGAGGGGGGATAAATCGAGGAATACAGCGCGGTACTTGCTCATGGACTTTACTCGTATGAATCAGTGGGCGAATGTTCCGCCCTGGGAATAACGGAGTCGCTAGATGTACTGGATCGAATTTCTCACCGTGGCGCTGGTTCACTTGCTCGCTGTCGCCAGTCCTGGTCCGGACTTCGCGGTCGTCGTGCGTGAAAGCGTGGCTCGCGGTCAGCGCAGCGGCAGTTGGACGGCCATCGGTGTAGGCAGCGGCATCTTGCTGCACGTGGGTTATTCATTGCTCGGGATTGGGCTGATCGTCTCGCAGTCGATCATGCTGTTCAACCTGTTCAAGTGGTTAGCGGCCGGCTACCTGTTCTATCTCGGTTTTCAAGCACTGCGGGCCAAGCCCGTCGCGGTCGGCAATCTTGCATCATCCACCTCCAGTGTTGCGCTTCCTCGACGTCGCGCTTTTACCGTTGGGTTCGTTACCAACGGCTTGAATCCCAAGGCGACATTGTTCTTTCTGTCCCTATTCACCGTGGTTATCGACCCCCATACCCCGCTCGCCGTTCAGGCGGCCTATGGGTTATATCTGGCATGCGCCACTGGGTTGTGGTTCTGCCTGGTGGCCTGGTTGTTCAGCCGAGAGCGCGTGCGGGCCGGTTTTGCTCGCATGGGGCACTGGTTTGACCGCGTCACGGGCGCTGTATTGATTGGTCTTGGCGTTCGGCTGGCGGCAAGCGAGATCGCCTGATCGGCCGAGCCTGTCCTTGCGTGAAGTTTTTCTCCGCAGGTTGAACAACTGTGCAGCCAGATTTCCGAAGAGGACAACGGTACGGCCAGGTCGCGCTAGCGGCCTGCGCCAACAGCTAGCGAGCGTCTCATAACATCTATAACAGGAAGCCCTATGTTGCAGACACGAGTGATCAAACCCGCCGCCAACGCCTACCAGTACCCCCTGTTGATCAAGAGCCTGCTGTTGTCGGGGCAGCGCTACGAGCGCACCCGCGAGATCGTCTATCGCGATCAACTGCGTTTCGACTATCGCACCCTGGGCGAGCGCATTGCTCGGCTTGCCAACGTGCTGACCAACGCGGGGGTAAAGGCGGGCGACACGGTGGCGGTGATGGATTGGGACAGCCATCGCTACCTCGAATGCATGTTTGCGATTCCGATGATCGGGGCGGTGGTGCATACCATCAACGTGCGGCTATCGCCCGAGCAGATTCTTTACACCATGAATCATGCTGAGGACCGCTTCGTTCTCGTCAATAGCGAGTTCGCGCCGCTGTACCACGCAATCGCCGGGCAGCTGACAACGGTCGACAAGACATTGCTGATCACCGATGCCGACGACAAGCACTGCGATTTGCCGAACTGCATCGGTGAGTACGAGAGCTTGCTGGCGGCCGCCGAGGCCAAGTACGACTTCCCGGACTTTGACGAAAACTCGGTGGCGACCACGTTCTACACCACCGGTACCACCGGTGACCCCAAGGGCGTCTATTTCACGCACCGTCAGCTGGTCCTGCACACGCTGGCCGGTGCGGTGACGGTTGGCTGTCGCGAGAACCCTCAGCTGATGGCAGCGGGCGACGTGTATATGCCGATTACGCCGATGTTCCACGTGCACGCCTGGGGTTTGCCCTATGTGGCTACGATGTTGGGTCTCAAGCAGGTTTATCCGGGGCGCTACGATCCGGAGCTGCTGATCGAGCTCTGGCGTCGAGAGAAGGTCACCTTTTCTCATTGCGTACCGACCATCGTGCAGATGCTGCTCAAAGCCAAGGCGGCGCAGGGCACCGACTTCGGCGGCTGGAAGATCACCATCGGCGGCAGTGCGCTCACCCGCGGCCTTTACGAGTCGGCTCGGGCATGTGGCATGCAATTGGTAGCGGCCTATGGGATGTCGGAAACCTGTCCATTGATTTCCGGTGCCCATATCAACGACGAATTGCGCAACGCCAGTGAAGACGAACAGACCACCTACCGCCTCAAGGCCGGGATCCCGGTGGTGCTGGTCGATGCAGCAATCCAAGCGGCTGACGGCAGTTTTCTTCCGGCCGATGGCGTGTCTCAAGGTGAACTGGTGCTTCGGGCCCCCTGGCTGACGCAGGGCTATGTGGGCAATCCGGAGAAGAGCGAAGAGCTGTGGGCGGGCGGTTGGCTGCATACCGGTGACGTGGCCACCCTCGACGAAATGGGCAACATCGACATTCGTGACCGCATCAAGGACGTCATCAAGACGGGCGGTGAGTGGATTTCATCCTTGGCGCTGGAAGGTCTGATCAGTCGGCACGATGCCGTGCGCGACGTGGCGGTGGTAGGCGTGCCAGATGAGCGCTGGGGCGAACGACCCTTCGCCTTGCTGGTGCTCTGTGAAGGCAAGCAGCTAGACGCGCGCGCATTGCAAGCGTTCCTTGAGCCAGCGGTTGAGCAGGGGCAGCTCAACAAATGGGCGATTCCGCAGCAGATCGCCGTCGTCGAGGATCTTCCCAAGACCAGCGTCGGTAAGCTTGATAAGAAGCGTATCCGTTTGGACATCGCACGTTGGCTGGAAGACGGTAGTAGCGCCATCTCTTCGGTGTAGGTTTGGCTGTTCTGGCTCGACTAGTAGTCGCCTCGGGGCGAACCACGGTCGAGCTTGGCTTCCTGTGTTTGAGCTCACGGCTTCGTCGGGACGTTCCGGTTCTGCGGGCGGACGGGTGTTACTCTAGCGACGAATTTCCAGCCTGTGCGTTCGGCAGGTTGGCGTCCCGTAGATGAAGGAAGTAAACATGAAATCGATCAGTAACCTGACCGCACTTGCCGCCACCCTTGCGCTGCTGGTTGGCTGTACCAACAATCCTTATACCGGCGAGCGCGAAGCTGGCAAGGCCGGCATTTATGGCGGCATCGGTGCGGTCAGTGGTGCGGTAATCGGCGCAGCAACCTCTAGCAAAAAGGACCGTGCCAAAGGCGCGTTGATCGGCGCCACCGTCGGTGGGGCCGCTGGCGGAGGCTATGGTTACTACGTCGATACCCAGGAAGCCAAGTTGCGCCAGACGTTGCAGGGCACAGGCGTACAAGTGCAGCGCCAAGGCGATAACCTGACGCTGATCATGCCCGGCAACATTACCTTTGCAAGCAATTCAGCTGACATTTCCAGTAGCTTCTACCCAACGCTTAATTCACTGGTTCAAGTGTTCAAAGAGTTCAATAAGAACGGTGTCGACATCATCGGCCATACCGACAGTACCGGCTCGCAGCAACTGAATCAGGACCTTTCAAATCGCCGCGCGCGTAGCGTTGCCAATTATCTGGAAGGCAACGGCGTGCCCGGTTCACGTATCTCATCTTATGGTGCCGGCTCGAGCCAACCGATCGCCAGCAACGATACCGCTGCTGGGCGCGCACAGAACCGCCGTGTAGAGATCAATCTGCGCCCGCTGTAAGCGGCTAAGCGCAAGCGAGACTGCCAGGGCTCGCTTGCGTCATTTGGGTGGCGTCAGCTTTACGGCTGATTGTCGCTTCTATTGAACCTCTGAACGATCTACGACTCTGAAGCTTGTGACAGCGAGCCATGTAGTGGCACTGAGGAGGTCGAATGGATGATCGTTCCGCTCTCCATTCTCGTAAGCCTTGGCTGCCATTGGTAGTGACGCTGGCCCTGATGGTAGGGCTCGGAGGATGGGTTGGCTGGCAATGGCATGTTCAGGAAATGCGAGTGCGCGCCGAGCAGGCCCAGCGATTCAATCTGGCGGTCAATGACGTTGAAAGCACTCTGCGTGAGCGTATGCGCGCGTATGAGATGGTTTTACGAGGCCTGGCGGGGCTTTTCGTCGGGAGTGATGCGGTCAGTCTGCAGGACTGGAATCGGGCTTCCGACCAGCTTCAGCTCCAGGATTTCTACCCCGGCATCCAAGCCATTGCTCTGGCCCGCTATGCGCGCGCAGAGAACCTCAGCGTTCTGCTCGCGAAGATTCGCGAGGGAGGGCGTGATTTCCGCATCTATCCCCGGGGTGAGCGCAGCGAATACCTGATCGTGGATTACATCCATCCGCTTGATTGGCGTAACCGTCGGGTGCTGGGTTTTGACATGCTAAGTGAGGAAACGCGCAAGCAAGCCGTGATGGCGGCGCGCAACATCGGCACTCCGATGCTCACCGGCCCGTTGCGGCTCAAGCAGGAAACCGAGCAGAACGCGCAAGTAGGCATTCTGTTGTATCTCCCTCTTTACCGGGCCGGCGCCCCCATCACCACGTTAGAAGAACGCCAGGAAGCCTTTGCCGGAACCCTTCACGGTGCCTTCCGGCTAACTGACTTAATGGAGGGGGTGCTGGGTTCGCGCAGCAAGCTGTTCCAATTGCAGCTGTTTGACGCCGCCGCCCCAGACGAGCCCTTGCTGGTCGGGCGAGCGCCGGTGAGTAGCGACGCCAGCTTCCATCGCACCCGCAACATCTACATGTATGGCCGTAGCTGGCAGCTGGAAGTTGCCAGCACACCGGAATACGAAGCCATCCTCAACCGGGTGGGCCGGGCCTTCAATCTGGCTGCTGCGCTAACTGCAGCGGTGCTGTTTTCGCTGTTGATCGGCGGCTACCTGTATTTGCGTGAACGGGCTTTGCGCAACAGCCAGACGCTTGGCGCGCAACTTCAGGAGCGCGAGGCCTGGTTTCGCCAGCTGATTGAGCAGCTGCCAGTGGCAACTGTGCTTTGCAGTGATAAAGGGCGGATCGAACTGGCCAACCAGAGTGCCGCTACGCTGCTTGGTAGCAGTGCTGGCCTGCTCGCTGGCGAGCGCCTCAGTCGCTACGTTCCGGGCGCCCTTGACGAGACCGTGAGCGGGCCACAACTTGAAGCCGATCAGCGGGAAAGCCAAGCGTTGCGCGAAGATGGCTCGCCGGTCCCGGTTTCGCTCAGTCTGACCAGTTTCAAACGCGACAAGTCCGTTCACCATCTGCTCAATCTGGTCGACCTGCAGCAACGCAAGCGGGACGAAGAGCGTTTCCGTAATGTGGTCGAAGCCTCGCCAAACGCCTTTGTGCTGTTCGATCATGACGGCCGAATCGTGATGGTCAACCGCCAGACTGAGCTGCTGTTTGGTTACAACCGGCAGGAGCTGCTAGACCAGCCAGTCGAGATGTTGATTCCGGAGTCGATGCGCAAGACCTACCTAGAAGTACGGCATCGTTTCGGTCAATCCCCTGAGTCGCGTCGGCTGGGTGAAAATCGCGAGCTTTTCGGACGCCACCGGGATGGTCATCTCGTGCCTGTTGAAGTTGGCTTATCGCCACTGCGTAGCGGGGATGAGCATCTGGTGCAAGCTGTGGTGACCGACATCGCTCATCGCAAAGCTGCAGAGCGGCGACTGCGCGATCAGGCTAACGAGTTGATGGTTGCCAATCGCTACAAGTCCGAATTCCTCGCCAACATGTCGCACGAGCTGCGCACCCCGCTGAACAGCATTCTTATCCTCAGTGACCAGCTGAGGCAGAACGCTGCGAGCAACCTGACCGAGAAGCAGGTCCGTCATGCCGACATCATTCATCGGGCCGGTCACGATCTGTTGCAGCTGATCAACGATGTACTCGATCTGGCCAAGATCGAGGCTGGGCATATGCAGATTAAGTCGGAGCCGCTGGACCTCGGCGAGTTGCTGGCGGAGCTGGTTGCGAACCTCGAGCCTATGGCCGCCCAGAACGGGCTGACCCTTAAGGCCCGGATCGACGAGGGAGTTCCTGCTTCGCTGGTGAGTGACCGGGCCCGGCTGCAGCAGATTTTGCGAAACCTGATTACCAATGCTCTGAAGTTCACCGAGCACGGCTCCGTTGATATACACGTGTCCAGCCAGCAGGCTGAAAGCGCTGTCGATACAGAAATGCTGCAGATCTGCGTAACCGACACCGGCATCGGTATTGCCGAGGATCAGCACGAACGAATCTTCCAGGCGTTCCAGCAGATCGACGGCTCCATCAGTCGGCAATACGGCGGCACCGGGCTGGGGCTGGCCATAGCGCGTCAGCTTGCAGAAGTGCTCGGTGGTGGAATCCGGCTTAAAAGCGCGCCGGGCCAGGGCTCGAGTTTTACGGTCGAACTGCCCTTGAAAGTTGCCGCAACTCCAGAAATCCGCACGCTGCGGCCGCTGCAGCGGCGTGGCCAGGGTGGCGGTCTGCTGATTGTCGAAGATGACGCCGATTTCGCCTCGGTAGTGGCCGAGGTGGCCCAGTCCCACGGTTTCTCCAGCGTTATCTGCGGGACCGGACAAGAAGGGCTCGATGCGCTAGCTCAGGACGATTTTGCAGCGGTGATTCTGGATGTCCTGCTGCCTGACATCAGCGGTTGGCAGGTCCACCGGGTGCTGCGAGCCGACCCCAGGCACCAGGACACGCCGGTGTACATCATTTCCTGCGTGCCACAGCCGCAGGGCTGGTCGGATGACGGCTCACGCTACCTGATCAAACCCGTGGCTCAGTCGGAACTGGAACGCCTGTTTGTCGATCTGTCGCAGCAGGAAGGCAATTCGACGCGGCTGCTGCTGGTGGAAACCGAGCCGGATCGGCGCCGTCAGCTGCGGGAGCATTTCGAGCGGCTCGGCTACCGCGTCAGCGAATGCCAGCGCAGTGAAGAGGCCCGGCTGGCCTATGCTGAGCACAGCTACGCGGTGCTGTTCGTCGACTTCGACCTCCCCGGCGAAGACGGGCTCGACTTGCTGGACGCACTGGACCGCCTGCGGCCCCTGAAAGACGTCAGGGTGATCCTGACCAGTCGCGAGGCGTTATCGGAAAAGAATCTGCAGCGGCTTAAGCGTTATTCATCAGTTGCGTTGTCCAAAACAGAAGGAATGGAGCATATGGAAGATGCACTGAAGCCCGACGGGGTAGTTGCTGCAGCGTGGGCAAGAGAAGAACTGGAGCATCCCCTTTTGGGGCAGCGGGTACTATTGGTCGATTCGGACGTGCGGGCGATTTACGCCATCAGCGCCATGCTTGATGAGCAGGGGCTGCAGGTGGTGCCAGTCACAACCAGTTCCGAGGCGCTGGAGCGCTTCGATCAAGATGCCTTTGATCTTGCGCTGGTGGACCTGTCCATGCCGGATAATGGCGGTCCCGAACTGATCCGTCAGCTCAGAAACGACTATGGTTGTCAGGTGCCGATTGTGGCAATGGCGGTTGGCACTGACACGGCTGTTTCGGAACAGAAACTCCCGGCCGGTGCCGACGATATCCTGTTCAAGCCGGTCGACGGCACCAGGCTGGCCAAGCTGCTGCGGCGTCTGGAACGTAGTGATGGCCCTCATGCAAGTCCGTAAGGAGAAATGTGTGACGCATCGTTCAAGCCGAACTGGCGTCCCTGTCGACGTCGGTAGCGGAAGCCAAATCATGCTGTGTCGGGGGCTCGGCTGATGGCGTGGTCGCAACCCCAATCAAAGCCTCGGACCCGCACATTGCTGGTCGTCGATGATCGCGAGGCGAACCTGGTGGCCATGGAGGCCCTGCTCGGCGATGGCGACTGGCAGGTCCATACGGTTAATTCTGGTGAAGCCGCGTTGCAGGCGTTGCTCGATCTGGACGTAGAACTGGTGTTGCTGGACGTCCAGATGCCAGGCATGGACGGATTCGAAGTGGCGCGCCTGATGCGCGGCAGTCCGCACGCACGCTACACGCCGATCATCTTCGTATCGGCCATTGCGCATACGCGTGAGTCAGTATTGCGTGGTTACGCGACGGGTGCGGTGGATTTCATTCTCAAGCCGTTCGATCCGCAGGTGCTCAAGCACAAGATCAATACGTTGCTCAGCCATGAGCACAATCGGCGTGACTTGCAGCTGCTCAGCCAGCAGCTCGACAGTGCAAGGGCGTTTAACGCTTCCGTACTCAATAACGCTGCCGAAGGCATTCTGGTAGTGGGGGAGGATGGATTCATCAACTTCGCCAACCCGGCGATCGCCAAAATGCTGCACACCCGTGTCGATGATCTACAAGGTACCGCGCTGATCAAGCATCTGGCCTCGCCGCAGATGCCACAGGCCTGGCGTGATACCGATTTCTACCAACATTGGCGTAGCGGCAATACCTATCGTCTTCATGAGGCGCAGCTGTTCACTGCCAACGGAGACACGCTGCCAGTAGCACTGTCTTCATCACCGCTGCCTCGTCAGCAGCGTTCAATGGTCGTGATCGCCCTGGACATGTCGGTGGTGCGCAGCTTGCACGTGCAGCTGGAAACCCAAGCTGTAACCGACTCGCTCACGGGCCTGCTCAATCGTCGCGGTTTTCATCAGGCGCTGGATTCGGCTTTGGCGCGGGTCGATCGCAACGGCAAGCGCATGGCCATCCTCTATATCGACCTTGATGGTTTCAAGCGCATCAACGATTCGCTGGGGCACGATGCCGGCGACGAGATTCTCTGTCGCGTAGCGCGCGTATTGGAAGCCTGCATGCGTCCGTACGACATCATCGCCCGAATGGGAGGTGACGAGTTCACTGCGTTGCTGGACTCTCTGGATCATCCAGAAGATGCCGCCAGGGTGGCGGAAAAGCTCATAGAGTTAATTTCGGTTCGACATACCATCGACGGCACGGATGTCACGCTCGGTGCCAGTATTGGCATTGCGAATTTTCCGGATTGCGGCCAGAGCGTCGAAGAGTTGCTTCGCTCGGCGGACATGGCCATGTACGAGGCCAAACGCAACGGCCGGCAGCAATATCGCTTCTTCTCCGGTGAGATGAACGGGCGGGCCCACGCGCGCCTGATGATGGAAGAAAACTTGCGTAGCACCATCGAGCGCAATGGTTTCGCTTTGGCCTATCAGCCGCAGGTCGTGCTCGAGACCGGTGAGCTGCGTGGGTTCGAGGCCTTGCTGCGCTGGAATTACGCCGGGCGCGGTTCGGTGGAGCCGAGTGTATTCATCCCCTTGCTGGAAGAAACCCGGCTAATTGACCGGGTCGGCGAATGGGCGCTGCGTGAAGGCCTGGCCCAGTGCCGCGACTGGCGTGAGCGATTCGGCGACAAGCTGGTGCTGAGCTTCAACGTCAGCCCGGTGCAGTTCCGGCGAGCCGGATTGATCGACGAGTTGCGCCGGCTGCTCGATGAGTATCAGCTTGATCCCCGACAGTTGGAGCTAGAGGTCACCGAGGGCGCACTGATGGAGGACCTGGAACAGAGCTGCGACAAGCTTCGTCAGCTGCGTGAGCTGGGGGTCAGGGTGGCGGTAGATGACTTCGGCACCGGTTACTCATCGCTGGCTTACCTGCGCCATTTCGATCTGGACACGCTGAAGATTGATCGATTGTTCGTCGCCAACATGCTCGATTCGCCCCGCGATGCTGCAGTGGTCAGCACCATTATCGATCTGGGGCGAAACCTGGGACTGGAGGTGATTGCCGAGGGCGTTGAAACGCTGGCCCAGCGCGAGTGGCTGATCGATCATGACTGCCACGTGATGCAAGGGTTTCTGGTTGCGCCAGGGCTGGCCGTTGAGGACGCTCTGGAATTTCCGCGAACAATCGACTGGCTAAATCTTGAACATCGACCGGCCGGCTAGTGCCGGCCTGTTTGGCTAACCTGAAGCGCCATGACGAGGCGGGTATTGGTGATGTAGCTTTTCGAGATCGGCATCTTTGTCGCTCCAGAGCTCATTGACCCACTCCTGAAAGCTCAACCGGTAAGCTTCGTCCTGGTCGTAGCTACGGTGTAGGAACTCGGCAGGGATCGGCTGCGAGTCGATGCGCATCACGACCCGGCCGATTCGGCCGCAGAGCAGGTCCCAGAAGCTAGAATTGCCGTCCGGGTAGTGAATGGTGACGTTGATCAGTGCCGTCAGTTGCTCGCCCATCGCATCGATCACGAACGCAATGCCGCCGGCCCGGGGTTTGAGCAGGTAGCGGTAGGGCGATGCCTGTTCAGTGTGCTTGTCCTCGGTGAAACGAGTGCCTTCGAGAAAATTGAACACCGACACCGGGTTGGTCCGGTAGCGCTCACAGGCCTTGCGGGTGGTGGCCAGATCCTCGCCGCGCTTCTCCGGATACTTGGTCAGGTATTCCTTGCTGAAGCGCTTCATGAAGGGAAACTCCAGCGCCCACCAGCACAGGCCGATGACTGGCACCCAGATCAGCTCCTGCTTGAGAAAGAACTTCAGGATCGGCATCCGTCGGTTGAACTGGTACTGCAACATCAGGATGTCAGCCCAGCTCTGGTGGTTGCTGGTGACCAGATAGGAGTGTTGCAGATCGACCTTTTCGAGTCCCTGCACGTCCCACTCGGTTCGCCGCACCTGATCCATCCAGAAGCTGTTCACGGCCATCCAGGATTCAGCGATCCAGTGCATGCCAAAGCGCAATGCGCGCTGAATACGCGGAACCGGTAGCGCAAGCTTGAGCAATGACAGGGCAAACAACGGCCAGCACCAGAACAGCGTGTTCAACGCCAGGGTCAAGCCAGCCAGGACACCCCGTAGTGGGGCAGGAAGGACGCTCAGCATCGATTGGATCTTATATCCGTCAATAAAGGCGGCAAGAGTACCGATTGCGGGCTGAACTGCAAGGCAAAAAGTAGCGCCTAGCATTGCGAAGCGCCCGGCCAGGCTGGCCGGGCGCGGGACGCAGATCAGGCCTTCTGGTTGTCAGCCTGCAGAGCGGTCAACGCGATGGTGAACACGATGTCGTCCACCAGTGCACCGCGGGACAGGTCATTGACCGGCTTGCGCAGGCCTTGCAGCATCGGGCCGACGCTGATCACGTTGGCGCTGCGCTGAACCGCCTTATAGGTGGTGTTGCCCGTGTTCAGGTCAGGGAAGATGAACACCGTGGCTTGACCTGCCACCAGGCTGTTAGGCGCCTTTTGCTTGCCGACACTGGCGACCGATGCGGCGTCGTACTGCAGCGGACCGTCAATTGGCAGGGTGGGTGCGCGCTCCTGGGCGATGCGTGTGGCTTCAGCAACCTTTTCCACCTCGGCGCCACTGCCGGACGTGCCAGTGGAATAGCTGATCATCGCCACGCGTGGGTTGACGCCTAGCGCGACGGCCGATTCGGCGCTCTGCAGGGCAATCTCCGCCAGCTCGGTGGCACTCGGATTCGGATTTACAGCGCAGTCACCGTAGACCAGTACTTGATCCGGCAGCAGCATGAAGAACACCGACGAGACCAGGCTGTAGCCTGGGGCTGTCTTGATCAGCTGCAGCGCCGGGCGAATGGTGTTAGCGGTGGTGTGTATGGCGCCGGAAACCAGACCGTCCACTTCGTCGAGCGCCAGCATCATGGTGCCAAGGACCACCGTGTCCTTGAGCTGCTCACGCGCATCGTCCGGAGTCAGCCCCTTGGCCTTGCGCATTTCGCACATCGGCTCGACGTACTGGTTGATGAGCAGCTCCGGATCGAGAATCTCCAGGCTTGCCGGCAGCTGGATACCTTGCTCGCGTGCAACTGCCTGGACTTCTTCCGGCTTGGCCAGCAGTACACAGCGCGCGATGCCGCGCTCCTGACAAATGGCCGCGGCGCGGATGGTGCGCGGCTCGTTGCCTTCCGGCAGAACGATGCGCTTGTTAGCTTGCTGTGCGCGCTTGACCAGCTGATAGCGGAACGCCGGAGGCGACAGGCGCAACTCGCTGCGGGGTACGCTGAGGCGGGTATGCAGCAGTTCGGGCTGCAGGTGCTGCGCGATGAAGTCAGTAACCTGGCTGGCACGCTCGATGTCGTCCGCTGGGGTTTCCTTGTTCAGCCCGAACAGGTTGGTGGCCGTATCGTAGGAGCCCGTCTGCACGGTCATCACCGGCAGGCCGCCATCCAGTGCCGCTTTGCAGAGCTCGAGAATCCGCGGGTCGGGCGCGAAGTCACTGCACAGCAGCAGACCAGCGAGCCGGACACCATTGAGCGAGGCCAGGCTCGCCGCCAGGATGATGTCGTCGCGGTCACCAGGCGTGACCACCAGTACGCCCGGCTGCAGCAGTTGCACTGTGTTGGGGACGGCTCGGGCGCACAGGACGATCTTTTCGACGCGACGCTGCTCCGCTTCACCGGCGTGAAGGACCTTGGCGTCGAGCAACTCGGCGATGTCACGGGTCCGCAAAGCGTTGAGTTTGTCGGCGAAGGGGATCGCGCCGAGCAGCTGGAAGTCCGCGGAGCCCAGTACCGGCAGCTGCGCCTTGAGGCCCTCGATGAAGGCCGGCGTGCCGTCCTCACTCTTGACCTTGTTGAGAATGACGCCCAGCACTTTCGGATCCTTGGCGCCACCGAACAGCTGGGCCTGGATCTCGATGCGCTCGGCCAAGCGCTTGAGCGTGTCACTTCCTTGCGCGGCGATCAGGATGACATCCGCGTCCAGGCTTTTCGCCAGATGCGTGTTAATCCGCGACGTGTGGTTGAACTCACGCGTCGGCACCATGCCTTCCACAATGACCACGTCCTTGCCCGCAGCAACGTCCTGATAGCGGCTGACCACGTCCTCGAGTAACAGGTCGAGTTCACCATCGGCCAACTGGCGCTCGACCTGCTCCAGCGGCAGTGGCTCGGGCGACACGATATTCAGGGTGCGCTCAACCAGGACACAGGAGCGCTCACGACCCTGGTCATGTGGAAAGGGCTGGGCGATGGGCTTGAAAAAGCCGACCTTCAGCCCGGCACGTTCGAGCGCGCTGATCAGGCCAAGGCTGATGGAGTTGAGGCCGCCGCCAAAACCGCAGGGGGCGAGGAATAAGGTATGCATGATGATCTCCTATCGGGCGAAGGGCGATGCCAAGTAGACGAAACCCGACGCCGTTTACGGTCGTCGGGTTCGTGCGGTGCGTCTGGCTGTCGGCGCGCTATCAGGCGTCGAGCAGCGCCAGCGTGTCCAGCGCGATCTGACGTTCTTCGTTGGTCGGTACCACCAGCACACGGGGGCTGCCTGCTGCCTGGATCTCTCCACCAACACCGCGCGTGCAGCGTGCGTTGGCTTCTTCGTCCAACGTAAAGTTGAACAGCTTCAAGTGCTCGAGGGTGCGGGTACGCACGGCCATCGAGTTCTCGCCGATGCCGCCAGTGAAGATCAGTCCATCAAGTTTCGGCAGGGCGCAGGCCATGCTTGCCAGTGACTTGGCCAAGCGGTAGCAGAACACTTCGAATGCCAGGGTGGCACCGGCATGCCCGGCGACACGGGCCTCCTGCAGGGTGCGCAGGTCATTGGACAGCCCGGAAAGACCTTTCAGGCCGCTGTCGTGATTGAGCATGCGATCGATCTGCTCCAGGCTCCAGCCCAGGGTGCGGTTCAGGTAGCTGTGCAGGTTGGGATCGACATCACCGCTGCGAGTGCCCATTACTAGGCCTTCCAGCGGGGTCAGCCCCATGCTGGTGTCGCGGCTCTCGCCGTTGACGATGGCGCACGTCGAGCAGCCATTGCCCAGGTGAGCCGTCAGCCAGCTGCTGTCATCGACCGGGAGCCCGGTCATCTCAGCGGCACGCTTGCTGACGTAGTTGTGGCTGGTGCCGTGGAAGCCGTAGCGGCGGACGCTGTGTTCCTTGTAAAGGAATTCCGGCACGGCGTAGCGGAACGCACGTTCCGGCATGGTCTGGTGGAAGGCGGTATCGAACACGCTGACCTGCGGCAGGCCGGGGAACAGCGCCATGGCTGCATCGATCCCGACCAGGTTGGCTGGGTTGTGCAGTGGCGCCAACTGCGCGCTATCGCGAATCGCCTTCAGCACTGGCTCGTCGATCAGGCTGGAACCGGTGAAATGCTCGCCACCATGGACCACACGATGGCCGATGCCGTCCAGTTTGCCGCCTGCGGCCTCCTGGGCCACCGGCAGCAATTTTTCGAGCGCGGCACGGTGATCGGCACCCGGAATGTTCAGGCTCTGCTTGGTGTCCCCCAGCTGCCAGTGCACCACGGCTTCGGGGGAGCCGAGACGTTCGGCCAGGCCCTGCAGGGGGAAAGTGGCTTGGGCTTCGTTGACCAGTGCGAATTTGATCGACGAGCTGCCGCAGTTAATCACCAGGATGTTACGAGCTGACATCGGTGCTCCTTGGATGCGAAATTAATTGTTGAAATAGGTCGCCTACATTTACTGGCGTGGATTCTTGCATAACCTTGAGAGCCGCGATGCTCTCCAAAGGTTGTATTCGTTACCACCTAGGGCATGAAGTCGCGGGGGGTGGATCTGCTGCCGATGGTCCCCTAAATCGTGCGTCGGTTCGCAATCAATGCAGCTCGCGGTTAGACTTTCACACACATTCCCCAACAAAGGTTTTGCCTCATGCAGATTGCCGCTAACAAGGCTGTGTCAATCGACTACACACTCACCAATGATGCCGGTGAAGTGATCGACAGCTCGGCCGGCGGCGCGCCGCTGGTCTATTTGCACGGTTCGGGCAACATCATTTCCGGTCTTGAAAAGGCGCTGGAAGGCAAGCAAGGCGGTGACGAAGTGAAGGTCGCCATCGAACCGCAGGATGCCTACGGTGAGTACAGCCCGGAGCTGGTCGCCACCCTCAATCGTGCGATGTTCGAAGGCGTCGATGAGCTTGAAGTCGGCATGCAGTTTCACGCCTCCGGCCCGGACGGCGGGATGCAGATCGTCACCATTCGTGATGTTGAAGGCGACGATGTGATCGTTGACGGTAATCATCCGCTGGCCGGACAGCGCCTCAACTTCGAAGTCAAGATTGTTGATGTGCGTGAAGCCAGCGAAGAAGAAATCGCTCATGGTCATGTGCATGGCGAAGGTGGTCACCAACACTGATTGGCGCCCGCAAGCGGCTGGTCAGCGAGAAGCCCGGATCGAACGGGCCATGGAAGCGCTTCGGTTCTGCCGGAGCGCTTTTTTACTCTGGAGTAGAAACACATGAGCGCGTTTCACGAGTTGCTTCTGCCCGGCCTTGCGGGCCAGGAACTTCCCCTAGCGCCGTTGAAATCCCAGGTCACACTGGTAGTCAATGTGGCTTCCGAGTGCGGTCTCACGCCTCAATACGCAGGCTTGCAAGCGCTGCATGAGCGTTACCAGGATCGTGGTTTCGGCGTACTGGGCATCCCCTGCAATCAGTTCGCTGCTCAGGAGCCAGGCAGCGATGCGGAAATCCTGCAGTTTTGCGACGAGAATTACGGCATCACCTTTCCGATCAGCAGCAAGCTCGAGGTCAACGGCTCGCAGCGTCACCCGTTGTACCGCCTGTTGGCAGGAGAGGGCGCTGACTTCCCAGGTGACATCAGCTGGAACTTCGAGAAGTTTCTGGTAGGCAAGGACGGACGTGTGCTGGCGCGCTTCTCGCCACGCACTGCTCCGGATGATCCTGCGCTGATCCAGGCCATCGAAAGCGCGCTCGCCTGAGCGGGCCATTTCCAATTAAAGCCGTGTGTTGCTGCTGACGGCTTCTCGAAGTCGATATCGCGACAGCATGGCTCTGCAATAAGTGTCGTGGATGATGGTGGTCGGTCTAGACGACCGGTCATATCCTCGGCGCCATGAGCAATCAAGCCCGCAACGACAAGCGTGACCTGATCCTGGCCAAGGGGGCGCAGGTGATGACCCGTCGTGGCTACCACGGCACCGGCGTGCTGGAAATCGTCCAGGCTGCCGGGATTCCCAAAGGCTCCTTCTATCACTACTTCGCCAGCAAAGAAGACTTTGCCTTGCAGGCGCTGGAGCATCTCTACCTGCCTCGGCTGGAGCGCTATCAGGCGGCGCTACTCGAGTCTCCGCTGAGCCCTCGGGCGCGCATTCTGGGTTATTACGCAGACCTCATTGCGCACTTCGCTCGGCAGGAATGCCCGGAATATCATTGTTTCATCGGCAGCCTGAGCTTCGAGATGGCTGAACTGTCACAGCCCATCGGTCAGCAAGTCGAGGCGATTTTGCTGCGTTCGGTCAGGGTGCTCGCCGACTGCCTCGAACAGGCTTGCGCGGCCAGCGAGCTTGATGCCGATACCGATTGCCTAGCGCTGGCTGAATTCATCGGCAATGCCTGGGAGGGCGCCTTGTTGCGCATGAAGGTTGGCCGCAGTGTCACGCCGTTGAAGATATTTCTGACCCAGCTGGAGCGTCTGCTGACGCCCCGCTGATTTTTTGTGGCGATCGGCGAGACGACCGGTCGCTTTTGCTTCAAGCCAGAGGAGACAGCAATGACTGCAGCCGTGAATGCCCTGTTCCAACCCTTCCAACTCGGTAGCTTGCAACTGCCGACGCGTGTCGTGATGGCGCCGATGACCCGTTCCTTCTCTCCTAACGGTGTGCCAACCGCGGACGTCGTCGAGTACTACCGCCGTCGTGCCGCGTCGGGTGTGGGGTTGATCATCACCGAGGGCACCACGGTCGGCCACAAGGCCTCCAATGGCTATCCGCAAGTGCCGCGCTTCTACGGCGAAGCCCCGCTGGCCGGCTGGAAAGCGGTGGTCGAGGCCGTGCACGCGGCCGGTGGCAAGATCGTTCCGCAGTTGTGGCACGTGGGCAATGTTCGTCACAAGGGAATCGAGCCGGAGCCGGAAGTGCCGGGTTACGGTCCGATGGAGAAGGTGAAAGATGGCCAAGTCGTGGTGCACGGCATGACCAAACAGGATATTCAGGACGTGATCGCAGCGTTCGCCCAGGCTGCCAAGGATGCCCAGGCCATAGGCATGGATGGTGTCGAGATCCACGGCGCGCACGGCTACTTGGTTGACCAGTTCTTCTGGGAGGGCAGCAACCAGCGCACCGACGAGTACGGTGGGAGCCTGGTCAATCGCTCCCGCTTCGCCATCGAGCTGATCGAGGCAGTACGCGCGGCGGTAGGACCGGACTTTCCGATCATTTTCCGCTTTTCTCAGTGGAAGCAGCAGGACTACTCAGCGCGCCTGGTCACCACGCCGGAAGCGCTTGGCGAATTCCTCGAGCCGCTTTCTGCGGCGGGTGTGGACATCTTCCATTGCTCGACTCGCCGATTCTGGGAGCCGGAGTTCGAAGGTTCCGACCTAAACCTCGCTGGCTGGACCCGTCAGCTGACTGGCAAGCCCACCATTACCGTCGGCAGCGTGGGGCTCGATGGAGAGTTCCTGCAGTTCATGGTCAAGACTGACAAGGTGGCGCAGCCAGCCAACATCGAGGGGTTACTCGAGCGCCTGAACAAGCAGGAGTTCGATTTGGTGGCGGTAGGACGCGCACTGATTTGCGATCCGGACTGGGCGTTGAAGGTGAAAGAAGGGCGTATGCAGGACATTCTGCCCTTTAGTCGTGAAGCGCTGAAAACGCTGGCCTGACGCGCGACGCAATCTCTAGCTGCAGAGAAGCCATCCTTGGGATGGCTTCTTTTTGCGCATCGTTATTGCGAGGCACCAGGATAACCGGCCTGCTTTAGTAGCTTGGCCAGGTGCACGGCGTTGCGCGCCAACATCGCGTTGGTCTTGCTGATCTTCTCGCCCGGATCTTCCACATCCTTGTAATCCGTCGACCCCATCGCCGGTCCGACCCAATAGGTGCAGCCGTTGGCAGGGATGGTGAAGCCTACGTCATTCAGCCCCTGATAGAGACTGGCAACCACATGATGGGCGCCATCCTCGTTACCCACCACAGCGACGCAAGCAACGCGCCCGTACGAGACCATCCGCTGCTCGTCGTCCACTTCACCAATGAACGCGTCCAGGCGCTCCAGCACGCGCTGACAAACGCTGGATGGATGGCCAAGCCAGATCGGCGTGCCGAGAATCAGGATGTCCGCTGCAAGCAACTTTTCAGACACCTCAACGTCTCGCAGTTCACGGATCGATCACGGTAGGCATTGTCGATTTGCCGCCCTCGCGCACCCAGAACAGCGTTGCGGCTGCCACGGCTGCCGGCATGATCAGGAGATTGACGAAAGGAATCAGCAATGCTGCGTAGGTCACCGCGCCGAGACTCAGGCTTTTCCAGCGGCGCTGGCGCAGCCAGACCATCATTTCGTCCCAGCTCAGCTTGTTGTTGTCCGCTGGATAATCGATGTACTGCACCGCCATCATCCAGACGCCAAACAGAAGCCAGAGTGGCGCTGCGACCAGATTGACCACCGGAATGAATGACAGGATCAGTAACACCAGCGCACGGGGTGCGAAGTACGCCAGTTTGCGTGCCTCACGTCCGATGGTTCGCGGCAACATGGCCAGCAGCTCGCTCCAGCTGAACGGCGGGGCGCTATCGACTCCGCGTGCCACGGTTTCCACCTTTTCGGCGAGAAAGCCATTGAAGGGGGCGGCAACGATGTTGGCGAGCATGGTGAAGGTGAAGAACACGATCAGCACCACCAGCACTACAAACAGCGGCCAGATGATGTATTCGAGGAACATTAACCACTCGGGGAGGTTAGGCATGAAGGCGTCTACCCAACCGCCGAACTGGCGCACCGCCAGATAGATCAGGCCGCAGAACAGCAACAGATTGACCGTCAGCGGCAGAATGACGAACAGTCTGAGGCCGGGACTAAGAATAAGCTTCAGACCTTCACGTAGGTATTGGGGGCCGGATAGGGCAGCGACGGGCATTGACGATACTCCGGAAAGGACGGTCCGGACCTTACCGGCTTTATTGGGGTGGGAAAAGCGGCATCACAATCGATAGGTCTGGACTATTAGGCCGATCGGCTTTATGCAATAGCCAGCGTTGCGCTTGGCTTTTAGGCTAGCCCCGAAATCTCCTTTTGGTTTTCAGGGCCGTCCGCTTCAAGCCTTCCCCAAGTGCCTGGCCGGCCCTTTTTTATTTCTCTTCGAAATTCACCGGTTTGCGCCTCAGCGGCTGCTGATCAAAGCGCACCCCCGGGAGTCCGGTATCCATCAGGGCGCGGATGTTCAAGTGGTCGGATCCACTGGGGTTCTCCAGCACTGACTGATAGTGCTCCCCGAACGCAAGCAAGGCTTCTTCTGTGGTGAAGCCTTCCAGTACGGCCAGCCCCAACGTCTTGCACGAGCCCTCGTTCTGCCCGGCAGCGTTTTCAACGTTGCCATTGAAAAAGCGGGTTGGCTGGTAGTCATAGGCGCTGGCGATGAATGCCAGCGTCTCGCTGAATGGGTGGTTTCGGTTGCGCAGACTGGCGCGAAAGTCCCTAAGGCTACTCATGGTTTCTGGGCCTTGTCGAACGCAGCCTGTTGCTCTGGCGTTGCGTCCTTCTGATAGCGTTTCTTCCAATCTGCGTATGGCATGCCATAGACCTCTTCGCGAGCCTCGTCGAGGCTGACTTCGATATCAAGGTCATCTGCGGCGGCCTTGTACCATTTCGACAGGCAGTTACGACAGAAGCCAGCCAGGTTCATCAGGTCGATGTTTTGTGCGTCCGGGCGGCTGCGCAGGTGCTGGACCAGGCGGCGGAAAGCGGCGGCTTCGAGTTCGGTGCGTTCTTGTTCATTCATTTCAAGGGTCTCGGCGTTGCAGACTTCGGCGGGATCATAACCTCGACGCAGGCCGTGGGCCAGATAGCGGCGGGGAACTTTAGCGGCTTGGACCGCCTCCGCTAAACAGGATGGCCGGCCGGTCATCCAGCTGTCGAGGAGACTGGATGTGATTGGGAAAAAACACTGGGTGATTGCCGAAGGGTACCTACCGGCGTTGGGGCCGAAACCCGATGAGCCAGCGCTGCGCAGCCATGAGACGGCGTGCATTTTGAACGCTGGCCCGTTGGAGGCGGTGATTGAGCTGACGCTGTACTTCGCTGACCGTGAGCCGGTCGGGCCGTACGCGATACGGGTCCCCGCGCGGCGAACCTTGCATCTCCGTTTCGATGACCTGCAGACGCCCCAGGCAGTGCCGCGTGAGACTGACTATGCCAGCGTATTCATTTCCAACGTACCGGTGGTCATTCAGCACACTCGGCTGGACGCACGCAGTGGTGACCGTGCGCTGATGACGACCCTGGCCTATGGCAGCGATTGACGCGCGAAAATTAGTCCCGATGCGCGGCGAGGGTAATCGATACTGACTCGGCAAAGCGCAGAGCGTGTGGCTTGTCCACTTCGACTTCGGCGTAACTAACTTGCGGATGCGCCATTACCAGGTCAAGGATTTCCTGGGTGAGCCGTTCGAGCAGGGCGAAACGGTTGTCCTCGACGTGTTGGATGATCGCCTTGGTGATGGTTCGGTAGTTCAGTGCATGGCCGATGTCGTTGTCACGCACGGCCTCGGCCGCAGGATAAAGCATCGTCAGATTGATCAGGACATCCTGCTTGTTGAGGATTTCCTCTTCCTTGATACCGATGAAGGTACGTAGGCGCAGGTCTTTGACGCGGATGCGCGCCATGGCAGGTTCCAATCGGGGCATGGGGTTCCTTCGCGTATCAGATCAGGTGGCGGCCACCGTTAACGCTCAGCGTGGTGCCGGTGACATAGGGATTATCCAGCAGGTAGCGCAGGCTCTGGTAGATCACCTCGGCGCCAGGCTCGATGCCAAGGGCGGATTTGGCAAGCGCCTTGCGCTGGTAGACCTCGTCATCGCCTTCGTTGAACTGTATCAAGGCAGGCGCGATGCCATTGACCTTGATCGCCGGCGCCAGTCTGGCTGCAAACGACAGCGTGAGGTTGTCCAAACCGGCTTTGCTGGCTGCATAAGCGATGTGCTTTTTGCTGCCGACGCGAGTGACGTCATCACCGATGTGGATGATGTCTGCCGGACCGCCATGCTGCAGCAGTTCAGTGCAGTGAAGGTTGATCAGATAAGGCGCAAGCATGTGCACCTCGAACATGCGCTGGAATGTTTCAGCCTCTTCACCCGGCGTCTCTGGGTGCCAGTCCGATGCGTTGTGAACGATCGCGCGTAGGGCGCTGGTGTGCTCCTTGAGTACAGCGATAAAGGCGTGGATGCCCGCTGCAGCGGAAAAATCGGCATGCAAAGTCACCGCGCCGCGCTCACGAAGCCGAGCCAGACTTGCGCGAGGGGTGCGGTAGCTCACGATTACCGGCTGGCCTTCATCAAGCAAGCGTTCGGCGCAATGCAGGCCGATGCGCTGGCTGGCACCGGTAATCAGTATCGGGGCCGTCGGCTGGGTCATGCTGGAATACCGAGTGGGGCGGGGAAAGTCGCGCCGCCTGTGCAAGGCAGCAGTGCCTTGCCAGCTTACACCAGGGTGCGCAACGACCCTACTCTGCGGGCGTTTCGTGCGTGGAAAGGGCGGGCATCTACGGTGCTGCTAAGGAGTCTCGGGCGCGTCGGAGGTGGCCTGCGTGGAAAGCTCTGGCTGCAGCTCGGGATGCAGACGCTGATGCTGCTCGTACAGATAGGAGCGGATGCGTTCGGCATCTTTGTCCTGCGGATATTCGACTTCGTAGGCAGTCATTCCACCTTCGGCATGGCGGATCCGATGAGCGTCGATCTGAAACGAGTCTTCGCCCGGCAATGCCAGGCGCATGTGCAGATGTTTGGGCGCCTGATGCTTGGCTCCGGCGTCCACCAGCAGGCCGTTGGGTGACAACTCATGCACGCTCAGCGCGGTTTCGTTGCCATCGTCGGAAAGTAGTGGCAGCGGTTTGTCCAAGTGCAATCGCCAGGCGCGAAGTACCGGTCCGCGTTCATAGATGGTCGGAGGCGCGAGCTGCAATTGCACCGCCTGGAATTCATCCTGCTTCAGCTGCAGCGGGAACGACATGCAATAGTCCTCGAGCTCCGCTTCGAGGGTCAGGTTGGCCTTCGCAGCCAGTTGCAAGAGCAAGCCGTTGGCCTTTTCTCCGCCGTCTACGCGAAAGCCCGCCCGCGTTTCGCCCGGCTCTGCAGACGAGCCACTGACAAGTTCGTTGATGTAGGCCAGTTCGGCACTGGTCAGATCAGTTTTGCTAGGCATCCCGATTTCCCTCTCAAGGTCAGGGCAGACCCGTCTGCCCATGCCTAATCGCTCCAGAGTGCAGCACAGATCTCTACGAGATCCTTTACCACGTCGGCACTGCGACAACACATGCCCGATGTAATTCCCTTGCGCCTAGCGGCGGCACCGTTTTGAAGTGTAGAACCGCTCGGTCGGGATGAGTGTGTCGGATGCGGCATAATGCTCGGCTTTAATCTAAAACGGAGCTCATCATGAAAGTGGCCATCCTCTCCGGTACCGTCTATGGCACAGCTGAAGACGTTGCCCGCCATGCTGCGACGGTACTCAAGGCGGCGGGGTTCGACGCCTGGCATGATCCGCGCGCGCAGCTGGCGCAGGTCCTGGACTTCGGACCGCAAGCCTTGCTGGTGGTGACTGCCACCACTGGGATGGGCGAGCTACCGGACAGTTTCGTCCCGCTCTACACGGCGATTCGTGATCAATTTCCGGCCTGGCAGGGCTTGCCAGGCGGGGTGATCGCACTGGGCGACGCCAGCTATGGCGATACCTTCTGCGGCGGCGGGGAGTTGGTTCGGGAGTTGTACGCCGAGCTGGGCGTACGCGAAGTACAGGAAATGCTGCGCCTTGATGCCAGCGAAACGGTAACGCCGGAGACCGATGCCGAGTCCTGGCTGGAAAGCTTTGCCGCAGCTCTGCGTGGCTGATAGGTAGGCAAGGCCGGCGGTGGCCTGGCGGCGGTCAGTCTGCCCGGCGAGCGAAGGCTTGCAGGTGCGGATAGAACGCTTGGAAGTCCTGCAGCAGCGGCTCATATAGCCGTTCCATTTCCTCGACACCGCCGAGCAGCCCTTCGGGGCGTGACAAACGCCGGCTCATGCCGGCCACAACCTGCTCCATCACGGAAAACTCCCGATAACTGCCGAGCCAGTCCTGAGCGGCCATGCGCGGCGCGATTAGCGCCAGCGTGCCGGGGAGCTCGGCTTCCTCAAGCAACACCTGATACACCCGCGCGGTGAAATGCTGAAGGGGCTCGTCGGCGTAGTGGGGCCAATGCGCCGCCAGGCAATGATCGAAAAAAAGATCGACCAAGATGCCTGCGTAGCGTCGTCGCTCGCGGGGAAAGCGCTGCTTGGCTTGAAGGACAATCGGGTGGCTATCGGTAAATACATCGATCTGTCGGTGCAGGCGAATGCCCGCTTCGATATCGGCTGGCCACCGGTCCTGTAAGGGCCCTTTGACGAAGTCGCCATAGAGACTGCCGAGCAGCTGCCCGGGCCGCTCGCCGCCGAGATGAAGGTGCGCAAGATAGTTCATGAGGCGAGTCTAGCAGCGCTTGCTTGCGCTCAGCTTGCATCAGGCTGCGTTGGCGATCGGCATCAGCTGCGAAGGACCGTACAGCGCTTCGGCGATCGCATTGTGGCAACGACGGGCGAGTGGGTTACGTTGCGTGTCATGGCTGGATAGCGGGGCCAGCAGCTGGATTTCCACCACGGCTGTATCTTCCGCCAGTAGCCGAAACAGATGTGAAAGCAGATCATCGTCGCCGATAAAGGGGGCTATCGGATCGATAGCGCCGTTGCGCAGATATCGAATCGCAACGGGCTGTACCGGCACACCCGTATCGATCGCACAGGCCAGCAGTCTTGAGTGGAATGTGCGCAGCGAAGTGCCATCGGTTGTGGTGCCCTCGGGGAAAATCAGCACGCTGCTTCCTTGCCCCAGTTCCCCGCTCATCTGCTGGCTGAGCAACGTACTGTCGCTACCGCCGCGCTGGATGAAGCGGGTTCCAGCCTCGGTTGTTAGCCAGCCAATCACCGGCCAATTACGGATCTCGGCTTTGGCGAGGAAGGTCATCGGTTGCAGCAGGCCCAGCAGGGGGATGTCGGTCCACGATAGGTGGTTGGCGACCCACAACATCGGCTTATCTGGCAAATCGCCTGTCACACGAACCTGAAATGGCAATGCCGCTGCGAGCCGCCCCAGAAACGAACGGCACAGCTGCTGACGCGCAGCTTGAGCGGGATTAAAGCCCAGCACCGTGCGCAGTTTCAGACTGCAGGCTAGTAGCAGGCCGTAGAGAATCACCATGGCCAATCTCATGAGACGAAAATACAGCCTGATCCTGCGCATTCAGACCGCTGCCTTGAAGTGCCGGGCGTAACGCGGGCACAGCTCGTCGCGCTTGAGGAGAATGAAGAGGTCTGCGACCTGAAAATCTGGATCCCAGCAAGGCTCACCGCAGATCTTTGCGCCCAGTCGCATGTAGGCCTTGAGCAGCGCAGGAGTCTCAGCGATGACGTTGTCGGGCAACGCGAGCGCTGGTAGCGGGTTTTTAGGGCATGCGTGTAGCAGCTCCGTCGAAAGATGACGTTCGCGCAGTCGCTGCATGATGGCCTGAGCCTGGACGCCGCCGTCGCGCATTGGAATGCTGGCGCAGCCCATGAGATATCGATAGCCACCTTGGTTGAGCACTTCAGCCAGTTCCGCCCAGAGCACGGCGATGGTCGCGCCGTTGCGGTAGGCCGGATGAACGCAGGTCCGGCCAATCTCCAGGATCGGCCCTTCAAGTTTCGCCAGGCCTTGTAGGTTGAATTCGTTTTCGCTGTAGAACCGTCCCAATCCACGCGCCGTCTGGTTATCGAGCAGGCGCGTGGTTGCGACAAGCTCCCCGCTGCCTGAGTCGCGTACACCGATATGGCTGCAGTAAGCGTCAAACTCATCGCTGTCCAAACCGGCCTCGCTGCCCTGCATCTGAGCGCCATACTCGCCGTTGAATACCTGATAACGCAGCGCCTGAGCCTCACGTAATGCATCGTCGCCGAGCAGGCGTACCGCCTGCAGTTGTCGCGTCACGCGGGGGAAGGCAATGGTGGTCATGCTCGATCTCCTGGTCAGCCTGGCAGTGGCAATGCATCCGGAGCGCATGGTTGTTATGGTTGGCGTTCCGTCAGTCCGTGATGCCAGAGGCTAGGCAGGGGCGGTGTCACGGTTGTTACGGATCCGTGATGCTTGGATGACGGCATTCAAGCCCCCAGAACCAAGCGAATCTGCTGGAGAGAACCGATGTCTTGGCACACCGTGCTTGGTCCGATTGAACGCTTGCCACAGCCTGCGGCGCTGGACGATTGGTTTTGCGAGGTACAGGCCGATGGAGGCGGTGACCCGTTCGAGTTGGCGGTGCGCGGCGGCCGTCAAGCCGCCACGCCTGGTCTGGCGTTTCTGGTCGGCTATCAGGCCGCGTTGCGGCGGCTCTGGCCGTCGGCGCCAGCGGGTATCGGTGCGCTATGCGCGACCGAGCAGCGCAAGCTGCGTCCGGCGGATATGCAGACTCGGCTGGATAGATTGACGCTTACCGGCAGCAAGGACTTCGTCATTGCTGGATCGGCGGCGGCCTGGTTGTTGGTTCCGGCACGAGACGAGGCGCCAGGCGAGCCGGCAAGGCTCAGCCTGTGCGTGGTGGGTTGCGGTGATCGGGGCGTGACTATCGAGGACATGCCGCCGCTGCCGCTGGTACCGGATATCGTGCATGGGCGCTTGCGCCTCGAGCGGGTGCCATGTCAGCGGTTGGCGGGTGACGGCTGGGACGACTACGTCAAGCCGTTTCGCACGCTGGAAGACCTGTACGTGCTCGTCGCCATGGTCAGCTGGTTGTATGGAATCGCCTTGGAGTGCGCATGGCCGCAGGCGCTGCAGCTCAGATTGATCGGTCTGCTGGCGGCTGCAGCCGAAGTATCGCGTCTGCCGCCCGCTGACCTTTCGACACAGCTGTTGCTGGCTGCGCTCGATGCACAATGGGCCGCAACCTTACCTGCCCTGGATACGGCCCTCGATGAAGGTCCGGGCCATTGGGCCAAGCTATGGCAGCGCGATCGCGGCATATTGCAGTTGGCGCGCCAGGCACAGGCCAAGCGGCTGGACAAGGCAGCGGCTTTCGCACTGACGCCTCAGCGTGACCGGGACTGAACGCTGCGATAAAGCCACCGAGGCGGGAACTCTGCACGGCGGCGCGAACCTATAACAGGCGTGCCATCACGGCTTACGACAGGAGCCGCTGATCCTGACGAGGCACATTCCGTGCCTGAGCGTTCACCGGACAAGGATTTCAATGTCTTCCAGCTGTATCGGTAGTTGCTTCCCCGCGTGGTCGGCCCGAGGCGTGCAAGCGTGATGCTCGCCGGCGAGGTATTTCCATGGCGCGAAGGTAATCGTTTTCGGTTGCTGCTCGACGGACCACAATTTTTTCCACAGATATTGCAGCGTATCGATACTGCGCAGCAGCGTGTGGATATCGAGCTTTATCTGGTCGAGGACGGGCTCTGTACGGATCGGCTCGTCGACACGCTGATTGCCGCAGCCGGTCGTGGTGTACGCGTGCGCTGCCTGTTCGATGGCTTCGGTTGCTTGAAACTCGGGCAGAAGACGCGTCAGCGGCTGCTCGACGCAGGGGTCGACCTGCGCCAATACAACCCGCTCAAGCTAAAGCTCAAATTCCGCAACCTTCATCGCGATCACCGCAAGCTGATCCTGATTGATGACCTGTGCTGTTTTGTTGGCGGCGCCGGTGCGACTGACGAGTTCTGGAACCCGGACAAGCCGGACGAGCATTGGCACGAGGCGATGGTGGAAATCAGCGGGCCGGTGATGGAGGACTGGCAGCGCCTGTTCGATGTGCAATGGACCCTGTGCCTCAAGCGCCGGATCTGGCAGCTGCCGTTGCCTCGGCAGCTGCCGAAGATACCCGCCGCGCCCGATGCGCTTGATGGAGCAGGGCGAGTGGCCTATTCCGCTGCGCGTCAGCATCGAGACATTCTCCACAGCCTATTGCGCAATCTGCGAAGGGCCGAGCGGCGTATCTGGCTGGCCACTCCGTATTTTCTGCCGACGGGCAAGGTCCGGCGGGAGCTGATGCGCGCGGCTCGCCGCGGCGTCGAGGTTCGACTGCTACTGACCAGCCGCAACACCGACCATCCGTCCGTGCGCTATGCCGGGCAGCGTTTCTATCCAAGATTGCTTCGCGCAGGCGTGCGGATTCATGAATATCAGCCACACTTTCTGCACCTGAAACTCGTGTTGGTCGATGACTGGGTGAGTGTCGGCTCGTGCAATTTCGATCATTGGAATCTGCGCTGGAATCTTGAGGCGAACCTGGAAGCAGTCGACTCGCAGCTAAGCGCCGACGTTGCCAAGAGCTTCGAGCACGACTTCAATCAGAGCCTCGAGATCGACCTGGATCAGTGGCACGCACGCCCCCTTTACCTGCGGATGTACCAACGACTGTGGGGCCTGCTCGACCGGCTCGTGATCAATATCTTCAACCGAAGCGGCTGACGGCACAGGCCGAGCCGTTTATAAAGTGTCCAACTGAAAAGGGAGAGCGTTCTGATGGCTGCGAAGAAAATTCTGATGCTGGTCGGTGACTACGTCGAAGATTACGAAACCATGGTGCCGTTTCAGGCCCTGCAGATGGTCGGTCATACCGTGCATGCGGTCTGCCCGGACAAGAAGGCTGGCGACACCGTGCGCACAGCAATCCACGATTTTGAAGGCGACCAGACCTATAGCGAAAAGCCCGGCCATAATTTTGCGCTGAACTTCGATTTCGCCGAGGTGCGCGCCGAGGACTATGACGCATTGGTGGTGCCGGGAGGCCGCTCGCCTGAGTACCTGCGGCTCAACGAGCAGGTGATAAAACTGGTGAAAGCATTTGGTGAGGCGAAAAAGCCGATTGCCGCGGTATGCCACGGCGCTCAGTTGCTGGCTGCCGCTGATGTGCTGCGAGGGCGTGCATGTAGCGCTTATCCCGCCTGCGCGCCGGAGGTTCGGCTGGCCGGTGGTGAATTCGTTGATATCGGTGTCGACGAGGCGCATACCGAGGGCAATCTCGTGACCGCTCCGGCGTGGCCGGCGCACCCCGCTTGGCTGGCAGCATTCCTCGAGCTGCTCGGGACCCGCATCAGCCTGTAATATGCCGCTCCGTTCGAAGGCCCGCTCCGGCGGGCCTTTTTATTCACCCGCAGGCGCTGCCTGCTCAAGCTCCGAGGCCGCAATGTCCCAACCCCAAGACCCGCTCCATGGCGTGACGCTGGAGTCGATACTCGTCGAGCTGCAAGCTCACTATGGCTGGGAAGGGCTGGCGGAGCGGGTCGATATCCGCTGCTTCAAGAGCGACCCCAGTATCAAGTCGAGTTTGACGTTTCTGCGCAAGACGCCATGGGCGCGGGCGAAGGTGGAGGGGTTGTTCGTTCAGCTGCGCCGGAGCCGGCGTGATTAGTTGATGATCTGCGCTGCAACTGGCGTCCTGTAAGCAAAAAGCCCGGCAATGAGCCGGGCTTTTTTATTGGCGTAATCGGTTATTGCACCTCTACAGCCAGGTTTTCCGCGATCTTCTTCTGCCAGATCGCCGGCCCGGTGATGTGCACTGATTCGCCGTTGGTATCGACCGCGACGGTGACCGGCATGTCTTTCACTTCGAACTCGTAGATCGCTTCCATGCCCAGTTCGGCGAACGCCAGCACCTTGGACTTCTTGATCGCCTGCGCCACCAGATAAGCCGCACCGCCGACGGCCATCAGGTAGACGGCCTTGTTGTCCTTGATCGCTTCGATGGCGATTGGGCCGCGCTCGGACTTGCCGATCATGCCCAGCAGGCCGGTGCTTTCCAGAATCTGACGGGTGAACTTGTCCATGCGCGTTGCGGTGGTCGGGCCGGCTGGGCCAACCACTTCGTCACCGACCGGATCGACCGGACCTACGTAATAGATGAAGCGGCCCTTGAGGTCCACCGGCAACTCTTCGCCTTTGTTCAGCATGTCGACCATGCGCTTGTGCGCGGCGTCGCGACCGGTGAGCATCTTGCCGTTGAGCAGAACGGTTTCGCCTGGCTTCCAGCTCTGCACTTCTTCCGGTGTGATGGTGTCGAGGTTGACGCGACGCGCGCTCGGGCCGGCTTCCCAGACGATTTCCGGATAGGCGTCGAGCGGTGGCGGGGTCAGTTCGGCCGGGCCGGAGCCGTCGAGCACGAAGTGGGCGTGGCGTGTGGCAGCGCAGTTGGGGATCATGCACACCGGTAGTGAGGCCGCGTGCGTCGGGTAATCCATGATCTTGACGTCGAGCACGGTAGTCAGGCCGCCGAGGCCCTGCGCACCGATACCCAGTTGGTTGACCTTCTCGAACAGCTCCAGACGCAGCTCTTCGATGCGGTTCTGCGGGCCGCGGGCCTTCAGTTCGTGGATGTCGATGGATTCCATCAGCACTTCTTTGGCCATCACTGCGGCTTTCTCCGCGGTGCCGCCGATGCCAATGCCAAGCATGCCCGGCGGGCACCAGCCGGCACCCATGGTCGGCACGGTCTTCAGCACCCAGTCGACGATCGAGTCGGACGGGTTGAGCATGGCCATCTTCGACTTGTTTTCCGAACCGCCACCCTTGGCCGCTACGTCTACTTCGACCTTGTCGCCGGGAACGATGGAGTAGTGGATGACCGCCGGCGTGTTGTCTTTCGTGTTCTTACGGGAACCTGCGGGGTCGGCGAGGATCGAAGCCCGCAGAACGTTCTCCGGCAGGTTGTAAGCACGGCGGACGCCTTCATTGATCATGTCGTCCAGGCTCATGCTGGCGTCGTCCCAGCGTACGTCCATACCCACGCGCACGAATACGGTAACGATGCCGGTGTCCTGGCAGATCGGGCGGTGTCCGGTGGCGCACATCCGCGAATTGATCAGGATCTGCGCCATGGAGTCACGGGCTGCCGGTGACTCTTCACGCAGGTAGGCCTCGTGCATCGCCTGGATAAAGTCGACGGGGTGGTAGTAGGAGATGAACTGCAAAGCGTCAGCAACGCTTTGTATCAGGTCGTCTTGCTTGATCACGGTCATGCAGCGCGTCCTCTTGGCGGGGCGGAAACAGCGCGTATCGAAACAACGACCGACACGCTCAGGTAAAAAATGCGCGGCAGTATAACCTGCCGTAGAGCAGCGAACACAGACGGACCAAAGGTGAAGGGATGCACAGGGGTAACTGGTATGAAGCTGCCTGCGACTTGGCGTTGCGCGAAGGGCTGAGGCATCGGCTCCGCATTGGCGCGAGCGCACTAAAGACGGCCCTGTTTAAGATGATAGTTCGCTTGCCCGACACAACTGCGTATAGGTTTTTTACAAGGGCCGGCGTAAAGTGTGACGAATTGCCACTATGGGAAGGATTCCATGCGCGCTAGTCGTGACGAGAGCGAACAGCAAGCGCTGCAGTTATTGGTGACCAAGCGCTTCGGCATGGCGGCCGCCACCTACGGTCTGGCGCTGCTGCTTACCTGGATCACTGTGGCTGCCGGCTTCTATCAGGCGCCGGTCGAGACAGCAATCGCGGGGTCAGTGATGATTGCGGCCAGCCAGTTGACCTTTTTCTGGGTCTTCTATCGAGGCCATAACCTGCGCTTTCGCGACCCCAGCCTGACCGAGCCACAGGTGCTGGTTGCCCTGGTCTGGCTGACCTTCTTTCTGTTCAATCTCGGCGACAACCGTGGATCGCTGCTGGTGCTGTACGTACTGGTGCTGATGTTCGCGGTGTTTCTGCCACCGAAAAACTTCCTCCGTTACGCCCTGTTGGCACTGTTCAGCTTCGTCGGAATGGTGTTCTTCGACGCGCAAATGGGCTACCTGAACGACCCGCAGACGGCACTTCTGCAAACCGGCGTATTGCTGGTGACTCTGGTCTGGATGTGCTTGTTCGTCGGCTATGTCTACAGGTTGCGTCAACGCATGCGTCAGCGCCGCTTTGCGCTGCAGGCGCATCAAGAAACGCTGCGCGGCATGATGCGACAGCTGGAAGACCTGGCCTCGACCGATGAGCTGACGGGTCTCTACAACCGTCGGCATTTCCTGCGTAAGGCGGAAGCCGAGCTGAGCCGGCTGCGGGCGGGGCATCAGTCTGGCCTGGCCCTGATCGACCTCGACTACTTCAAACGGATCAACGATCTGCACGGGCACGCGGTGGGCGATCGTGTTTTGCAAACCTTTGCGTCCGTGGCGCGCTCCTGCCTGCGAGACGACGACATACTCGCCCGCTACGGGGGCGAAGAGTTCGTTCTGTTGTTGCCGAACACCGATGCCGAGCAATTCCGCGCCTGTTGCGAACGCTTGCGCGAGGCCTTCGCCAATGCCCAGCCGCCGGAAGGAAATATGCAGGCCGGTCATTTGAGCCTTTCCGTTGGTTTGACTCTGCTTCATGAAGGCGATGATCTGGACGAATCCCTGCAGCGTGCCGACGACGCGCTTTACCGGGCCAAGGGCAACGGTCGGAATCGGTGCGAGACCAGCTGGGCGACGGTGAATGCCTGAGATCACCCACGGTGGGCGGACCTGGCGAGTGGCGGAGGGCAGCAATCTGCTCGATGCGCTCAATGATGCCGGCTTGAACGTGCCGTTCAGTTGCCGTGCGGGCAGTTGCCATGCCTGCCTGGTGCGCTGCCTGGAGGGCGAACCGCAGGATGCACGTCCGCAGGCACTCGACTCGGCCCGGCGATCGGAAGGTTGGAGGCTCGCGTGCCAGTGCAGCGTGACCGGAAATCTCGATGTAGCGACGTTCGATCCTGCGCGCGAGGGGCTTCCGGCACGGGTAGAAGGATTCGACTGGCTAGATGATCGGGTTCTGAGATTGCGCTTGATCCCCGAGCGGCCGCTGCGCTACCACCCAGGCCAGCACGTGCTGTTGTGGAGCAACCATGGAGTCGCCCGGCCCTATTCGCTGGCGAGCGTGCCTTGGGAAGAGCACTGGCTTGAGTTTCACCTCGATTGCCGGCACAGCGGTGCGTTCTGCGACTCCGCTCGCACCTTGACCGTTGGAGACAGTCTGCGCCTGGGCCAACTGCATACGGGCGCGCTGCGTTACGAGCCCGAGTGGCAGATGAGACCTTTATTGTTGTTGGCTGCCGGTACGGGACTTGCCCCGCTTTGGAGCTTAGTGCGCGAAGCACTGCAGCAAGGGCACCAGGGGCCGATTAGGCTGTTGCACTTCTGCCGGGGCGGGTCCTATCTGCGAGAACCGCTTGAGAATCTTGCGGAGCTAAATGGCAACCTGGGCGTTGAATGCGTCGATTGGGAGCAGGCAGGCAGCCGCCTTCAGTCGCTGCAGGCCACGTCACGCCAGGAGATTGCGCTGATCTGTGGTGGAAGGGCTTTTGTCGAAGATTGCGCCAAGCGCATGTTTCTGGCGGGATTGCCGCGGGGGCAGATACTGAGTGACGCTTTTCTTACGCGTCAGTCCGGAGTTTAAAAGGGTTCGGAGGCATTGACCTCGCTAGGGAAAAGGTGCGCCAGGCGGTACCTGGCGCGCCGCGCCGATCAGGTCAGGGAATCGCCTACACGCAAGATTTTCATGGTGTTGGTGCCACCCGTTCCGTGATAGGTGTCGCCCTTGGTCAGGATCACCCAGTCGCCAACATTGACGATGTTGCGCTTGAGTAGCTCGTCCACTGCCGACTGGCTGACCTTGTCGGCCGGTAGCGCAGCTGGGTCGAAGGGGATGGTTTGCACGCCGCGGATCATGGCGACTCGGGCCTGGGTTTCGCGATGGGGCGAGAAGGCAAAGATCGGTACCGACGAACGAATCCGCGACATGATCAACGGGGTGTAGCCACTTTCGGTCAGGCTGATGATCGCCTTGACCCCTGGGAAGTGGTTCGCCGTGTACATGGCCGCCAGCGCAGTGCTTTCGTCGCTGCGCTCGAAGCGCTGACCCAGGCGATGGCCGGATTTGGTACTGGTCGGATGCTTCTCGGCACCGACACACACCCGCGCCATGGCCTTGATCGCTTCGACCGGATACTCGCCAGCGGCGCTTTCAGCTGAAAGCATCACCGCGTCGGTGTAGTCGAGCACGGCATTGGCTACATCGGACACTTCGGCGCGGGTCGGCATTGGGTTCTGGATCATCGACTCCATCATCTGGGTCGCGGTGATCACCAGCTTATTGTTGCGGCGCGCGTGCAGAATGATCTTTTTCTGGATGCCCACCAACTCGGCATCACCGATTTCCACACCAAGGTCGCCACGCGCGACCATCACGCCGTCACTTGCACGGATCAGACCATCCAGCGCTTCGTCATCGGCCACGGCTTCGGCGCGCTCGATCTTGGCGATCAGCCAGGCGCTCGAGCCGGCTTCGTCACGCAACCGCCGAGCCAGTTCCATGTCAGCCGCGTCACGCGGGAAAGAGACGGCGAGATAGTCCAAGTTCATGTCGGCTGCCAGCTTGATGTCGGCCTTGTCCTTGGCAGTCAATGCCGGCGCGGTCAGGCCGCCACCGCGACGGTTAATGCCCTTGTTGTCAGACAGCGGCCCGCCAATCAGTACGGTGCAGTGCAGCTCATCTGCTGTGCTGCTGTCCACGCGCATGACCACGCGACCGTCGTCCAGCAGCAGTTCGTCGCCAACACTGCAGTCCTTCACCAGATCCGGATAATCGATGCCGACCACTTCCTGGGTGCCAGCATCGCGGGGGTGGGTGACGGAGAAGCGAAAGCTGTCGCCTTCGGCCAGTTCGATGCGCTTGTTGGCAAACTTGGCGATACGGATCTTCGGTCCTTGCAGGTCACCCAGCAGCGCAACGAAGCGACCATGCTTCGCGGCGATATCCCGTACCAGCTGCGCCCGGGCGCGGTGCTCATCTGGCGTCCCGTGGGAAAAGTTCAGGCGGGCCACATCGAGCCCGGCGACGATCATTTTTTCCAGCACCTCAGGTGAACTGCTGGCTGGACCCAGCGTGGCGACGATTTTGGTACGGCGCGAAGTCATTCAATGCTCCTTTTTCAGAATGGCCGCGAGGCTACTATGCCGGGCGGCTGTAGTCATCGTTGGGCTGCACTACTCTTTCGGCAGAGCTTGGAGAGGCGCGCAATGGACATTTAGCTGGACGGATGGACTGCAGTTTTCGCAACGACGGTCGATAATTCGGCATTGGAGGAGTCACCCATGCGCACCCTGTTTATCCTTGTTCTGGCCACCCTCAGCGTAGGCTGCAGCAGCAGAAATGCCCTTGATCGCCATCTCGACGCGGCCTATACGCAATACGAGTTGGGTGATTGCGACAAAGTCATGCTCGAACTCTCCCAGGCCGAGCGGCGCAGTCGACCACGGGATAATCTGCAACCGGAAATATCGCTGTTGCGCGGTCAGTGCCTGGAGCGTCAGGGCCTGTTTGTCGACGCGGCACAGACCTATCAATTCATTCAGTCGCGCTATCCAGCCAGCGAATACGCCTTTCGCAGTCGTGCCAGGCTGGAGACGCTGCGTCAGTTGGGGCACTATCAGCCGGAGGAACGGGTGGTGATCCACGCCGTCAAACCCTGACACAAGGCCGGCCAACAGACCGGCAGGGAAGGACCCCATGCGTATCGCAGTACTGATAGTCAGCATTTTCTTCGCCCCTCTGGCGGCCGCCGATATCTACCGCTGGGTTGATTCCGGGGGCAATGTGCATTTCAGCGCGAAGCCGCAGCCGGGTGCGGAGCCGGTCGAGGTTCGGCCGCAGGTGATCGATAGAGACGACGCGACCCGCGAGCGGCAGGCGCGCACGGAGCGCTTCTTCGAGGCTCGTCGCGAGGAGCAGGAGGCGGCCAATGTGGCGGCGAGCGCTAGGCAGGCGCAACGAGAGCGCGAGTGCCAGCAGCTGCAAAACCGTTTGTCACGCCTGTCTCATGGAGGGCGCTATTTCAGTGCCGATGCAAAGGGTGAGCGCGTCTACTACAGTGATGAAGAAATAGGGGCGGCGCGGCGGCAGTTGGCCAGTCGTATCAGTCAGAACTGCAGCTGAGTGGCCGGAGACGGCGGCAGCGATAAAACTTGGCGGCAGGCCCGCAATCGATGGACATGCACAATCAACGCAGTATTCAACGGCATCAATTGCCGTATTACCTCAACGTGTTCAACCATTTCACGGACAAGCCGTTGGGTTTCATTGGCAACCTGTCCGAGTCCGGGCTGATGCTCATCAGCCCCTACCCGATGATGACTGACATACGTTTCGATATGCGTCTGAAAATTCCAGGCCAGCATAGCCAGCTGCGTTACGTCGATTTCAGTGCGATCTGTCGTTGGTCACGCGAAGACGTTACGCCCGGCAGCTTCGATTCAGGTTTCGTATTTGTCTCACCGCCCCGTGAGATTCGCGAAATGATCGATGCGCTGCACCACTACTTCAGCTTTCGGCCCATGCAGCACATTCCACCGGCGCGACTGCCGCGTATCGAGTCAGCCGGTAACAAGGCCGCCGATCAGGATTGCTGCCAAGGTACCTGAACGCCATCTGCACTACGGCCAGCTGTGCGAGGCACAAGCGCTTTCTGCTTGAAAGTGAGCACACATCGGTTACAGCACACCACCTTTCTTCCACGCCAGATAGCGGCTGATCAGCTCTGGTCCCAGCTCGTGCGGGCGGGCATCGAGCACTGGCACGCCGTGGGCGAGAAGCTGTTCATGAAGCCGGCCCCGAGCGCTTAGGTAGTCGAGCGTGCCGCAATAATCGAGGGCGTCCTGAAAGCTGCGGACAGGCTGCTGGCGTAGGTTGTCTAGAACCGGCTCGCGCAGGCTCACGACCAGTACACGATGGCGACGGGAAAGCCGCCGGACGGCGCCGAGCAGTGTCTCGTCGTCCTCGTCGCGCAGGTTACTCAGGATGATCACCAGCGCGCGGCGTTTCTGCAGCGTCAGCACATCGTTGGCGGCAAACGTGAAATCAGCCGGTCGCTGCGTGTTGGCCAGGTCATAAACGCCATTGAGCAACGCGTTGAGTTGCGTCTGGCCTTTGGCTGGGGCGAAGAAGCGCCGTTGCTCGGTGGCGAAGGTGTAAAGACCCAACGCGTCACCCTGGCGTAAGGCGACATACCCCAATAGCAGACTGGCATTGAGCGCATGATCGAAGTGCGTGAGCGAACCGTCCTGGCTACGCATGCGTCTGCCACAGTCAAGCATGAGCAGAATCTGCTGGTCGCGGTCGTCCTGATATTCGCGAACGATGGGTGCGCGTTTACGGGCTGTTGCCTTCCAGTCGATCTGGCGCAGGGTGTCGCCTTCCCGAAATTCGCGCAGTTGGTGGAAGTCCATGCCAAGCCCCCGCCTTGGCTGCTGGCGCACACCCAGGCGGCTCAGCCAGCGGTCCACTGCCATCAAGGGCGCACCGTGCAGCTGGGTGAAGTCGGGATAAACCTTAGTCTGCGATTGCAGCGGCAGCAAACGGCGTTCTCGCCACAGCCCCAGTGGGCTGAACAAGCGAATCTCGCAGTGCTGGAAATGGAAGTGGCCGCGCCGCATCGGTTGCAGGCGGTAACTGAGCTGGCAGTGCTGCCCCGCTGGTAGCTGCACCTGCTGTGGCAACTCCTGCACGTCGAGCCCGGCCGGCGCATGGTCGAAAATCTCGGCATCCATGGCTTGCGCCTGCGGATGTCGAATCTCGAGCTGAACGTCATGCCAACGGCCCAAGGCGAGATTGCCAGCCAGTACACGTCGCAGCTCAGGCGAGGGCAGGCGGCGCAGGCGCAAGGCGTCGACAATGGCCACCAATCCCAGGCACAGCAACAACCCCCACCAAGCCGTATGAGCACCCGAGAGCAGGGGACTGCCGAGCGCCGCTGCGATACCTAGCAACAGTCCTAGGCAGAGCAGGGCGGCGAAGGCGTAGAGCAATCGACGTGACGGATTCATTGAAGGGCTCGCAGGCCGGTTGGTGTCACAGGCGCGGGGCCGCGATCTGCTCAAGCAGCTGCTGGAGCAGTTGGTCCACCGAAGTGCCTTCGATGTCGAGTTCAGGTGAAAGCCTGACGCGATGCCGCAAAACCGCCAGGGCGCAGCCTTTTACATCGTCCGGAACGACGAAATCGCCGCCGCGCAACAAGGCGCGTGCGCGGGCGCAGCGCACCAGCGCGATCGATGCTCGTGGTCCTGCGCCCAGAGAAAGTCCCGGCCAGCTGCGGGTGGCTCGGGCCAGCCGGACGGCATAGTCGAGCACCTGATCGTCCAATGGCAGGTCACTGGCAATTTTCTGTAGCGCCTGGACATCCTTTGCCTGTAGCAAAACCCGCAACCCACTGACATCGAGAATGTCGGTGCGAACTGATCGAGTGACCTGACTAACCAGGGCCAACTCTTCGTCCGCCTGGGGATAGTCCATGCGCAGCATCAACATGAAGCGGTCGAGCTCGGCCTCCGGCAACGGATAGGTGCCTTCCTGCTCGATGGGGTTCTGCGTGGCCATCACCAGGAACGGCTGCGGCGCGGCGAGCGCGCGGCCTTCGAGGGTGACCTGACGCTCCTGCATGACTTCCAGCAGCGCCGCCTGGGTCTTGGCAGGTGCGCGATTGATCTCATCGGCCAGCAGCAGGTTGGTGAACACAGGGCCCTTGCGCAACTTGAACTGTTCGCTGGCCAAGTCATACACCGCATGGCCGGTGATGTCGCTGGGCATCAGGTCCGGCGTAAACTGGATACGCGCAAAGTCGCCACCAAAGCACCGTGCCAGTGCCCGCACCAGTAGCGTTTTGCCAAGCCCCGGGACGCCTTCAACCAGCACGTGACCGCCCGCAATCAGCGCTGTAAGCACGCCGTCTACCACGTCCTGTTGACCAATGACGGCTTTATGCAGCTCTTGGCGTAGCGCCTGTGCAAGTTGGCTGGCGCGCTGGCGCTGCGTGTTCGGGCTCGTATTCGGAGCCACGTCGTTCGGTTCCGGTGTTGTATCGCTCATAACGCATTCCTGAGGCTTTGCAGGCGGGCAACCTGACGGGTGAAATCGGCATTACTCATCTTTTTATCCAGCGACGACCGCATGGCATGGGTAACGGCTTCAATGGGAGTTCGGCTTAGTTGCGCGAGGACCTTGCACAAGTCCGCATGGTCGAGCGCCATCAGGTTGGGATGACGGTGCTGAGCCTGACGGAGAATGTCGTTCTGCAGGGTGGCGATCAGGTGCCGCTGTCCGGCGCGCCGGTAGAGAAAATCTGCGCTGCCTCGCAAATGCTCTCGAAGCTGTCGGCGACCTCGGTCGGCGGGTTCCAATAGCGGGCCTTGGCGCTGCGCTGCGTGCCAGCAGCCCAGCAGCAGTAACAAAAGTGCGGCGGACAAGGCCTCAGGAAAATAACGCAGCAAACGTTGCAGCAGACCGTCATGGTCGGTGCGATAGATCAGCGTCACGTCGCGGTCCTGGGTGAGATACCACAGCAGCCAGGCATGGTCGTACTGGGCAATCGCATCGTTCTGCCAGATCCAGCTGTCGGTGAGTGCGGTGATCAGGCCGCTCCCGTGCCGCAGTTGCAGCATGTGCGTCGCGCTGGCGCTGTTGGCCCATGCATGCGCACCGCCACCGGCGTCGTAAAGGTGATAGTTGGTGTCGAAAGCCAGATAGGCGGGGGCGTTCTCGTTCTCCAGATAGAGGCGGGTCAGCACGGGGCGCTTCTCTACGTTGGCAGCACCATCGGCGACGTGGCTGTCGTCGGGTTTCTCGCTGGCTTCGTGCTGCTGCAGGTTCAGCGCATCGAGTAGCAAGTCGCCGCTGTTGCCTGCGTTTTCGTCCCAGATCCGCTCTGCGACAAACACCAGGTGGCCACCCTTATCAACCCAGTGCAACAGGCGTTCGGCCTGGGCGGGCGTCATGGTGCTGCGCTCTCCGAGCAATAAAAGCACCTGCCGACTGTCCTTGGTTTCGGTAAGCCCGCCGAGGCCTTGCGCATGATCGACGGCGCGCCCCTGGTCGGTCAGGAAGCGCTCTGCAGCGAGATACGGATTGCTGCGCACTTCCGGTGCCGGTCCATGCTCGATCGTTTCTTCGTAGGGGGTTGCCCTGCTGATTGCAAAAAACAGCATCAGGCCAAGCAGCAGCGCGCCCGCTATTAGCAGCAAAAGACGACGCGGCCTAGTCATGCGAGGCCTCACTGCCAAACACAGTGAGCCAGCGCTGGCAAAGCTCGTCTCGAGTCGCATCGGGAGGCAGTTGATTCCCGTAGGCCAGGCCAAGCCAGTGGCGGGTCAAGGCCTCGGCGTAGTCGAGCAGCTGTGGCTGAGCCTCGTGTCGCAGCAGTTCGAGTATTTCACCCTCGGTATGTGAGCTTTTTAATGGCAGTTGCCGCTCGTGCAATAGGCGGCTGAGAAAAGCCCGGTAGAGCAGGCCGAGCGCTTCGCGTGGATGATCGTGCCAAAGCCGCTGCACCTCGGCGATCACGTCCGGCGGAAGACTTTCGGGTTGCACGTCCAGTCCGAACAGTGCGGAGGGCGCAGGTTGCCTTTGCCTGAATCGCAACGTCTGACGCGGGTTCACGTACAGCTTGATCCAGTCCCGATAGCGCCATAGCAGCCACCCGGTCAGGCCGAACAATGCGGCCCAGAGGAATACTTCGATCACGCTTGCCAGGCGGTCGGGGCGCTGTGCCGCCAGCTCGCTACGTAGCAGCCGTTCAAGCAGGCGCGCGAACCAGCCCGGCTCGCCATCTGTCTCATCAGTGAAGCGCCAGCGGGTAACGGTCTCGCGGTTTCGGAAAGGTGGCTGGTCGAGTAACTCACTGATCCGCTCACTGGCTGCCCTGCTGGTCAAGGGCTGCTTGAGCAGGCGATCACTTTGTGGGCCGGAGGCCTCTTTCGTCTGAACTGTTTCGTCTGCATCAGGCGCAGCCAGTGCCGCGTTGGGCACCGGCAGCAACCACAGCCCCATCCCCACTAGCAGTACCGACATCACCGTCTTCACGCGAGCCTGCAGGCGGCGAAACGTCAGTTCGACATCCCAGGCCTCAAGCGTGGTTCGGCGGTTCAGATACAGGCTGAAACCGCTGGCGACATAGATCGGCTCCCAGACCGCCAGCACAAGCGCATACATCAAGTTGGACAAGTGTTCGAACCATAGCCAGTCGCCGCTCATGCCGAGCAGGTCCTGCCAGTTCCAGTCGGCCAGCATTTGCTGTGGGATGAGCATGTACATCAGCGCGAGGGCACCTAGCCACAACCCCATCTCCAGGTGCATGCCGACCAGGGTCAACCAGGATGCGGCCCGGCTGTCTCGTTGCCCCAGCACAGCGAGGCGCTGCTGGCGGGCCGAGCCACTCAGTTGCTCGAGCTGGAGCACTGGAAGATCGAAACTTCGAGTCACGCTGAAACGGCGCCAGGTCACGCTGGCAAACCACTGGGAGCGCAGCAGTTGCGGCAGCGCCCTGAGGCATTGGCGCAGGGTCGGTGTGTCGCCGAACAGCGCCCTCGACAGGATGAACAGTGGTAGTCGTTCATAGAGCGGCTTGAGCCACCAGAACAGCAACAAAGCAAGCGTCGGGTATTGCCAGAACAACAGGCTGAACAGGGCGAATATCGGCAGTGTCACCAGCGCCCAGCTGAGCATCAGCAGTGCGACATGACGGCGTGCCAGGAGAACGCCGAGATCCAGCGCCTCCCAGGCGGTGCGAGGACGAATCGCCATGCTGGCATCATTCAGCTGCATGGAACCGCCGTCCGCTTTGTGTCAGATAGGCGCCGACCAGCAGCCACAATAGCGCGCCCACGGCGTATTTGACCGGGGCTGAGGGATAAGTCATCGAAGACCAGTACGCCTCGATAAAGGCAGCAATCAACAGGAATAATATGGCTCCCGTGATCAATCGGACTGCCGTAGCGGCCGCCAGGCGCAATGCCTCGCTGCGTGTGTGGCGACCAGGTGCAACGAGGGCTGCACCCAACTTCAACCCCGCCGCACCCGCCAAAGTGATCGCTGTCAGTTCGAAAGCCCCATGGCCGATGACAAATGACCAGAACGGCTGGTCGTAGCCGATTTCGGTCAAATGGCCGGCAATCGCGCCGATGATCAATCCGTTGAATAGCAGATAGAACAGGCTGCCAATGCCGAACAGCAGGCCACCGGCAAAGGTCTGGAACGCAATGCCAATGTTGTGCATCACGTAATAGCCGAACATCACCCAGTCGTCAGCTGACCCACGCTCGCCGAAGCGACCGAGACGGCTGGCGTCGGGGTCGTACATGGCTTCCATTTCAGCGACCTGCTCGGGGCTGATCAGGCTATAGACCAGTTCCGGAAATGCCAGCACCAACCCGGCCATGCCCAGCAGGCTGCCGTAGAAAATCAGACTCGCGGCTGCCAGATAGCGCCACTCTGCGCGAACCAGCCTGCCGAAACCGCCCAGAAAGAAGCCGAGCAGGCGACCACCTAGCGGGCTACGGTGGCGATACAGTTGATGGTGTCCGCGTTGAACCAGCAGCTGCAGGCGCTCAACGAAGCGCATGCTGTAGCCGCGCGCCTGCGCCAATGCCAGCTGCTGGCAGAGCCTCCGATAGGCCGCTGGAAAGTCAGCGATCAAGCTTGGTTGGTTGCCTTTGCCTCGCTCCAATGCTGCGAGGGTTTCATCGAACGTTTGCCATTCGGCCTGGTGCCGGGTTTCGAACTGGCTCTGCTTCATGCCGGCCCCACCAGACTGCGAGCAATGCTGTGAATTCGAGTCTCTGCCTGCGCTGGCGCAACCTGCAGCGCTTCGGCCAGGATTGAGGCCAGTTCCAGGCGCCTTTCCGCAGACAGCGTCGAATGGCGCTCGGCAAAGGCGATCAGGGCGTGCTGCTCAGCCAGCGTAAGGGGCAACGGCGACGCGACTGCTTCAGCCGCGGGTAGTGCGGGCGCGCTGATGTTGCGCTCGCCGTACACGACCACCGTTCCTGCGGCGAGGTCGCCCAATCGTTTGAACGATGGATGCCAGAGGCAGCAGAGCGACCCGAGAAAGTAGCCGAAAGGCAGCATGTCGACGAAACGCAATAGGTTGCGGGTCAGGGAAGAGGCCCAGCCGACCGGCGTGCCGTCGTCATGGATGACGCGCAGCCCTAGCCATTGCTTGCCCGGTGTGCGCCCCTGATTCAACACTTCGAAGAGCACCATGTACCACCATTGCACCAGAAACAGCAGCAGCGCACCGACACCCATGCCAAATTTGCCCAACGAAGCGAATGCAAAGCCCAGAATCGCGAGTATCGCGCCTCTTATCAGCAGGTCCAGTGCAAACGCCAGCGCGCGAGGGACCAGGCCTGCTGGATGGAGCAGCAAATCTATACCTTCCGGCGTTTCGACGCGGAGCGTGTTATCCAGCAATGCAGTAGTGGCTGAAAGGGCGGATGTCACGGCGTAGGCTCGCTAGTGGGGGACTGGATGCTATGCGCACATCGCGCATCGAGCAACGGCCCGCGATGCCGCGCCCGGCGAATGAAACCATCGAATAGCATCTACGGCCATAACCGGTTTGGCAGTTCCGATTGATATGCGGGCAGATTGCTCAGGTCTGTGTCGAAACTCCACTCGAACCAGAGCCCCGACCATTCGTTGAGGGCGGTCTGGCGCGCTAGACTGGGCGCGACAATCGAGAAGGAAGCTCCCTTGACCTCCAGCATCTTCTGGTACGACTTCGAAACAACCGGTATCTCCCCTCGCTGCGATCGGCCTGTGCAAGTGGCCGGTATTCGCACCAACGAGGCGTTGGAAGAGATTGGCGAGCCGCTGAACATTTACTGTCGTTTGGGTGACGACATTCTCCCGCATCCAGCCGCGTGCCTGGTCACGGGCATAACGCCCGCCACGCTAGCGGAAAAAGGCCTGTGCGAGGCGGAGTTCGTGGCCCGGCTGCACCATGAACTGGCTGTGCCGGGTACCTGTGGCGCGGGATACAACAGCCTTCGTTTTGATGATGAAGTGCTGCGCTACAGCCTATATCGCAACTTTTTCGACCCCTATGCCCGCGAATGGCAGGGCGGTAATAGCCGCTGGGACATCATTGACCTAGTGCGCACCGCCTACGCGTTGCGGCCGGAAGGGATTGTTTGGCCTGAAGAGGAGGGAAGGGTCACGTTAAAATTGGAGCGGCTCAGTGCAGCCAACGGTCTTGAACATTTGAATGCACACGATGCATTGTCCGATGTGCGGGCGACGATTGCCTTGGCTCGGCTGCTCCGTGAGCGTCAACCGCGGCTTTACGACTATCTCTACAAGCTACGTCGTAAACATGCAGTGATCGAGCAAGTCCAGCTGCTCAAACCAATGGTGCACATATCGGGTCGGTTTTCCGCGGCGCGTCATTTTCTATCGGTGGTACTACCGCTGGCCTGGCATCCTCGCAACCGTAACGCGTTGATTGTCTGCGACCTGAACGCCGAATGTGCGCCCCTTTGGGAGGAGCAGGCCGAGGCTATTCGCGAGCGGCTTTATACTCGTCGGGAGGACTTGGGCGAGAAACTTCCGATCCCCTTGAAACTCGTTCACATGAACCGTTGCCCAGTGCTGGCGCCAATGAGCGTGCTGCGCCACTCAGATATCGAGCGGCTAGGACTGGATATCCAATGTTATGAGGCGAGAGCTGCCGAATTACGCGGGCGGGAACCCGAATGGCGCTGGAAGCTTGCCGACATCTATCAGGAGGATGCGTTTGTGGCGTCGTCGGATCCGGAGCAGCAGTTATATGACGGATTCTTCAGTGAGCGTGACCGGCGTTTGTGCGAGCAAGTACGAAACGCTCCGCCGATTGCGAGTGACGGCGCGCCGCCGTTTGATGATCCGCGCTTGCCAGAGCTGCATTTTCGCTACCGCGCACGTAACTTTCCCGAGTGTCTATCGCCGGCCGAAGCCCAGCAATGGCAAGCCTTTTGTAGGCAGCGCCTGATGGTGCCCGAATTTGGCGCACCGAATACCTTGGAACACTTTGAGCAAGCGTTGCTGGCTTTATTGCCGTCGGCAACAGCCGAACAAGCACGTCTACTGCAGCAATGGTCGCTCCATGCTCGCAGCTTGCGTGAACGTTACATGCTCTGAAGATGCTTGGTCAGAGAACAAAAAAGCCATCTGAGCAAGGCTGCGTCAGATGGCTTTTAGGGGTGTGGCGTAAAACTTAGCCCAACAGAGTGGCCCAGCTTTCAACCTCGTCGGAGCCCCATTGTGCTTTCCACTCTTTCAACGTTTTGTGATTGCCACCTTTGGTTTCAATCACTTCACCGTTGTGCGGATTCTTGTACTGCTTGACGCGGCGGGCGCGCTTGGTTGTGGCAGGCGCCTTGGATGCACGCTGCGGCTTGTTGCTGCGGGCATCCGGATCGAGTAGAGCGATAATGTCGCGAAGCGACTTTTGATATTCGCCCATCAGCTCGCGCAGTTTGCCTTCAAACTCAAGTTCCTTTTTCAGCTTGTCATCTTCTGACAGGGACTTCAGGCGTTCCTGTAGTTCCTTGATAGCTTCTTCAGTAGCGCGGTATTCATTGATCAGCGACATGTCACTTCCTTGGTATAGGTTTGAACGCAAGTGACAGCAATCATAGACAGCTGCCGCGGACAAGTAAATGTTGGCCTGGGTAAAGTTTTGCTTACTTTGTTTCATCGCGGTGCAGGGCGATTCGAAGTGCCTAGTTAAACCCGGCATCGGTGAAGTACTGCACATAATCGAAGGTCGCGACGGATCCCGTCACGCTTAATATGCCGTCTCGATATTTGATAAAAATCGGCTCCCTATCTTTTGGTGGTGTTGTGTTTCCCTTGCCCACTGGGGGCCAACGGCAACTTGGCCCTCCGATTATTACGGTTTTAATCGCAGTGTTTCTTTTCGCTCTACAGGAACGACTCGATCCGCGCGCGGGCGGCAGTCCGTGCCATGCTTTGGTCCGGCTGAATAATATGGTGGTGGTTTTCTTCGCTGCGCTAGAATGCCCGGTCTTTATGGGTAAGCCGGAGTTAACTTAAAAATGCGCACATTCAGGCTGGTTATCGCCTGTCCCGACGGCGTCGGCATTGTGGCCAAGGTCGGTAATTTCCTGGCGACCTACAATGGCTGGATCACCGAAGCCAATCACCATTCCGATCATCAGAGTGGTTGGTTCTTCATGCGGCACGAGATTCGGGCCGACTCGCTGCCGTTCGATCTTGATGGGTTTCGCCAAGCCTTTGCACCAATCGCGCGCGAGTTTTCCATGGAATGGCGCATTACCGACTCAGCTCAGCGCAAGCGGGTAGTGCTGATGGCCAGCCGCGAGTCGCACTGCCTCGCTGATTTGCTGCATCGTTGGCACAGTGGGGAACTGGATTGCGACATTCCTTGTGTGATCTCCAATCATGACGACCTGCGCAGCATGGTCGAGTGGCATGGCATTCCGTATTTCCATGTGCCTGTCCAGCCGGGGCGCAAGGACGAGGCTTTTGCCGAGGTGTCGCGCCTGGTTCGCGAGCAACGCGCCGACGCCATTGTACTGGCGCGCTACATGCAGATTCTGCCGGCCGAGCTCTGCGAGGAATATGGGCAGCGGGTGATCAATATCCATCACAGCTTTCTGCCATCGTTCGTCGGGGCAAAGCCTTACCACCAGGCCTCGTTGCGGGGTGTCAAGCTTATCGGTGCGACTTGCCATTACGTGACCGAAGAGCTCGATGCCGGACCGATCATCGAGCAGGACGTGGTGCGCGTCAGCCATCGTGACAGCATCGAGGACATGGTTCGGCTGGGTAAGGACGTGGAAAAGATGGTGCTGTCGCGTGGTTTGCGCTATCACCTGGAAGACCGAGTACTGGTGCATAGCAACAAGACGCTGGTATTCAACTGATCCATCACGACTGGCGCCGGAGGCGAGATGAGCAACCCACTGGACAAGGCTGGCGCGAAGGCGCCACCGATTATCGGTAGTGGTTGTACCCAGCGCTACGACCCTGACCAGATGGGCCCTGAGCTGGGGACTGACTTTCCGGATGCCGAAACACTCTGGAAGCGTTATCTGAATGCGCTCGATGGCGCAGCCGGTGACACTCCGATTGACGATGCTGAACCCAGCAGCTCGATGCTGGCGGGCTAGCGAGGGCTGCAGGCCAATCCACTGCTTGTGAGGCTGCGATGAAACAGACAGGCCGCCTGGTATTAGGTGCTGACGCGACGGGCGAACCCAGTGTCCACCCGTTGCATCTGGCCAATCGTCACGGTCTTGTCGCCGGTGCGACGGGTACTGGCAAAACGGTGACCTTGCAGCGCCTCGCGGAACAGTTCAGCGAGGCTGGCGTCGCTGTTTTCGCGGCGGATATCAAAGGCGACTTGTGTGGCCTGGGTGCCGCTGGCAATCCGCAAGGAAAGATCGCCGAGCGGATCGCCAGCATGCCCTGGCTCGACCATCGACCCCAAGCGTACCCGGTGGTCTTGTGGGACGTGCACGGCGTGAGTGGCCATCCACTGCGGACGACGCTTACCGAGATGGGACCGTTGTTGCTAGGCAATCTGCTGGAGCTGAGCGATAGCCAGCAAGCGGCGCTCTATGCGGCATTCAAGGTGGCCGATCGCGAAGCGCTGCTGTTGCTCGATCTGAAAGATCTCAAGTCGTTGCTTGCTCATTTGAAACTGCATCCTGAAGTGCTCGGGGACGATGCAGCCTTGTTTACGAGCGCATCGTCTCAGGCGCTGTTGCGGCGGCTGGCGACACTGGAGCAGCAGGGAGCCGAAGCGCTCTTCGGTGAGCCGGCGCTGGCGCTTGAGGACATCTTGCAGCCAGCGCACGACGGGCGCGGACGGATCCATCTGTTAGACGCCAGCCAGCTCGTGCATCAGGCGCCCAAAGTCTATGCGACGTTCCTGCTGTGGCTACTGGCTGAGCTGTTTGAACAGCTTCCCGAGCGCGGCGATGCCGGTCGACCTCTGCTCGCGCTGTTCTTCGATGAAGCGCACCTCCTTTTCAACGACACTCCGAAAGCCTTGCAGGACAGGTTGCTGCAAGTGGTCAGGCTGATTCGCTCGAAGGGTGTGGGCGTGTATTTCGTCACCCAGTCCCCCACGGACCTGCCGGACGATGTGCTGGCTCAGTTGGGCCTGCGCGTGCAGCATGGGCTCAGGGCCTATACGGTCAAGGAACAGAGAGCCCTGCGGGCGGTAGCAGAAAGTTTTCGCACCAATCCGGCATTTTCGTCTCTGGACACCTTGGCCGGGCTGGGGATCGGCGAAGCGCTGGTCGGCGGTCTCGAGGACAGAGGCACGCCGTCGATGGCTCAACGTGTTGCAGTCGCGCCTCCTCAATCGCGGATCGGGCCGCTAACTGAGCGCGAGCGACACGACCTGATCGCCAGTTCACCCCTTCGAGGCCGTTACGACAGGCCGGTCGATCGCGAATCTGCTTATGAGATATTGCTCGAACGGGCGAAGCAGGCTTCCGACAACCAAACGCCAGTGAAGGCCGCTACGTCAAGAAACGAGGTCACCGATGCGCTAGGTGACGCTGCCGGGCGGGTATTCAAGAGCGCAATGCGCCAGGCTGCGACGCAGCTGGGCCGGCAGTTGGCACGGGGGCTTCTGGGCTCTTTGTTGGGCGGTAAGCGGTGATCAGATGCGATCAGTTGCGATGGCTAAGCTGTTGCTGACGGCAGGGCATGCGGTGCATATTTTTACAACGCTGCGGGTTACTTGGCTTCAGCGGCTTGCTCTGACAACTCTTTTTCGATTTTCTGCAACTCCGCCTTGAATACCTGATCGTGAACGGTCGGCTTTTTACGCCATGGCTTCCGCTCGGGATCGGGCTGCGCGGCATAGGTCGTTATTTCCCCGCCATACACAGCCTGGAAACGGTTGGCTTGCTTCTCCAGTTCGGCGCGTAGTTCTTCTTTTGTCACGTCTTGTTTTGCCTCTTTGTTATAGGTCTATTTGCAGCGCGGCGCGCTAAGGGGTGCGAGCTATAGGCTCGAATGAGGCCCGGCTCGGGTTGGGTGTGTGTGCGGTAGGGGAAACATTACTGCAAGCGGGCTAGGCTAAACAAGCGTGCCCGTAAAACTATCCGGTAGTAATGCAGTATTGAGTCATATCATGAAGCATGCCCGCGCAAGTTATCGCTAAAAGCGGGCTAGCGGTTTGAGCTGTAAGAACAAGTTTTTGCGGTCGGGGTAGTATTTCGAGGAGCCAGCGAGTTCAGCAATGAGTATCCGCGGCAGAAGCTTACAAAAAAACCGCGCCTCATTGGGCGCGGTTTTTTTGCCACATCTAGTTAGCGAGCCGACTGGCTGGCCACATCATTCGGCGCACGGCCATATACGTCGTCCAGACGCTCGATATCATCCTCGCCCAGATAGCTGCCCGACTGGACCTCGATAATTTCCAGCGGGATTTTGCCAGGGTTGGCCAGGCGGTGGATGGACGTCACCGGGATATAGGTGGACTGGTTCTCGGTTAGCAGGAACGTCTTGTCGTTGCAGGTTACCTGGGCGGTGCCGGAGACGACGATCCAATGCTCGGCGCGATGGTGGTGCATCTGCAACGACAGCTGCGCACCTGGATTGACGCAGATCCGCTTGACCTGGAAGCGACCACCCATATCGACCGAGTCGTACCAGCCCCACGGGCGGTAGACGGCGCAGTGGTTCTGCGTTTCGGAACGGTTCATGGCGTCGAGCTTGTTCACCAGCTTCTTGACGTCCTGGACCTTGTCCTTGTGAGCGATCATGGTCGCGTCTTTGGTCTCGACCACAACGATGTTATCCAGGCCGACTACGGTTACCAGCTTGCCGTTACCGTGAACCAGGCAGTTGCGGCTGTCTTCGACAATCACGTCGCCTCTGGTCACGTTACCGTTTTCGTCTTTTTCCAATACATCCCAAAGCGATGACCAGGAGCCAACATCGCTCCAGCCCGCAGACATGGGCACGACGCATGCCAGTTCGGTTTTTTCCATTACCGCATAGTCAATGGAGTTGTCCGGGCAGCAGGCAAAGGTGGCTGGATCGATCAGCAGCTCTTCGCCGTTCTTGATGCTGCGCTCCAGTGCAACCCAGCAGGTGTCATAGATATCCGGATCGTGCTTCTTCAGCTCGTCCAGGAAAACGCTGGCACGGAACAGGAACATGCCACTGTTCCAGTAGTAGTCACCGGAATCGACGTATTCCTGAGCGCGCACTTCATCCGGCTTTTCAACGAACTGTGTGACGCGGTTGACGCCTTCTGGCAGCCCGTTACGTGCCTTATGATCGCATTTGATGTAGCCGTAGCCGGTTTCCGGGCTGGTGGCAGGGATACCGAACAGGACCATGCCACCATTTTCGGCTGCATTGGTCGCCAGGGCGAGGGAGCGCTGGAAGGCTTTATGGTCTTCGATGACGTGATCGGCCGGCAGCACCAGAAGCAACTCGTCGCGGTCATCGGCAAGCAACTTCATCGCTGCAATGGCTATTGCCGGAGCAGTGTTGCGGCCGAACGGTTCAAGCATGAGGCCCTGAGTTTGAAGCTTGCGTGCCGCCAATTGTTCTTTGACGATGAACCGGTGTTCCTTGTTACAGACCAGCAGGGGCGCTTGCATGCCTTCGAAGGCCAGGCGCTCGATCGTCTGTTGAAACAGTGTCTGCTCCGCCGTAAGGGCGAGGAACTGTTTGGGGAATGCCTTCCGCGAAAGAGGCCAGAGTCGAGAACCGCTGCCGCCTGAGAGGATGACCGGAATCATGTTGTTTCTCCTGAATCGTTGAGAAGGGGAAGTTCTTCTTGTCCATGTGGGCGGCCAGAGGTCTGTGCTCGCCATACGCTTCTTGGTCGGGCCTTCAGGTGCCGCGTGCCGTCAAGTTCAGTTGTCCTACAGGACCACTGTTTTCGGGGCGAACTGCGTGCTCCGAGCCTGAATGTGGGAGGTGCTGCCTGGTAGTTGATGGGCGCCGCACTTGATATTGCGGAGCTGATAGCGGTTCCGGGGTCGACGCCAGCGAGCGTCTGAACAATCTTGAGCAGGCAGGTGGGCATGCCGTTCGGCTGCGCTCTATCTGCCCGAGGCTGATGCGCCTGATAGTCGTTGATAAGTAACGACACAGCGCTGATCCGGCCAGTCTGTTCTCTCTTGAACACGCCCGGCGACCTCACGGGTCTGCCTTGGCTGACACGCTGAAAACCTTGTTTTGAATTCCACTGCACGTTCATGTGCGACGTCCCTTTCCGCCTGGAAATGCCGGTACGCGCTTATGATTGCAGGTGCCTTCGGATAGTTCCCCGCTGGCGTGCCGTCGATCGGGGAGTTTTTGACGGGGGCAGAGAATGCGCCAGGCTGCTGGCGCTGTACGCTGTGATTGGCGGGCGGGTTCAGCTCTGGTGTGCAGGGTAGATCGCGTCTGGAGGCGTGATGGCTGGGCTCCCCCCGCCAGGAAAGCGAAGGGGGGCACGGCCCGGCGGAGGGAGTCAGGCTTGAGCGTCTCGCAGAAATACCAGGTGATCAGGCGATGAACTGTCAGGGCAATAGCGATAGCCGTCGTAGTCAAAGCTAGTCAGCTGTTCGGGTTTTTTGATGCGTTCCTTGATCACATAGCGGCTCATCAAACCTCGGGCTTTCTTAGCGTAGAAGCTGATGATCTTGTATTGGCCGTTCTTCATATCCTTGAAGTCGACATCGATCACCCGCGCATTCAGTGCCTTGCGTTTCACGGCGCCGAAGTACTCGTTGGAAGCCAGGTTGAGCAAGACGTCGTCACCCTGTGCGGCCAGTGCTTCGTTGAGCCATTCGCTTATCCCTTCGCCCCAGAAGGCGTACAGATCCTTGCCGCGTGGGTTAGCCAGCTTCGTGCCCATCTCCAGACGATAGGGCTGCATCAGATCCAACGGTCGCAGGACGCCGTAGAGCCCGGACAACATGCGGAGGTGGCGCTGAGCGAAATCGAGATCCTCTTCAGTGAAGTCGTTGGCGTTCAGGCCGGTGTAGACATCGCCCTTGAACGCGAGGAGCGCCTGCTTGGCATTGTTCGGTGTGAAGGCCGCGTCCCAACTGCCATAGCGCGCCACATTCAGCGCTGCGAGCTTGTCGGAGAGGTGCATCAGTTCGCCAATTTGCTGGGGCGACATGTCGCGCAACTGGCTGATCAGCGCCTGCGCGTGGTCCAGGTGTTCGGGCTGGGTGAAGCGTTGGGTCGTCGGTGGGGTGTCGTAGTCCAGAGTCTTGGCTGGGGAAATCACCATCAGCATGCAACGGTCTCCTTTAATGTCCGCGGATTCTAGGCGGTATAGCCGTTGTCGCTCCAGCTATGGCCTCGATTAGTTGTTGACCTTGACTCGGGGCGAGGGGGCACGCTCTTCTGTGATCTGACGAAGGAGGACACATGACCGACTGCAACCACTCGCACTGGCAGCCCTCGCACGATTACCGTCCTCTTGAGACGGGCGCAGAAAAACAGACCTGGGCTGTTGTGCTGCTGACAGGCTTGGCCATGGTCGCCGAAATCGTCGCTGGCTATTGGTTCAACTCGATGGCTTTGCTGGCGGACGGCTGGCATATGGCATCGCACATGGTGGCGATCGGCATGTCGGCGATCGCCTACTTACTCGCTCGACGCTATGCGTACGACCGGCGTTTTGCCTTCGGAACCTGGAAGATCGAAGTGTTGGCGGGCTTTGCCAGCGCTGTATTGCTGGTAATGGTGGCCCTGCTGATGATTGGCGAGTCGCTGATGCGCTTCTGGTCACCGGCCCGGATCGGTTTTGACGAGGCGCTATGGGTTGCGGTGATCGGTTTGCTGGTGAATATGCTGTCCGCCTGGCTGCTACGCGACCAGCCCCACCATCATGGCCACGATCACGATCACGATCACGATCATTCAAGCGCGCCAGGAAAGGACTTGAACCGTCATGCGGCTTTCATCCATGTGTTGACTGATGGCCTGACCTCAGTCGCTGCGATTGTGGCCTTGCTGGGCGGCAAATACTTCGGTTGGGGTTGGCTAGATCCGCTGATGGGCATCATCGGTGCGATCGTGATCCTGATCTGGGCCAAAGGCTTGTTGCGTGAAACGACAAAGGCGCTGCTGGATCGAGAAATGGACGATCCACTGGTGCGGCGGGTGCGGGAACGGTTGGAGCAACTGCCGGATACCGACGTGACCGATCTGCATCTGTGGCGAGTCGGGCGTGCGCAATACAGTTGCATCGTCAGTATTGTTACTCATCAGCCGTATTCGGCCGATCGCTACAAGGCTCAGCTGGCTGAGTTTCCAGAACTGGTACATGTGACGGCGGAGGTGAACAGGTGCGGCGAAAACGCGCAGGCTGATTAGCGAGACTAATCCTGGTTCCGGGCTGCGCCAAGCGCTATTCGTCGTTCCGATAAAAAAACGTCATCAGCTTGAAAAAGACTTTTTCCTGTCATCTTTTTTGCGGTATTACCTGATGCAAGACCGCCGAAACCTGCACTCACAGGTGGCGGCCTCTGGGTGGCCCCAAGCCCCTGCCACCCAAGTCCGCTCACCTTGCGCACGGTGGTTCTTTCTGCGGCGGAGCGCTTTGGCCCTCCGTCGATCCGGCTCCGAAAAGGTGATCGCGTATGGATGACTACGGCAGACCCCGCGCAACTCAGCCCACCCTTTACGTTCTTGATACCAACGTTCTGATTCACGACCCCAACGCGCTGTTGAACTTCCAGGAGCATCAGGTCGCCATCCCGATGACCGTGCTCGAAGAGCTGGACCAGCTCAAGACCGGCAAGCACAGCGTGGCTGCAGAGTGTCGACAGGTGATCCGCCTGATCGACAAGGTGCTGGGTGACGCTACCCCCGAAGAGGTCGAACTTGGCGTCCCCATTCAGCGTGAAAAAAGCGGCCCTTGCGGCAGCCTGTCGATCCTGATGAGCAAAGTCGCCGATTCAAACGGGCTGCCAGAGGACCTCAACGACAACAAGATCATCAATCAGGTCGTCGATCTGCAGCGACGCAGCGCGGACGTTCCGGTGGTGTTGGTCACCAACGACATCAATATGCGGCTCAAGGCGCGTGCCTGCGGCGTCGCCTCGGAGGATTACCACACTGACAAACTGGTCGACGACGTCGGGCAACTGTCCCGCGGGTATCACAGCCTCAGCGGGTCGTTCTGGGACAGGGTCAGCAAGGTCGATACTCATCAGGGACATGGCCGCACCTGGCATCGGGTGCAGTTGATCGACAATTTGCCCGCCGTGCACGTCAACGAATTCATTCTCGATGAGCAAGGCTTCGTTGGCTGGATCAAGGGCATCAAGGCCGACGAATTGCTATTGCTCGACATGCATCAGGAGCCCTTGCTCCATCAGGAGGCCTGGGGGCTGCGCCCGCGTGATATTCATCAGGCATTGGCGCTCTTTGCACTGCTCGACCCGGATATTCATCTGGTCAATCTGTCGGGCGCTGCGGGTTCGGGCAAGACGATTCTGGCGCTGGCGGCCGCCATCGAGCAGACAGTGGTGAGCAAGCGTTACCGTCGCATCATCGCCACGCGCAGCGTGCAGGGCCTGGATGAAGACATCGGCTTTCTTCCAGGCACCGAGGCGGAAAAGATGGAGCCGTGGCTGGGCGCGATCACCGATAACCTCGAAGCGCTGCACATGGACGACGAGAGCACTCACGGCAGCGTCGACTACATCCTGCAAAAGGTGCCGTTGCAGTTCAAATCTCTCAACTACATCCGCGGGCGCAGCTTCCAGCAGAGCCTGATCCTCATTGATGAATGCCAGAACCTGACGCCGCATCAGATGAAGACCATCATCACCCGGGCCGGCAGCGGATCGAAGGTGGTCTGCCTCGGTAACCTGGCTCAGATCGATACGCCGTACCTGTCCGCGACCAGCTCGGGGCTTACCTACCTCACCGAACGATTCAAGGACTTCCCGCACGGGATGCACATCACCTTGCAGGGCGTTCCTCGTTCGGTCCTGGCCGAATACGCCGAGGCCCATATGTAGTAACACTGCTGGAGGCTGGAGTTAGCCGCTCCAAGCAATCAATGCGTAGAAGGAAGCGATGGCACGGGCTCGCTTCCAGCTTCCAGCTTCCAGCTGAGCTAAACTGCGGGACCTCACAGTCTCAGCAGGATTAGAAATGCTCACGCACCTCGATTCCCAAGGGCGGGCCAACATGGTCGACGTTACTGCCAAGGCCGTCACGGCGCGCGAGGCGGTTGCAGAAGCCAAAGTTCGCATGCTTCCCGAAACCCTGCACATGATCCAGCAAGGCGGGCATCCGAAGGGCGACGTCTTCGCGGTCGCCCGTATCGCTGGCATTCAAGCAGCAAAAAAGACTCACGAACTGATCCCCCTCTGCCATCCCTTATTGTTGACCAGCATCCGGATCGACCTGCAGCCGGAAGGCGACGATTGCGTGAGGATCGAGGCGCGCTGCAAGCTGGCAGGCCAGACCGGTGTGGAAATGGAAGCGTTGACCGCTGCGAGCGTCGCAGCGCTGACGATTTATGACATGTGCAAGGCGGTCGACAAGGGCATGGTGATCGAGGGTGTTCGGCTGTTGGAAAAACTGGGCGGCAAGAGTGGTCACTGGCAGGTGCCAGCATGATCCAGGTGCAGTTTTTTGCGCGTTATCGCGAGGCTCTGGGCCGTGATTCCGAACAGTTGGAATGGGACGCCTCCTGGCAACAGATCGACGACCTGCGCTTGCGACTGCTGGAACGCGGGGCCGAGTGGGCGGTGCTTGGTGAGCAGAATCTGATGTGCGCGCGCAATCAGGAGCTGTGCAGCCTCAACGAGCCACTCGCAGACGGCGATGAAGTAGCGTTCTTTCCCACCGTGACGGGAGGCTGACCATGGGCGTACGAGTCCAACAGAGTCCATTCGACCCTGGCGTCGAGCTCAATGCCTTGCATGCGGCCAATCTCGGTATCGGTGCGGTCACCGGTTTCGTCGGCTACGTACGTGATTTCAATGAGGGTCGCGATGTTGCCGGCATGTTCCTCGAGCATGCCCCGGGAATGACCGAGAAGGCGCTGCAGAAAATCATCGACGAGGCTGCTGGGCGCTGGCCGCTGCTCAGGTTGGAGATTCTGCACCGAGTAGGGCGCTTGGAACCGGGTGAGCCCATCGTGTTTGTCGGTGCCGCCAGCGCTCACCGCGAGGCCGCTTTTGATGGGTGTCGATTCGTCATGGATTACCTGAAGACCCGCGCGCCTTTCTGGAAAAAGGAAGACACCCCGGAGGGAACGCGCTGGGTCGAAGGTCGCTGCAGCGATCAGGCTGCAGCCGATCGCTGGCAGCAGGGGGAGGGCAGCTAGCCGAGCGCGATCTGCAATTAGCAGAGCAGCGCGTCGATAGCACGGAATGATGCCCGTTCAGCGCAGCACGACCACAGCGTTGCTCGTGAAGATCAAAGCCTGGACGCAGCGGCGAAACCGGATAAAAGAAGGCGAAGCCGTTACAGCTTCGCCTTTTTCATTTTCAGCCTTAGCGCTTGGGTGGGACAGCTGCCAGCAGCTCAGCAGGCGGCATCTCGCAACTGATCGTTCGACCCAGCAATGCCTCGATCGCCGGCAGGGCAAACGAATCGTCTTCCCCGGCAAAACTGATCGAAGTGCCGCTGGCTCCGGCCCGGCCGGTACGGCCGATGCGGTGGACGTAGTCGTCGGGGACTTCCGGCAGGGTGAAATTGATCACGTGGCTGATGCCATCGACATGAATCCCGCGGCCGGCGACATCGGTGGCAACCATCACCCGAATCTTGCCTTCGCGGAAACCTTCCAGTGCTCGGATGCGCTTGTGTTGTGGAACGTCGCCTGACATTTGAACAGCGCTGATGCCATCGCGGGTAAGGCGCTCCTCAATGCGACGCACCTCATCCTTGCGGTTGGCGAAGACCATCACGCGGGTCCAGTCATTCTGGGTAATGAGGTTGTAGAGCAACTTGTATTTGTCGCTGCCTGCCACGGCATACACGTGTTGTTCGACTGTGTCGCTGGCCACGTTGATCGCTTCGATCTCGACGATGGCCGGGTCCGTGGTCCACTGCTTGGCCAGATTCATCACGTCTTCGGTGAAAGTGGCCGAGAACAGCAACGTCTGGCGTTCGCTCTTGGGTGGCGTCTGGCGAATGATCTGGCGGACCTGAGGAATGAAGCCCATGTCCAGCATGCGATCCGCTTCGTCGAGCACCAGCACCTCAACCATATCCAGGTGCACTTCGCCGCGCTGATTGAAGTCCAGCAGGCGTCCGGGCGTTGCTACCAGGATGTCGCAATAGCGGGATTCGAGCGCCTTGAGTTGCTTGTCGAAGTCCATACCGCCGACAAAACTCATGACGTTCAAACCGGTGTATTTGGTCAGGTTCAGCGCGTCATTAGCGATTTGCACGACCAGCTCACGAGTGGGCGCGATAATCAGGGCACGTGGCTCGCCCATGTATCGGTCCGCAGGTGGTGGGGTTTGTAGCAGCTGAGTGATGGTCGAAATGAGGAACGCGGCGGTTTTGCCGGTGCCGGTCTGGGCCCGGCCGATAGCGTCGCGGCCTTTTAGAGTAAAGCCGAGAACCTGAGCCTGGATCGGCGTGCAATAAGGAAAGCCAAGGTCTTGAATGGCGTGCATAAGCTCGGGGGCGAGCTTGAAGTCATGAAACCGGGTCTTGCCCTCGGCTGGCTCGACTGCGAAATCTTCCAGCTTCCAGACTGGCGCCGGCGGGGCGGCAGGCTTGCTTGCCCGTTCACGGCGCGGCTTGGGGCTGACCTTGGGGGCATCATCCTGTTGCGTTTTGGTCTTTTCGAAGTACGCCGGGTCACTGGCGCCCTGGTGTATTGAGGTGCTGCTTTCAGCTTCGGTGGTCGCAGGCTGATTCGAGCCTTTGCCAAACATCTTCTTTAGTGCTTTGAGCACGGTCTTCTCGTCTTTGTCTTGTAAGGTTTGCTCGCCAGTGTAATGCAAGAAGCAGATACGGCGAAGACTTGCTCAGGGATGGTCGGTCGCAGCGCTGTTTCACCCGCAGACGCGATTTCGGCCCTGTTCCTTAGCTCGGTAGAGCGCGCGATCAGCCACGTTGATGAGGCTGTCCAGATCATCGTTCAATCGCATCGGAGCAACGCCAATCGAGATGGTCACACCCGGCAGTAAGCCGATGGGCGAATGGAACGAGGCGACATCTTCAAGGCTGCGACGTAGCCGTTCTGCAACGTTTCGCGCATCTACGATGGTCATCTCGGGCAGCAGCACCACGAATTCTTCGCCACCATAGCGCACCAGGCTGTCGGCTGGGCGCAGCAGTTTGCCGAGTGTGTTGACCACCAGGCAGAGCGCATGATCGCCCGCCAGATGCCCAAGTTTGTCGTTGTATTCTTTGAAGCGATCGACGTCGAGCATCAGGAGCGAGAGTGGTTGGCCGCCCAGCGCGCAACGGGCGCTCTCGCGACCGTAGATATGCTCCAGCCAGCGGCGATTGAACGAGCCGGTCAGCTTGTCGATATTGGCATTCTGTTCGCTATTGATGATCAGGCGGTCGCTCAGGCGCACGCGCTGGCAAAGCAGTTCGGCCAGGTTCTGCATCAGCTGTGGCGAGCGAGTCAGCAACTGCATCGAACGTCGATGCACGCGCAGCAGGACCGAATCCGCCAGTGCCAGTACGTAGGCCGATGGGGGCAGATCGTCCATGAAGCTGATTTCACCAGCGCAGTCGCCGGGACCGATTGAGCGAACCGGGCTGCCTTCGAGCGAATCCAGATGGACCGCTAGCTCGCCGCCAAGAACCAGATAGAGATAGTGGTTATGTACGTGCGGCGATAGCAGAATTTCGCCAGGTAAGGCCGTGCATGGCTCGAAGACTTCCTGCAACAGGCGCAGACAGGGTTCGTCCACTCGGTCTAGCAGGCGCGCCTGTCTGAGGTGCTGCATTTCTACCCGCCAGCTGGCCGGGTTCATGGCTGCACAATCCGCTCGGATGACATCCTCGTCATGACTATCGCACGCATCCCTTCAAGGCTGGCTAGGTCGGCTTCTGCTGGCCGCGATGCAACGCTACAACGGCAGGCGCATCGAGTTTTGTTCTACCCATGCCAAGCGTAGCTGTAATCACCAATCAAGACAGGCGCGCAGCGTCACATTTTTTCTTTGCAGTCGGTCAACTATCGCTGAGGACATCAATCCAGCCGAGCGGCCAGCCATTCGCCGATATCACGAATTTCCTCGAGCACCACCTCGTGGGCCATCGGGTAGTCCTTCCATTGTGCCTGCACATGGTTCTGTATTAGGCAGTCATAGGCGGCACGCCCCATTGCCGGCAGCACGACATCATCCCTCGCACCGTGTAGCGCCAGTACCGGAAGCGCGGCCTGCAATGGCGACAGCTTCAGGTCCGGATTGAAGGTCGGTGCGTAGGTGGACAGGGCGATGACGCCACCCAGAGGGCCGGGCCAGCGCAGGAAGGCTGTGTGGTAGACGACTGCACCGCCTTGGGAGAAGCCGGCCAGAAAAATGCGAGCGGGATCGATGCCACTGTCGCGCTGTGCCTCGATCAAGTCGATCACGCTTTGCGCTGACCGTTCCAGTTGCGCCTGGTCGACGGCGCGAGCGGGGCTCATCGCGAGGATGTCATACCAGCTCGGCATGGCCCAGCCACCGTTAATAGTGACCGCGCGAGTCGGTGCCTGGGGTAGCACGAAGCGTGTCGTCGTCAGCCGTTGCTGTAACGCTTCGGCGACTGGCTGGAAGTCGTAGCGGTCGGCGCCGAGGCCGTGCAACCAGATGACGCATGCGTCGGCGGTAGTTGCGGGTTCGATGATCAGCGGGTCACTCATGTTGGGCTCCGTTCGGGCGGCACGCGCCAGGTTGGTGCGGGCGCAGAGAAAAAATGCAGCAATCTGCGGCGAGGTTACCTGTACCGAGCTTGGCAATGAAGGGCACGGAAGCGCCCGGGGGGCTTTCAGAGTTCTGGTACGCCGCTTGCTTTGTCTGATTTGCCCAATGCGCCGGAAGTCACGGCACTTCTGCAAACTGCGTGTAGGGAGGAGTTGCTGATAATCAAACGGCGGCTAGACTGAGGTCAGTTTCTTCTTCGCCCCCTCGAAAGGTATCGAGCGGCAGCCTGTGATCCAGGCGGAAGACTCTGACCACAAGAATAAAAGCAAACTGGAGGTTTCGATGATAAGGGTTAAATCCACGCTGGCCGTGCTTGGTGCCGCGACACTTTTGGGCGCAAGCGGCTTGGCTCAGGCAGGGGCGACTCTGGACGCGGTGAAGAGCAAGGGTTTTGTGCAATGCGGCGTCAGCGACGGGCTACCTGGCTTTTCCTACACCGATGCCAAGGGTGAGTACAAGGGAATCGACGTGGATATCTGCCGTGCCGTTGCGGCTGCGGTGTTCGGCGATGCGAGTAAGGTCAAGTACAGCCCTCTGACCGCCAAGGAGCGCTTCACGGCGCTGCAGTCCGGTGAAGTCGACATGCTGTCGCGTAACACGACCTGGACCAGTTCGCGTGATGCTGCAATGGGGCTGAACTTCACCGGCGTGACCTACTACGACGGGCAGGGTTTTCTGGTCAACAAAGCGGTCGGTGTTTCCAGCGCCAAGGAACTCGACGGCGCGACCGTCTGCATCCAGGCGGGCACTACCACCGAACTGAACCTCTCCGACTACTTCCGCGCTAACAACCTCAAATACACCCCGATCACCTACGACACTTCCGATGAAAGCGCCAAGTCGCTAGAGTCCGGACGTTGCGACGTGCTCACTTCTGACCAGTCCCAGCTCTATGCCCAGCGCATCAAGCTGGCCAAGCCGGACGACTACATCGTATTGCCTGAGGTCATCTCCAAAGAGCCACTCGGCCCGGCCGTGCGTCAAGGCGATGAAGAATGGTTCGATATCGTTCGCTGGGCATTGTTCGGGATGATCAATGCGGAGGAGCTGGGTATCACTTCGGCCAATGTCGAAGAGAAGGCGAAGAACACCAAGAATCCTGACGTGGCTCGTCTCTTGGGCGCCGAAGGTGAATACGGCAAGGATCTGAAATTACCTAAGGATTGGGCGGTTCAGATCGTCAAGCAAGTCGGCAACTATGGCGAAGTGTTCGAGCGCAATATCGGTTCAGGTAGCGAGCTGAAGATCGAGCGCGGCCTGAACGCGCTTTGGACCAATGGAGGTCTGCAGTACGCACCCCCAGTGCGTTGACCGAGCTGGGTCGGCGCTCTGCCGACCTTGTTTCAAGGATGAGCGCTGCCGGTGCCTGTGCACCGGCAGCGCCGTATGAGGTTTCTTGATGCGAACCATTGCCAAAGCAGGAGCCGCCCGCGGCTCGTTGCTCACGGACCCGCAGGCGCGTGCCTTTCTGTTTCAAGTCATCGCCGTAATAACAGTAGTAGCGATCGGCTGGTTTCTGTTTCACAACACTCAGACCAACCTCGCCCACCGAGGCATTACGTCAGGCTTCGGTTTTCTCGATAACGCTGCCGGTTTCGGCATTTCCCAGCATCTGATCGACTACAGCGAGAGCGACTCTTATGGTCGTGTCTTCTGGGTTGGCCTGCTCAATACGCTGCTGGTCAGCATCATAGGGATCATCCTGGCCACTATTATCGGGTTCATTCTCGGGGTGGCGCGGCTTTCGCCCAATTGGCTGATACGCAAGATCGCGACTGTCTATATAGAGACGTTTCGCAACATCCCGCCATTGCTGCAAATTTTCTTCGTCTACTTCGCAGTGCTCAGCCCGCTGCCAGGACCGCGAGAAAGCCTGAGCCTTTGGGATGTGGTGTTCATCAACAACCGAGGCGTACAGATGCCCGCGCCCAGTGCTGGGGAAGGCTTCTGGTCGTTTTGGGTGGCGATGTTCGTCGCGCTGGTGGCGATCGTCATGCTCAATCGCTGGGCACGTGCTCGGCGTCATGCCACCGGCCAGACGTTTCCCATCTTTTCAGCCAGCCTGGCATTGTTTATCGCAATCCCTTCGATCTGCTCGCTGGTGATGGGGGCGCCTTTTCTTTGGGAAGTGCCCGAGCTTCAGCGTTTCAATATTCGCGGCGGCTGGGTTGTGATCCCCGAGCTGGTGTCGATTGTGCTTGCGTTATCGATCTACACCGCGGCTTTTATCGGTGAGACAGTCCGTGCAGGTATCCAGTCGGTCAGCCATGGGCAGACTGAAGCGGCCGCTTCGTTGGGCCTTCGTCCGGGACGTGTGTTGCGTCTGGTGATTATCCCCCAGGCCATGCGGGTGATCATTCCGCCACTCACCAGCCAATACCTCAACCTGGCGAAAAACTCTTCGCTAGCGGCTGCGATCGGTTATCCCGACATGGTTTCGCTGTTTGCAGGGACGGTGCTCAACCAGACCGGTCAGGCGATCGAAACCATGGCCATCACCATGAGTGTGTACCTCGCCATCAGCATCAGCATTTCGCTGCTGATGAACTGGTACAACAAGCGCATTGCGCTGATCGAGCGGTAAGGACGAGCGCATGACGATCCATACTTTCAAACCGGACCTGCCGGCGCCTTCTACCAATATTGGTGTGGTGGGCTGGATGCGGGCCAATCTGTTCTCCAGCTGGATCAATACGTTGCTGACCCTGGTCGGCCTGTATCTGATCTGGTTGATAGTGCCTCCCATCATCGAATGGGCGATCATCAAGGCCGACTGGACTGGCGAAACCCGGGCGGACTGTTCGCGTGAGGGCGCGTGCTGGGTGTTCGTGCAGACGCGTTTCAGCCAGTTCATGTACGGCTTCTACCCACCGGAGCTGCGTTGGCGGGTGGATGCTACGGCCTGGCTCGCCATCATTGGTGCCGCGCCGCTGTTCTTGCGGCAGATGCGACACAAGGCAAGCTACGGCATCGCTTTTCTGGTGATCTATCCACTGCTTGCCTATTGGCTGTTGCATGGCGGCTTTCTGGGCCTTGAGACGGTTCCGACCAGCCGCTGGGGTGGTTTGATGCTGACCATCGTCATTGCCGCAGTCGGTATCGCCGGCGCACTGCCGCTCGGGATTCTGCTGGCGCTGGGTCGGCGTTCGGATATGCCAGCCATCCGCGTTCTGTGCATCACCTTCATCGAGTTCTGGCGCGGCGTGCCGCTGATCACCGTGCTGTTCATGTCCTCAGTGATGTTGCCGTTGTTCCTGCCCGAGGGCATGAACCTCGACAAGCTGATGCGTGCCATGGTGATGGTGGTGTTCTTCGAGGCGGCTTATATCGCCGAAGTGGTTCGTGGAGGCCTGCAGGCGATCCCCAAGGGACAGTACGAAGCGGCCGCGGCGATGGGCTTGGGTTACTGGCGCAGCATGATTCTGGTCATCCTGCCGCAAGCGCTGAAGATGGTCATACCCGGCATCGTCAATACCTTCATCGCTCTGTTCAAGGACACCAGTCTGGTGATCATCATCGGTCTGTTCGATTTCCTTAACAGCATCAAGCGCGCCACCTCGGACCCTGCCTGGCTAGGCATGTCGACTGAGGGTTACGTATTTGCGGCGCTGGTCTACTGGATTTTCTGTTTTGGCATGTCGCGCTATTCCATGCACCTGGAACGCAAGCTCGACACCGGTCATCGAAATTAGGAGTGGCAACATGAACGACACATCTCTGCAACCCGAACAGCCTGAGCAGGCCGGTGAACCGGTCATTCAAATGCAGGGTGTACACAAATGGTTCGGCCAGTTCCATGTGCTCAAGGACATCAATCTCAACGTGACCCAAGGCGAGCGCATCGTATTGTGCGGGCCCTCGGGATCGGGAAAGTCTACGACCATTCGTTGTCTCAACCGCCTTGAGGAACACCAGCAAGGGCGCATCGTGATCAATGGTGTTGAGCTGACCAACGATCTTAAGCAGATCGAAGCGATCCGCAGCGAAGTGGGCATGGTATTTCAGCACTTCAACTTGTTCCCGCACCTCACCGTGCTGCAGAACTGCACGCTGGCACCCATGTGGGTGCGCAAGATGCCGCGTCGCCAGGCCGAAGAAGTGGCCATGCACTATCTGGAACGCGTACGGATTCCGGAGCAGGCTGACAAGTTTCCGGGGCAGCTTTCCGGGGGCCAACAACAGCGCGTTGCGATTGCCCGGGCGTTGTGCATGAAGCCGAAGATCATGCTGTTCGACGAGCCCACGTCGGCGCTGGACCCGGAGATGGTCAAGGAAGTGCTGGATACCATGGTTGGCCTCGCCGAAAGCGGCATGACGATGCTCTGCGTGACCCACGAGATGGGCTTTGCACGCACCGTCGCTGACCGGGTGATCTTCATGGACAAGGGGGAGATCGTTGAGGAAGCGGAACCCGAGACCTTCTTCACTAATCCGAACAACGAGCGCACCAAGCTATTCCTCAGCCAGATCCTCCACTGATTCAGCGTTACATAGGGGGCGTGAGTCATCAGCTCGGACTGAACGCTCACGTTCCGTCACTGAGCTTAAATCGGCGGCGTCCCCTTAGCCTCGGACGTCGTCATGGGCTAGAATACGCGGCCCGACTGCTCCCCCCTCCGAGGCTGTTCCGACGATGTTGATCCTGCGCGGCGCCCCCGCTCTTTCCGCCTTCCGTCACGGTAAGCTCCTGGCCCAATTGACCGATAAGGTCCCCGCTGTCAGCGGGTTGTACGCCGAGTTTGCTCATTTCGCCGAGGTATCCGGCACGCTTGGTGCGGATGAGCAGCAAGTACTGGCCCGGCTGTTGAAGTACGGCCCAAGCGTTCCGGTTCAGGAACCTGCAGGAAGGCTGTTTCTGGTCATTCCACGCTTCGGCACCATCTCGCCATGGTCGAGTAAGGCCAGCGACATTGCGCGCAACTGCGGCCTCGAAAAGATTCAGCGCATTGAGCGCGGCATTGCCTACTACGTCGAAGGCGATTTCTCGGAGGCCGATGCTGGCTTGGTCGCAGCGGCTCTGCACGACCGGATGACCCAGCTGGTGCTCGAGCAGTTCGAGGGTGCGGCGGATCTGTTTAGCCACGCACAACCCAAACCGCTGCGCGCGATCGATGTACTGGGCGGCGGCCGTGCCGCGCTGGAACAGGCCAATGTGGAGTTGGGTCTGGCTTTGGCCGAAGACGAGATCGATTACCTTGTTACCAGTTTCAACGGCCTTGGGCGTAACCCGCACGACATCGAGCTGATGATGTTTGCGCAGGCCAACTCGGAGCATTGCCGTCACAAGATTTTCAATGCCAGCTGGGACATCGATGGTGAAAGCCAGGAGAAGTCGCTGTTCGGCATGATCAAGAACACCTTTCAGATGCACGGCGAAGGCGTGCTGTCCGCTTACAAGGACAACGCCGCGGTCATCGTGGGTAACGTGGCCGGACGTTTCTACCCGGACGCGGAAACGGGCGAGTACGCGGCAAACCAGCAGCCCGTGCACATCCTGATGAAAGTGGAAACGCACAACCATCCGACCGCAATCGCGCCGTTCCCAGGCGCGGCCACTGGCTCGGGTGGCGAGATCCGGGACGAGGGCGCTACCGGGCGCGGCGCCAAGCCCAAGGCCGGCCTCACAGGATTCACCGTCTCCAACCTCAACATTCCTGGCTTCGAGCAGCCTTGGGAAGTGCCGTACGGCAAACCCGAGCGCATCGTGACGCCGCTCGACATCATGATCGAGGGGCCGCTGGGTGGCGCAGCGTTCAACAACGAATTCGGCCGTCCGGCCCTGAACGGTTATTTTCGGACCTTCGAGCAGACAATCAGCACCCCGCGAGGCGAAGAAGTGCGGGGTTACCACAAGCCGATCATGCTGGCTGGCGGCATGGGCAACATCCGTGAAGATCATGTTCAGAAAGCCGAGATCTCGGTTGGCGGAAAACTGATCGTGCTCGGTGGCCCGGCGATGCTCATCGGTTTGGGTGGCGGCGCAGCCTCATCCATGGCGACCGGCAGCAGCTCGGCCGATCTCGACTTCGCATCGGTGCAGCGTGACAACCCTGAGATGGAGCGTCGCTGCCAGGAAGTGATCGATCGCTGCTGGCAACTCGGCGACAAGAACCCGATCAAGTTCATTCACGACGTCGGTGCCGGCGGCCTGTCCAACGCCTTCCCGGAGCTGGTCAATGACGGCGGTCGTGGCGGTCGTTTCGAACTGCGCAACGTGCCTAACGATGAGCCTGGCATGGCGCCCCATGAGATCTGGTGCAACGAATCCCAAGAGCGATATGTACTGTCAGTCGATGCAGCGGACCTGGAGCGTTTCGAGGGCATCTGCAAGCGCGAGCGCTGCCCCTTCGCCGTAGTCGGCGAAGCCACGGCTGAGCCGCACCTGACGGTAGCTGACAGCCATTTCGGCAACAATCCGGTTGATATGCCGCTCAACGTCCTGCTCGGCAAAGCGCCGCGCATGCATCGCAGCGCTGTTCGCGAGGCCGAGCTGGGGGATGACTTTTCGCCTGATCAGGTCGACCTGTCCGAGGCGATCGATCGCGTACTTCACCATCCAGCAGTCGCCAGCAAGAGCTTCCTGATCACCATCGGCGATCGCAGCATCACCGGCATGGTCGCGCGTGATCAAATGGTCGGGCCGTGGCAGGTCCCGGTGGCTGATTGCGCAGTCACGGCTACCAGCTATGACGTATACACCGGCGAAGCCATGGCCATGGGCGAGCGTACACCGCTGGCTCTGCTCGATGCGCCCGCGTCGGGCCGCATGGCCATCGGCGAAACACTGACCAACCTCGCTGCAGCACGTATCGAGAAGATTTCCAACATCAAACTTTCCGCCAACTGGATGGCCGCTGCTGGGCATCCGGGTGAGGATGCGCGCCTGTTCGACACAGTCAAGGCGGTTGGCATGGAGCTGTGTCCGGAGTTGGGCATCACCATTCCGGTCGGCAAGGACTCCATGTCGATGAAGACCCGCTGGACCGAAGAGGGCGTAGACAAGTGCGTGACCTCGCCGCTCTCGCTGGTTGTGTCCGGCTTTGCCCCGGTTGTTGATGTCCGCCAGACCCTGACGCCGCAGCTGCGTCTGGACAAGGGCGAAACTGATTTGATCCTCATCGACCTGGGTCGCGGCCAGAACCGTATGGGCGCGTCCATCCTGGCGCAGGTCTACAGCCATATGGCGCGTCAGGCGCCGGATGTCGACGATGCGGAGGATTTGCAAGCCTTCTTCGCCGTAATCCAGGGGTTGAACGCAGACGGGTTGTTGTTGGCTTACCACGACCGTTCCGACGGCGGTTTGCTGACCACTGCGCTGGAAATGGCGTTCGCCGGCCATTGCGGACTCAACCTCAATCTCGATTCCCTTGTTGAAGCGGCCGCTCACATCCCGGCAGCGTTGTTCAACGAAGAGTTGGGTGCGCTGATCCAGGTTCGCCAGGGTGATACGGAAATCGTCCTCGCACAGTTCAGCGCGGCAGGCCTTGCGGATTGCGTTTCGGTCATCGGGCAGCCGGTCAACAACAGCCATGTGGCGATCAAGTTTGAAGGCGCAGAGGTTTTCGCTGGTGATCGCCGCTTGCTTCAGCGGCAGTGGTCCGAGACGAGCTATCAGATCCAGCGTCTTCGGGACAATGTCGACTGTGCCGATCAGGAGTTCGACGCACTGCTTGAAGAAGACAACCCTGGCTTGAGCGTTACCCTAGGTTTCGACGTGAACGACAATATCGCCGCGCCGTACATCAAGCGTGGCGTGCGGCCCGAGGTGGCGATACTGCGTGAGCAGGGCGTCAATGGGCAGACTGAAATGGCGGCTGCGTTCGACCGTGCAGGTTTCGCCGCCGTCGACGTGCACATGAGCGATATCCTGTCGGGACGCATCAGTCTGGAGCGATTCAAGGGGCTGGTTGCGTGTGGCGGTTTCTCCTACGGCGACGTGTTAGGCGCTGGCGAAGGCTGGGCCAAATCGATTCTGTTCAATGGCCGCGCTCGCGAAGATTTCAGTGCGTTCTTTGAACGCAAGGACAGCTTTGCCCTTGGCGTCTGCAACGGGTGCCAGATGTTGTCGAACCTTCACGAACTGGTACCCGGCAGCGAGTCCTGGCCGCACTTCGTGCGTAACCGTTCCGAGCAGTTCGAAGCGCGTGTGGCGATGGTACAGATTCAGGATTCCCCGTCGATCTTCCTTCAGGGAATGGCCGGGTCGCGCCTGCCGATTGCCATTGCCCACGGCGAGGGTCACGCGGAATTCGAAAGCGAAGAAGCGCTGCTTGAAGCGGACTTGTCTGGGACGGTAGCGCTGCGCTACATCGACAATCATGGCAAGGTCACCGAGCGTTACCCGGCCAACCCTGGCGGCTCGCCGCGCGGCATTACGGGGCTCACCACGCGGGACGGACGCGTGACGATCATGATGCCGCATCCGGAGCGTGTATTCCGTGCCGTGACCAACTCCTGGCGTCCTGACGAGTGGCAGGAGGATGGCGGCTGGATGCGCATGTTCCGTAATGCCCGGGTCTGGGTAGACTGAGGTTGGACTAGGGTAGAGAGCCCGAAGCGTGCAAGCGTTTCGGGCTTTTTCTTGCCCGAAGACGAGCCGCCCCGCCATTGCTGAACCAAGCAACGACGCCAACGTCTGATCTTGACCTGGGGCACCCAATACGCTCTGGACCTGAACACAATCCACTCGGTGGAGCGCATGCTCCGCCAACCGTTTCTGTGCGGAGATGTTGATGTACAAGCTGTGTTTCTATGTTCCAGAAAGCCATCTGGATGCAGTCAAGAAAGCGGTTTTCGCAGCGGGCGCCGGGCGTATTGGCGCTTACGATAGTTGTTGCTGGCAGGTGCTAGGGCACGGGCAGTATCGCCCGCTGGAGGGCAGCACGCCGTTTCTAGGGCAGCATGGCCAGGTTCAATCGGTATCCGAGTGGAAGGTTGAGCTGGTGGTCGCTGATGAGCTGATCCACGATAGCGTCAAGGCGCTCAAGCACACTCATCCATATGAGACGCCTGCCTTCGAGGTGTGGCGACTATCCGATTTACAGTTCTGATTGAATGATGTCCAAAGAAAGCCGAGTCGCCATGAGTGACTCGGCTTTTTTGCTTCATGGGGTCGATCAGACGCTAACGTTGAGGCGAACCTCGATGTTCCCGCGTGTAGCGTTGGAGTACGGGCAGACCTTATGCGCGGCTTCGGCCAGCTGCTCGGCTGTGGACTGCTCCAGGCCTGGCAGGCTGACGTTCAGCTCTACTTCAAGCCCGAAACCTCCAGGAATCTGGCCTATGCCAACCTGGGCTGCGACTGACGTATCGGCGGGAAGCGGTTGCTTTAGCTGGCTCGCGGCAAACTTGAGTGCGCCAATGAAGCAAGCCGAATATCCTGCGGCGAAGAGTTGCTCTGGGTTGGTGCCATCGCCGCCTTGTCCGCCGAGCTCGCGGGGAGTGGACAGTTTCACGTCGAGCAGGCCGTCGGACGACGCAGCTCGGCCGTCGCGACCTCCGGTTGCGGTGGCAGTGGCTGTATAGAGCGCCTTGATGCTTTGCATGATTCGCTTCCTTCGAGAACGGGTAGGCTGATTAACTTATAGCGATAATATTTAGCGCGCAAGGTAAATATCCGCGTCTCTCGCTGTTATGCGGCTGGCATCAGAAGGGTAAGGCCATAGCCGTCAGTCGCGTGTTAATAATGCGCTTCGAAGGGAAACGAGTTGATCGCGAAGTGCTAGCAACGCTTCGTGTGATTGCCCGGTGCATTCGAGCATGCAGGCGGGAAACTCACGAGCCTGCTCCTTCATGGCCCATCCAGTATCCGTGAGACGCAATTCGACCACTCGCTCGTCGCGGCTGCTGCGGGTCCGGCTGATGAGGCCTTCTGCTTCCAAACGTTTGAGCAGCGGAGTCAGGGAACCCGGCTCCGTCATGAGGCGAGCACTGATCTCGCTGACCGTGAGGCCGTCGCGCTCCCAGAGAACGAGCATGGCCAGGTACTGCGGGTAGGTCAGGCCGATGCTTTGTAGCAGCGGCTTGTAGGCTTTGGTCATCTGCAGCGAGGCAGAATACAGGGCGAAACACAGCTGATGGTCCAGCTGCAATTGCTCGTCTGAAGAGGGCTTCGTCATGGGTGGTCGAGTGGCAAGGAAATGGCTTTCACGGTAACGCGCAGCCTTGCTTGCTGCCAAGCTCGGCGCTCGTTCAGGGACGAATCTCTATCAGGGTGCCGTCTTTCACCAGATTCCAGATTTCGCGCATGTCATCGTTCTTCAGGGCGATGCAGCCCTCAGTCCAGTCGAGCGTGTGGAAGTACCATTCGGGATACTCCTCATCGACCGGTGTGCCGTGCAACATGATCATGCTGCCCGGTTTCGCGCCTTCGCTGCTCGCGCGTGCCAGATCCTTCGCGTTCGGGTAGGAAATGTGCATTGCCAGGTTGTACTTGTCAGAGGCTTTGCGCCAGTCGATCCAGTAAAGGCCTTCGGGGGTACGCTGGTCACCTTCGCGTTGTTTGGGCCCGGCTTGCTTGCCGAGGGAGACGCGGTAGCTCTTCATGCTGACGCCGCGGCTGATCAAATGAAGCTTGCGCTCGGACTTGACCACCAAGACCTTGTCGATGAAAGGCTCGTCAAGGGCAGGGGCCGCGTTTGCAAAGGAAAGGGTGGCGAAACTAAAGCAGACAATCGCTAACAGCCAGCGCATTGGGGCGAATCCTGAATCCAAACTGCATCAGACCTGTCTGCGCGCCACCCGCATTGCCTCGATGGCTTCGTTGCGCACCGGGAAGGTCTGCTGCACCCGGTCGGCGAAGAAGTATTCTAGGGTACGGCCCACGGTCGGAAAAGCCAGCTCTGACCAAGGGATGTCGGCTTGTCGGAAAAGCCTGACTTCCAGACTTTCGTCTCCTGGAGAAAATCGCTCGTCGACCAGCTCTGCGCGGAAGAACATGTAGACCTGGTTGATGTGCGGCAAGTCGAACAGCGTATACAGCTGCAGATCGGTGACCCGGGCGCAGGCTTCCTCAAGTGTTTCCCGCGCTGCTGCCTGCTGAACGGTTTCGCCATTTTCCATGAAGCCTGCAGGCAGGGTCCAGTATCCGCGTCGTGGTTCGATTGCGCGTCGGCAAAGCAGTACATGTTCATCCCAGACGGGCAGGCAGCCAGCAACGATGCGTGGGTTTTGGTAGTGAATCGTATCGCAGGACGCACAGACGAATCGCAACCTGTTGTCTCCGTCGGGCACCCGCTCAATGACCGAGTCTCCGCACTGGCTGCAGAATTTCATCACGACTCCTTCGTTTGCGTATTTCGTTCGGCCCGGTTCGATCAGCGAGCTGGCTATTGCTGAGAGCCGGCCTGTTGCGAAAAGTTTGCCAGCAACGATTGGCTTGGTCGAACCTGTCCACTTTCGCTGCGCCAGGGCGGCTGGATTTTGGCTCGGCCTGTCTTGGGCGCCTCGGTGATTCATGCCATGATGCCAGTCAAAGACAGAAAGAGAAGTTCCATGCTGGACAAGATTCTCCAACGGGTGCGTGATTACTCTCCGCATCTTCTGGAGCCGGAGGGCAGGATGCCCGAGGCGGCCGTACTGATGCCCATTACCCGCAGTGGCTCGCCGGAACTGGTGCTGACGCTGCGAGCCAGTGGTCTTTCTACTCATGGTGGCGAGGTGGCGTTCCCCGGAGGGCGGCGCGACCCAGAGGATCGTGACCTGATCCACACCGCGCTGCGCGAAGCTGAAGAAGAGGTTGGGCTAGCGCCTGGAATAGTGGAAATCGTTGGGCCTCTCAGCAGCCTGGTTTCACTGCACGGTATTCATGTCACGCCTTTTGTCGGCATCGTGCCGGACTACGTCGAATATCGCGCCAATGATGCGGAGATTGCCTCCGTGTTCTCCGTGCCGCTGGATTTCTTCTGCCAGGATGCGCGTGAAGTGACCCACCGGATCGACTATCAGGGCGGTGCTTGGTACGTCCCGTCTTACCGATATGGCGAATACAAAATCTGGGGGCTGACAGCGATTATGATCGTCGAGTTGGTCAACCTGATATATGACGCCGGGATCGAAATGCGTCGGCCTCCCGCGTCCTATATCGATCTGAGTCAGAAGAGGTCATAACCGTGAAATATCGCTTGGGTGATTCCCTCGTTGAAACCCATCCGCAGAGCTGGGTAGCGCCAAATGCAACGCTGGTCGGCAAGATTCGCCTGGAGGCTGGTGCCAACGTCTGGTTTGGTGCGGTGCTGCGGGGTGACAACGAGCTGATCCATATCGGTGAAAACAGCAACGTGCAGGACGGCAGTGTCATGCATACCGACATGGGCTATCCGCTGACGCTGGGGACCGGCGTTACCGTCGGCCATAACGCCATGCTGCACGGCTGCACCGTCGGCGACTACAGCCTGGTGGGGATCAACGCCGTTATCCTCAACGGCGCGAAGATCGGCAAGTATTGCATCATCGGCGCTAATACCTTGATCGCTGAAGGCAAGGAAATTCCGGACGGTTCCTTGGTGGTTGGTTCGCCAGGCAAGGTGGTGCGTGAATTGACCGACCAGCAGAAGAAAATGCTAGAAGCGAGCGCGGCGCATTATGTACATAACGCCCAGCGCTATGCGCGTGATCTGGCGGAGCAGGACGATTGACTGCAGACGAAAAGCCGGTTGCATCACCCTGTGTAAGTGTTTGTGCATTGAACGACGACGATATCTGCACGGGCTGCCAGCGCAGTATCGACGAGATTCGTCGCTGGGGGCGGATGGATAATCCCGAGCGGCGACAGGTACTGCTGCGTTGTCACGAGCGCGCGCTCCAAAGTGGTCTGCTGTTCTAGCGCTGAAGCACAGCACCTTGCTGATCGTCTTTTTCTTTTTGTACAACGAGGAATGTCATGCCCCGAATTGGTACGCCGTTATCGGCCAGCGCTACCCGCGTGATGCTCTGTGGTTCTGGTGAGCTCGGCAAGGAGCTGGCGATCGAGCTTCAACGTCTGGGTGTGGAGGTCATCGCGGTAGACCGTTACGCCAACGCCCCAGCCATGCAGGTTGCGCACCGTCACTATGTGATCGACATGCTCGATGGTGCAGCGTTGCGGGGTGTCATCGAACAGGAAAAGCCGCACTTTATCGTTCCTGAAATCGAGGCGATCGCCACTGCGACGCTAGTGGATCTGGAGCGTGAAGGCTATACCGTTATTCCTACGGCGCGGGCCGCACAGCTCACCATGAACCGGGAAGGTATCCGCCGGCTGGCCGCTGAGGAACTCGCGCTACCAACCTCGCCATACCGTTTCGCTGATTCGCTGGAGGAGTGCCGTTCAGCGGTCTCTGCGCTCGGCTTTCCCTGTCTGATCAAGCCTGTGATGAGCTCCTCGGGCAAGGGGCAATCGGTTCTGCGCAGTGAGGCTGATCTCCGCAAGGCCTGGGAATATGCCCAGGCCGGTGGCCGAGCGGGGAAGGGGCGCGTGATCGTCGAAGGCTTCATCGATTTCGATTATGAAATTACGCTGCTGACCGTTCGGCATGCGGGCGGGACCACCTTCTGTCCTGCGGTGGGACATCGGCAGGAAAGGGGTGACTATCAGGAATCGTGGCAGCCGCAACCTATGACGGCTGCAGCGATGGTCGAGGCCGAGCGAATTGCCCTGGCGGTCACTGGCGCATTGGGCGGGCGCGGCATCTTTGGTGTCGAGCTGTTTATCAAGGGCGACCAGGTCTGGTTCTGCGAGGTTTCACCAAGACCGCATGATACGGGCCTGGTAACCCTGATATCACAGGACCTGTCCGAGTTCGCCTTGCATGCGCGAGCGATCCTTGGACTGCCAATTCCGGCGATCCGCCAGTTCGGCCCGTCTGCCTCCGCCGTGGTGCTGGTGGAGGGCGAATCCGATCAGGTGAGCTTCGGCAATCTGGCTACTGCGTTGGCCGAGCCGGATACCGCGCTGCGGTTGTTCGGCAAGCCGGGCGTCAGTGGGCAGCGGCGTATGGGTGTTGCGCTGGCTCGTGACGCATCGATAGAAGCGGCGCGTGGTAAGGCGTTGCGGGCGGCCTCGGCGATTGATGCAAAGCTTTAGTTACCCTGGCTCGCCATTGAGGCGCCGACTATTGAGTGTCGCTTTTTGATTCCTCAGGCGCCTCGATTACCCAGGCGCGCACGCTTTTCACGCGGTTGTCCGCAGCCTGCAGGATCTCGAGTCGGTACTGGTTGATCTGCAGGCATATCCCACTATCCGGGATGTGTTCGAGTGCCTCTGTAATCAACCCGTTTAGCGTCTTGGGGCCATCGCAGGGTAGCTGCCAACCCAGGGCGCGGTTGACTTCACGCAAATAGGCGGCGCCGTCGATTACCAGGGTGCCGTCGTCCTGCGGGTGTATGTCCGGGCTGCGCAGCGCGTCCTGATTGCTGAACTCGCCGACGATCTCTTCGAGAATGTCTTCCAGGGTCACGATTCCCAGCACATCACCATACTCGTCGACGACGATGCCGATCCGGCGTTTTTGCTTCTGGAAGTTGACCAATTGGGTGGAGAGGGGGGTGTTCTCCGGAATGAAGTAAGGGTCGTTGCATGCTTCCAGCAGGCTTTCTCGGGTCAGCTGATCATGGCTGAGCAGGCGCGCGATCTGACGCATGTGCACGATGCCTTCGATCTGGTTGATGTCCTTGCGAAACACGGGAAGGCGGGTATGAGGTGTTGTGCGCAATTGAGTCACGATGGTTTCGAGGTCATCTTCCAGGTCTATGCCGGCGACCTCGTTACGCGGAATCATGATGTCGTCGACGGTCACCCGTTCCAGGTCGAGGATACCGAGCAGCATGCTTTGCCGTTTCATCGGCATGTCACTTCCCGATTCATGGACCACGCTACGCAGTTCTTCCGTGGACAGGCTGTCACTACCTTTGTTGGTCAGATCAACACCGAGCAGCCTAAGTAATCCATTGCTGATCCAGTTGAGCAACGCCACCAGCGGATACAGTACCTTTTGCAGCATCAGCAGCGGGAGGCTGACGGGGTAGGCAACTGCTTCAGGTCGCAGGGCTGCGAGGGTTTTTGGTGTTATTTCCCCGAAAATCAGTAGGACTATCGTCAGGCCGATGGTTGCGATCGCAATCCCGGCCTCCCCCCACAGCTTGATGGCTAGGACGGTGGCAATGGCAGAAGCGAGGATGTTGACGAAGTTGTTGCCGACCAGGATGGTCCCGAGCAGCCTGTCTGGCCGCTCAAGCAGGGCGCTAGCTCGTTTTGCTCCGCGGTGTCCTTCCTTGGCCTGGTGGCGCAGGCGATAGCGGTTGAGACTGAGCATTCCGGTTTCAGAGCTGGAAAAGAAAGCCGAGCACAACAGCAGGAAGACCAGCATGCCGAGCAGAAACCCGGGGTGTAGATTTTCCACGTAGTGGTCCTAGATGTGCAGAATGAATTCGCGGACCAGCTTGCTGCCGAAGTAAGCCAGCATCAGCAAGCAGAAGCCTGCCAGTGTCCAGCGGATGGCCTTGTAGCCGCGCCAGCCTAGCTGATGGCGGCCCCATAGCAGCAGGCCGAAGACCACCCAGGCGACCACCGACAGCAGCGTTTTGTGTACCAGATGCTGGGCAAACAGGTTATCGAGGAAGATCCAGCCGGAAATGAGCGATGCTGACAACAGTAGCCAGCCGGCTAGCAGGAAGCCGAACAGCAGGCTTTCCATGGTCTGCAGCGGAGGGAAGTTCTTGATCAGGCCGGACGGGTGCTTGTGCTTGAGATGATGATCCTGCAGCAGCAATAGCAACGATTGAAACACGGCGATCGTGAGCATCCCGTAGGCAAGGATGGAAAACAGAATGTGCGCCAGTATCCCCGGTTGCTCGGCGATGGCGGGTGCCGTGCCGGACGGTGCAAACTGGGCGAACAGCACCGTCAGGCAGCCGAGGGGGAAGAGCAGCAGCAGCAGATTTTCGACAGGCATTCGGTAAAGCGCGAGCAGGATCAGCAGAATTACGGCCGCAGCAATCAGGCTCGAGGCGGTGAAGAAGTCCAGGTGCAGGCCGCTCGGTGACAACAACTGGATGAATAGACTCACCCCGTGTGCAACGAGCGCCAAGGCGCCCAGGATAAGAAGCAGACGCTTGTCCGGCACGGTGCGTTGCGCCAGGCGCAGGCCCTGGTATCCGGTGACGCCGGCGTAAAGGCAGGCGGCAGCTAGGCTCGGGAGCAAAGGGTGCATAGGTCTGTTAGTAGGCTCGAAAGGCGCTGAGTGTGGCATAAACACCGGGTACGCAAAAGTACACGGTTGGCTGCCGTTACTGCCGTGGTGCGGGTCAATGGGCGGACAACCGACAGGTGGCGGTGCCCCTGGTAGGTATGGATTTGTCCTGCTCGATGAAAAGCACGGGTGGCGGGGTACCGGCCTGGGGCATGCAGCTTCTATAATCGGCGCCTTAACCACACCCAGCGTGGAAAACGGCACATGTTTGAAAACCTAACCGACCGCCTCTCGCAGACGCTTCGCCATGTTACCGGCAAGGCCAAACTGACCGAGGACAATATCAAGGACACCTTGCGCGAAGTTCGCATGGCATTGCTAGAAGCCGATGTCGCGCTACCCGTGGTCAAGGAGTTCGTCGCCAGGGTCAAGGACAGGGCAGTCGGTACGGAGGTCTCCAAGAGCCTGACGCCTGGTCAGGCTTTTGTGAAGATCGTTCGCGCCGAGCTGGAAGAGCTGATGGGCGCGGCCAACGAAGACCTCGATCTTAGTGTGGTGCCGCCTGCGGTAGTGCTGATGGCTGGCCTCCAGGGTGCGGGTAAGACGACGACGGTCGGCAAGCTGGCAAGGTTCCTCAAAGAGCGCAAGAAGAAGTCGGTGCTGGTGGTTTCAGCCGACGTCTATCGCCCAGCAGCGATCAAACAGCTGGAGATGCTCGCGACGGAAGTAGGGGTGACTTTTTTTCCTTCCGATACCAGCCAGAAGCCCGTGGAAATCGCACTGGCGGCGATTCGTGAGGCCAAGCTCAAATACATCGATGTAGTGCTCGTCGATACGGCCGGCCGGCTGGCCATCGATGCTGAAATGATGGCCGAAATCCAGGCCGTTCATGCGGCGATCAAGCCGGCCGAGACATTGTTCGTGGTTGACGCCATGACGGGTCAGGACGCTGCGAACACTGCTAAGGCGTTCGGTGAGGCGCTCCCTTTGACCGGCGTGGTGCTGACCAAGGTTGACGGTGACGCACGCGGTGGCGCTGCCCTGTCGGTGCGACATATCACAGGTAAGCCGATCAAGTTTCTCGGCATGGGTGAGAAGAGTGACGCGCTCGAGCCGTTTCATCCGGACCGGATCGCCTCCCGAATCCTGGGCATGGGCGATGTGCTCAGCCTGATCGAGCAGGCTGAGCAAACGCTCGACCGGGAAAAGGCCGAGAAGCTCACCAAGAAGCTGAAGAAGGGCAAAGGTTTCGATCTGGAAGATTTCCGTGATCAGCTTCAGCAAATGAAAAACATGGGTGGTCTAGGCGGCTTGATGGATAAGCTGCCATCGATCGGCGGTGTGAATCTGTCGCAAATGGGTAATGCGCAGGGCGCGGCGGAGAAGCAGTTCAAGCAGATGGAGGCCATCATCAACTCGATGACGCCTGTTGAGCGGCGCAACCCGGACATCATCAGCGGTTCGCGCAAGCGACGCATCGCCATGGGTTCCGGCACACAAGTGCAAGATATTGGTCGTCTGATCAAGCAGCACAAGCAGATGCAGAAAATGATGAAAAAGGTCAGCGGCAAAGGCGGCATGGCGAAGATGATGCGCGGCATGGGCGGCATGTTTCCAGGCGGCGGCGGAATGCCCAAGTTCTAAAGTTTCGAGCGTTTCAGCGGGTTCTTCGTCGGGGCCTGCTGAGGCTGGACAGGCCTGCTGTCGAGGCTTGAGATTGTTTTTGAAAAAGCCATTTGCAAAAGTCCGGATAATCCTTAGAATATGCGGCCTTTCGGGCCTTGAGCCCTGCATTCAGATTTGCTGTACCGACTACAGGAACGATGTTCACATGGTAACTATTCGTCTCGCCCGTGGCGGCTCCAAGAAGCGCCCTTTCTACCACCTGACCGTGACCAACAGCCGCAACCCGCGCGATGGTCGCTTCGTTGAGCGTATCGGCTTCTTCAATCCGATCGCCTCGGGTGCGGAAGTGAAGCTCTCTGTAAACCAGGAGCGTGCTGCCTATTGGTTGAGCCAGGGCGCACAGCCGTCTGAGCGTGTTGCTCAGCTGCTGAAGGAAGCTGGCAAGGCTGCTGCCTGAAACACATGAACGCCACGTCAGCCCCGGCCGAAGACCTGATCGTTATCGGCAAAATCGTTTCGGTGCATGGCGTGCGTGGTGACGTAAAGATCTACTCCTTTACCGATCCGATTGACAATCTGCTGGACTATCGTCGCTGGACGCTGAGGCGAGGCGAAGAAGTCAAGCAAGTTGAACTGGTCAAGGGTCGCCTGCAAGGTAAGATACTGGTGGCGACGCTGAAGGGGCTGGCTGATCGTGAAGAGGCGCGTACCTACGCCGATTTCGAGATCTGCATCCCCCGCAGCGAATTGCCTTCGTTGACCGGTGAGGATTATTACTGGTTCCAGCTTCAGGGCCTGACGGTCATCAATCAGCTCGGGCAAGTGCTCGGTCGGGTTGATCATCTGCTCGAAACCGGCGCCAACGACGTGCTGGTGGTCAAGCCGTTCGACGGCAGTCTGGATGATCGTGAGCGCTTGCTGCCCTATACCGACCCCTGTGTGTTGAAGGTCGATTTGGACGCAGGCGAGATGCGTGTCGAATGGGACGCGGACTTCTGAGCAACATATCCAGCTTGCGTGTCGATGTGATTACTCTGTTCCCCGATATGTTCGCTGCTATCGGTGAATACGGCATCACTAGCCGTGCGGTGAAGCAGGGGCTATTGCAGCTGCAATGCTGGAATCCCCGGAGCTATACGGAAAATCGCCATCAGACAGTCGACGATCGCCCTTTTGGGGGTGGCCCCGGCATGGTGATGAAGATCAAGCCCTTGGAGCTCGCACTGGCCGATGCCAGGCAGGCCGCTGGGGAAAAGGCGAAGGTGATATACCTGTCGCCGCAGGGGCGTCAGCTGAAGCAGGCTGATGTTCGTGATCTCGCGAACGAGAGTGGACTTATCCTCATCGCTGGCCGCTACGAAGGCATCGATGAGCGTTTCATCGAAACGCATGTGGATGAAGAATGGTCGATTGGCGATTACGTGTTGTCCGGTGGTGAATTGCCGGCCATGGTGCTGATCGATGCAGTGACCCGTCTGCTCCCTGGGGCATTGGGTCATGCTGATTCGGCCGAGGAGGATTCGTTTACTGACGGCCTGCTCGACTGCCCGCATTACACGCGACCGGAGGTGTATGCGGATAAACGTGTTCCTGAGGTGCTGCTCAGCGGCAACCACGAACACATCCGGCGCTGGCGTTTGCAGCAGTCCCTCGGAAGGACCTGGGAACGCCGCGCTGATCTTCTGGATAGCCGCTCGCTTTCTGGGGAAGAACAAAAGCTGCTGACGGAATACATCCGTCAGCGGGACGATAGTTAAACGTATCGATGGCACGCCATGACGGCCTGTCTTAGGAGCACAGCATGACTAACAAGATTATCCAGGCGCTCGAAGCAGAGCAGATGACCAAAGAGCTGCCGCCGTTCGCCCCTGGTGACACCGTGGTTGTCCAGGTGAAGGTGAAGGAAGGCGAGCGTGAGCGTCTGCAGGCATTTGAAGGTGTCGTAATCGGCAAGCGTAACCGTGGCCTGAACAGCGCTTTCACCGTTCGCAAGATCTCCAACGGTGTTGGTGTTGAGCGTACGTTCCAGTATTACAGCCCGATGGTCGACAGCCTCAGCGTTAAGCGCCGTGGCGATGTCCGCAAAGCCAAGCTGTATTACCTCCGCGCGTTGTCCGGCAAGGCAGCCCGCATCAAGGAAAAGCTTTCCTGAGGAAAGCTTCCTTAAGAAAAAGCAGCCTACGGGCTGCTTTTTTTATGGGGATTGTCTGGCTTCTAGACTTTCGAGGTGTACGAACCGTCGTAGTCCAAAAGGTGCACGGCGTCTTGTCTTGCTCGCCGTCGGGGCTGCTCGTATGGCTGGAAACGTTGCCCTCAAGGTAAGGGAGAATGGCGAGGTTCGGGTTTGTTCACGGTTGCGTGGCTGTCCGCGCCTTCGGTCAAGGCAATCAATGTCCAGCCCGCGTCTGGTTTGATCCGTGCGTCCGGGTGAAACACATGGGTATGCCCGTGGTTGTCTATGGCGAAATACAGGATAGCGCCCGAGCCATGCAGGGCCTGGTATTCCGGCCAGCCAAAGGTTTCGGTCAGCTTGTTGCTTTTGATTGAGTCACCACGAGCCAGGCGTCCGGCCAGTTGCGAGTAGGTCAACGTGGGCGTGCCTAGTGGGCGGCCACGGTGTTCGTCACTTGGCCGATGTTTGTCGCTGCGTCGACTCTCCTGAGTACTGGCCAGATTGAACAGGCGATCGCCGCCGAAGTCATGACGAAAACGCATCGCGGCGAGGGTATTCATTTCGCCAACAGGCGACAGCGCCAGCAAATGGCCAAGACCGACTAGGTCAAGGTGGTTTTCAGCGTGCTGCGAGGCCGGATTTCCGTAATAGGTGGGTAAATTTTCCATTCTTGCCGCGTGAATGTTGTCCCAGCTGGAATCGGTCAGCATCACTCTGATGCCTTGCTCGCTCAGCGCGCATCCAAGTGCACGAGCGACAGGATTTGCGCCAATAATCAGAAAACCGCTGGGCGGCGGTTCTGCGACTTTTAGCAGCCTCGCTAAAGGGCGTGCGGTTGCGCTTTGCAGTACGACGGTGCCAATGATGATCGCGAACGTCAGTGGCACGAGCAGCAGGGCGTCCTCGTGTCCCGTTTCGTCCAGGCGAACGGCAAAGATTGCCGAGACCGCAGCCGCAACGATTCCGCGGGGTGCAATCCAGGCGAGCAGCAGCCGCTCCCGCCAGTTCAGCTGCGATCCCCAGGTGCACAGGGCGATCGCCAGTGGTCGGGCCACGAATTGCACAATTAGCAAAAGAACCAACACTGCGGGCCCTAGCTCCAGCAGTGCTGTCAGGTCGAGCATCGCTGCTAGCAGGATAAAGAGTCCCGAGATGAGCAGAATGCTCAGGTTCTCCTTGAAGTGGAGGATGTCCCGGACGTCGACATCCCGCATGTTGGCGAGCCAGATCCCCATCAGCGTGACGGCCAGTAGGCCGGATTCATGGACCAGGGTATTGGCAGTGACGAAAATGCCGAGCACTGAAGCCAGTGTCGCCAGGTTCTGCAAATATTCCGGCAGCCAGTGCCGTTTCACAAGTTGGCCGAGGGTCCATCCTCCTGCTATGCCAAGCACAGTTCCGCACAGAAGAACTCCGCCAAACGTCTGCACGCTCTGAGTCCAGGCGGCCTCGGTGCCTCGCGTAATGATGAAGCTGTAAACCACTACTGCAAGCAAAGCGCCGATTGGGTCGATGATGATGCCTTCCCAGCGCAGGATATTGGCAACCGCCGCGTTGGGTCGCACCACACGCAGCATCGGTACGATCACAGTCGGGCCCGTAACAAGCGTCAAGCTCCCTAAGAGCAACGCCAGATCCCAATCGAAGCCAAGCAGCCAATGAGCGGAGAGGGTGATCACGCCCCAAGTCGTCAGCGCGCCGATGCCAATTAGGCGGCGCACCACCGTGCCGATTCCAGGCAGCTCAGAGACGCGCAATGTCAGGCTGCCTTCGAACAGTATCAACGCGACTGCCAATGAAACCAAAGGGAAGAGCAAGGGGCCGAACAGCTGAGTCGGATCCAGCCAGCCGAGCACAGGGCCGGCGAGGATTCCACTCAGCAGGAGGAAAAGAATTGCTGGCAGTCGTAACCGCCATGCCAGCCATTGGCTGGCGAGCGAGGCAATGCCGAGCGCAGCGACGGAGATAAGGATGTCTTGTTCGGTCATGTTTACCAAGCGGTCAGGGTGGCGGCCGGGCTTCCGCTCCGGCGGGCTCGTTGTGGGATCTACTGGCTAGTCTGACATTGCTCAGGCCAATCAGGTCTGTTCGGCGTGACCAAGGCGGCTGGCCGGTATAAGCCGTCTATGGAACACTGGCCGCCTTTCTTTCCAGTGTTCCCCTGCATGTCGGCTCAATACGACCCCATTATCGATCGGTTCCTTGATGCCCTTTGGCTCGAAAAAGGGCTTTCTGACAACACCCGCGACGCTTATCGCAGTGATCTGGCGCTGTTCAACGGCTGGTTGGACGAGCGCGATGTGCGACTGGTCGATGCAGGTCGGGACGCCATCCTCGATCACCTTGGCTGGCGTCTGGCTAATGGCTACAAGGCTCGTTCTACCGCGCGGTTGTTGTCAGGGCTTCGCGGGTTTTATCGCTTCCTGCTGCGCGAAGGCGTGATCACGATCGATCCAACGCTGCGAGTCGATCTGCCGCAGTTGGGACGACCACTACCCAAGGCGTTGTCCGAGGCGGATGTGGAGGCGCTGTTGTCAGCGCCGGATGTCGGCGATCCGCTGGGGTTGCGTGACCGGGCGATGCTGGAAGTTCTTTACGCGACTGGCTTGCGCGTCACCGAACTGGTCGGCCTGGGTCTTGAGCAGATCAATCTTCGGCAGGGCGTCTTGCGCACTTTCGGTAAGGGTAACAAGGAGCGTCTGGTGCCGTTGGGCGAGGAGTCCATGCACTGGGTGGTGCGCTATCTTCGCGAGGCTCGCGACGCGCTGCTCTCCGGCAAGGCCAGCGATGTGGTCTTTCCGAGTCGGCGTGGCGACCAGATGACAAGGCAGACGTTCTGGCACCGAATCAAGCTGCATGCCCGGCAGGCAGGAATAGCTGCATCGATCTCGCCGCACACGCTGCGTCATGCATTTGCTACGCACTTGCTCAACCATGGTGCGGATCTTCGAACTGTACAAATGCTGCTCGGACACAGTGATCTATCCACTACGCAGATCTACACGCACATCGCCCGCGCGCGGCTGCAGGAACTCCACGCGCAGCATCATCCGCGTGGTTGAACGGATGGCGTTAGAAGATGCGCTGCAGGCCACAAAGCCGATGAGCGAAGGCCCGTCGTCTGCACTGGATGACAGGGGCTATGGTAATCTGCCGGCCTTCCCTCGATCGAAGTCGCCAGGAGATTTCATGCGCGTGAATCGTATCTTCGCTGCCGTAGCCCTCGGTTTCGCCAGCTCCGTTGTCCTGGCCGCTGACGCTGAACAGGCGATCCGTGAGTCGCTTAATGCCCTCCAGCCCGATATGCCCATCGAGGCAATTGCGGAAAGCCCCATGAACGGTGTTTATCAGGTTCAACTCAAGGGTGGGCGTCAGCTCTACGCGAGCGCTGACGGTCAGTTCCTGATTCAGGGCTATATGTATCAGTTCAAGGACGGCCAGGCGACGAACCTGACCGAGCAAGCCCAGAGCAGGTCTGTTGCGAAGACAATCGACGCGATCCCTACCAGTAAGATGGTGGTTTTCTCACCTGAAAAACCGAAGACCCATATCACCGTGTTTACCGACACCGACTGCGGCTACTGCCAGAAGCTGCACAGCGAAGTGCCTGAGCTGAACCGTCTTGGCGTCGAGGTTCGTTATATGGCTTTTCCGCGGCAGGGTATGGGCAGCCACGGAGCCAACACCCTGACCAGCGTATGGTGTGCGAAGGATCGGCAGGCGGCGATGAACAAGGCCAAGGCGCGTGAAGAAGTGCCAGCCGCGAGCTGCGAGAACCCGGTCGCTGAGCAGTACGAGTTAGGCCAGATGATCGGTGTTCAGGGCACTCCGGCAATCATTCTCGCGGACGGGCAGATCATCCCCGGTTATCAGCCGGCTCCGCAGCTCGCCGAACTTGCCCTAAAAGCCAAGTAGTCGCTGGGGCAGCGCCTTCGGTCACGAAGAGGCTGCCCGTTTGGGCCGCGGCTGAACTGTTCCACCCCTCGTGTTCAAAGCCAAAAGGCATATCGAGGAGGCGAAAAAATGAAGCTAGAAGGTTCCTGTCATTGCCAGGCCGTTCGTTTTTCTCTGGAATCGGCCGAGCCCTTTCCGTTCATGCGCTGTTACTGTTCGATCTGTCGCAAAACGGCCGGGGCGGGTGGTTATGCGATCAACCTGGGCGGAGATCATCGGACGCTGACGGTCGAGGGTCGCGAGAACCTCAGTATCTACCAAGCCAGGATGGTCGATGCTGAAACGGGCGCGGTGCGTATTAGCGATGGCCTGCGTCACTTCTGCAAGCTGTGCGGCAGCGCACTGTGGTTGTGGGACCCAAATTGGCCGGATCTTGTGCACCCGCATGCGTCGGCAATCGATAACGAGCTGCCAAGCCCGCCAGAGTCGACACATCTCATGCTGGCTTCAAAGGCGTCATGGGTAGAGCCCCAGTTGGGCCCTGATGATCGCTGCTTCGATGAGTATCCGGATGAATCGCTCGCTCAGTGGCACCAGCGCCTGGGGTTGCAGAGCAAGCCCAGCTAGCAGCGGGCTCCTCCTTGCCGCTGCCGATTTGACTAAAGCTCGCGCGCTTCGTAATGTGCGACTCTTTTGTTCGGCCGCTGTGCAGGGCCGTTCGTTGGCAATGGGGAGTGCAACTTGAAACCGGTGAAAGTTGGCATCTGTGGGCTGGGAACCGTCGGTGGCGGTACCTTCAATGTGCTCGAGCGCAACGCTGCGGAAATCGCGCGCCGTGCAGGGCGCGGAATTGAGGTCGCACAGATTGCGGCTCGTCATGCGAACCCCAAGTGCAACACCGGTGATACCCCGATTACTGACGATATCTTCGATGTCGCCAACAACCCTGAGATCGACATTGTGGTCGAACTGATTGGGGGGTACACCTTAGCCCGCGAGCTGGTGCTCAAAGCCATCGATAACGGCAAGCATGTGGTTACGGCCAACAAGGCGCTGATCGCGGTGCACGGAAATGAAATCTTCGCCAAGGCGCGCGAGAAGGGCGTTATCGTCGCCTTCGAAGCCTCTGTTGCCGGCGGTATCCCGATCATCAAGGCCATTCGCGAGGGGCTGGCCGGCAACCAGATCAACTGGCTCGCGGGGATAATCAACGGAACCGGTAACTTCATTCTCACCGAGATGCGGGAAAAGGGACGTACCTTCGAGGATGTGCTGAAGGAGGCTCAGGAGCTTGGCTACGCCGAGACCGATCCGACCTTCGACGTTGAGGGCATAGACGCCGCCCATAAGCTGACCATCCTTGCTTCCATTGCCTTCGGCGTGCCGCTGCAGTTCGACAAGGCCTACACCGAAGGCATCTCCAAGCTGACCACGGCTGACGTTAACTACGCCGAGGCGCTGGGCTACCGCATCAAGCACCTGGGTGTCGCCCGCAGCACCGCTTCGGGTATCGAGCTGCGAGTGCACCCGACACTGATTCCGGCGGACCGCCTGATTGCTAACGTCAATGGCGTGATGAATGCGGTCATGGTCAACGGCGACGCCGTCGGCTCGACTCTTTATTACGGTGCTGGTGCAGGCATGGAGCCAACGGCTTCGGCTGTGGTGGCGGACCTCGTGGATGTGGCCCGTGCGCTGACGACGGATCCGAACAATCGGGTACCGCACCTGGCTTTCCAGCCCGACTCCCTCTCCGCTCATCCAATCTTGCCGATCGGCGCTTGCGAAAGCGCCTATTACCTGCGCATCCAGGCCAAGGACCGTCCGGGCGTATTGGCTCAGGTCGCCACTATCCTGTCGGAGCGCGGAATCAATATCGAATCGATCATGCAGAAGGAAGCCGAGGAGCAAGACGGTTTGGTGCCGGTCATCCTGGTCACGCATCGTGTGGTCGAGCAGAGGATCGACGATGCCATCGCCGCACTCGAAGCGCTTGCTGACGTGGTGGGCAACGTCGTGCGGATTCGTGTCGAGCAACTGATCTAACCAGCAACGCCGGGTTGCTCTAGTGGCCCGCAGTCAGCGTCCAACATAGGTTTGAACAATGCGCTACATCAGTACCCGTGGCCAGGCGCCCGCCCTGAATTTCGAAGACGTGCTGCTTGCCGGATTGGCCAGCGATGGTGGTCTATACGTTCCGGAAAACCTGCCGCGCTTCACCGTTGAAGAAATCGCGTCCTGGTCCGGCCTGCCGTACCACGAGCTGGCATTCAAGGTAATGCGTCCTTTTGTGGCCGGGAGCATCCCAGACGCTGACTTCAAGCAGATTCTGCAGGACACCTACGGCGTGTTTGCTCACAGCGCAGTGGCGCCGCTGCGTCAGCTGGACAGCAACGAGTGGGTGCTCGAGCTCTTCCATGGTCCGACCCTGGCGTTCAAAGACTTCGCTTTGCAGCTGCTGGGTCGGCTTCTTGACTATGTGCTGGCCAAGCGCGGTGAGCGCGTGGTGATCATCGGTGCGACGTCCGGCGATACCGGCTCGGCAGCAATCGAAGGCTGCCGCCGCTGCGATAACGTCGACATCTTCATCCTGCACCCGCATAACCGGGTGTCGGAAGTTCAGCGTCGGCAGATGACCACCATCTTCGGCGACAACATTCACAACCTGGCCATCGAAGGCAACTTCGATGACTGTCAGGAGATGGTGAAGGATAGCTTCGCCGACCAGGGTTTCCTTAAAGGCACCCGGCTGGTGGCGGTCAACTCGATCAACTGGGCGCGGATCATGGCCCAGATCGTGTACTACTTCCATGCTGCGCTGCAGCTGGGCGGCCCGGCCCGTTCGGTGGCGTTTTCCGTACCGACAGGGAATTTTGGGGACATTTTCGCGGGTTACTTGGCGCGCAACATGGGCCTGCCAATCAGCCAGCTGGTGGTTGCAACCAACCGAAACGACATTCTGCACCGATTCATGAGTGGCAACCGTTACGACAAGGACACGCTGCACCCGTCGCTGTCGCCCTCCATGGACATCATGGTGTCGTCCAACTTCGAACGGTTGCTGTTCGATCTGCATGGCCGCAACGGCGCGGCGGTTGCCGAATTGATGAGCGCATTCAAGGCCAGCGGCAAGCTGTCGGTCGAGGAGGAGCGCTGGACTGAGGCACGCAAGCTTTTCGACTCGCTGGCCGTAGACGATGAGCAGACCTGCAAGACGATTGCTGATGTCTTCAGTGCGACCGGTGAGTTGCTCGATCCGCACACGGCGATCGGGGTTTATGCCGCACGCGAGTGCCGCCGCAGTCTGGCTACGCCGATGGTAACGCTGGGTACCGCCCATCCTGTGAAATTCCCCGAGGCTGTGGAAAAGGCCGGGGTTGGCAAGGCGCTGGAGTTGCCGGCGCATCTGGCGGACTTGTTTGAACGCCCGGAGCGATGCACTGTTTTGAAGAACGATCTCAAGGCGATGCAGGCGTTTGTCAGCGAGCATGGCAATAGAGGTAAGCCGCTGTAAGCGACCATCAATAACGAAAAAGGCCAGTTTCACGACTGGCCTTTTTCGTTTGAGGGAGGACCTGAGCTTATTCGTCGAACTCTTCCCAGCCGCCCATTTCTCTCCAGCGATTGACGATGCCGCAGAACAGCTCAGCAGTCTTTTCCGTGTCGTAGCGCGCAGAGTGTGCTTCGCGTCCGTCAAAGTCGATATCGGCTGCCTGGCAGGCTTTTGCGAGGACGGTCTGGCCGTAGGCGAGGCCTGCCAGCGTCGCAGTGTCGAAGCTGGAGAAGGGGTGGAATGGGTTGCGCTTGATATCGCAGCGGGCAATTGCTGCGTTCAGGAACCCGAGATCAAAGCTGCTGTTGTGGCCGACGAGAATGGCACGTTTGCAGCCGGCTGATTTCACCGCTTTGCGCACGCCGCGAATGATCTCATTCATCGCCTGTGATTCGGGAACGGCCATGCGCAGCGGGTGGTCGAGCTTGATGCCGGTGAACTCCAGCGCGGCTGCTTCGATATTGGCGCCAGCGAAGGGTTCGACTCGGAAGAAGAGCGTGTCTTGCGGGTAGAGCAAACCCTGCTCGTCCATGCCGATGGTCACGGCAGCAATTTCCAGCAGCGCGTCGGTCGCGCAGTTGAATCCGCCGCACTCAACATCAACAACGACTGGCAGGAAGCCTCGAAAGCGTCTCGCCATGGGCGAGCGCGGCTTGCCTGGCTGGTTGCCTTCCAGCTCGTCGTCAAACTGATCGTCGCTCATGCGTTGGTCTCCAACCGCCATTGCAGGGTTTCGCCTGCACGTAGGGGCACGACGTTGTGCTCCCCGAACGGCAAGTTGGCCGGGACACTCCAGGATTCACGTACCAGGGTGATGTGCTCGGTGTTGCGCGGCAAACCGTAGAAGTCGGCGCCGAAGTGACTGGCAAAGGCCTCCAGGCGGTCAAGCGCGCCGCGCTGTTCGAACGCCTCAGCATAGAGCTCGATCGCAGCGAACGCCGTATAACAGCCGGCGCAACCGCAAGCGTTTTCCTTGGCGTGCTGGGCGTGCGGTGCCGAGTCAGTGCCGAGAAAGAACTTCGGATTGCCGCTGGTAGCCGCATCAAGCAGCGCTTCCTGATGGACGTTGCGCTTAAGGATTGGCAGGCAGAAGAAGTGCGGGCGAATTCCGCCCACCAGCATGTGGTTGCGGTTGTAGAGCAAATGGTGGGCCGTGATGGTGGCGCCGACGTTGCTGCTGGCAGCCTCGACGAACTGCACGGCATCCCGGGTGGTGATGTGCTCGAACACCACCTTGAGCGTGGGGAAGCGCTCGGTGACTCGGCTAAGCTGTTCGTCGATGAAGTATTTTTCACGATCGAAGATATCGATTTCTGAACGTGTCACTTCGCCATGCACCAGTAGCGGCAAGCCGACCTCGGCCATCGTCTCGAGCACTGGAAATATGTTGTCGATGCGGGTGACGCCGGATGCCGAGTTAGTCGTGGCACCGGCTGGATACAGCTTGGCGGCAAATACGTAGCCACAGGCCTTGGCGGCGCGCACGTCTTCGGGCTGCGTACCGTCAGTGAGGTAAAGCACCATCAAAGGCTCGAACGGGTTGCCGTCCGGCCGGGCAGCAAGAATGCGCTGGCGATAGCTATCCGCCTCTGCTGCATTGCGAACCGGAGGTACAAGGTTCGGCATGATGATCGCTCGTGCGAACTGGCGTGCGGCGTCCGCCACGGTGTGCGGCAGCGCTGCGCCGTCGCGCAGGTGAATGTGCCAATCGTCGGGGCGCAGTAGTGTCAGTCGGTCGGACATGCGGATTTCCAGGCGGTAAAACGTGCGGGAATGCTACCGGAAACGCGTGAAAAAATCGCCGCAGGCGGGTCTTCCGGCCGAAACGAGTAGCGAGGGCTGCTGGCGCAGCTAGGTATCGCAGCGTTCAAGTTTTCAAGGTGCGCACCGATACCTCAATTGAATGTTGTTTACCCTGGAGCCACACGTGCGCTTGCGCCTCCTTGTCCTTGCCTGCTTGTTGGCTTCCCCAGCCAATGCCCTCACGTTTCAGACTCGTCTGGAGCGAGCGCAGTGGCAGGTGGAAGGCGATCAGTTCGAGTGTCGGTTGATCCAGCCGGTCGCAGGCTTTGGTGCAGGTGAATTCGTACGGCGTGCGGGCGAGCAGCCTACTTTTCGCTTGCAGTCACCTGATCGCTGGCTGGGCAATGGTTCGGCCACACTGCTTGCGGCAGCTGCGCCCTGGCAGCCTAGTCGCGGTGATATCAATCTGGGCGTAGTGTCCGTAGCCGGTGGCGAGATTCCATTCAACACTACCTACCTGCAGGCCGATCGCCTGCTTAGTGGCCTCCTCGAAGGTCGCAGCCCGGTGGTGCGCCACCGCACGCGGCTTGGTGGCGAAGCGTTGGAGGTGCGGCTATTGCCTGTACGATTTGGCAAAGCCTATGAAGATTTTCGCAGCTGCACGGCCAAATTGCTGCCAGTCAACTTCGAGCAGATTCGTACGTCGCAGGTTGGGTTTCCAGCCGGTGACGTCGTACTCGATGCGTTGGGCCAGGCCAAGCTCGATATCATCCTGCAATTTCTCAAGGCTGATCCCAGCGTCAACCGCATCCAGCTTGATGGTCACTCCGACAATAGCGGCAATAGACTGACCAATCGTGACCTGTCGCGTCGTCGCGCGCTTGCGGTCGAGGCGTATCTGACTGCCAACGGGGTGCCGAAGGAGCAAATCACGCTGCGCTTTCACGGCGAACGCTATCCCGTCGTGCCCAACAGCAGCGAGGCCAACCGGGCCAAGAATCGGCGGGTAACCCTGCGTTTGGAGCGCGAGCCGGCAACCACCACTGCCGCAGCAGAGGGCGGTACACCGTCGACCTGATGCCGAGGGGTCGCATGCGCCCCTGTAAAACAAACGTCGCGACCAGTAGAATCCCCGCTTTCCTTACAATCCCGGGAGTGGATGGCAATGGCCGACGTAAAGAAGGTAGTCCTGGCGTATTCCGGTGGCCTGGACACCTCGGTGATCCTCAAGTGGCTGCAAGACACCTATAACTGCGAAGTGGTGACCTTTACCGCCGACCTCGGTCAGGGCGAGGAAGTCGAGCCAGCCCGTGCCAAGGCCAAGGCCATGGGCGTTAAGGAAATCTACATCGACGATTTGCGTGAAGAGTTCGTCCGCGACTTCGTCTTCCCCATGTTTCGCGCCAACACCGTTTACGAAGGCGAGTACCTGTTGGGTACATCCATCGCCCGTCCGCTGATCGCTAAACGCCTGATCGAGATCGCCAACGAGACCGGTGCTGATGCCATCTCCCATGGCGCCACCGGCAAGGGTAACGACCAGGTCCGTTTCGAGCTGGGCGCCTATGCGCTGAAGCCGGGCGTCAAGGTTATCGCCCCCTGGCGTGAATGGGACCTGCTCTCGCGCGAGAAGCTGATGGACTACGCGGCCAAGCACGAGATTCCGATCGAGCGCCATGGCAAAAAGAAATCGCCGTACTCCATGGACGCCAACCTGCTGCACATCTCCTACGAAGGTGGCGTGCTGGAAGACACCTGGACCGAGCACGAAGAGGACATGTGGCGCTGGACGCGTTCGCCTGAGACCGCACCGGATACACCGACCTACATTGAACTGACCTACCGTAAGGGCGACATCGTTGCCATCGACGGCAAGGACATGACCCCGGCGGAAGTGCTGACCTATCTGAACAAGATCGGCGGCGAGAACGGCATCGGGCGTCTGGACATCGTCGAGAACCGCTATGTCGGTATGAAATCGCGCGGCTGCTACGAGACCCCGGGCGGCACCATCATGCTCAAGGGGCATCGTGCCATCGAGTCGATCACCCTCGACCGTGAAGTGGCTCACCTGAAAGACGAGCTGATGCCTAAGTATGCGAGCCTGATCTACAACGGCTACTGGTGGAGCCCTGAGCGCAGCATGCTGCAGCAGATGATCGACGCGTCGCAGGCCAATGTGAACGGTGTAGTGCGTCTGAAGCTCTATAAGGGCAACGTCATCGTCACCGGCCGCAAGTCGGACGACTCGCTGTTCGACGCCAACATCGCCACTTTCGAAGACGATGCGGGCGCGTACGATCAGGCCGACGCGGGTGGTTTCATCAAGCTCAACGCGCTGCGCATGCGCATCGCCGCGAACAAGGGCCGGACGCAGTTCTAACAGAAACTGCTACACAGCCCGACCATGACCCCGGCCACGAGCCGGGGTTATGCTTTTTGCACCGCTGATCAGGAGAGACATCATGAGACTGCTGCATACCATGCTGCGAGTCGGCGATATGGAGCGATCCATCGCCTTCTACACCGAAGTGCTGGGCATGACCCTGCTACGACGCAAGGATTATCCGGAAGGCAAGTTCACCCTGGCGTTCGTCGGCTATGGCGACGAAGCGCATAACAGCGTGCTGGAGCTGACCCACAACTGGGACGTTGAAAAATATGACCTGGGCGACGGTTACGGCCATATCGCGCTGGAGGTTGAAGACGTGTACAAGGCCTGCGAGGATATTCGCAGCCGAGGCGGCAAGATCACCCGCGAGCCGGGGCCAATGAAGCATGGCACCAGCATTCTTGCGTTTATCGAAGATCCGGACGGCTACAAGGTCGAGCTACTCTCTCCGTCGCGTCGGGACTAGCAACGACGCGCCTCAAAAAAGCCCCAATCACGGGGCTTTTTTGTTTAAAGATCGAAGTCGAACTCGTTGAGTTGCTTCTGCAGCCGGCGCTCTTCGAGCAGGTTATCGATGATCCGACGCTTGGTCAGGTTGGTCTTGGCGACTTCGACTGGCGCCTCTGCACCATCGTCTTCATCATCCGCGACGAAGTCATCTTCGATCTGGATCTCTTCTTTCTCGGACACTTGTATCACTCCACGGCTTAAGCGCGCTGTTGGCGCACCTTATAGCGACAAAAGAGGAGGCCGTAAAAAAGATTTTTTCAATCGTGCGATAGGTTTTCCCATTGGCCGCTCAATCGTCCGACGTCTTGTGCTTGAACTCGCAGAGATCCTCGATCCGGCAGCTGCCACATTGTGGCTTGCGCGCCTTGCAGACGTAGCGTCCGTGCAGGATCAGCCAGTGATGGGCGTCGAGCAGATAATCCTTCGGCACGAATTTCACCAGCTTGCGCTCGACCTCCAGCACGTTTTTGCCAGGGGCAATATTTGTGCGGTTGGCGACGCGAAAAATGTGGGTGTCGACCGCCATAGTGAACTGGCGAAACGCAGTATTGAGCACCACATTGGCCGTCTTGCGCCCGACACCCGGTAGCGCCTCGAGGGCCTCGCGATTGTCCGGAACCTGGCTGTCGTGCTGCTCAATGAGGATGCGGCAGGTCTCGAGTACGTTCTTCGCCTTGCTCGGGTATAGACCGATGGTCTTGATATAGCTGCACAGACCTTCATAGCCAAGCGCATAGATAGCTTCGGGGGTGTTGGCGACCGGGTAGAGCTTCGCTGTTGCTTTGTTAACGCCGACATCAGTGGCCTGCGCCGAAAGAATCACAGCTATCAACAGCTCGAACGGCGTGCTGTAGGCGAGCTCGGTCTTTGGCTCCGGATTGTCTTCATGAAACCGGCGAAAGATCTCCAGGCGTTTGGCAGCATTCATTACAGCAACCCATCCAGCATCATTCGATCACCCCAGTGACACGCACACGCCGGCTCTGGACAGGCGCATCTGGCTGCGTCGCCCTGGCGCGCTCGGTTAAATGCTCGTCGATACGGTTCTTCAGGGCGATCAGCAGGCCGAGCACGATGAAGGCGCCGGGGGGCAGAATGGCCAATAGGAAGCCCTTGTAGTCACTGACCAGCGTCAATTGCCAGTCGGCCGCAATCGGGCCGAACAATAGCTGCATGTTGGCAAACACCGCGCCGGTGCCTACCAGCTCGCGCAGGCCGCCCAGCGCCACAAGCACCAGTGCAAACCCGAGCCCCATCAGTAACCCGTCAAAGCCTGCAATCAGTGGGTTGTGCTTGGCGGCGAAACCGTCGGCGCGGCCGAGAATGACGCAGTTTGTCGTGATCAGCGGGATGAAGATGCCCAGTATTTGATAAAGCTCGTAGGTATAGGCCTGCATGAGCAGCTCGATACAGGTCGTCAATGCCGCGATGATCATCACGAAGGCGGGCAGCCGCACCGCGGTGTTGACTACGCCACGTACCAGCGATACGCCAACGTTCGAGCAGATCAATACCAGGGCAGTGGCGAGCCCGAGCCCGAGCGCATTGACCGCAGAGTTGCTCACGCCGAGCAGCGGGCACAGCCCTAGGAGTTGGACGAGCGCAGGGTTGTTCTTCCACAGGCCATTGATGCTCAGTTCGCGGTAGCTTGGATTGCTCATTGGCCTCGGTCCTGCTCGGTTTGCGGATCGTTGATCTGCAATGTATCGCGGGTCGCGGCGGCGCCGGCCCGTGAATGTGTGGTGACCTCGTCGGGCTCGACCTCGTTTTCAAGCGCTGCCTCGGCTGCTATCGGAGCCGTATCGGTGGCGAGCAGCTCCTGCTTGTGAGCCTCGAAATACTGCAGGGCCCGATGGACCGCGCCGACTACGGCACGCGGGGTGATGGTGGCCCCAGCGAACTGATCGAACTCGCCACGATCCTTCTTGACGGCCCAGCCTGAGGCCTCCGGATTATTCAGCGAACGGTTTTCGAAACTGCGTATCCAGGGACTCTTGGCCAGTTCTATCTTGTCGCCCAGCCCGGGTGTTTCCCGATGCGCGACCACGCGCACGCCGGCAATCCGCCCGTCGGCCTGCACGCCTATGAGCAGGTGAATCGCACCGCTGTATCCGTCGGGTGCAATGGCTTGCAGGATCACCGCGCTTGGCTGGCCGTTCTTCATCGCGACATAGGCCGGCATGGCTTGCCGCGTGCCGAGCAGCGGATCCTGCACCAGAACGCTGCTGTCGAGCAGCTGATTGTCATAGCTGTCTTTTGGGAGGATCTCGTTGAGGGCGCGTAATTGCGCGGCACGCTCCGAGGCTTGAATCCGTTCTGCCGTGAACTGCTGCAACAGCGTCACGCCGCCAACGGTGAAAATGGCGAACAGCCCCAGCACCAGGCTGTTCTTAAGCATCGAGCGACTGAGTTCAGGGATGATCATGTCATTCGCCCAGCTTGAAGCCGCGCTCGGCCTTGCGGTGGCCATAGGTTCGCGGACGGGTGTAGTAATCGATGGTGGGAGCCGACAGGTTCATCAGCAGCACGGCGAAGGCCACTGCGTCCGGATAGCCGCCCCAGGCGCGAATGACATAAACGAGAATGCCGACGCCAGCACCGAAAATCAGCCGTCCCTGGTTGCTGGTGGCACTGCTCACCGGATCGGTGACGATGAAAAAGGCACCGAGCATGGTGGCGCCGCTGAGCAGGTGGAACAGCGGTGAACCATGGCTATCGGAACCTGACCCGTTCCAGAACAGGAGGCTCATGATTGCCAATGCGGCAAGCATGCCGATAGGTGCATGCCAGGTGAATAAGCGTTTATGCAAGAGGAACAGCCCGCCGGCAAGAAATGCGAGATTGACCACTTCCGAGCCAATGCCGCCGAAGTGGCCGAACGCGGGGTTGGCCCAGAGCTCATCGACAGTGAGACTCTTGTTAACCTTGAGCACATCGAGCGCGGTGGCTTGTGTCCAGCCGTCCGGCAGCGAGGCGATGCCGAGGATGTGTTGCAGGCCGGCGCTCAGGCCGACCGTATGTGGCACAGGCCAAGTCGTCATTTCCACAGGAAAGGAGACCAGCACCACCACATAGCCGATCATCGCCGGGTTGAAGGGGTTCTGGCCAAGGCCGCCGTAGAGCTGCTTGCCAAGTACGATGGCGCTGCCGGTGGCGATCAACGTCAGCCACCACGGCGAGTACGGCGGCAATGCCAGCGCTAGCAGGACTGCCGTAACCAATGCGCTGCCGTCGCGCAGGAAGAACTGCACCGGACGTTGCCTCAGCCGAAGTATCAGTGCTTCACTGCCGAGCGCGACAGCACTGGCCCAAATCAGGTTAATCAGCGTTCCGGCGCCATACAGCCAAGTCAGGGCGATCACGCCGGGCAGGGTTGCCGCCAGGACTAGCAACATGACGCGCTGAGTGCGGTTGCTCCCCTTGGTGTGCGGCGAGGTCATTCGGGGCAGGGCCATTGGCTCTCCGTTGATGTTCGAAAGGAATCCTGATCAAGAGCTGATCGTTGCGATCCCGAAAACAGCGCCGACGGCGTTGTTCCTTACGATTGGGTGTGTTCCTGTAGTTTTTGCTCGGCTTCGCTCAAACGTGCTCGGGCGCGTTCGACGGCCTCGGCTTCGCTGTTGTCGTCGCGCTCAAGCTTGCGCAAATCGGCCCGCGCAAACGCAACTTCTGTCTTGAAGGCGCGAGTCTGGTCATCTATGGGTTGCTTGTCTGTGCGTACCAATTCTGGTGCTGGCTTGCCGGACTGCGCTTCCGCCTCATGAAGTGCTTGTTCCGCGCTGGCCAGCCCATCGCGCAGCTTGCTCAGCTGCGCCTCTTCGGCGCCGGCTTGTTCGGCTTTTTTGAGCTCGGCGCGTTTCATCGCCAACTCGATCTTGGCTTTCTTGAGCGCCTCTTCGCCAGGCGTTTTGGTTTTGGCGGCCGACGTGTTTTGCGTTGCGGGTTCAAGCGCAGCTTCGGCCTCGGCCAGCTGCGACCGCAAGCGGCTCAGCTCTGCCTCCTGCTCGGTATCTCTGGTTTCAATCTTCTCCAGCTTTCGAACCTGCGCCCGCAGCATGGCAGCCTCGATCTTGGCCTTTTTCGCGGCGTCGTCGCTGGTGGGTTTGGCTGAAGGCGCAGGCGTGGAATCCTGAACCGCCGCCAAAGCGTTCTCCGCGTCGATAAGTTGGTCCCGCAGACGGCTCAGTTCGGCGTCCTGGTCGGTATCGCGCGTTTCGAGCTTTTCCAGCTTGCGGATCTGTGCATGCAACATCGCGGCTTCGATCTTGGCCTTCTTTGCGGTGTCGTCGTTGGCGGGTTTGGCTGGAGTCGCAGGCGTGGCGACCTGCACCGCAGCTAGTGTTTTCTCCGCTTCGGTCAGCTGGGCCTTGAGGCGGCTCAGCTCGGTGTCCTGCTCGGCATCGCGGGAGTCGAGCTTCTCCAGCTTGCGGACCTGTGCTCGCAGCATTGCGGCTTCGATTTTGGCTTTTTTGGCAGCCTCGTCGTTGACTGGCGATGCTGCGGTGGGACTGTCCGTAGCACTGGCGGCTTCGTTCAGTGCCTTCTGTGCGCTGGCAGCCGCGGTGCGTAACTCAGCAACCTGCGCTTCCAGTTCGGGTGTCGCATGGATGGCGAGCTGCTTTTCAGCTTTTTTCAGCGCGACCTGGGCCATGCTGGCTTCAATCTTAAGCTTCTTCTGCTGTTCAGACAGGCCCGCCTTTTGCGCCTGGACGCGGGCGACCGGGTCGTCCTGATTCGGTGCGGAGCTGGCCTCGGCCTGCGCTGCCTTGGCCTTTGCGGCGCGTTCGGCGCGGGCCTTACGGTCCGCCTCCTTCTGCTCTTCGGCACGGCGCAGACGCTCCTGGCGCAGCTCGAAGCGCTGCTTTGAGTGCTCCGCTTTCTGTTGCTTCTGCTCCAGTTCGCGGATTTCGCCTTTGGCGGCGCGGTAGTACTGCACCAGCGGGATACTCGACGGGCAGACGTAGGCACAGGCGCCACACTCGATGCAGTCGAACAGGTTGTAGGCCTTGAGCTGCTCGTGCTCCTGGCCCAGCGCGAAGAAGTGCAGCTGTTGCGGTAACAGACTCGCCGGGCAGACCTCTGCACACTCGCCGCAGCGAATGCATGGCAGCGCTGGTGGTGGCGGAGGCAGCTCCGCAAGCGTGCTGGCGAGTAAGCAGTTGGTGGTCTTGATCACTGGCACGTCCACCGACGGCAGGGTGAAGCCCATCATCGGTCCGCCCATGATCAGCCGGTTGAGCCGGTTCTGGTCGAGACCGGCAAAGGTGAGAAGGTTTGCCACTGGCGTACCGATCAACGCCTCGACGTTCATGGGGCGTGCCAGCGCTTCGCCGGTAAGGGTGGTGACGCGCGAGATGAGTGGCTTGCCTAACAGCACGGCATCATGAATGGCCACGCAGGTGCCGACGTTCTGGCAGAGCATGCCGATGTCGGCCGGCAAGCCGCCGCTGGGTACCTCTTCGCCGGTGAGAATCTGGATAAGCTGCTTTTCGCCACCCGAGGGGTACTTGGTAGGGAATACCTTGACCAGGAATCCACGGTCGCCCACTGCCGTGCGGACGGCTTCGATCGCCTCTGGTTTGTTGTTCTCGATGCCGATTAGGACCTGCTCTGGCTGGATCAGATGAACGAGTATCTCGATCCCCGTGACAAGCTCATGGGCTTTCTCCCGCATCAACATGTCGTCGGCAGTGATGTAAGGCTCGCATTCGGTTCCATTGATGATCAGAGCACGAATTTTTCCGGGGGGCGGGCCGTTCAGCTTAACGGCCGTAGGGAAGCCAGCGCCCCCAAGGCCACTTATGCCTGCCTGACGGATTTGTTCCAGCAGCTGGTCGGGCTGCATTGTCCGGTAGTCCGGTTGCGGCTGCAGTTCGATCCATTCGTCATGACCATCGCTGTCAATCGCAATGGCAGCGCTGAGCATTCCCGACACGTGAGGGTAGGGCTGGGGACCGATGAAACTCACTGTGCCAGACGTCGGGGCGTGTACCGGCGCACTGACGAAGCCTGCGGGCTCGGCGATCATCTGCCCCTTGAGCACACGCTCACCCAGCACAACGCATGGCTCGGCAGGCGCACCGATATGTTGGGCCAGCGGAACAACCAGCCGAGCAGGGAGCGGCGGCAGCTGGATCGGCGTGCGGTTGGATAGATCCTTACACTCCGGCGGGTGTATGCCGCCATGGATATCCCAGACGTTCAGCGAGGTCATGCGGCCTGCTCCCGATCACTGGCGATCAATTGGCCTGGCATCAAGGGTTGGTCCCACTTCCAGCTCTGCAGGTTGCTGCCCAGTTCAATCATGTCTATGCAATCCACCGGGCATGGCTCCACACAGAGGTCGCAGCCGGTGCACTCGGAGACGATGACGGTATGCATCTGCTTGGCGGCGCCGACGATGGCATCCACCGGGCAAGCCTGAATGCACTTGGTGCAGCCGATACATTCGGCTTCGCGGATATAGGCGACACGCGGCGGCACCTCACCCTCCACGGCATCCAGCGGTTCGGGCTCGACATCAAGCAGGTCGGCCAATGCCTGGATAGTCGATTCGCCACCGGGTGGGCACTTGTTGATCTTGTCGCCGCCTGCAATCGCCTCGGCGTAAGGTTTGCAGCCTGGATAGCCGCACTGGCCGCACTGCGTCTGCGGAAGCAGTGCATTGATCTGTTCGGCGATCGGGTCGCCTTCGACGCGAAAACGCACCGCGGCGAAGCCGAGAATGGCTCCGCACACTAGGCACAGCGCGAGGAGGGCAAGCACGGCGATCACGACCAGACTCATAGTTTGATCAACCCACTGAAGCCCATGAACGCCAGCGACATCAAGCCGGCCGTGACCATGCCAATCGCCGCGCCCTGGAACGAACGGGGTACGTCGGCGATGGCGATGCGCTCACGCATGGCCGCAAACAGCACCAGCACCAGAGAAAAGCCCAGGCCTGCGGCAAATCCGTTCGCCGTAGCGGTTAGAAAGGTGAATTCGGATTTGTTGGCATTCAGCAGCGCGACGCCGAGCACAATGCAGTTGGTAGTGATCAACGGCAGGAAGATGCCCAGCACGCGGTACAGCAGGGGACTGGTCTTGTTCACCACCATCTCGGTGAACTGCACCACCACAGCGATCACGAGGATGAAGCTGATGGTTCGGAGGAACTCGAGATCTAGCGGCTTCAGGACGTACTGCTGAACGATGTAACTGCACATGGCTGCCAACGTCAGCACGAAGGTCGTCGCCAGCGAAAGACCAATGGCCGTTTCGATTTTCTTCGAAACGCCCATGAACGGACACAGACCGAGAAACTGCACCAGTACGAAGTTATTGACCAGAATGGCGCTAACCATGATCAGAGCGAGTTCGGTCATCGCGGATTCCTGTGCGCTCTGCATGAGCCGAGGCTAAAAGGCAGCTATTATCGGGAAGCGGCGGCGGCCGTACAAGGCCGCGACGTGATCTGGCTCGACTCTGCCCGCGGTTCGGTGACACATATGGAAATGCATCAACCGTCCGTTTGGATGCCAGCCTAACATTTGCTGTGGTCTGATTAATTGAGGCCGCAACTCCCAGGCGGGGCGGTCCATGGAGGTGCTCGATGAAGTTGCGAATAGCGGTTTTGCTGCTGGGGCTCGGTTTCGGCGCCCAAGCATGTGCTGAGTCTCGGGGCTGCGTGTGGGTCTATCAACCTGATGGCGGCAGTTATCGCGTCGAAAGTCGCGCATACCAGTACGACCCGCGCAGTCCATACCCTCAACACAGGCAATATCCCCAGAACCTGCCGCCTCGCTATCAGGGGCAGCTCCCACCGCAGTACTACGATCGGCACCGCGGGTCGGATCGGCATCACTGGGACCATGGGCGACGGAGCGAGATTCGCCAGCCGCAGCGGTGGAAAGATGATCGGCGGTCCAGATTCGATAGCCCATCGCGTTGGGAGCGTGATCACTCGAGAAACTTTGGCCGGCCACCGCTAGTCCGCGATGGGCGCGACTACCGGATGCATCAACGGCGCGATTTCGACGGTCGACACTACCGCCGCTAATAAGTACCGCGCCGCTGCACTTGACCGTCACACGCGGCGCTGGTCGATTCTTGCTGGCTAGTCGCCTTCAAGCTGCCTCTGTGTCATAAGGTCGAGGTCAGCGGTTTCTCCAGCGAGGATCACGTTTTTCCAGAAAGGCATTAACCCCTTCGAGCGTGTCGTCGGCATCGAACAAATCGACAAAGGCTTCACGTTCTGCGGCTGCGAAGTGTGCTGGGCCGCGACTGTGCATCGAGTCAATCAGCGGTTTAATGGCGCGAACGGCAACCGGGCTCTGACGCGCCACGCGAGAGGCGAGCAGAAGTGCGTGCCCACGCGCCTCTCCGGATTCCACTACCTGCTCTACCAGGCCGATCCGCTGAGCCGTATCCGCCGTAACGCGTTCGCCGCAGAGAATTATCCGCTTAGCCCAGCCTTCACCCACTAGCCATGCGAGTGCCTGCGTACCACCCGCGCAGGGCAGCAGGCCAACCGATGCTTCCGGTAACCCCAGTTGGGCCTGTTGTTCAACGATGCGGATGTCGCATGCCAATGCACATTCCAGCCCCCCGCCAAGCGCGAAACCGTTGATGGCAGCTATGGATACCCCACGAAAGCTCCGAAGGGTCTCGAAGGCTTCGCCGAAACGCTTCGCCATCTCCCGCGCGCGGGTGCGGTCGCCATCGGCAAAGAGCTTGAGGTCGGCGCCAGCGCTGAAGAATTTTTCGCCCTGGCCGGTGATCACCAGTGCATAGACCTCGTCGTCATGGTTCAGATGCTCGACGACTTGTTTGAGGCCGATCAACGATTCACGGTCCCAGGTATTGGCGGGTGGATGGTTGATAGTGATCAGCGCGGTATGCCCGTGCTTTTCCACGGTTAGCTTGTGGGTCAGGTCAAAAAATCCAGACTTGTAGGGTTCGACTGCATTGCTCATGGTGATGATCATCCTCGTCGGTATCGAATGCCTGCGACTCGTCTGCATTTAATGCCTGGGCTGGCATGCACTACAGGCCAAACATCGGCAACAGGGCTCGCCCTTCAGCCAAGTCTAGTTGCAATCGTTTCGATCTGGCGAGGCGTTGGAGCGGCGTGACAGCCACCGGTCTGGGAGGAGGCTGTCGCTGATGCGGCACAAAGCGAGAGGGGTGCGCGTGACGAGGTCTGGAGCGGCCTGGCTTTCCAGAGCCGCTCCTTTTTGCCTGGTTACTGGAGGGCCAGAGCCTGCCCGCCAGCCCGGCGCTCAGCCTGCCATTCGGCAAGCGACGGGGCAGCCTGCTCTCCGGTGAGGCGGTGGACGATCTCGAAGTAGTCTTGCTTGAAGCGGTCCTTGAGCACCTCTTCGCGAGGCTTGACCTTTACCGCGTATACCGTCTGCACGTTCTGGTGATCGAAGGAGCGCCACTCTTGTTCGCCCTTGAGCAAGCTGTAGCGATGACCCTCGAGCGCAGCGATGATCCGCTCGCTGTCGAGGCTGCGGGCACGCTTCGCCGCGTCGGCCCACTGATAGACGATGCTGTAGGCGGAGGCAGCCGAGCTCGACGGATGGGTCTGGTATCGCTCGTCGTAGTTCTGCACAAACTGTTTGCCCGCGACTGAGCCTTCCAGTTCTGGTACGCGCCAGGTCCAGGGCTCGGTACCCAGTACGCCACGCATGATGTCAGGACCTGCTGTTTCAACCATGCTTAGCGTCAGGTTAGGAACCGCGACCTGCATTCTCTTGTTCAGGCCGAGCTCGTCGGCGATCCGCATCGCACGGACCAGGTCTTCACCGAACAGCACTAGCATTAAGACTTCGGCGTCGCTATTGGCGACCTGGGTCAGGGCTTCACGATAGTCGGAGAGGCGGGCGCCGGGAAAGGCCGTTTTGATGCCGGGGTGCTGACTGCTGTTCTGCGTGCCGGTGGCCTGGCGTAGCGAGCTTTCGCTGGTATGGCCCCAAGTGTAATCGGAGGTGATGTAGAAGTAGCGTTTGTTCGGCAAATGCTTGTTCAGATACTGGCCCAGCACCTGCGCGCTCATCCAGGCGTTGTTGCATTCGCGAAACATATAGCGATGGGCATCTTTGCCCGTGGTGTCATTGGAATAAGTGAGGGTGCCGAAATAGAGCAATCCGCGCTCCTTGGCGCGCTTGCCTGCGGCGATAGCGACCGCGCTAGAGGCGCCACCGAACAGCATGACGGCGCCCTCATCGGCCAGCTTGTCGACGTTAGCAACGGCCTTCTCGGGTCTTGATGCGGAGTTGCGGGTGGCTAGCTGGAGCGGCCTGCCCAGTACGCCGCCCCTGGCGTTGATTTCGTCGACCGCCAGGAGGGCCCCACGCATTTGGGAAAGCCCTTCTTCTTTGTAGCTACCGGTGCGAGGGTAGTTGAGGCCGAGGGTGATCGGATCGGCAGCTTCAACTGCCAGACAGAACCCCAGCCCTAGAGCAAGGAGCGTAGTCCGTTTCATTGCAGATTCCTTGTTGTATTTTTTATTGGCGAGAGGCTTTTTACTGCGCGCTGCGGCTATACGTCACGCACTCATTGGTCGTAGCTGGCCAGTCTTTCGCGTAGCTGTGAGCTAGCCGACATTTTCTAGGCCTGATTTGCGGTTTGAGCCGGTTCCGGTGGACGCATTGACTCTGCCGGAACCTTTGCTTAGGGTTCTGCGCCTCGGCAGATCAGGGCAACGCCATGAATCCAGGTGATCGCGTCAAACTTGAAAACAGCTGGAAAGCGGCTCTGCAGGATGAGTTCGAGCAGCCGTATATGAAGCAGTTGGGAGAGTTTCTGCGTCGTGAAAAGGCGGCTGGAAAGGTGATCTATCCGCCGGGCCCCATGATTTTTCAGGCTTTGAATTCCACTCCGTTGGAGCGTGTTCGCGTTGTGATTCTGGGGCAGGACCCCTATCACGGCGCCGGTCAGGCGCACGGGTTATGTTTTTCCGTGCAGCCAGGCGTCTCGCCGCCGCCGTCATTGCAGAATATCTTCAAGGAACTCAAGCGTGATCTGAATCTGGACATACCCAGCCACGGCTACCTTCAGCATTGGGCGGATCAAGGCGTGCTGATGCTCAACACCTCGTTGACTGTGGAACAGGGAGTGGCCGGATCGCACGCGAAGATGGGCTGGCAGCGCCTGACCGATCGGATCATCGAAGTGATAAGCGAAAAGCGGTCCGACGTGGTTTTCTTGCTGTGGGGCGCCCATGCCCAGAGCAAAGCGAAGCTGATTGATCCGACCCGGCATCTGTTGCTGAAGTCAGTCCATCCCTCGCCGCTCTCGGCGCATCGGGGGTTCATCGGTAACGGCCATTTCAGCCGGGCCAATCAATTTCTCAAGCAGCGGGACTTGGAACCAATTGATTGGAAGTTGCCGGAGTCAGTCTGAGCGGCGCTTAAGGCGCCGCCGACAGGATAGGGTTACTGTTGTTCGCCGTGCTTTGAGGCCAGCTCCTGAGCCTTGTTCAGGTGCTGCTCCAGTGTGTTCAAAGTCGACTCGGCGTACTTCTTGAGCTCGGGGTTCTCACCGTTTTTGGCGTACTCACGATAAAGCTCGATGGTTTGCTCATGAGCTACGACCTGATTGTTGGCATAGGCCTCATCGAAGTTTTCGCCTTCGCGCAGTTCAAGAATCATGGCCTTTGCCTGATCCATCAATGTGGCATCGTCAGACATTTCCAGGTCTTCGTGCTGGCGGGCTAGCTCGGCGAGTTTCTGGTTCGACTTGGTGTGATCATCGATCATTTTCTGGGCGAAGGTCTTGATGTCCTCAGACTTGCTTTCGCTCATGGCCAGCTTGGCGGCTTCGATTTCGGCGATGCCTTTTGCCGATGCTTCGTCTACGAAGTTTTCACCCTCTGCGGCGAGGGCGAAATTTGCAGCCACGCTGAAAAGCAGCGCTGCGGTACCGGAAAAGAACGTCTTGGTCGTGCGGTTCATTGTTAGTCTCCTTAAACCTGACAAGCTCGTAGCGCCGAGGCATAGGCCAGAGCGCAAGCAAGATGCGGCAAGAGCGCCGTCTATTTAATGACTAGGAGCCGCGGTAGCGGTTCCTTGTGTCAGGCGAACGGTCGGCTGGTGCAGTCGGTCGGTGAGGCTATATTGGAGTGGAGACCAGGACGTGCAGGTGCCGGACGGCACCTGCGCGCTATTTACTGAAGCATGCTCATCGCGGCGTCCATCGCAGCTGAGAGATCTTCGTCCTCTTGCAGCAATGTGCTGGGATCAAGACCGAGCTTGGCGAATGCGGGAATCTGGTTCCAGTCGAGCTGCGTAAAGGGGTGCGAGGTGCCGATGTAGCTCTGCAGCGTCGCGACCTGGACTATGTCGACGTAATCTACCTTGGCTGAGGTTCGGGAAAAATCGAGGTACTGCGCCGGGACCGTGGCGATCGGATCGGGGAACTCCCAGGCACGAAGAATCTTTTCCCCGATAATGGGATGAATCCGATCGATAACATGGTTGAGGCTGATCGAATCGCTGAGCAGCGCGCTGTGCTCTTCTGCGTAGGTCAGGATCGGCAGGACTCCGATCTGGTGAACCAGGCCTGCCAACGTTGCCTGATCGGCTGGGAGGCGTGTGAAGTTACGGCAAAGCACATGGCTGATAGCTGCAATCTCTGTGCTCTTGTTCCAGACCTCACGCATCTTGCGATCCACAACGTCCGTAGTCGCTTGGAACATCTGCTCCATCGCCAGGCCGGTCGCCAGGTTCGACGTGTAGTTGATGCCGAGGCGGCTGATCGCCATCTGCAGATCGTTAATTTCCCTGTTGGTACGCAGCAACGGGCTGTTTACCACTTTAATAATGCGTGCAGTGAGTGCAGTGTCATTGCCGATCACCTTGGCCAGCGTCGGAATGCTTACGTCCGGATCCTCTGCAGCTTCTCGCACGCGCAACGCAACTTCCGGAAGCGTCGGCAGGACCAGTTCGTCGTTTTCGATCGCCTGTGTAAGTGCCTGCTGGACCTTGTCGGCAAGAGTGCTCATGTCTTTCCTTACTTATAATTCGGTGTGGAATGTGGCTGGCAATGGTTAACGCTGGATTTCCCGATCCGCGTCTAGCGTATAGGGCAACTGCAGCAGAGTCAGTGGAGGGCCATCCGGGGAGCCGAGAAATAGTCGGCCATCCGTCGCGGCATCTTCCTGCAGCACGGCTAGCAGCTCTAGAGCGCCCTCGGCGCTTGCTGCCATGACGACTTCACCTACGCTTGAACCATGCACCGGGGAGTAGACTTCAAGCCCCGGAGCCGGCACGTCTACGTCGTGATTTTGCGCGGCAAGGCGATGCAGGCGGCGCTTCAGTTTCCCGAGGTATTGCATCCGCGCGACAATTTCCTGGCCGGTGTAACAGCCCTTCTTGAAACTGACGCCGCCTAATGCCTGAAGGTTGATCATCTGCGGGATGAACAGCTCGCGAGTGGCCGCAACTACCTGACCGATGCCGGCGCGAATCTGAGCGAGCTGCCAACGATCGAGCGAGGCTTCGGGAAGCTGGGCCGCCAGTCGGAGTTGGGTGGTCCCAGCGTCTTTCGCATGGGTCCAGAGTTCGGAACGGCCATCGTTAAGGCGTACGGCGATCAATCCATGCCCGACGACCGTAACGTCGGCTGTCTGGGGAAGATCTAGGCCGAGACTGACAAGAGCGCCATCGCCTCCGCTGAGCCCGAAGCGAACCCACTCAGCGCTCTCGTCATACAGTTTGGACTTCGAGAAGGCAGCGAACTTTGCGAGGTCGGCGAGTTGTGGCTGGACCAGCTCGCGATCCATCGCCAGCAGATAGCCGTCGCCCTCCGGCACGATGCGGAAGCTGGACTGCATTCGTCCCTTGGGTGTGCAGCGCGCACCGAGGCTCGAATGCTGGTCATCAAGGTAATTGAGGTTGCAGGTCAGTTGCCCTTGTAGAAACTTACTGGCATCCGCGCCGCGTACGGCCAGGATGCCTTCATGCGACAGAACGCAGAAAAAAGCAGTGTCAGTCATGACGAGTCGCCGTGGAGAAATCCGGATCGGCATCATAACAGGCCATCGGCGAAATGCAGTGTGCACCAGCTGCCACTCCGTGGGCCTACTAATGCTTGTGCCGCCCGTTCACGGCAGTCGCTATAATGCCGAGCTTCAACTCAGGAGCATTTGCATGGTCGAACAATCCGAACTCAATCGTCTGTTCTGGCAGAGCCGCCGCGGCATGCTCGAACTGGATGTACTGCTGGTGCCTTTCGTCAAGGAGGTCTATCCGCAGCTCGACGAAGAAGACCAGCGCCGCTATCGCAAACTGCTGAGCTGTGAAGATCAGGACATGTTTGGCTGGTTCATGGAGCGCGCCGTGCCTGATGACGAGGATCTACGCTGCATGGTCCGTATGATTCTTGACCGTGTCCAGCCAAAGTAGCCAGGCATTCGAATGCCGCTGGCGGGCATCCGGCCCGCTGTTAGCTATGTACCTGATGATGCTGCTGCTGGCCGTAATCACGCTATTGATACTGCCTGTACCATTCTGGCTGCGTCTGTTCGGGTTGCTGCTCTGCGTGTTGCACGCAGCCTGGGCGATACCGTCTCGCCTCTTGTTTTGTCGTCGTTGTTCCTGGCTGGGTCTGCGCCACGATCAAAAGGGGTGGTCGCTGTGGAGTCAGGAGAGGGGTTGGGAGCCCGTGCAGTTGCTACCTGACAGCATCGCGCTGCCGCTCGTCGTAGTGCTGCGATTCAAGCAGCCAGATGACTGGTTCGCCCGAGGGCTCTGCATTCCGCGAGGGGTAATGACGGCGGAGCAGCACCGGCGTCTGCGGCTCAGGTTGAAGTTCAGTCGTCGTAGGTGGGCGGCGCCAGGATAGTGTCCGTCGCTTCCGGCAGCTGGTCAGGGTAGTCCAGCGTGAAATGCAGGCCTCGGCTTTCCTTGCGTTGCATGGCTGAACCGATCATCAGCTCTGCAACCGTTGCTAGATTCCGCAGCTCGATGAGGTCCCGGCTGACTTTGTAATTACTGTAGAACTCATCGATTTCTCCAAGCAGCAAGCGAACCCGGTGTTGCGCGCGCACCAGTCGCTTGGTGGTGCGAACGATGCCTACGTAGTCCCACATGAACCGCCGAAGCTCGTCCCAATTGTGCGCAATGATCACGTCTTCGTCCGAGTCGGTCACTTGAGTTGCGTCCCACGTGGGTAAGGCAATGGGAGTGGTGACGTCGGGTAGCTCGCGAAGCATGTCTTGGGCAGCGGCGCGAGCGTAAACAAAACACTCCAGGAGCGAATTGCTGGCCATGCGGTTGGCGCCGTGCAAGCCGGTGAAGCTGGTTTCGCCGATCGCATACAGTCCCGGTATGTCGGTTCTGCCAGTCTGATTGACCAGCACTCCGCCGCAGGTGTAATGGGCCGCTGGCACCACCGGGATTGGCTCGCAGGTAATGTCGATACCGAATTCCAGGCAGCGCTCATAAACGGTCGGAAAATGCGCTTTGATGAATTCTGTAGGCTTGTCGCTGATATCCAGATAGACGCAGTCGATGCCGAGGCGCTTCATTTCATGATCGATTGCCCGGGCTACGATGTCACGGGGCGCCAGTTCCGCGCGCGGGTCGAAGCGTGGCATGAAGCGTTCGCCGCTGGGCAGTCTCAGCACGGCGCCTTCGCCGCGCAATGCCTCGGTAATGAGAAAGCTCTTGGCTTTTGGGTGGTACAGGCAGGTTGGATGAAATTGGTTGAACTCCAGATTGCCCACCCTGCATCCCGCGCGCCACGCCATCGCGATGCCGTCGCCGCATGCTCCGTCGGGGTTGCTGGTATATAGGTACACCTTTGCGGCGCCACCCGTCGCGAGTACGGTGAATTTTGCCTGGAAGGTGTCCACCTCTCCGTTTGTTCGATCAAGCACGTAAGCGCCAAGGCAACGCTTACCATTCAAGCCCAGCTTGCGTTCGGTGATCAGGTCTACGGCTACACGCTGGTGTAGTAGATCGATGTTTTCCCGATCATGAGCACGGGAAAGCAGGGTGTTGAAAATCGCGGCGCCGGTCGCATCGGCAGCATGAATGATGCGTCTGTGGCTGTGTCCGCCTTCTCGCGTCAGGTGGTACTCGAAGCCGTCAGCTTCGCGCTCGGCGTCGTCCCGGGTGAAGGGGACACCTTGCTCGATCAGCCACTGGATGGCTTCGCGGCTGTGTTCCACTGTAAAGCGTACCGCTTCTTCTTTGCATAGCCCGCCACCGGCAACGAGGGTGTCAGCGACGTGGGATTCGATTGTGTCCGTAGTGTCCAGCACTGCGGCCACACCGCCTTGAGCCCAATACGTCGAGCCATTGGCCAGGTCGCCCTTGCTCAGTACCGCAACCCGGAGCGAGGGCGGCAGGTTGAGCGCTAGAGTCAAGCCGGCTGCGCCGCTGCCTATGACAAGAACGTCGTATTGATAATGTCGGCTCATTTCGAATCTCACGTTGAGGCGAGCCCTAGTATATAGGTGCGTCCCCCGGCAAAATAGCGGGCCTTGTTGGACTTGGCGGGATGCTTTGGAACTTTTCTTGCAGGCTTGTCTCTATAGACAGTTGTGGATGCAGACCGGCTGGCCATCGTTCGGTGGGCGGCGGGTTTTTGCTGTGGATACCAGTGTGGCGCCGTCGGAACGGTTCGTTTTGAGGCGTTGCTCGCCAATGCCGTCAGGTGTGTTGCAGGAATGCTTGCTTGAAGGGGGAGAACTTTTGTGTAAAGCCCGGGTCTATTCTGGCAGGTCAGCTCGTAGGCGAGCGCAGCACCCCTTCCGGGTCATGGAGGAGTGTTTATGCTAACCCAGGAGCAGGACCAGCAACTGGTCGAGCGAGTGCAGCGAGGAGATAAGCGGGCTTTCGATTTGCTGGTATTGAAATATCAGCACAAGATCCTAGGGTTGATCGTGCGCTTTGTACATGATTCTCACGAAGCTCAGGATGTTGCGCAAGAAGCCTTTATTAAAGCCTATCGTGCGCTTGCGAATTTTCGCGGAGACAGTGCTTTTTATACGTGGCTGTACCGTATTGCCATTAATACGGCAAAGAATCATTTGGTGGCTCGAGGAAGAAGGCCGCCTGACAGCGATGTCAGTTCCGAGGATGCTGAGTTCTATGAGGGAGATCATGCTCTCAAGGACATTGAGTCGCCGGAGCGAGCACTTCTCAGGGATGAAATTGAGGACACAGTTCACAGAACTATCCAACAACTTCCTGAAGATTTACGCACGGCTCTAACACTGCGTGAATTTGATGGTCTTAGTTATGAAGACATTGCAAATGTTATGCAGTGTCCGGTGGGTACGGTCCGCTCACGGATATTCCGGGCGCGGGAAGCCATCGATAAAGCATTGCAACCCCTGTTGCATGAATCCTGAGACAGCGGCGATAGCCAAGAGAGGAACCGCCATGAGTCGTGAAGCCCTGCATGAATCGCTGTCCGCGGTGATGGATAACGAAGCGGACGATTTGGAATTACGTCGAGTGCTCGCTGCAGAGGGCGACAGTGAAATGCGATCGACCTGGTCGCGTTATCAGATCGCCCGTGCCGCAATGCACAAGGAGCTGATCGAGCCTCGTCTGGATATTGCGTCGGCAGTGTCGGCGGCGTTGGCTGAAGAGCCTGAAATCACTGCGGTTAAGCCACAGCGCTTCGCTTGGCGTAATGTAGGCCGGCTAGCCGTCGCGGCATCGGTTACGGTCGCTGTGTTGGCTGGCGTACGCCTGTACAATCAGAGCGAAGTTGCCGGGCCGCAGATTGCTCAGCAGGCTGCGCAGCCTAGCATCGCAGTGCCGCAAGCTAGCCAGGGGCCAGCCGTGCTGGCAGGCTATAGTGAGGGCGCGGTTGCTCCCGGTGCCCAAGTGACGGGGGCGGAAGGTTCGCCTGAAAGTTGGCATGAAAAGAGGTTGCCGGCTTATGTTCGTCAGCATGCTCAGCAGGCCGCTTTCGGTAGCGGTTCGGAAAGTGCGCTGCCCTACGCTCGCGCAGCCAGCATGGAAGATCGTTAAGGAACAACATGCGTGTGATACCGCTGTTTGTGGTGCTCGGAGGCTGGCTATCGATGCCGGCCTTTGCTGCTGAAGCCGATCTCCTGATGCAGCGACTTGCAGCTGCTGAGAAAAAGCAAAGCTATCAAGGCACTTTCGTTTATGAGCGCAACGGAAGCTTTTCCAGTCATGCTGTCTGGCAGTTGGTAGATGGTCAACAGTCGCGTGAGCGACTGTTGCAGCTAGACGGTCCCGCTGCAGAGGTTGTGATCGTCAACCGAAAGATCCAGTGTGCGACCGAAGATATGGCGTCCCAAGTGCGGGAAGCCACGCCTTGGCGCCAGCTGGAGCCGGATGCACTTTCCAAGTGGTACAGCTTTCAGGTGATCGGCGAATCCCGAGTCGCAGGGCGACCCACGGTTGCGCTAGCCGTGCGTCCTAGGGATCAGCACCGCTATGGCTTCGAGCTGCATCTCGATAGAGAGACTTCCCTGCCGCTTAAATCATTGTTGCTTGATGAAAGCGGGCAACTGCTTGAGCGCTTTCAGTTCACGCATTTCGCGCCACGTTCAGCGGAGCCAGCGGATGTGGAAGGAGGGGCGGATTGCAAACCAGTCTCGCTTGCTGTCGAGCAAAAAGAACCTACATCAACGAAATGGCGCTCTGATTGGTTGCCGGATGGGTTTCAGCTGATCGACTCAGATGTGCGTCCGAGTCCCGCCTCAAAAGAGTCGGTCACTTGGTTGTCTTATAGTGATGGTATTGCTCGCGTATCGGTATTTATCGAGCCGCTGGACGGTGCTGTAGTTGAAGACGCGCGCAGCCAAATGGGGCCTACGGTGGCTGTTTCGAAGCGTATTTCTACGGCTGGCGGCGATGTCATGATTACTGTAATTGGGGAAATTCCTCTAGGCACGGCGGAGCGAATTGCATTGTCCATGCGCGCCGGGGCTGATCAGGCGTCGCAATGATCGAGGAGACAGGTCGCGTAGTTGCATTGGCGCCCGGCGCTGTTTGGGTTGAGGCGGAGCGCAGTAGCACCTGTTCAGGTTGTTCCGTGAGGAGTGGCTGTGGGCAGGGCCTGGTTGATCGGCTTGGTATTCGCGAACGCCGTGGTTTGATACTGGCGTTGTGTGATCTTCGGCTTAGCGTAGGGGATACCGTTGTGGTCGGTATCCGTGAAAGCGTGTTGCTACACGGCGCCGTGCTTGTCTATCTTTTTCCGCTGATCATGCTTTTCATCTTTGCGGTCATCGCTTCCCAGCTTTCGGCTCCCGAGCCGTACGTTATGCTTGCTGGGCTAGGCGGCTTTCTGGTCGCCTGGCTCCTGGTACGCAAGCGCAGCCAGCAGACCTCAATCGATCCGGCGTTGCAGCCGGTCGTGTTGCGTGCGGCTTTGGCTGCTAAGGCTGGGTAGTCGGGCGGTTTATTCCGTCTCGCAAGCGGGCTGCCAGGATAACAGGCTGCTCGATGACATCATCATCCACTTGCTCACCGAGTGATCGGTTCTGCCTCAGCCTCAGGTTGGGTCATCCCGCAATTTCAGTAGAACCGTTCAGTTTCACCACGCGTATTGCGCAATGAGCGGGCAAGTCCCGCTGTCTTCAAGCTCGCCGAACAGTATTCTCTAACTTCAGAAAAAGCGCGCTCTTCGGCCGCTTTTCCGCATCGGCCTATCAGCAGGAGTGTTCACGTTGCGGTGGCGGAAGGCTGATCATGCACGTCCTAGGCTCCGGCGTGGCACTGAATAGACCTATCAGGTACACTTTGCGGCTATTTTCGGCGGGCAATCGGCTCGCGACGTATTAGAGTGTTGAGCTGTGAGCGACCTGAGTCATATCCGCAATTTTTCTATCATCGCGCACATCGATCATGGCAAGTCGACCCTGGCTGACCGTTTCATTCAGATGTGTGGCGGTTTGACCGAGCGTGAAATGAACGCCCAGGTGCTGGATTCGATGGACCTCGAGCGTGAACGAGGCATCACCATCAAGGCGCACAGCGTCACGCTTTACTACAAGGCGAAGGACGGCAAGACCTATCAGCTGAACTTCATCGACACCCCAGGCCACGTAGATTTCACCTACGAGGTCAGTCGCTCGCTCGCCGCCTGCGAAGGTGCGTTGCTGGTGGTCGATGCTGGGCAGGGCGTAGAAGCGCAATCGGTAGCCAACTGCTATACAGCCATCGAGCAGGGCTTGGAAGTGATGCCCGTGCTGAACAAGATGGATTTGCCGCAGGCCGACCCCGATAAGGTCAAGGGCGAAATCGAGCATATTATCGGTATCGATGCGACCGATGCTGTGGCGTGTAGCGCCAAGAGCGGCATGGGTGTAGACGATGTGCTTGAGCGCCTGGTGTCTGTCATCCCCGCTCCGACGGGAGAAATCGATGCGCCCCTGCAGGCGCTGATTATCGACTCCTGGTTCGACAACTACCTCGGTGTCGTCTCGCTGGTGCGAGTTCGCCATGGTCGGATCAAAAAGGGCGACAAGGTCCTAGTCAAATCCACTGGCAAGGTACACCAGGTCGACAGCGTGGGTGTGTTCAACCCGAAACACACGAGCACCGCCGACCTTAAAGCTGGCGAAGTCGGCTTTATTATTGCCGGCATCAAGGATATTCACGGTGCTCCGGTTGGTGACACCCTGACACTCTCGAATACGCCTGACGTTGAAATGCTGCCTGGTTTCAAGCGGGTAAAGCCGCAAGTCTATGCGGGTCTGTTTCCGGTAAGCTCGGACGATTTCGAAGACTTCCGTGAGGCGTTGCAAAAGTTGACGCTCAACGATGCTGCGCTGCAGTACGAGCCGGAAAGCTCGGATGCGCTTGGATTCGGCTTCCGCATCGGCTTCCTCGGCATGCTGCATATGGAGATCATCCAGGAGCGCCTCGAACGCGAGTACGACCTGGATCTGATCACCACGGCGCCGACAGTGGTCTATGAACTATTGTTGAAAAACGGCGAGACTATCTATGTCGATAGTCCGTCAAAGCTACCCGATCTTTCCTCGATTGAGGATATGCGTGAGCCCATTGTGCGGGCCAACATTCTCGTTCCCCAGGAGCATTTGGGCAGCGTTATTACGCTTTGTGTGGAAAAGCGTGGCGTTCAGCGTGACCTTCAGTTTCTCGGAACGCAGGTCCAGGTGCGCTATGACCTGCCCATGAGCGAAGTGGTGCTCGACTTCTTCGACCGGCTCAAATCGGTCAGCCGGGGCTATGCCTCGCTGGATTACAGCTTCGAGTGCTTCCAGTCCGCCAATCTCACCCGGCTGGATATCCTGATCAACGGCGACAAGGTCGACGCGTTAGCGTTGATCGTGCACCGCGACAGTGCGCATTACAAAGGGCGGGTCCTTGTCGAGAAGATGAAGGAGCTAATCCCCAGGCAGATGTTCGACGTCGCCATCCAGGCTGCGCTGGGTGGACAGGTTGTCGCGCGAAGCACTGTGAAAGCGTTGCGCAAGAACGTTCTGGCGAAATGCTACGGCGGTGACGTAAGTCGGAAACGCAAACTGCTTGAAAAGCAGAAGGCCGGTAAGAAGCGGATGAAACAGGTCGGCAACGTTGAGATTCCACAGGAAGCCTTCCTCGCCGTGCTCAAGGTAGATAGCTGACATGTCGATCAATTTCCCGCTGTTGCTGGTCATCGCCGTTGCGGTATGTGGATTTTTGGCACTACTCGACGTACTGATCTTCGCGCCACGTCGCCGGGCTGCGATAGCCACCTATGAGGGCCAGGCCGGGGAGCTTGATCAATCGACGTTGGACGCGTTGAACAAAGAGCCGGTTCTTATTGAGTACGGCAAGTCCTTTTTCCCGGTTCTTGCGATCGTTCTGGTGCTGCGCTCGTTTCTTATCGAACCATTCCAGATTCCATCCGGTTCGATGATTCCGACGCTCGAGGTCGGCGACTTCATACTGGTAAACAAATTCGCCTATGGTATTCGGCTACCCGTGGTCGATACCAAGATCATTGATGTCAGTGATCCTAAGCGTGGGGATGTGATGGTATTTAGATATCCGAGCGATCCCAACATTAACTACATCAAGCGTGTTATAGGCCTGCCTGGCGATGTAATCCGGTATAGCAGCGACAAGCGTTTGAGCATTAATGGAGAGTTGGTTCCCGAAATACTGATTGGCGAGGAACCAGGCAGCTTGGGCAGCGCGAAGCTGTACCAAGAGAAGCTCGGTGAGGTAGAACACCTCATTCGCAAGGAAATGGCACGCTATCGGATCGAGCCCAACCGCGAGTGGCGCGTTCCGCAAGGCCATTACTTCATGATGGGCGACAACCGCGACAATTCCAACGACAGCCGCTACTGGCACGATGCGGCGATTCCAGCTGAACTAGCCGGCATGGTTCCAGACCGCAATATCGTCGGCAAAGCCTTCGCCGTATGGATGAGCTGGCCTGATCCGAAGTTCAGCAACCTACCGCATTTTTCGCGGGTAGGATTGATTCACTGAGTCTGTGAATCAGGGCCCGGTTCCGGCGAGCCGGCCCGCTATATTTGAACAGCCCCAATCTGCGGGTAACGTACGACATAGAGGTCGACATGAGTTTCGCTCGTTCGCAAAAAGGCCTGTCCATGCTGAGCTGGATCATGGTGCTGGCGTTGGTGGCGTTTTTTGCCAGCACCGCATTCAAGATGCTGCCGCATTATTTCGACTATATGTCCATGGACAAGATCATCTCTGGGGTTGAAAGTGACAAGGCGGCAGACATCCGCACCGTGGGAGATTTCTATAGCCATGTGCGCAAGGGCATGGACGTGAATGGTATTCGCGACCTGAACCTCGAAGAGGCGATGAAGGTCGTGATTGAAAATAACGAGTTCAAAGTTCACTTGGACTATGAAAAACGCGAGCCCCTGATCCGCAATCTCGATCTGGTGGCGAACTTCGATAAAGAATATCGCCTAAGGATGCCGTGAGCACTTCGTTAGCCCGTCTCGAGCGTAGGCTCGGATATCAATTCAAAGACCAGGAGCTGATGCTCCTGGCTCTGACACATCGCAGCTATGCCGGACGCAATAACGAGCGTCTGGAGTTTCTTGGCGATGCCATCCTCAACTTTATCGCCGGCGAGGCGTTGTTCAACCACTTTCCGCAAGCCAAGGAAGGGCAGCTCTCTCGGCTGCGCGCGCGACTGGTTAAAGGCGAAACGCTTGCCGTGCTCGCACGCGGTTTCGAGCTCGGAGAATACCTGCGGCTTGGTTCCGGCGAGTTGAAAAGCGGTGGCTTTCGCCGTGAATCGATCCTTGCTGATACGCTCGAAGCTTTAATTGGCGCCATATACCTTGATGCAGGCATGGAGGCGGCGCGTGACCGCGTGCTGGCTTGGCTTGCCAACGAGCTGGAAGGGCTTACGCTCGTTGATACGAACAAGGATCCAAAGACTCGCCTGCAGGAATTTCTGCAATCGCGGGCATGCGAACTACCGAAGTACGAAGTGGTTGCGATTCAGGGCGAACCGCATTGCCGGACGTTCTTCGTCGAGTGCCAGGTATCGTTGCTCAATGAGAAGACTCAAGGGCAGGGTGCTAGCAGGCGTATTGCCGAACAGGTTGCCGCTGCCTCGGCATTGATAGCGCTCGGCGTGGAGAACGGTAATGACTGATGAACGAGTTGAAGGCGAAGACGTCAGCCGCTGTGGCTATGTAGCCATAGTGGGACGGCCCAATGTGGGTAAGTCAACGCTCCTCAATCACGTCTTGGGGCAGAAGCTCGCGATCACTTCGCGCAAGCCGCAGACGACACGACACAATATGCTCGGGATCAAGACCGAGGGCACCGTTCAGGCGGTCTATGTCGACACCCCTGGCCTGCACAAGAATGGCGAGACGGCACTCAACCGTTATATGAACCGCACCGCCTCTTCAGCCTTGAAGGACGTCGACGTCGTCGTCTTCGTTGTTGATCGTACGCGCTGGACCGATGAGGATCAGCTGGTGCTCGAGCGTGTCCAGTATGTTGAAGGTCCGGTCATCGTGGCGGTCAACAAGACTGATCGCGTCGAGGACAAAGGCGAATTGCTGCCACATTTCGAATGGTTGGCTCAGCAGCTTCCTAACGCTGAAATCGTACCGATCTCCGCCCAGCACGGGCAGAATCTCGATGTGTTCGAGAAGCTAGTTGCCTCGCACCTGCCTGAGGGCGAGCATTTCTTTCCCGAGGACCAGATCACCGACCGCAGCAGCCGTTTCCTAGCGGCGGAGCTGGTGCGCGAGAAGATCATGCGCCAGCTCGGTGCTGAGGTGCCGTATCAGATCACTGTCGAAATTGAAGACTTCAAGCAGCAGGGGCATGTGCTGCATATCCATGCTCTGATCCTGGTCGAGCGCGATGGACAGAAGAAGATCATCATTGGCGACAAGGGCGAGCGCATCAAGCGCATCGGTCAGGAGGCGCGCAAGGACATGGAAGTGCTGTTTGACTCCAAGGTCATGCTTAACCTCTGGGTGAAGGTAAAGAGCGGTTGGTCCGACGACGAGCGCGCACTGCACTCGCTCGGCTACAGCTGACGCTAAGCCCGCGACACCGGTCCAACTGCCGCAGCCTTGGCGGTCGGACAAAGGCATTCGCTCCGTTTCTGCCTACGACCTAGATCCCATGACCGCTCAAACTGCCTTTGTGCTGCACAGCCGGCCCTATCGTGAAAGTAGCGCGCTTGTGGATTTCTTCACCCCCGAGGGGCGGCTGCGGGCAGTGCTGCGTGGTGCCCGCGGCAAGGCGGGCACTTTGGCCCGGCCATTCGTACCGCTGGAGGTCGAGTTTCGCGGGCGCGGTGATCTGAAGAGCGTCGGGCGACTGGAGAGCGCGGGTTTGGCTTTCTGGCTCGACGGCAATGCGCTCTTCAGTGGCCTGTACCTGAACGAGTTGCTGATCCGGCTGCTACCGGCGGAGGATGCCCATCCCGCGATGTTCGACCATTACGCCGCGACATTACCCGCCCTGGCAGACAAGCGACCGCTGGAGCCGATCCTGCGTTCTTTCGAATGGCGATTGCTGACCGAACTTGGCTACGGCTTTGCGCTGGACCGGGATATCGCTGACCAGCCTATCCATGGCGACGGGCTTTATCGCTTGTTGCCCGAGACCGGGCTGGAGCCGGTCGGTCAGTTTCAGCCCGGGCTGTTCAATGGTGCGGAACTCCTGGCAATGGCTGAGGCCGATTGGAATGTGCCAGGGGCTTTGGCGGCCGCAAAAAGACTTATGCGTCAGGCGCTGGCGCCGCATCTGGGCGGCCGGCCACTGGTTAGCCGCGAGCTGTTCATGAACATCAAGGAGGTCTCGCGTGACTGAAGCCAATCGAATCCTGCTCGGCGTCAATGTCGATCATGTCGCCACTCTGCGCCAGGCGCGTGGCACCCGTTACCCGGACCCGGTCAAGGCCGCGTTAGATGCTGAGGAGGCGGGGGCCGACGGCATCACGGTGCACCTGCGTGAAGATCGTCGGCACATTCAGGAGCGTGACGTGCTGATGATGAAAGACGCGCTGCAGACTCGAATGAATTTCGAAATGGGCCTGACCGACGCAATGCTGGCCTTTGCCGAACAACTGCGCCCGGAACACGTTTGTCTGGTGCCGGAGACGCGCCAGGAGCTAACCACTGAAGGCGGTCTGGATGTGGCCGGCCAAGAGTCTCGCATCCGCGATGCGGTGATGCGCCTGGCGGCCTGCGGCGCTGAGGTGTCGTTGTTCATTGATGCTGACCCGCGGCAGATCGAAGCCGCGGCGCGGGTTGGTGCGCCGGCCATCGAGTTGCACACCGGGCGCTACGCCGATGCGCACGGGGTGGCCGAGCGGGCCTGCGAGCTGGCGCGAATTCGTGATGGCGTCGAGTCAGGTCTGAGCCATGGATTGATCGTCAACGCCGGCCATGGCCTTCATTACCATAATGCCGAGGCGATCGCGGCGATCCGCGGGGTCAATGAGCTGAACATTGGCCACGCGATTGTTGCTCACGCGCTGTTTGTTGGCTTCAAACAGGCCGTTAAGGAAATGAAGCATCTCATTCTCACCGCAGCGGCGCGCGGCTGACGCGCTGGGCGGTTGCGCTTGTTACAGACCGCTTTCGCTGGTTAGCGTCGGAAGAAGATATTCAGCAGAACCGTCAGCGCCACGCTCAGGATGATCATTGAGGTGATGGGGATGAAGGTTCTGCTGCGCTCCGACTCGATACGAATATCGCCGGGCAATTTCCCGAACCAGCTCAACAGTCCCGGCGCGTAGTGAAACACTACGCCGAGCAGAAGCAGGAGCAACCCTGCGACGATCAACCATTTCGCCATATTGCCTCCTGTTCTGGTCAGTGATAAGCGGCAAAAGCTGCCACGACGTGCCGTGCCAGGACTTGTACGGGCTCACTGCAGCCAGGGGCGCACAAGAGCTTGATCCGGTACACACCCAGCGACGGTAGATTTTCGCCTTCGTCCATGCGTTTGAGCGGTGGCTTGACCAGGCTCAAGGGATAGGGCGCTACCGCTAGATCGGCAATCATCGCGGCTTCCTGACCCGCGCACTGCTCGCTAGAGTAAGCAACCCGATACGACCGTCCCGCTCTGTCGAGCGCATCTAGCGCTTGGCGGCGCCACGCGCATTCTGGAGTAGACAACGCCAAGGGCAACGGATCGCGCTCGACCGCGACGCCCCCGGCGCGTCCGGCCCAGACCAGCTGCTCACTATGGATGACCTCGCCACGGGAATCATCCTGGCCAAGGTTGCCGACGCTGATGAGCGCTACGTCCAGCTCACCGGCGTCGATGCGTTGGATCATGTCGACGCTCCGCCCAACCGATACGTTCACTTCGATGCCCGGATGAGTCCGTGCAAACAGAGACAGCAGGCCCGGCAAGATGTGAGTGCCGATATCGGCGGGCGTACCGAAACGCACCTGGCCGTTTAGCTGCGGTGTTACAAACGCGCTCACCGCTTCTTCGTTGAGTTTCAGCAGCCGACGGGCATAGCCCAACAGCCGCTCACCCTCATTGGTCAGGGTGATGCGCCGAGCCTCTCTGACAAAGAGAGCACAGCCGAGCATGGTTTCGAGGCGCTTGATCTGCATGCTGACGGCCGACGTGGTCCGGAAGATCTGGCCTGCCGCGCGCGTGAAACTGCCGCTTTCGGCGATCGAGACAAAGGTGCGGAGCACATCGATTTCCAATAGCGGCATCGCAGATTGGGGAAGCTGTTCGGGCATTCCGGGCATAGGCTAGCCTTCAATTTCGTTTAACTGGTCGTTCTATTCTAGTCGTTTGTTTGAATCGTCAAGCGCGCTCAGTCTTACTTCACCGGCCATATCGGTCGGCAGGCACTGGGTGCGCCGACGCACCTTGCACGTTAGGAGGCGCAATGAAGTGTTCAGACAGACGAGTGGCAGATGCACCAAAAGGTCCGCGGCAAGAGCCCGCAAGGCCGGATGTCTATATGCCGGCAATGTGGCCCATCGGACTGCAAGAGTTGGCGCTCGACTGGTTTGCGGCCTGGCGCAAGCGTCGCCTCTATCGGCGGCTAGTCACGCTCAGCGACCGGCAATTGCGGATGCGTGATTTGAGCCGCCCGCGTTTGATAGAGAAAGCACAGGCGTCGCTGCGTCAGCTGGTTGAAGAACAGCGTAGTGCGCGCGTCCAGCGTTAGGGTTTGCGCGCGATCAACACGGCGCGCATCGGCGCGGGCAGGCCTTCGATGGTCTTGCTGTGATCCTGCGGGTCTAGGAACTCCGGCAGCGACTGATAGCGCATCCAATCGGTGCTGCGCTGCTCCTGGATGCTGGTAACGCTGACATCCACGCAGCGCACGTCAACGAAGCCAGCGCGGCGCAGCCAGCATTCCAGCGCCGCCACCGAGGGAAGGAACCACACATTACGCATCTGTGCGTAGCGGTCTTCCGGGACCAGGGCGGTGTGTTCGTTGCCCTCGATCACCAATGTTTCCAGGACCAGCTGACCGCCCTTGATCAGGCAGTCCTTCAGGTCCAGCAGGTGATCGACCGGTGAGCGTCGGTGGTAGAGCACGCCCATAGAAAAGACAGTGTCGAAGCCCTCGAGCTTGGGCGGCAACTCCTCCAGCGCCATGGGCAGATGCCAGACCGGCAGTTCCTCCAGGTAGCGCTTCATCGCGTGAAACTGGCAAAAGAACAGCCAGTTCGGGTCGATGCCGACGACCGAGTCGGCACCGGCGCCGAGCATGCGCCACATGTAATAGCCGTTGCCGCAACCGACGTCGAGGATGCGCTTGCCGCTCAAATCCAAATGCGGCGATACCCGGTCCCACTTCCAATCCGAGCGCCATTCGGTGTCGACATGTACGCCAAACACGTCGAAAGGTCCCTTGCGCCAGGGCGACAGGCCGAACAAGGCGTCTTGGGTAGCCGCACGGGTGTCCTCGTCGCACTCCGCTTCCAGGCGGAAAGCCGCTTGCAGTTCGACAGCGGCGGGCTTGATATCAGGCAGCGCATCGACGGCGCGACGCCAGCGCGGCAAGTCGCCGTGGCCGATGGCGAGTTTGGCATCGAGTTGTGCCTGCAAGCCGTTGGCCCAGGCGGCCAGTGGGGTGCCGGCCAGGCGCCAGGCGAGGGGTGTCAGGTCAAGGTTCATGGCAGCGCAATCAACGAGGCGAAGTTCAGGCATTGAAACCAGGGCACCACCTTGGTGAATCCGGCCTCCATCAAGCGCTGACGGTGGGTTTCCAGGCTGTCGGGCTTCATCACGTTCTCGATGGCGCTGCGTTTCTGCGCGATTTCCAGTTCGCTGTAGCCGTTGGCGCGCTTGAATGCGACATGCAGGTCGGTCAGCAGGTCATGCTCCTGCTCGTCTTCGAAGCGCAGCTTTTCCGACAGAATCAGCGCGCCCCCAGGTACCAGCGCCTGGCGGATGGCGCCTAGCAGAGCGGGCCGCTTCTCAGGGGGGATGAACTGCAGAGTGAAGTTGAGTGCAATCAGCGAGGCGGGCTGGAACTGCAGGGCAAGCACGTCGGCTTCGATCACCTCAACCGGGAGCAACTCTTGAAACATCGAGTCCTGCCCGTGCAGGTATTCACGGCAGCGCTCGACCATGGCAGTAGAGTTATCGACGGCGATCACCTGGCAATTATCCACCTTCACGTGCCGGCGCAACGCTTGCGTCACCGCGCCCAGCGAACATCCCAGGTCATAGAGGCAGGTGTTCGGCTGGGCGAACTGCGCGGCCAGCACGCCGATGTTCTCGACGATGGTGGGATAGCCCGGAACCGAGCGTTTGATCATGTCGGGAAAGACCCGCACGACATCCTCGTTGAAGACGAAGTCCTGGGGTTGGGCGAGGGGCTTGGCGAACAGGCGATCGGGTTCGTGGCTCACGGCGGTGTCTAGGCAGGCTGAAAACAGGGGCGGCATTGTAGCGGAAAGCCATGCCGATGGCCGTCGCGAAGTGGACGGTCGGTCCTCGTGCCCGGCTATTCCACGTCTTATGGCACGTCTTATTGCACTTCGATTCGGCAGTCGAACAGCCCGGCCGGCTCGGTGTCAGTTTCCCAAGGGCGCTGATAGGCGAGATAAAGGCGGCCGCTGCCGGCCTCGGCTGCCTCGAAGCGCCAGGTGGACAGACCATCGCCGCCGATGACGTCGGACTTCGGTGAGCTGAATACTTCCGGGCCAAGGCTTTTCAACTGTTCGGCTGAAACCTCGCGCAGGTTCCAGCGATAGCCTGTGGTGGGGTTGCTTGGCAGGCTCACGATCAGCATCTGACCGGGCTGCAAGGTCAGCGGGCAGTCCGCATCGTCGTTCAGCGCGATACTGCTCGGCGGCGTACTGGCGCAACCGGCCAGCAGGAACAACGGGGCGAACGACAGCAAACGGGCGAGAGGCATGGGCGACCGGCTCCAGAGGGAAGAAAGAAAACGCTCGGGCGTCGGTGGAAACCATAAGGCGCCAGGGCCGGTGGGTAAAGCCATTCGCAGTGGCGACCGGCTGTACGCAAGCGGAAGGGGCCGTGCCGCCGGTTCACGGCCCCTGATTCCGGTATTAGAACAAGACCTTGACCACGTCACTGAAGCGCTTGGCGAAGTGCATCGTCAGGCCTTCTTTCAGATAGTCCGGCAACTCCTCGAAATCTCCGCGATTCAGCTCCGGGATGATCAATTCGTAAAGCTTCAAGCGCCGCGCTGCGATGACCTTCTCTCGCAGCCCACCGATCGGCAGCACCAGCCCGGTCAGGGTTAGCTCGCCCGTCATGGCCACGCCTTTCTTGGGCGCCTGGTTGCGTGCCAACGAAAGCAGCGCGCTGGCCATGCTGATGCCGGCGCTGGGGCCATCTTTTGGCGTAGCGCCTTCCGGCACGTGCATATGCACGAAGGCCTGATCAAAGAACTTCGGATCGCCTTTGAATTCCTTCAAGTGCGAATTGACGTAACTGAACGCGATTTCAGCCGACTCCTTCATGACATCGCCCAACTTGCCGGTGAGCTTGAAACCTCGGTTGAGCGTATGGATGCGTGTCGCCTCGATGGGCAACGTTGCGCCGCCCATGCTGTTCCAGGCCAACCCGGTGACCACGCCGACTCCAGTGAGCAGCTGTTCAGGGTGCCAATACGCCATGCCCAGGTAGCTTTCGATATCTTTCGGCCCGATCTTGATCTTGCTCTCAGGTTCATCGAGCAGCTTGACCACGGCCTTACGCACCACCTTGCCGAGCTGCTTGTCGAGCTGTCGAACTCCGGCCTCGCGCGCGTAGCCTTCGATGAGGTTGCGCAACGCACTGTCATTGATAGCCAACCGGTTCTTCGGCACCCCGGCGCGCTGCAACTGCCGCGGCCAGAGGTGGCGCTTGGCGATCGCCAGTTTCTCTTCGGTGATGTAACCCGACAGCCGGATGATCTCCATGCGGTCGAGCAGCGGGCCCGGGATCGAATAAAGGCTGTTGGCGGTGCAGACGAACAGGACCTTGGACAGGTCCAGGCGCAAATCAAGGTAATGATCGAGGAAACCGACGTTCTGTTCCGGGTCCAGCGTTTCCAACAGCGCCGAGGCCGGATCGCCCTGATGGCTATTGCCGAGCTTGTCTACCTCGTCGAGCATGATCACCGGGTTCATCACTTCGACTTCCTTCAGCGCCTGGACCAGTTTGCCGGGCAGGGCGCCGATGTAGGTGCGGCGATGGCCCTTGATCTCGGCCTCGTCTCGCATGCCGCCGACGCTGAAGCGGTAGAAAGGGCGGCCCAGCGATTCGGCAATGGACTTGCCAATGCTGGTCTTGCCAACGCCTGGCGGACCCACAAGGAGCACGATGGAGCCGGAGATTTCGCCGCGGAATGCGCCGACGGCAAGAAACTCGATGATCCGGCTCTTGATATCGTCGAGCCCGGCATGATGCGCATTGAGCACCTTGCGAGCATGTTCGAGGTCGAGCTTGTCCTCGCTGTACAGCCCCCAGGGCATCGACGTGACCCAGTCCAGATAGTTACGGGTTACCGCATACTCCGGCGAACCGGTTTCCAGCACCGAGAGCTTGGTCAGCTCGTCGTCGATCCGCTTCTGGGCGGCGGGCGGCACGACCTTGCCCTCCAGGCGGGAGCGGAATTCATCGGCATCGGCGCTGCGGTCGTCCTTGGTGATCCCCAGCTCTTGCTGGATGATCTTCAGCTGCTCCTTTAGGAAGAACTCACGCTGACGTTCGCCGATCTTGCGGTTCACTTCGCCGGTCAGTTCTTTCTGCAGCTTGGCGACTTCGACTTCCTTGCGCAGCAGGGGCAGCACCTTCTCCATGCGCTTGAGCACGGGTACGGTGTCCAGGACCTCTTGCAACTCGATGCCTGGCGCCGTGGTCAGCGCCGCAGCGAAGTCGGTTAACGGCGACGGCGCGTTCGGGCTAAAGCGGTTGAGGTAGTTCTTCAGCTCCTCGCTGTACAGTGGGTTAAGTGGCAGCAGTTCCTTGATCGCATTGATCAGCGCCATGCCGTAGGCCTTCACCTCGTCGCGGGGGTCTTCATCGCTCTGCGGGTATTCGACTTCCACCAGATAAGGCGGTTTACGGCGCAGCCACCCTTTGATTCGAACGCGGGCCATGCCCTGGGCGACGAATTGCAACCTGCCGCCTTCCTTCGAGGCGTGGTGCACGCGAACCATGGTGCCGTGTTCGGGCAGGCTGTCCGGATCGAAGCTCGCGGCATCCTGTGCCGGGGTGTCCATATAGAAGAGTGCCAGACGCTGATGCGGCGTCTTGGAGACCAGCTCCAGAGTCTCGGCCCAGGGCTCTTCGTTGACGATGATCGGCAGCACTTGTGCGGGAAAGAAAGGCCGGTTGTGGATCGGGACGATGTACAGCTTGTCGGGCAGGTCCTGATCCGGTAGCACCAAGCCCGTGGAAGAGGCGTTTTGCTCGAATTCTTGATGGATGTCGTCGTTCATGCGGCACCTGTGGCGAGTACGTGCTCTTTAGATGGGTATCTGGCGAATGATTTCAATCCAATCGTTGCCTCGCTGTTTTTGCCTACAGCTATAAAAACCGCCAAGCCTCCGGTAGAGTGCGGCTCATACCCCAGGTGCCCCTCCATGCTCAATGCCCGTCTGCTGCGCCTTGATGATCAGGCCCACGAACATGCTCACGACTACCACCAGTTGGTGCTGTCGCTCTCGGGCAGTGCCGCGTTTGAGGTTGACGGCGCGGGCGGTGAGGTGTGCCGTATGCGTGCCTGCCTGGTGCCGGGATACGCCGAACACGAGTTCGCCGGCAAGGGTGATAACCGCATGCTCATCATCGACCTCGATGAGCAGGACCTCAGCGCCGACGATCCGCGCCTGCTGGCGCAGTTGTTCGAAACGCCTCGTTATCCGGCGCTGGATGCCGACTTTCACAACCTGCTGAATTACGCGGGCGCCGAACTGGCCCGTTATGGCAGCGACCCCTTGCTGGCAAGGGCGCTGGGCGGTGTGCTGTTGCGTGCGTTGCACTTGCGGGTGTTTGGCGAAGCGGCACACCAGCCGAAAGGGCCACTGGACATCGCGCGCCTGGATGCGCATATCGAAAGCAATCTGGCGCGCCGGATCACGGTAGCCGAGCTGGCGCAGGTGGTGTGCCTGAGCCCCAGCCACTTCCATGTGCAGTTCAAAGACAGCGTCGGCCTTACCCCGCATCAATACCTGCTGAAGAGTCGCCTCGATCGCGCCGCCAGGCTGCTGCGCGAAAGCCCGCTGCCCCTGGTGCGGATCGCCGAGGAGTGTGGCTTCTCCAGCCAGAGCGCCTTGACTACCGCCACCCGTCGTTACCTCGGGCTGACGCCGAAACGGCTGCGACGCAGCGAAGAGTGACCGACCCTAAACGCACCGAGACGGTGCGTTTCGCGTTCTACCGCCCCTGCTTTGCACCGCTTTAGCGACTTTTCATGACAGGGTTTTGACGCTCATCAAAACCCATAGGTTTTTGAAAAAGTTCCGTAGTTTTGCGCAACAACCGAAAACGCCCCCGCCTTAGATTCGCCTACCCGTTTGGCGAACTGCCCGCGTATTGCTGCCCGCGCGTCGCCGTCGAACCAGATCCAAACACAACAACACTCCACGAGAGGAGCGGCGCGATGTTCAAAGCCGGTCAAGTCTTGCAGGGCGATTTCGCCAATCTGAAAGCCGCCGAATTCTTCCCCGCCATCAGCGCCAACTACAGCGTTGACGAGGCGGCCTACCTGAGCGAGCTGCTGCAGCTCGCAGACCCCGGCGAAGCGGGCATTGAAGCCATCCGCCGTGAAGCCCGTACGCTGATCGAAGCGGTGCGCGGTCGAGATAACGCCGTCGACACCCTTGATGCACTGCTGCGCCAGTACAGCCTGGATACGCATGAAGGCCTGATGCTGATGTGTCTGGCCGAAGCGCTTCTACGTGTGCCGGATTCGGCCACGGCCGACGCGCTGATCCGCGACAAGCTCAACGCCGCCGAGTGGGAACGCCACCTCGGACAGAGCGACAACGTGCTGGTCAATTTCGCGGCCTGGGGCCTGGTGATGACGGGCAAGGTGGTCGACCCGGACAATTCTGACGGTCGCCCGAAGAACGTTATCGGCCGGCTGGTCAAACGCTCCGGCGAGCCGGTGATCCGCGCCGCGATGAATCAGGCAATGAAGCTGATGGGCAAGCAGTTCGTGCTTGGCCGGACCATCTCCGAAGCCTTGAAGAACGGCCGCCCCGAGCGCGAGAAGGGCTACACCTATTCGTTCGACATGCTCGGCGAAGCGGCGCTGACCACCGAAGATGCGCGCAAGTACATGGCTGACTACCGGCAGGCTGTGGAAACGGTCGGCGCCGAGCCGCAGGTCGGTCCGGGACCGCGTCCTTCGGTGTCGATCAAGCTGTCCGCGCTGCACCCGCGTTATGAAGTGGCTCAACGTGAGCGCGTGCTCACCGAACTGTTCGAAAGCGTTCGCGAGCTGGCGATACTGGCGCGCCACCTGGATGTCGGTATCACCATCGACGCGGAGGAGGCCGATCGTCTCGAGCTCTCGCTGGAACTGTACGAAAAACTGATGCGCGACCCGGCCATCGCCGGCTGGGGCGAGTTCGGCCTGGTGATCCAGGCGTATTCCAAGCGCTGCCTGCCGGTGCTGGTCTGGCTGACCCTGTTGGGTAAAGAGCTGAACGCGCGTATTCCGCTGCGTCTGGTGAAGGGCGCCTATTGGGACAGCGAAATCAAGCAGTGTCAGGTTCAGGGCTTGGACGGCTATCCGGTCTTCACCCGCAAGGAAGGTACCGATACCTCCTATCTGGCCTGCGCGCGCTACCTGTTGTCCGAGCACACCCGCGGCGTGATCTACCCGCAGTTCGCCAGCCACAACGCGCACACCGTGAGCTGCATCCTGTCGATGGTCGGCGAGTTGAAGACTCCGCGCGAGTTCGAATTCCAGCGCCTGCACGGCATGGGCGATGCGCTCTACGACACGGTGATCGAAAAGTACCGCAAGAACGTACGCATCTACGCGCCGGTCGGTGCCCACAAGGACCTGCTGCCGTATCTGGTGCGTCGTCTGCTGGAAAACGGCGCCAACTCATCGTTCGTTCACCAGCTGGTCGACCCGCGCGTGCCGGTCGAAACCCTGATAGACCACCCGGTCACCCAGCTGCGTCAGTTCAAGACCCTCGGCAACCATCGCATCCCGCTTCCGCCGGCGCTGTACGGCAACCGGACCAACTCGCAAGGCATCAACATGAACATCCAGACTCAGTGGAACGAACTGTCCAGCGCCTACCAAACGTTTCTCGACCGTCAGTGGCAGGCCGCCCCAGTGATTGGTGGGCAGACGCTTACCGGCAGCGCGCACAAGGTGCATTGCCCGTATCAGCTCAGCCAGGAAGTAGGCACCGCCCAGTTCGCCACTGCCGAGCAAGCCAAGCAGGCCATCGATGGTCTGTCTGCCTTCTGGCCGCGTTGGAACGCCACGCCCATCGAACAGCGCGCGCAGATCCTCGAGCGTCTTGGTGATCTGCTGGAGGCCAACCGCGCCGAGCTGATGGCCATGTGCACGCTGGAAGCCGGCAAAACCCTGCAGGACGGCATTGACGAAGTCCGTGAAGCCGTGGATTTCTGCCGTTATTACGCGCTGCAAGCCCGCTTGAAACTCGGTCGCGAAGAACTTAAAGGTCCGACCGGCGAGCGCAACGAGCTGTTCCACGAAGGCCGTGGCGTGTTCGTCTGCATCAGCCCCTGGAACTTCCCGCTGGCGATTTACCTCGGCCAAATCACCGCGGCGCTGGTCGCCGGTAATACCGTGCTCGCCAAGCCGGCCGAGCAGACCAGCCTGATCGCCGCCCGTGCGCTGGAGCTGATGTTCGAAGCTGGCCTGCCGAAGGAGGCGATCGCCTTCCTGCCGGGTGACGGTGCAACCCTCGGCGGCGTGTTCTGCCGCGACCCGCGTGTGGTCGGTGTGTGCTTCACCGGCTCCACCGACACTGCGCGCATCATCAACCGCCAGCTGGCCGAGAAGGAGGGCGCCATCGCCACCCTGATCGCCGAAACCGGTGGCCAGAACGCAATGATCGTTGACTCCACCGCGCTGCCTGAGCAGGTGGTCAAGGATGCGGTCGGTTCCGCCTTCACCAGCGCCGGTCAGCGCTGCTCGGCGCTGCGCGTGCTCTACGTTCAGCGCGACATCGCCGATCGTGTCATCGAGCTGATCAAGGGGGCGATGGATCAGCTAAAAATCGGCCCGACCCACCTGCGCGAAAATGACCTGGGCCCGGTGATCGACGCCGAAGCCCGCGAAGGCTTGTTGGCGCACATCCAGCAGCTCAAGGCAGAAGGCAAGTTGATCGCCGAAGCCAAACTGCCGGGCAGCCTCAACGGTCACTTCGTCGCGCCTGTGGCGTTCGAAATCGGCGGGATTCACGAGCTGAAAAAAGAGCAATTCGGCCCTGTATTGCACGTGGTGCGCTTCGATGCGGCAGATCTTGAGAAGGTCGTCGCTGACATCAACGCCACCGGCTACGGCCTGACCCTCGGTATCCACAGTCGCAACGAGGAGACCGCAGCCCGCATCGAAGCGCTGGCGCGGGTCGGCAACCTCTACGTCAACCGTAACCAGGTCGGCGCGGTGGTTGGCGTGCAGCCGTTCGGTGGCTGTGGCCTGTCCGGTACTGGCCCGAAAGCCGGTGGCCCGAGCTACCTGCTGCGCTTCGTCAACGAACGCACCACCTCCACCAACACGACCGCGGTCGGCGGAAACGCGTCCTTGCTGTCGCTGGGCGACGACTGATCGTCGACTCGGCAGGAAACGGCCGGCGGCTCGGTTCAGAGACCGCCGGTTCAATAGAACAACCAGAACAGTTGGCGGATCGCTCTTCCGCCTCTGATGGGCTCAGGTGAGCCCGTCCCGGTGATGGCGCGAACCGCCATCGCCCTCTGCCAGGTGGGATCGGGAATACCCTCGCGCCCATCAACAACAACTAACGAGGGAACAAAATGAGCATCAGTACTCCCACTTTGATCACGTTCGTGATCTACATCGGCGCCATGCTGTTGATCGGCTTCGTCGCCTACCGTGCCACCAAGAACTTCGATGACTACATCCTGGGGGGACGTAGCCTGGGAAGTTTCGTCACCGCACTGTCGGCAGGCGCTTCGGATATGAGCGGCTGGCTGCTGATGGGCCTGCCAGGGGCCATCTTCGTCGCGGGGCTATCTGAAAGCTGGATCGCCATCGGCCTGATTGCCGGTGCCTGGCTGAACTGGCTGTTCGTCGCCGGGCGCCTGCGTGTGCACACCGAGCGCAACAAGAACGCACTAACCCTGCCTGACTACTTCTCCCACCGCTTCGAGGACGAAAGCCGCACGTTGCGGATCTTTTCGGCCTTGGTCGTATTGGTGTTCTTCACCATCTACTGCGCCTCCGGCGTGGTCGCTGGCGCGCGTCTGTTCGAGAGCAGCTTCGGCATTCCCTACGATCTGGCGCTGTGGATCGGTGCTGCTGCAACCATCCTCTACGTGTTCATCGGCGGTTTCCTCGCGGTCAGCTGGACGGACACCGTGCAAGCCACGCTGATGATCTTCGCGCTGCTGATCACCCCGGTGTTCGTGATCCTTGCGCTGGGCGACATGGGCGCTGCGATGGATACCATTGCTACGCAGAACCCGGCTGCCTTCGACATGTTCAACGGCCTGTCCTTCGTCGCCATCGTCTCCTTGCTGGCGTGGGGCCTGGGCTACTTCGGTCAGCCGCACATTCTGGTGCGCTTCATGGCCGCCGATTCGGTGAAGACCATCCCCAACGCCCGCCGCATTGGCATGGCCTGGATGATTCTGACGCTGGCCGGCGCCGTCGCGGTGGGCTTCTTCGGCATCGCCTATTTTGCAGGTCATCCGGAATTGGCCGGTCCGGTCAGCGAGAACGGTGAGCGGGTGTTCATGGAGCTGGTGAAAATCCTGTTCAACCCCTGGGTGGCTGGCATCATCCTGTCCGGTGTTCTGGCTGCCGTGATGAGTACCCTCAGCGCCCAGTTGCTGGTCAGCTCCAGTGCTCTGACGCAGGACTTCTACAAAGCCATGCTGCGCAAGAACGCCTCGCAGACCGAGCTGGTCTGGGTCGGCCGCGCGATGGTGCTGCTGATCGCCTTTATCGCCTTGGGCATCGCTTCCAACCCGGACAGCAAGGTGCTGGGCCTGGTCTCCTACGCCTGGGCGGGCTTTGGTGCTGCCTTTGGTCCAGTGGTGCTGATTTCGCTGCTGTGGAAGAACATGACCCGCAACGGCGCGCTGGCCGGCATGGTTGTCGGTGCCGTCACCGTGGTGGTGTGGAAGGAATTCATCGGCATGGGTCTGTACGAGATCATTCCGGGCTTCATCCTCGCCAGCCTTGCCATCGTGATCTTCAGCAAGGTCGGAGCCGGTGCCTCACCGAGCATGATCAAGCGCTTCGAGGACGCCGAGAGCGAATATCAAGGCCGTTGATTGAGTAGCTGACGTAACCAAAAACCCCGCTGCCGGCATTCCGGCAGCGGGGTTTTCTTTTGTATCCGCGACCAACCATTAACCGCTGGTCGGCGATGACTCATGTGGCGTGGTTAGTCGTCGACAACAAGGTTCTTGCGATCGTCCTTCGCGCCTGCTGCGATCAGATGCTCAGCCATGTCTTCGGTCACGTGAACGCTATGGCCACTGATATGAGCCATGGACATCCGAGCTGCTGGATCTGTCGAGACTCGGACGTCCTTGATGGCGCAGGTCTGGGTGGCGTTTTCGAGTGTGGTTGAACAGGTGCCGTTTGCAGTATCGATGTTGACTGTCATGGCGGGTCTCCTCGGGTGTGCGATGGAGCCGCACTGAAAGGTGCAGCTACTCAGAGTGAGACAGTAGCCAGGACGATCTGTTTGTGCGTAGCGGTAGTTGAATCCGACAACGGCGTAGGCAGAAGCGAAAATTATGCTGATCAACTGATGGCAATAGGCTAGCCTGATCAGGCCAGCAGGTTGCCAAGGAAGGCGGTAGTCCCACGGTAATCGTCAAGGTGGCGGAGTCAGCCAGATGTTCAATCGTGTTGTGTGGTCCAGTTGTTTTCTGCTGCTTTGCGCCCTCAGCACATCAGCGCAGGCCCAGCCGTTCAGCGCGTTTGTGTTCGACGCGCAGGGGCGTCCGGTGGAGGGCGCTGTGCTCAGCCTGGCGGGGCAGGCGCAGGCCAAACCCGTCGCCGTGGCGGTCATGGATCAGATCGACAAACAGTTCTCACCGGCCGTGCTGGCCGTTGCGACCGGCACCGCGGTGAGCTTTCCCAATGGCGATGACATTCGCCATCAGGTCTACTCGTTTTCACCGGCAAAGCGGTTCGAGCTGCGCCTCTACGAAGGCACGCCGAGCGAGCCTGTCATCTTCGATCGACCGGGGCTGGTGGTGCTGGGCTGCAACATCCATGACTGGATGCTCGGCTACGTCTATATCACCGATGACCCATGGTTCGCTGTCAGTGACGAGCAGGGTCGCATCCAGTTGGACGTGCCGGCCGGCCAGTACTCCTCTACGCTCTGGCACCCGGCGCTGGTTGATATGCCGCCTATCGAGGCGGGGCGGCTGGAAGTGGGGACAGCGCCGATCGAGCTGAAGCTGCCGATAGCTATCGCCGCTGCGCTGCAACCCTCGGCGCCGCCACCCACACCCTTTGCCGACGCGTTCAGAAAAGCCGCCCATGACGCGCACCCTTAGTTTTCACGCACGTCTTTCGTGGATCCTCGCCGCCTTTCTGCTGGTGGTGATCGGCGCCCTGTATTTCTCTGTGCGCCTGGTGACCGAAGCGGCCGTGAGCCGGCAGGCCGCCGAGCGGCTCGATTCCGGGTTACGAGTATTCGAGCGTTTGATCGACATTCGCAGTCGTCAACTGCGTGACGGCGTACAGGTGCTGGTCGCGGATTTCGGCTTCAAGGAGGCGGTGGCCACTGGCGATACCCTGACCTTGCAATCGGCGATGGCCAATCAGGCGGCCCGGATCAATGCCAGCGAAGCCATGCTGATCGGCCTGGACGGTCGGGTGCTGGCCTCGAGCCTGTCCAATGCCGTACCCGGCGATACCTTCCGCTACGCCGCCGAACTGCGAGACGCGCGAGGGCAGGGGCCGACCCTGCTCATCGTAGTGCTCGATCAACAGGCGCACCTGCTGGTCGAGGCCGAAGTCCGCGCGCCTTTGCCCATTGCGCGAGTGGTGATGGGATTCGCCATGGACGAAGCGCTTGCGCACGAGCTCAAGGAACTAACGGGCTTGGACGTGTCTTTTCTGGCCAAGGCGGAGGGCAACAGCGAACAGCTGGCGACCACACTCAAGTCCGAGGCCCATGCCGAACTGATCGATGGTTGGAGTCGTCATGAACATGCCAATGGCATCGAAGAGCTGACACTCGATGGTGAGCGCTATCTCAACGAGGACGTGGTGCTGTCGCAGGGTGACGGCTATAGCGTGATTGCCCTGGCCCACAGCTCGCTGGACGACGCGCTGGCCGGCTTTCACCAGTTAGATATGCGGATCCTGCTGATTACGCTCGTTGGCCTCATTGCCTCCTTGTTGGGAGCGCTGATGTTGGCACGTAGTCTTTCAGGACCGGTGAACGCGCTGGCTCAAGCCGCCCAGCGGGTCGGTCGCGGTGACTACCACACGCCCATCGAACTGGACCGCGACGATGAACTCGGCAGTCTGGCCAAAGCACTAAACCAGATGCAGCGCGGCATCGCCGAACGTGAGCAGCTGATTGCACACAACATGCTGCACGACGATGTGACGGGCCTGCCCAATCGATCCCTGGCCGCCGAATTGCTTTCCCGTGCTGTCGAGGCCGGCCGGATCACGGCGGTGTTGCACATTGGTATCGGTAACCTCGACGCTGTGCAGGACAGCGGCGGCTCCGAAGGCGTAGACCAGGCGCTGCGCGAACTGACCCAGCGCTTGCAGGCAGGCTTGCAGCCCGGTGATCACCTGGCAAGGATGCTCTCCGATGAATTCCTGCTGATCGTCAGCGATACCTCCGCTGACAACGCCTTCAGCGCAGCGGTGGCGGTGCAGCAGGCTTTGGCTCTGCCAGTGCGCGTCGCCGAGCTTGAAATGCGCATCGAAGCGCACATCGGCGTGGCCGGTTATCCGGACGATGCCGGCAGCGTCGATGAGTTGCTGCGCCGCGCCAGAATCGCCATGCAGGACGCGGCGCAGATGCCGGACGGTCTGCAGCTCTACCAGCATGGGCGTGACGATGCTCATCAGCGGCAGATCAGCCTGATTCGCGACCTACGGCATGCCGCAAACGGGGGTGGTCTACATCTGCATTTCCAGCCCAAGGTTGATCTCGAACACGGTCGGGTCTACCAAGCCGAGGCGCTGCTGCGCTGGAATCACCCGATCTATGGCATGGTGTCGCCCGGCGAATTCATTCCGTTGGCTGAACGCACGGGCAGCATCCAGCTGCTTACCGCCTGGGTGATCGAGGCGGTGCTGCGGCAGCTACATATCTGGAACGGTCGCGGCCTGTACATGGAAGTGTCGTTGAACATTTCCGCTGAGGACCTCAGCAGCCTGACCTTGGAGCAACGGGTGACGGAGTTGCTGCAACGCTACGTGATTCCGGGGGACCAGCTGGTATTCGAGATTACCGAAAGCGCCATGATGCGCGACCCGGAGCGCGCGCTGACGATGCTTCATCGGTTGCGGGCGTTGGGTATTCGGTTGTCGGTGGACGACTTCGGTACCGGCTTCTCCTCGCTCGCTCAACTGCGGCGCATGCCGGTACAGGAGTTGAAGATCGATCAGTCGTTCATTCGCGAGCTGGACGACACCTGTGGCGATGCGGTGATTGTCCGTTCGACCATCGACATGAGTCATGCGCTGGGCCTCAAGGTCGTCGCCGAAGGCGTCGAACATGGCGAAACGCGTGATCTTTTGCGCGCTTGGGGGTGCGACACCCTGCAGGGGTATTTTTTCAGCCGACCGCTGCCTGCTGATGCCTTCGAGGCCTGGTTGAAACAGCAACCCCACCTGGCCGCGCGACCGCTCAAGGAGCCTTCATGACAGTCCTGCGAACACTGCTGCTGGCCGCGTGCTGCGTGCCGATGCTCGCCAGTGCCGATGCGGGGCGTTTATTGGCTACCGGTGGCGCGACGGGTATCGAAGGTGCTGCGGGCGGCGGGATCACGCCGTGGGCTGTGCTGGCGGGGTACGGCGAGCGAGGCGAGTGGGGCGGCGATGTCTTCGCGACTCGCGTCGAAACGGGCGACTATCGGCTAGACGTCGCCGGTGTGGCGTTTGCCGTCGATAATCGCCTTGAGCTGTCTTTTGCGCGACAGCGTTTCGATCTCGGCAATCTGGCGCGGGACCTGTCGCTTCCGGAAAACAGCCTCAGCCAGGACATCTTCGGCATCAAACTGCGGTTATTCGGCGATCTTCTCTATGACCGGTTGCCGCAGGTTTCGCTAGGCGCACAGCATAAACGTCAGAAGGACTTCCTGATCCCGTCGCTGATCGGTGCTCAGCGCGACGAAGACACCGAGGCCTACCTCACCGCGAGTCGGCTTATCCTCGGCGGTGCCTTTGGTTACAACCTGCTGCTCAACGGTGGCGTCCGCTACAGCCGCGCCAACGAACTCGGCCTGCTCGGCTTCGGCGGTGACCGTCGAGACAGCCGCAGCCTGCTCAAGGAAGGCTCAGTCGCTGTGTTGTTCAATCCGAACTGGGTGCTCGGCGTCGAATACCGGGAGAAGCCCGACAACCTGTCATTCGCCGGCGAAAGCGATTGGGCGGATTTGTTTCTCGGCTATTTCCCCAACAAGCGCTTTGCCGTGGTGCTGGCTTATGCGCGGCTCGGTGAAATTGCCACGCTGGGCCATCAGGATGGCGCTTACCTGTCCGTACAAGGGAGCTTTTGATGCATCGGCTCGTCCTGCTGTTCTGTTTGTGGCTTGCTGCCTGCACCCAGCAAGCGATCGAGGATGACAGCCTGTACCGGCAGCTGGGTGGCGAGCCCGGTATTACCCGCATCGTGGAAGGGATGCTGCTGCGCATTGCCCGGGACCCGCGCATCGTCGAATACTTTCAAACGGTCGACATCCAGCGTGTGCGCGACAAGCTGATCGAGCGGTTCTGCGTCGAGGCGGGCGGCCCGTGCACTTACACCGGCGACAGCATGGAGGAAAGCCATAAGGGCCTGGCGCTGACACCCAGCGACTTCAATGCGCTGGTCGAAGATCTGCAGGCGGCGATGACTGATGAGGGTGTCTCGATGCCGGCGCAGAACCGTTTGTTGGCGCGCCTGGCGCCCATGCGCGGGCAGGTCATCGACCGCTGAAAGCGCTAGCGGTGACGATCAAACAAACCGCTGCATGACCGGTTCGCCAGCCTGGTCGGCCAAGGACGGCCTTAGGTCGTTCCGTTCGCACGTTTCCCAGTCAAAACTGTCCGGTCACGAGCGCAGAGTGCATCGAGACGCTATGCTTTGGTTCTAACCCGACCCATCCGTTGCCAACGCTGCGCCACAAGCGTTCGCGTTTCGTCAGTGAAGGCGGGGCCTGGTCCCCGCAGCACAAGGAAAACAAAACCAATGAATGTGAGTACCCCCACTCTGATCACCTTCGTGATCTACATCGCGGCGATGATTCTTATCGGTTTCACCGCCTACCGCGCCACAAAGAACTTCGACGACTACATCCTCGGCGGTCGCAGCCTCGGCAGTTTCGTCACCGCATTGTCGGCGGGCGCGTCCGACATGAGCGGCTGGTTGCTGATGGGTCTGCCGGGCGCGATCTTCGTTGCGGGTCTGTCCGAAAGCTGGATCGCCATCGGCCTGATTGCTGGCGCCTGGCTCAATTGGATCTTCGTCGCTGGCCGTCTGCGTGTGCACACCGAGCACAATCACAACGCCCTGACCCTGCCGGACTATTTCTCTCATCGCTTCGAGGACACCAGTCGCCTGCTGCGCATCTTTTCGGCGCTGGTGATTCTGGTGTTCTTCACCATCTACTGCGCCTCCGGCGTGGTAGCTGGAGCGCGCCTGTTCGAGTCGACCTTTGGGATGGAATACGGTACGGCACTCTGGGTAGGTGCAGCGGCAACCATTCTTTACGTGTTCATCGGCGGCTTCCTCGCGGTGAGCTGGACCGATACCGTTCAGGCGACACTGATGATCTTCGCGCTGTTGATTACCCCGGTATTCGTCATCCTCGCGCTGGGTGACATGGGCACCGCCATGGACACGATCGCGGCGCAGGATCCGTCGAATTTCGACATGTTCAAGGGGCTGTCCTTCATCGCCATCATCTCGCTGCTCGGCTGGGGCCTTGGCTACTTCGGCCAGCCTCATATCCTGGTGCGCTTCATGGCGGCCGACTCGGTGAAGACCATTCCCAACGCTCGCCGCATCGGTATGGCTTGGATGATCCTGACGCTCGCAGGCGCTGTAACCGTGGGCTTCCTCGGTATCGCTTACTTCGCCGACAACCCCGCGCTGGCCGGTCCGGTTACTGAGAACGGCGAGCGTGTGTTCATGGAACTGGTCAAGCTGATGTTCAACCCCTGGGTAGCCGGCATCATTCTCTCCGGCGTACTGGCTGCCGTCATGAGTACTCTCAGTGCGCAGCTGCTGGTCAGCTCCAGCGCACTGACCCAGGACTTCTACAAAGCCTTCCTGCGTAAGGGCGCGTCGCAGACCGAACTGGTCTGGGTCGGTCGCGGCATGGTGCTGCTGATTGCCTTGATCGCCATCGGCATTGCGTCAAACCCGGACAGCAAGGTGCTGGGATTGGTGTCCTACGCCTGGGCCGGCTTCGGCGCTGCATTCGGGCCAGTGGTGTTGATCTCGCTGGTGTGGAAGCGCATGACGCGCAACGGTGCGCTGGCGGGCATGTTGGTCGGCGCTATCACCGTGGTGGTGTGGAAGGAGTTCATCGGTCTCGGACTGTACGAAATCATCCCAGGCTTCATCCTCGCCAGCATCACCATCTATGTGGTGAGCATCATGGGCAAGGAGCCGGCGGCTTCCATTCAGCAGCGCTTCGAAGTGGCTGACGCGGAGTACCACGCGGGCTAAGCGAGGCCTCGACAGGATCGTCCTTCGCCGGTGATGATCCTGTCGCATCTCAGTTGCCGTGTAACTTCGACTCAATCGGAAGAAGATGCCTCTGTCTTCGAGGCGCGCAGCGGCGGATACTGTTCCTCAGGCGCCAGCCCTTGGCGTCCAGAGGAAATTCAGGAGTATTCCAATGAAAGCGCAATCCGTAATGACTCGCGCCGCAGCCGTCGTGCTGGCGGCTCTGTTGATGACTGGCTGCAGCCTGCGCTTGCCAGGCGTCGGTATCGACATCGGTGATGGCGGTGGCGGTGGCCAAGGCGGCAATCACTGCCCACCGGGCCAGGCCAAGAAGGGTAACTGCTGACCCAGGCGCTCCCCTCCCTCCAACTGAATGGCGTCTGCCATTCAGTACCTTCCAAGTGACGCCAGGAATCTTCTTGTTCGCCTCGCTTACCCGCCGTGCTCACCCATCATAACCACGACGACAGTCCTGATATTTACGAGACGACATAGCCGCTCATCCCCTGAGCCGCCGAATGGTTTGACAGGTCTAAGCTTTCTGCCACGGTTAGTCTGGAGTGCGCGTACCGCTTGCGCTTGGCAAGCCCGGCAAAGCTCGCATCGCTAAAACAAAAACAATAAACATCTGAGGAACCTCTCATGCTTCCAAGCAAGTTGGCTTTAGCCTGCACGCGTGCCATCGCCGGCGTGGTGCTGGTCGGTACTATCGGGATAGCTGCCGATGTTCAGGCACGGTCCAAGCCGATCAAGCCCCCGGTCTCCCACAGCGAATCACGTGAACAGGATTCGCGCGCCTTCGCCCCCATTGTCTCGCCGTTGGCAGCATTTCCCGGTCTGCCCAGCGAGCGCTGGACCGGCATTTACGAGGGCGCGTCCTACCAGATCGAAGTGCCACCTAATTGGAACGGCATGCTCGTCATGTATGCGCACGGCTATCGCGGTACCGGACCCGAACTGACCGTTGGACCGCCGCCGATCCGTCCATGGCTGCTGCAGCAGGGATACGCCTGGGCGGCCAGCAGCTACAGCAAGAATTACTACGATGTGCGCGCCGGCATTGAAGACACCAACGCGCTGGCGCTGGCCTTCAGCGAGCTGACCGGCAAAGCCCAGCCGAGCAAGACCTACATAACCGGGCATTCCATGGGCGGCCACGTCGCGGCGGCCGCGGTGGAAGCCGAGACCTACGCCACCGCTAACAATCCGGTGCGCTACAGCGGCTCGGTGCCGATGTGCGGCGTCACGGGTGACGTCTATGAATTCGAATACCTGATGAACTTCACCCTGGCCGCACAGCACCTGGCCGGGCAGGGCCCGACCACCTTCCCGGCGACGGATTTCCAGGCCAAATTGCCGCAGATTATCGGAACGCTGTGGGACAGCTACCCGACCGACCCGTCGCCGCAGGGTGAGAAGCTGGAAGGCATCGTTCGTGACCTCAGCGGTGGTGAACGGCCGATCTTTGCTGAAGGCTTCCGCACCAGCCTGCAAAGTGTCGTACTGGGCACCGGAGGCCAAGACGGTTCGGTAAACGGCATTCTGGCCGACTCGCTCAGTGGCAACCTCGCCACCCGCTATCAGTTCGACACGAACAAAGCGATGTCCCGTGAAGAACGCGAGTTCAACGACTCGATCATCCGCGTCGTCGGCCATCCGCCGGCCAACAGCATCCGCCCGGACGGGCTGCGCTGGATTCCGGTCGTGAACGGCCAGTTCAACGTCCCGGTGGTCAGCATCCACACCCTCGGCGACCTCTACGTGCCGTTCAAGCACCAGCAGATCTATCGCCGCAACGCCGAAGCCAACGGCAACGGGGACTTGCTGGTGCAGCGTGCCATTCGCGCACCCAGTCACTGTGATTTCACCTATCAGGAACAGGTTGAAGCGATGGCGGCAATGCTCCAGTGGGATCAGCAGGGCATCAAGCCAGCGGGTGACGAGGTCGTCAATCCGCGCGTAGTCGCAAACCCTTCCTACGGCTGCCAATTTACGCGTAATGACGGCACGCAGAATCGGACGTCGTTGCCGGCTTGCCCTGAGAGTTGATGCGCTAGCGGCGGAAAACGAAAAAGCCCTGCTCCGGCAGGGCTTTTTAATTGGAGCGGGCGAAGGGATCGAACCCTTATGCTTGGTGTGTCGTTCCGTCTCAAAGCGTGTCGTTACGGGGTTTCCAGCTATCTCGCCTGCTCGTTTCGTCGCAATGCGTCACAGTGATTTCGACACTTTTTCGACATGTCTGCTAGGGGTGTTCCCGTTTCGATCTAAATCATCGATATATAGGAACAAGCTCGTATCGTTGTAGTTCTTACACAACACCAGTACGAGCTTGCAATGCCCCGATTACTGCCCAGTGATGAGCACTGGTCGAAGCTGAGGGAAATTCAGCTGCACAAGGCCATCTACAACAAGCGTAATCTACGGATGACCTTCGAAGGCATGCTGTATCGCATGCGCGGAGGATGCCCCTGGCGAGACTTTCCCGAGGCATTCGTAATGCTTGAGCAAAGGCTACAAACGTTTCAACGCCTGGACCGCGTCAGGTTAGCTCGCAGCCAACCTCTATGGCTTCAACCTGACAGGTCGCATGCTTAGCGTACGATTTATCCGTTTTCTTTATCGTCCCCTTGAAGGCCCTCCGTCCAGCCAAACACTTTGCCCACCGACAGAGGTAACTCAATGATTCGACTTCTCTATATCAGCCGTGCCGCCCCCACAATATCGAATGAAGAAGTGCAGGACATACTACTGTCCTCGCGCAAAAATAATCCGGCCAGCAGTATCACTGGCATCCTGGTCCACGGTGGTGGACTGTTCATGCAAGTTTTAGAAGGGCAGGAGCAGGATGTTCTCCGGAAATATGTGAAGATTCTAGATGATCCCAGACACAGTGGTGCAGAGATTCTTTATATTTCGCCGGCGAACAATCGGATCTTTGGGAAGTGGTCGATGGGGGGCATCAAGAGCGATCCCTTGCAATTTCAATATATCTCCAAATTGCGAGCCCGCCGTCTAGAGGTCATCGATGCAAGTACGTTCACGGAGACGATGCGCGAGTTTGCACAGATGCTGGGAGACGCGAAGTAGGGTGTGACCAGAAACCCCTGTTTAGGATGACCTGTGGTCAATGTGTAGGGTGTTCCAGCTTCGATCTAAATCATTTATATATAGGAACAAGCTCGTATCGTTGTAGCTCACACACAACACCAATACGAGTCTGTAATGCCCCGATTACTGCTCAGTGATGAGTACTGGTCGAAGCTGTGGGAAATTCTGCTGCACAAGCCCATCTACAACGAGCGTCTACTAACGCTCCTCAATGTTGATGATGCTGAAGCTTCCGCTACCTCAGCCCATTGGGTTAAAGCTGCTTGCTGCTCCGCAATAACGGGTTTTCATCCGATCGCTTAGATCTTTGCGATCACCGTCAAAGCGGGCACGCCATGTCTGACATTGTTCATGGAAGTGCTGCTTGGCAGCCTTGCGACATTCTCTATAGTCGATTGAGCCTCGGCGATGATTGCCGCACACGCTCGTTCCGTCGATGTAGTTGTTTACTGCCACCCATTCTGCCAGAGAGTTAGTGCCGCCATTCCAGCTCTTTATCCATGTGGTTGTGCGCTCCCGGCTTACCGTGCGCGGACGTCGCTCGCTACTAGCGAGCTTTGCTGCAACTTCACGGACTGCCGGCGGAGTGTAGGTGCTGGCCGGCTGCTTGGGCGTGTAGTTGTCATCGTTGAATGATGTTTGGCGAGACTGCGCGGCCTCCGCCGAACGCTCTGCGAACCAGTCGATTTCTTCCTGGGTCAGCTGCCGCTGCTGTGGGGCTGGTGACGGTACTGCTGTCAGGGCTTCGTAGTTTTCAACGGACGGCTGGCCAACCGGCTGAATGGGTTGTGCTGGCTCTGGGTTAAACAAAGGCTTGCCGCCGATACGAATGCCTTGCTTGATCTGGTTCATGTCCAGAACTATCGGCTTTCCGAACGTCAATGCCAGTGCCGCGATGACCACTGAACCGATCCCCAGTATTGCTAGGAATCGCCATGGCTCTTGCTTCTTCCTGCTGCGTACATACTCGGGCGCATCGTCCCAGTCTGATCTCATGTCGCCTCCTTGCGTTCAAGTTAGGGTGTTAATAAAACTGTCCCTTTGATTTCATTGGTGCCTTTTTACCCTTCTTCCTTGTTATTATTCAATACTGCTTTGCTTTTGTTAGCTTGCCTATTTTCTTGGTTTCGCCAGTAAATCCTGAGCTATCAATTTGGAAAATCTTTACTTTTCCGGTGAGAACGCCTGTCTCTGAGTTGAAGCCAATCGTTACGGCCTTGTCCCCGTAGATTTCGATAAGGGCTTCTTCTTTTCCTAATAGAAAATAAGATGTTTTATCTGCGGCTTGCCTGTGACCTATCGTATATACGGCCATGGTTATTAGAATGGAATAAAACAAAAATTCTTTGGCTGCTTTCGAAACGGGGTTGTCTTGCTCGGTGTTTAGTTTTTCATCTAGCCGCTCCGGCTTGTAAAGCAGCCAGTAGCTATACCCTGCCGTAAATAAAAACATTGCGAGACATAACCATAAGGCTGTGTAAAGCTCTATTAACAAAAAGAGTATTGCAAAGAAGGCTGATGGGATTAGGGCGATGCAAATGGATGATATTAATTTCCCGCCCCGGTCGGACAGGTTTTTTAATACGGTAAAAAATTGCCACACTGAAAAAGCGCTAATCGATATTATTGATAGAGCGATTAGGGTTTTGTTTATGTCTATATAGATTATGCTGTAAGGAATTCCATAGTACGAAATAAATCCTGCTTCAAATATGAACGATAACGCCACCGAAAATACGGGGAGTGTGCTGATGAGGAAGGTATTAGATTTAAGAAGCTGGGATGCTTTTTGATTCACTGCCTGAAAACCATTTTTAATTCCGCAATCCAGTTATCGCTTAGCCAAATCATTTCGCTGGGCATACCATCGTCTCGCTACTTCCGCTGTAATTGCTATCCCGCGTTTTGACTTGGCAAGTTTGAATGAGCTTCTTCGTAGCCAGGAGAGACTTGTCCTTTTGACGGGTCGGCTTCACCCTTCCATAGCCATAGCCATAGCCATAGCCATAGCCATAGCTCGTACTGAGGGAATGCTTTCAACAGCTCTTCCATGTCCTCAATTCGAGCTTTTACCTTTCGGTTTGTCGCTATTGTCTGCCACCGCTTTCGCTCAGTAATAGCGGTCGTTTCGGTGAGATTGGTTGCCCCTAAGTGGCGAACAAGCGATCTAAGCCGCTCTTCAATCGGCGAAAAAGGGAACGGATTTATTTTTTCGCCAACCCCGCCAGCTACCGATCCGAAACAAGCCGAACCCTAAACGAAAAAGCCCTGCAAGTGCAGGGCTTTTCTAATCTGGAGCGGGCGAAGGGAATCGAACCCTCGTCATGAGCTTGGGAAGCTCAGGTAATGCCATTATACGACGCCCGCGCAGGCAGCCTTTGTACCAGAAGGACGGGGTGAGGAGAAGCGGGTGCGGCGTTTAGGCCGATGAATGTTTCAGACCTGCGCAATTTCTCCGGGCGTCAGGCTGCGGTATTGGCCGGGGGCGAGGGTGGGGTCGAGCAGCAGCGGGCCCATGCGTTCGCGGTGCAGGGCGGTGACCTTGTTGTTGAAGTGGCCGAACATGCGCTTGACCTGGTGGTAGCGGCCTTCATGCAGGGTCAGGCGGGCCTGGTGAGAGCCCAGCAGTTCGAGTTCGGCGGGCAGGGTAGTGAGGTTCTCGAAGCGAAAATAGATGCCTTGGGCGCAGCGGTCGACACAAACCGGGTCGATGGGGTCTTCGGTGTCTACGAGATAGGTTTTGCCCAGCAGGCTTGCCGGTTGGGTGAGGCGGCGGGACCAGAGGCCGTCGTTGGTGATGATCATCAGGCCGGTGGTGTTGAAGTCCAACCGCCCGGCGATGTGCAGTTCGTCCTTGTCCGGCTCGTTCAGCAGATCCAGCACCGTAAGGTGTTGCGGATCGGCGGTGGCGCTGACGCAGCCGACCGGTTTGTTCAGCATAAAGAAGCGTGCGGGTTTGCCTGCCTGCAGTAGCTCGCCATCCAGTTCGATACGATCGAAGATGCGAACGTCATGGGTGCCGTCGCAGACCGTGTTCCCATTCACCGCAGCACGGCCCGAGGCCAGCAGCAGGCGCGCTTGGCGATGGCTGCAGTGGGGCAGATTGGCGAGGAAACGGTCGAGGCGCATCAGGGTTTTGCAGGCAACTCGCCGCGCGCGCAACGCGGGCAGACGCAGGCTTTATTGAGCGCGTCATCAGGAATCTGTTCGCCGGCTTCCGGCGCTATCTCAACGCTGAAGCACCAGCAGGGCCGTGTCGCAGTAGCTGGATTAGCTAGGCCACAGCTGTTGGGCTCGCCACAAATCGGGCATCTATTAGGTTCGGGTGTATCGGTCATAACCGCCTCCGGGCAGTGGCAGCGCGTGATGCAGTGGAGCGGTTAGTTCGTATCAAAATCAGGCACTCGGCATTGCACCGAGCGCCTGTGCTATGGCTTCGTTACTTCACGCGTTGACCGGGCTTGGCGCCGCTGTCCGGGCTGAGCAGGTAGATCTCTTCACCGCCAGGGCCGGCCGCCAGCACCATGCCTTCGGAGATGCCGAACTTCATCTTGCGCGCGGCGAGGTTGGCGACGTACAGCGTCAGGCGGCCTTCCAGCTTGCTTGGGTCCGGGTAGGCGCTCTTGATGCCGGAGAACACGTTGCGCTTGGCATCGCCGATGTGGAGGGTCAGGCGCAGCAGCTTGTCGGCGCCTTCCACGAACTCGCACTTCTCGATCAGCGCGATGCGAAGGTCAACGGCAGCGAAGGCGTCGAAGGCGATTTCGGCGGCGATGGGCTCTTTGGTCAGCTCCCCATTCCCGCTCGGCTGGGCGGCGGTTTCGGTGGAGGCGAGGTCTTCCTTGGATGATTCGATCATGGCTTCGATTTTGGCAGGCTCGATACGGGTCAGTAGCGGGGTGAAGGCGTTCAGCTGATGATTGGTTAGCAGCGTTTGCAGGTCGGTCCACCCTAGCGGCTCGACGTTCAGGAAGCGCTCGGCGTCGGCGGCCAGATTCGGCAGCACCGGCTTGAGGAAGATCACCAGTTGGCGGAACAGGTTGATGCCGGTGGCGCAGATGGCCTGGACTTCATCCTGCATGCCGTCCTGCTTGTTCAGTGCCCAGGGCGCCTTGTCGGCAATCCAGGCATTGGCGCGGTCGGCCAGCGCCATGATCTCGCGCATGGCGCGGGCGAAATCGCGGTTCTCGTAAGCGTCGGCAATGGACGGTGCGGCCGCCTGGAAAGCGTCGGTCAGTTCCGGCGCAGCGTTGCGGTCGACCATCAGGCCGCCGTTGCCTTTGTGGATGAACCCGGCGCAACGGCTGGCGATGTTGACGACCTTGCCAACGAGGTCGGAATTGACCTTCTGCACGAAGTCTTCGAGGTTCAGGTCGAGGTCATCCACGCCGCGGCCGAGTTTGGCGGCGTAGTAGTAGCGCAGGTATTCGGGGTTCAAATGGTCGAGGTAAGTGCGCGCCTTGATAAAGGTGCCGCGCGATTTGGACATCTTCTGCCCGTTCACCGTCAGGTAGCCATGCACGGCGACGGCGGTGGGCTTACGCAGGCCGGCGCCTTCGAGCATGGCAGGCCAGAACAGGGTGTGGAAATTGATGATGTCTTTGCCGATGAAGTGGTACAGCTCGGTGGTGGAATCCTTCTTCCAGAACGCATCGAAGTCCAGTTCCGGGTGGCGTGCGCAGAGGTTCTTGAAGCTCGCCATGTAGCCGATGGGCGCGTCCAGCCAGACATAGAAGTACTTGCCTGGCTCATCGGGGATCTCGAAGCCGAAGTAGGGCGCATCGCGGGAGATGTCCCACTCGTGCAGGCCGCCGTCGAGCCATTCGGCGATCTTGTTGGCGACTGAGTCCTGCAGGCTGCCGCTGCGGGTCCACTCCTTCAGCATCGCCTCGAAATCGGGCAGCTTGAAGAAGAAGTGTTTGGAGTCGCGCAGCACCGGTGTGGCACCAGAGATGGCCGAGCGTGGGTTCTTGAGTTCGGTGGGCTCGTACGTGGCGCCGCACTTTTCGCAGTTGTCGCCGTACTGGTCTTCTGCCGCGCACTTCGGGCAGGTGCCCTTGATGAAGCGGTCGGCGAGGAACATGCCTTTCTCGGGATCGAAGTACTGGGTCACCGAGCGGGTTGCGATGTGCCCAGCGTCGCGCAGCCGGGTGTAGATCATCTCCGACAGCTCGCGGTTCTCTTCCGAATGGGTCGAGTGGAAGTTGTCGAAGTTGACCAGAAAGTCGGCGAAGTCCGCACTGTGCTCGGCCTGCACGTTGGCGATCAGCTGCTCGGGCGTGATGCCTTCCTTTTCGGCGCGCAGCATGATGGCCGAGCCATGGGCGTCATCGGCGCACACATAGATGCACTGGTTGCCGCGCAGCTTCTGAAAGCGCACCCACATGTCCGTCTGGATGTACTCGAGCATATGGCCAAGGTGAATAGAACCGTTGGCGTAGGGCAGGGCACTGGTAACGAGGATCTGACGGGCTTCGGACATGGGGGAAATCTGCAGTCGGGGTTGCGAAGTGAGCTGGTCACTATAAAGGTGCGACGTTTTTTTTTCACCCGCACTGGCGCGGCTGGTGCCGGTCAGATGCCGAGGACCGCGCTATGTTGACGCGGTTGATGAGGCCATACGGCACCACGGGGTAAGATGCCCGTCTGTTTTACTAGGTTTTCTTGGGAGTAGTCATGACCGTCACACGCGAAGCTGTGGAAGCCGTACTGCGTCAGTACACCGACCCTAACCTGAACCAGGACCCGGTCACTGCCGGTTGCGTGCGTTCCATCGATGTTCAGGGCGATCACGTCAGTGTGCAGATTGAGCTGGGTTACGCCGCTGGACTGTTTCGCAGCGGCTGGGCGCAGATGCTGGCGATGGCCATCGAGCAGTTGGACGGCGTCACTCGGGCGGACGTGCAGGTCGACTGCGTGATCCGCTCGCACAAGGCGCAGGACCAGCTCGAGTCGATGGCCAATGTGAAGAACATCATCGCCGTCGCTTCCGGCAAGGGCGGCGTGGGGAAATCCACCACGGCCGCCAATTTGGCACTGGCTCTGGCCCGCGAAGGCGCGCGGGTTGGCGTACTGGATGCGGATATCTATGGCCCGAGCCAGGGCATCATGTTCGGCATTCCCGAAGGCACCCGCCCCGAAATTCGTGACAACAAAGCCTTTATCCCGCTGGAAGCCCACGGCGTACAGATTATGTCGATGGCTTTCCTGGCCGACGACAAGACGCCGATGGTCTGGCGTGGCCCGATGGTATCCGGCGCGCTGCTGCAGCTGATCACCCAGACGGCTTGGAATGATCTGGACTATCTCATCGTGGACATGCCGCCGGGCACCGGTGACATCCAGCTGACCCTGGCGCAAAAGGTGCCTGTGGTTGGGGCGGTCATCGTGACCACGCCACAGGATCTGGCGCTGCTGGATGCCAAGAAAGGCGTGGAGATGTTCCGCAAGGTGAACATTCCGGTACTGGGCGTCGTGGAAAACATGGCCATTCACATCTGCTCGAACTGCGGTCATGCCGAGCATCTGTTCGGCGAAGGCGGTGGCGAGAAGTTGGCAGAGCAGTACAACGTAGAGCTGCTGGCCTCGTTACCGCTGTCGATGGCAATTCGCAGCCAGGCCGACGCCGGCAAGCCGACCACCATTGCCGACCCTGAAAGCCAGATCGCGATGATCTATCAGCAAATGGCGCGCAGTGTGGGGGCACGGATTTCACTGAGCGGGCAGATCATTGCGCAGTCGATGCCGAACATCGTTGTAACCGACGACTAGTTTCAAAGCAGGGTGGCGCTTCGCGCTGCCCGTGGCTGATCGGTCGCCAGTAAATCGCAGGCATAAAAAAGCCCCGCCGAAGCGGGGCTTTTTCAGCAAAGAAGCTTCAGGTTAGATAACCTGAACTTCCTCAGCTTGCATGCCCTTCTGGCCGCGAGTAGCGACGAAGGAAACTTGCTGGCCTTCTTTCAGGCTCTTGAAACCGTCGCCTTGGATGGCGCGGAAGTGTACGAAAAGGTCGTCACCGGATTGCGGAGTGATGAAGCCGAAGCCTTTCTCATCGTTGAACCACTTAACGGTACCGGTTTGGCGATTGGACATTTGAAATGTCTCCTTGAACAAGGTGTAGAGATGATTTGAACGGGCAAATACCCCGAACGGTGACTGTGTGCAAGGAGTTAGGAGTCGTAGCAATGATCGGATCGAAATCTAAACATGTAGCGATTCACGGTGACACATGCAGCAGCAGCCAATGAAAGATACTCCATTTCTGTCGCAATGCGAGCATTATTTTCAGTTTCCGGCCAAAGCGTCAGAGATGCGACGCATGGACCCGGTTCGTGGGCTTTGAACCGGCTCCGTGGGGTCGGTAAGATGCACACCCTTATATGAACGCCCACCAGCCCAGTCAGGACGCCCGCCATGAGCATCAAATCGGATAAATGGATTCGTCGGATGGCCCAGGAGCACGGCATGATCGAGCCCTATGTCGAACGCCAGATGCGCGGCGAGGGCAGCGAGCGCTTGATCTCTTACGGCGTGTCCAGCTATGGCTACGACGTGCGCTGCGCCGATGAATTCAAGATTTTCACCAACATCAATTCGGCAATCGTCGATCCGAAGAATTTCGACGAGAAGAGCTTCGTCGACATTAAGAGCGACGTCTGCATCATCCCGCCCAACTCTTTCGCACTGGCGCGCACGGTCGAATACTTCCGCATTCCGCGCAACGTGCTGACCATCTGCCTGGGGAAGAGCACTTATGCGCGCTGCGGCATCATCGTCAACGTGACGCCGTTGGAGCCAGAGTGGGAAGGGCACGTGACCCTGGAGTTCTCCAACACCACCACCCTGCCAGCGAAGATCTACGCCAACGAAGGCGTGGCGCAGATGCTGTTCCTGGAATCGGATGAAGAGTGCGAGACCTCTTATCGTGATCGCGGCGGTAAGTATCAGGGGCAGCGTGGCGTGACCTTGCCGAAGGCCTGATTTCGATCAGCGAGTTGGCTGCCAACTCAAGCGGGCGGCAACCGCCGCTCGCGTGCCTTGCGCTTTAACTATTCAGGTGCAGTGGGGCGTCTGTCCTATTGGTCTAGCCGCATTCTAGAGCACGTCTCGAGGTGAGCTGCGGCCCTTCGGCAGACGGGCGTCTTGTCGAGGCTGTCACCGTTCCGCTTCTGTTTTCGTTTTAATAAAAAAAAATGCCCGCACGATGCGGGCATTTTTGGTGCCTGGATGATGAGGCGACAGGCGCCCCATCAAGCAGACGGGACTCAGGCGAAGTTCTTCGCGACGAAGTCCCAGTTGACCACGTTCCAGAATGCTTCGACGAACTTCGGACGCGCGTTGCGGTAGTCGATGTAGTAAGCATGTTCCCAGACGTCGCAGGTCAGCAGCGGCTTGTCACCTGCGGTCATCGGGTTGCCGGCACCAATGGTGCTCGCCAGGCCGACGCTACCGTCAGACTTCTTCACCAGCCAGGCCCAGCCGGAGCCAAAGGTGCCGATAGCGGTCTTGGTGAACTCTTCCTTGAACTTGTCGAAGGAACCGAACGCGGCGTTGATGGCATCAGCCAAGGCACCGGTCGGCTGGCCGCCGGCGTTCGGAGCCATGCAGTTCCAGAAGAAAGTGTGGTTCCAGACCTGAGCGGCATTGTTGAAGATGCCACCGGAAGAGGTCTTGATGATGGTTTCCAGGTCCTTGCCTTCGAACTCGGTGCCAGGAACCAGATTGTTCAGGTTGGTCACGTAGGCCTGGTGATGCTTGCCATGGTGATACTCGAAAGTTTCGGCGGAAATGTGCGGCTCGAGGGCGTTCTTTTCAAACGGAAGCGGCGGCAATTCGAAAGCCATGGTGTATCTCCTGCTCAGGTGTCGAGAATAGATGCGGCTCGGAAGGAGGCAGTCTGCGCTGTGACCAACGCCTCGCGGAACGGAGAAAACTACTGCACTGATGTTCGTCCGTTTACGCCTGTCTTTCCCTTCGCTCGCTACATACGTGCGCATTCTTCGGCCGATCACGGGCGGCCGCAATAGCGGGCTGAAGCGTTCCACTCCATGCCCGCGGACCAAGGATCATAGCACCCAGCCTGTGGCAAAACCACGCATCAACTGTGTGGAGAAGCCGGTGCCAGAGCCTCTTAGTCGAGATCTGGCGAAAGCTGCGAGGATACCGAGGCCCTCTGCGTGGACCTCCGATCGGCGGGGGCGTTCCTTAGGCGAGGACAACAAGCTGCGCGGCAACTGCGAACATCATGGTCGCGACACCCAGGTCAATCAGTCGCCAGGTCAGCGGCCGTGCTAGCCACGGTGCAAGCCAGGCTCCGCCCAGGGCAAGGATCAGGAACCATAGCGTCGACGCGCTTGCGGCACCTAGCGTATAGGCCCCTGGCTCGGGTTGCTGCGCCCCGAGTGAGCCAATCAGTAGTACCGTATCGAGATAAACGTGCGGGTTCAGCAAGGTGACGGCCAGCGCGGCGAGCAATACGCTCCGCAGCGAGCGCGGACCGCGTTGGGTGTCTTCCAGCAGGGCTTTCGGGCGCGCTGCGCGGCGCAACGCGATGACGCCATAGAACAGCAAGAACAGCACGCCACCCCATCGGGTGATTTTCAGCAGCAACGGGTTTTCCGCCAGCACGGCGGCGAGGCCAAAGACGCCGACGCTAACCAGCAGAATGTCGCAGAGAATGCAGAGTGCGGCTACGGGAAGATGGTGCTCGCGGCGCAAGCTCTGCGCCAGAACGAACGCGTTCTGCGCGCCGATAGCAACGATCAGGCCGGCGGTGACCAATAGTCCATTGAAGTAGCTCTGCCACATGATGCGCTGCCTGTGTTTGTTGAGAGGTGCTCGCAGTGTCAGGTCTGTTGCGTTATAAGAAAAACGAAATTCGGTAATGCCCCATAAGGAAATCGAATGTTCGATTACAAGCTGCTGGTCGCTTTGGCGGCTGTGGTTGAGCAAGCTGGCTTCGATCGCGCTGCGCAGTCGTTAGGGCTGTCGCAATCGGCCGTGTCGCAGCGCATCAAGTTGCTCGAAGCGCGGTTGGGGCAGCCGGTATTGTTGCGCGCCTCGCCACCGCAGCCCACCGAGGTTGGCCGGCGTTTGCTCAACCACGTGCAACAGGTGCGCCTGCTTGAGCGGGATCTTCAAGGGCAAGTGCCGGAGCTGGACGAGAGTCGGCTACCGGAGCGGCTGCGTATTGCGCTGAACTCCGACAGCCTGGCTACCTGGTGGCCAGGTGCGATTGCACCGTTCTGCACACGACATGGCGTGGTGCTCGATCATGTGTTGGAGGATCAGGATGTTGGGCTCAAGCGCATGCGCGCCGGGGAGGTGGCGGCCTGCGTGTGTGCGGTTGAACGGCCCTTGGCCGGTGCGCGAAGCGAATTTCTCGGCGCCATGCGCTACCGCGCTCTTGCCAGCCCCGCCTATGTCGCCCGCCATCTTAAGCCGGGTGCGCCAGTCGAGGCTTTGCTGAAGGCTCCGGCAATTGTCTTCGGTCCTGACGACCAGCTGCAGCATCGCTATCTCGCTGCGTTGGGCCTGAAGGGGGCTTTCAGCCATCACTTGTGCCCCTCGTCAGAAGGGTTTGTTCGCCTGCTGCAGAGCGATCTGGGTTGGGGGTTAGTGCCTGAACTGCAGGTAGGCGCGGAGCTGGCCAGCGGAGCGCTGGTGGATGTGTATCCGGGCGATCCGATCGATGTACCGTTGTACTGGCATCATTGGCGCAACGGCGGTGAGCTGCTTGCCGAGCTTACGCGGCAGCTGTCGCGCTCGGTCAGGCAGTGGTTGATCTATTGAGCTATTTAGTTCAGGACTCGCTGGCCGCGGTAGATGCGCACCGAGGGCCCGCTGCGGCCCGCTGTTGGTGATGGCGTTCGGTCGGGAGCTGGCATGTCGCTATACGTGGCCAGCTGTTTGCCCAGGTCCCGTGTCATCTCGTCGCCAGAACAGAGGCAGGCGGTCAGCATGGCCTGGATCGCGTCCGGTTGGCTAAGGCGAATATCCAGCTGTTGTTCATCGCGCAGCCGGCGGCGTAGGTGCTGCATGCAATCCAATACGGCCTTGTTGAACTCCATAATGAAACATCCTCCAATCTAGCGACCATTCGACGTTCTTGGCCCGACATCCGTGTCGGAAAGCGCTATCCGCTGGCATCAAAACCAAAGCAACAGGCGTACCAGTTCCTGTTCGGGCTGACTGCTTTCGATGTGCAATGCTGGATGAAGCCCACCGCGGTTAACCTTGCCGCTTGGATGCAGTCTTCCCAACATGGCGCAGTGACGAGCTGATTGCTTGCCCGTTATGTCGGTTTGCACGGTCTTGATACACCGGGGTGCGGGGCGCCTGTTCCGGGTGCAGTTTATGGGTGGTGTTCGCGCTGAAGTGCCTCTGCTGAATCGTTATACTGCGCGCTGTCTTTCGCTTCGCGCCATTAAAGGTATCCCATGCGCAACGATGCTCACGACGAACTGGACAACATACCCAGCCTGACCGCCGGCCGCGATCGAGATCCGTATCCTGCGCCTGAGCTCGAGCCGATCGGCCAGTCTGCGAGCAGCGCACCCGACGATGCGCGCCCGCGCCAGAAGCGCCGTACCGTCAGCACCGCACCGTTGTGGTTCCTGGTCCTGGTGTTGTTCGGCTTGCTGATAGCACTGGGTTGGTGGGGCATGCAGCAGGTATCGAGGCTCGAGGCTCAGCTGGTTGCAACTCAGGAGAGTTTTGCGCGCATCAGCGAAGACGCGAGCGGTCGGCTGCAGGATATTTCCGGGAAGATCGTGGCAACGGAATCCAGCGTTACCACCGAAGGCGAGGCGCTTAAACTGCGCATCAAGCAGCTGGAAAAGCAGGCATTGGACCTGGCCGAACAACAGCGCGCCATCACCACCCAGCAGCAAAGCCTGACCGGTAAACAGGGCAATCAGGACAAGCGCCTGGACGAGCAGGGCAGCCAGATCGAGCGAATCGCTACTGACGTACGTGGCCATCAGTCTGCTACGGCCGCGCTTGCCGAGTCCGTGAAAAAGGTCGCCGGTGAACAGGCGGCGCTGACCTCATCGATGTCGGGGCTAAAGGGCACGGTGGACGAGCTGGGCAACATGTCTGCTCGAATCGACGGACTGAGCAAGGACATCGCGGCGTTGAAGCAGCGGGGCGACGCCAGCCAGGCGATCAGTCGCTTGGAGCAGGATGTACTTATCTTGCGCAGTGAAGTGGATAACCGACCTGCGGCTACGCCAGGCGTAGTGACGTCCGAGTTCGACGCATTCCGGGCCCAGATGACCCGCAGCATCAACACGTTGCAGGGACAGATCGCCAACTTGCAGCAGCAGATTGACCAGCGCTAGTTGCCGTTTAAGAAAAAAGCCGCTGCGTATATGCGCAGCGGCCAGGCGAGTCAGCCAAACGAGGAGTAGCGGTTTACAGGTCCAGCGCTAGGGATAAACCAACTCCCTGGTTGCGGTTGTCATTGCCCTGGTAGTTGTAATTAGCGCGAATGCTGACCCCGGCCGTCAGCTGATGAGCGATACCGACACTGAAGCGGGTTTGGTCGCCAGTAGGGGTTGCACCCGGTAGCTCGAAGCTATTGGTTGCTACGCTATTCAATGACATGCGCAGATCCTCGCGCTTCTCATCTTCTCGCTCGACCTCGCGTGCAACCTCGCCAAACAGTCGAGTGCGCTCCGTCAATGCGTAATTGCCAAACAGGCCAACCGACAAACGAAGTGAATCGAGCTCCTGATCCTCATAGGTCAAAGCGGTCGAGCTGGCGCCCTGTTCGCTATAACCGTCCACGTCGATTTTCTGATAGCTGGCACCGATGAACGGGCCGAACTGTACCGGATCACCCGTTTGCATCAGGTTGAAGCCGGTCTTGGCCGAAACGCCCCAGACCACACCTTCCGTACTGCCCTTCTCAGAGCGCTCCGCTATACCCAAAGAGAAGTTCCGGTCCAGTGAGTCGTAATCGAGATAGCCGGCGCTGGCATTGAGGTCGGCAAAAAAACGGTCCTGTTGATAGCTGGCGAACGCAGTCGCTAAATAGCTGCGCATGTCAAAGTCCGAGTCTCCTTCACCAAGGCTCAGGGAGTTTTGCGCCAGGCCTAGGCTGAGTCCCGCCAGCCAGTGCTCGCTGACACGGTTGGTCATGCCGATTGCCAGGGTCGGACTGTCGCCATCGCCGCCACCGAAGCCATCGTACTCCGGCCGGTTGTAACCGCCTTGGACGAAGGTTCGCCATTCAGCTACCGACTGCCAGTTGCCGTGCTGGGCAGCGATCTCGTTGCCCAGTAGCTGCAAGTGGTTGCGCAGCGCGGAGCGGCCCATTTCAGGCAGCAGTGATACCTCTGCCGGTGCGGAAAGAATCGAATAGACATAGTCGGCGCTTATTTGGTGGACTGCGGTAGTTGGATGCACCTGATCGTTGAATAGCAGGCGACTCGGGTCGGCGTTGGCGCTACCCAGGCCGTAAGTCGGGTCGAGCGGGCAATCGCCTCCATCAAAGCAGACCGAAGTTTGATTGATGGTCGGATCGAATCCGTAGCGAGCGAGGTCGGCGCGAACTTCCGAGAGCAACAGCCGATTGTTCAACAGGACGTAGTTGCCGCCCTGCGCCTGGAGTCCAGCAGCAAGTTCAGCGTTGAACGCGTCGCTTAGGTTGTTCAATACGTTACTAAAGCCCGGCAGGCTGTTACCTAACGGGGTGTTGCCCACATCCGGCAGGTCGGAGATGACGATATAGCGTGCACCGGCCGCCTGCAGTGCGCCGACTGCCGCAACCATATTTCCAGCAGCCTGCGCCATGGTCACAGGGTTGGTTTGAAGCTGGAAAATGTCGTTGGCGCCACCGTTTAGGTAGTACAGGCCATTCGGGTCGACCCGCGGGTTTTCCACCAGATATCCCGGACGACTGCGTGATAGTCCACCGCCAGCGTCGACGGTCGAGGTACCGATGAGCGAGTCAAGAATCTGATCCGTACGGTAACCACCTACCGCGTAGTTGGTACCGTCAGGATTGCCTGTTAGAAGGCGCGGCAGGATCGGCGTCGATGGCAACGCCTGCAGTCCGAGGCGATTAGCGAGTATCTGGGTAACAACCTGTCCCGCATATTCGGTGTTGTTGGCCGCGTAGGTCGGGCCAGTGCGATTGGTAAAGCGTAAACCCCCTGTTGGGTTTCCTCCCAATAGGGGGCTACCAACGTCTGGAAAGTTGCCGGCATCGCTCAGCGAGTCGCCGAAGTTAACGAATTGGCTATATGGGCTGGTATCCGCATTTGCTGAAACGGATACGCCCGCCAGCAAAATGGCGAGGGCGAGGGGCTTGAGAGCGCTTTGCACTGGGTATCTCCTTATTATTCTTGTTTGGCAGCCGAAGTCGTAGCTCCGACACCAGCCAAGCTAGTCGCCAATTTAGGAAGACATAAGCGCTCTAAAGCGTCATTTAGCGGGCGATTTGCTGTCGCTCGAACGGATTACTGGCGTAAAGGAGGGGCCAAACGGTTTGTTACAAATTTTTATGACTGTATTGCTATAGAGCGATCGGCAAAGGCCGCTAACCATCAAAGCCGCATAAAACATGAGGATTTTATGCGGAGTTGTCATTTAGCGAGCCCTTCGGTTGACAGCGGGGGTTAGCAAAGGTCTTCGGATGATGCGGCGCTTTAATGGCTAAGTGCTACTATTCGGCGCGGCTGGCACGAGGACGTGGATGGCCGCTCCAATGCTCCAGTCGGGTGACTATAAAAATGCCGTCCTTGATCGATCTCCTATTGAACCGCCTGGCTACACTGTTGCCCAGTGAGCTCAGGTCCACTGAGTTCATGAAGCTGGTCATTCCACACCGCCATTCCATGCTGATGAGCCAGCGTCGCGCGACCCTGATCGTCAACCGGGTCAGGCTTTTCGCGTTTCTTTTCGCGGTGCTGACGCCGGTGTGGGGGATCATCGATCTGATGGTTTTCACCTATCCACTCTGGCTCGGACTGGCAACCTTGCGACTGCTCGCCTGCGCCGCCTTTGCCTGTCTGCTGCTGTTCTATCGGCCCAGCGGCAATCTGTTTGATGCGTATCGGGCGGTTGCGCTGCTGTTCGCCATTCCCACGGTGTTTTATATCGCTTCGCATACGTTGCTCGGGGGTTATCAGCTCACCCAGGTCTCGGCAGTGGTAGCCACTGGGTATGCGTTCCTGCCCTTCGTGCTGATGGCCGGACTGGCCATATTCCCGCTGACCTTGCTAGAGAACCTCGTCATGGCGTCCGTCCTGCTTCTGGCGCACGCACTGGCGGGCTATCTGTCGTGGACGACGCTCAACTGGCCTTCCTATGCGGGCGGATTTTGGTTGCTGATACTCATCGCCGGGGTTACGTCACTGGCGAGTCTCAGCCAGCTGGCCTTCATGATCGCGCTGGTGCGCCAGGCCATTCGAGACCCGCTCACCGGCGTCTTTTCCCGCGGCAGCGGGCAGGAGATCCTGAAACTGCAGTGGGACACCGCACGACGTCACGACACCGGCCTTGCTGTTGCCTTCATCGATCTCGATCACTTCAAGCGGATCAATGACAGCTTCGGCCATGACGCCGGCGACCAAGTGCTGCGCGAATGTACCCAGCAGATGCTGGCCAGTCTGCGCAGCACCGACAGCTTGCTGCGCTGGGGGGGTGAGGAGTTCGTCGTGATCATGCCTGACACCGACCGCGAACAGGCGCGCTTGGCGCTCGCTCGCATGGTCAAGGACGGCCTTGGCGCACGTCCTGACGGCAGCCCCGTCACTGCCAGTATTGGCTTGGCTGAGCGTTGCGTTGACTTCGCCGAAAGCGCGGAAGAATTGCTGGACGTGGCAGACAGGCGGATGTACCTGGCTAAAATGTCCGGGCGCAACCGCGTATGTTTCGAAACGCCAGGCGAGCCATCCGAAGAGCCTCTATCAGCCGCTTGAGCGGGTCAGCGGTTCACCCCAAACACATGCTTGAGGTAGCTGACGAACGCTTCGTCCCGGCACATGGTCTTGCCCGGGGAATCTGAGATCTTGGCTACTGGTTGACCGTTGCAGCTGGTCATCTTGATCACCATGTTGGTCGGTTCGACTCCGGGTATGTCACAGGTCAGCTGAGTGCCGATGCCATAACTGGTGTTACTGCGCCCGACCAGAGCGCGATAGATCCTTAGCGCCTTTGGGAAATCCAGTCCGTCGGAAAACACCAATTGCCGCGTCATCGGATCGATGCCCAGCTGTCGGTAGTGGGCGATGGCTTTTTCCGCCCATTCGACCGGATCGCCCGAGTCATGGCGCAGACCGTCGAACAGCTTCGCCAGATACAGATCGAAGTCCGCCGTGAAGGCGTCCATGGTGATGCAGTCGGTAATGGCGATGCCCAGCGCACCGCGATACTCACGTGCCCAGCAGTCCAATGCCGCGCTCTGGCTATCGATCAGTCGGGGGCCGAGTTGCTGGTGGGCCATGATCCACTCATGTGCCATGGTGCCCATGGGTTTGAGATTCAGTGTGCGCGCCAGATGCACGTTGCTGGTGCCGACGAAGTGTCCGGGAAACGTCTCGCTCAACCGTTTGACCACCGCAGCCTGGACGCCGAACGAGAAGCGGCGGCGCGTGCCGAAGTCGGCCAGTTTGAAACCGGCCAGTTCTGCGGGCGTGGCTTCGTCGCGCAGCCACTGCAGCTTCTCTTCCAGGCGGTCGGTGGCCTGCTCCAGCGTCACCTGCGGATAGCGGGCACGGTTGCGCACCTCGCTGATGATGGCCAGCAGCGGTACCTCGAAGAGAATCACATGGAGCCAGGGGCCGCGCAGGTAGACCACTAGCTCATCGCCCTCCAGCTCGACCCGCACGTAACGGGGATCAAAGCGGAACAACCCAAGAAAGCGGATGAAGTCTGGCTGCATGTAGGGAATGCTTTCCAGGAACGCCAGTTCTTGCGCGTCGAATCGTAGCTCCGCCAATGCTTCCAGCTGTTCCCGGATGGCGCCCAGGTAAGGCGTCAGGTCTTCTTTGGATCGACTACGAAAGGCCCATTCCACTTCCGCGTTAGGGTAGTGGTGCAGCACCGCCTGCATCATGGTCAGCTTGTAATAATCGGTATCCAGCAAGCTCTGGATGATTCGTTCGGAGAAGGCGCTGACACGCATGGGCTGCTTCCTGGTTGCCGGGCGGGATCAGGCTCCGCCGATGCCTTCGATCACCTTACCGCTGCCACCGCAATTTTGACATTCTCCTGCATCGGTGCGACCGCTTCCGTTGCATGCAGGGCAGATATTTTCACCGGTGCCCGGTGTCCCTGGCGCTGCTTCATCGCCGGGGTTGGTAGATGAGGTGCCATGCTTAGAAGTGTTCATATCGCTAGTTCCTCGGTTGATGGTTTTTTATTTGTTGAAGCTAATTGAAGATTCAAGCAAATGGCTAAGTTTTGGTGTCGGTTTATTGTCGTGAAAAAAAGCACCATTCCAATTTTTGCTAGTTGCGAATACAAAATTAGTGCGCAACAAAAAAGGGCAAAGGTTTAACCTTTGCCCTTTGGTACCTATAGCATCAGCTATTGCTGTTGCGACCACCGCCGTGGCTATTCTGTCCGCCTTTGCGACCGGCTTCGGACGCCTTTTCACGATCATTGGCGAAGTTGCCACCGCTGTTATGGCCGCCCTTCTTGCCTGCTTCAGACGCTTTTTCGCGGTCATTTGCAAAGTTGCCAGGATTTTTGTTTGCCATGTCTTACTCTCCTCAATGGACAAGACTTTCTGCGGGACTGAACAACTTCATCAGCCTTCAATATTTCAGAGCGGAGGAGCAGGCCAGTAGTTTCCGTTTTTTAAAGAACTGCGGACGAGTGGTTGTTCCATGACGGTTCATGGCTAAGTGCAACTACAACGAAGCGGTAAAGGGCAATGACGTTATTTAACATGCAGCAATTTCGATGCCCCATGCGCCAGGCTAAGCTACCAATGCAAGTTGGCGTTGTGCCAGCAGACGCATCACGTAACCGATCTTCAGCGCGGTTGGGCCTAGAATCACCAAGGCATGGCTGGCCACCACCGCACCGAGCAGCAGGTGGTCATCAAATACATAAGCGCCGGCGATGCCCGACAGAAGCAGCAGCACCCCCAGTGCCATCGACAAGTTGGCGACAGTCAGCAGACGGTGCGAGTCGAGTGGTTGCATAAACATGGGAAACTCCTCGTGTCGGTGATGGGAGTGGACCAGCCCTTGGACTGGCCCGTCCGGGTTTACTCCAGTGCGCTTGCCGGTCCGAAGAACTCATGCCGCGCCTGCTGAGCCGGCACCCCGAGTGCCTGCAGTTGCCGACGCACCGCTGCCATGAAGGGTTTTGGCCCGAGGAAGTACGCGTCCAGGTCGCGCTCGGCCGGCAACCAGGCGTCCAGTCGTGCTTCGGTCAGCAGCCCGATGGCGTCTGGTTGCTGCTCCTCGCCGCTATGTTCGTCGTAGCAGTAGAAGTGCTTGAGCTGACCGTGTTGCTCGGCGAGCTGGTCGATGGTTTCGCGGAAGGCATGCGCTTCAGCGTTGCGGGCGCAGTGGATGAAGTGAATCGGCCTGCGGGTGCCTATCGCGGCTTCGAGCATCGCTAGCGTCGGGGTGATACCAACGCCGCCGCTGATCAGCACCAGCGGCTTGTCACTGGGCTGCAAGGTGAAGTCGCCAGCCGGCGCGAACAGCTCCAGCGTCTCGCCAGGCTGCATCCGGTGCAGTGCGGTGGAAGCCACCCCGCCGGGTTCGCGTTTAACGCTGATCCGGTAGTCGCGGCCGTTGCTCGCAGCCGATAGCGAGTAGTTGCGGCGGATCTCCTGCCCATCGATTAGCAGACGCAGGCCGATGTATTGCCCTGGCTTGTGCTCAACCACCGGACCGCCGTCTTCCGGCGCCAGATAGAACGAGGTGATTTCGCTGCTCTCGGTGACCTTGCGCGCGATTCGGAAGCGACGCGCTCCACGCCAGCCACCAGGCGCCTCGGCTGTCGCGCTGTAGAGCGCCTCTTCAGTCCCGATGAGAATATCGGCGAGCTGCTCGTAGGCGGCACCCCAGGCCTCGATGACCGGGTCCGTGGCGACATCGGCGCCAAGTACCTCGCGAATTGCTCGCAGTAGGCACGAACCGACGATGGGGTAGTGCTCTGGCAGCACCTGCAAGGCGACGTGCTTGTTGACCACCTGCGAGACGAGGCCGCCGAGCTGATCGAGGCGGTCGATGTGTTTGGCGTACATCAGCACACCATTGGCCAGCGCACGCGGTTGGTCGCCACTGGCCTGATGCGCCTGGTTAAACAGCGGGCGGACCTCTGGGTATTCGGCCAGCATCAGTTTGTAGAAATGATCGGTGAGGGCTTCGCCGCCGCTTTCCAGCAACGGGACGGTGGCGGTGATAAGGGCACGGTGTTCGGCACAAAGCATGGAAGGCTCCAGTCATCGATAAGGCTGTCTCTCATAAGGCGGCGTGGTGACCACGCAACCGGGACAGGTATCCATGCTGTTTCAATAATCGTTCCAGGCTGAAATTGACCGGAATCAAGGGCCATACAGTAGTGATGGTTTTTTTGACCCCGGTTATCTGGGTTCATTGAACCCGGCGGGGTAAATTGAACCCAGTATTCGGGTGCCAACAGCGACCGATCGAACGGTCAGCAACCGCAGCGTTCTATAACTTCGACTATCGATGAATGACGGAGGGCAACATGGAGAACTACCACATCACGCACGATGACGATCGCTGGGTATTGCGCGAGGAGGGCGACAAGCGCGCGCTGATCGAAGCGGCGACCAAGGAAGACATCATCAACGAGACCCGCGACTACATGAAGTTGCGCACCGCCTCGGTAAAGATCCACACCCTCGAAGGAAAAATCGAAGAGGAACGGACCTACCCGCGGGACCAGGACCCTCGGGCTACCAAGGGTTAACGCTCAGCTCGGCTGCAACTCGCCTCGGCGCCGATGCTGGCGTCTGCCCAGCGCGACCGCCCAGCAGGCGAGGATGAAGGGCATGGTCAGCGGCGGCAGGCCCAGCTGATCGAACAACAGGCGGAAGATGATCGCCAAGCCGATGCCCAGTGCTGGCACCAGTGGCGAGCGGTGGACCTGGCTCAACGCCAAGGCTGCCAGCGCTGGGTTGTAGCCAGCCAGCCCGGCCAGGGCCGTTGGCTCGGAGGCGCCAGCCAGCAACGCTACGTAAATGCCAACCGCCGAGCCGCATAGCGCCCACGCTGCAGCGCTTCGATCAGCCAGCAGCAACGCTGCAAACAGGCACAGTCCCGCAAGCGGATCTGCAAGGAATAGCACCTGACCCAGCCCTCTCACTATTCCGCCGAGCGCACCCCACCCATCCAGTTGATGTTCGGGTACGCGCGCCTCAACGGCGCCATCCAGAACACCACAGACTCCCATCGCCAACCAACCCAACAGTACGAAGGACAGGGTGAAGCCCGGCAGGCTACGCCGCTCGCGCATACGTCTGAGCAGGTGGTGCTGCACGGGAGTCGACAGAGCGCCAGACAGGATCATCAGCAGACAGGCCAGCGGCACAAGACCAAGCATCAGGGTGACCAACAGCCCCAGCAGCGCGGCGTTGTAGCCGTACAAGCCGCTTTCGATATCGTCACGCGGATAACCGAGCCGCCATGCCATGCAGGTGCCGCTGAGTAGCCCGAGCAGGACGCCGGCCAGCAGCGCGCGATCATGCAGGCCGATCGCAACCAGGATCAGCAGGCCGCAGCCCAGATGGCGCTGCAAAAAGACCTGGCTGATGCCGTTGAGTGTCGAGCGGATCAGATAAGTGAGATGAAGGTGCATGGGCACGTCGAAAGGGCGCGCAGGCCTGCGCCGATGGAGAGTGACTCCACCGGCGCAAGTTTCGCTGGACGGGTTAGTTGAGCGTTTCGATGCGCAGCGAGTTGGTCGTGCCAGATTGGCCGAGCGGCACGCCCGCGGTGATCACGACGGTATCTCCGGTGCCCGCCATGCCCTGAGCACGCGCCAGTTCGAGCGCGTTGAGGCAGACCTGCTCCATGTCGTACATGCGCGCGTCGATCACCGAATAGACGCCCCAGGCCACGGTCAGCTTGCGTGCGGTCGTCAGATTTGGCGTCAGGCTGAGGATTGGCGTGGCCGGTCGCTCCCGCGAAGCGCGCAAGCTGGAGCGGCCTGATTCGGTGTAATTGACCAGCACCGCAACCGGCAGGATGCCGCTGATGCGCCGAATGGCGCAGCTGATCGCATCGGGCAGGGTGGCCTCGGCGCTTGGCCGATTGACGTCCAGCTGAGCCTGGTAATCCGGGCCGCTTTCCACCTGGCGGATGATCTTGCTCATCATGCTCACCGCTTCCAGCGGGTACTCGCCGGAGGCGGTTTCCGCCGAGAGCATCACTGCGTCGGCGCCTTCAGCCACGGCATTGGCGACGTCGGTGACCTCGGCCCGAGTCGGCGCCGGTGAGAAACGCATCGATTCGAGCATCTGCGTCGCGACCACCACCGGCCGGCCCAGCTGCCGACACGTGCGGACGATGTTGCGCTGGATACGCGGGACATTTTCGGCCGGCACTTCGACGCCCAGGTCGCCACGCGCCACCATGATCGCGTCGCAGAGCCGCGCGATTTCTCGCAGGTGCTGCACCGCTGAAGGCTTCTCGATCTTGGCCATGAGGAAGGCGCGGTCGCCGATCAGCTCGCGGGCTTCGTGAATGTCCTGCGGGCGCTGGACGAAGGACAGCGCCACCCAGTCGACGCCCAACTCCAGGCCAAACGTCAGGTCGCGACGATCCTTCTCGGTCAAGGGACTCAGTTCCAGCACCGCTTCGGGCACGTTTACACCCTTGCGATCGGACAGTTCACCACCGGCCACCACGCGCGTGTCGATCGCGTCGGCGTGCTTGGCGGTTACCGTCAGGCGCAGCCGGCCGTCGTCCACCAGCAGGCTCATGCCGGGCTGCAACGCATCAATGATCTCAGGATGCGGCAAGTTGACCCGACTGCTGTCGCCCGGCGTCGGGTCGAGGTCGAGGCGCAGCGCCTGACCGCGCTTGAGCTGCACCTTGCCCTCAGCAAAACGACCGACGCGCAGCTTGGGCCCCTGCAGGTCCATGAGAATGGCGATTGGCTGATTCATCTGACGTTCCACTTCGCGAATCCAGCCGAAGCGCTCGGCATGGTCGGCGTGCTCGCCATGGCTGAAGTTGAGGCGGAACAGATTGACCCCGTTTTCCACCAGCTCGCGCACATCATCGATGCTGCGCGTGGCAGGGCCCAGGGTGGCGAGAATCTTGACCTTCTTGTCGGGTGTCATGGCAGGCTCTATCGGCAGTTGTGGTTATGGACCGTGCATGCCGGTGCCCCGCTAGCGGGACGACGGCACGATCAGGATGGCGCGGAAATCGTTGACGTTGGTCCGTGTCGGCCCGGTCATCAGCAGCGCATCGAGCGCCTGGAAGTAACCATAGCCGTTGTTGTTGGCCAGTTCGTCGGCGGCTTTCAGACCAAGGGTTTCGGCGCGGCTATAGCTCTCCGGGGTCATCAGGGCGCCGGCGTTGTCTTCCGAACCGTCGATGCCGTCGGTGTCGCCTGCCAGTGCGTAGACGTTGGGCAACCCCTGGAGGTTTTCCGTCAGACCGAGGAGGAACTCGGCGTTGCGGCCGCCGCGGCCATGGCCGCGCACCGTCACGGTGGTCTCGCCGCCGGAGAGGATCACACAGGGCGGGGTGATCGGCTGGCCGTGCAGCACCACCTGACGGGCAATGCCGCCGTGGACCTTGGCCACCTCGCGCGCTTCGCCTTCTAAATCACCCAGGATCAGCGGCGTGATGCCGGCTGCGCGGGCTTTTTTGGCCGCCGCCTCAAGGGATTGCTGCGGCTTGGCGATCAGTTGGAAATGGCTACGCGACAGGCACGGGTCATCTTCTTTGATGGTCTCCGAACGAGGATCTTCCAGCCAGGCACGGACGTTCCCAGGGATCTCGATGTTATAGCGCGCCAGAATCGCCAGCGCCTGGGCCGAGGTGGTTGGGTCCGCTACGGTCGGGCCGGAGGCAATCACCGTTGCTTCGTCGCCCGGCACGTCGGAAATGGCATAGGTGTAGACGCTGGCTGGCCAGCAGGCTTTAGCCAGGCGACCACCCTTGATCGCCGAGAGGTGCTTGCGTACGCAGTTCATCTCGCCAATGTGCGCGCCGGAGCGCAGCAGTGCCTTGTTGATTGCCTGCTTGTCGGCAAGGCTGATGCCTTCGGCTGGCAGTGCCAGGAGTGAGGAACCGCCGCCGGAAAGCAGAAAGATCACTCGGTCGCTTTCCTTGAGGTTGCTGACCATCTCCAACACGCGCCGGGCAACGCGCTCGCCAGCATCATCCGGCACTGGATGCGCGGCCTCGACCACCTCGATCTTGCGGCAATCGGCGCCATGACCATAACGCGTCACCACCAGGCCGGAGAGCTCGCCTTCCCATACCGCTTCGATGGCTTCGGCCATGGCGGCTGCCGCTTTGCCTGCTCCGATGACGATGGCGCGGCCGCTGCGGTCGGCCGGCAAATGGTCGGCCAGCACCTGGCGCGGATGGGCGGCATCGATGGCGGCGGTGAACAGGTCGCGCAGGAAAGCTTGCGGGTCGAGGTTCATGTACAACTCCATCTAGTAGGTCAGGTGCCCGATTCCAGACCTTAGGGCTCGGCATTGCAAGTACAAAAGCAAGCCCTAAGGTTTGGAATCGACCCACCCGGCAGTCAGGCCGTGACTCCTCGTGCCGAGCAGGTCGAAAGGGGTGCCGCCCGAGGGCAGCGATCGGATCGCAGATGCGCAGGGCTGAGGTTGTGGGGGACGCTGTGATTCCGACCCCGTGCAACTCCAATCCGATCCTTTGAGCATCGCTGCGCCAAGCGTTGCGGTTCCCACCACCTGGTCTGTCTGTCCCTGAAGGTGGGGCGTTTAGCTCGGCGCAGCTCGCTCGAAGGCTGAGGTTTCTGTTTAGTCCTTGCGGATCGAGAAGTTGGCCATGTGCTCCAGGCCCTTGATCAGCGCCGAATGGTCCCAGCCGCTGCCGCCGATGGCCGCGCAGGTGCTGAAGACCTGCTGGGCGTTGGCAGTGTTGGGCAGGTTCAGGCCCAGCTCGCGGGCACCGGCCAAAGCCAGGTTGAGGTCCTTCTGGTGCAGGCTGATGCGGAAGCCCGGATCAAAGGTGCCCTTGATCATGCGCTCGCCGTGCACTTCGAGAATCTTCGAGCCGGCAAAACCGCCCATGAGCGCTTCGCGGACACGGGCCGGGTCGGCGCCGTTCTTCGCGGCGAACAGCAGGGCTTCGCCCACTGCCTGAATGTTCAGCGCAACGATGATCTGGTTGGCCACCTTGGCGGTCTGGCCGTCGCCGTTGCCACCGACCAGGGTGATGTTCTTGCCCATCGCCTGGAACAGCGGCAGGGCACGGGCAAAGCTCTCTTCACTGCCGCCGACCATGATCGACAGGGTCGCGGCCTTGGCGCCGACTTCACCGCCCGATACTGGCGCGTCGAGGTACTGGGCGCCGGTGGCGTTGATCTTCTCGGCGAACGCCTTGGTGGCGCTGGGGGAGATCGAGCTCATGTCGATCACCAGCTTGTTCGGGCCGACGCCCTCGGCAATGCCGTTCTCGCGGAACAGCACGTCTTCGACATGCGGGGTGTCCGGCACCATGACGATGATGAACTCGGCTTCCTGCGCGACTTCCTTCGGGTTGGCCAGGCCAACGGCGCCCGCTTCGAGCAGGGCTGCCGGGGCCGCATCGTGGTGAGTCGAAACAAAAAGGCTGTGGCCCGCCTTATGCAGGTTCTGAGCCATGGGCAGGCCCATGATGCCGGTGCCGATAAATCCAATCTTAGCCATGAGGTTTTCTCCTTCGATTCGTTCAGGTCGGGTCAGATCGCGTTGTGGCTCTTCATCCAGCCGAGGCCGGCCACAGTGGTCGTGGCGGGCTTGTACTCGCAGCCGACCCAGCCCTGGTAACCGATGTGGTCCAGGTGCTCGAACAGGAAGCGGTAGTTGATCTCGCCGGTGCCTGGCTCGTTGCGGCCAGGGTTGTCCGCCAACTGCACGTGGTTGATCACTGCCAGGTTGTTCTCGATGGTGCGCGCCAGGTCTCCTTCCATGATCTGCATGTGATAGATGTCGTACTGCAGGAACAGGTTGGTGCTGCCGACCTTGTCGCGGATCTCCAACGCCTGCGAGGTGTTGTTGAGGAAGAAGCGCGGGATGTCGCGGGTATTGATCATCTCCATGATCAGGCGGATACCTTCTGCTTCGAGCTTCTTCGCCGCGTAGCGCAGGTTCTCGATAAAGGTCATCTCCAGCTTGCCGAGGTCGGCGCCCTTGGGTGCGATACCGGCCAGGCAGTTGATCTGGGTATTGCCCAATACCTTGGCGTAAGCGATGGCCATGTCGACACCGGCGCGGAATTCCTCGACCCGCTCGGGATCGCAGGCGACACCGCGGTCACCATTGGCCCAGTCGCCGGCTGGAAGGTTGAACAGCACCTGGGTCAGGTTGTGGGCGTCCAGGCGTGCCTTGATTTCTTCGGCCGGGTAGTCGTAGGGAAAGAGGTACTCGACACCGCTGAAGCCGGCTTCGGCAGCGGCGGCGAAGCGGTCGAGGAAGTCCATCTCGGTAAACAGCATGGACAGGTTGGCGGCAAAGCGGGGCATATGAGTTTCCTTCTGTCTGTAGGGACATCCCCGATCGGGCTGGAAGCTACTGCGCTTGGCGATGCTGCGTTGGAACCGAACTCGAAATGCTCATTTACATGCGTAAACTCCGCTTTCTCGTTCGCTTCCGCCTTGCCTCGCCTGCGCTCGTGACGCTTCCAATCCCGTCGGGATATGCGTTGTGGATGCGCTTCGCGACATCCAAACGGTTTGGTTACAGCTTTTTTCGTAGGAGCCAGCTTGCTGGCGATCAGCAGGCAATGGCGCTCGGGATCGCCAGCAAGCTGGCTCCTACGGGCGGTGGTCTACCATCAATCCAGCAGCGCGACCGCAGTCGGTGCGTCTTCTCGGCCCTCGGCCAGCGGCTCGAATTCGTTGATCGCATCGATCTCGGTGCCCATGGCAATGTTGGTCACCCGCTCGAGGATCACCTCGATCACCACCGGCACCTGGTGCTCGGCCATCCAGGCCTGGGCCTGGTCGATGGCCGGGCGCAGGTCTTCTTGCTTGAACACGCGGATGGCTTTGCAGCCCAGCCCCTCGACCACGGCGACGTGATCCACGCCGTAGCCTTCCATGCCGCTGTGGTCGGCATTGATGTTCTCGAAGCCCAGCTGCACGCAGTAATCCATCTCGAAGCCGCGCTGCGCCTGGCGGATCAGGCCGAGGTAGGCGTTGTTCACCAGAATGTGGATGTAGGGCAGCTTGAACTGCGCGCCCACCGCCAACTCCTCGATCATGAACTGGAAGTCGTAGTCGCCCGAAAGCGCCACCACCTTGCGCGTTGGGTCCGCGGCGACCACACCCAGCGCTGCCGGAATGGTCCAGCCGAGCGGGCCGGCCTGGCCGCAGTTGATCCAGTGGCGCGGCTTGTAGACATGCAGGAACTGCGCGGCGGCAATCTGCGACAGGCCGATGGTGCTGACGTAGCAGGCGTCGCGACCGAACGCGTTGTTCATGCACTGGTACACGCGCTGCGGCTTCATCGGCACCGAGTCGAAGTGCGTTTTACGCAGCAGGGTGCGCTTGCGTTCCTGGCAGTCGGCGGCCCATGGGGTGCGATCCGGCAGCTGGCCGGCGGCCTTGCGCTCTTTGGCGACTTCGACGAACAGCTCCAGCGCGGCACCCGCATCGGAAGTGATGCCGAAGTCCGGCGAGAACACCCGGCCGATCTGGGTCGGTTCGATATCCACGTGCACAAAGGTGCGGTCTTTGGTGTAGACGTCGACCGAGCCGGTGTGGCGGTTGGCCCAGCGGTTGCCGATGCCGAGCACGAAGTCCGAGGCCAGCATGTTGGCGTTGCCGTAGCGGTGGCTGGTCTGCAGCCCACACATGCCGGCCATCAGCGGATGGTCATCGGGAATCGAGCCCCAGCCCATCAGGGTCGGGATCACCGGTACCCCAACGGTTTCAGCAAACTCCACCAGCAGGGCTTCGGCGCCGGCGTTGTAGATACCGCCACCAGCGACGATCAACGGGCGCTCAGCGGCGCAGAGCATGTCGATGGCTTTCTCGATCTGCTTGCGGGTGGCGGCCGGCTTGTAAACGGAGAGCGGCTCATAGGTGTCGATGTCGAATTCGATCTCGGCCATCTGCACGTCGAACGGCAGGTCGATCAATACCGGGCCAGGGCGACCGGAGCGCATGACGTGGAAGGCTTGCTGAAACACGCGCGGCACCAGTGCCGGCTCACGCACGGTCACGGCCCACTTGGTGACCGGCTTGGCGATGGACTCGATGTCCACAGCCTGGAAGTCTTCTTTGTAGAGGCGAGCACGCGGCGCCTGGCCGGTGATGCAGAGGATCGGTATCGAGTCGGCCCAGGCCGAGTAGAGGCCGGTGATCATGTCGGTACCGGCCGGGCCCGAAGTGCCGATGCACACGCCGATGTTGCCGGCCTTAGTGCGGGTGTAACCCTCAGCCATGTGCGAGGCGCCTTCGACGTGGCGGGCGAGGATGTGACGGATGCTGCCGTCGGCGCGCAGGGCTGAATACAGCGGATTGATCGCGGCACCGGGGATGCCGAAGGCGGTGTCGATGCCTTCCTTGCGCAATACCGCAACCGCGGCATCGATTGCTCTCATTCGGGCCATCTGTCGTTCCTCTTGGCTTAGAACCTGTTCACGATCTGCTGCGCGTCGGCCCTGCTGCGTTAAAACCAGGCTCGGAATGCTCATTTGCAACAGCAAACTCCGCTTCCTCGCCTGCTTTTGCCTTGCAGGTCTCTAGCTCGCAAGATCGTGAACGGCTCTGTTTCGATAGTTTTTATACGTGGCCCAAGCATGAAGGGCTGGCCGAAATGAGGGAATTGGCCGAAACTTCAGTTCTGTCGATATCAGGAGTATCGAATGGATCGCTATACAACCCTGCACAGCTTCGTGCTGGTCGCTGAAAACGGCAGCTTTGCCGCCGCTGCGCTGAAGGAAGGCGTGACGCCGGTGGTGATGGGCCGCCGACTCGATGCGCTGGAGCGACACCTGGGCGTCAAGCTGATGCACCGCTCCACGCGCGGGCTGGCGCTCACCGACCTGGGCGAGCAATACCTGGAACGTGCGCGTGGGTTGCTCAAGGATTTCGACGAAGCCGATGCCAGCATCAGCCACGACCGCACTTCGGTACGTGGGCACTTGGTAGTCTCGGCGCCAGCGGCGTTCGGCCGGCGGCATATCGGCCCGCACGCGCCGGCCTTCCAGGCGCGCTACCCGGATCTGCAGCTGTCATTCAACTTCACCGACAGCGTGGTCGATCTGGTGCGCCACGGTTACGACATGGGCATCCGCATTGGCGAGGTGACCGATCCCAACTATGTCGCCATCAAGCTGTTTCCCAACCGCCGCGTGGTCTGCGGCGCGCCGGACTACTTCGAGCGACAGGGCGTGCCGCGTACCCTGGAGGACCTCTCACGACACAACTGCCTGGCGTTCAACCTGCAGGGCGGGCAACAGCGTGGCTGGACTTTTCTGCGTGACGGCAAGCAAGTGGCGGTGAAAGTGGCCGGCAACCTCGACTGCAACGATGGCGAGCTTCTGTTCGATTGGGTCAAACAGGGGTTGGGCATCGGTTGGCGCTCGACCTGGGAAATCCAGGCCGAACTCAAGCGCGGCGAGCTGGTGACCGTGCTGGATGAGTTCGCGCTGCCGGCCTATGACATCCAGGCGGTGTACCCGCAACAGCGCTACCTGCCGGCCAAGGTCCGCTTCTTCATCGACTACTTGAAACAGGTCTACAACGCGCCTGGCTACTGGGAGGTGCGTTGAGTCAAACCTTCACGCGCCTTGTGGTGGGCTAAAGCCCACCCTACGAGTGTGTAAGTGTTTTGGTTGGCGCGGGGTTTTGCGTTGCTCTGGTCTGTAGGGTGGGCTTCAGCCCACCGGGGGCACCGCATGTTTTGGTGGGCTAAAGCCCACCCTACTGGTGTGGCTGCTATGGTTGGCGCGGGGTTTTTGCGTTGCTGCGATCCGTAGGGTGGGCTTCAGCCCACCGCGTGACAAACACGTCGAACCACGCCGCGCCGCCGCGAGTCACAGCAAGGGTCATTTCTCGGCGCGAGGCTACCCGTGGACTCCCTGAAAATCGCCACCTTCAACATCAACGGCATCCGTGCCCGCCGTTCCAACCTGCTGGAATGGTTGGAGCGCGAACAGCCGGACGTGGTCTGCCTGCAGGAACTGAAGGCGCAGGACGCCGATTTCCCCATCGATGACATCCGTGCGGCCGGCTACGGCGCCATCTGGCACGGGCAGAAGTCCTGGAACGGCGTGGCGATTTTGTCCAAGGGCGACGACCCACTGGAAATCCGCCGCGGCCTGCCGGGCGATCCGAACGATACCCACAGCCGCTATCTCGAGGCTGCTGCCCATGGCGTGATCGTCGCCTGTCTCTATTTGCCCAACGGCAATCCGCAGCCGGGGCCGAAGTTCGAATACAAACTGAGCTGGTTCGAGCGCTTCATCGAGCACGCCGCCGGGTTGTTCGCCAGCGGCCACCCGGTGGTTCTGGCAGGTGACTACAACGTCGTGCCCACTGACGAAGACATCTACAACCCGCGCTCCTGGAAGAAGGACGCGCTGCTGCAGCCGGAAAGCCGCGAATGCTTCGAGCGGCTGCTGGCGCAGGGTTGGACCGACGCACTGCGTGCCAAGTATCCGGACGAGCGCATCTATACGTTCTGGGACTACTTTCGCCAGCATTGGCAGAAGAACTCCGGCCTGCGCATCGATCACCTGCTACTCAGCGCCGATCTGGCGCCACGGCTAATCGATGCCGGGGTCGATCGCTGGGTGCGTGACCAGGAGCATGCCAGCGACCACGCGCCGACCTGGGTCACGTTAAACGGCGAGGTGAGCGGCAAGGCTGCGCCGGAAAAGCCAGCCAAACGCAGCAAAGCCAAGACAACCAAGTAAACTCACTGCGCCAGCGCTCAACGCGCCTGGCGCTTTCCGCTTCTGCTGGAGCTTGCCCGTCATGCGTCGCCCTAGTCGTGCGCCTATCTGGATAGCGGCCTTTGCCGTTCTGCTGCATCTGTTCGCGATGCCGCTGATGGCCGCGCATATGCAAGAAATGGACGGTACGGGCGGGCATTGCCCAATGGCCGAGGCCAGCCAGCATCACGCCGGACACGTCCAGCACGCCCACGTCGATGAATCTACGCCCAAGCCCAGTCATCATCAGGGAATGCCCTGCTGCTGCGCGGCGGGATCGGCGTCTCTAGCTGCGATTACGACCGGCTCGCCGGTGCTCCATCAACCTCATCTGGTACGGGTCGGCAGCCTGCCCACGGCAACCGCGCCGCAGCTGCCGCCGCGTTACCGTTGGCCTGCACTGAATCCCCGCGCATCCCCGCTCGCCTGATC